>Ga0123355_10000034_pt1 | contig 138123 bp, 122 predicted proteins | sample TergutEmb28metaG_3_FD_89872 | JGI IMG/M metagenome (GOLD analysis project Ga0123355, IMG submission 89872) | Embiratermes neotenicus P1 segment gut microbial communities from Petit-Saut dam, French Guiana - Emb289 P1 | ecosystem: Host-associated > Arthropoda: Insects > Digestive system > Gut ...
AGGCATAGAGCAGCGTAATCAAGCTGTAGAAACTGCGGAAGCCCTTGTAACCCAAGCAGAAAAGGCTGTATCTGATGCAACTCGTGCTTATGAAAATGCTGTTGCATTATTAGAGCGGGCAGAATCGGCAGCCATCGCAAGGTGGCAAGATGAAATACTTGAATCTCAAAATAGGGTTGAGAGTGCTTTGCTTGCTTTGGATGAAAGTGCCTGGACTGCTTCACAAAATCTTATACAGGCTGAATCAAGTCTTACCAGTGCTTACAATGCATTAGAACGAGCGGAAGCAAACTTGGACTTGGCGCAAAGGGCTATTTCTACCCAAATAGATGATGCAAGACGTTTGTTAGAGACAGAATTGCGAAACATAGGCCTAGACATTGAACGTACCCTTATAGACTTACGTGCCGACCAAACATCTCTAGCTGCCATGTCCAATGCTGATACAACAAACATAACAACCAATCGCCAAGGCGTAGTTGTGTCCCTCGACAAAAGAGAAGGAGAATTTGTTTCCCAAGGAGAAAGAATTGCTACCATTGGTGTCGGAAATAATCGTTTTATGGTTGAATTTTCAACCACCATTTCAGAAGCCGGGTTTATTGAGGTTGGCAGTGAAGCAAATATTTACAAGAGTGGTTCAAACATAAGCATCAGTGCATTTGTGTACGACATAATCCCTGTTGGCGATACACTGAATATTCAGCTTATTTCAGAAACAGACCAGTTTAACGGCGGCGAATTTGTAAGAATATATTTCCGCCAGCAAACAGGGCTTCATCAAATGGTTGTACCAAACGAAGCCGTTTTTATAGGAGCAATGGGGCAGCACTATATATGGACGGTGCAAAGTAGGCGGGGAACATTAGGAACGGAATACATTTCCGTGCGGAGAAGCGTTCGTATTATTGATTCTGATGATTTCAATACCGCTATTTACATGAGTTGGATGGGAATGAATATGCCTGTAATTACGTCCTATAGCAGAGAGATGAGTGTTAATGGCCGTGTGAGCAGAATGGAGTGACAACCTTGACACAGCTATGACACAACTATGTCGCAACTGCTTGTTATAATGGCTACACCAACATTGGTCGTGGCGAAGTTGCTGTAGCAACCTGCCAACTGAATCACCCACGCAAAGAGATATTTACATTATTCCTTTGCGTGGCCATTTTAATTTTTTATTTCATTACAAGTTCTTGGAAGGTTGATAGATATAAAAGCCCATCGTCATAACCCATATCGGGTTCAAAATCTGAATACACCACGCCAGGGTACAAAAAGGACACCCGTAACAAGAAGAGTGCGAAGAAGAAAACCCAGAAAGTTGCGACTCAGCGCAAGGCTAGTAATCTTGGCATTTATATTGCTGGGTGCAAGTTTATTTTTTCGCACATTATTTTCGGACACAGCTATTCCTGTTTCAGCGATATCATCAGAGTCAATATTTGAAAATTATGAAGGCGATATAATAGATATTTTACCGCACAGGGACAGCTACAATAGAATTGTTTGGCTGGATGCAGGGCATGGTGGATTCGACACTGGTACATATGTCATGTATAATGGTAGAAAACTACTTTGCGGCGATTTTATGTGCAGGCATAATAAGCGTTAAGACGTGTAGGTGGTTGGCAATTAGTAGTGAAGTAAATTTATATCAGGAGAAAGCATCATGGGACAACATCTTTGCTTAGTTTATGTGACAATACAAAATTCAGATAACTTCAAGAAGTATATTCCCATCATAAGAAAATTTAACAGTAACTCTCTAAGCGAAATTGAAGAAAACATTATTTGTGGAGGACATGTTATTTCTTTTGATTGGGACAGAGCTAATAGTGAGCAAAAGAAAAATTTTGTAGATACATTAGAAAATCTAATAAAAGTAGGAGCTGAATTAACATTATTCAAAGACTTCTATGTTGAACCGTTAGACCGTGAAGAAAAAAGAGCTATTACATTGGAACCGTTGAAAGATGCAGTTGATATGCTAGAAATGTATAGGTATGTGAGGACTCCTGTAAAAATGAAACAGTTAGTCAAATTTTCAGAGGAAGAGCTTATGGAGTATGCCTTATATGTCGCACCTGATGTTGAAACTATCAACGCAGATACGATGCTTTACTTAGATGATTATGTTGAAGTTGATGATGACTTAAATGAAATTTACCCACCGTTCGCAACAGAAAACAAATTATGGATTTATTTTCACGGCGATATAGCATCCAGTATTATTTGGAATACAAGGTATCAACTATTTCCAAAAATTCCAAGCATTGATGATTATATCGTAAACTTTAATTACTACAGCGAACATGATGCCTATTACAATTTTGAATAGGTGCTTCTAACCTAATAAGCATTAGACCGCATAGGCAGTTTGGCAATCAGTAGCGAAGAAATTTTATAGCGTAGGTGTTTGCTTATGGCATTTGAATACCCAACCCAAAAAGCGATTGAGAAAATATGTAAGGACTTGAATCTGCAAAAACCAGACGCATACGAGCAAGATTGGGAGTATGTGAATGTAGATGAAACGCGGATAGCGGAGTTTATTGATTATTACCAGAGCGGTTGTTTGGATGACGAAACTAAATTTGCTGTAATGATAATAATTATCGGTTCTTTTGATGATGCGCTTCGTAGCGGTAAATTTGAATTGGCACAATGGGAAAAAGCAAAAGACATTTTAATGAGAGAGCAAAATCTTCATGTGAATACAATCAAGTATTGGTCGTGTGAGGACGAAGCTAATCTTGAAAACTGTTTTTGTATAACGCCGTATATTAGGGAAATTGAGAAAATAAAAACCGTTCTTTTTAATGTTAGTTATTTGATTGACGTTGAGGCAGAGTTATTGAATACTTCTGTTGAGGCAGAATTATTCCAAGAAGCCGTTTTTCAAAAACTTTCAAAACACAGAAAAAAGAAAATTGATGACAAACACTCCGCAAGATGGAGTGGTAGCTCATTTATCGTATTAGATTCAGAAAAATTGTCAAACAGGCCCGACTAGTACATTAGTCGGGTCTTTTTGTCAATCAACATTAAAATTCGTGTTAAGCAAGAAACCTTTTTATTTTTGTGCTATAATAACGCCAACATCCACAGAAGGGGGTGGTTTTAATGTTTCTATCTATTAACAAGTGTAGAACCGGGCATGTCTTACTCCGCACAAGGTCTGATTAAGGCGATACTTTTGCGGAGGCGCATTTGTTACAATCGCCTCATATCTCAGACCTTGTATGACTTTTTTATCAAAACACAAGGAGAGATATAAATGATAGAACTGGCAGTAAACTCGGTACACAAAAATTTTGGATTTAACCCCGTACTAAAGGACGCAAACTTCGAAATTTACACAGGAGAACACGTAGGACTCGTAGGCAGAAATGGTGCTGGCAAAACAACGCTGTTCAACTTAATCTTAGGCATCGAAAACCCCGACACCGGAACTGTTTCCACCAGAAAAAACGCAACCATCGGATATTTGGAGCAGATTCACAAAGCAGACGATACTTCCCAAACGGCAGAAGAAGTTTTGAAAAATGCCTTTGCGGAAGTATATGTAATTGAAAAAAGACTGCGCATTTTGGAAGCTGAGATGGCAGCCAATGGCTCAAATATCGACAAGTTGCTAAAAGAATACTCCCGCCTGCAAGACGAATTCACCGCCCTGGAAGGCTACTCCATTGATGAAGAACTGGGCAAAATAATTAACGGCTTCAAGCTGGAAGCTTTGCTTGACACACCGTTTAACTTGCTTAGCGGCGGCGAAAAGACCATTGTCAAACTGGCAACTCTACTGCTAAGCGAGCCCGATATTCTATTATTGGACGAGCCAACCAACCATTTGGACATTAACATGTTAGAATGGCTGGAAGTTTTTTTGTCAAAATATCATGGTACCGTATTGATGATATCCCATGACCGTTACTTTTTGGACAAGACCACGAAAAAAACAATTTTGGTAGAAGACGGCGTTTGCGAAGTATATAACGGCAACTACTCTTATCACGTAGAGGAAAAGGAACGTCGGCTTTTGCAGGAATTTAACGACTACAAAACCCAGCAGCGCAAAATAGAAGCAATGGAAGCCGCAATCAGGCGTTACCGCCAATGGGGTAACGAAGGCGATAACGCAAAATTTTTTATCAAGGCCAAGGAACTGGAAAAACGGCTTGAGAAAATGGAAATCTTGAACAACCCCAAGCCAAAGGAGCTAAAACTGCCGCTAAACTTTATAACAGAACGGGGCAGCAAGGATGTAATAACAATACGCGACCTTTGCTTTGGGTACAGCGATGACCTTATTTTTGATGGGTTTTCCATGGATTTGTATTATGGTGATAAAATGTGTATTCAAGGCTCGAACGGGGCCGGTAAATCCACATTGTTCAAACTAATTTTGGGCGAATTGTCACCTTTAAGCGGCCATGTAAAGTTGGGTACAACTGTAAACATCGGCTTTATTCCGCAGGAAATTACTTTTGCAAACAGCAAAGCCAATATCCTGGATACCTTTAGGCAAGAAATAATCTGTACAGAAGGACAAGCCCGTCACATACTGGCAAAATACTACTTTGTCGGCGATTCTGTTTTCAAGCGGGTGGGCAATTTGTCGGGTGGCGAAAAGGTGTTACTAAAGCTTGCGATACTGATACAGAAAAACGTAAACTTCCTCATGCTGGACGAACCTACCAACCATATCGATATTGCATCTCGCGAAATTCTTGAGGAAGCATTGTTGGACTTTACAGGGACGCTACTTTTCATCTCCCACGACAGGTATTTTATAGAAAAACTTGCCGGGCGAAAGATTGAAATAGGTTAAGAACAAACCAAAGCCCTGTCATTCTAGGTTAATCCTGGAATGGCGGGGTTTTGATTGTGTTACCTATATTTATTTGTGACAGCTTAAGAATCATGTGGTATAGTATTTCAGCGATTAAGGAGGACAACCAATGCGATATCTAATCATCAACGCCGACGACTTTGGTGTATGTACTGCCACTAACGAAGCAATCGAACAAATCTTTAACGAAGGCACCATTTCATCCGCTACCATTATGACACCATGCCCCGGTGCAAAAGACGCAGTTGCGCGAACTAAAGCAAACCCCAAAATCAGCATGGGTCTACACATTACCACCAATGCCGAATGGACTCGCGAATGGGGACAATGGAAGCCGATATCCAACCATGATCAAATACGTTCTTTGACGGATGAAAATGGCTACTTTTACAGCACTGTACAAGAATTTGCGCGAAATGCCAAATCCGACGAAGTGGCTATCGAAATGGAAGCCCAATACCAATATTTAGCAAGCGCAGGAATCACCCCTACCCATGCAGACTCCCATATGGGCAGCTTGTATGGATTAAGCGGCCCATCATTTATGAAAGAAGCATTGGAGTTTTGTGCAAAACACACGCTCCCTTTCCGGTTTCCAAAAAATATTGAGAATGTAAAAGCTCTCATGCGAATGGAAGCTATCCCTGCTCCCCTTATCGCAGGACACGAGCAAGCGGTGGCATACGCGATGGCCTTAGGAGTAAAGCTGATCGACAATTTGTTTACCAGCACAATCGATTTTGTCGAGCTGACAGGGTATGAAAAATTGAAGACAGTTTATTTTCATCTGATATCTAACCTGCCGGAAGGCATTTCCGAAATTTTCATGCACCCGTCATTGGAAAATTCTCCGGTGGGCGCAAACAATCCCAAATGGCCCGCCCGTGTATGGGAATATCAATTGTTACGCGACGATGATTTACGCAAGCATATTGAAAAAGAAGATATATCACTAATCACATACACAGAAATCCCTTGAGAGGAAGTAAAACTATATGAAGTCTAATCAAGCACCTTTAATAAGGAAGACACACGCATTCCGGTACGCAATGGGTACGCTGGGTGGTTCTCTTCCATACAACATGTTCACTACTTTCATGGCGTTCTATTACGTAGATATGTTGGGGCTGGACATACGCATATATTCGCTGGCACTTTTATTTTACGCATTGTTTGATGCCATAGACAGTCCTATTTACGGATATTTTTCCGACCGTACCCGTACCCGTTTTGGTCGCAGAAAACCATGGCTTATGGTCGTATCCGTCCTTTTTGGGATAAGCTTTATAGCCTTTTTCTCTCCGCCGCCATTTTTGGAAAACAATGGCTTTGTCGCATACTTTTTTATCTTAATGATTTTGGTGGAAACCTCCATGTCTGCCATACAAGTTAACTACAACTCGTTGTTGCCGGACCTGTTCCGTGACAAAAAAGAACGTGCCAACGCAAATTCTATACGTATGGGCTGGATGCTTATCGCAACCATTATAGGGGTTGCGTTAGCCCCGGTTATTACCGACGCAATCGGATTTCCTAATACGGCACTTATTTTTGGTATTTTTAGTATTTGCGTATGGATGTTTGTTATTACGGGGGTTCATGAAAACAAAGACTATCAGGATTATGAGCATCCTAAGTTCTTTCAAAGTATTAAAGAAATAGCTTCGGAAAAGAAATTTTGGTTGATAGCCGGTGTCACTTGTTTTTATAATGTCGCTCAGTCGTTGATGCTTGCGGGCATTCCGTTTTTCGTAAAATACACATTGAATTTAGATGCTGGCAGCACTACTATCATGTTAGGGATTGTATTGGTTACAGCCATCATATCTCTTGTGGGTTGGGCTACGGCCATTAAACGCTTTACTTTGGTTCCTGTTTGGCGCACGGCCTTGGTTATCCTTACTCTCGCCTTCATACCGTTGTATTTTGCCGAAACACTAACGCTGTCCATTGTCGGCGGTATTTTCATAGGAATAGGCACCGGCGGGGTTATGTCTACCAACGATATAGTAATCGCTGGTCTGTTGGATGAAGACAAAGCAAAATACGGCAAACGCCGGGAGGGCATGTACCAAAGCATAGTCGGACTCGCCGCACGCTTAAACGGACTGTTCAGAAGTGCCGCGTTTTTCTTGGTATTTGTATTGTTTGCTTTCGAAAGCGGCGATGTTCCCGGCCCAAACCCAGGCGGTGCGTCCCGTTTCCTGTTGGTTGTTGTTCCGATAGTGATGATGTTACTAAGCGTGGTGATATCTATGTTTTTGAAGATAGATAAGGCTGAGAAAAGGGAAGATAGTCCTGTTTAACGAACATGAAAAAAGTCCTGTCCTTCCGAGCTTGATTCAAAATCAAACCCGGAATAGAGTTGTATCGAAATTGGAATTGGCGAGCGAAAATTCTCCCTGATTCCGCAAAATTTTCGCTCGCTTACATTAATTTCGATACAACTCTAATGTCAGGACCTTTGTTACTCTTCCGTATTATCAACAGACACTGTCTCTTCCGTGACAATCTCTACTTTAGAAACCGAAACCTCAAAGGCCGTCTTCTCCAACACATCCCCGCACTCCAGCCGCTTTTGATACTGCCTGCTTTGCATCCTGCCCCACAGCCGCACCCTGTCGCCAACGGTTAGTTTGCCCGCATACCGCGCATTCCGACCCCATGTTATACATGGTATGTAATCGGATTTGTTATACGAACGATTGACCGCAATAAGCATGTCGGAAATTTCGCGTCCGAAGGGCGTGGTGCGGTATATTGCCGGCTTGCATAAAAAACCATCCAGGAAAACGTCATTAGGGCTTTGCTCGGGAGCTTCTGTCACAAGCTCAATGTCCCGTGCAAAAACTGTTAGCACCAACTTGTTGCGCTTATCTGCTTCTACATAATTGTTGTACGAGCGTATTTGTCCGCTAATTTTTACCAACTGCCCGACGGTCATTGTTTCTTTGTCTACAATACGTTCAGAAACAGTAACAGGCAAAATATCGCCCGCGCCGCTTAGCCGGTCTACCTCCACATCAAAGCGATAAAAACCTTCGCCGTAAATTTCGTGGCTAAACATAAAATCCGATACTATGCGTCCACCAATGTCAATAAAATTATTACCGTTTTCCATAACTCCCGCCTCTCTCTTCTAAGGCATTATGCCTTGTACACTCTATTCGGATACGCGCTCGTTTATGCCACTTATGCAACCGCTATAACAGCCCAAGCAGCAGCCGCTGCCAAAACCGCATCCGAATCCTCTTCGTAGTTTACCTTTGCCGAAAATTCCTGCGGCTCGCGTTCTTCCCCGTCCAGTGCCAAAAAAGCACGTTGGATACACACCTGCAAACCATCATCAGAAACGCTTGAAGCCGTAATACATGCCCGCGCGTTAAAGCCATAAGTAATAAGCTTGGCTTCGCTTTGGGATAGTAATGGAAAAATGTTTTTGTCATCCGCGTTTACAATCAAATAATCGTCACTACTAAGGCTTGGCAAGATATTTTTTAAAACAGGCGACGCCTCTGCCGCAACAAGTACGTTTACTTTAGGGCCGGTGCGTTGTTTGTCTGTAATGTGATAGCAGCTTGCCTTGCCGCCTGCCATTCTTAAAAACGCCTTTGCAATTTGCCTACCGCTGGTTCCGACCATTCCAACCGACGGCGAAGTAATTCTGTTATGCAAAAAAATCCCTCCTGTATATTCGGCGGCTAGTTCTTACAATATCAATTCACTAACCGCCTATATAAAAATATCCGTACATTAAGTCTAAGCGATGCGGCGGAATAATATGCATGAAATAAAGCAAAAGGATGGATTATGAACCCGGATAATTTACCAACTAAACAAAATTTGCTTGCAGCAAAGAAAAATCTAAAAACGGCAAACCAAGGATATGACTTGCTGGATAAAAAACACAAGGTTTTAATGTTAGAGTTTGTTGCTATAAAAAATAACGTAAAGCTGCTCCAAAGTCAACTAAATACGACAAAAGAACACGCTTTTCTACGACTTTCCGCAGCCAAAGATGAGTTGGGCTATAAAAAGCTAAAAAAATTGTGTGATCGTGTTCCAGATGATACAAAACTGCAAATGAGTACCCGTATTATCATGGGTGTGAGCATTGCGGAAATTATTGAAAATGATAAAAAAACCACCCCGTCATATAGTTTGGCGGAAAGCACCATAAGCCTTGACGAAGCGTTTCTTGCATGGACAGAAGTTAAAGTTCTAATACAAAAACTGGCAGCAACCCAAACCACACTGCGACGTATTTCCACGGAAATGCAAAAGACAAAAAAGCGAGCCGCCGCATTGGAGAATATAGTAATTCCAATGTACGAAACCCGCATAAAGTACATAGCCGATAGGCTGGAAGAGCGTGAACGCGACGAATTTAATATGATTGCTACACCAACCCACAAAACCCGTTTTGCCGCAGTGCCTCATACAACACAATCCCCACGGAAACAGAGAGATTAAGAGACCTCTCCTTCCCTGTCATGGGTATTTTCACAACTCGGTCTTGATACTGTGTCATTATATCCGCAGGCAGCCCCGTAGTTTCGGAGCCGAAAATGATAAAATCGTTGGGCTGGTATCGCACGTCTGTGTAAAATTGCCCGTCACCGGATTCTGCCAAGTAAATATTTGCGGTTGGATTCTTTTGCAAAAAGTCCCCGAAGTTCATGTATTCGTGGATTTTTATTTTATGCCAATAATCAAGACCCGAACGCTTGAGGGATTTCTGGTCTAAGAAAAAACCCAGCGGGTGTATCAGATGCAATGTCGAATTGGTCATTAAGCAAGTGCGCCCTATCGCGCCTGTGTTATGAGGGATTTCCGGTTGGTGGAGGACAATGTTAATCATTTAAGCACATGCCTAAAAATGCTTTGATTAACGGACTTGGGCGCGTGATGCGGGACTTAAACTCCGGACGGAACTGCACGCCTATAAACCACGGATGCATTTCAGCAGGCAGTTCAATTGCTTCCACGTTTTTCTCGTCGTGCGACAACGCCGCTTCGACTATGCCGTGCTTTGTAAATTCGGCACGGTACATGTTATTTAGCTTACACAAATGCCTGAAGCGTTCGTATATTTGGCTTTCGCCATATATTGTCTCAAGCAAGGATTCGGGAGCGAGCTTGCAGTGGTGGGCACCCAGGCGCATTGCGGGTTTTTCTCCCGCTCCTTTGTCGGCCTGGCGGTCTAAGTATTCGAAAATTGGAGTTGTTGCCTCGGGGTTGTCCTCGGCGGATTCCGCGTCGGCTATACCCATTACGCTTCTGGCAAATTCCAGCAGGGCGCATTGCATTCCCATACCTATGCCCAAAAATGGTATTTTATTTTCGCGGGCGTAGTTTGCCGCGCTTATCAAGCCGTCTACTCCATCCTTGCCGTATCCGTCGGGCAGTAATATCCCGCTTACGTCGGAAAGATGCTTTGCGGCGTTACCGTTAAGCTCGCGGGCGTTTATCCATTTTATTTTCACGTTTACATTAAGGGCTATGCCTGCGTGTTTTAATGCCTCCACCACGCTTATGTACGCGTCGCGCAGTTCGGTGTATTTGCCAACAAGGCCTATGGTTATTTCATCTGTAATTTGCTTTTCATGGTTTACAATGTCGCGCCATTCCGCAAGGTCGGGAGTCCTGTTTTCCAACCCCAACCGCGCGCATACTATATCGGCAAAGTTTTCGTCCTCCAGCAGAAGCGGGATTTCGTATAATGACTTTGCATCCAGGTTTTCTATTATGCAGTCCTGCGGCACGTTGCAGAACATTGCCAATTTCTTGCGCATTTCATCCGCCATCGGGCGTTCTGTGCGGCAAACAATGGCATCGGGCTTTATGCCCAATGCCATCAAGTCTTTGACAGCGTTTTGGGCAGGCTTGGTTTTCATTTCGTCCGCAAAACTGAGGTACGGCACTAGTGCCACATGGACGTACATTACATTCGCAAGTCCCTTGTCTTGGGAAATTTGGCGAATGGCCTCTATGAAGGGCAGGCTTTCGATATCGCCTACGGTGCCACCTATTTCTGATATGATGATATCGGATTGGGCGTCCTTGCTGGCGGTGCAAACGCGCTCTTTTATCACGTCGGTTATGTGCGGGATAATTTGTACCGTCGCGCCTTTGTATGCACCTTTGCGCTCTTTGTTAAGTACTTCCCAGTAAATTTTACCGGCGGATACGCTGTTGTTTACGCCCAGGTTTTCGTCGACAAATCTTTCGTAATGCCCAAGGTCCAGGTCGACTTCCGCGCCATCCTCGGTTACATACACTTCCCCATGCTGATAAGGGCTAAGAAGCCCCGGATGCATGTTGATATACGGGTCAAATTTTTGTATGGTTACCTTGTAACCGCGCGCTTTCAAAAGCCGCCCCAAAGACGCCGCGGTAATACCTTTGCCAAGGCCAGAACATACGCCGCCTGTCATAAAAATGTACTTTGTACCCGTATTTATGCTCATTTCATTTCCTCATACATTGCGATTGTACCTATATCGTAGCATTCGCCGTTCATTGTGTAGTTGTACACATCACGGAATTTATGCAGCCATTGCGGGAAAGAACCCGGCGGGTCTGGGTCGTTGCCTTCTTCCAGGTATTTTGCAAATAGGGGTACGGTGTCTTTTCTATAGAAATATGTGGCGTATATTGCTATGTTGGATTCGGGCTTTTGGGGCTTTTCTACCAAGTCGATAACTTTGCCGTTTTCGTCAAGCTTAGCCACCGCGAAGGCTTTTAGCTGCTCGATATCGCCCAGTTCCTTGCCTGCAATAGTGTCGCAGCCTGTTTTGCGGAAGACATCGTACTGCTCGCGCAGATCGTAGGTAAAGTAATTATCGCCCGCCACTACAAATAATTCGTCGTCGATATTTTTCTCCTGTATGGTAAAGAAAATATCGCCGATGGCACCGCGGCGGTTTTCGTTTGTGGTTGTACCATCGTCAAGCACTTCCACAGGGATGGTGGTGGGTGCTGTCTTTGCCCATTCGGAAAAATGCGGGTAGAATTTGCTGTTTGTTACTACGTAAATACCGTCTATGACTGGGATGCTGTTAATTTGCTCGACAATATAGTCGATTACTGCCTTGCCTTTTAGAGGCAGAAGTGCTTTGGGCTGGTTTTCTGTCAGAGGATACATGCGGGTTGCGTAACCCGCTACTAAGATAATTGCTTTCATTGAAATTCTCCTTTTCTATACTATACATAATTACTTTTTGGCCATCATTAGGGTTGTACCGAAGACAGTGTAGGTACTCCCATACATCTACAGCCCTTGCAAGATTTCATCTACGGCTTGACGGTTTATAGTATAATCTGCTTCGTCCAGCCATTCCAGTAGCATGTTTTGGAAAATATCCGACCTGCGAGACCATATCATGTTCTCCATGAATACTTCTTTAAGTTCGTCCATATCGGGCGGTATGCGGCTGTACATGTAAATCATTACATACGCGCCGGTGTCACCAAGTTCCGCCACGTGTATTTCTCCCGGTTGAAGCGCGATTAATTCAAATGCATCAGAAAGATCCATACCCAAATTCATCATCAGCCCGTCTGCCAACTGCACCGCGTTGTATATTGGAACTTCTTCGATGTCCTCTTCGTAGTACTCCGCAACCAGTTCACGGAAGGGCATGTCCCCTACCCTAGCCTGTATTTCCGCCAATTCGTCGGAATTTTGGATAACCAGATACATTACCTCGGTTTCAGCAAGAAAATCCCCATTAGCGTCCATGTAACTGTCAAACAACGCAGTAACTTCGTCCATATGAGGCGTGTACTCCGGTACGTGGTAGTCAAATAGCCTGTCCCACAAAATATTGTGAACACTGAAAAGCTCAGCCATTCTTGCGTCGGTAATATCAAGTTCGACCGGTATCATTTGCCGCTGGAATGACATTTCCAGTGCCATGTCGTCTTTTTCCGCAGCGGTTAGACCAAGACTGCTTCTATTTGCGCGGTCTATTATTACCAATGCGTCTACCAATGCGTCTATTGCGATGTCGTATCTTTCAGGCTCACCAGAAAATACGCCAAATGCTCCGAAAAACAGCATAAGGTCACTGATGGGGATATATTCGCCGTTAAAGCGTATTGCCCAGTCGTCTTCTGCAGAGGGAGGCGGAGTATGAATTTCTATTGGTGGGGATGCTGGTGGGGGTTCCGGATAGTCTTCAGGTTCTGTTTGAGTCCTGCCACATCCTGCCGAAATTGCGATAAGAAGTATTAGCATTGCGAGTATTGCGATTTTTTTGTGCATTTTATTTGCCTCCCCTGGGTTATGTGGGAACGCTTGCGCTCCCGTTTGACTCTCAAATGGTCTTTAAATTATTTGAATGACATGTCGTCAAACCACTCGTCTAAACATTTTTTAAAACTCTTGGGCGGTGGTGCTTCCCAGCTTTTGTCCTGAGTTGGAATACTTATACGATGACAGTGCAGCAATTGCCCAACACCAAAATTGGTAGAACTACCGCCGTATTTTTTATCTCCCGTTAATGGATGCCCTATCGCAGCCATGTGGGCGCGTATTTGGTGGCTGCGTCCGGTTATGGGATTTACGGAAAGCAAACTGTATTTAGCGTCCCGGGATATTGCCATAACGGTATACGCGGTTGTCGCGATTGTTTCAACTGGTGACTGAGAATCACCAGTTGAAAATATTTTTGCCTTGTTGGTTTTCTCGTCCTTTTTGTAAAACCCACGCAAAACGCGGCTTTTACCAACTCGGCCAAGCTCGCCGTCCACTACGGTTAGATATTCCTTGTCAATACCCTGCGCGGCAAAAAGTGCGTTTACGGATTGCAGCGCGTGCAGCGTTTTCCCACATATCACCAGCCCGCTTGTGTTTACATCCAAGCGATTGCACAAAGCGGGCACAAAAGAATCCGACGGATCGTACGCGCCTGTTTCTACCAAGTAAGCCAGTACACGCCCAAGCAGATGGTCGTCTTTTTTTTCCATTCCGCCATGGGACGGCAGCCCTGCGGGTTTATTTACTATCAGCAGATTTTCGTCCTCGAAGATAATGCCAGTCAGAGGTTTTGCCGGAGCAATTTCTCTTACTTTACGGAACTTTGCTATAGTCTCGTCCGAAAGGTATAGTTGCAATACGTCTCCGGCTTGTATAATTTCCGCGCCCTTGGCTTTTGTGTCGTTTAGGGTGATATTCTTTTTGCGTAGCATTTTGTATATGAAATTTTCCGGCGCGGCGTTTAGGTATTGGAATAGGAATTTGTCCAGCCTGCGGTTGGCGTTACTTGCGGTTATATGCACTGTTTGCATTATTACTGCTCCTGCCTATGCTGCCATATCAAAAACGCGTTCATAAATGCATCCAACCCGCCGTCCATTACAGATTGCAGGTTGCCTGTTTCTTCGCCGGTACGATGGTCTTTAACCAGGCTGTACGGATGATACACGTAGGAGCGTATTTGGCTGCCCCACGCGTTGTCCTTAATTTCGCCACGGATGCCGGATAGTTTGCTCATTTGCTCTTCGCGCTGCTTTAAGTACAGTTTCGATTGCAGCATTTTCATTGCGCGGTCGCGGTTTGAAATTTGACTGCGTTCGTTTTGGCATTGGACAACTATCCCGGACGGGATATGTGTGATACGTATTGCGGATTCTGTTTTGTTAACATGCTGCCCGCCAGCTCCTCCAGAACGATATGTGTCAACTTTCAAATCCTCGGGGTTAATTTCTATGGAAATGGAATCGTCAATTTCCGGCATTACATCGCAGGACGCAAAAGACGTATGCCGCCGCCCGCTGGAATCGAATGGGGAAATGCGCACCAAGCGGTGAATGCCTTTTTCGCTTTTGAGGTATCCAAAAGCATTATCGCCGCTTACTTGGAAAGTTACGGACTTGATACCCGCTTCCTCCCCGTCCAGGTAGTCGAGAATTTCAAATTTAAAATCCCGCTTCTCTGCCCATTTTCCGTACATGCGAAACAGAATCCCCGTCCAGTCGCAGGATTCTGTACCGCCCGCACCGGGATGCAGGGTAACTATAGCGTTGTTGGCGTCATACTCGCCGCTAAGGAGGGTTTCCACCCGCAATCGCTCGTAGGCTTCTATGAAAATGGAGGCAGAATCCTTCGCTTCCGGAATTAGGGACTCGTCTTGCTCTTCTATTCCCATTTCCGTTAAAGTGAATGCGTCCTCAAATACCGATTGCAATTTCTCGAAGGACGTGACTTTATTCTTCAGCAGTTTTAGCTGCTTTAGCACAACTTGAGAATTGGTTTGGTCGCCCCAGAAGTTTGGGTCAAGGGTTTTTTCTTCCAATTCGTCTATTTCTTTTCGCGCACCAGCCAAGTCAAAGTGAATCCCCCATTTCGATTAGCTTTGCCTTATAGGGGGCAAGAGTGCGTTTTAATTCCTCTAGTGCAAGCATTGTTTCAACTCCTTTGAACATGCCGCTGGTGACGACAAAGCCACCTTGCGGCAAAATATTCAGATGAAAAAAGGAAGTTCGCCTTTTTTCACACTTATCTTGTCATACAGCATCGCTTATGCTTGTTGCCGCTGCCGCAAGGGCAAGGGCTGTTGGGGCCGACTTTTTCCTCTACGCGGCGGGCGGGCTTTTTGACTGGGGCCATTTCGCCACTGTTGGTGGACATGTCCTCTTTCTTAACAACCTGCTGCATTTGCGGCTGGCGTTCGTCAACTAATGTAACATTCAGCAAACCGCGCACGGTGTCCAGCTGAATTCCGTTACTCATATCCTCGAACATATCGTAGCTTAGGAATTTGTACTCCAAAAGCGGGTCGCGCTGGGCAAACGAACGCAGTCCGATACCTTGGCGCATTTGGTCCATTTCGTCTATATGGTCCATCCAGCGACGGTCTACGTTTTGCATCATTAATACACGTTCAATCTCGCGCATACGCTGCGGGGTTATTTCTTCTTCTTTTTTCTCGTACAGTGCCATAGCTTTTTCGAACAGCATTTCCTTGATGCTGTCCTTGGTTGCTGCATCCAGCTCTTCGCGTGTCATATCCACCGCAGGCTTGTGGAAAAGCACCATCAAGTCGTCATTTAGCCCTTTGATATCCCAATCTTCCGGGTTGTCACCTTCTACGGAATATTTGTCCACCGCACGGGATGTCACTCCCTTTATCATAGAGATTACATTGTCGCGCAGGTCTGCGCCGGCGATAATTTTATCTCGCTCTGTATAGATTATCTCCCGTTGTTCGTTCATTACCTGGTCATACTGCAAAAGATGTTTTCTGATACCAAAGTTGTTACCCTCGACTTTCTTTTGAGCATTTTCTACCGCGCCGGAAACCATTTTATGCTCGATAACATCGTCATCGTCCATTTTAAGCATGTCGGCGATTTTACCAATGCGTTCGCCGCCGAAAAGACGCATCAAGTCATCCTCGAACGAGATAAAGAAACGAGAATCCCCCGGGTCGCCCTGACGGCCCGCGCGCCCACGCAGCTGGTTGTCTATACGACGCGCTTCGTGGCGTTCCGTTCCGATAACTTTTAGCCCGCCAAGTTCGCGAACGCCTTCTCCCAGCATAATATCCGTACCACGGCCCGCCATGTTGGTGGCGATTGTAATATTGCCGGCCTGTCCAGCCAATGCGATAATTTCCGCCTCGCGTTCATGGTGTTTCGCGTTTAGAACCTCGTGCTTTATGCCCACTCTTTTGAGAAGATTACTTACCAACTCGGATTTTTCGATAGAGGTTGTACCAACCAAAACAGGCTGGCGAATTGCGTGCGACTCCTGCACATCCTTGACAATTGCACGGTATTTTGCGGATTCGGTACGGTACACAGCGTCCGGGTGGTCGTTACGTACCATTGGCATGTTTGTGGGTACCGAAACAACGTCGAGGCCGTAGATTTCGCGGAATTCGCCTTCCTCGGTTATAGCCGTACCTGTTGTGCCTGCTTTTTTCGTGTACTTGTTGAAAAAATTCTGAAAGGTGATTGTAGCCAAAGTTTTACTTTCGCGTTGGACTTTTACGTTTTCCTTTGCCTCAATGGCTTGGTGCAGTCCGTCGGAATAGCGGCGACCGGGCATAAGACGGCCGGTGAATTCGTCTACAATTATAATTTCGCCGTCTTTGTTGACATAGTTTATATCGCGGTGCATGTTGTAGTTTGCTTTTAACGCGTTGTTTACATGGTGCTGTATCTCCACGTTTTCCGGGTCGGACAGGTTTTCTATAGCGAAGTAGCGTTCGGTTTTTCTGATACCGTCTTGGGTTAGGGTTACGGCTTTGCGCTTTTCGTCTACTACAAAGTCGCCTTCTTCTTCTATTTCTTGCCGCATTATTGGGTTAAGCGCGTCCGCTTCGTTCAAAATACGGCCTTTTTTCAGAGTTTTTACAAACTGGTCTGCGCGGCTATACATCATGGTGGACTTACTGCTTGGCCCGCTTATGATAAGCGGCGTACGAGCTTCGTCTATCAAAATCGAGTCCACCTCGTCTATGATTGCATAGTGTAAACCGCGTTGCACTTTGTCTTTTTCAAAAACAACCATGTTGTCGCGCAGGTAGTCGAAACCCAGTTCGTTGTTGGTAGCGTAGGTTATATCGCAGGCGTACTGTTCACGCCTTTCCAAATTTTGTAGCGCATTAAGAATACAACCTACACTTAGTCCCATATAATTATAAATAACTCCCATAAGGTCGGCATGATATCTTGCTAAGTATTCGTTTACCGTTACCAAGTGCGCACCCTTACCCGCCAGTGCATTCAAATAAAGCGGCAGGGCACAAGTTTGTGTTTTACCCTCACCTGTACGCATTTCCGCAATGCGTCCCTGGTGCAAAATTGTACCGCCTATAAGCTGCACACGAAAGTGACGCTTTTGCGTTAGCCTGTCGGTTGCCTCACGCAGGGCGGCGTATGCTTCCGGCAGGATGTCGTCCAATGTTTGACCATCGCCTAAACGACGGCGGAATTCATCTGTTTTACCGCGCAACTCGCCTTCCGTCAGCCGCTTCATGTCCGGTTCAATTGCCTCGATGCGGTCGATTAGCGGAACCATACGCTTGATTTCTTTTTCACTGTAGTTACCAAAAATTTTCTCAAGAAATGCCATTTAACTTTGCTCCTTATCCAAATTGTAATCCTTTTTTATTTTTGTCCTTATCCTTTTTATGCCTTTGTCTTTTTCTCAGGATTCTGTCAAATAAGTTTAACAGTTGCCGCCGTGGTTCGCAAGGGGTAATGTCAATAACCACGGAAATCAATTTTCAACCCCGGAAACTTTAATATTAACCGGAATAGCCATGCACCATAAGTGGGAACCATCTACCTATAGAACAAAAAGAAATTCGCTTCTTACATCAGTCACTATAATTTCGCTATACAAGAAGAGGTTGATAATATGCTCAACATTCATAAAAGGTGCGTTTTCCTATTCCTATTTGCACTTTTTGCATTCGTCGGAACAAGTGCCGCATTAACTACCGGCACAAACGCCACCCCCATAGAAGTAGAACCCAGCGACGGTATCGATGTTATACTTGTAATAGATACCAGCGGCTCTATGCGCAGTACCGACCCCGAGCGTATTACTTTGGAGGCCGCCATGCTTTTTATGGATATGATGGAAACTCGCAATTCGCGCCTTGGTATTGTTGGCTTTTCTGGGGATGTGCATACGGTTATTCCGCTTATGTCAATAGAAAAACTTGAAGATAGGAATTATATTCGCAACCGGGTATCAAACTTTGTGTACCACGGCTGGACCGATATAGGGCTAGCAATGCGCACCGCAACAGAAATGCTCCTGGAAGACCCCATAGAAACCAACAGCCCAATGATTTTGCTCTTCACCGATGGCCGTATAGAAATGGGCGCGTGGCACCATCGCTCTGTAGAAGAATCCTATTACGATGCGCAATGGGCAGTTGACAACGTCGGTGATTCCCCAATTTACACAATCGGGCTAAACTACGATGGCACCGTAAATACCGAATTTTTGCAAAATATCGCAAGGCAAACAAATGCCACCAGCCATATTATCGAAGAAGCCGCATTGCTGCCACGGCTCTTTAACCAAATTTTTGCAAGCCATATCCGCTCATCTATTATAGAAGTTACCGAGTTTGTTGCCGTAGGCGCGACATACACCGAAGTTATAATCCCTATACCAAGTATTTTTGTTTCGGAAGCTAATGTGATAATGCTCTCCAGCCAGCCAATAGAAAGCGTCCGTTTACACAATCCAATCGGACAGGAGATTGTTTTCGACAACGAAATATTTACTCTTTCAACCGCCAGTTTACACAGCATAGTCAAAATTTTTGAACCAATGCTGGGAGATTGGCTTCTTTCCGTACGAGGCGTGCCGGAAGACCGTATAACCATTAATTTGATTTACAATTACAATGTAGGTGTTTTCAAGCATGTAAGCCAGGCCGACCGGGACAGCATTTATTTTAACCCTACCATTCCACTGGCGGTGCGAGCGAGTTTTGTTTCTCCGCTGCCGCAATCGCAAATTCAAGTGCTGCTTAACGAGGCAACCGCTACTCTCAATGTTTTTGACATGGATTCCAACTTGATTAACAAAATCCCCATGCGTACTGTAGGCAATGTTTTAGCGGCGGACTTCGTACCCAATCCCCCGCAGAATGTACGCATTGATGTAACTATAGAGCATCAGTATCTAGAATATCGGACTGCCGCCGTAGGCATAGTTTTTGACCCGCAATTATTGGCCGAACTCACCGCCCCACCCTCGCCGGATCCTGAACCGGAACCCATTCCACCGCCTATAGCCGAGCCGCCCCCTGCGGCTGAATCGGAGCCTGAAGAATCTTTATCTGCTAATATTTTCATACCTATTGCCATTACCATTGCCGCGGTTGTACTTTTGCTTATGTATCGCAAACGCGGAAAAAGGAAAATATTTGCAGGACACCTCGAAATACGCGCGTTGCTGCCAAGCGGTAAATACACTGCACTTGAAGCCCCTGACCTAAGCACCTTCGCGGGAAAAATCTCCCTTGAAAACTTCATGTATGTAACTCTTGGTTCAAAGGCGGACAAAATGCTTGAAACCAATGTGTCGCTAAAGAAGACGTATATCGCGCCGGTCACAGTTGCAGGCAACCAAATGATTCGGCTTACCACAGATGGCGCGGTTCACATCACAGACAGAGACAGGCATGCGATAAACCAGCGGAAGTTTATTTGGGAGAAGGATTTACAATTGATATTCTCACTTGTGGGTGCTACCTCACGGATTGAAATGACATATCGGATTAGTGAATATTAAGTAATTTGGTTTTCGGACAACGCAAAATCAAATTGCCCATTCAACTGGTGACTGTGAGTCACCAGTTGAATTCCACACACGCAGGAAGGAATTATATAAATGAAACTATCACCGGAAACTAAAATTGAGCTGCAAACACTGGACTGCGAATACGGCGGCGGCATATCCACTTCAGGTATCCGCTCGGATGTTATTGACAAGCCTATTTTAATATTGGGCCTTGGCGGCACGGGTGTGGAATCGGTAATTCGTATAAAACATGCCATAGGTCGGCAGTTTAAAGTATCCACAAACGGCCAAAAACCGCTGCAAATAGAGTACATGGCAATCGACTCCGACGATAACATGAAAAAAATTAGCTACGCGGGCACAAGTTTTACCGATGACGAATTTTTGTGCCTTAACACCGCAAATTTAACTTCCATTTACAAGAACCGCGAAACCGTTTTCAAAAACTCCACACAAAACTGGATTGCGGACAATCTGCGCTTGCAGCAGGTAAAGCATGGCGCAGGCGGCATTCGCCAAGCAGGGCGGTTGCTTCTTACAATTAATTGCAACAGTGTTATTTCCATTTTGACGGAAAAAATCAACCGTCTAACAACCAACCGCAGCGCGAACGACCTGCTGTATGTATTTATCGCTGCGGGTTGCGCGGGCGGTACGGGTAGCGGTATTTTTATAGATGTGCCATACATTGTGCGCAAGCTTGCCGAGCAAAAAGGATTCGAAGTTGAAAACATCGGCATGATTTTCATGCCGGATGTCACCCTTTCCGACCCTACCATTAGCGGTTCTGCCGCGCTTAACATTAAAGCAAACGGCTTCGCGGCACTTAAGGAATTGGACTACCTTATGAACATCGAGCGCAACGGCGAGTCATTTGAACAAACCTTTGCGGACCTCGAAATAAAAACCAAGCAACCCCCATACGATTTATGCCACCTCGTAAGTGCCAAAGACGAGCAAGGCAAACAAGTCCCGTCCGCCAAAGATTATTGCATGAATGTTGCGGCGGAAACTATAATAAACTTCATCGCCAGCGAAGAGGTTATCGACGGGCAGAGCTATACCATAAGCTCCTACTTGTCAAACATCGAAAGCAACAGGTCGGCTTTTATCATGACCCACCAAGAAAAACAGCCCGTCAATTACATTTACAATACCATCGGCGCGTCCAGTGCGTCGCTGCCCGTGGAGTATCTGCTCAACTATTTGACATGGAAAATGTTTAGTGAACTGGGTTGTTTAACAGACCGCTCCCCTACTTTTGAAGAGACTCAAATTATGCTGGAGTCACTAAAAATTGACCTGCCCACCTTGGAGCGGCATCTCACACAAGATAAGCCAAAAGTACGCGACTTTAAACAATACGACTATACCGTTTTGCAAGAACGCCCGGATATTTTGGAAGATGCAATCAAACGGGAGATTGTTAAACTTGAAGACCATTACAACAACGTAGCCACAGGCATAATTGAGAATTTCTCTCAAATGCTTGAAGACAAAACAAATGTGTTATACCGGCATTTTGCCGACCTCGAAACAGGGCCTTTCTATGTTCTAAAAGCCCTGTCCGACTTGGAAGAATCATCCCTGCCACGCATGATAGACGACATCCGCAAGCGCGACATTCAGCAAAAGCGCGAACACCGCGATAATTTGGCAACGCTAGAACTAAACCGCCGCATTACAACGGAAAAGCTACAAAAAAAGTCATTATTCTCGTTAGGCAAAAAATCTCACGGGTTAAACTTGGTTGAAACAAGCGAAAACTACCTGCGCATGGCAGGGCGCAATCTCATGTACGACACAATTGACAAAATTTACATTGCTATAACAGAAAAGTTAAACAGCAAGAGCAACCTAGTTATAGACACCCACTGCGAGCTTTTACTCGCACTCAAAGAACTTTTCGATAAATTTAAAGACAATGTCAAACCTCTCGACAGCGGCCTGTCTTGGAACTTGGAAAATCCATTAATTTTTTGCAAAACATTCGAAAACGACACTGTCATTGATTACAAACTGGCATTAAAACGACTGTTGAAAGATATAATCGATAACCCTGGCTGGGTTCCCGGCCCCAATGCCGCTATTGTGGAAAACTTGAGCGAATTCGTGTGTACTCAATTCCAAAGCGTGATTCACAAGTCGCTGGACTACTACTGCGGTATGATGGCCAACGCAAAGGAAACCACCACTCGCGAATATATCGGCGAAAAAGTAAAAATCCTGCAAGATAGCGCAAAGGTTATGTTTCCCATAAACCACATACCCAGCGGGCTTCACATCGCGTTTCCGCCATACGCGTATCTTTCCGTGCCTTCTAACGCACCCAAAGTACGCAATGCCATTGAAGAAATGTCCATCGGCGGCAAGGTTCCCAACATCAAGCTCAGCAAAATTAACAACCGGTTGTACATGCTTAACCTAAAAATTGCCGTCGCGCTATATTGTTACAAGGAATTGAACGACTACGAAAACGTCTATGAAACGTCCCTAAGCAAAATTGCAGGCGTGCATTTATATGAAAGCCCCACTCGCAATTGGAAGAACCTCCCTTCTCCACTATACGATAAGCTATGGACACGAGACCATGAAAATATCCGCGAAGCTGCTAAAAATAAACGCTTGCGCAAGGCCTTTGACCAAGCACTTACACTTGGGATAATACGCCACGACGAACGCGCGCGCCGCCTGATGGGCTATTTTGGCGACCCCATAGATTTAAATAAAAAATTTGCCAAAGTAGAAGCGGCCATTGCAGAAAAAACTTTGTCAGCCACACAGGCCAGGGCAATAATAGGCGAGTTTGATATATTTTTGACAGACAGCTCCCGCGAGAAATACAACGTACCACTTTTTGACACAGAATATCTTGCAGACACAGACACTCCCGACATAGAGTATGCAAAAGGCGTGTTCATTTACATGCCTGCGTTCAACGAACACATCCTCCACGAGATACAAATACGGCAACATGTCGCACATCTAAAAGAAGCTTTGACAAAAATTGATATGAGCGAAATCAAATACAATCATTTCGCGCAGCTCTTATATATGGGCGCGATTACAAAAAACCGCAAAACCTATCGTTACACAATAGATGGCGAGAGCCACATTTTATACACCATACAAACAATTAATGAGCAGTATGTAGACTTCGATGTTTTCCAGGCATATCTAAACATGGACGCGGACATTGCCACATACTTGCAAAAACGCGCCCAAGAAGAAGAAAACCGCTGCACAGACAGCCAGTTTTCGGCTATTGTAAAAACTATTGACTGCTATATCAAAAGCTACAGCGAAAAGTTTGAACAGTTGGACGAGACCTACGCCACTGAACGGGACGGCGCGCCAAAAAAGCTATTCTACCAAACCATGATTAACGTATTTACACAAGAGAAAAAAATTCTGTCATGATTACACAAAGCAATCCTGTAATTTTTATAACTTTGGGGCAGGGTGCGGGTATTTGGCAGTATTTGTCACCCACGTTTGATAAGCATATTCATGTTGCTTATTTTAATGTGCCATGCAATTATACCGACAGGTGGATTAGAGGCGAAATCGGACGTATTTGGAAAGAGTTGTTGCAACAGGGGAATTCCGATATTGTGCGCGTCAATTATATTTTGGGTACGGACGCAGCAGGCTTGGCTCTGCCGCATCTGAGCAAAATTACAGAAAAATACCTTTCCGCGCTATATCCCGCGGGAGTTTTGACGGATATCTATTGCTTGCTTGACGATGACAACTTGCTGGAAAATATGGACGAACGCGTACAGATTATAGAAATGCTAAAGGACATCGCTAATCCTCATTCCATGCCACTGGCGGTAGAGCCATCTTGCGATAAAAATATTCGGATGAAAAAAGAAAGCTCACCCTTTTTCACACCCCATTTGCGAATTTATCTACTGTCTAATTTAACCAGCCAAAACATGTTAATTTCTCAAGAATCTATTGCACAGACCATTGCCATGCTCACTATGTTTAAAGATTGCGAACCGGAGACCTATGTAACAGGTGCAGACTCGTCCCGCTATAACGAATTATATTTTTCCGATAATTGCTACGGCAAGCATGGGGTATTTTTTACCGCCGCCAGCCTTAACGTAGCCGTCCCGCAAGATGGGTTGAAGGCTCTTTTGATTGAGGAGCTTTTGAAAATAGGCAAGGATACCCCATTGGAAACAGGAAAGGACGAATCTGAATTTTCGGGCTTTAACAAGCTTGATGCTGCACTTGACCCCAGCCCGCCACATAAGCGAATGGAATATTTTTTAGGGATGGCAGTGCCGGAAATTGACAACAATCTCTCCCTTACACGTGAAGAATGGATAAATCACCTGTTTGGGGAATCTCTATGCTTGAACGATTTAGCCATACCTCCTGCAAAACTGTCTGAAGCACAAGAAAATGTTTTGGAATTAGACGCAGTGAGCATAGCTCGTTTTAAACCCATAAACCTTTACGACTTACTTCGCTACACAGGAGACGGCGGTATTTGCGAAGGCCTTATAACAAAAGGAATTGAACATGCAAAAAACAACCTGCATTCTCTAGAAGAAAAATTCCACAAATGGCTAAGCGGCAAACCAAATCTGACAAAAGGCAGCCGCGAATCAGAAAAACGCCGCCTGTCTCCGTTTGTTACACAACAGTTATGGCCGTATGTAATCGCCCATGACTACGTTTACAAGCAAAACCATATACAAAGCTTTCGCAATACTATTGTCGCTTTGGAAAAAAGGCTGGAATTGCTGGTGGCGGCGCATGAGGAATTACAGCAACATCTTTCCAAGGTAAATGACGCAATCGAAATATACACACAGCAAACGCAGGTTATCGACAATGCCTTCGCGCCGTTTTCGCCAAGCGCGTCGGAATATTTTCGCGCGCTTTTCAAGCAATTTGCAACGCAGCACCACACAGAACTTGTGAAAATGTCCACGGAAATACTTCCGGCACTTATCCGTGACGAATTTGAAAAATTTCTACAAAAATTGGGCAACTACATAGACGCCCACATACTGCCATCGGAGTTTTTTAACAAGCCGATAATCGACACCATGCACAATCTCACAAACGGCACAGACATATCCGTAGCCCTTGGCGACTGGGTTTTCAACCACCGGCAATGGAATATCAGACTAAAAACAGGATACAGCCACCTTCACACAGAAATAAATCTGTTTATGCCCACCCAAGGTGCGGCGGATGTAAAACGTAACTACGAAAGCCGGGGGCTTGGGAGAATGAACCTTTTTGCCGATAAAAATGCCGATAGTGTTACCATATTATATCATGCGGGTACATTTAACCCGGAAGACCTTTATTATGCAGGGCTGTATATGGGGGCAAAACTATGAGAAGATACATTCAAAAAAACGCCCACCCCTCCACAGACTTGCGGCAATTCAATTACACAACAATCGACAATAATATAACCTTGACATGGGACTGGCCCACAGACCGCTCCATAAGATTAGCACTTGTCTTCGCCTGCGAAGAAGAAACCGATATTGCAAAACTCCTTGACGAAAAACACCCGCACGATGTAATTGTACGGGACTTAGCATCACAGTTTACAGCATCAATAGATAAAGGACGACGCAAGTTTGTAGTTTGTCCGGCCTTTTTCGAAGATAATCAAACCATTGCCGTATGCACCCCGGGCATCATCACAGATTGGGTTTACAAAAAAACAAAATTGTCTGTACAAATTTCGTATAAGCCGCTGCAATTCAGCACCTATCAAAAAGCATCATTCATAATCATACCCGAAGATATGGAAATGGTAGACCTTATTACAAAAGCTTTAACCTATACCAACCTCGGCAATAGCCATCCGATAAACTCAGCAATTATCGCAAGCGGCGGGATTTTGTATAACTACAAGGGCCAGCAGGTTACTTTTTCCATACATCCCGATTATGCGCATTTATTTGAAATATGTCATTTGTAGGGGACACCGCCCGCATAGGAGAGACCACCGTGCTAAAAAAGAAGTCGGAGTATATAATTTGTCCGTTCTGTTGCCACCGCTTTCATCCAAACGAAGCAGATTTTCGGCTTGGAAGCGTTATTAGTCTTGCCGCAAAAAAATCAAAGCCCGTACCGGATGAAAAACTTTACAATTATTACATTAATATCCTTAACTCTTCGCTAAAAGATGCGAAAGCTAGCTCCATGCAGCAGCCGACCGTGTCACTCGGCGATGAAGGCATTATCTATTGCGAATCCGATACCAACAAATATGGATTCACTCAACACGTCACTTATACCAACTCTGAAGGCGTAAGCGAAGTCACCGACAGACGGCTTTGTCCAAACTGCCACAATAACCTTCCCACAGGTTACGGAATGCGCGACACTGTGCTTCTTTCTATTTTAGGGGATGCGCGCAGCGGCAAATCTGTGTATTTGACAATGCTCATCAATCAGTTGGAAAATAACCCCGATTTCGTGTCAAAGTTAACTTTCATCGGCGACAAAACCGCTCGTGACAGCTTTTACGAAACATACCAGCGGCCGCTTTTTAAAGAGCATACCTTGATAAGCTCCACCAAGCGAAAAAAAATTCCTCCGTTTGCGTTCAACTACTGGTATCAATACAAAGATGAAACAGGCGCAACACAGGAAAACTCCATCGACCTGATTTTTTACGACATCGCGGGCGAAGATTTGCGCGACGACACGGGTATTCGCAAAAACGGGTTTAACATCAAGGATTCCAACGGACTTATTTTTCTTGTAGACCCTACTAACTTCAGCCGCATGTCCGACCTGTTTCTCTTTTCCGACGCAAATCTAATTGAGGCAATACCGGAGCAAAACTCCAACCAAGCTGTGTTTGACACCATGTATAACTATTTTTTGGCATTTAGCGAGAAAAGTCAGATACCTTTCGCGTTAACCATTTCCAAAACAGACCTTTTCCGCTATGTAAACTTCGATTTTTTTGGTAATAAGCCATTTAATAGGATACAGCACATGATAAACGACGAGTATCATCGCGGCGCGGTTGACATGCCCAACATAAAGGCAATGGACCACGAAGTACGCGAACTGCTTACCCATTTGGGTGAAGACGGCATCTTAAATAACGCCACCGGCTGTTTTAAAAACGTGGTGTGCTTTGCCGTCTCAAGCCTGGGCCGCAAACCCTCCGTACAGCAAATAAGTGACCCCGTTACCAACGAGACTGTAGAAAAAGGCCTTGTAGACGGCCCATTGGAGCCATTTAAAGTGAAGGACCCGTTTTACTGGATACTCATGCGCAATAAACTGTTGTACAAGCATGAAAATAACCGCTACACCCTTCACGGAGAGACTATCGAAAAGCCTGTGTCTTGGTGGCAGCGGTTTGTTAATTTTTTAAGGCAGATAAGGAGTAGCTAAATTGATTACAACCGTATCAACTCCGCAATGCTCATTGCAATGTTGTCCACATTACTAAAAACCACCTCGTAGGATGGTCAAACTCTTTCGTAGTGTGTCCATATAGACAGTACCCAAACAATGCCCTTATATAGGTTATCATTTTCGTCTTGCTCATTTTCAGTGTTAGGTAATATCTCATAAACAAAACGGTGTTCTTTGTTTATGCGTCTGGAATATTTGCCTTTCAGCCGTCCTTTAAGCTCTTCAAATGACTGTGAATACTCAAATGGATTGTTTTTTACTACATTGATTATTTTTTCAACCTGTGGTCTTAGGTTGTTACGCTTGATATTTTCAGCGTCTTTTTTAGACTGCTTAGAAAACATTACCTTATACATCAGAGCCACAACTCCGACTCTGTTACACCATCAGAAAGCGGTTCGTCTGAAGCAGCTGTGATTTTTTCAACCATGCCAGGTACCGACGCTAGATATTCGGTATCATTTTCAAACAGACCAAAACGATATTTTTGGAATGAAATAAACTCTAAAACACTCTCAATTATTTGCTCCGGCAAAATATCAGCTTGAATTTTTACATATTCACGACCAGACATAAAAAACCTCCCGAAATTTATTTTGACTTATTGTATCAGATATAGTTATGAGTTTCCAGCGTGATTAAGCTGTTGTAGCATCCATGGGTGCCACAGGGACGATTGCTTGTGACAACTATGGTGATTTTAACCCATCAAATGTAATATCAAGAGTATTGCTTTGAAGAAAACGGCTTACTTCTTCAACTATAAAATGGAAATAGTAATCCGTTTTTATCACCTCAAAATCGCGACTAGCTGTAATATCTCCAACGGTAAATGTTATTGTGTTTGAACCTACACGTAACTTCGTATAATACGTCCGCCGTGTTCCGGGAGATTGAATTCCCAATGGCATTCTATTTATGGTGATTTCAATAGCTTCATTACTTGAGTCCATGAATTCTACAAAAATTCCAACTACTATTGGTTCTCCTCGTATAAACCTATCCGACAAAGATGACCATACGCCCCATAGCCCTAAAAATCCAATCATTCCAAACATAAGCAATGAATACAATATAAGCACTTTCATGTCTTTTTTACGTTCGCTTTCTTTATCGGCAACTTCCAATTCCTTAAGTCTTATTTTTCTTTCGTTCTCTTTTATCCGAGCGACGTCTTCCTTTTTTATGTTTATGTTCTTTTTGATACTCACATTTACATTTTTAGATTCATCGTCAAGCAGTACCCTAGAACCGCAAAACAAGCAAAATAAAAACTTCTGACCATCCTCAACTTCCACATTAATATCCCCTCGGCATTCCTTGCACTTAAGATTTATATATTTCATTATCTATACTCCTCTCAAGGTTTTCCACGGGGACTGTTCAGGATTATTTAGGGATACCATCCCTGTGCCACACACAATAAAAATTTCAAGTGGTGAGTGACACTCACCACTTGAAATCTCACATCTCTTACAACCGTATCAACTCCGCAATGCTCATTGCAATGTTGTCCAATATGTCGAAGAATTTATCATTCAAGTCATAATACTTGCCATTCGGTTTTGTAAGCGGGTCGTATGCGTCGATGGATTCACGGTCTTTTCTTGCGACAACATAGGTGGTGACGCTACGGCTTGCCAACATTTCGCAAATTTGCAGCACAGACTTTCCGCTTTCTGTTGGAATATGCGGCGGCGCGTCTGTAATTAATATGAAGATATTCCGTGCCGTGCCGCCGTCTTTGTGAGAATTCAGCAGTTCAATACCCGTTTCCAGCGCGTCCAGCGACGATTCCGGAATATCCCCGCCGTATGTGCGCGGGATATTTTTTACTTGCTTTTGGAATTTTGGCACATCGTCGGTAAAATTGTACACACTGGGCTTTTCTTTCTCGCCCAAGTCGCCAAAGCCGATTAGCCCAAGTTTGTACATAGCACCTTTGCTTGCCAAGATATTTGCAAATTCTATGGCGCGGTCTTTCACGCCGTTTATATAGGTGTCCATACTGCCGGTGGTGTCTATCAAAAAGACAACATTTACTTGGTCTGTTCCCGCCGCCCCGCGTATTTCCCTTGCGGGCGGCGCACTTGTTTGCGTACGGTCAAACTCTGCGCGTTCGGTTCTGCCTGTGGCTATGTCTTTTACGAACACCTCAAACATATTGTTTTCGTCTATTGCGTAAGTGATTTCCAGTTGGGTTGTACCGGTCAGACCTGATATTGCCACGGTACCGATATACCGCCGTGCGTCTTCCTGCCCCTGCTCCCATTGAAAAACGTCTACGTTTACACGGCTTGCTCCACTCATGCTGGCAAAATTACTGTCGGAAAACTTGCTTGGTATCGGGCTGCCCATTGGGATAATAGGAATCGCGCCGCGTTCCATTGTGGCGATGTTTGTAACGGCCTCTGTACCAAAAACCTGGCGAGTAATTTGTCCCACTTTTACATTGGAGTTTGGCAGATGAATTAGATAATTGTAGATACTCGCCCCCATTGCTACGCTTTTGGCAGGGTCGGTAGCGCGATACGGCTCTTTTATAAAGCCCGCAACCATGCGCCGCACCATTGGTATAAGCGTACTGCCGCCAACCAACACTACCTTGGAAATTTCGTCCGCGGCTGTGCCTGCGCGTTTTAGGGCTTCTTCTACTATATCGCGGCTGCGGTCTACGTATTTACGTATCATTGCCTCAAATTCTTCGCGGGTTATTTCGGCATTCAGGTTCTTTGGTACGCCGTCGATTATCACCAGCGGATTAATACGCACGGATACTTTGTTTGTACCGGAAAGTTTTTTCTTGGTCTGCTCGGCTTCTTGCTTTAGCTTTTGAGTGACGCGTTTGCGCTCCGCGGCATCTAAGGTATCCAGGTCTATGCCGGATTCTTCTGTAAATTTCGATTTCATCCAGCGCACCAGTTCCGCGTCGAAGTCATCGCCACCCAGGTTCATATCGCCAACGTCCGATAATTCCTGAAAAATTTCCTGCCCGTCGGGGCTAAGTTCGACTTTTAGCACGCACGCGTCAAAAGTTCCGCCGCCAAGGTCGTATACCAACAGGGTTTGCGCGTAGCTTTGACGATAACCGTATTCAATTGCCGCCGCAAGAGGTTCGCTTAGCAGATACACATTACGAAAACCAGCCATAAGGCCCGCTTGCTGAGTTGCAAAAATTTGGCGGTCGTTAAAATACGCCGGGTGAGTGATTACCACCTCGTCGAATGCTTCGCCCGCCTGCTCTTCGGCGACTTTTTTTAGCTTGCGCAAAATTTCCGCGCTTACTTCCTCCGGCGTTTTCTCTATCCCGCCTATGTTGATTTTTTCGCCGCCGCCCATCATGCGCTTTACGGAGATTACTGTGCTTTCCGGGTAGATTATTGCCCCGGACTTTGCCTCCATGCCAACGGTCACGCCTTCTTCGCCAAAGCATACTACCGATGGCAGGATTTCGTCCGAACCGTCTACCTTTACTATATCAAGGCTGTCGGTTTTGTCGTTGTAAATTATTGCCGCCGAGTTTGTTGTGCCTAGGTCTATTCCTAAGTAGCTCATTTTGTTGCCTCCTTGTGTGTTTAGTGGTTTTATGTGAAGTTGTGAATTTTTTTTAATTGCCTACAATAATAAAAAAAAGGAGGAGAATTGCAAGGATGCCGGTGATGACTGTACTAATAATTGAACACACACGACCCATAACTGCCAAAACACTATTCCAACCGCCTCCTTCTACACTTTCTGATAAAAAAACTCCGGTAATGCCAAAAAGTGGAGCTGTTAAAATCAAGAATATTTGTGCGACAGGCCACCCAAAAACGAACATATTAATAATGATAGCAATAATAGGAATAGTTCCACATGCTATTGATGCATACGCTTTAGACCTTGTAGAGTAAAAAATTTCGTCCAGCATATCTAACTACATCTCCTTCTTCCAATCCGTAGCAACATTAAACAATTCATCTGTGGTCATGTCGCTAAACAAATCCCCTTGCTACTTAGTATAATTCGCTTCAACCGAAACAAGATACAGCCTATCATCAAAAGCACCACGCTCGCTGGACTTTTGAGCTCTTACCTTTTCGAATTCATCCGGCGACAATCCTTTGTGCTTAATTATTGCGTAAACAACTTCCATTATATCCGCAAGTTCTTCAACGCAACCGTTTTCAAGGTATTCCGCCAGCTCTTCCGACAGTTTTTGATTTAGTGCATTAAAATACTCGGTGTTATCAAGCACCCTAACTTTTGGAATATGTCCTTGCTGCCGGATAATTTCCGGAATTTTGTCCCGGACTAATTTGTTGTATACATCTATCACACTACACCGCCTAACTACCATCTATAAGTAATATTTTCAAGTGGTTACTCTCAGTAACCACTTGAAAATCTATTTTACACGAACTGTATTCCCGCCCTTGGTAATAAAATGACCAACTTCATTTTTCAAACACCTTAGCTCTGATTTAAAAAATTCAGGGAATAAGTGATACTCCGATAACTTATCTATGGGTAGCCAATGAAGCGATTCTTTTTCACCATTCACATCAACATTGCTGCATTTTATGTTTTCAACATCGTTATGCGGCTTCATCAAATAGAACAAACGAATTTCGTGACAAGGCTTGTTACCCATAAACGAACCAACAAAAAAATTTTCATGTATAAATGCCAGCCGGTCTATTTCAAAATCTACACCCGTTTCTTCATGCACTTCTCTTAATACTGCATTCTCTGATGTTTCTCCAAATGATACTCTGCCGCCTATGGGATAATAGTATGGGTAGTTGTCGTTTTTAGCCATTAGTACATTGTTGTTGTGCAATATTATCGCGCTTACCCCGTATATAAAATACCCGTCTTCGACTTTTAGCGTTATATCTGTCATTTAGCACACCTTGTCTAACTTACGATATGTCAGTCTATCTCGTCCCATATATCGCATTCGTATTGAACACGTTCGATAAATTCACCAATGTTAGAACAGTCAAACCATCCGCTTATTTTATCCAACTCGAAAAGTTTTTCATATCCATAATGCTTTATCAAAAAATCCCAACCCGCTTTTGTAATAGACTTCTCCGGAAACTCATTCAAGATTGCGAAAATGCTCCCTGATTCCGAAACATTTTCGCAATCTTCCGACAGTTTCCGGAGAAGTCTAATGTATGCCCGCAAAATCTGACAGTAATCAAAAACTTCTATAACTTTGTCCGGCTGTTTGAGTTCATTTTCAAAGTAACTTGTTCCTTTGGGTTTAGGGTATCTGTAATAAGCTAGAACTTCGTTCATAATTGTGCCGCCTTGTAAATTATATCAATGCATAATCAGAAAAACATAGTTTGAAATTTTCAGTTGCCTAGCCACACTAGGCAACTGAAATTAATCCGCATGTCTCCTTGAATGTTTATTTTCTATTTTTTAGATATACAACTAAGGTGACTATATTAAGTATAACTGTAATCGCAAGAAGTACCGAAGACGCAAGTACCACCGCATGAAAGGTATCCATGAGCGCGGACCAATCGCTTATATTTACCAGATGATTAGTATAGAGAATCTGCATCCATAAAGAGATAGTGCAAGCACCTATGCTTGCTAAAGAGAGTACAATCCAATTTTTGTTTTCAATTTTTTTGTACTTTGCCAGGTTTATAATTGGAAGAATCCAAGCTACCAGCCCCAATAAAAGACTGCCTAAGTTAAGTAATCCCATTAAATTTAACCCCTTCACAATAATATTAAAACCCACTACCATTCCTATTCCCATTCTAAAGAATGATACACCTTACCCAACTTCCGCCCGCTTAAACCTATCCGGGTCAAACATCTCCTTAAACCCGGTGGACGGATATTCGTCTCCAAAGCCAACATCTTCTACCATACCGCGCACCAGCCCGCCTTCTTCTTCTACCATCAGCGTAATACGTAGCTTAGTCTTACCACTGGGTCTTTCCGGCAGCCCTTTAATACTAACCTCTCCAATCAGCTTGCACGCCTCAAAGTCATCGTCCTGCTGAATCCGTTCGAGTATACGCAAATCAAGCCCTGTCATTTCTTCCGCTGTCTGCCCGGATAATGTAAACACATGGCTTTTCTTAGCAAGTGCGAAGGACGTACCGCGCCGTATCATAGGGAAAAACGATTTTTTCTTACCATTATCTATTTCCAGCCCAATATCATGAGAAACCGTAACTTCAAACTCCACGGAAATTTTCTCCGACTCAATATCCGGGTGCGAAAGCAATCCCATTTTCATAGCCGCATAATAAGTCGCACCCAGCGAAATATCAAGTGCGGGCCTTTCAGATGAATAAATTTTGGATTCGTCGCCAAAAATATCTAAAAGCATTTCCCGCACCCAAGGCATTTGCGACGAGCCGCCCTCAAGCAGCACACGGTCGATATCTCCGGGTGTAAGACTGCCGGTATACGTCTCCCTAAGTGCCTTCAACACCAGCTTGCGAGTCTTATCTATGAAAGGTTTGATCATCTCATGAAACTGTTCCCTAGTGACCTGCTCCACGAAGGGCGGGATACAGAAAGTAAACGGAATCCTGAACCGCTGCACCCCGGAGAGTCGCTCCTTAGCCTCACGGGCTCGGGCGATAAGTTCGACTTGGTTTTCAATGGCCAATTCGGATACAGCTTGTCCGGTTTTGCTATGGATGAAATTGCCGCACGCTTCTATTAGCACAGTGTCCACATCGTCGCCGCCATGTTCCGCGTCGCCGCCTTGGCTTATTACTTGAATTTTTATGCAGGTATCGTCACGCTCCGCTACGTTAAAAAGAGTAATGTCAAGCGTGCCTCCGCCAAAGTCAAATACCATTATGCGTTCGCCTTGGTTTAATTGATGACGGAAATTATATGCAAGCGCGGCGGCGTTTGGTTCCTTTATCAAACAAATTAACTTGTCCGCCAAGCCTGCAATTTCGCAGGCGCGCATGGTGGCTTTTTGTGCTGCGTCGTCAAAATCATATGGTACTGATACCACAAGCCCCGCTATTTCCGCTTTTGGGTTTAGCACTTGAGCATGTTTAACCAGTTCCGTCAAAATTTTTGCGGAAATTTCCTCCGGCAGATAGTCCTTTCCCCCCAGGCGAACTGTAGTATTTGTTCCCATTTTCCGCTTGATGGAACGAACCGTAGTTTCCGGGTAAATTTTCATGGAGCGGTAAGCTTCTTCGCCTATTACCCATTCCTCGTGGTCTTCGTCCTGGCGAAACTGCACCACGGAAGGCAATGGGATTTTGCCAAAACCATTAGACACGTCAATAGCCTCGGGACGACCGTTTGCGTTATCCCAATAGCTTATGACAGAGTTTGTTGTTCCCAAGTCTATGCCTAAAATATACCAGTCTTCCGGGCATGTGCCTTTTTCTTCTATTTCTTTACGATAATTTTCCCAGTTCATTTGCGCATCCTTTCAAAATCGTATATCGGTCATCTCTAAAACTTAGTCTTCGCAATTTTGTAACGCAAAATCGGCTCAACCAAAATTAGAGGCTCTCTACCATGTACGTTCACATACATAATTGGGTATGACAAATCCCAAGGATAATATCATAACCTTTTTGATAAAAAAAATCTATATTTTGATAGTAGAAACATTCTCTTATTTTTGCTATACTGTTGCAGTCCCATTATAGGATAAAATTGAACCTTTATCGCCTGAAAGGCGATGGCTAGTTTTTGCCGACTGAAGCCGCTTAAAGATTTCATGTTTTGCTTTATTTGCGGTATGTAGGGATGGACATTGTTCTCCCGCTTTAATGAGATTACTTTTCAAGTGGCTAGTGTCACTAGCCACTTGAACCCATAAACAAAGTGCGATTGGCATAGCGAGTGAAGGAGGCTTGAATTATAATGATGAAAAAATTATTTTTAATAGCCATGTGCGTTGTTGGAATTGCAGCACTTGCAGGCTGTGGCATAGTGGACAGGTTTTTTGGCGACGACTATTCGATTGACGCACTTAATCCGACAGACCTGCCCGAGATTCCCGTAATAGAACCGGCACCTGAGCCGCTGCCCGCATTTGTCGGCTTTAGTGGCATAGTAAAAGATGTCTCGCCTTTTTACGAATTTACCGCAACAGGTCCTGCACAAGTTGACGGCAAGTATTTTTTGTTGATTGAATATAACGACGACAGAATTGTTTTCTTGCTGGACGAGGGTACAACCCGATTGACACAAATTTCACCCGGTACGGCAATAACGGGCTTCTTTGATACAAGTCATCCAATACCTATAAACTATCCGCCGCAATATCATGCACGCGTTCTGATGCCGGCATCCGCATTTCATGTAATGGTTGACCGCTTTGACGAAAACTTTCGCAGTTCCTGCGGAAATTTTACATTGAATATCAGTGAAGATACGCAAATCCTGCGGAAAGACAGTGAACCGTTTTACGGCATGCCCACAAACCAAATTCTTATAGTCGAATTTGAAGAAGAGGGTTTTAACATAACTCCCGTAAGAATTACCGCGTTGTTTGAACAGGCAATACATCCCACTCAACCTATTGACAGCGGCGTTGAAATAGAAATCCCGACAGAGGAACCTAATATATTGGTATCCCATTTTGACGAAAGACTGCGCAGCTCTTGCGAGTCATTTATATTAATCGTTAATAACGACACAGAAATCTTGTATCCGAGTGGAGTACCGTTTGTAGGCAGCGTTGCAAACCGTCAGCTTCAAGTTACATATGAAGGAAGTGGGCCTGTAATAATTCCCATAACCATTGTAGTAATAGATGCAGAAGAAACATTAGGTGATACTAACGAACCGGATGGTGAATCCCCTATTGCCGATGGCAACCTGTTTCACCCTGTAACTGTACAAATAATTATAAACGGCAACCCTATAGGAGCGGCAACGCCTTTTGTTGACAGCATGTCGGGTGCGGTAATGGTACCTATTGTAGCAATTGCCATAGCATTGGACTACTCTGTCGAAGACAACGATGACAGCGTTACAATTGGACAGTCTGAGCCGCTGCTGGCCGGAGTAAACAGTTTTGGAATTGGAAGAATGGCATCACGACCGCTTAGCACCGCCCCGATAATGCGTGGCGGAGTAATGTTTGTACCGTGGGAATTTTTTACTGAACTACTTAACGGCGAGAAATATATACAGGATGGCAATATTGTGATTAATGCTTAAATGCTCTTGACAAACTCCTTGGATTTGATATGATTATTCAAGTTTTATACACATCCAGAGTGGTGGAGGGATCAGGGCCCTGCGAAACCCAGCAACCGGCAGTAGACCTCTTGCATAACTGGACGATGCTGTATTGGCGAGAAAATTTTGTGCTAGGCTAGGAGCGAAAAACCGCACGTACCCAAAGCCGTACGTAAGGCTTTTTCGCGACGACGCATAGTGCAAAATTATCCGGCAAGACAGCGTCATCCAGTTATGTAAGAGGTCTCGGACACGCACGGTGCTAACTCCCCCGTGTTTTGACAAGCGCGGAAGATGTATTTTTTAAAGCCCTGTTTGGGCTTATTTTATTTTGGAGGAAGAAGAATGTATTTATTCACATCAGAATCAGTAACCGAGGGGCACCCGGACAAAATATGCGACCAAATTTCCGACGCGGTGCTGGACGCAATTTTAGCAAAAGACCCTGCCGCTCGTGTGGCGTGCGAAGTGCTTACCACCACAGGCCTGGTAGTAGTTGCGGGCGAAATAACCACCTCCTGCTACGCAGACATTCAAAAAATAGCCCGTGACACCATTCGTGAAATCGGCTACACAGACGGTGACATGGGCTTTGACGCAGACACATGCGCCGTAGTAGTTACCATTTCGGGGCAGTCGCCCGACATTGCGCAAGGCGTGGATGTGTCATTAGAAAGCCGCGAAAACGGCATGGAAGCCGACACTGGTGCCGGCGACCAAGGTATGATGTTCGGCTATGCCTGTGACGAAACGGAAGAACTTATGCCACTGCCCATTTCCCTGTCCCATAAGCTTACACAAAAGCTGGCGCAGGTTCGTAAAAGCGGCGAAGTCCCATATATTCGCCCGGACGGCAAAGCGCAAGTTACCGTTAAATACGACGACAACGGCATACCAGTTGCAATAACCGCCGTGGTTGTGTCCACCCAGCACAGCCCCTGTGCCACCAACGAGCAAATTCACACAGATATAATGGAAAAAGTAATCAAGCCCGTTATCCCAGCAAACTTACTTAACGCGGAAACAAAGTACTTTATTAACCCAACGGGACGTTTTGTAATAGGCGGGCCTGTGGGTGACGCAGGACTTACTGGCCGCAAAATTGTCGTGGATACTTATGGCGGATATGCCGCACATGGAGGCGGTGCTTTCTCGGGAAAAGACCCCACAAAAGTAGACCGTTCAGCCGCGTATATGGCACGCTACATCGCCAAAAACATAGTGGCGGCAGGCTTGGCACGGCATTGTGAAGTTGAACTTGCGTACGCAATAGGCGTTGCGCGCCCGGTGTCTGTGCATGTTAACACTAAGGGTACGGAAACAATCCCAAACGAAAAAATAGTTGAACTGGTAAACAAACACTTCGACCTTCGCCCGGCAGCAATTATCAAGCATTTCGACCTTCGCCGTCCCATATACAAACAAACGGCAGCGTACGGTCATTTTGGACGGCCGGAAATGGACTTCCCATGGGAGAAGACAGATATGGTGGATATTTTAAAGACCGCGAAATAAGAGCAATAAAAATTGCGACGAAACAAAGTCAACTGGTGACTGTGAGTCACCAGTTGATATATTACTTCTCGGATTCCGCCGCAACTCTACTAACCGACTTTGTTTTAAAATTTATCCAGATAGAGTGGATGCATCAAAAAACAGTATAACAAACGGGCTTCTCCTCAAGAGAGAACGCACGGCTTAACGGGTCAAGCCACCTTTCGTCGGATATGGTGGCTTTTGCATATTTCACAAGCTGCGTCAAATTTGCGCAACCCATAACCATGGAAGAAAGTTCGGCAATGCCTATGTTAAGCTCTGCGTCGGGCTTTCCATCGGAGACTGTGCATAACCCATTATCAAATTTGAGTATGAACGCCCTGTTATTCTCAGACACAAAACTATCGTTTACATTAAGCCTAAGCGTCATGGTCAAGTTACCGAAACGGCAGTTTGCCATATCGGAAAAGAACCCATCCACATCGCAAATACGATACATCAGGCCAAGTCCCGTTCGGCAGCATTCTTGATACACGGATGTCAACACTCTATCCATGTGATTTCGCGGGTCTGCCACGCTGTAGATAAAGCCATCGTCTTGGGTGTTTACAATTACATATCTAACTTGGTCGCTTTGGCTTTTTAAAAATGCCATCAGTTCCGCAAAAACCTCGGGACTGTCGAACAGCAGTTCACTAACAACCATGTCATTTGCGAGGAAAGACTCGTCGCTTGCTTTTTTAAATTGGAATGCGAGGTATCCGCGAATCACACCGTCTTTGACGTAAGCAACCACTTTGTTGTCGGGCAGTTTTAGGCTTATCGCAAATTCATTTGCTGTTTTCGTCATAAGCCCATGGGTTAAGGCTACTCGGGAATTATAGAATTTCGCAAGTTCTGTCGCATTATTTTCGGAAAGCATGGCAATATGGGACTTTGAGCTGCCACCTGGCAAATCTTCCGGTTTGAGCCTAAATTGCTGAAGAAGATTACCAAACCCAAAGCCCATTTTATAGTAAAACGCGGAATTGAACGGGTAAAGCACCGCCATATTTATATTACTGTCGCGCAAATTATCGATAAAATAGCGCAGAATTTCCCGGCAAATTTTTTCTTTTTTATGGCACAAATCTACGGCAACAGAACCTATACCACCTACTTTTATCATCAACTGGCGCGCGTTCATTTCAAAATCCCACAGCAAAAACCCGCCCACTTGCTTATCGCCGCTATGGACACAGTGATATTTTACATTGGGACGTTTGCTTCTTTCGACCATTCCCTCTGCGGTTATGTTGGCTGCAACTCCGGGATAGGCGTTTTTTACGATATTAACCATGTCGTTTAAGTTGCTTTCGTTCATTTGAGAGAATTTATACATGTTGTCCACCTTATAGCAATTTGATTTTGCGTTGTCCGAAAGCGAGGCCGAAACGCGCGGCATTAGGCGCGTTCTCGGGCGAAGTTTGAGGCTACGCAAAACCAAATTGCTGTATTATCCGATAATATATTTGCGGTCCTTAGCAGGCGCGGCATCAAGCTCTGCCTTTTTTTGTTCATATCCCGGGCGGCCAAACATCGCGTATGTGGCGTTTTTGCCTTCTTCCACTCCGGGCTGGTCGAATGCGTTTATATTCAAAAGTTCACCTGCATATGCCGTTGCCACTTCGAAGAAATATAGCAATTGTCCTATGGTGTGGGAGTTAACTTTCGGCAAGGTTATTGTCATATTAACACGCTTAGCACGGGTTAGTGCGTATTCAGTCGCATTCTGCATAGTCTTAAGCAGCTCGTTGTGTGTAACGCCGCCCAAAAAGCCCAAGCTTGGCATTTCCCCGTAAATATTGGGAATGGTAATGGTTTCTCGATATTCGTCCACGCCTATCAGTACTACGATTTTGTCATACGGGCCTTCGGCGTACAGCTGAATTTGAGAATGCTGGTCTGTTGCACCCAGAGCTTTTACGGGGGTTTGACCTACGTTTACCACATTGCCGTCTATATCGTATTGCTTGCCCAACGACTCTGCCCACAATTGGGCATACCAGTCGGAGATGTATTTTAGCGAATCCGCATAGGGCATCATCACGCTGATATTTTTGCCTGTGGTCATACCTATATAATGAAGAACCGCGTACATGTGTGCCATGTTTTGGTAAATGTCATCGGAAGCACACAACTTATCCATTTCTGCCGCACCTGCCAACAACCCGGCAATATCTATACCACAAAAAGCCGCCGGCAGCAGCCCAACAGGAGTCAATTGCGAAAAACGTCCCCCCACGGCACTTGGAATTATAAAATATTTGTAGCCCTCTTCCTTGGCTATGGTGATAAGATTGCCAGATACCGCATCCGTTGTACACACGATTAACTTACGGGCAGCTTCCTTACCCAGTTTATCTTCCAATAGTTGCTTGATTATCATGAACTGGCTCATAGTTTCGGATGTGCTGCCCGACTTAGAAATTACATTAAACAGACAGCGGGTAGGGTCGATTGTATCGAACAGGTAAACCAGCCTTTCCGGGTCTACGTTGTCTACTACATATAGTTTAGGAAAACCACCGCGCTTCTCCCGAGGGAGTTCGTTGTAAAATGGGTGGTTTAACGCCTGCTGTACGGATATAGGACCCAGTGCGCTACCGCCTATTCCCAGTACTACAAACGCATCTATTTGGTCGCGCATTTCGTTTGCATATGCGGTAATTTCTTTTACAGTTTCGTCTTGGTTGTATGGCAGGTCGCGCCATGCCATTTGCCCTGCGGCGCGTTTTTGAGCCATTGCTTCATTAGCCTTTGCAATTTGCGGGGCTAGTTTGTCCAATTGCGCTTTGCAAATGCCTTGCTCGGCTGTCATGTGGTCCAGCATGTTGTTGTAGTCCATTTTAATGTTCATGTGTTTCGTACCTTTCTTGTTAATATTGACGTGTCGGCATAATTATAAGGGAAAGTCCGTGTAATGGCAATTTTTTGATAACCTCTTACTTTAACCAATATTGATATTGCACATAAACTGTTATATAAATCATATTGGGAGGATATAAAATATGAAAAATTCGTTTTTCGCTCCGTCAATTCACAACTGCATCAGCCAAGTAATGCGTAGCTGCCATGTAATACAACAAGGTGAAACCCTGTGGCAAATCTCACAACAGTATAATGTTCCATTGGATGCACTAATCGAATCAAATCCACAAATTACGGATCCTGACCTAATTTTCCCGGGTCAAATAATAATAATCCCATTTGATATATATTAGACTTCTCCGGAAACTGTCGGAAGCGTACGAAAATGTTTCGGAATCAGGGAGCATTTTCGCACGCTTGAATGAGTTTCCGGAGAAGTCTATTAGCATACAAGGACGATTTCGCATATAAAATATGCAAAATCGTCCTTATTTATATAGCGATAATATTAGATTGCCATCACCCAAAAAATATAGTACTCTATACTCAAGAGGTGAGCAAAATGGTCAAAAAAGCCATATCCTTAGAAGGCCTTCTGTTTATATTATTCTTCTCTGCCTTCTTCGGCATAGTAGGTTCCATAATGGGCGGCACCAACATGCTCAACACCATTATAAACACGTCCTACGCGCTTCTCATGGGTACCGTTTTTTACATAATGGCAATTGCCATAATTGCCGGAGCAATATCCGAATTATTTATGGAGTTCGGGGTGGTATCCATTGCCAATAAGCTGCTGTCAAAAGCAGTACAAGTCGTATACGGGATGCCGGGTGCTAGCGTCGTAGGCATTTTTACCACCTACCTCTCTGACAATCCCGCCATTTTGACCCTAACCGACAACGAGGGCTACAAGGCCTATTTCAAAAAATACCAAATTCCTGCACTCACAAATCTTGGGACGGCATTTGGCATGGGGCTTATACTTACCGCGTTTATAGTGGGTATCGTATCCCCCGACGGACAGAACTTCCTGCGGCCGCTTATAATAGGAAAGCTGGGCGCGCTTGTGGGTAGCATAGTTAGCGTACGGCTAATGCTGCGACACACAGCAAAAGTGTTCGGCCTGACGGAAAACGCTACGGAGGACACATGCGCGCAGTTTGACATTATCAACTACCGTATCACACGGGAAGGTTCGTTGTTTAACCGCTTTATGGAGACAATCCTAAGCGGCGGACACCGTGGGGTTAAAATGGGACTTTCCATTGCCCCGGGTGTGCTTATCATATGTACGGTTATCTTAATTTTGACAAACGGTGCGTCCGACTACGGATTTACGGGAGCCGCTTTTGAAGGTGTTGGGCTAATTCCCGCTATTGGTGAGATGTTGAGCTTTATCATTACGCCGCTGTTTGGCTTTAGTGATACAAGTGCGATTGCTATCCCCATGACGGCACTTGGTTCTGCGGGGGCATCTATGGGGCTTATTCCCGTTATGGTTGCGGATGGCACAATTATCTCCCGAGATGTTGCCGTTATCGTTGGCATGATAATGTGCTGGAGCGGGTTCATGAGTACTCACTTAGCTATGATGGAGAACTTGGGTTTTCCTAAGCTGGCGGGGCGGTCTATTTTGTATCATACCATTGCCGGGGTTGCGGCGGGGGTTTCTGCTAATGTGATTTATCGGTTGGTGGAATTTGTTACACAGATGTAAGCTAACCTATCACAACCACCTTACGCCCTCCTACTTCCGCTATTGTGGAAGTTACGCCATACACATCAAAAATTGTTTCTGATGTTACAATAGATTCGTCGCCGTATTTATAAACGCGTCCTGCTTTCATAAACAAAAATTTATCGCAGTAACGCAACGCTAAACTTACATCGTGTAACACTACTATTATGCTAATGCCGCGTTCTTTTGCCAGTTTACGTACCAGTGCCAGCATTTCGTATTGACTTTTTGGGTCTAAGTTGCTGGTGGGTTCGTCCAGCAGCATCAGTTTTGGCTGTTGCACTAACGCGCGTGCCAGCATTACTTTTTGCAACTCGCCGCCGGAAAGTTCGTTTGCATAACGCAGTTTATATTCATCCATTCCCACTTGTATAAGGGTTCTTTCGCAAATATGTAAATCGTTCTGCGAAATTGCCCATTTTATGTATGGCTTTCTTCCCATTAAAACAGTGTCAAAAACGGTCATTTGGCTTATTTCGTTTTTTTGCGCAACGTAGGATATGCTTTGAGCGGTTTGAACGCGCTTCATTTTATATACATCTTTGTTGTTTATGTAAACGACACCGCTTTTGGGTTTCAAAATGCGGTTTATGCAGGTTATCAATGTGCTTTTGCCCGAGCCATTGTTGCCTAGTATGCCAATGCATTCTCCCGGGTAAACATTAAAACTCACATCTTGCACCACATCACTTTTGCCATACGAAAAGGATATGTTTTTTACCTCAATCATGCTAACGCACGTCCTCTTTTAATCAAAATATACAAAAACATGGGCGCACCAAGAAATGACGTTAGCGCACCAATGGGCAAAATAGCAGGGGCGGCTATCATGCGGGCGGCAATGTCTGCGCCAAGCATTATCACTGCACCCATAATGGCGGAACACGGGATAAGAAAGCGATAGTCGTTACCCACAAACTTGCGCACGATATGCGGTGCGATAAGTCCGATAAAATTTATCGTACCCACAAAAGCTATTGCCACCGCAGAAATTAATGTGGCAACGGTCATGCTTATCAGTATCAGCATATCCACGTTTACACCAAGGCTTTTTGCCGTGTGTGTGCCGCCCTCCATCGCGTTATAGTTCCAGCGGTTAAATAGGAAATACACCAGTGCGATGGTACTTACAATAAAAATTAGCGTAATTTCGCTCCATCCCGCGCGGCCAAGGTTGCCAAAGGTCCAGTATACAATAGAAGCGATGCGCATATCATCCGCGAAGTATTGCACAAGGGTTGTGCCGCCAGTAAACATGGCACTTAACGCAACCCCTACCAATATCATAGCGGCAGGTGTTACGCCGCTTATGCGTGCTATCAGCAATATAAAAATGGTGGAGGTAATACCACCCAAGAAAGCAAAAATTACCACACCGGCTTGAAAATACACTATGGCAATTGCCGCGCCAAAAGATGCCCCTTGCGCCACACCCAGCGTGGAAGCCGATGCCAGCGGATTGCGCAGTACGTTCTGCATGATACATCCCGCCAGTGCAAGGGCAAAACCCGCAGCAATGCCGGTAGCAATGCGAGGGAAGCGTACGTTAAATATAATTGTACGGCTGGCAACCTCGCCGCCACCTGTTAGGACACGAAAAATTTCCATAAATGGCAAACGCGACGAGCCTATGGACAGCGATATCAAAGTAACTGCGCAAAGAGCGGCCACAAGAAAAAAGAGTGTAAACCATTTTTTGCGAATATAGTAGGTGTATTCTGTTTTTGGTGATGTCAATCTACTCACCTATTTCTATCTGTCCGAAGTATAGGCCGTTTTCCCTCATAACATCAAAGGTACATTCCCCAAGGAAAAACACCAATATTTCCTCGGCCTTCTTAGTAATATCAATGTCAGAAAACTGTCCCGGAAACAAGACCGTACCCGCAAAGTAGGCATTTATCAAAGCGTATGTAATATTTGTTCCGGCATGGTTGAACGACGGCATGGTGTAAACCCGTCCATCCCGTACGGCTTGCAAAGAATTGAAAAATCCCGGATTTGTTGCAAACTCGCTGTTAACCAAATCCATATTTCCCGGGTCGAGAAAAATAACGCATGGGTTCCACAGGACTATACTTTCGAAACTGGCTTCGTAAAAACCATCTATATGCGGTACTTGGGCAACATTTACGGCATTTATCGCTTGAAATATTCCGAAGTTGGAATATGTCCCTGCGAAGCCGCGCCTTCCGTTCCATGTAACTGCACCGGCATATGCGCTGCTGTGCTTAATGCCGTATGTACGATTGTGTAAATCTTCCTTGGCAGCATCTATGAATGAGAGAACAGCCTCTGCGCGCTCCTGCACACCCACCGCTTCGGCAAAGACCTCTACCGCATGGCGAAAGCTATCGTTTGCAAGGCCGGTGGTGTGTCTTACACTAATAACGGGAATACCTGTTTGTGCCTGCAATTCCTCCGCCGCGTCCCGGTCGAACCCCGCAATGATAATATCGGGTGCGAGCATAATAATTTCTTCGGGGAAGCCGTTATTGTTACCGCTGCCACCCCCCGCGCCTACGACCGGCAGTGTCAAAAGCCGCGCATGATGCACCGGGTTGTAATCGCGCAGTACGTTTATGCTTTCCGTCAAGTATGCCTCCGCACCTACCAACATGTGCATAACGTCAAGATATGCGGCAATACGCGGCGCGCCCGAGCCGATGGCAATAATCGTTTCTACTTCTATTGGAATTGTCACTTCCCTACCCCATACGTCTGTAACGATGCGGGTTTGTGGTTGTGCTTGAGGCTGACTACAGGCAGAAAACACCAGTAGTGGCACTATGAGTATTATCAAAAGTTTTTTCATATTCAATCTCCAACATAAAAAAATGCCAAAAGTATTGCGTTGCTCTTACAACACAAAATACCTTCATGGCATTATTTTTATTTTGCTTATAATCTATTGGGTCGCGTACCTTCGTGGCGCACATTGAGATGTATTGTATTATATTTTCCGGGATTTTACAACTGCTCCATTTTTCGGAGTCTCTCGATTTAAAGTCAGGCCAACTTCGAAAGCGACTCTATAATATTACGCGCTGCCATACGCCCCATTTGTTCTGTTGCGCCAACAGTGGACGCGCCACAGTGCGAACCCATTACAAGGTTATCCAGTGCAAACCAAGCAGGGCTTGGCGGCTCTTGCTCAAACGCGTCTATTCCCGCGCCGTAAATTTTGCCGTTTTGTAGTGCGGCAAACAGTGCGGTTTCGTCTACTATGCCGCCGCGTGCTGTGTTTATGATAATGGCGGTGGGTTTCATCATTGCAAGTTCTTTCTCGCCTATTAGCATACGCGTTTCCGGTGTCAGAGGTACGTGAATGCTTATAAAATCCGCTTGCGTGTAAATTTGGTTTAGCGTAGCCTTTTTTATACCGGCGGTTTTTGCGTATTCATCATCCCAAAATACATCGTGGGCAAGAATTTCCATACCAAAGCCCTTTGCACGGGCGGCAACGCCACGGGATATTGCACCCAAGCCAACAAGGCCAAGCGTCTTGCCGAAAACATCCAATGTCGTAACTTTGCCCCAGTCACCATTACGGCAGCTTATGTCTATTTGTACGACTTTGCGCGCGACAGCAAGCATGAGTGCAAAGGCATAGTCCGCCACAGCATTGGAATTAGCACCCACAGTGCGGGTTACCGCAATATCCCGTTCGGTACAGGCATCGAGGTCGATATTGTCTATCCCCACACCGTATTTTGCAACTGCTTTCAGTTTTGGTGCGTTTTGCAGTACTTTTTCATTTAGTGGGTCGACGCCCAAAATTACACCGTGACAATCGTGGATTAGCTGCGAAAGCTGCTGTTCGTCCAAAATTCCCCCTGTTTCGTTTTTGACAACCTCAAAACCCGCATCCTCCAATAACTTGAAGGCGGCAGGGTCTGTTTTACCAAAAGAGCGCGGGGTTACAAGAATACGCATATTGTGTACCTCCTCACAGCCAAGAATGAAAATATGGCTGGTCAGTTGGTTACCCACAGTAACCAACTGAATTTCATTTTATTATAAAACTAAAATTTTTCAAGCTCACTTTTTAAACCATCCAATGTTGGTGATGCACCGTTTCGGATATAAAAGCCGCTTACTGCGTTACCCACAAGCAGTCGCTCGTTAAGGGTGAGGTCGCCTTTACCGGCAATTGCAGACATATAACCACCATTGAAATTATCGCCCGCACCCGTGGTTATCACCGGATTTTCGCAAAAGCGTTGCAGTACAACTTCAACGCCTTCTGTGGCGGACGCACCAACGGCAAAGTACGGCGTATGTATAATAATTTCGTCAAGTCCCACTTGGTTGCGCACGTATTCGATATCACGGTCGGCAAGTTCGGGCTTTTTCCAGTCAAACTCCCGCCCAAAATATGAAAAGAGAATCCCGCCTTCGTGTTCGTTTAAGCTAAGCGTCACGGGATTTCTTTCATTAAGCCCAGCAAGCAGCTTTAATGTGTCAAGCAAGGCCTGCTTGTCGCGCTTGCGAATGTCCGCAAAATCGAAAAACAATCGTGTGCCGGGTTTTATATAATTTTCGCATAACTTTACAATCAAGTCGTTAAAATTGTCAAGTAGAGACCAGTAGCCAAGCCCCACAACGGTTGCGCCGCCGTATGCGGCTTCAAGTTCGTCATTTGTAAGCGCGTCGGTTAGTTGCTGCCAGCTAAGTCCGGCAATGCCAGCCACGTACGGAAACAAGATTTTCCCGTCTGCAAATTCATATGCCGGGCATACGGCGGTTGTACCTACGGAGTATACCTTGCAGTCTTTGGAAAATGTTTCGTAAACAGGGTCAATACCGCCGCCACCTTCCTTGCCAAACATGCCCACAAGAGTCAGCTTCATACCAAGATTATCCACCGCTTCGCCCGAGTGCGCGGTAAATCCGCCCGGAGCGCGGCGTTTTTTTATAATTTCATTTGCGTAGCCGCCTGCGCCTACATCATATACAGACTTTGCGAAATCCTGCATTTTTTCGTATAAAACATACTCTGTCGGGCTTGTACGAACGGCAACAATTTGCCAAACTTCGTCCACAAAACCATCAATACCAAGGGTTACTTTGCCCTTTGGGTTTTCGAAATAATTTATGATGCGAGTTGATGCTTTCATTTTTAAGTATCCTCCTAATCGTTATTCGACCAACAATTTACTATCTCACCAATAAACCGATGCAACGAATAAACCCCGTCTATTACAAGAATAATATTTTCTTCCGACTGATATAGTCTTGCTCCCACAAGATAGGGGTCGTTTGATTGAAAATTATCTGTGACATTTTGAAATAGGTGCGTATGACTCGGGATGGTGCCTATATAAGCATAAGTATCATCCAAAAAATTTGACGCGCCTCCCCAGCGTCCATAAAGACCGTATATTCTGCCATCGACATGAAACAAGGGGGCAGGTGTTCCCGGTTCTGGGGGGACTCCATCTACAGCGGGTTCATTTTCCACCATACATGAAGTTGCTAAAAACAATAGCAAAATAGCAAAAGCAGTTAATACGAAACGTCTCCCCATGCAGTCACCTCCTTGTTTTTTGACTTTGTTTTCATAATTAAAAAGCAAACGCTCGTGCAGGGTTTTCCAGCATAAAACCAAGCCCTACGGAACGGGGAATCCCCTCTTCTTCCATCAGAGCTATAAATTTTCTTTTGATGTAATCAAGCCCGGGAGTACCGCCGTAGGATGCAAAGCGCGCCCGTGTAGAGTCGAGCCCAAGTAAAATCTTGTCCTCGAATCCAGCATCCAATACGCGCTTGATTATTACAATTTCATCAATGTCGCTGTGATACTTTAGGCGATGGATTGTATCGTACTCTACATACGCGCCGCGTTTCAACAGCTCGATGTGTATGCCTATATCATGGACGGCCCTGTCTAGATGACAGTATATGCGCTTGCTGTGTTCAACCCCATGTCGCGTCAGAAAATCGTCTAAGACAAGCGGGTCGCAGCCATTGTCTATATGGATAATCATAGGCGCGGCGGTGTTTTTATGTGCGGCTGCCGCAGCCGCAAACAGCTTGGTGTACTGCGGCGTTAGGCCAACAACGTCATACGCTACCTTGATAGCACCTGCCATTGCATCATGAAAAATCGCAGGAGGCCTGGTTTCCGTGTCTACAAGCATTCCCTCTCTTAGCTCATGGTTGAAAACTGCGGTTAACTCCGCTTGGTCATACTCAAAAATCCAATGCCCGTCCGGATAAAACGCCATTTTGTGAAATCCGGTGCTGGCTATAATATACACGCCGCTTTTTTTACTAAGCTTCACAAGCTCTTCCGACATACGCCCGGCACCAACCGGCTGACAATCAACAATGGCACCGCCGCCCGCTTCTTTGAACATTTTAAGTTCCGCAAGGGATTTTTCAAAATCATCCATGCACAATGCCGGGTCGATTTGGGCAGGCTTACCTTTTGCTACCATAACATGGTCATGGCTGTGGCAGAAGCCTAATTCGTCCGGGGCAATTTCGCCGCATACAGTTTGTATTTTTATGCCCATTTTGGATTGTCTATAATTTCGGGCTTGCCGTCTCGCTCCACAACCAATTTCCTAAAACCCTTTTGCTCGATTGTGCCGTAGTCATGCCCGGCATCCCCACGGAATGCGAAAAATGTTACAAGCGGCGAAGTACCGGTGTTGATACTCCTGTGTGCATAACGTTTTGGCACATACACCATTTTGCCGGGTTCCAAGCGCGCGGCCTGCCAATCTCCCTCGGGGTTTTCCATCAGCATATAACCCTCGCCGGAAAGTGTATAATAAATTTCCGCCGTTTCCAAAATAGTGTGAAAATGTCCCTTTGTCATAAAATACTCGTCGCCAACTTTGCCCGGGTACACGATGGACGTGCCCGCAGCTACGTCGCCCGGATGTTCGGGCGCGCCAAGCTCATAGAATTCGTACGCCAGCGGGTCGCCGTTTTCGATTAGTTTTGTCTCGGCAGCCGTGTCGGCATACATGCCCTTCATTTGCGAAAGCAACCGCTTTGTAGATGTGGCTGTTTTCGACATGCCTGTGATTTTGTCAAAATCCAGTGTAAATCCTTCGCTCCAGTTGAATATCATGGGTTTTCTCCTTTTTAATTATATGTTCCTCGCAATTTCACTTAACTTTTCCAGCATTTCATCATTAATCGAAACATCAAACACTTCGGAAATAACCTGCGTCCAGCCATAAATAAAATAATCCCAGCCGTCCACAACCAGCAAGTTTTTAGCATCTTTTTGAGCATTTGCCTGTTTCATAAAAATTAAATCGCCACGGTAGTTTATTTCCCATACCAGACTGTTTTCGGGATAGCAAACAGCGTCCGTTGTGGGGGAGCCGGGAGCATCCTTGCCAAGACCTGTAGCGTTTACTATAAGGGAGAATGGCGGCATTTTTGCTATGGTCGCATCATTTTCCGCAGGAGTGGGATTGTGGATGCACTCAAGGTTAATCCTGTTTGCGACACGCTTCAAATGCTCCTTTGCGGATTCAAGCCTTGGGACACTGCGGTTGCAAATCATAACTTTTTCAGGCACATTATCGCCAAATTTCTCCTGTCCGAAATACAATGACATAGCAAGAGAGCTGCCTCCCGCACCAAGTAACGCGACATGGCCGCTGTAGTCCTTCCAGAAATTTTGCGGCACAAAACGCTCAAGCGAAAGCCCGCTGGAAATCGGGTCCTTTGCATGTGCGCAAAATTTTCCGTCTCGCTTAGACAGGCACGATACCTCGCTTAACTCCTCCGCAAAGGGGTCGATGTAATCAAACATGTCTTTGCAAGCGTTGTAAAGGTCGATTTTGTGCGTGGTTACCAGCGCACCCATAGAAAGCGGGTCGTTTTTGATAAACGCTACTACTTTTCTGTAGTCTTCCACCGGGGCATGCAGAGCCAGGTCTATGCCTTTGATTACGGTGTTCTCAAGCCCTAACGCCTCCGCCCATTTGGGGAAAACCTTCATTATAGATGAGGCTGATGTGGTGACCCCTATAAAATAGAGGGTTGGTTGTGTTGCAGGTACCATTGCATTTCTCCTTCCTATAAGAAAACGGCTCCGCCATTTTTTTTCTAACTTTAAATCGCTGAGAAATTGCTGAACAATTTCCCGGCACAAAAGAATATGATTACAAAAAACAACAAACGATTACATTCGATAACGATATCAATTATACTAACGACAATACGACAGTGTCAATAACACAGTGAAAACACCCTGCTTGCGAATAATTATGTATAATTAATATCACAAAGCGTGTATGTGATACCGTACGAATAAAACTCCGCTGTGATATTGCACAACCCAAGGACAATTTATTCGCCATATATGTAATATGTCACTATTTACATTGTGTCAACCATAATGTATCATTCTCACAATAAAACAGCAAACCAATAGTAAAACGCAACAAAAAACAACAAAAAGTTATGCGCTTCCGTGTTTAAAATCCTTGATACGTGTTGTGTATATACCAAATTTGTCAGCATAAGCACTCTGGGGATTCCCATCAATGATTGTAAACGAGGAAGTGTATACATCTATGAAAAAAATAGGAATTTGCGTAATCGGCTCAGGCCGTGCAGGCATGATTCATGCCGAAAACTTTGTAAAAAACGTGCCAAACGCAAGGCTTTCGGCCATTGTAGACCCCGTTGCAGAAGTCGCAAAAACCGCCTGCGCCAAGTTGGGTATAGATACATATTACCCGGACTATAAGCAGGCACTTTCGGATAAAAACATAGATGCAGTCGTAATTGTAACGCCAACAAAATTTCATGTAGACATAGCTGTTGACGCGGCAAATGCAGGCAAGCACATCCTATGCGAAAAGCCAATGGCAATGACCGTAGAAGAATGCCAAAAAATGAACAAAGCTGCTGCAGACAATAAAGTCGTACTGCAAATCGGCTTCATGCGCAGGTTTGACGCAAGCTTTATCCATGCGAAGGAAATGGTAGACACAGGTGCAATAGGTGACGTTGTTATGGTGCGCTCCAATACCCGCGGGCCAAGCGTGCCGCAGCCATGGATGTACGATCTTAAAAAATCCAACGGCCCCCTTGCAGAAGTAAACAGCCACGACATAGACACGCTCCGTTGGTTCACAGGCAGCGAGTTTAAAACGATATATGCCATCGGAGGCAATTTTCGCTCGCCCGAAGCAAAAAAGGACTTTCCCGATTTCTATGATAACGTTATTGTTGCCGCAGGTTTCGAAAACGGAATGCAAGGTATGATAGACGGTGCCCAAGGTGTGGGTTACGCATACGACTCACGTGTGGAGGTGCTTGGCACAAAAGGCTGCATCTTTATAGGGCGCATAAACGACAGCGCGGTGCTAACCTGCACGGCAGACACCAAGCACGGCAATTATCCGCTGGTAAGCAGTTGGACAAAACTCTTCAAGGACGCATATTTGGCAGAAGACATCGCCTTTGTAGACTCCATAATCAACAGCACACCGCCAAAAGTAACCGGTCACGACGGCGAAATGGCAGTAAAAGTAGTTGCGGCAGGTAATTTATCCATAGTGGAAAAAAGGATAGTAGAGGTGTAACATGCTGGCAGCCAGACTATATGGCAAAGAAGACATTCGAATAGAAGAAATTCCAATGCCCGTAATAAACGAAGACGAAATTCTGCTGCGTGTAAAAGCGGCAACTATTTGCGGTACCGACTTGCGCATGTATAAAAATGGCCTCGACGGCGTTAACGAAAACAACCCGCGCATACTCTGCCACGAATTTGCCGGTGTTATAGCAGAAGTTGGCGTACGCGTCACAGGTTACAAAATTGGCCAACGCGTAACTGTAGCCCCAAACATCGGCTGCGGAATATGCGACCTATGTGTGTCGGGCGACAGCCACCACTGCGTCAAAACCATTGCAATAGGTATACATTTAGACGGCGGCTTTGCCGAATACGTAAAAATTCCTGCCGCCGCAATAAATTTAGGCAATGTAACCCCAATAGCCGACAATGTCAGCTTCGAAGCCGCCGCCACAAACGAGGCGTTTTCGTGTACGTACAGCGCGTTCGAGCGTTACATGGTTAACCCGGGCGAGTCTGTTGTAATTATCGGCGCGGGCGCAATAGGCCTGATGCACGCAAAACTTGCCAAAATGGCAGGTGCCGCAAAAATAATGTTAAACGACCTTTCCGAAGAACGACTGCGCGAATGCGCAGCAATCGAGCCTTCGCTTATCACAATAAAAGACGACTTGCACGCACGCGTGCTGGAAGAAACAGACGGCAAAGGCGCGGACGTTGTAATTACCGCTTGCAGTGCCGCACCCGCACAGCAAATTGCGTTTAGTCTTGCCGGGCTTGACGGCCGCGTAAACTTTTTCGGTGGGCTGCCAAAAGGCAAGTCAAATGTAGAGCTTGATACAAACATCATCCACTACAAGCAGCTAACCGTTACCGGAACCACAAAGTCGTCCCACGCGCATTACCGCAAAACTCTCCACTTTATTGCCACAAACTTAGTGGACGTAGACGGGCTTATCACACACCGCCTTCCCCTTGCGGATATAAAACAAGCGTTTGACAATGCCGCCAACACGGTTGGTCTGCGTCAAGCGATAATTTTCGAGTGAAGCATATGAAAACACTTTTTGCGGAAGAGCGTATGTACGAGATAGTCAAGCTGCTGGATGTAAACGAAAAGCTGCTGATACCGTCCCTATGCGAAAAATTTGGCGTATCACCCGCCACAATAAGAAGCGACCTTCGCGCTTTAGAGCAAAAAAACCTGCTAAAGCGTACGCACGGAGGTGCCATACCCGCACGAAATGCGGCGTTTGAACTTGCAACACGTGCAAAGGAAGTTAAACACATTGACGAAAAACGAAGAATAGCCGCACACGCCGCAACCATGGTACAAAACGGCGATACCATTATAATCGACACAGGCACAACCACAATGGAGCTTGCAAAGCTCCTGACCGAAAAAACCGATATCAAAGTAGTAACCAACGATATCAAAATAGCCCTCTTTTTGGAAGAACAGACAAATTTCGAAATATTTATGCTGGGTGGCATGATACGGCGCGACTACCACTGCGTTATGGGAGACACCGCCATCCGTCAAATCAGAAATTTGAATGTGGACAAAGCATTTATAGGGGCAAACGCCCTAAGCCTCGAAAAAGGATTTTCTACCCCGTCGCTGGAACTTGCAAATGTAAAAAAAACAATGGTTTCGGCTGCCAGCACTACTATTTTTCTTATGGATTCGCAAAAGCTTGACCGTGTAAGTTTTGCGCAAATAATCCCAACAAACCAAGCGCACACTCTTATAACCGACATCGGTGCAGAGGAGTCCTTTATCAATCGCGCAAAAGCCGAAAATAAGCATCTCGACGTAATTGTGGTTTAAACTGAGATTGCAACAATCTAACAGTAAAAGTCATGTTTTTCTCGCTTGACGCTGGTAAAACTGCATGGTATACTTTCCCACAAATTACATATGGTAAGTATATAAGTACCAATATCTTTACGTATGTTTCTATGTATGTTTGCGTGAATATAATCACGTGCATAAATAAGGAGGATTTAAAATGAAAACAGCAAAAAAAGTATTAGTTGCACTACTAGTGCTATCCATGGTTGCAGCATTTGCGGCTTGCGGCGGCGGTACCCCTACACCTGACCCTGCACCGGCAGCACCTGCACCAGCAGCACCCGCTCCTGCAGCACCTGCACCTGCCGCTCCTGCAGCGGAAGCACCCGCAGTTGAAACCCTTGGTATGCCAATGGGAGACATCGACCTGGTGGTACTAACCCCGGCGGCCGCACATGGCTGGATTGCAGGCACAATCTTCTTCGCAGAGCAAAAAGGCGCGCAGCTACAACAACAAGGTATCGGCAACTTCCGCGTTTGGACATCCGAAAACGTGGCAGAGCAAGCCGGCCAACTCGAGCAAGCAATCACCTTAGGTGTAACAGGCGTTGTATTGTTCCCTCACTCCGACGAATTGTCCATCCCTGCACAAAACGTTGTTGACGCAGGCATTCCGTTATTCGTGTTCAACCGCCACGTAGATGCAGACTTCGTTTTGCGTTTGCTGGGCAGTAACCTCATGATTGGTGGACGCAGCGCACGCGTAATCGCAGAAGGTATCGGCGGTAGCGGCGTTGTAGCTTACTTGGAAGTTCCTCCTGTAGGCTCAACAAGCGTAGAGCGTATCACCGCGTTTAAAGATGTTATGGCGGAGTTCCCCGACATCGAGCAAGTTACAATGACAGCAACAGCAATCTCCATCGAGGAAGGCCTTCGCGTTACAACAGACATGCTTACAGCTAACCCGCATGTAGACGCTATCTTTACCATCGACGACAGCCTTTCCATCGGTGCTTTGCGCGCGGTTGAAGAAGCAGGCCGTACAGACATCCGCTTCATCAACGGTTCCGGCGGCGGTCAAGCATACATCAACATGATTCTTGAAACAGAAGATGTATTCCTTATGACAGCAACTTTCTCCGCAGCTATGATAGCTGATACAATTGAACTAGCAATCCAATATCTACACGAGGGCGTAAGAGATTTCGACTTCTACGAAGATTTCCCAATTCCTAACGTTATCATCATCCCACCAACAATTATCGACCGTTACAATGCCGAGCAATTCTTGGCACCGGGTTCACCTTGGTAAGAATTTGATTTAAAAGGCGACTTTGGGGCTTCAGCCCCATTTATTTAAAACCGTGGGGTTTGGGTTAAGTCCCACTCCTCACGGTTTATTTTATTAGAGAGGCAGGTGGGGTATGAGCGTAGTCGTAGAAATGAAAGCGATGAAAAAATCCTTCGGTGCCAACTATGTATTAAAAGAAGTAGATTTTAATCTTGAAGCTGGCAGCATCCATGCCCTTTTGGGAGAAAATGGTGCCGGCAAGTCCACCCTTATGAATATTTTGGGCAATGTTTTACAAAAAGATTCGGGCCGCATTTTTATCGACGGCAAAGAGGTAGACCAAATACGCGACCATAAAATCATCACAAGCAAAATAGGGTTTATTCACCAAGAACTTTCGCTTGTGAACGATTTAAATATATTTGAAAACTTGTACCTTGGCAGCGAGATTAAAAAAGGCGGTTTTTGGCTTGACAAAAAAAACATGGCCAAAAATGCTAAAGAAGTTTTGACGCGCATGGGTGTAGACATTGAGCCAACCACCATGGTTGGAGACCTTAATCCATCGTATAAACAGGTTACGGAAATTGCGCGGGTACTTTTGAAAGATGCGAAAACCATAATAATGGACGAGCCTACGGCATCCTTGACCGATGTGGAAATAGAGGGGCTTTTTGAAGTAATGCGCAACTTGCGTGACCAGGGGATTGCGATTATTTTCATATCCCACAAATTGAATGAAGTAATAAAAATTTGCGACAGTTATACAATTTTGCGTGATGGAGAAGTTGTTGCAACAGGCAAAGTCGAGTCTACAACTACGGAACGGGATTTAAGCACCCACATGGTTGGGCGAGAAGTTTCTACCGACGATATTTATCGCACCCGCGAAATTGGCGACACTATTTTGGAAATTAAAGGCCTCTCCCGCGAGCGGGAATATAAAGACATTAACATGCACCTGCGCAAAGGTGAAATTCTTGGTGTAACCGGCCTACTTGGCGACGGGCGAACAGAGCTTTTTGCCTCTGTTTATGGTGCTAACTTCCCCTACTCTGGCGAGGTACTGGTTAACGGCAAGGCAGTAAAAATGCACAGTACAATTACAGCCAAGAAAAGCAAAATCGGATACGTACCAAAGAATCGTAAAGAAAACGGCATTATCAAGGATTTGAGCATCAGAGAAAATGTTGTGCTTTCCATTATGAAGAATATTTCTTCCTTTATACTTATCAACAGGCGCAAGCAGAGCGATATTACTTCGCAGTACGTAGATAAACTTAGCATTAGAGTAACTGATACCCGAAATATGATTACATCGCTGTCGGGCGGTAATCAACAAAAGGTAGTTCTGTCAAAATCCCTGTGTACCGACCCGGAAGTGTTGATTTTAGACAATCCAACCCAGGGCGTAGACGTAGGTGCGAAAATGGAAATTTATCGCCAGATAATTTCTCTTGCGGAGCAAGGTTACAGCTTTATCGTTCTGTCGGATGAAGTGCCGGAGTTGCAGCGGACTTGCGACAGAGTTTATGTAATGTTCCAAGGAGAAGTACGGCATGAGTTTTCCCATGATGAAATGAACGAAGAGAGCATAATGCTTATTGCAACCGGAGGAGCTTTGGAAACAGCATTGGAGACGGAGGAAAGCGCATGAAAACCATGATAAAGGATTTTAACTTCAAACAGTGGCTGGTTAACAACAATGCATTTGTTGTATTAATAGTGCTGTGTATTATTGCGACATTTATTGAAGGGACTACATTCCTTAGTATTCCTAATATAGTCAATATTTTGCATAACAATGCCATTGTGGGTATTATCGCACTGGGTATGACCATGATTATTATCTCGGGCGGTATCGACCTTTCCGTTGGTTCCATTACAGCGGCCTGCGGTCTTGTCGCGCTGTTGGTTATGAACACAACTGGCAACTTACTTTTGGGTGCGGCGGCGGCTATTGCACTTGGTGTGGTAATTGGTTTTACAACAGGTACGCTTGTTGCAAGATTTAGCATACCCGCGTTTATTGTTACGCTTGGTATGATGCGCGTCGTTCGCGCTCTGTCGCTGCATTTTGCCAATGGCGGTGGTATTATGATTGACCGTGCGGTTTCCGGTGGGTTTTTGAGATTTTCCGGTACACGCATATTCGACAACACATTGCCACTAACTGTTGTTTACTGGATTGGCCTTGCGATAATTATGTCTATTGTTTGCAGTCGCACGGCTGTTGGACGACATATGTATGCTATCGGTAGTAACGAACGCGCGGCGTATCTTTCTGCCGTTAATGTAAAACGGGTAAAAACATATATTTACATGATAGCCGGTGCATTGGTTGCCTTTGCTGCCCTTGTGGAAGCATCCCGCGTAGGTAGTATGAATTCCGCTTCTACCGGTACGTTTTACGAGCTGTCGGCGATAGCTGCGGTTATTATTGGCGGTACAGCAATAAGCGGTGGCCGCGGACGTATTATGGGAACTGTTTTTGGTACGCTTATTTTGGGTGTTATTAACAATTTGATGAACTTGATGGGGCTGCCGAGCTTCTTGGTTGGTGCTATACAGGGTGCGATTGTTGTACTTGCGGTGTTGTTGCAGCAGCTTGTTTCGCGGAAAGAGAAGAAGTTTTAGGGTTTTAAGACCTTGGAGTGCTTGACGGAACAGGCTCTAAAGAAAGAGGGTTATAACAATGCAAAAAAAGGCTGTAATACTCCTGTATTTTTGCGTACTGATAATTTTTCTTGCGACATGTTCGGCTGGTTACGAGATTATTGACATATATAACCCAAGAACCATAACAGCGGCTGTTCCGACGAGTGAAACCGAACCATGCAGTCCCATCCCTACCTACACGCCTACACCCATGTCCTTTCCGTGTATTCTCACTTTTGTAGATTTCGAACTTCCGGTTATATCTTACTTGCCACAAAGCCCCTTACCCCTGCACGAGAGCTATGCATGGGTAGTGCCGCCCATATTTGAATATGTGAGATTGTTCGAGTATGGGTACGCAGTGGCAAAATGTTGTTGTAGATTTGGCATAGTAAATATGTACGGGCAAATTGTAGTGCCAATAATTTTTGACGATATGGGTCGGGGTTTCAGTAGCAATATAGATATGTCATCGGGGTTTATAGAGGCACGATTTGACGGAAGATGGGGCGTTGTTGATACCGCGGGGCGGGTGATAGTTCCGTTTGAGTACGATGCAATTTTTGTTATGCCCGAATACAGTGTAGCAATTGTAAGCGTTGGCGAGCGTATAATGACCCGTTATCAAGGTTTGATAGATTTAACCACTGGAGAAGTCCTTGTCCCCATTGGTGAGGTAAACGGAATGTGGCGGGGAAGTTATGGACTTGTTCCTGCGGCACGGCACACGGGTAATTGGGCAAACCGTTTGTACGGGTTCATTTGTGTACATACCGGTGAAACAGTTATTCCGTTTATGTATGAGGGGGTATCAAATTTTAGGCGCGGGGGTGCGCCTGTAAGGCATAACGGCATGTGGGGTGCAATAGATAGGTATAATCAAGTGATTGAGCTGTTTATTCACGCACAAAGTCACAATGTTGTTATTGGCGGGTATAGTACTGTTACGGCAAACATACATCCCCCTGACAGAATCACTGCCACTGCCGTTGCCTCTGATACTCAACGGTCATCATTACGCACATACGTGATAACAGACACATATGAAAACAGGGAGCTCGGTATTGTATCGTACTATTTTGACACAGGAACTGTTGATAGGTTTCGCGGCAATTTTGCAATAATAACAGTTGGCAATGCTTGGGGTGATGATTGGAATTTTGGTCTGATAGACAAGTACGGTACTGAAATTTTACCCCCAATACACGCTCGGTTGCATCACTTTACCGATGACTTACTTCAAATTGACGGCGGGCGTTTTAATAGGCAAGGCAGGTTGGTAAACATCCACACAATGGAACAAGTATTACCATGGTTTGACTCTATCGGAATACTCAATTACGGTTATGCATTAATAAACACAGAAGGCACATGGATACCATATTACGAATGGATGGACAAAATAGTCTACGGTTACTGGGGCGTTATAAATTATTATGGGGTGATTATCATCCCGCCGGTACTTCCGTTTCGTGACATATACCCAGCAGGTCAAGGATTGTATACTGTACAACAACCCTGCGGCAAGTGGGGGGGCATTCGATTGGAAACCGAATTTAGAGTTCACTAAGCCTATGATATACCAGATAGCACAATAAATGGAAAGGAACATACATATGAAATTTGGTGCAAGTACATTTATATGGGTTTCGCCTTTTTCAAGCGAGAGTTTTTATTTGCTTGAGAAAGTAAAAGAAATGGGCTTTGATGTTTTGGAAGTTTGTGTTGAAGACCCGCAAACCATTGACCCTGTGGCCCTAAAAAATGCGGCGGATAAAGCCGGTGTTGAAGTGCTTATATGCGGTGCATTCGGCCCGAACCGTGACATAGGCTCGGAAGATGCCGCTATTCGCGAAAACGGCGTGGCGTACATAAAAACATGCATTGATATTGCAAGCACAGTAGGCTCGCCTATAGTATCGGGTCCTATGTATGCCGCTGTAGGCGTAACGCGCCTGCTCCCCCCTAACGAGCGTAAGGCACAGTGGCAACGTGCCGCCGACAACATGAAAGTTGTAGCGGATTACGCCCATGAAAAGGACGTTAAACTGGCGATAGAACCCCTCAACCGCTTCGAAACGGATTTTATCAACACCGTAGACCAAGGCCTCGAATTCCTAGACATGATTGACCGCGACAATGTTGGATTTTTGCTCGACACTTTTCATATGAATATCGAAGAGAAGGACATAGGCGATGCCATTCGTCGTGCGGGTGACAGGATATTCAACTTCCACGCATGTGCAAATGACAGAGGTACGCCGGGCGAAGACCATTTGCCTTGGAGCAACATTGTTGCGGGTCTGAAGGACACAAACTACGACGGATATATTGTAATCGAATCTTTCACCACAAAAATCATAGAAATTGCAAAAGCGGTTTCGCTATGGCGTCAGCTTGCGGAGTCGGAAGACGCGCTGGCGCAGAACGGGTTGCGATTTTTGAAAAAAATTTTGTAGAATAAAAATAAAGGTAGTGGCTCTACTGTGCCACACCTAAAAAATTATAGGAGGTAAGTATTATGAAAGTTGGTATCGACAGTTATTGTTTCCATCGCTTTTTTGGAGAGGTGTATCCCGGCCAGCAAGCACCCGAGAAGCTCATGACAATGGATGATTTCTTGGATTTTTCCAGATCCCTTGGCGTGGACGGCGTTTCTTTGGAATCGTGCTTTATGCCCGGCGCAAAGCCCGGAGACGAAAGTGGAATTGACGATGGCTTCTTGCGTGAGCTAAAAGCAAAGCTTGACGAATACGGTTTAGACCGCGTTTACGCATGGGGTCACCCAGATGGCTTGGAGCGTGGCCAAAACCCCGCGGCATTTAAGGATATGATGGACTCTATTCATCGTGCCGCAAAAATTGGCGCACCGGTTATGCGTGTTTGCGGCTCTAGCCTAATGTTTCGCCACGAGCCTCGCGGCCCACAAATTAAAGCACTTGTAGCACAGTTTAAAGAAGCAATGAAAGTTGCCGACGAATACGGCATAAAAATTGCTAACGAAAATCACATAGACTACACCGCAGACGAAATGCTTGAAATGATTGAAGGAGTTGGCCATCCAAACTTTGGTATCAATTTCGATACAGGCAACTTCCTTCGCTTGCTTGACGACCCGATAGCAGGTATGGAGAAACTTGCGAAATATACTTTTGCGACACATGTAAAAGATTTGGCATACAACCCAACTGCCAAGCCAAACGACTGGTTCTTCTTCTCAGGCGTGCCTGTTGGTAAGGGTATCGTAGACAACTACAAACTGGCAGAACTGCTTAAAAAGGCTAACTATCAAGGATTCTTGGCTGTAGAAATAGACTGCCCGCATCCGGATTGGGCAGGACTCGAGCATGAGGCTGTTAGCATAAGCGTAAAAGCACTAAAAGCTATTGCTAAAAAACTAGGCTAGGAAGGGTTTGACATGAAACCTCTCACAACTGAAATTTTGGAGGTTTTAGCGTGAAACCTTTCACGACTGCAAATTTGGAGGTTTTATCATGAAGAAAAAAGTAAATGTTGCAATCCTGGGTACAAAGTTTATGGGTAAGGCGCACAGTAACGCTTGGCTTGCCGCACCGCGCTTTTTTGACCTGCCGTTTGAGCCTGTGCTTAAAATGGTTTGCGCGCGCGACATGGAAGCGACAAAGGATTTTGCAGATAACTGGGGCTATGAGCAAGTGGAGTCCGACTGGCGCAAAGCGATAGAAAGCAAGGACATTGACGTGGTGGCTATTTGTACGCCAACACATCTTCACAAAGAAATGGCAATTGCCGCAGCCGAGGCAGGTAAGCATATCTTTTGCGAAAAACCCGCTGCCATAGGCTATACGGACGCAGTTGAAATGGCAAAGGCTGCTGACAAGGCCGGAGTTTTGCATTATCTGAACCATAACTACCGTCGTGTGCCTGCAGTTGCATATGCTAAGCAGTTGATTGACGAAGGTAAAATCGGTGATATATACCACTGGCGTGGCGCGTATTTGCAGGACTGGATAATGGACCCGAATTTCCCATATATCTGGCAGTTGCAAAAAGAAATGGCGGGTGCAGGGCCGCATTACGACTTGAATTCGCATTCCGTTGACCTTGCAAGATACTTAGTTGGCGAAATCGAAACTGTTTCCGCTATGATGAAGACATTCATTACAGAGCGTCCGTTGCCGGGTGCCGGTGCGGGTACTTTCTCCGCAGGTGGCAATACGTCCACTGAAATGGGCAAAGTTACCATCGACGACGCGGCGTTTATGAATACTGAGTTTGAAAACGGCGCGCTTGGGTCGTTTAACTCCAGCCGTTTTGCCGGTGGACGTAAGAATTACAATGTTTTCGAAATTTACGGCAGCAAAGGCAGTCTTGCGTTTAACCTAGAGCGTATGAACGAGCTTGAGTATTATAATATGGATGACCCAGAGCCTGTGCAGGGCTTCCGTACTATTCCGGCTACGCTGGGTGGGCATCCTTATGTGGATGCTTGGTGGCCGCCTGCGCATATTATCGGTTACGAGCATACGTTCTCACATGCGGTTAAGGATTTCTTAAAAGCTCTTGCGGGCGATAAGAAGGTTACACCTAACCTATGGGACGGTGCAAAGATTATGCAGGTGCTTGACGCGGCAATACTTTCCGATAAGGAAGGGCGCAAAGTTAAAGTTTCTGAAATACAATAATTGTTAGCTTTTCAGCTGATATGAAAAAGCCCGAAAGTTAACTTTTGGGCTTTTTTTCGAATATCTAGCGGAACGATAAGATAGAAAATAGCATTAGGTGGTGCAATGATTAAAAAGAAAAAAGCTAAAAAACTTGCAGAAGGTGAATTATGGATAAGTAAGTATCCACAGTTTCGCAAATGGATAAACGAATGTATTGCCTGCCATGCAAAAGGGTATAAACCTGATATGCCATCACATCATGTTAGAGGATATTTCAATCCTTTACTAATTGATGAATTGGGATTATGTAGCCAATGCGCAAAAGCCGGGAAATGGAAGTGAGGGCAAAATGGTTTATATATTGCTTATTGTATGCATACTGGCTGTATTATATAAAATTTATGACACTTTCAAAAACAAACAACCCATATTCGATTGTTATGTTGTTGCATATTTACCATTAGTTATATTCGTTCTAATAGGGAGTATTAACCCGGCGTGGAGGGGGAATGAAAATTTATTTTATTTCCTTATCTACATACCTTTGTTTGCATTATTTATATTGCCGTTTACCATGACTCCTGTGATAATTGCACACATTGTCTATAAAATAAAAAACCGCAGACATATAAAATCTGAACATGTAAACAGAAATATAGATGCAGTACCTGTATTACTTTTCATTCTTGGGTTGGTGCTGTTTATACTTCCGATTTTATCTATTCTTGGATTTTTATTAACTACAGGAGTTTGTGTATATCGCATCATACGCTTCATAATGGGGGTTGCAATTGAATGAGCAATAACAAATACACATTATATTTTGCAAACTATAGTATTTTCTGTAACATACTAAAATTACAAAACTGCAAATAAAGGAGACAACCAAATGAAAGCAGCTATTCTATACTTCGGGGCTATAAATGACCGCGAAAAGCAAGAACTAGCCAACCAATGCAAAATACTGGAAGGCTTCTACGGCGACTTGGTGGAATTTCTACCCCCTACTCCCGTAGGCTCACAACTCCCTGCGGGCGCGGACGCCGTTGTGTTCCCGCAACTGGTAGGCACGGCATTTTCTCAGGCAGAGGAACTCAAAAAAATCACCCTACCGGTAATAGTACTAACCAGCCAATTCGGCACGGTAGAAATGTGGGACTGGGAAATTGTAACATTCCTGCGAGACGCGGGGCTTAATGTATTCTCGCCCTACAATGTCGAACTTGCTCGGTGCATTTTCCGTGCTATCGAATGCAAGAAGCAAATGAAAGACGGCGTGAAGTTTCTAATGTTCCAAGACGACCCGGGTGAAGGGATGCAGGCAGGTATCTTCAAACGGTTCTACTGGTGGGAAGAGGAATGCACACGCCAAATGGAAAATGCTTTCGGCCTGAAAATCATTTACAAAAGCTATAAGGCACTGTGTGAGCGCGCCCGCGCCATAAGCGATGAGACAGCGCGAGAGGCCGCCCACGATTGGGAAGTACCAATGGAGGGCGTTTCCGAAGAAGTTTATTTAAAAGCTGTGAAAGTTTACATCGCCGTAAAGGAAGTAATAACCGAAATAGGCGGGGTAGAAGGTGTTGGCGCAAACTGCCTAAACGAGAGTTTCCATTGCGACACCACTCCTTGCCTGGCATGGAACATGCTGTATGAGAAGGACAACATCCTATGGGTTTGCGAAGGCGACACTCTAACGCTAATAAGCAAATTCATGTTCTATTCCATTTTGCAAAAGCCCATTATGATGACCAATATCTACCCGTTCCTAATGGGCATGGCCGCCCTAAAGCATGAGAAAATTGACAACTTCCCCGAAATACCAAACGGCGATAACCACGCGTTGGGAGTACATTGCGGCTATTTTGGTCTGGCACCGCAGAGCTTTTGTACAAGTTGGACATTACGCCCCAAAGTGCTGGAAATAGTGGACGAAAACGCAGTAATGGTGGACTGCCGCATGGCAACAGGCCCGGTTACAATGGCCAAACTGCACTCCGACATGAAGCAGGTAACGCTTATCGAATGCGAAATTGTCGATTATGTGCAATACCCCGGTTCAGATTGCCTAAGTGGTGCGCTATTGCACTATGTAAATGATAACGGCCACGCAATTATGGATGCGTTAAGCTCGCATCACGCGCTCCTGATACAAGGGAATAGCATTCCGGAGTTATTGCAGAGCTTGCGAGTGTTTGGGTTTAAAGTCAATAAGTTGTAAAGCTAGTACGTGTATTAGCTTTACAAGCACATATTAGAGCTGTCTTGTTAGAGAGCTAAACCGTGGGACTTCAACCTACGATTTAGCTAAACGAGACAGCTACTTTTTATATAGCCAACTGACTTAAAAACCCAAACACAAGACTTGTAATTTTCATGGCGGTTGACTATACACATCCGCTTAAATTTGAAATTTTTCCCAATTGACAAATGATACTTTATATCATATAATACTAAATATCAAATTAAAAAAGGAGAATCCCCCATGAAAAACTTTATTTGTACCGTATGCGGTTATGTACACGAAGGCGCAGCCGCCCCAGAAAAATGCAAGCAATGTAACGCACCTGCGTCAAAATTTACCGAGCAATCAGGCGAAGGCCTCGCTTATGCCGACGAGCATAGAATAGGCGTAGCAAAAGACACCGATCCGGAAATAGTTGAAGGTCTACGTCAAAATTTCCTTGGCGAATGTACCGAAGTTGGGATGTACTTGGCCATGAGCCGCCAAGCAGACCGTGAAGGATACCCGGAAGTTGCAGAAGCTTACAAGCGCATAGCATTTGAAGAAGCAGAACATGCCGCCAAATTTGCCGAACTATTGGGTGAAGTCGTTGATGTATCCACAAAGAAAAATCTTGAAATGCGCGTTATGGCAGAACACGGCGCGACCCAAGGCAAAAAAGACCTTGCAGTAAGAGCCAAGCAATTAAATCTTGACGCGATTCATGATACCGTACACGAAATGTGCAAGGACGAGGCGCGTCACGGCATGGCTTTCCAAGGCTTATTAAAGAGATATTTCTAATGGAACACAAAAGAAATACCATTCAACGGCAAGTTATTCTTAGTGCAGTTGAAGAACTTAACATACACGCAACAGCCGAGCAAGTAGTTAACCATCTCGCAAAAAGTTATCCGACAATTGGCAGAGCCACTATATACAGAAATCTCAATTCTCTGGCCGAATCTGGAGAATTGCTGCGCGTCGGTACTTTCTACGGCTCTATGCACTACGACCACAATTGCCATGAGCATTTTCACTTTGTATGTAATAAGTGTAAGCAAGTTTTTGATGTGGATGGAAGCACTTCCGCTATTCGTGAGATGTTTAACAATACAGAGGGCTTTGACATAACCGAGTGCAACATATCATTCAGTGGCATATGTTGGAAATGCAAATCTCAATAAGCGTGAAAGGAATATATAATGAAATATATTTTCACAGCTGTGCTAAGTGTAATGTTGTTAATGCTGAGTGGATGCTTGAATCCCGAACATGAAGATACCTATCTGCCGCTTGAGAGCCAAGAAACGAACTATATCCCAAAAGAGTACGAGTTTTCTTACGAGGATGTGGCTTATAACCCTGTAACGCACGAGTTCCCTTACGAGAATGTGGCTTACAGCCCTGCAGCGTACGAAAGCTTAACTCCGGATAACACGGGCATTTATGTACTAAGCGAGCATTCTTTTATGGAGCAGCTGACCGAAATCAAGTTCAACGTGGAAAATTTTTTGGGAAGCACGATTCGATACGATGGCAAATTCTACAGCTACTACTTAGAATATGAACTGATTTTCTTCGCGGGGGTAGAAGGCCGGGGTTGTTGCGGCATGGGTTTTCATGGTCTTGAAATATATTTGAATGATATCCCCCGCGTCCCCGAGTATACTCGTGTAGAAGTCACAGGTGTGTTGGAAAAACTTTACGATGTCAATTTCGGTTACTTTTTACGGCTAAATCTTATTTCCATGAACACAATTAACCGGCCACAGAGGATAACTCCACAAGAAGCGGAAATCATGATGGTCGGCGAACATTTCATTATATTGGATGTAAGGACGCAGGCTGAATTTGCGGCAGGCCATATCGAAAATGCTGTTCTGCTTCCGCTTAACGAAATTGCGGAGCGTGCAGAAGCAGTCATCCCAAATAAGAACTACAACTTGTTGATATATTGCCAAAGCGGTAACCGCAGCAACCAAGCAGCATGGCTGCTAAGCGAAATGGGATATACTTCTGTATATGACTTTGGCGGGATATTTAGCTGGCATGGGGAAATTGTTGGTGATTCCAACTGGTGATTCTCACTCACCAGTTGGATTTCTTTATAGAGATAGATTTTCACGTCTATTAATCAACTTCCACTCGCCGTATACCGGCACCCAGCTTATTAAACTGCCGGTCCAACAAATAATATCCCCTGTCTATATGATGTATCCCGGCTATTTCCGTTTCACCGTCTGCACACAATGCCGCAAGCACCAACGCCGCACCTGCCCTAAGGTCGCTGGCTGCAACCTGCGCCCCCGCAAGGCGCGGTGCGCCCTCGATTATGGCACTGCGGCTTTCTATTTTTATATCCGCACCCATGCGCTTTAACTCGCCTACTTGCATAAAGCGGTTCTCGAAAACGGTTTCCGTTATTACGCTTGTGCCTTTGGCAACGGACATAAGCGACATAAACTGCGCCTGCATATCTGTTGGGAAGCCAGGGTACGGCATGGTTTTTATGTCCGCGGCAATTATTTCCCGGGAAGGATTATGCCACACACGGATGCCGGATTCGAGTTCCTCTACGTCCGTTTGGACTTCTTTTAGTTTGGCTATTACGGGCTTTACATGGTCGGCCATTACATTGGTCAGCAAAATATCGCCGCGGGTTATGGCAGCCGCTACCATAAATGTCCCAGCCTCTATACGGTCAGGGATTACGCTGTGCGTCGTGCCGCGAAGCTGATGCACGCCGTTTATTTTTATGGTATCTGTTCCGGCACCGCGTATTTCTGCCCCTGCTGAGTTTAGAAAATTTGCCAGGTCAACAATTTCCGGCTCTACGGCGCAGTTTTCTAAAATAGTTTGACCTTCTGATAATGACGCAGCCATCATAATATTTTCCGTGGCTCCCACACTTGGAAAGTCCAGGTACACCTTTGCTCCTGTCAGCCGCTTAGCGGTTACGGTTACATATCCATGCGAATGGTCAACTTCCGCACCTAACGCCGCCAATCCTTTTAGATGAAGGTCAATAGGCCGCGACCCGATTGCGCACCCACCCGGCAGCGACACCTTGGCACTGCCAAACCGTGCCAACAGCGGACCCATTACCAAAAACGATGCCCGCAACTTGCCCACCCATTCGTATGCGGCCTCTTGAGTGTTTATTCCCGCAGTGCAGGCGGTAAGTACCCCTGCATTCCTATCCCACGATGTGACAGCCCCCAGCGACTCCAAAAGAGAGCACATACTTTCTACATCGCTCAAATTAGGCACGTTCTGTATGATGCAACCATCACCGGTCAAAATTGTTGCCGCAAGCACCGGCAGTACAGCGTTTTTCGCGCCGCCTATTTCTACAGTGCCTTTTAGCGCGCCGCATGGTTGAATTATAAATTTTTCTGTCATTGACATCTCCCCTTGTTTTTTGACATTGAAAACTTTTTATACTTGAGTTTGTATCAACTCTGTCTTGAGTAAATAGTATTGCCACTTTTGCCTCGCCCAAAACATGAAAAACACAACTTTGCTTTCTCGCAAAATTTTAGCTATACTATAGGCACGAAAACGCGAGGTGTAACATGCAAAGCCCTTTACAAAAATTCAAACATCAGCTTTCCAACATAGATATGACCGAAGGTACGCCGTGGAAAAAACTATTGCTATTCACCGTGCCACTACTTATAGGCAATTTTTTCCAACAAATGTACAACACCGCCGACGCAATTATTTTGGGGCGTTTTGTTGGTGATGACGCACTTGCCGCCGTTGGGGTATCTATTCCCATATTTTTTCTTGTGCTGGTTATTATGTTCGGCATTTCCATGGGGTCGGGCATTATGGTGGCGCAGTATTTTGGCGCGAAAAAAAGAGAGGAACTTTCCCGTACGGTGGGGGTTTCTCTCACGATAATTACAATAATCGGCATAGCTATGATGATAGCTGCACCATTTGTGGTGCGGCCTCTTTTGGTGCTGCAAAACACTCCTGCGGAAATTTTGGACGACGCCACAATGTACATGACCATACTAATGGTGGGTGTTTTGGGGATGGCGTATTTTAATATTTTATCGGGTATTCTGCGAGGAATGGGTGATGCTTTTTCGCCTCTCAAGTATTTGGCGTACGCAAGTGTGCTTAACATTATCTTCAATTTTATTTTGATACCCGAGCCATGGGTGCTTGCCATAGGCGAACTACAACTGCACATGCCGGGTCTTGGACTGGGCGTTTGGGGCGCAGCGGTCGGTACCGTGATAGCACAGGGCATAACCAGCGTCATGTGCTTGCGGCGGCTAATGCAAATGCGTGATATTTTCGACATGGGTTTCAAATATTTGCGTCCGCAAAAAACATATGTCATGCAAGTATTAAAACTTGGCGTACCTACAGCCGCGTCACAGGGAGTTTTTGCCATTGCCATGATGATAATCCAACCGCTTGCCAACGGAATGGACTACCTGTTCCCAGGGTTTCTTGCGGCCAACATTATAGTCATGCGCATAGATGGGTTTATCATGATGCCCAATTTCTCCTTTGGGCAGGCGATAAGCGTTTACGTTGGACAGAACATAGGCGCGGGCAAGGCAGAAAGAATCGGTATCGGCGTGAGGCAGTGTGCCGTTGTGGCGTTTGGAACCGCACTTATTACCGTGTCGGCAGTACTTTTGTTTGGACATTATATAGCGGGAATTTTTACCGAAACAGAATATGTAATTGCTATGAGTACGCGATTTTTACGCATCTTAGCGTTGGGATATCTTGTTTTTGCGGTACACATGGTAATGCTTGGAGCAATACGTGGTGCCGGTGACGCGCTTACGCCGTTTTGGATGGCCACAACCAATACTATTTTTGTTCGCGTACCTACGGCATATCTGTTTGTACACTTTATCGGCACGCCGGACGCGTTGTTCTTTTCCCTTTTGGCAGGGTGGACCACCAACACGATACTGGGATGTTTTGCTTATCGGTTTGGCAAATGGCGAACAGAGGGGCTTGTTAAGCAAGATAAAGAGCCTTTAGTAACCTAACTCCATTTCAAGAGAATCGTCATTTTTAACCCATTCGCAAACGGAAATTACCCTGTAGTCGTCTATGCTGTCTCGTATTACCACCTCTGCGATACCTGCGTTAATTATCAGCCGCTTGCACATTGCGCAGCTGTTGGCATTTTGCACATATGCATTTATTTTTAAATCTGTGCCGACCAGATACATTGTGCTGCCCAGCATGTCCCGCCGCGACGCGCTTATGATTGCATTTGCTTCCGCATGAATACTGCGGCATAGCTCGAATCTTTCTCCGCGTGGTATCTCGTTTTCTTCTCGTAAGCATGAGCCTCTGTCACAGCAGTTTTCTCTGCCACGGGGCGCGCCTACATAGCCTGTTGATATAATCTCGTCTGCCTTTACAATTATGGCTCCATAATGCCGCCGCAGGCAGGTACACCGTCTAGAGACTGTTTCCGTAATATCAAGATAATAATTTTTTTTATCGCGTCTGAGTTTTGGTTCCATTGTTACACCAGTCCTTGTTTTTTTATTGTCTGTGAATGGGAAAATCCATCGCCTTACAGCCGAAACCTTTATGTCAATGTTAGAAATTACAGGGACGAACAGTGTTCGCCCGCTCTGCCAAACGCACTTTGTTTATGATTTCAAGTGGCTAGTGACACTAGCCACTTGAAAAAGCAATCTCATTAACGCAGGCGATATCTCTCCCCTACATAAATAACCCTTTGGCACTGTCAAAATGCGCACAAATGCCCTCCGCGTTAAGATGATAGTACACCCGGTTAGTCTCCCTCTTCGCAAACACAACATTGAGTGCGATAAGAGACGACATATGATAGGAAATATTAGCATTGGTGCAATCAAGCTCTTCAGCCAATTGGCTACCGTACATTGGATTGTTTTTCAGTAACTTCAGGATATTCAGCTTTGTATTATCGGATAAGCATTTTAAAAACGATTCCGCGTCAATGTTTTCGTGCTTCACATTTTTAAAAATTTCCCCAATATCAAAAAAGTGCAAGCTGAAAATAATAAACCTGTCGGAATAGGCCGACCCGCCGAATGTAACGGAATTTACATTATACAAGCCAGGGTACAGCGAAAACTCGTGCGCATCGTCCAGTGCGACGTTGAAGTTGTCCTGCAAAAATGACTCGCTGTTAGTGTCAAGCTGCTGTGCAATATCGTCCATAAACTTAGTAAGCGCGGCGATGTACTGCGGTGTTTTGTGGCTTATCAGTATTTTCACATCTGCCAATAATGCCTTTGCGTATTCTAAGTACATATCAAAATTATGATAAAGCCTCAAAATATCCAGTTTCTGTTCGTCGTCCACACGGCATTCTTCCAGCAGCGCGAAAAACCGCTTTGCGGAACCCCCTGTCGGCGGCGCGTCCACCCCAAACCGCCTGTAAACATAATCGTGGTCGAACGCAACCAGAATCGCAAGTTCTTTGTTGTCTATCCCGTTTTGCAAATACTGCGCATGAAAAAAAAGAACATCGGCAAAAAGTACACCCTGTTCCCCTCGTTCTTTAAATAAAAATTCTGCCAATTGCCGACCGTTTTCCGCATAGCCGGGCAGCGCGAAAACTGCTTTTTCTTCTATATAAGATTCCAACTCCAAAGCAATTTTAAAAAACTGCGTGATGACAGTCTTGTACCGGTCGCCGCGCTTTTTTATTATTTCTTCCCGCTCGCTTTTAATTGTCCTGCCATTCAGGATGTTTTTTAGTATAGCAATGCCTTCCAATTCATATAACGGCTCGTAATTTAGCTTATAGCGCATAGAATACCTCCATTACCAGACTTTTCCGGAAAATCTATTAAGTATTTGCTTAATCTTACAGAATCTTGTCAAATTGTAATCTAATGTACAAGTTCTGTCAATTGTGCAAAAATTCCGTATTTTAATGTTCTATTTCGTGCTTTTTTTGACGAAACCCTTGACCTGTGTAAATTTTGTTGTATAATTTACTAAAGTTGATGTTGTAACCAAATTGCAACAATCAGCAAAAAATTTCTGTAGGAGGAAATCATGAAAAAATTATCACTATTGGCACTGCTTCTCGTAAGCGTACTTATCCTTGGTGCTTGCGGTAGAAACCAAGAAGACGAAGCTCCGCTTATCGGTATCGCAATGCCTACATCGTCCTCCCTGCGTTGGATAGACGATGGTGACAGCACAGTAGAGCAACTGGAAGCACTTGGCTTCCGTACAATTCTGCAATATGGTGAAGACGTAGTTGCTGACCAAGTTGCACAAATCCAAAACATGATCGTTCAAGGTGTAGATGTACTTGTTATAGCATCTATCGACGGCGGCGCGTTAACAGGCGTTTTGGCGGAAGCTCGTGCGGCCGGCATCCCTGTTATCGCATATGACCGTCTTATCATGGGCAGCCCGTATGTAGATTTTTACACAACGTTCGACAACTTCCAAGTAGGCGTTATCCAGGCTACATACATCGTTGAGTATCTTGGCCTTCATCAAGGTGCGCAAGGCCCTTACAACATCGAGTTGTTCGGCGGTTCTCCTGATGATAACAACGCATTCTTCTTCTACGATGGTGCTATGTCCGTATTGCAGCCACATATCGACGCGGGTCGTTTAGTTGTAAGAAGCGGCCAAGTTGGTATGGCTGCGGCAGGAACGCTGGGCTGGCAAGCAGAGCGTGCCCAAAGCCGCATGGAAGACCTTTTGGTTGCTTACTATGCAGACGCAAGAGTTGACGCGGTTCTATCCCCATACGATGGCCTAAGCCTTGGTATCATCTCTGCTCTTAGGGGAGCAGGTTACGGTACAGCTGCACAGCCATGGCCGGTAATTTCCGGTCAGGACGCTGTTCGTCCTGCTGTACAGTCCATCATCAATGGTGAGCTTACCATGACTGTTTTCAAAGATACAAGAAACCTGGCTGCCGCAACAGTAAGAATGGTTGAAGCAATCATAAATGGCACAGCAGTGCCTGTAAATGACACAACAACATACAATAACGGTATTATGTATGTGCCTACGTACTTGCTGCCAATCCAGTATGTAGACCTTAACAACTGGATGCAAGTACTTGTAACAGACAGTGGGTTCTACAGTGCAGACGAGTTTGACATTCCCTAAATAAATTAGCAACCGGGCTTTACCTCTCGTGATTACGGGGGGTAAGGCCTTATTTTGAATTGATTGTGTCAGTATTAAGATAAAAGGACGTGACGTTGTGGGCGTTTTACTTGAAATGAAATCGATAACAAAGCGTTTTGACAAGGTTTTGGCGTTAAAAGATGTCAGCCTAATCGTAGATGAGGGCAAGACCCACGCCATAGTAGGCGAAAACGGCGCAGGCAAATCGACGCTGATGAAAATATTAAGCGGCGTGTATCCCCACGGCGACTACGAAGGACGCATTTTTTACAAAGACGAGGAATGCGCGTTTAAAAACATAAAGGATTCCGAAAAGCGCGGTAGTAATTATTCATCAAGAGCTCGCGCTTATTCCATATCTTTCGATTGCGGAGAATATATTTTTGGGCAACGAACAGGCCAAAAATTCCATTATAAACTGGCATGTAACGCACCAGAAAACCGTAGAACTATTGAATAAGGTAGGCTTAAACGAGAACCCAAACACTTTGGTAATGGACATTGGCGTGGGCAAGCAGCAGCTTGTAGAAATAGCCAAGGCTTTGTCCAAAAAAGTTGAGGTTCTTGTTTTGGACGAACCCACGGCCGCATTGAACGAAATAGAAAGCGAAAACTTGCTTAACCTCTTGGACGAACTTAAAAAAGAAGGCATTACTTCCATTTTAATTTCTCACAAACTGAATGAAGTTCTAAAGGTGTCGGACAAGATAACCATCTTGCGGGACGGTGCGACAGTGGAAAGTTTCCCAAATGAAGATGTAGACGAAGACCGCATTATCCGCGGAATGGTAGGCCGCGACATCCTGGACCGCTTCCCCGCAAGAGAGACGGAACCTGGCGAAGTCCTTTTCGAGGTAAAAAACTGGACTGTATACCACCCGGAAATCGCAGACAAAAAAGTCATAGACGACATAAGCATACATGTAAAAAAAGGCGAAGTAGTGGGCATTGCAGGTCTAATGGGGGCCGGTCGCACAGAGTTTGCCATGAGCCTTTTTGGCGGTGCGTACGGCACAAGGATATCCGGCGAAGTGCTTAAAGAAGGCAAATCGCTAAAAATCAAAAACATCCCTCACGCCATAGAAAACGGCATTGCGTACCTCACGGAGGACAGGAAGCAGTTCGGTCTTATCTTGGACGAGTCCATTTTGCGCAATATTTCGCTGGCCAACCTGCAAAGCGTAAGCAAGTATCTGACCGTAGACGAAATAAAAGAAAAGCGTGTGGCGGAAGACTACAAAACCAAAGTAGACATACGCGCGCGCGACGTACAGCAGCATGTAAAAAATCTATCCGGCGGCAACCAGCAAAAAGTCGTGCTTAGTAAATGGCTGTTCGCCGACCCGGATGTTCTCATACTGGACGAACCCACCCGCGGCATAGACGTAGGTGCTAAATACGAAATCTACTTGATAATAAACGAGCTTGCAAAACAGGGAAAATGTATCGTTGTAATATCTTCCGAGTTGCCCGAAGTAATTGGCCTAAGTGATAGAATTTACATCATGAACGAGGGCAAAATGGTGGGAGAACTCTCCAAAGAAGAAGCAACACAGGAAAGTATCATGGAAAAAATAATGGAGTATGACAAGGAGGCAGGCCGAAATGAGCATCCTCAAGGATAATTTGAAGCACTATGGGATATACATTGCCCTAATTGTAATTGCTGTTTTTTTTCAATTCATAACGGGTGGCGTACTGTTTATGCCTGCCAATATCACTAATTTGATTTTGCAGAACAGCTTTATTTTCATATTGGCAATCGGTATGACATTGGTTATCGTTACGGGGCGTATCGACCTCTCTGTGGGCAGCATGGTAGGGCTTTCCGGTGCGATTGCCGGGATTTTTATCATTAACTTCGGCTGGCCTGTTTGGATTGCAATTCCTGCGGTGCTGGCAATTGGCGCACTGGGCGGCGCGGCGCAAGGGTACTTGATTGCGTACAGGGGTATTCCGTTTTTCGTGGTGACATTGGCGGGTATGATGATTTTCCGCGGGCTTACCATGATAGTTTTGGACGGACAGTTTATCGGACCTTTCCCCAGCAATTTTCAGCTTATGGCCGCAGGATTTGTGCCTGATATTTTTGGTGGCACTAATGTGAATATTATGGCCATTGCTGTTTTTGCGGTTACGGCACTGATATTTGTCTGCCTCGAATTCCGCAAGCGTGTTATTTCTATAAGATATGAAGTTGATACTTTGCCACTGTATTTGTTTGCGGCCAAGCTAATTATTATTGTTACGGCTATCGGGCTGTTCGGATACTGGTTTGGTATGTCCAACGGTATCCCCAACGTGTTGGTCGTGTTGGGCTTGCTGCTTATTGTGTATAGCTATGTCGCCAACCGGACATTGATTGGACGGCATATTTACGCAAGCGGCGGCAACCCGAAAGCGGCTGAGCTTAGCGGCATTAAGACCAAAAGCATCGTTTTTTGGGTGTATGTTAATATGGGAATGTTGGCGGCACTTGCAGGGCTTGTTTTTGCCGCAAGGCTTAATGTTGCAATGCCACGCGCAGGTACCGGCATGGAGCTGCAGGCAATTGCGGCGGCATTTATTGGTGGCGCATCGCCACATGGCGGCGTTGGTAAAATAACCGGCGCGATAGTTGGTGCGGCTATAGTGGGTATTATCTCCAACGGAATGACTATCCGCGGTATAAGCGTTGACCTGCAACAGGTTATAACGGGGCTTGTGCTTCTTGCCGCTGTTATTTTTGATGTGTTGACTAAGCAGCGGGCGAAAGCCGCGTAGGAGGGTTTATATGAACAACATTGTTGCGGTTGGCGGCAGCTTAATTAGAAGAAACATGCGGCAATACGGTATGATTATTGCTCTTGTTGTGATAGCAATTCTGTTCCAAACATTAACCAATGGGATATTGTTTAGACCCATGAATATTGCAAATCTGGTAACGCAAAACGGTCATATCTTAATTTTGGCTGTTGGTATGATGCCTGTTATAATTACAGGCAGGGTAGACTTGTCTGTTGGCAGTTTGTTGGCGTTTACCAGTGCCATGAGCGGGATTTTTATAATTTCCATGGGATGGCCGCTTTGGCTTGCCATACCTGCGGTGCTTGGCATAGGTATACTGTCCGGTGCGTGGAACGGATACTGGATTGCTTACAAAAATGTACCTTTCTTTGTGGTTACCTTAGGTGGTATGCTTATCTTCCGCGGGCTTACTATGTATGTACTCGAAGGCTTGACCCTTAGCCCGTTCCCTCCTGTGTTCCATAATATGGCGGCTGGGTTTGTGCCGGGTATTTTTGGCGGCAGCACTATTACCGCATATGTTTTGGGTTTGACACTGTCCTTGGTTTTTGTTGGACTTGAACTGCGCAACCGCAGGATTGCCCGCAAATATGAAGAGGAATTGCTGCCTTTGCCGTTCTTTATTGCAAGGCTTGCAATCGTGGTTGGCGTAATTCTTTTTTTCACAGAACGGTTTGGTGCGTTTAGAGGCGTACCAAATATGCTTATTTTGCTTGTGTTTTTGGTGGCTGTGTATAACTTTGTTGCTAACAACACAGTATTCGGAAGGCATGTTTACGCCGTAGGCGGCAACACAAAAGCAGCGGAACTTAGCGGAATAAAAGCCAAGCGAGTTGTATTCTGGGTATACGTGAACATGGGAATGCTGGCGGCACTTGCAGGAATAATGTTTGCCGCACGCCTGAATGCCGCCACACCACGAGCAGAAGCAGGCTTTGAATTACAGGCCATTGCCGCTGCGTTTATTGGCGGTGCATCGCCGGGTGGTGGTATCGGCAAAATTGCCGGTGCTATTATCGGTGCTATGCTTATGGGCGTGCTTAACAATGGGCTTAGCCACAGAGGCATAGGCGCGGATGTGCAGCTTGCTATTACCGGACTTGTACTGCTGGCGGCGGTTATATTTGATGTTTATACGCGTACTAAGGTGGCTAAGTAGAGGAGATGACTAAAATGCAAAAAGTTTCACGAAAAACCAGCGTTTACGCTATGAGCGCGCAGAACCCACCCGTACTTCACATTGACGCGGGTACTGCGTTGCAATTCGAAACATGGGATGCCTTACAGGGGCAGTTTAATTCCGACGGCAGCGACTTTGATGGGTTTGATTGGAACCGTGTAAACCCCGCAACCGGACCGGTTTATGTAAACGATGCGCGGCCCGGAGATATTCTATCGGTAAAAATTGACCGCATAGACGTAGCCGATGAAGGCATTGTGCTGTGCGGCGCGGGCATGGGCGTAATGGGTTCTGTCATGCAGGGAGCTTATAGGAAAATCGTGCCTATAAAAGATGACATTGCGCATTTTTCCGATAAAATCAAACTGCCGCTTAACAAAATGATAGGCGTTATCGGTGTCGCGCCAAAAGAAGGCGAAATCAAATGCGGCGTACCCGACATGCACGGCGGCAACATGGACTGCAAGGAAATCCGCGAAGGAGCTACGGTGCTTCTTCCTGTAAACGTACCCGGTGCGCTTTTGGCAATGGGAGATTTGCACGCGGTTATGGCCGATGGCGAAATTGGCGTTACCGGCGTGGAAGTGGCCGGCGTGGTTACAGTAACGGTCGATGTTATCAAGGGCAAGAATTGGCCGCTGCCTATGATTATGAACGATGAATACGTGATGACACTGCACTCACACGAAGATTTGGACATTGCGGCGGATACTGCTGTTGCCAATATGGTTGAATATCTCACGGGAGAAGAAGGTTTGTCACAGGAAGACGCAGTCATGTTAATTTCGTTGGTTGGCGATGTGAAAATTTGTCAGATTGTTGACCCTAAGAAGACTGTACGGGTGGAATTTCCTAAGAAATATTTACAGAAATAAGGGAATAATTAATGGTAGTCTACGCAACCCCGGACGATATCCCGGATATAGAAGAGTTTGACAGCCACATACCAATGCATCTGATGGATAAAGCCGTTGCCGACAAGCGCGTACTTGTGTTTAAAACTGCCGGTATTATCATGGGTGTAGCCAGGTGGAGCTATTTTTGGGATAGCATTCCATTTTTAAACATGTTATATGTTCCCGATGGTTATACCAACCATGGCGTGGGAACGGCATTACTGGAGTTTTGGGAAAAAGAAATGAAAACACAGAAATTTACCCGTGTGTTTACATCTACTATGGCGCAAGAACGCGGGCAGCACTTTTTTCGCAAACTGGGCTATCGTGATATCGGCAATTTGTATGACGAGGGCGAAGGGCTTGAATTGATTTTAGAAAAGAGATTTTAGAAAAGAGATTTTTGTAAATGTCATTCCTACCAACAACAAAAAAAGAGTTAACCGGTCAACCCGACTTTGTTCTCATAACAGGCGATGCCTATGTAGACCATCCGTCATTCGGTGCAAGCATAATTGCCCGGGTGCTGGAATCTCGTGGCTACATAGTGGCAATCCTTCCCCAGCCGGACTGGAAAACAACATCAGATTTTACAAAATTCGGCGAGCCTAAGCTCGCCTTTTTAGTAACGGGCGGTAATATAGATTCCATGGTCAACCATTACTCCGTGTCGCTGCACAAGCGCAAAGCAGACGCGTATTCGCCCGGCGGAGAACTGGGAAAACGCCCCAATCGTGCTACAATTGTGTACTGCAACAAGCTACGCGAGGTTTACAAAAATATTCCCATCATAATAGGGGGGTTGGAAGCTAGCCTACGGCGGCTTGCGCATTACGATTATTGGGACAATGCCGTGCGGCGGTCGATTTTACTTGACGCGGCGGCAGATTTGCTGGTATACGGCATGGGAGAAAACCAAATCGTAGAAATAGCCGAAGCGTTGGAGAGCGGCCTTGCCGTGGAAGATATTACATTTATCGCAGGGACGGTTTTCAAAACGCGTGATGTTTCTAACCTTGACACGCCTATAATGTTGCCAACCTTTAAAGCAATAAAAGAACCTACCACCACGGCAAAAAAAGAATACGCCAAGAGCTTCATGTTGCAATACAGAAACACCGATTACCTAACCGCAAAAGTATTAGTAGAGAACTACGGAAACACCTACGTCGTACAAAATAAACCCGCCAACCCCCTAACCACGCAGGAACTTGACCGCGTGTACGCCCTGCCATACGCACGGGATTACCATCCGATGTATGAAGCAGCGGGCGGTGTACCCGCAATCGAAGAAGTTAAGTTTAGCATAATAAGCAACCGCGGATGTTTTGGTGGTTGCAATTTTTGCGCACTTGGTTTTCATCAAGGACGAATGGTGCAAGTTCGCAGCCATAAATCAATCGTCGCCGAGGCACAGAATTTCACCTATGACCCCGATTTTAAGGGGTACATCCATGACGTGGGCGGGCCGACGGCCAACTTTCGTGCGCCTCCATGTGGTAGATGGAACACAAATGCAGAGGAGTCCTATAGCAAGCAAACTTGCATTTTACATCAACCCCAGACCCCCTGTCACCGCAACTGCCTAACCCCTACCCCATGCAAAAACCTTCGCTACGACCACACCGACTATCTACAACTTCTAAAATCCCTACGCGAACTCCCAAAAATAAAAAAAGTCTTCATCCGCTCCGGCATACGCTACGATTACGTGTTAAACGATCCAAAAGGCGATAAATTTTTACACGAACTATGCTCCCACCATATAAGCGGCAGGCTGAAGGTCGCCCCGGAACACGTCTCCACCAAGGTTTTATCTACAATGGGCAAGCCAGACTTTGCGGAATACAAAAAGTTTGCTCAAAAATTTGCGGAAACCAACAAAAAACTAAACAAAGACCAATACTTGGTTCCATACCTAATGTCCAGCCATCCCGGCTGCGGCCTTACCGAGGCCATAGAATTGGCAGAATATCTGCAAAGCATCGGCCAAAAACCCGAACAAGTACAGGACTTTTATCCAACCCCGGGAACCCTTTCGACTTGTATGTATTACACAGGCCTGGACCCGCGCACAATGGAAAAAGTTTTTGTTCCAAAAAGCCAACGCGAAAAAACCACCCAACGCGCCCTAATCCAATACCGTCTGCCCGCAAACTACGAAATAGTGAAATCTGCTTTGCAAAAAGCCGGCCGCAAAGACCTTATCGGCCACGACCCAAAGGCATTAATTCGCCCGCCGCGGACAACCAGTCCACCCAAGATAGCAAAGCAGCCAAAATCCGCAAAAGCACAAAAGCATCAAAGAAAAATTAAGCCCGCAAAATCGAAAAAGCGTTAAATTCCCTCTTGCCTTTTTCCAAAACTTTATATATAGTTTTAGGACATGAATTTATTTTGCAAGCCATCACTAACTATGGCATTGCTATACTGTGAGCAATCATAAATTTCAAGCAGTATACATTTTCAACTGGTGACTGTGGGTCACCAGTTGAAAACGAACGAAAATTTGTGACCATTCGCGGTATATTATGAAAGGGGCTTTCTAACATGGGAGCAAACTATAAAATTGTAGTGGACTCTACAACAGATTTGACACCGGAATTGACGCAAAAGTGGGGGCTCAAAGTTATACCGTACATTTTTACATTGGACGGGAAAGACTATTACAACCATTTGGACTATCGCGAGCTGTCGGTTAAGGATTTCTACAACGCGTTGCGCGACGGTAAGATGGCAACCACCACTTTGGTTACAGCACCTCGCTACATAGAGGCATGGGAGCCTATCCTCAAAGAGGGTAATGATGTTTTATACATGTGCCTGTCTTCTTCGCTCAGCAAAAGCTACGAACAAAGCGTGCTTGCGGCAAATGAAGCAATGGAAGCATACCCGGGACGTAAGGTTATTACAATTGACTCGAAAGCCGCTTCTTTGGGGCAGGGTCTTTTAGGATACTATGCGGCAAAAGCACGTGACGAAGGCAAGACATTGGAAGAAAACGCCGCTTATATAGAGGAACTAATCCCTTGTTTGCAGCACTGGGTAGTTGCGGACGACTTGCACCACTTGCGTCGCGGCGGACGTGTTTCCGGCGCGTCGGCATTTGTGGGAACGATGCTTAATATTAAACCGATTCTTACCATTCTTGACAGCGGAAAGCTTGTGCCGCTTAGCAAGGTGCGCGGCTGGGCTAAAGTACGGGAATATATTAAAGAGCGCGTGGACGAATATAAATTCGCACCCACAGACCAGCCTGTTTTTATCGCCCACAGCGACTCGCTTGACATGGCAAACAATATTGCCGACGATATCCGCGCAAAATTCGGCACAAAGGAATTTGTCATAAATAACATAGGTCCCGTTATTGGTGCGCATACAGGCCCAGGTACCATAGCTGTGATATTCTTAGGAAGCGAACGCCCAAAGGCGTAATTCGTCCAAACAGGAGGATTTATAAGTGGCTTTAGTTATAAAAAACGCAATCCTGCACATACTGCGCAACGATGGCAGACCGTCAGTTTTCTCCGATGTGGAGCTTGACATAGACAGCGAAATTTGCGAGGCTTTCATACAAAAACATGTGAAAAAGCTGATAAATAACCCGGGGGTGCGTACCGCCAATTTCATGGCTGGGGTGGATTTTTATAATTTACTCAGCAGCTATCAAAACGGCGTTGTGTATTTTAAGGACACGACCTTGGAGTTTGCAAAAAAGCTGGACGAAATAATGACACGTTACAAAGACATCCCGCCGTGTGATTTGCTTATTGCACGAGTTGGACATAAATCCGGGGATTATTTGGCCATTTTAAAGCTGGCGTATCAAGAGGTGTATTCCCACCAGACTTCCGGTACGGACAACCAGTTAAAAATGTGTAGCGCGTTGCCGTTTAACAGTGGTAAAGTGGAATATGCCGCACTTATCGGGCTAAATGGGTCGTCCATGCCTATTAGCATTGTGGAAAAGCCCGTCACCATTGACGGTAACTCCGTTATGTATTTTTCTGAAATTTTTCTCGAATGCGAAACCACCCCGTCTAAGAAGGAGCAGGCCAAGTTAATTGACGAGGTTACGGTGGAGTTTGTAGAAGAGCATTTTAAAAGTGACCCAAAGGTTTCCGCCAAAATTAAAACCGCCATGCTCGAAGAAGCGGAAGCCGAAGAGGGCTTCGTTTCCATGGACAATGTGGCTGCGGCCGCTTTCTCCGACGAGGAAGAAACTCGGGTACAGTACGTTAGCACCCTGCGGGAAGCGGGCATACAAGAAGACCTGCCGCTTGGCGAACGCGTAGTAAAACAGCAATTTGCCACCCACAAAATAAAGGCCGAAAACGGCGTGGAAATAAAATTCCCAGCCCAACTTGCAGTGGAAGAAGATGAACTGGAAATCACCAAAAATTCTGACGGTACGGTTACTGTATTGTTTAAGAATTTGCGGGTGGTATAAAATAAAGGGCTTCACTTTCGTCAAAGGGAAGCATGTACAAAAACACAGAGAGGTGAATGTTTGCTTATCTGTGTTTTTATATTAGTTTGAAGGTGATAAATATGGCAAAGTTATATTTCCGATATGGAGCAATGAACAGCGGAAAGACAGCTAATCTACTTATGGTAGCTGATAATTATTTGAAGCAGGGCAAGAACGCGTTAATTTTGAAGCCCGATAAAGATACCAGATGGGGAATAGCCTGCGAAGTAAAATCTCGTGCTATTGTTAACTCGCTGCCAGCTATGTTGGTTAACAGTTCACAGGATTTATTTGCTATAATCAAAAAAGAGATAGAAAAACAGAAATTGGATGCCATCCTAGTTGAAGAGGCTCAGTTTCTTACGAAAGAACAAGTGCGCCAGCTCGCGGTGGTTGTAGATGTGCTTGAGTTGCCTGTGCTATGTTATGGATTGCGCTGCTCATACATTGACGGTGAGCTGTTTGATGGAAGTGCGGCACTTTTGTATTGGGCCGATACGATAGAAGAAATAAAAAATGTATGCCCGTACTGCAAAAGCAAGGCAACGAAAAATTTGTTATGTATTGACGGGGTTCATCAGTATAGCGGAAGCAGTAGTATCGTAATGGGTGATGTCGTTGGTACAAGTATTGTTTATACCCCCGTATGCCGAAAACATTATCTTAATCCACCCAGGTGAATATAGCATTTACTTATAACTTAGATTTTTCAGTTGGTTACCCACAGTAACCAACTGATTTTTTTATTTCATCGAACAATTCACATCTTTGCCGCTGCTTTGCAAAAAATCTGCTCCCCAACCGTACATTTTATCTAAAATCGGCTTCATGCTTTTTCCCAAATCCGACAGGGTATATTCCACCTTTGGAGGAACAACAGGGTGCACCGTACGGATTATAAGCCGGGCAGTCTCAAGCTCTCGCAGTTGTTGAGTGAGCATTTTGGGCGTAGCTTGCGAAATAAGTTTGTGCAGTTCACCAAAGCGCAGTGTGGTATCCATTGGATGCCACAAGATAAGGGCTTTGTATTTACCGCCAATCAAGTCAAGCGTTGTACTTACGGGGCAGTTGAGTTCTTTGCAACATTGTTTTTCGGTTTCCATTTTTTAATTCATGCCTCCTTCGTCGGCGAAACAAATAGGTTGGTATGAAAGAAGTTGAAGGTATCTTTTTGGGTACTATAGCACAATAAAGTGCGTACTTGCAGTTTTCGCAATCGCTATTATAATAGCAGTGTGAGATACGGATTGCAATTAAATCCCCTTCATGCACATTTTGCGGTAATTTTAGGAGACAAACATGAAGATAAACCTAAGTATCACCGGCATGTCCTGCGCCGCCTGCGCTGCTAGTATCGAACGCGCGGCAAAAAAGCAAAAAGGCGTTATCCATGCTCAAGTCAATTTGGCCACGGAAAAACTATTACTGGAATTCGACGACGATATAACATCAATTGAAAAAATTACAGCCGCGCTTGAAATGGACAAGTTTCAATTCCACCTACCTAGGAAAAACGAATTTGCAGCCAATGTACAGCGCAAAGCAGATGAAATGTTATCAATGTGGCGCATTTTTATATGGTCAGCAATTTTTACCATTCCGCTTACGCTATTTTCCATGGTTCCAATGACGCTGCACAGTTTGGGGCTTATATGGATACCGCACAATCTTGACCCTATGCATTTTCCGGTGGTAAACGGCTTAGCGCAGCTTGTAATGACTCTCCCTGTCATGTGGCTTAACCGCGCACGGTTTAGAGCGGGTTTTCATGCACTTTTTACGGGAAATGCCAATATGGACTCCCTTATTGCCAAGGGGACAATGGTTGCATTTTTGTTTAGTGTATACCTTGTATTCGAAAGCATCGCCCGCGGCGGGGACAATATGTATTACTTCGAAACCGCCGCTGTTATACTAACGCTAATTGCTCTGGGCAAATATCTGGAAGCGAAAACGAAAGGCAAAACCTCTGACGCTATTAAAAAATTAATGGGACTCGCACCCAAAACAGCAAAAGTACTCCGCAATGGTGAAGAAGTAGAAATTTTTATAGAGGACGTTGTTGTTGGCGACTTGATTATCGTACGCCCCGGAGAAAAAATGCCTGTTGACGGTACGGTGGTGCAGGGTATAACTAACGTAGACGAGTCCATGCTAACCGGCGAGAGTATGCCCGTAAACAAGAGCGAGGGCGATAGCATAATAAGCGCAAGCATTAACAAAAACGGTTCGATTAGATACACTGCAACAAAGGTAGGCAAAGATACAGTGCTGGCGCAAATTATAAAACTAGTAGAAGACGCGCAGAATTCTAAAGCACCGATTGCACGGCTTGCGGATGTTATTTCCGGGCATTTCACGCATATTGTAATTGCTTTCGCCATTTTGGTGGGTGCAGCTTGGCTTATTACGGGGCATGGTTTAGCGTTTTCCGTTGTTATTTTTGTGTCGGTGCTGGTAATCGCCTGTCCATGCGCGCTTGGCCTTGCCACCCCCACGGCAATTATGGTTGGGACAGGAAAAGGTGCGGAAAATGGCATTCTTGTAAAAAGCGGAGCCGCGCTTGAGACGGCGCATAAAATTAAAATTGTCGCGCTGGATAAAACCGGGACTATTACAGAAGGACGGCCACATGTTACGGATATTATTGCAAAAGGGACGTATAGTGCGGAAGAAGTCCTACTGCTTGCGGCATCCGCGGAAAGACAGTCTGAACATCCCCTTGGGGAAGCGATTGTCAAGCATGGAATAGACTTCTTTCAAAATTCATCGCATAGTTCCGAAACATTTTCGCGCGATTCAGACAATTTTGCAAGAAGTCCAATGCAAGGCAATTTGGCTGAAGCCGAGTATTTCAACTCCATTACAGGACAGGGAATTGAAGCTCGTGTGGGCGGCAAAGCCTTACTAATTGGCAACAAACGAATGATGCATAACCACAATATAGATATCACAGCTTATTCACAGGACTCCGACAATTTGGCTCACGAAGGTAAAACCCCCATGTATACTGCTATAGACGGCCAACTTGCGGGTATTATAGCCGTAGCCGATATAATAAAGCCAACCAGCTATGCGGCAATACAGTCGCTTCGCGAAATGGGCATAAATGTTGTTATGATAACCGGCGACAACTCGCGCACGGCGCAAGCAATAGCTCGCGTAGCTGGTATCGACAATGTTCTGGCCGAAGTTCTCCCCGGAGATAAAGCCGAAAGCGTCAGGCAATTACAAACCGGCGGTACAAAAGTAGCCATGGTAGGCGACGGAATAAACGATGCCCCTGCCCTAGTGCAGGCAGACCTTGGCATAGCCATAGGCAGCGGCACAGACGTAGCGATAGAATCTGCCGAAATTGTACTGATGCGCGGGGAGCTAACCGGCGTTGTATCCGCAATACGCCTAAGCCGCCGCACTATGCGCAATATAAAACAAAATTTATTTTGGGCATTCGCATACAATGTAGTGGGAATCCCCATTGCGGCTGGGTTACTATATATATTTGGCGGGCCACTGCTTAGCCCGATGATAGCCGCCGTCGCAATGACGCTAAGCTCCATATCGGTGCTGCTTAACGTACTGCGTATCAAACGATTGGAGATTTAATATAAACATGCTGTAATTTTATATTTAGTGAATAAACTCGGAACATCGGACACCTCCTTTGCATAAAATGAAAGCGCGAGGGAGGTGTTTTAGATGTTCTTTGGGCTCTTGCATTTTCTACAGGGCTTTTTTTTGTTTGGCCATTTGACGGGCGGCAACTCCTTCCCAAAGCCGCTGTCAGCCGAAGACGAACAAAAATACCTAAAGGCATTTGCCGCAGGCAGTGAAGACGCACGCAACATACTAATTGAGCACAACTTGCGGCTGGTTGCCCATGTTGTGAAAAAGTACAGTACGCATGCAAAGGATAACGAAGATTTAATTTCCATAGGTACGATTGGGTTGATAAAGGCAGTAGGGTCGTTTAAGCCGGACAAGAACGTCAGGCTTGCCACATATGCGGCGCGATGCATCGAAAATGAAATACTAATGGACATGCGGTCAGGCAAAAAGCGTAGCGGCGACATACACCTGCAAGACATCGTGGGCATAGACCGCGAAGGCAACGAAGTACGGGTAGAGGACAAAATTGCCGACGATAAAGATCCTATAGACGACCAAGTCGGTTTAAAAATACAAATTAAACGGCTACAAGAAGTGATACGCAAAGTACTCCACGGCAGGGAGAAGACAGTGATAGAAATGCGTTACGGCTTGGAAGGACATGACGAGTTAACCCAGAGAGAAATTGCCGGAGAATTGGGGATTTCTCGCAGCTACGTCTCCCGTATAGAAAAAAAAGCCCTTAACAGGCTTGGTAGGGAGATGATGTAAATCGCAAAACTGAAATCTGCGACATCAAGCGGATTGTCAGACGAAGTCTTGAGGCGATTTTCAACCTATATTACTATATATGATTTTCTCAAACTCACCGCCGCTACAGGTTGTTCTGTGCGGCGGCTTCTTTGTCGAATGAAAATGTTTGCATCGCGTGAGGGCTTTTACTATAACTGAAAAATCAATAAAACAGTCCTGGCAATTAGTTCAAAGATGTCGATAATAGTATTTATAATCGGACCAATAATCCTCCATGTAATGCCTGTAACCATTAGACCAAGTAGTATGAAAATACCATACGGGTAACTTACGTACCTGTAGTACAAATGATCGGGCAGGAAAAGACCTAAAATTTTCGAACCGTCGAGTGGTGGGATAGGCAGTAGATTGAATACACCCAATATAACGTTAATCCGAATAAGAAACCAAAAGAATGACAAAACATAGTCAGCAACCATCCCGCGTCCAAAAAATTCATCTGAAAATGTAAAAACAAACACCATTACAAACGCCAGCACAAAGTTCGAAAGCGGCCCCGCGAAAGAAATAATTGCCATATCACGTTTAGAATTGCGCAAATTATATGGATTTACCATAACGGGTTTTGCCCATCCAAAGCCGACGACTAAGATCATTAGCATACCAATGGGATCTATATGCCTGATTGGGTTGAAGGACAGCCTGCCATCAAGTTTGGCGGTTCTGTCACCTAGCAGGTACGCGCTATAACCATGGGAGAACTCATGAATTGTTAATGCGACAATTATGGCTAAAATCCACAGGGCAAAGAATATGGGGGGAGCGTGTCCGTCTATTAAACTCATTATGGTCATGATTACCTCTTCGCAGTATGTGTGCTGTGTACATACATTTATTTTGTTGCTATATAATTATACAGAATATTTTGCGGATAGACAACCGGAAAATATATAGCTGTTTGAACGCAAAAAATCCAACTGGTGATTCTCACTCACCAGTTGGATTCTTCAATTCCTCTATCTTCTCATCGGGCTAATGTGAATTTGCGATTCGTCCAAACCGGTTTTGCGCTTGATAATATCCATGATTTGCGCAAGTTCGGCATTGCTTAAAGTATCCTTGGAAACAATAACATCCACCCCGTTGTCGGATATTCTTACATATGCCTCGGAAAATCCTTTCGATTCTATCAACGCCTCGGCAGCGGTTTCGCGCTCTATGCGGCGTTGGATTTCCAGCATTGCATCGGCAGCTTGAGCGCGGTGTTCAACTTCTACATTAGAGTTATTGATTAGGTCGTTTAGGATTGCCCTCTCACCGCTACGGGACTGCTCGCGGTTTAGTCGCGCTTGCACAAAAAACGATGATGAACTGCTGGTGTTTACAAAAATAGCTTCGCCTGCTTCCGTTTCGCCGGTTACAAGCTCGACATCTGCAATTCCCGGCCATTCAAAGTCCTCGCCGTAGCCGGAAACGGCAATTGCAGGGTCGTGGGTATCAACCCATGGCGCGCCTATTAGCCCGGGATAATCTTCGGGGAACAGACCAAGCAAAACGTTATGTTCCGGAATAAGCGCGGATACTTCTTCCTGCTGGGTCATCTCAAACCCGCCAACATCCGCACTGCGGCTATCCGACCAGCTAAGATAGCCCGCAACGGCTACCATTACTACAAGCGCGGTGATAATCACCTGGTTTCTTTTTAATACGAACATGTTAATATCCCTCCAAAAATAAAGTTTTAAACTAGGCGCAACGAGTATTCCCAGCACCCAATGGTTTTGCTACCCTCTAAGCGTCAAAACCTGAATCTGATGGGCATCCAGCCCCAGCACAGCCCGTGCAGCACGCGTAAGCGCGTCGCGCACAAATGGGCTTTCTCCGCCTTGGGCAAGTATTACCACGCCGCTTATTTGCGGGTTAACTTCCCGCACAACCAGCGGCCTGTCTGTACCTTGGCGGTCTGTTATCATTACCGTTTGCTCTTGGCTTTGGTGCTGCAGTGTCTCCCTTGTGCCGCCGGCAGCGTCCTGTTCGGATGATGATGATTGGCTGCGATTCACGTCCACGGCGAAAACGGTTTCCCCTCCCGCGAGGGGGCTTATCATCACACGTACTTCGCCCGCGCCTTCTACCAACGCGAAAAATTCTTCCAGACGTGCCTCCAGTGCGCGTTCTTTTTCAAAATCCGCTGCTGTGTAAGTTGCAAGTGCGTTTTCGGCGGGTTTGTCTAAAACCATATCCACCATTTCGTTCGGCGTGGGGGAGTTTCGCCCAAGGGTAAGAGCAAGAATTCCAACCGCCACCAGTGCAGCCAAGTAAAACGCGAGTTTCTTATTCTCTACTGCCAATTTGCGTAGATAGCTCATTTGTGTCACCTCACTGTTATATGTATATGTGCATGGGGCAGATTGTAGAATTCCGATATTAAATTTTTTGCCGCTATGGCCGTGGGGCATTCTTCCGGAGTGTCGTAGCGGTTTATTTGTACAGGTTGAATGCGGATGAAAGGTACACGCTGTGGTGATTCTTCGCGGGATACCGTGGCGTGAATACTATCGATGCGACTGAAATCGTCGGGGAAGGCAAAGCCTATATCGTGTACGGTGAAACCGTTTGTGTGCAAGAGATTTTCGAGCTGTGTGGTAAGTTGTTGGTTAAACGCGCCGCGCAAATATGTGTCACGCCAGTGGACGTAGGATGCTTGCGGGTCGGTTGCGTATACGCTGTGGCTGGGCATAAACCAATCTGTTACAGGAATTTCGTCCGAAAAGCGTGCCAGCGGGGCTATCATTATGCTTAGCAGGATAAAACCAAGTACAAGGGATATAAATTTGCGGTATTTCCCCTGCGGGGCAAGCATCCCTATTACGGATGCGAATATCAGATAGTATGTTATATTCTGTAGATAGGTAAAAAATGCAGGCATGTCGGCTTTCTCCTAACCAGTTGGGTTACCACAGAACCCAACTGAATTTTATTTTCATTTTAAAACGACAGCAATATCACAACAGTAAAAACACACATAACCCCTATCAAAGCCGCCGCATGGAACAGCATAGTCAAATGCTTGCCGATACCATCCATAAGTGTTACCAACCGCTTATCTGCCACAGGCTGCAAAAACGCCGCCGCAACTTTGTAAATAAACGACAGGGCAAAAATCTTCACCAGCGGCGATGCAACCGCCATACAAAGCACCAACACCAACGCCACAAGCACACCGCTACGTGCCGCTTGGCTAAAATTAACTACCGTATCTACAGCGGCGGTAAACGCGTTACCTACCACCGGCACAGCCCCTACTACACTACGGGATGTGCGTATTGCCAAGTTACTGGTAATGGGTGCTGTAAACCTCTGCAGCGTAAGCAAAAAAGCAAATAACGCCAGCATACCTTTGAGCATCCATCCGGCTATTTTGCGAAGCAACTCGGAAAGTTTGTCCAATTTTTCGCCATCCTCGGACAGCTTACTTGCAATATCGAGAGCCGTGGCCGCGAGTACAAGCGGCACAAAAATCCCACCAATAAACCATCCTAAAACTTGCAATGCGAAAAACAAAATAGAATTAAATCCTGCCGCTCCCATAAAATTACCGCCCATTGCCATAAGTGCTATCATCATAGGAATTGCGGCGTGCATGATATTGTTCACCAACGAAACCAGCCCCGTCAAAATACCCACCGCAATATAAAAAGAAGAAATCGCTAACGCAACAGTCATAAGAAAAGTTACATAGAAGCCCGTTTCCCCCGCAGCTTTGTGAGTGAATGCCTCGGTCAAAACACTCATGAGCGCGCTAAGGATTGCCACTACAAAAAGCTGACGAATTAATCCGTTATGCGCCACAAACTCTGCAAAAATAACCCCTATGAAGGAATTTACCAGCCCGACGGGAGATAAATCAATTTGCCCCGTTAACGCATCGCGAACAAGGTCAATAAACCGAGGCATGTTTGGCAAGTCCAGCACACCAATACCATATTGCTCTAAGCGAATGGAATTTAAAATGTCGTCTACTGTGTGTGGCGATGCGTTCATGGCAAACATGTCATCTGCTGTATGTGCGAAGGTATTCATGGCAAAAATCTCATTTGCCATATGTACAGGCGCGTTCATGGCAGCAACCCCGTTACAACCCGCAAAATATCCATGACTATAGGCAATGCCATAACCAGAATAATAACTCGCCCGGCAAGGTCAATTTTCGCCGCAATGGCCGTTTCGCCTGCATCTTTACAAACAGACGCGCCAAGTTCCGCCATATATGCCACACCAATTACACGTAGCACCAAGTTTACATAGGCAGCATGTCCATCCGCCAAATTGCCGATGTGGGTTATAATTTGCACGGCCTCGGTAAGCATAGGCAATACCATTAAAAAAAGTAGCACGCTTGCGGTTATTGCAATAAGAAGTGCTGTTTCCGGGCTTTGCTTTTTAATTGTAATGCTAAGAACCGCGCCCATTATACCCACGGCTATTATTTGAAAAATGCCCACGCTATACACTTCCTCCTTTGTAACTTGTCCATCTAATATATGAGTTAGTAAGGGAGGATAGAACCACGCAAGATGGACTTTTGGCGATAAGCGTGGTATAGTCCTTTTGCGCGTTGCTACCTTTTCGCGAGTGACGCGGCGACTTTATATTTTGAACACAAAGGAGAATTGAACAATGTTTGTCTATAATGCACGAGAGCCGGTAGTAAACCGGGAGGTTTGTATAAAATAATCTTGTGTATAAACCTCCCATAGGTTATGAAACTTGGGCGTGTTCCCACTAACTTAGGAGGAAAAATAATGAATAACACATTTTCAAACAAGTTCGTCGCTGACGAAAAAAATCTTGCTTTATTAAAAGACACAATGTGGGGTCCCAATGGCATACGACAGGCCGAGGAATTGGCTTCACATTTCACAATCACAGAGGATATGCGAATTCTTGATTTGGGTTCCGGAATGGGCTTGTCGGCATTGTACCTGGTACAGGCGCATGGCACACAGGTTTTTGCCACTGACTTATTTGCTGACCCAACCGAAAATCATGAGAGATTTCAATCCCTTGGCGTTGCGGATAAAATCGTTCCTATGATAATAGACGCAACACAGCCGATGCCATTTGCAAAGCGTTATTTCGATGTTATTTTTTCGGTAGGCGCGTACAATGTGTTTGGCGACAACGAAGAAATGCTGCCACAACTTGCTTCTTATGTGAAAAAAGGCGGCTACATTGCAGTCGCTTTTCCCGGGTTGAAGTATGATTTTGGCAAAAATGTTCCGCCGGAAATGCAACCGTTCTGGGATGCTCCTGATGTTGCAAGAACTGTCCGAGGCATTGAATGGTGGAAGAGCTTGTTTGGCAAGGCAGATGGCATAGAAATCGTAACCATCAGCGAAATGGCTTGCCACGATATAGCGTGGCAAGAATACCTCGCAAGCATTGACCCCTACGGTGAAGACAAATGGACTTTGGATATGATGAAAGCAGAAGATGGCAAGTATTTTAATACAATCCAGCTGATTGCCAGAGTCATCTGAAAGCACTCGACCTAGCAGGCACGAAACCGCCCTGCATGTAATAAACTAAACTTTATACAGCGCAAGGCTTGAGAGATGATACCATCATCCTTCAAGCCTTTTTTGTATTTTGTAATTTGCTATTGATAAATTGCTCCAAAAAATGGAATACTTATATAGCGGTTTAACTTTAAAACTCTTTTGCAAGTTATAGCATAAACCGCTGAATTTCAGAAAGTATTTCAACTTAATAACGGACAAAAAGCATCCGCTATTAAGCCAAAATACTATAGCAGACAGGAGACGATTACATGAGAAAGCATTTCGAAGGCCGGTACTACAAGCACCAAGCAAACGGACGGACACTGGCAGTTATTCCGGGCAGGAGTGACAACATGGCGTTTATTTTAGTGGTTACGGATGAGTCGTCTTACAACATCCCCTACCCTCTTTCAGCGTTTAGCAAATGTGATAAATGCGGGACTGTACGGGTTGGAAGCAGCACTTTTTCCGATGCGGGAATTAAACTGCGCATTAAGAGTCCGGGATTGACACTAAGGGGTGATTTAAAATACGGGCAACTCACACCTATAAACGGCGATATTATGGGACCGTTTCGGTTTTTTCCGATGGAGTGTCGGCATGGAGTGATTAGTATGCGGCATAAATTACGCGGGAAAGTTATGCTCAACGGCAAGACGCTTGATTTCGGCAACGGCATTGGCTATATCGAATCAGACAGTGGTGTTTCTTTTCCCCAAAAATATACTTGGGTGCATAGCAATAACTTTGGCAAAAACACATCGGAAGATTCTATTATGGCGGCGGTAGCACGGATTCCTTTTTTGGGGTTTAGCTTCTGGGGCGTTATTTGCGTGGTGTATATCAACGGCCGAGAATATCGTCTGGCCACATACAAAGGCGTAAAAATTATCCGCTGTCGACATAATTTACTTGAACTCAAGCAGGGGAAATATCATCTACTAATAGAGGCTCGTCAAAAAAACGCCCGCAAACTTGCAGCGCCAAAGGACGGAGTCATGAGCCGTATAATAAAAGAAAGCCCGTCCTGTTCGGCAAGGTTTGTGTTTGCCGAGGACGGGCGGGTTATTTTTGATAGTAATAGCAGGTATGCGAGTTATGAGTACTGCTTTTAATAACCGTCGGGCAGTGCAGGTATTGTCAGTACATCACCAACAAAGAGCATGTTAATCCTATGCTCCAGAGCAGGATTAGCATTTATAATAAGTTCCCTGTAGAAAATATCACCCGAGCCATAATACAACAAAGCAATACTTCGTAGATAGTCGCCGGGTACAACTAAGTGTACTGCGGGCAACTCCACGTTACTTGCTATGTCTTGAGCTTGTGCTGCTATCGTAACTATGTCACTGTCCCAATAAAGTTCGTAGCAAGTAGCATCTTGTATTGCCGTAATGGGTATCATAGTTCTGCCACCGATAATTTGCGCAGGGATACACATGGTATAGTTTACACCATTTGCGATTAAAACATCCGAACCTATTTGGATTATTGCCAAGTCATCTGCCCTTGATAAGAAGACTTGGTGAGTATCGCTATCCCAATACACACTAAAACCCATATGTTCTGCCACTTCGCGGACAGGTATCAACACTATTTCATTTATGATAACCGGCTCTTGGTATGCAAAAGTCACTTGCACACCATTGATAATTACTCGAATATCGTCGCTTGCATACACATTTGTTAGTGGAGCAGCGGCAACTACAAACATTGCCACCAGCATCATTATCAAGGCTTTTTTCACTTTTTTTACAATCATTTGTGACCTTTCCCCTCTGTAAATTACTTCACTTTCACTCGTATAACATTCCATGATAATGGGGCCAATTTTGCGGTAACACCGGAATCTGTCACTTGCACGTCATCAGATTTTTTCGGCACAACAGGGCAGTTGTCTTTTGTGTTTGTTTGCTTGATGTTGTGGCCGGAAATTTCTTCAAAGTCTATCACAGCCTCGACGTCAAAACCTTGTAGATTTACGGTAAGTTCCATCGTCTCGTCTTGCGAGCGATTTACCGCAAAAATCACGATTTCACCGTCGTTGTGCAACACAACCGACTCCACATACGGTACTTCTTTTGCAGTTTCGCAGTCGTAGGTGGGTGCGTCCACAACATCACGCAATACTATACCATGCCCGTAGGTAGCGGCGTGGCGGAACGGATAGTACGTGGTCTGACACCACGCGTCGCCCATTGGGTCTGTCATAATAGGCGCGATTACATTTACCAATTGGGCAAAACAGGCTATTTTCACCCTGTCGGCATTTTTGAGTAAAGTTATCATCAGACAACCAAATACCAGCGCGTCTTCAAAGTTGTACACGTCCTGCAAAATAGGAGGCGCGTATTGCCATGGCTCGTTTTGCTTATCTTTTTCAAGGGAGTGATACCAGATATTCCATTCGTCAAACGAGAGATACATTGTCTTATCGCTGCGGGTTTTTGCTTTTACATAGTCGCAAATGGCAGCCACGCTTTTGATAAAATTGTCCATGTCCACAGACTGCGCTAAATAGTTTGGCAAGTCGTTTTTCTGGTTGCCGTAGTAACTGTGCAATGACAAGTAGTCCACAACATCGTAAGTATGCTCAAGCACCGTGGCTTCCCATTCCGCAAAGGTGGGAATAGCCTTGTAACTGCTGCCGCATGCCACAAGTTCTATGCTGTCGTCTACCATTCTCATTACTTTTGCGGCTTCGCAGGCTATGCGGCCATACTCCTCAGCAGTTTTATGGCCTATTTGCCAAAAACCGTCCATTTCGTTGCCGAGGCACCATGTTTTTATATTGAACGGCTCTTCCGCGCCGTGTTTGCGGCGCAGGTCGCTCCAATATGTGCCGCCGGGGTGGTTGCAGTATTCCACTATATTGCGGGCGGCGTCTATATCACGGGAACCCAAGTTTACCGCCATGTTAACTTCCGCACCCATTTCCTTTGCCCATTCGGTAAATTCTTTCAGGCCTACCTCGTTGGTTTCGATTGTTTTCCACGCAAGTTCAAGACGTTTTGGACGTTCTTCCCGCGGGCCGATACCGTCTTCCCAGTTATAGCCGGATACGAAGTTACCGCCCGGATAACGGATGAACGGGATTTTCAAATCTTTAACAAGGGCTTTTACATCTTCGCGGAAGCCCAGTTTATCCGCCGTGGGGTGACCCGGTTCGTAAATGCCTGTGTACACGCATCTGCCCATATGCTCCACAAAGGAACCATAAATACGCGGGTCTACTTTCGAGATTGCAAAGTCTTTGTTAACGGTTACTTTTGCTTTCATTTTTACACCACACTCTTTCTATAAATATCCAACACATGTGGCACACCGCATTCGTCAAACTTCTCCAGCAGCGCGTCCATGCCGTATTCTAATTTATATTCCGTTTCCGCCTGGGAAATAGGCACTACCATAAGCAGAGTAATTTTTGTACCGTCTCTTGCCACCACTGGACTTTCCTTTTCGCCAAGCTCCAGTAGAACTACACCACCCATTTCGCTGCCTTGTACAATCGGCTCATAGTCTGGGCCGTTTGGTATCGTGTGACCGCTGCCCAGCCACGTATTAAAATCGTGCGGGAAACGGGCGAAAAATTTTATCCCGGATATAGCCCAAAAATCCTTATTGGGAATTTCCCCTTCCATTTTAAGGACATTGTCTACATCCCAAGTCCCGGGCAGGAACATCACAAGCTCCGCACGAGAATAATCCTGCGCGCTGGGCATGTCTTCGGGGACTGTCATGGGCATGTCGCTCATTCCGGTGGTGTAAATTACATAAAAATCCTCTTCCGCCGTAGGGCGCATTATGTGTACGTCTATGTGTATCAGGTCGGATATTATTTCGTGAAAAACGCTGGTTTGCCTGTCAGGGAAAATTTGGTCGAAATGCGTGCAAACCTCTTCTGTATATTGACAATAATTCTCCGGCGGACGCCAGCCGTGGTCTTCCGGCTCGTCGTAGCGATAAATTTCAGAACCGCCCTTTGATACTTCCTTGCCGTCTTTTTTAAAGAACTTGCTCAAAAACTCTTTCATATGTTTCATCCTCTCCATTCTTAACACACTTTTTGAAACGCAATTCTTTCATCGTCGATTTCTATTAGCCTTATAATGCCGCAGCAGACATATCCCAGCTTCTTCAGCAGCTTTAACATAGCTATGTTGTCTTTGTGGGTGTCTATGCGCACATTCGAGTGCTTAGCAAAGCACCAGTTTAAGCAAAACTCACCCGCACCTTTTGCGTCTTCGCCTTGTGCGCGGGCTATTCTGTGGACGACTCCGTATGGTTCGTCGTTTATCCACCCGCCGTCTATTTTTTCATAGGAAGGCTCAGGTGCTATGTCGAAATAGAATACTGCCAGTATTTTATCCTCGCTCACGCATACGTAACTTAATCCCGCCGCAATATCCGCCTCTATTATGGGCTGTACGGGATGTCCGTCGGTCCATTGAGTGGGATTGCCTGCGTCTGCCATCATTTGGCGCGCGTCGGCGTAAATTTTCATTACAGCAGGCAGGTCTGCCGTGGTAGTTTTTCGTATTGTCATTGCATTGTCACCTCGTTTGTTTGTATAATCGAGGCGGCTAAAACTTCTTCCAAGATTTATTTGGAGTTTTCGCCGCCGCGCCTCCCGCCAGACGGAATGCAAAGTGCATTTCTTTGCATTCCATAGTATAATAAGGATATGTCATATTTCGAGGGGAGTCAATAGACTTTATTATATTTTGGGGTGAAGCAATGGGAAATTCGATATTAAATAAATTAAACTATGCACAGGAAGGAAGTTCACCTTCCTGTGCTACTGGTGATTGCTGCGAACGGGCAACTTCGGATTTGACTCAGAGGACGCTGCCCGCTCGCAGTATAAAACCGCTTAAAACAAAAAAAGGCCGGGACGAATCCGGTTTATTTATAGTTGAAGGGGAAAAATTTGTGCAAGAAATTCCCCAAGGATGGCATGTGCGACAGTATATTATGGCAGAGCGGTTTGCCTGCAAGAATGAACTTGCCATATATGAAGAACGCGCGATATGCGTTGTTGTACGGGATTCTGTCTTTGATAGTCTGGCGGATACTGTTTCGCCGCAGGGGATTTTGGCGGTTTGTGAAATGAAAAAATTGACGTTGGAAAAAATTCAACTGGTGACTCACAGTCACCAGTTGAAATCTCAATTCTTTCTTATTGGCGAAAATTTGAACGACCCGGGCAATATAGGCGCGCTCATTCGCACGGCTGCCGCCGCCGGTGCCAGTGGAGTAATTCTTACCGCCGGCAGTGGAGATATTTATAATCCCAAGGTGCTGCGCGCCGCTGCAGGGGCTGCCCTTCGCATTCCCACTGTAACGGATGTATACTTACAGGATATTGCCGACGTTTTAAAATTACCGATATACGCCGCCCATCCGCGTGGTGATAAACTGCCGTATCATTTAGACATGACGGGCAGTTTCTGCCTCCTTGTCGGCAGCGAATCCCACGGCATTACCGACACCGCCGCAAACTTGGCAAGCGAACTCGTAACCCTGCCTATGGTAAGTAGTACAGAGTCGCTAAACGCCTCTGTGGCGGGGAGTATCTTGCTGTATGAAGCTGTTCGTCAGCGGCAATAACATGAGGTGGAGTAATGAAAACCAAGGTCACAAAAACGCAATGGGTTGCCACAATAGTTATATGTGCTGTTATTGTCATTAGCGTTATCGCTGTATTATTTGCTTTGTTTTTCAATCCACAAAGAACTTTTACAATAACCGAAACATTCAGAATCACTTTGGCAACCGATTCGGAAACGTATTTAAAAGTATCCCTGCCTATGAGTGGGGGCTATCAAGAAATAACAAACCTACTTGTCGAAGGCGCGTACGAATATACAGTGGAGTATTTCAATGGTTGGCGCGATTTAACTGTCAGAGTACCTTCAAATGATACCGAAGTACTTATTACAGTATCATATACCGCCCGATTATTCAGAAATGTTGAACCCTGGGCCGGAGAAATTTTGGACGAATATACACAGCCACAGCAATTTATAGATTCCGACAATGAAGCTATTACTGCATTAGCAGCGCAGCTTCGCGGCGAAAACGACTTTCAAACCGCTCAAAATATATCAAGGTATGTTAACAGGCTTATAAGTTGGCCGTCGGGCCAGCAAATAAATGTTGCCAAGCGTTACGCGTCTGAGCTTTTGGAAAACCCCGTAGGCGTTTGCGGAGATTTTGCCAACTTAATGGTTGCGTTACTTCGAGCGGAAAACATTCCTGCCAGAAATATTTCGGGTTTGGCTTTACAAGTCCCTTTAAGAAGCGCAAATGATTGGGGACATAGTGGCGCAGCGCATGGCTGGGTAGAATTTTTCGCAGATGGAAAATGGCATTTTGCAGACCCATCGTGGGGATGGTTTAATAGAAACGCCACATCTCACTTATCTTTTGGGACGTTTGAGTCATATATTAGTTCAGATTTTCAACAAAATCGCGTTATCGAAATAGAAGAAGCAGGTTTTTCTCTTAGAGGAGGAATGTCCGCTCCACTCAGGTTTTTGTTTTATTCTACATATGAAAATGCTGTAATTACCCCAAAAGGCGATGTTAGATTTTCGTGGTTTAGATAATAGACAGGAAGATGATTCTCATGCAGCAACCCGACCACTTAATAGGCATGGTAGAAAGCGTAATCTACCACAACGAGGAAAACGGCTTTACCGTATTCACAGTACGCCCGGAAGATGAAGACGATGCTACCACTTGCACAGGCTACATGTCCTCTCCACAAGAGGGCGAAAATTTAAAATTGACAGGTACATATGTGCACAACCCTCGCTATGGCCTGCAACTTTCCGTATCCGCGCTTGAACGCACCCGCCCAAGCACGGCTTTTGGCATAGAAAAATACTTATCATCCGGCGCGATAATAGGTATTGGCGCACGCAAGGCAAAGCAAATCGTCGCCCGTTTTGGCGAGGATACATTTGATGTGTTGGAAAACGAGCCGGAAAAACTTGCAAAAATTAGAGGCATAAGCCTAAAACAGGCAATGGAATACGCCGAGAGTTTTCTCGCGCAGTCAGACCAGCGACAGGCGATGCTCTTTTTACAAAAATATGGCATAAGTTCAAACTTTGCAATGAAAATTTACAAACGCTATAGAGAAGAAACCGTCGAGGCGGTTAAAGCGAACCCTTATCGGCTAGCGGATGATATTGACGGCATAGGATTTAAAACGGCGGACGCGATTGCGCACAAACTGGGAATATCACGTGACGCACCGGAGCGAATTTCTGCAGGAGTGCGGTTTTGCTTATGGGAAGCTTCCAACGAAGGGCATACATGTATCCCCACGTCACAGCTAGTGAAAGATGCGGCAGAATTGTTATTTGCGGATGCGGAATTTGTGGAGAACGAACTCGTACGTATGCAAATGGACAGGTTAATTGTGCGGGAGAAAGTTGCGACGGCAACTGCAGACCCCGAGCAGACGCAAAACACCCCTGCAAACGTAAACGACTCTCTCGTATTCCTATCCCCGTTATACTACGCAGAAATCGCCGTATCCGCAAAGCTCACATCCCTATCCGCCATCAACATTTCCCAAAACCAAGACAGCGAAGTCTTTGCCCTCGAAAAAGAAACCGGCATCACCCTATCCGAGGGCCAGCGTCAAGCCGTAATAGCCGCCGCCACCCAGGGCGTTCTCATAATAACCGGCGGGCCAGGCACAGGCAAAACCACCACTATCAACACAATAATCGGCATTTTAGAATCCCGCGGGCTAAATATAACTTTGGCTGCCCCAACAGGCCGTGCCGCCAAACGCATGACGGAAGCCACCGGCCGCGAAGCCAAAACAATTCACCGCTTGCTGGAAGTTACATTCATGTCAGAAGACTCCCGCCGCCAAGTGTTTAACAAAAACGAAGAAAGCCCGCTGGAAACCGACGTTCTCATAGTGGACGAGGCTTCTATGATGGATATTCTCCTAACCCAAAGCCTGCTAAAAGCCGTTGCCCTTGGCACACGGCTGATTTTAGTGGGTGACGTAGACCAACTGCCATCCGTAGGCCCGGGCAATGTACTCAAAGACCTGATAGAATCCGGTGTGCTGGCAACCGCCCGCCTTACGGAAGTATTCCGCCAAGCGGCTCAAAGCGCGATAATAACCAACGCCCACCGCATAAACAAAGGCGAATACCCCGCCATCAACGACAAAACAAAGGATTTCTTCTTCATGCGGCGCAATTCGCAAGAAGACGTGATGCAAACCATTCTCGATTTAATTACCACGCGCCTGCCCGCATACAAAGATTTCGACCCGCACCACGATATCCAGGTGCTATCGCCAATGAGAAAATCTCCGCTGGGCGTGATAAATTTGAACAATGTACTGCAAGCCAAATTAAACCCACCTTCCGCAGGTAAAAATGAACGGGAGTTCCGCGCAACTATTTTCCGCGAGGGGGACAAGGTAATGCAAATCCGCAATAACTACGACGCGACATGGGAGATGTACAACGAACGCGGTTTCTCCGTTGACCAAGGTGAGGGCGTGTTTAACGGCGACATGGGAACCATTTTAGAAATAGACAACGAATTTGGCGTGACTGTAAATTTTGATGACAACAGACGGGTACTGTATGATTTTTCCCAACTGGAAGAACTTGAACTTGCATACGCCGTAACAGTTCATAAATCCCAAGGCAGCGAATACCGTGCGGTTATAATTCCCATACTAAACGGCCCGCCCATGCTGCTTACCCGCAACCTGCTTTACACCGCCGTAACCCGCGCAAAAGAGCTTGCCGTACTGGTTGGCGAGCCTGCTACCATGCATCGCATGGTAGACAATAACCGGATAACGCACCGCTACACCGCGTTATCGAGGCGGCTGCGTGATATGAGTGGGGTTGAAGATTGAAAAAAGGTGAACTTCCTTTTTTCATCAGATTATTTCTGTCTTCCGCAAGGAGGGCTTTGCCCGACTGAAAGGAATGGAATGAAGCATGAGAAAATTACTGGATTGGATATATCCGCCAACCTGCATGGCGTGCGATAGCATAATTGCGTTAAGCGACAAACAACCACGGGATATGTTCCTATGCCGCCCGTGCCAAACCTTATTCGAGCCAATAGAACCACCATTTTGCAAATGCTGCGGCGTCCCCACGGAAAACGAAGTCCCGCGCTGTGTATCTTGCCACGGAAAAATTTTTTACTTCACGGCCAATCGTGCCAATTTCGCCTATGACGAATTAGTTCGCGACCTGCTTCTGGACTTGAAATTTAACAGGAAAAAGCAAATCGCCCACACGTTAGGAAAATTGTGGGCAATGCATGTTAGCAAAATTCATATCCCGCCTGTGAGTGAGAATTTACATACTTTTCTAGTTCCTCTGCCAATGCATCCAAAAAAACAACGCGAACGCGGCTTTAACCAAGCAGAAATTATGGCAAGACATTTATCAAACCGCCTAAACATCCCTGTAGAAAACACCCTCGCTCGCATTCAAGACACTCCGCCTCAGTCGGGTCTGCACCCACGCCAGCGGATAGAAAATATCGCAGGCGCGTTCGGTATCGCAAAAGGCATGTCCCCTGCCAGTAAAAACTACATAGTAGTAGACGATATCTACACCACAGGTGCAAGTATTAACGAATGCGCAAAAATACTAAAAGAGGCGGGTGCCACAGATGTATCATGCATGACTCTATCCATTGCGAAAAAAAAGGACAAACAAAAGGGCTTCACCCTAATAGAACTGATAATCGCCCTTAGCGTGTGGATGGTACTGTCCATGAGCGTACTCTTCATATGGCAATACACATCAAACACAGTAGTAAACACCATAACGCACCAAAACGCCTTCGAAAACGCTCGTGCCTCCATGGACGCGCTTGTCATGAACATCCAAATGGCAAATGCCATCACGCTTGAAACGGATGGCAACAATATCATGCAAAGGTTAACCCTAACGGAACGTAACCCGCAGGGGCAGCTACATAACTATGTATTCGAATTCGACGTAAACGCCCCGCAGGGCGCGCTTAGGCGATATCGTCTTATCTTCGGTCAAAATGAATTTGCAGACCACATCGGACGCATATACATTACCTATACCCCCGACAGACGAATGAATATAATAGTACAAACCAATTGTGAAGAACCTGTTATCCTGCGCGGCAGCGTAGACGTACGATATAAAGATGTTGTGGTGAATATGCCGTAAGCAAATAGAAGTCTAATAACTTTTACCGCTTTCTGTATAATATTTGGTAAATTGGCAATATTTTATTTGTGACCTTAAACTCCGTTTTAAGGAACAACTAAATATCCCCCCTCAAAGCCCGGCCTCACTTCCCCCTGAGGTCGGGTCTTCCTTTTTGCGGCAATCGAAATATCGCAAGGCTCTGGAATCATTTTCAAATCTATCAGGTAAAAACCACAAATGCTATCCAAATCACAACCACCACAACCAAACACCAGTCAATTCGGAATCGTGGGCCAACATCTTCGTCAGTCTCGTCATCTCCTGTGGGAGAGAATTCATTCGCGGGAGCAAAATCCTCCGTAGGCACGAACTCATTCGCCGGAGTTCCCCATTCTTGCAACATAGCAAATTCGTCTTCCTGGTTGCATGGGCGAGTAATTCGAGATTCGGCTCCCGTAGGGGTTTGGTTTTCGAATGACTGGCCCCGTTCACGATTATGCGACACAAGCCAGTAGAACAACATCACACTAATTATCGCAGCAGGGATGGCAATTATCGCAACGCTCATAACCGCAGCTATGTCCACGGGCATGTCTGCCTGCATGTAGCTTGTCAGCTGGACCAAATCCACGCCCGCACCGGCAAAAAAGTTGTACCACCAAGGACTCAATTCAGGGTTATCAATAAGGGCTTCCAAAAATTCCAGCGCGCGAATCGAACCAACCAGTAGCGACACTTGCGTCGCATTAACAATAAAATGAATGATAATACCTGCCCATATGCTTTTGGTAATATACACTACATAGGCAAGAAATATCCCAAGCGCGAATGTATATGCAAACTGATGTAAATTCATATGAATAAGCGCGAACATAAGACCGTTCATGACAGCGATTTTTGCAAACGTCTTGCCGCGCGTGTTAGTTTGAATATACCCACGAAAAACTAACTCTTCGATTATACCCGGCGTAACAGCCATTGCTAGAATAAGCAACCACCAAGGGGTTGCGGAAAGTACCGCAACCATTTCCGCAATGTCGTTTGTAACAAACAAACTGGTTATGGCAGAAATTAAATTTGCTATTGGCTGAATAGAAAAACTCAGCAGCACAATTATTAAAATGTTTTTCCCGCCCAAAGGCCTATGCGGCATGTTGCGTTTAAAACTATCCTTTGTTAAGGCCAACCATATGCCCAATGGTAGTAAAAGCCCAACCACCTGCCTTGCGATTATAATCCACGGGAGCAAATCTTCTACAAGCATCCCCATCTCTACCAGAACAAAGGCCATTCCACCCACTAAGAAACTCGCTACTAAATAGAACAGCACTACAAACAACAAAAACGCACTTGCCGGGTTTTTAAGTTTCATGTCAATTTACCTCCGATTGATAAATAGTAGAAAAAAACAGATTCAACGCTTGAGAAATCTCGTAAAATTTCTGCGAATTGGCAACAGTCACCACGTATAATTCACGTGTATCAATACCAAAATATTCAAAAAACGGTGCGTCTGCAAGGGATATTACATATATTTGCGACATTTCTTCATCTACATTTATGTAGGTGATTTCGGCAAAATGCTCACGAAATGTTGCATCGCTTGCCCCACGAACAAACCCTACGGAAGTAAAATCTTCAATATCTTCTCTTGGGGCAATGATAAGGTCTATCGACCCCGCATGTATCATTGCGGAAAAGCGCATTTGCAGTCCCATGTCCACTTGGGGGTTGCCTGTATTGGCATAGGACATTACCAGAACACGTTCGTGGTCGGGGTTATTTACTATAGAAGACAGACTTTCGTTTATTGCTTCGAAATTAGCATGTTGCCCAAACCATGCAACATACAAATACTCCCGCATCGGCGGGTTTATAACCAGTGTGTTAACAAGGCTACCCACCACAAACGCAAATATAAGTAAGCCTATGATATGTAGCTTGTAGTAATCCCATATGTATTGACGTTTTTGCGCAAAGTTCATTTCGCGCAATTTCGCGCCTTCTGTTTTGAAGAAATTTAGCATTTGTAACCTCCCAAGAAATCTATCGCCCTTGGCAGGGCATCTTTTGAATTTTTCCACGGTGCGTCTGCGTTGCGATGGTCGAATTTCTGTGTAAACCAATCTAAATCCGATTCCAGCTCCTGTATGATTTTTTGCCATAACGGTAATAGTACGTCCCGGAATTTCTCACCTTTATTAAATAGCATGAGAAAATGCGGCATACAATAGTTTGTTTGGCTTTCGATTAGCTTTGCTTCTTCGCCGTTTTTTCTCCACAGATAGAAAAATGTATCTACATATCTGTCAAATGTATCATCCACACGGCGGCAGATATAACAAGACGCGTGAGTTTTTGCCATATGCTCTTGTAAACGTGGGAATAAGGGACTTTTACCGAATAATTTTACAGGTGGAGACGATTTGATTTTTTCCGTATCATTGGAAATCTGTTGCAAATGAGTATGTAACATTAGAGCAAGACCTAATCGGTTTTGCTCATTGTAAAGGGAATTCATATGATATTTGCAAAATCCCGCTTTGTTGGTTTCCATACGTACATCTTCTTCCATGTACGCCGGTCCCATTATAAATCTTACTGCATCTGTTTCGAGTTTCTTTTTCATCGTGCAAAAAGCGCAGCCTTGTGGGTCGCGTAATGCATCCAATACAGGGATTGTATGAATATGATCGCGCATGGGAACTCCTTTATACCAACATTATCTCAGTATTCTACCATATTAGGTCGGTGGAAGTATATTGGGAAATGCAAAAAATTCCGGCAGAATTATATCAACCGTCTCGTTTGTTACTTGACCTATATAAACATTGGCTATTTTTTCCAAAGATGTTTTGTAATCATGTCTCTCTGCGCAGCCTATCGATATAAGAGAAGTTTCCTTAAAAAATTCTTCCCCAATATAAACCCTTGCAGAACCCACCGTCTCCCCTACCTCAATAGGAGCCTGCATCGACTCCGGGTAGAAGAACACTACTTCTGCTTTCTCTGCTCCGTTTAGTGGGACTCGTATGTCGTAGTCGTATACAAAATCCACCGCTGTGCTGCGCGAGCGCGTTACCGGCAGCGAACCCGCTACTTCTTGCGCGGTTATTATTGTTTGGAATTCGTAATGGGTAAAGCCGAAATTTAGGATTTCCTTTGTGTCTACCCATTTCTGGTTGCGACCTTGTGTTCCCCAGCCGCTTGCCAGTACCACACTTATTAGTTGCATACCATCACGCTTGGCCGCACCTACAAAGCAATGCCCAGCCTTATTGGTAAAGCCAGTTTTTACACCATTCGCACCTTGATATTCGCTAAGAAGGCGGTTTCTGTTATTAAAGGAATAGCTTCTTTTGTTGCTGGAGAAATTCGCTGTGCGTGTATTGGTTAGCTCAACAAAACCCGGTACAGTTAATGCATAACGGGTCATAAGTGCCAAGTCATATGGCGTGGAGTGATGCTGCCCCGCGTCAAGGCCGCTTGCTGTTTCGAAAATCGTATTTTTAGCACCTATGGCATGCGCCTTGCGCGTCATTTCTGCACAAAAAGCCTCTACACTGCCCGACAGATGCTCTGCAATTGCAACTGCCGCATCGTTGGACGATTCCAGCATTAACGCCAGCATAATGTCGCCAAGGCGCACCTCCTCGTCAGGTGACAGCGACATTTTTACTTTGGGTGCGGCAGCAGCCTTGGCGGATACGGTTACGGTTTCGTCCATGCGGCCGCTTTCTAATGCAAGTACGGCAGTCATTATTTTTGTGGTGCTTGCCATAGGCAATGGTTTGTGTTCATTTTTACCCCATAGGACTCGGCCTGTTTCTGCGTCCATTAGTACCGCGCCCAGGGCGTTTACCGTTGGAGTTTCCGGCTGCTGCGCAAAAACGGGAATGGTAAAGAATAAGGTTATTAAAGTTGTTGCCAAGAATTTTTTCATGATACATTTCTCCTTGGATGTATGAGCAAACAGCAGCGATGTTTTTATGCTGTTGGTAGCCACATATTTATATTACATTTATCTTGTACTGTTTTGCATAGAATCATGCATGAGTGAGTGCAGGATGACATAAGATAACGCGCTGTTTGCGTGAGACAGTCTTATTTTTTTCAAGTGGTTACTGTGAGTACCCACTTGGATTTTTTCACGACAAACACATGAGCAGTCTATGCTGGTATAATTTAGCATTTAATTTCACAAAAAACTACTTGCATGTCATATCTAATTTGTGGTATATTAATCTGTGCGCGGGCGTACAGTGAGCGTAGCAAACGTTTCCCGTACGCAGCAATTGTGTGAGTAGCTCAGCTGGATAGAGCGTCTGACTACGGATCAGAAGGTCGGGAGTTCGAATCTTCTCTCGCACGAAGCGTAAATGGGGCTGTCTGGTTAAGCTCCAAAAAAATCGAGAAAGGCATGAGCCAATCTCGATTTTTTTTATTTTATAAGCTATCAAACTATCTGTACGAAACGGGCGATGCCGTGTTGACATCCCATCTTAGTGTATGTATAATCCAAAACCAATGTATGATGGGAGGAATTCAAATGGCACATGATGTTTTTATCAGTCATTCATCTATTAATAAAACAACGGCAGATGCTATTTGTCACGCTTTAGAACAAAACGGCATCCGTTGTTGGATTGCACCAAGAGATGTGCCGGTCGGTTCCCAATACGGCGAGGAGATAATTAAGGGTATAGAGGGTTGCCAAGTGTTTTTATTGGTCTTTTCTGACGAGATTAATTACTCTCCGGCAGTACAAAACGAGCTTGAGCGGGCAGTAGTTGGCTACAAAAAAATAGTTGTACCTTGCAGGATAGAAGATGTTCCGATGAATAAAAATATTGAATTTTTTCTAGCGGGTACGCACTGGATTAACGCATACCCAGACGATACAGTATTTAGTGATTTAGTTACAGGGGTATCTAGGCTACTTGGTAAAGGCGATAATGTAAAAATTGCAGACGAATTAGGTTTGAGAATAGATGACGCATCCAAAACAGGAGATTACGGAACAAATGGCACAAATGAGAATTCTTATGCTAACTTTTATGAACGGATAAAATATCATCTAAGCAAACAAGACTCTAACGAATCTTCAAAAGATTGCGAAATTGATGAAGATGATAATATCTATAAAAAAATCGCTATCTCGGCAGTGACGCAACAAGCGACATCAACTTCGATTGACAAATTGGTTGAAAATTACTCAGGTCGACTTCTTAAATGGGTCGACCAAGAAAACTGGCACACAAAAATATTTCAAATAGATAAAATCATAGACCCACAAAAGGGTGTTTTTAGCTTCGAATCGAAAGTATTGGACTCGAAAGTATTGTTTGAAAATCCTGATAGGAGTGTTACCAGGCAATTTAGCTGTGAGCCTATAGGCTTTACCGGGAGCTCGGCCCTTATAGTTACTTTTGACCATAACTTGAGGACTACTTATGTATATGCAGGTGTACTGCAACCAAATAAGATAACAGTTATTAAAAACCCGGACGTTATGAGGCGACCTGCACCCAGTGCAAAAGCCGAGCACGCAAAAAAGCTGGGACTAATAGACGAGTTAGAATATGCAGTAGAAATGGATGAACATGTTACTTTAATTGACCCTGAAACCGGAATTGTGACGGTACCCGAGATTTATTACGATGAGGCAAGTGATGAAATAAAATCTCGAATATCAGCGACGCGCTATAGCTCGTTATTTGCATTCTCAATAACAAATAAAAATAAAGAAGCTTTGAAGGCTACCGATTTTGACATAGGAAGTGCATATTTTTACGGTGATTATGGACTCGAACGCAATTATCAAAAAGCATTTTTCTATCTTCGTAAAGCTGCAAATACCGGAGATGAGCAAGCTCAATATATGCTTAGTAAAATGTATTTCGAAGGTAGAGGTGTGCAGAAAAATACCGAAATTGCTGTTGAATGGATAAAAAAATCCCTTGAGCAAAACTATAAAGAAGCGTACTATATGCTTGGCTATATCGCAGAAAAAGAAAATAGTGATTACGTCGAAGCAATACGCAATTACAAACATGCGGCAGAGCTTGGCAGCCCTTATGCGCAAACACGGCTTGGATGGCTCTACGAAAAGGGAATAGGCATTGCTGCCGACGCAGGCATTGCAAGTGATTATTATCAAAAAGCGATAGAACAAGACTTTGCAAATGAACAATATTATATTGGATGTAAGCTTGAACATAAGCATGAAAATGACGCAGCCGAGTTTTTTGAGAATGCGGCTATACTGGGACATATGTATGCACAATGCAAACTTGGAGATATATACAGAAACGGCACAGGTCGTATTAGAGATTACGACAAGGCTTTTGAGTATTACTCATTGTCTGAAAAACAAGGCTGTATTTATGCGGCATATGGTTTAGGCTTGTTGTACAACAATGGTCGTGGATGTGAAAAAAATGAAAAAAAGGCTTTTGAATACTATCAAAAAGCAGCAATAGGAGGTTATTCAACTGCACAAAACCGCCTTGGGAACATGCTTTGTGACGGAATTGGATGTATTCGTGACTATAATAAAGCTTTTGAGTATTTTAGTCTGGCAGAACAACAAGGGCATGCTTCAGCAACGAATAATTTAGGTTGGATGTACGAACATGGTCATGGATGCGAGAAAGATTATGAAAAAGCATTTTCGCAATACTCAAAAGCCGTTGAACGTGGTGGCAAAAAAAACACAAAGGCAAACTTAGGATATTTGCTCCTGAACGGTTTTGGATGTGAGCCTAATTACGATGCGGCTTTTGACCTTATTACAGAGGCGGCAAATGACAACTCACCAAAGGCTCATAAGTATCTTGGCGAAATATATGAGTATGGCAAGGGACGCGATGTAGATTTATGCAAGGCTCTTGAATTTTATCAAAAAGCAAAAGAACTTGGGCAAAAGGACGTTGACTATAAAATAAAAGATTTATCTGAAAAGTAGGCTGAATCGGTATTACACAATCGTTCCCATGTAGATGTAACCTTTTTTTGTAGGTGCATTGGCTTCTTTTACATATTTGAAAGAATCGCTTTCCTTGTAGATATGACAAACGGCAATACCCAGGTCGATTTCGCCCATTTTACCCAGCATAAAACCGACTATGGGATTGGGCTTTTTGCGATAGCAATGAATTTTGCCTTCTTCTGCTACAAAAAACCAACCTTGCGCGTTAATGCCGCTGGGGGCGAGTCGTGCGGCTTCCAGTCGCTCGTCAGCACCTTCACTGATTTGTGACAACGCCTTGCGCTTAAACTCAGATGTCGTTTCGCGATAAAGCGGCTCCGCAGGTTTTCCAAATGACATACATATAATGGACGGCAATGGGCTTGCTTCCTTTTCTTGCGGCTTGGATGCACCCAGCCAACAACATCCCAGCCCGTTTTCGGCAAAGAACAAGTCCAGCTGCTGGCCTATGAAGCCAATGTTTTCATACGCGCCGTCTTTTTCTTCGCTACCAAAAACCAGATAATGGGGCGCGGTTATGTTAAACAGCCCCCGGGTTTTGTCGGTTATTTCTATGGAGTAGCGTATGCTTGGGTAAAGCGGAACGACGCTTTCTATTTGCGCTTTTACTTTTTCCAGCGTGGCGGTATCCAGTTTTGTCATGTCGTACTTTCGTACGGATTTCCGTTTGCGTATTGTTTCGTTCATTTTTTGTCACTCCCATATTAGTCTTTCTGTTCCATTTTACCATAAATATGTATTATCTTCCATTATTTGTACTTGTTTGCGCATGAATTTTATGGCGTCAACAAACATTCTGGTCACTGGAAGATATGGTAGAAGCGGAAAGTATGGTGCGAGTAATAGATAGATTTGTAGAAACGCAAGACCTATAGGCCCTGGGTTTCACGCGAACGCAGTCAGCGGAAACAGGCCGCCCAGGGTATGTAGTTGCATTTGCATGGCTGTCAAAAAGACCCGACTGATACATTGGTCGGGTCTTTTTGACGCTTGCTAACATCTAAAAAGATATTCCGTTGGTTACCTATTAGCTCTTTTATATATGTCAGCAACGTTACTTTTATCCAGCGGCATAAAGCTGCCAACTTTGCGCCCTCCGTAGAAAACACAACTGTCAGCCATTTCATTAATTACATCGTCACTTTGAATGCCTATACCAAGCTCGGTAAAACAAGTAGGCATACCTATGGATTTGAAGAAATTAACTGTCGCTTCAATACCCGCCCTGGCTTCGCCAACACCCCATACATCTTTCGCATACTTCTCAAACCTTGACGGATTAACATCCAAGACATATTCTGCCCACGAACCCCACATAGTTGTAAGGCTTGCCCCGTGAGACACATCAAACCTGCCGCTTAGTTCATGCCCTAACCCATGTACGGAAAAATCGACGGGACGTCCAAGTCCGGTAATACCGTTATGTGAGATACTGCCACACCACATAATTTCGCTTGCGGCATCATAGTTCGTTGGATTTTCCAATAGAACAGGTGCGTTTTTTATGACTGTAAGCAAAAGTCCTGTCGCAATTGCGTCGGTAAATTCGTTCCCTTCTTGTGGGGTAAAATATCTGTCCATTGTGTGCATCATTATATCGGCAATTCCCGCGGCAACGTGATAGCGGGGTACTGTGTAAGTAAGTTCCGGGTTCATAATGGTAAAACGAGGGCGGTTAAATTCTGTATTAAGTCCACGTTTTTCACCTATGTCTGCATTGGTTATTACAGCGGAGTTACTTGTTTCGCTACCGGCTGCCGAAATTGTCAGCACCACTCCTACTGGCAATGACTGCTTAAGTTCGACTTCACGCTTCCAAAATTTCCAAATGTCAACATCAGGGGTTTTTACACCGTGCGCGATTGCTTTGGCAGTATCGATAACGCTGCCTCCGCCAACGGCCAAAATAAAATCTGCGTCGAATTCGATAGCCTTTTTTATTCCTTCTCTTGCGTGGGATAGCAGTGGGTTGGGTTGTACTCCGCCGAACAGCATGTGTTTATCTTCAAACTTTGCCGTTATTCTGTCAAGCAACCCGGACTTGACAACACTACCGCCGCCATAAACCACAAAAACCCTTGTGCCACCATACTTTTTGATAAGTTCGCCTGCTTTTTCTTCTTCGCCTTTACCGAATATAATCTCGGTGGGCGCATGGAATACAAATGATTGCATTTTAAATGTCTCCTTTTTTTCGAACTTGGACTATGTTTCATTTTAACATAGATTTTCTTTTATTTCATCATAATTTCAACTGGTGACTGTGAGTCACCAGTTGAAATTATGCGGAAATTTTGTGGCTATTCGCGATATAATAATCATAAAGCCGAAGCATATTGCAATGCTTCGGCTTATGATTCTAAATATTAGTCATTGTGTTAATTCTTGCTTTGGCATCCTTTGCCACACAAGCACTTATCTCTGCACCCACAAAAATCCTCTCTCCAACGTTTTTGCGAACAATCCCACCAATATCTGTTGCAGTAATTACGAAGATATTTCAGGGCATCGTCCCATTTGTCAAAGACATCAGGTGTCAATTCCATAATGTGCTTAAACTCAGGCTTTTGCGGCGGAACGAACTGATGCATCGGAAACGGCAGACAGTCGAAGTATTTGCATACATCACAAGGTGGCGGTGGACAATAATGAATGTTTACAAATTTAGGAAACCCGTCCGGATAATCTACATTTGCTTCAAGAGTTCCATCACCCTTGTCTGTTACTGTAACAATAACACGGTAAACACTGTCATCTGTTTTCCAATATATATCGGAAGGCGTAAGTTCTTTTACCGTATATGAGTATATGCCGGGAGATGTAAACTCAAGCGCAGGAAAGTTTATATTTTTACATTTCATCTAACCATCCCCTTATAAAAATCTTATAGCAAATTGCTATAACCCCGGCGTTTATTACCGGGGTTATTACATTTATATCACAGTTACATTATTCATCATCCGGCTCAGTTTCGTCAGCACCACCATTGGTTACTTTAGCAATCAATCTACCCTCTGAATCAAACAACCCAAATTCGAATCTACCGACAGGAAGCGGCGCGCCGATTGCAACTTTACATCCGCTGATTATTACGCGTGTGGGCTCAGTTTTGTAAATATTTGTAAAAGACGGAAAACCGTCGGGATATTCTATTGTTGCCACCAAGTTCCCATGGCCGTCATCCACAACTGTTACAATCAACCTTATAACACGATCATCTGTTTTCCAGCCGTCACCTGATGGGGTCAATTCTCTCATGGTATATTCGTATATACCCGGTTCATCATAAGTCAAATCTGGAAACTGAAATGCGCCGCAAGTTGCACCTCTAAGTTTATTTACGAAAACAGGTACACCATTTGGATATTCTACCACCGCAACAAGGTCGCCTTGTACATTTGTAACATGAATCTCGATAGGCCATTCGGTATCATCTTTTTCCCAGTCTGCAGGAGCGTGAATTTCTTTCACAACATAATGGAATTCTCCTGTTGTAGAGAAGTGTATGCCCGAGAAGGTGATTAGCCCTTTTTTATCATTTGTGGCAGTGTATAACGGGGTGATGCCGCTTTGCTCGAATATCCCAAACTCAAACTCACCAGCGGCCTGTGCCGCACCGATTGCAATTTTGCTCATTAACAATGTCACGTTTAAATCTCCTTCCAAAATTTCCAACGATACCTCATTGGATTTCACATCGTGATTCGCGGGTATGCCACCTTCAACCGGTGTATTTTCATAGTGAATATCCGCTATGTTTATCACAGGATTGTACTGCGCGGACTCAGCCAGCACTTCAAACCGCACATCCACTTCTCCGCCACCCGGGATATCAGGCAACAAGAATCCTGTCTCCGGGTTTACTAATGGCCATTTAGTACCGTTTACGATTACAGATTCGGGTACAAATGCCACACCTTGCGGTAGCTTATCCAAGAACTTAACGTTTTGCAAAGGGAAAGTGCAGGTGTTTTTCAGTACAACTTTATATTCAACGGTTTCCCCCACGAATACTTCGGATTTGCTTATACTTTTTACCGGAATAAATTCCGGCACTGCTATTTCTCTTAAAGAAATATCATCAATAGCATAATCGTTACCTATTGCGGCTTCTCCTTCGCTTACAAACATAACCGTCAGTTTTGTGTTGTTAAACGATTTTATAACTGTACCAATTTCCTTCCATTCGGGAACAGCTGTGTTTACGGGAATTAACGCCCCAAGGGTCGCGCTATAAAGCTCTTTTCCGTTTTGGCAAAGAATTTTTACACCTAGTTTGGGTTCAGCCCAGCCCGTTGACCTAAACAGATTTATAATCCACGCACTAAACAGATAATGCGTTTCCGCTACTACGTCAACTTCTTCAGTAAAGAACACAGACCCCGGCGTGTCTCCGTTTACAACCATCATTTTACCTGTTTCGTTTCCGCAAGTGTGGTCAGCAATGCGCCACCACGCCCCGATGCGGTTGCTGTTGTCGTCGTTCATAATATTTTGGACGGTGTATTCACCGTCTTCCGGTGCGTGATACCAGGGTTCATGACCTGGTGTCTGTACGGGGTGTGACAGGGGCAAAACATAGTCAAAGTCTGGTACATTGATGGGGAAGGGCTCTGTTGAGTCTCCTTCATTTGCTAATGTTCCGGCAGGAAAAGTCCCCATTGTGCCATACTCGGCATCAACAATTAGATTTATCGGACAAACTTCGGCACAACCGTCCATGATGGTGGAAATGGGCATATACTTCACCGGGCCGTTGAGAAAATCTTTATCGTAAATATTGTCTGTACCAGCGGAAACAAAAAGCGTGCTTGGCGTAACGCAATCTAAATCCGTAGCTCCAACTGGCGGGCTTGGCGCGTAAGTTATGGGCGGTAAAACTGCGGATGGTCTATCTCCTGGTTCTGCATTGCTAAAATCTCCCGGAGAGGGGACAGCAGGCTCGCCATACGCTTCTACTATCCGATATTCACCTTGCGGCACATTGTAAAAAGCATACTCACCTTGTGCGTTTGTAAGAACAGCCAATCGCATATATGGTTCACTCATGCGTTGCAACACTATCGGCACATTGGGTATGCCTTGCAAATCTTGGACACTGTTTGTTCTTTGTCTGTCAAAGTACACATGTCCTGTGATAGTTATCATCGTTACTCCTCCTAATTCATTTAGCTTTGTTTTGCATAGCTATGTACCATAATATGCTTGGTCTATTTTTTGGTGATGGAGAAGGACAATATGAAATATTTGAAAAAGGGGTGATATTTTGGTATATTGAAATCCGTTGAAAGCGTCATAAACGCAAAAAAAAAGGATGATGTACATATGTCAATTGAAAAAAGCAGGGAGAAACTTTATTCCCTTTTGGGTGACTTGCCGGATGCTAACATGCCGATAATATCTCGTACCGTGGCGGTTGATGAAAACGGTGAAAACGACAGCTTTATTACTGAAAGCCTTGTTCTTTCTCTAAACGGCACAGAAGAAGTACCCGCTTATTTCACACGCCCGAAAAATGCAGCAGGACCTTATCCCGCCGTTTTATTTTCCCATTCCCATGGCGGGTTTTATCATATGGGCAAATCCGAGTTGTTGAGACCGGCACCGTACGGGTATCCGACTTCCTATGCACAAGCTATGGCGGAACGCGGCATTGCCTGTCTGGCCATTGACCACTGGTGCTTTGGCGAACGCTTTGGCCGCGACGAGCTTACTACTTTCAAGTCCATGTTATGGAAAGGGCAAGTTATGTGGGGGATGATGGTATTTGACTCGCTGCGCGCGGTTGACTACCTTGCGTCGAGACCGGATGTGGACAGTACGCGTATTGGAGCAACTGGCATTTCCATGGGCAGTAACATGTCTATCTGGGTTACGGCACTGGATTCCCGAATTAAACCTTGCGCTGATTTATGCTGCTTGACAGATTTTGACGAGCTTGAGCGCATAGGAAATTTGAATGGCCACAGTATTTATTATTATGTACCCGGCTTGCAAAAACATTTTAGCATGGCGGATATTAACGCGTTGATAGCCCCGCGGCCTCATCTTTCTACAGCAGGAGTTTATGATGACTTAACGCCGCTACACGGCCTTACGAAAATTGAAAAAGCTCTTTGTAAAATATATGACGACATGGGAGCAGCAGGAGGGTTTGTTCTTAAAACCTACCCTTGCGGGCATCTGGAAACCCGTGCCATGCGTGAGGATGTTCTTACATTTATTGAGCAGACTCTATAGTTCACAAACCGGAATGTTGTCGCTATCGGACTTGTACAATAGCTGCTTTCATTGTATAGTAATTTAAGTTGAAAATCGCCTCAAGCTTCGCCTGAGAGTACGCTTAATGTTGCGCACTTCGGCCTCGCTTTCGGACTGTTTTCAACTAAAATGATAAAATGGCAAAAGTTAATTTCCCTCGGAGGCACCTATGATACCCCAGTATATACGGGATGCATTTTTCGCAAACGGCATCCCTACAGATAAGCTACTGTACGCAATACACACAGACATGACTCTTTCGGGAGATTTCTCCGACGTATACGCAGCCGTAGACGACGAGAATCTCTATATATTATACGGCATCGAAGAAGTCGTAAAAACCCATAGCGCGCGACGCATTGTGGCGCAGTACACAACTCACGAAGTAGTAATCCATCGCCTTTGCGACTTAGGCGAACTCGAAACAGAAACCCTGCTTTCCACGTGCCGCTTGGTATCCGCCCGGGACAACCGGCGGCTTATTTTGCTGTTTTCGCTGGGGCATTTGCCATTTGTAGAACGGCTTATAAAGGCCGCAAAAAATACTGAATCTAAAAACTTTGACGAAATTCTCTTCTGCCCAACATGCAGTACCCGATACCCCGAGCCAACCCGCGCGCTATGCCCAAAATGTACCGACCAAATGGGTATTTTTATGCGGCTTTTGGGCTTCTTCAAATTTTATAAAGGCAAGGTTGCCGCTTGCACTGCCGTTATGCTTGCTATAACTGTGGTTGCAATTATGGCACCCTATGTTGCCACGCGCCTTTTGTTTGACGAAGTTTTGGCGGAAGGCGGACGTTTTTATCTTATGATTGGCGCGGTGGTGCTGATTATTGTACTGGTGCGCGTGCTGGAGACTGCTTTCTACATGCTCAACCATTTTGTACTTGCCAAAACCATGCCCTGGATAATTTACGACTTGCAGCTACGTATCTTTGAAGCAATGCAAAGGCTGTCGGTAGCTTTTTACAGTTCCAAACGCACGGGCGCGTTAATGAACCGTGTCGGACGCGATTCGAGAAATATCTATTGGTTTTTTGTAGACGGGCTGCCGTATATTTTGATTAACCTCATTACATTCCTTGGAATTTTTGTTGTTATGTTTGTGCTGGAATGGCGGCTGGCTTTGATTTGTGTTACGATAATCCCTATTACGGGGGCAATGTTTTGGGCGTTGACCTATGCTTTCAAGCGGTATCACCACAAGTTTTGGGTTATGAGTTCGCAGCTTAATAACATGGTTAGCGACGCGGTAAACGGACAGCGCGTGATAAAGGCCTTTGCGCGGGGCGGCGAGGAGTCGCGTCGTTTTTCCGACGCAGGCAGCAGACAGGCAAAAGTTGCTACCGCAAGCCATAATCTTGGTGCTACAGCGTTTCCGCTTATTTGGCTGTTTGGGTTCTTTGGACAGGTAGCAGTAACTGCTATAGGCGGTATGATGGTTATTCGCGGGGATATTTCGCTGGGGGTGCTACTTGCGTTTTGGGCTTACTTGTCTATGCTGTGGGGGCCGCTGCAGTTTTTGTCCACGGTTAGTAACTGGTGGGCGCGATGTGTGGACGCTGCCCAGCGTGTTTTTGAGATTATTGACGCCAAAACGGATATCGAAGAACCGAAAAACCCTGTTGTGCTTACAGACTTCCAAGGGGAAATTGAGGTGCGCAACCTATGGTTTCAATACGAACCGGCCAAGCCCATCTTAAAGGGGATGAATTTGCATATCCCCGCTGGGCAAACATTGGGGCTGGTGGGCAAGACCGGCGCGGGCAAGACAACGCTTGCTAACTTGATAGCCCGTTTATATGACCCTACCGAGGGCGATGTTTTTGTGGATGGTGTTAATGTACGTGAACTGGGATTGCAACAGCTGCGTACTAATATTGGCATAGTCTCGCAAGAAATTTACCTTTTTATCGGCAGCATTGCGGACAATATCCGCTACGCGCGGCCTGATGCTTCTATCGAGGAAGTGATTTGGGCGGCGAAAATGGCATCTGCACATGATTTTATTGCAAAACTGCCAGACGCGTACGAGACTCGTGTGGGCGCGGGCGGGCAAGATTTGTCCGGCGGGGAACGACAGCGGCTTTCTATCGCGCGAACGATTATACAGAACCCCAAAATTTTAATTTTGGACGAAGCTACCGCCGCTATGGACACCGAGACGGAAGGTAAAATTCAAGACGCGCTTAACAAGCTGCAAACTGACAGAACCACTATAGCTATTGCGCACAGGCTTTCCACTTTGAAGGACGCACACCGTTTGGCGGTTATAGGCGACGGACAGGTAGTGGAAAGCGGCACACACGAGAACCTCATGCGTAAAAAGGGCGAATATCACAAACTGTACATGATACAAATGGAAGGACTGCGGGTTATTAGTATGGATTAGGGCGAATATTATTCGCCCGTTTTAACGAGGTTATTTTTTCAACTGGTGAGTGACACTCACCAGTTGACTTCGTAAACTTCTTCTGAAATTAATTCATGTGCGCTAAAATGCTCCCTGATTCCGAGACATCTTCGCGCGCTTCATTCTGATTTCAGAAGAAGTCTATATGGTAAAGATAGAAAATTTTTCATCTAAAAACAGACCGCAAAGCCAAAAGAAATGCCAAAAAAAAAATTTGTAATCTTAATATGCTTTTATCAAAAAAACGTGAAATTGTTTATAAAAAACAATTTCACGTTTTCTATTTGACATGTGTGCAGTGTTGGCACAATGCATAATTTTCGCGCAACATTGCAACGAAAATTTATAAAATATCCCTATCGCCTCCCTCTTGACATTCAAAAATTATCCTTGCTTCATTTTCCTTTGCGTGGTATCATCCCGAGAATTTAAGCTAAACGCAGTTCGGCTTAACACAAAGAAAAGGACAGGAGGAAGTATGATGAAAAAAAGATTCATGTTGTTAGCACTTATGTTGGTGGTAGTTTTGGCTATTGCAGCCTGTGGCGGCGGTGGCAGTAACGATACCCAACCGGCTGCAACACAGGGGGCAGGAGCCGGACAGGGACAGCAAGCACCCGCAGCAACACAAACCGACGACTCTGCACCAGCAGGTAGAGCCAACATTACCATTGCAAACCAAGCAGATATAGTCTCGCTCGACCCTCATGGCACTAACGACGCACCTTCTTCCTATGTCAACCGTCATATTTACTCCTCATTGGTTCGCACTACCGCGCAAATGGAGTTTGTAGGCGACTTGGCAGAATCTTGGGAAAACCTATCGCCTACAGAATGGCAGTTTAACCTGCGTCAAGGCGTTGTGTGGCATGACGGTGCTCCGTTTACGGCCTCCGATGTTGCATTTAGCCTAATGCGCCAACAAGAGTTTCCGCAAGTTGCTCACTTGGTAGCCTTTATCGAAGAGGTACGTGTCGTGGACGACTACACCGTTGTGGTAGTAACCGACAACCCAATCGGGCCGCTGCTAGCAAACCTTTCACATAGCGCGACCAGAATTGTTCCAGAACATGCAGTTACATATTTTGGCGATGCTTTTTCCGAAAACCCAATCGGAACAGGTCCGTTGCGCTTTGTCTCTTGGACACCGGGCGTAGAGGTTGTACTGGAGCGGTTTGAAGACTACTTCCGCGGCCCCGCCGCAGTAGAAACACTGACAATGAGAGTAATTACCGAAGGTTCTGCCAGAACCATCGCGCTTGAAACAGGGGAAGTTGACCTGATACTAAACATCGAGCCTGTTGACATAAACAGAGTTATGAACCACTCAGACTTGGTGCTTTACGAAGCAATGTCCAACCGTATCGAATGGCTCAGCTTTAACCTAAACCGCCCGCCTTTCGATAACAGGCTTGTGCGCGAAGCTGTCGCATATGCAATCTGCCGTGACAGCCTAAACATTGTCGGCTACGAAGGACGTGCACAAATTGCATCGTCATTTACCGGGCCCACTGTTTTCGGATTTAATCCTAACATTCAAGCATTTACCCACGACCCAGACAGGGCAAGAGCCTTACTTGCAGAGGCCGGTTTCCCCGACGGCTTTAGCGCGACACTTTGGACCAGCGGCGACGTTCGCAACAGAAAATCCCAAGTTATACAAAGCAACCTGCGCGAAGTGGGCATAAACGTAGACATAGAAATATTGGAATGGGCCGCTTATCTCGACAGAACCGCTCAAGGCGAGCATTACATGCATCTCCTAGGCTGGACTAACCTAACAGGCGACGCAGACCCCGGAATGTTCCCACTCTACCACACCGTCAGCCAAGGTGCAGGCAATAGAGCATTCTTCTCCAACGCCCGCGTAGACGAACTTCTTGACATGGGTCGTGCAGAAACCAACATGAGCCTACGCCCGCCACTTTATCACGAAGTTCAGGAGATACTGCGTTACTATGTGCCGGTTGCTCCGCTAAACATCCTACCGGTCGAATTGGCGGCAAGAAATGGCCTTCAAGGTGTGTATCTACATCCGAGCGGTATGCACAGGTTTGAAAATTTACATTTTTAAGAGCCGAGCTTTTTGCAAGCAAAAGCCAAAAGCCCATGCAATAAACCTGCATGGGCTTTTTTATAAAAAAATTTGCGATATAGTATTTCAACTTAATAACAGACGTTTTTTTGTCAGTCATTAAGTTGAAATACTTTCCGAAATTCAGCGGTTTGTGTTATAGCTTGCAAAAGGGCTTCAAAGTTAAACCGCAATAAAGGAGAACGTTATGGCAAAAAATATTGTAAAGAAAATTTTAAAAACGATATGGGCTGTTATCACAGCACCCATGACCAGATATACCGCAAAAAGAACATTAATGCTGATACCGGTTATCATTGGTGTTACATTTCTGGTCTATTTTATCCTCAGTTTTACACCAGGCGACCCTGTTAGAATTATATTGGGGGACGAAGCAACACCCGAGGCAATCCAGCAGCTAACAAGGGAGCTTGGGCTTGACCAGCCTGTTATCGTGCAGTATTTCAGATATATAGTCCGGGTAGCGCAGGGAGATTTAGGCACTTGTTATATTACTGGCAGGCCTGTTTTGGGAGAGATTATAACAAGATTGCCCGTTACTATTGAGCTTACTATTTGGAGTGTGCTGCTGGGGCTTGTAATTGCAATACCTCTTGGGGTTTTTGCGGCGTTGAAGCAGTACTCGCTTATGGATAGCCTTAGCATGATGTTTACTATGCTGGGTGCGGCCATGCCTAACTTCTGGATGGGGCTTTTGCTCATGCTTTTGTTCGCGCTTCATCTGGATTGGCTACCTTCTTCGGGGTATGATGGTCTTAGGTCTATGATTTTGCCTGCCATTACTTTGGGTACTACCAACGCGGCAATTATCGCACGTATGACTCGTTCTTCCATGCTTGAGGTGGTTCGTCAAGACTATATCAGAACCGCCAAGTCCAAAGGCGTACATAAAGGAGCGATTGTTACCAAGCATGCGTTTAGGAACGCTTCTATTCCTATAGTAACGGTTATTGGACTGCAAATTGGCGGACTTTTGGGTGGTGCTGTGCTTACAGAAACGGTATTTTCCCTTCCCGGGCTTGGTACGCTTATGGTAAATGCAATACGGCAGGTTAATACTCCTATGGTTTTAGGGTCGCTTATTGTTTTTACGGTGCTGTTTAGTATTGTTAATTTGATAGTGGACATTGCATATGCATTTATCGACCCGCGTATAAAAGCGGCGTATAGCTAGGAAGGTGGCGACTATGAAAACAGACATGTTAAATTCTCCTTCCACGTATAAGAAAACCAGCCAGTATGTGGATGTTTGGAAGCGTTTTAAGCGCAACAAAATGGCAATGGTTGGGCTGGTTATATTGTCGCTGTTAATTTTAGCGGCCGTTTTTGCAAATGTTATCGCGGATTTTGAGACAGAGGTTATCAGGCAAAACATACCCAACAGATTGCAGCCGCCATCTGCAGAGCATTGGTTTGGCACAGACGAATTCGGACGGGATATTTTTGCCAGAATTGTACACGGGGCGCGTGTTTCCCTTAGTGTTGGGGTTATTGCCGTTGGTATTTCTCTGATTATAGGCGGCTTCTTTGGTGCTATTGCGGGGTACTATGGCAGTTTGGTGGATAATATCATTATGCGGATAATGGATGTTTTTCTTGCGGTGCCTGGGATGCTACTTGCCATTGCAATTGTTGCCGCACTTGGGTCTAGCATGACCAATTTAATGATTGCCGTAGGTATTTCCAGTATGCCTGTATACGCCAGGATTGTTCGCGCTTCGGTGCTTACAATCAAGGATATGGAGTTTATCGAGGCCTCACGGGCAATTGGTGCTAAAAATATGACCATTATACTCAACCATATTATTCCAAACTCGCTTGCGCCAATTATTGTGCAATCTACACTTGGAGTCGCCGGTGCTATTTTGGCTACCGCGGCACTTAGCTTTATCGGCCTTGGCATACAGCCGCCTTATCCCGAATGGGGGGCAATGCTTTCCGGTGGGCGTACGTTTATGCGTGATTCGCCGCATATTGTAATGTTCCCGGGGTTGTTTATCATGCTTACCATTCTTGTGCTTAACATGATAGGCGACGGTTTAAGAGATGCCCTTGACCCAAGGCTTAAATAGGAGGTGCAGCGTGGATACTAAAATGGACGATTTAAATGTTGAATATGTCGACATTAAAAATGAAGATTTAAATGTTGAGGGCGAAGATATTGCAGATACGGAGCATACTGTGGTTGTCGAAGACCTGGTGGTGGAATACAAAACCGACGGCGGCAACGTACAAGCGGTAAACGGCGTCAGCCTTAAAGTGAAAAAGGGCAAAACACTGGGGCTTGTAGGCGAAACGGGAGCCGGTAAAACCACTACCGCGCTTTCAATTTTGCGGCTTATCCCCGAACCGCCGGGCGTGATAAAAAACGGCAAAATTTTCTTGGAAGGCGAAGATATTTTTGCAAAAACCGAAGCGGAAATGAATACCATCCGAGGCGACAAGGTTTCTATGATTTTCCAAGACCCCATGACATCTCTAAACCCCGTATTAACCGTGGGCGAGCAAATTGCCGAAAGTATTCGCATTCACCAAAAGCTCGATCGGAAGAGCGCGGCAAAAAAAGCGGAAGAAATGCTGGAACTTGTGGGGATACCGGGGTATCGCAGTAAGGAGTACCCACACCAGTTTAGCGGCGGCATGAAACAGAGGGTAATAATTGCCATAGCACTTTGTTGTAACCCTCATTTGCTTATTGCGGACGAGCCCACCACGGCACTTGACGTAACAATTCAGGCACAAGTGCTGGAACTCATGAAATCGTTAAGGGAAAAATACGGCACATCGTTGATAATGATAACCCACGACCTGGGGATTGTAGCCGAGGTATGTGACGATGTTTCCATAATGTACGGCGGACGAATTGTTGAACATGGCAGCCTGCATGATATTTTCAAAAACACAAAACATCCGTATACGGAAGGGCTTTTTAATTCCCTACCCAACTTGGCAAAACGTACAGAGAAACTCAAGCCCATACGCGGGCTTATGCCTGACCCTACACAGTTGCCATCAGGCTGTGTCTTTCATCCTCGCTGCTTGTACGCTACGGAATTATGCCAAACGCGAGTGCCTGTGGAAACTGTTTTAAGCGAAACGCATAGGGTTTGCTGCCTTGCCTACGAGGAAGGCACGGATGTTACAGTAGGAGGGGGCGGTAAGATTGTCTGATATTTTATCCGGTGCAAAAGAAAAGCCCGACATTTTGTTGGATGTTAGAAATCTGAAAAAATATTTCAAAACCCGTAAAGGAATGCTCCACGCTGTTGACGGCATAGATTTTTCTATCGCGAAGGGAAAAACCCTCGGTGTTGTAGGCGAATCCGGCTGTGGCAAGTCTACCACAGGACGTGCTATATTGCGCCTGGTAGAACCAACGGACGGCGAGGTTGTTTTTGACGACGTGGATATCTTAAAACTGAATGCAAGAGAAATGCGTAAAATGCGTACAGAAATGCAGATTATTTTCCAAGACCCATTTTCCTCGCTAGACCCGCGCAAAACCGTTAGCGAAACAATTGGCGAACCGCTGAAACTAAACGGCATTATCAAAAACAAAAAAGAGCGTGAAGCAAAAGTTTTTGAACTTATGGAAACAGTCGGCTTGGCAGATAGGCTGTTTAATGTGTATCCGCACGAGCTTGACGGCGGGCGGCGGCAGCGCATCGGTATTGCGCGCGCATTGGCACTGGATCCCAAGTTTATTGTTTGCGACGAGCCTGTTTCCGCACTGGATGTTTCCATTCAGGCGCAGATACTCAACCTGTTGCAGGAACTGCAAGAATCGCGTGGGTTAACATTTATGTTTATTACCCACGACCTTTCTGTAGTCAACTATTTTTCCGACGAGATTTTGGTTATGTACTTGGGTAAGATTATAGAAAAAGCTGCTTCCGAGGAGCTTTTTAGAAATCCTATGCATCCATATACCAAAGCGTTGTTATCGGCTATTCCTATACCGGATATCGACCACAAACCAGAGCGGATTATTTTGCAAGGCGAAATTTCTTCGCCTATTGAGCCTAAGCCTATTTGTCGTTTCGCGCCGCGTTGTAACCATTGTATGGATATTTGCAACAGGGAAGAACCGCCGCTTAAGGATTATGGAGACGGACATTTGGTTGCTTGTCATATGCTTTAGTGATAACATTGATACAATATTTAATTTGCGAGGTGCAAGTATGAAACATTCGCGTAGCGGATTTTCATACCAACCGATTTGTAACGCCGAAAAAGGAGGCATGGAATAATTTATGGGATTTAATTTTGACGCACAAAAGTACGACTTCCCTTCAAGCCGCAAGGTGGTCTTCGGACACAAGGGAATGGTTTGTACTTCTCAGCCGCTAGCGGCACAGGCGGGGCTTGATATTATCAAAAAAGGCGGCAATGCCATAGACGCGGCCATTGCCACGGCTGCTTGCCTTACGGTGGTAGAGCCTACCAGCAACGGTATCGGCAGCGACGCTTTTGCCTTAGTTTGGACAAATGGCAAGCTGCACGGCCTAAATGGCAGCGGCCCTGCGCCATTAGGCATGGACGTTAACGCAATACGTGAAAAGCATGGCGATAATATGCCAAAATTCGGCTGGGACGCAGTAACCGTACCCGGCGCGGTATCCGCATGGGCCGAGCTTTCACAAAAGTTTGGCAAACTGCCGCTTACAGAAGTGCTGCAGCCCGCCATCGACTATGCGGCAGAAGGTCATGCTGTTTCGCCCGGTACGGCAGGAGGCTGGCAAAGAGCATATCGGGTATACAGCAAGGAATTCCAAGACGAGTGTTTGCAAAACTGGTTTACAACATTCGCGCCGGATGGTAAAACCCCTAAACCAGGTGACTTAGTAAAACTGCCCGACCACGCCGCTACTCTTCGAGAAATAGCCGCCACCTGCGGCGAATCGTTTTATCGCGGCAGTTTGGCGGATAAAATCGACGCGTTTGCAAAAGCAACGGGCGGCGCGTTGCGCAAAGAAGACCTTGCCGCATTTAAAGCTCAATGGGTAGAGCCAATTTCTATCGACTACAAGGGTTACACCGTTCATGAAATTCCGCCAAATGGGCAGGGCATTGTGGCACTGATGGCACTTAATATCTTGTCGGAGCTAGAAGTAAGCGGCTTTGGCACGGCGGATACCCTGCATAAGCAAATCGAGGCAATGAAGCTGGCATTCATAGACGGACACCACCACATCGCAGACGACAAGCATATGAAAGTAACGGTAAATCAACTGTTGTCAAAAGAATACGCCGCTAAGCGTCGCGCATTGATAAGCGACGAGGCAATGATGCCACAAGCAGGTGACCCAACCGCCGCCGGCACAGTATACCTATGCACCGCAGACGGCGACGGCAACATGGTATCCTTCATCCAAAGCAATTACATGGGCTTCGGCTCCGGCGTGGTTGTACCCGAGACGGGTATCGCTATGCAAAACCGCGGCAACAATTTTTCCCTAGACCCGCAAAGTCCAAACTGCGCCGCACCCGGCAAAAAACCGTATCACACAATAATCCCCGGATTTTTATCCAAAGACGGTCGCGCTATCGGCCCGTTTGGGGTAATGGGCGGCTTCATGCAGCCGCAAGGGCATGTACAGGTGATTATGAACACCGTAGACTTCAATATGAACCCACAGGAAGCACTTGACGCGCCGCGCTGGCAATGGACGGGTGAGAAAAAGATAGACGTGGAGCATCATTTCGGCAGCAGCGCAAGCGAACAGCTTTCGCGCCGTGGGCATGTTGTTACCGTGCCGCCCGAGGCAATTGCGTTTGGCCGTGGGCAAATAATATGGCGTAGCGAAGACGGCGTATTGGCCGGTGCAACAGAACCTCGTGCGGATGGTAGCGTTGCTGCTTGGTGATAAATTTTTTGCAAAAAAATTTTCAACTGGTGAGTGACACTCACCAGTTGAAAATTTCATTTACCGTTTTATAGCAGTTTCCTGGCGTATAAAAAATTCAGTTGGTTAGTGTGGCTAACCAACTGAATTTTTTTTAATTATTTTTCCTACCGCTGCGCAGCCATAACCTCTGTCCAAGCCCGCTCAAAATCCGCTCTAAAATCACCAATATCTACAAGAACTTCACCACGTGCCAAAATATCATCATCCGGCCAATAAATAGGACAGTTCTGCCAGTAATCCGGCAACTTGGCAAACGCCGCCGCATTTGTAGTAGAGTAGCGAATATGCCGCGTATTCAAATAAGCGATATCAGGTCGCGTCATAAAATTAATAAATTTCTCCGCATTGGTAGGATTCGGCGCGTTTCTAGGGATAACCATGGAATCGATAAACAACTGTACACCTTCGTTCGGATTAACAAAGTTAGTGTCGGGGTTGTAATACATTATCCAGCGGGCATCGCCGGAATACACGGTCGCAAGAGCGGCTTCGCTGTTTACCATCCATTCTATAACCTGGTCACCCACATACGCGCGAACAAGCCCCATTTGCGCCTGTTCAATAAGCAAATCCCGCGCCCTGTTAACCTCGCCCAAATCTGTACTGTTAAGCGAATACCCCAGGAGTCGCAACGGAATACCCATGGTACAGCGGGAGCTATCGTACATGAAAATATTATTCACAAACCGAGGGTCCCATAACATCTCCCAAGAATCCACATGTTGGTCGACCATGGTGGTGTTGTACAGCAGCCCAAACGTTCCCCACATATATGGTATAGAATACAAATTGGTGGGGTCATGCTCCCAGTTCCAAAAGCGCGGGTCTATATACCGGGCATTAGGAATATTAGCCCGATTTATGGGTGCCAGCAATTCTTCGCGAATCATACGCTCTATCATGTAATCCGACGGGAAAAGCACGTCGAACTGCGCACCACCGCCCACTACACGCGCGTACATATCTTCATTTGTGGGATAAGTGGAATATCTTACGCGAATACCGTATTCATCTTCAAACATGCGAAGAACCGGCTCATAAATAAATTCGCCCCAGTTAAACACAATAACTTCTTCACGGCTGCCACAGGCACTAAACCCCAAAACCGCTATTACAAATGCTACAAGAAATAATTTTTTCATTATCCTCTTCCTCTCATTTTAATGGGGCTACGCCCCAAACCCCTCGCTACGCGGGGAGTCAATCCCCGCTTCGCTCCGGCGGCTTTGCCGCCGCGCCGTGCGTTTGCACGGCGGTACAACTGAGGCTACGCCCCAAACCCCTCGCTACGCGGAGAGTCAATCCCCATATTCCTGTTCCTGCTGCCGCCGTATCAACTGCTTATCCCGCTTGTTGATAAAGAACAGCATCAGCATAATCACAATAAAAATTAACGTAGACAACGCGTTTATACGCGGGTCAACCCCACGCCTTGTCATGGAGAAAATCAAAATAGACAAATTCTGCGCTGCAGGGCTGGTGGTGAAAAAGCTTACCATAAAGTCATCCACGCTTAACGTAAACGCCAACATGGCCCCGGTAACAACCCCGGGCCAAATCTCGGGCAAAATAACCTGCACAAACGCCCGCAGGGGGCTGGAGCCCAGATCCAACGCCGCTTCATACAAATTGGCATCAAGCTGTCTTAACTTAGGCAGTACCGACAATATTACATACGGCACATTAAAGATGACATGCGCCAGCAGCAAAGTACCAAACCCAAGCCGTCCAAAGCCAATTGCGCGAAACGCGAACAAAAACAAAATCATAAGGGTAAGCCCAGTAACAATATCAGGCATCATAACAGGCAGTTTTGAAACGGTCAAAATTGCCCGCTTCTTTCGCTTGGAGAATTTGTCCACACTAACCGCCGCCAGCGTCCCAATTATCACAGACAAAACCGTGGCAAAAATCGCTACAAGAACGGTGGTCTGCAATGCCCTCATAATATTATGGTCGGTAAAAAGCTGTCTGTACCAGTCCAGCGTAAACCCACCCCACGTATTTCGAGAGCGTGACGCGTTAAACGAAAAAACCATAAGCAGCATAATAGGCGCGTACATAAAAAATAAAATCGCACCCAGGTACAGCTTTTTCAACGTCATCATATTGTGACACCTCCTTCCGCTTCCTCTTCGCGGTCTACATAGGAAAGTACCGCCATGGAAATGAACATCATAATAACCAAAATAACCGCAACAACCGAGCCAAAATGCCAGTTACCAACACGGATAAATTGCTGCTCTACCAAGTTACCAAGCATGAAATACTGCCCGCCCCCCAATAGATTGGGAATAATAAACGTAGCCACCGCCGGCATAAATACCATAGTAATACCACTGATTATCCCAGGCAAACTCATAGGAAACACTACCCGCAGGAAAATATTGCGCGGGTTAGCCCCCAAGTCCTGCGCAGCCTCTATAAGCCGATGGTCCATACGCGTGAGTGCGGTATAAATGGGCAATACCATAAACGGCAAGAAGTTATACACCATCCCCAAAAGAACGGCGGTATCCGTAAACAATATATCAATAATAGGCAGGCCCATTCGCTGCAAAAGCGTGTTAACTAAGCCATTGCGCTCCAAAATAGTAAGCCACGCGTATGTACGCACAAGGAAATTCATCCACATGGGCGCAATAAACATGAAAATAAGAAACGATTTTTCCGAAAATCCCTTGCTGGCTAAAATATACGCCAGCGGATACCCAAGCACAAAGCAAATAATCGTAGTTTGCACCGCCATACTTACACTGTGCGTCGCCACCCGCACATACAAACGGCTAAAAAACGGCTCGCCCTCTGTAATCCCCTCGAAGAACATGCGAAAATTAGCAAGCGTAAAACTCACTTGCCCGTCGAGTGCCGTTACCGTAAGCGCGTAGTAGAATACCAGCAACAAAGGAGCTACTATAAAAATAGCCATCCATACAATGTATGGGTACGCAAATATCCGCTTCATCTTGCCATTACGTGAATGAGTTCCGGCTTAATTGTAAGCCCCACCATAGAACCCACTGCAGACTGCACGGTGCTGTGTACTTTCCATGTGAAAGAACCTGTATCTACACGCATTTCATACACCACGCCTTTAAAAGTTACATGCCTCACTTCACCCACAAGCGCGCCCTTCTCCGGGGTGGTAATACGAATATCCTCAGGCCGGACAACAATTTCCACAACCTCGTCGGGGGTAAACCCCTTATCCACGCATTCAAAATCATGGTCGGCAAAATTCACCTTAAAGTCGTGGCGCATTATCCCGTCTATGATATTGCTCTCGCCTATAAAATTTGCTACAAACGAGTTTTTCGGCTCGTTATAAATTTCTTCCGGCGTGCCAATTTGCAATATTTTACCATCGTTCATTACTGCTATTGTATCGGACATAGTCAGAGCTTCTTCCTGGTCGTGGGTTACATACACGAATGTAATACCCAAAGCCTGCTGCATCTTTTTCAGTTCCACTTGCATTTCCTTACGCAATTTCAAATCCAGCGCGCCAAGGGGTTCATCCAATAGAAGAACCTCGGGCTTGTTTATAAGTGCGCGGGCAATGGCGACACGCTGCTGCTGCCCACCGGATAGAGACGTAACGCTACGCCTCTCAAACCCTTCAAGGTTAACCAGTTTCAGCATATTTTTGACTTCCTGCTCGATAACCGCCTTTTCAACTTTCTTAATTTTAAGCCCAAAGGCGATATTCTCCGCCACATTCATATTGGGGAACAACGCGTATCGTTGAAACACTGTATTAAGCGGTCGTTTATGCGGCGGCGTTTCAAGTAAACTTTGCCCATTAAATAACAAAGCACCGCTTGTGGGCTGCTCAAAACCGCCGATAATACGCAGGGTGGTGGTTTTGCCACAGCCGCTTGGCCCAAGCAGCGTAACAAATTCGTTCTTTCTTATATATAAATCCACGTTATCAAGAACAGTGCTCTTTCCAAAAACTTTTACAATGGATTTAAGTTCAATAAACCGAGGCATAATAGCTACCCCCTTGAATATAATTTTTGGGTTTTTTTCGAAAAAATCTCCCCTTTGGGTTTTTGTGGAGTAATTGCTCCAAACAAATATATATAGAACCATAAACCCGTGACTTTGTCAAAGGTTTTTTTCAACTGCGCAATTTTCCAATTTTAAAAAAAACTTGACATCATATCTTTTAGCGTGTAAAATGTCCTTCGTTGGCCCAGTAGCTCAGTTGGTTAGAGTGCCGGCCTGTCACGCCGGAGGTCGAGGGTTCGAGCCCCTTCTGGGTCGCTAACATGAAGAATTGCCTTATTGTAAGGTGGTTCTTCTTTTATTTTATCACTTCGCTGTTTCATTTCGTTCTGGTGAAATCCTTCGGTTCTGCAAATCATGTGCTAACATCCAGTACTCCGTTCAATATTAGATGATAAACAAAGCCCTGTCATTGTCGAATTTAATTCGGGATGACAAGGCTTTCGTTATATCTCTACGCCGTTTTCCTGTGTTTCTTTTTGCGCTTCAGCGTTGGATTACTCTTCAAAAACTTCCGGGGTTTCCGGAGTTTCCAACTCTTTTTCCCTAAATGACTCTGTCGCATTTGCAAGAATTTTTGCAGCTACATGTCTGCCACCGATACCAAAAGCTAGTACACAAGCAACAGCCGCAGCTCCGAGTATAACGATAAAGGTAGTATTTACAATAAACGTGGCAATTCTAAGTTGGTTAAGAGTCATAAATACCGTCATGGTAATAATAGCTATCTTAACAAGCTTAACTTTAAATGCCGAGCTATGTGTATGTTTACTCATAGCATTTCCGGCAAATTTAGCAAGCAGTATACCAACACCAAACACCAGCAGCGCACCAATAACGTTTGGCAGGTATGCGATAACCATTTCACCCAAATCGTTAAACACTTCAAGATGCAACACATTAAAAGATTGAACCGCAAACAAAAGAATTACAATAAATTTGGCCATGCCGCCAATAATATTCGACACTACTATTTCTTTACCGCCCGGTTCATTGCTTTTGAGGGTGTCCGCAAAAAGACTATTTATACCAATACCCGAAAGGAGTGCCGATAGCAGCGTACCAACAAGTTTGCCAACATGAACGCCAACTATAATAAGTATAATAGCCGTAAAAATATTCGGAATCATTGCGACTACAACTGAAAGCATAGCCACTGCCGGGTCTGAGATGGCTGATATGTTAAGAACTTGCAAAGCGGCGATAGTGATAAAGATAAGTATAAGCCCATAAACGACATTGCCTACAAGAGCCGAGAAGCCAATGGTTGATTCGCCCGGTTTAATTCCTATTTTCTCCTGCAGGTTATCAAACCTTACACGCCTGAGAATACCCACTACAATTTGCTTAATAACTTTTGCAAGTATGTTACCAACCACAAATATCACAATTGCAGCAATTATACTTGGAAGATATCCAAATAATTCATTCATCATGTTTGTGATAGGTGCCGACACACCTTGAAGATTGAGGGTATCAAGTATACCCGGCAGGAAAAGAACGAAGATTAGCACAAACGCAATCTTGCCAAGGATATCGGCAAGGTCTGTTGCTCCGCTATCATCACTTTTGTCTTCGTCGTTGTATTTCTCCAGCCTTTTACCCAAATTAAATCGCCTGCAAAGTCTAACCACAATTGCTTTAACAATTGTAGCAATGATTAGAGCAAGAATTAACAGGACAATTGCGTAGACTACAGACGGCACCGTACCTACCAGAGATGACAAAATTTGTTCGAAATGACTCATACTATTTCTCCTTTTTTTTGGAATATTTTGTATGGTTTATTATACATGTATTTGAAGATATAGCAAGAGGTAAAATGCTGTGGCGGGGTTTTGGGTAGTATCGAGGAATGGGAGTGTAGGCGTTTTGCATGAAAAATCCTGTCGAATTGGTATTACTCAAGCCTGTATATTATCCACAAGGTTATAGGCTATTAAGTTTTTCTCTGTCGTATTTTAGGTGATAATATAATGTGTTTTAGCATCCATTAAATTTTTTTTAATTATACCCATCATTTATAATATTTCTACTTGCATATTGCGTTATTTATAATTGTTGCAAGAGCGCGGAGGCGATTTGCTATCGTTTTTGCATCGCCCAACATATATATTGTGTTTTTAGGATCTTGAGTCTTATCAGTCACATACAAAACTCCTATTTCTGGCTTTGAAAGATATTCCGCCGCACTTATTAGTTCTTTTAAAGATGGGGACAAGCTTGTATCTCGTAAAATTAAAAATAGATCGCGTGGCGAGAGGCCACCCATTGTTTCCTGTTCTTGATTTATCTTTGAGATAACTGCTGTAGCTACCTCTAATTCACGTTGTTTTGAGGCGATAAGTTCATCGAGTTGCGAAAGACCATCAGGAACCTTAAAAGCCAAGCTAATCTCTTGAAGGCTCAATCCAATTGATTCATAAGCACGTGTAATTGTACATAATTGTTCAACCGTGATTAAAGCAAACTCTTTCTTTCGAGCATGGTTTTTAATTGTGTCACCACTAAACCCTGGGCCAATTATGCCGACGAAGTTAGCATTGTTAATATCTTTGTGCGTTTCAATCGCCACATCACTTATATCGCTGTGAGAGACTTGACCGCTTGATTTCGATTTTCCATCTATAATTGCAATAAAACTCGTGCCATCGTTATCTCGCCATCGTATTATAACATCCGTATCTCCAGACCCACTTATTCGTTTAGAGTCAAAGCCCATAAATCGAAATGTTCGCGCAATTGCTTCTTCAAAAGCAGCACCTGAAATCATATTATCCGCAGTAGGGTCACATGATGAACGGACTAAGCATTCTAGAATCTGTTCCATTTCTTCAGCCAAAAGATTAATAGCATTTTTTCCAGTATCAGACATAGAGATGGATTCTCTTACGCATTGTTTTTCCGCTGGTTTATCTGCAAGAGGTAGACTTGAAGCAAGGCGCACCCCTGTAGGGGTCGCTTTTAAATGAAGATATTGTGGCTCTTCTAAAAGACCTGCTTCAAGGAGAAAACCAATAATCCATCTAGCCTTATCTGTATTAATGCCATACTGTTTTGCCTGTGAATAAACATCGTTACGAAGTATGCTATTTTTTGCGACCTCAACCAATTCACCAACAAACCGTATATTAGCATGAAGGATCCGGATAAAGTCAAAATCATTACCAGTTTCGAGCCATGCTCTCGCCGCCGCAGTTGCTACGTAAACACCTCGTCCTACTTCTTCTAGCAAACCGGAAGCTTTCAAGAAGGGCAACATTGAATCAATACTACCTAACTTCAAACCAAACTCCTTCTCTATGAATGAGAAAAGGTCTGCCTTAGTAATCCGCTCTGATGCTGTTTGTATTATCGCTCTAAGATTGTCGATACGATTCGGGCTTGGAACCCAAATATTATAAGTGGAGCGTTTAAGATGCGCTTCTGGAGATTCCGTCAGATTCTGGAGAAGCATAGCAATCTCTTCAGGTGGTTCAGTGATCTCGACATCTTCAGCATCAAAGTTTTCAAGTACATCGGGAGCGATAAGATGCCACTCTTCCAATGCGATTGTTCCTGCTACGGTTACTCCCCATTTACGATTGCCAACCCCTTCTATTAAACCAAGAACCTCCAGCCAGTCCATACGCTTTCTAGTATTATGGAGATTCGTCCAGTTTAATCCATATATCTTGCACAATTGATCATCAACCGCTTCAACTGTTGAAGGTATTGAATCCAAAATATTGAGAGCCTCACCAAATAAACGTAATCTGCTTTGAATGATATCAGCTAGCTGTTTTTCTGTCGGGTTTGCGTTAAATTTAATGCCTACATCAGATAAATAAAGAATATTCGACCGATTCATCGCAATTCCAGCCCATCTTAAAAAGTTAGCACATAAACTCCATGATTGAGCATCAGGGCTTGCATTCAAGCTTTTTGTTTGTCCTGACCCTATTAAATCAACTGTATCTTTAACTAGGGAAAACCAAGCATGCTTACCACCTCGCAATTCAGGAACGGACCAACTCTTCCGTAGCCACTCAATTCTTTGTCTTTGTAGGCTTGTAGCATTTGTAAGTTCTAGCATTGTTACCCTCCCTATGCTTTCGGTCTTATGTTTATGTGATTTTCTATTTCCTACGACCATTCCACCGTCCCGGGCGGCTTAGAAGAAATATCATAAACCACCCGACTGACACCATCAATTTCCCCGGTAATACATATAGCCATACGCCCCAGCACCTCATGAGGAATGGGCGAATATGTAGCAGTCATAAAATCCTGCGACGTTACCGCGCGAATGGCAAGCACCGGATCAAAAGTACGCACACCGTTCTTTACACCTACGGAATAAGTATCAGTCAAAACAGCAAAGTACTGGTCGGGGCGTGGGATAAGCATGTCAAGCTCCTTACGCACAATAGCATCTGCGTAGCGCAGGATTTCCAGCTTATCGGCAGTTACCTCGCCTATTATGCGCACGGCAAGGCCAGGACCTGGGAACGGCTGACGGTTTATAAGCGACGATGGCAGCCCCAGCAGTATTCCTATTTTGCGCACTTCGTTTTTGAACAGAGCCGACAATGGTTCAATGATTTTTTCAAAATCTAAATTTTCCGGTAGGCCGCCTACGTTGTGGTGGCTTTTTATTTTTGCGTTTTGTGCCGTGCCGGATTCTATAATGTCGGGATAAATTGTGCCTTGGGCGAGGAATGGTACGCGCCCCAGCTTTTTAGCCTCTTCTTCAAACACGCGAATAAACTCCGTGCCTATTATCTTGCGCTTGGCTTCCGGGTCGGTTACGCCTTTTAGTTTGTCCAAAAACCTGTCCATTGCGTTAACGCGGATAAAATCCAAATCGAATCCGGCAAAAATTTCTTCCACGGCATCGCCTTCGCCCAGACGCATTAGGCCATGGTCTACAAAAACGCATGTAAGCTGCCCGGGTATCGCTTTTGACAACAGTGCTGCACAAACAGACGAATCCACCCCGCCGGAAAGTGCTAAAAGCACCTTCTCCTTGCCAACTATTTGCTGAATTTGCTCTATTTGAGTACGTATGTAATCCTCCAGCTTGTAATTGCCTGTGGCACCGCAGATATTAAACAAAAAATCGTATAACTTGCCTTCTCGCCCTTCTTTACTTATTGCGTGAAAATGCTTGTGGTACGAATCGCCTTCGTAAACATTTTCGCAAAACCCCTCGAAAATCGGAAAACCAAGTTCCTGTATTGCAGGATTAAGTTCCCCATTCCCAAGCAAAACTATACCGATAGGGTTTAACGCGCTTATCCGCTCTGCAGAAGCCTCCCCCGGCAGAATTTCCGCATACACATTAAACTCTCGTATTGTACGCGCAAGAAACTCTCTGTGCGGGCTGCCGAAGTCTAATATCAATACCAATTCGTTCATATTTGCACCGTTCCTTCATATATAGTTACGCAGTCGCCCGTCATGTAAACGGTTTCGTCTGTGTATTTTATCGTTAAAATGCCGCCTCGTACTTCCACTTGTATGTCCGTATCCTTGTCCGAGTAGCCCATTAACACTGCCGCCACTGCCGCGGCACATGCACCCGTGCCGCTGGCCATAATTTCTCCCGTGCCACGGTCCCACACGTGCATTCTCATATGATTGCGCTTTATCATTTGCACAACGCCCAGGTTAATGCCTTTTGGGAACAAGTCCGACGTTTCAAAAGCTGCGGCTACGGTGGACAATTCGAAATGGTCTATGTCGTCGTGGAAAATTATCGCGTGAGGGTTGCCCATGGATACGCAGGTTATCTCGTACGGGTTGCCCGCAATTTCCACCTTGCGCGCAACTACCATAGCACCCGTCAAATTTACGGGTATTTTTTCCGGGGATAGTTCCACCCGGCCCATATCCACCCTTGCGGCAGTAATTTCGCCGTTTTCTTCGATAAGGGTGAGATGCTTTATGCCGCTGGAAGTTTCGATTGTTATTTGCAGGCTGTCTACCATACCATGGTCATGCAGGTACTTGCCCACACAGCGAACAGAGTTGCCGCACATAAGTCCCTCACTGCCGTCTGCGTTGTACATTCGCATTTTTGCGTCTGCAATTTCTGACGGTGTGATAAGCACAATGCCGTCGCCGCCAATAGATTTGTTACGGTGAGACAAGCGGATTGAAAGCTCGCCAGGGTTGGGGAAATCTTGGTTAAAATAGATAAAGTCGTTGCCACAGCCATGCATTTTTGTAAAGTTTGTCTTGGTCATTTGCGTCACCGTCCCTTTTGATAAAATGTACAATAAATGGTTGGTTAAGTCAAGGTCACACCAAACGCATGAATGAAAACCCACAAGAAATCTGATAAACTCATAAATGGGTGAATCAGAAATGAATAATATACGACAGTGGCTATCACATACTTCGCAAACTTGCACTTGCCATTCTTAAAACTTTCGAACTTGATAAAAATTATAGTTCAAAAAGAAACTATTTGCTGCATCATACAACTTCTCAAAATTTGCAGAACGGATTATGATTCTGCAAATAAATTCATTTTTTGTATCTTTCACTTGGAGTATGGCTTCATGCATTTTGAGTACCGCTGATTAAGCTCTATTGAAACATAAGGCTCACAGTGCTATACTAATTATATGGGGGTTTTATCCCTAAACTCTAAAAAACAAGGATGATCATATATGTTTTTTAATAATGCCATAGTAAGGCTACCCGGACGTTCTATTGAAAACGGGATCAGCTCTGTGCCAGAGCTTGGCAAACCGATTTATGAAAAAGCACTGAAGCAACATGCCGATTATGTCCAAGCTTTGGAAAAATGCGGTATTACCGTTACTTTACTCGAGGCAATGGAAGAGTTTCCTGATTCATGCTTTGTGGAGGATACGGCGGTACTAACGCCAAATTGCGCTATTATATCAAGACCGGGTGCCGCTACACGGCAGAGAGAATCTTCTTTCATACTGGATACAATAAGAAACTTCTATACGGATGATCAAATTGCTTACATTACCGCACCAGGAACCTTGGAAGGCGGCGATGTTATGATGGTAGGGAATCACTTTTACGTCGGCAACTCCGCTCGTACTAACACTGAAGGCTGCCGGCAATTCCTTGAAATACTCAAGCACTTCGGCCATAGTTGCTCGATAGTACCACTTAGTGATTTCTTGCACCTAAAGACAGGCCTATCTTATTTGGAAGATAACAATTTACTGATAGCTGGCGAGTTTGCAGAAAAGAGTGATTTCAAAAACTTTAATAAAATCTTTGTTGCCAAGGATGAACTTTATAGTGCAAATTGTTTATGGTTAAACGGCAATATTATAGTACCAACCGGTTTCGAGAAAACAACTCATGCAATTCGCGAACTTGGCTATACAGTTTTACAGGTGGATACTTCGGAGTATCGTAAAATAGACGGCGGACTTAGCTGCCTGTCGCTACGATTTTAACGCCTTAACAAGTTATAAGCAGAAATGTAAACTACTCATTAAAATTATAGAAATTAATTAATAGAATAGGTATTAGGATTTTGACAAATGATTATTTCCACGCTATAATACTCAGGTTGTAGCAGTGAACTACACACATGGTCTGCCTTTTTTGGGTGCGTTTTAGAAGTCTTGACGTATTGAGACTTTAACGTATGTGACCATGGAGGAAAAACCCATCTTAGGAGGTGCCTTAATGGCAGTAATTTCAATGAAGCAATTGCTTGAAGCAGGGGTACACTTTGGTCACCAGACCAGACGCTGGAACCC
>Ga0123355_10000035_pt1 | contig 135705 bp, 126 predicted proteins | sample TergutEmb28metaG_3_FD_89872 | JGI IMG/M metagenome (GOLD analysis project Ga0123355, IMG submission 89872) | Embiratermes neotenicus P1 segment gut microbial communities from Petit-Saut dam, French Guiana - Emb289 P1 | ecosystem: Host-associated > Arthropoda: Insects > Digestive system > Gut ...
ACCAAGGAGGCGTTTCCCATGGGAAAAGCAAAATTTGAAAGGAACAAGCCCCACGTCAACATCGGCACCATCGGCCATATTGACCATGGTAAAACCACGTTGACCGCCGCAATCACAAAGACGCTGCACGAGCGTTACAAGTTGGGCGCAGCCGTTGATTTTGACAAAATTGACAAAGCCCCTGAAGAAAAAGCACGCGGAATTACGATTTCTACCACGCACGTAGAGTACGAGACCCCCGCACGTCACTATGCCCACGTGGACTGCCCCGGCCATGCCGACTATGTAAAGAACATGATTACCGGTGCAGCGCAAATGGACGGAGCCATCTTGGTAGTAGCGGCTACCGACGGCCCCATGAGTCAAACACGCGAGCATATCCTGTTGGCACGCCAGGTAAACGTACCCAAAATCGTAGTATTCATGAACAAGTGCGACATGGTTGACGACGAAGAAATGCTTGAATTGGTAGAAATGGAAATCCGCGAACTGTTGGATAAATATCAATTCCCGGGTGATGACACCCCCATTATCCGCGGTTCTGCTTTGCAATCTTTGAATGATCCCAACGGCCCCTGGGGCGATAAAATCCTTGAACTGTTCGAAGCGGTGGATACTTTCATCCCCACGCCCGAGCGCGATCAAGACCGTCCGTTCCTTATGCCTGTTGAAGACGTATTCACCATCACCGGCCGCGGTACCGTTGTTACCGGCCGTGTAGAGCGTGGTACGCTCAACCTCAACGACAAAGTGGAAATCGTCGGCTTTACCGAAGAATCCCGCGAAGTTGTTGTTACCGGCATTGAAATGTTTAAGAAAGATCTTGGCACCGCCATGGCGGGTGACAATGCAGGCCTCTTGCTTCGCGGCGTGCAACGTACCGACATCGAGCGTGGTCAAGTTTTGGCGAAGCCCGGCAGCGTAACCGCGCATACGCAATTCACCGCGCAAGTTTACGTACTGTCCAAGGACGAAGGTGGCCGTCATAAAGCCTTCTTCTCCAACTACCGCCCGCAGTTCTACTTCCGTACAACCGACGTAACCGGTGTTTTCCAGTTGCCCGACGGTGTAGAAATGTGTATGCCCGGCGACCATATCGAAATGACCGTAGAGCTCATCTCTCCAATCGCGATGGAAGAAGGATCTCGTTTCGCTATCCGCGAAGGCGGCCGTACCGTAGGCGCAGGCTCGGTAGTAAAAATCATTAAGTAAGACGAATGTCGCGAGTCTTAATCGACACAAGATATTCGGCAACACCCCGCAACAAGACAATTGAATATCACCACCGGCTACGGCCTTAGGCTAAGCCAAAGTAACAAATTGGTTTTCCACTTCATAAACGGACTCAAATTTGTTACCCGCAACACCATTGTTACAATTTCCACTTCATAAACGGCACTTTGTAACAATATTTCCACTCATACAATTGAGCCACTCCGCAAGGAGTGGCTTTTTTGATTCAGACGATTAATTTTAAGAACTTGCACAATTCACAGTGTACATACGCACATCTTTATATAATAATATTCTTACATAAAATCCATATAAACGATTTCGAGGAGGAAATTATGAAGCGAACAGCATGGAAACGAGCCTCACTTGCATTTACATTGATTATGGTTTTATTTTTCAATACATGGATACCTGTTCATGCCGTCGGAAATGAACCTTATCTATCTTTTGATTATGAACAATTAAAAATTAATTTTGAAAATGAATTGCAAGCATCATTTATCGCGGAATTTGGTTATGACTTTGTACGAAATCATAATATATCGGTTGAAAATGCAATTTATTTAACCGATTCTTTTGCTTCTTCACGTTCATCGCAAAATGTTTATCCAAATTATTTTGCCGGATTATATATTGACGATAATGGCAACTTGGTTGTATTAGTTACGGAATGTAATAATAATTCTTATCGTGAAATTAATTCGTTAATGGCAAACAACCGATTTGCGAATACAATTTTTCGCACAGTTAATTATTCCTATAATGAATTGCAGGAATTGTGGCTTTATTTATTGCAACCTGATAATGAAATTTATTTATTAGAATATGCACAATCATGGTTTGTTGATATTTATAATAACAGAATTGTTATTCGTTTGTTTGATTATAACGAAGAAATTATTAAAATCCTTAAACAAAATATTATTGATTCGTCAATGATTGTTTTTGAAGAGGCATGCAACTATCTTTTAAAGCACTTTAACGATAGCAATCATGTACTTCCAATAATGGAAACAGAAGATTTGTATTATGTGGAAATAATGCCATTAAATGTTATAACCCTAACTTCGGGGCAAGGTATATATAGAAGGAGTCCGGGAGGATTTGTTAGAACGGGGTCTATCGGATACCGCGCCGTAGATCAAGTCGGAAGAGTCGGATTTATGACAAACGCGCACGGCACTCGTACAGGGAATGAAACAATATTTACGAACATGTTGACAAGAGGAATGGATATATATATAAGATTGCTGGGCACTAATATCCATAGACGTATAGGAACTGTTCAACTTTCACATTTGCAAAGAACCGGTGACAATAACACCCCTGCACCGCATCGAATTGACGCTGCTTTTGTTCTGTTAAATCCCGAACCCGGAACAATCATTAATTTGAATCTTCCCCATGGAATAAATGCCGGCTCAAGAAGTCCCATTCGTGGTGAACGAGTTGCTATCAGAGGAACTCCAATGGGTCAGACAACCGCTTCAACATTTAATAGAGCAGTTAGAGACCTTCATCATGTATGGAATATTGGAGGTGCAACTATTGATGTAACCACTGTAGAAATGTTTGAAGCACCTTTTACATTAATTCCCAGTGGTGTTAGCGGTGGCATAGTATGGTTTTTATCTGATTCACGCGTGGCAGGCATTAATTTAAGTGATGGCGGGTGGTTCAATCAAGTTAATAGTATTAATAGAATGTTTATATATGGATAATTAAACGTTGATATATAAAATAGGGTTGCGATAATCGCAACTCTATTTATATATCATAGAGGAGAAATAATGATAGAACTATTTTTTATTCGAAAACTAAATAAATTCATATGGATCATTTTAATTATTATTGTTTTGACAAGTTGCAACCGTTCAGATGAAGCACAAGAGAGGTACTTGCAAAACACGATTGATAGTATTAGTTTGCTTCCAATTGTTTTTTTGCCTGCGGCTGAATATATAACCATAGATTATTATGGGTTGCAACCAACGCACTCGCCTTACGCATGTACCAGCGAAATCTTGTATAACAATTCTATGACTATAACAGAGAACAAACATTGCAATTCCATTTTTGCAACCATTAATAATCCTACCGATTATTGGATTTTTTGGGATAGATGGAATGCATTTTCACACCCAAATACTATGAGAAACAATTTTCATGGGTTATACAATATTCTCGAATATTTTGATGGATATAATTGGTATTTGCTTTCTCCAAGGTATAATATTATTTATTTTTCTATTGGAACAATTCCTATACATCCTATGGAGTCTTGTGTGTTTTGGTTTGATATTGAATGTATTTTTGGTATCTTGCCACCGGGATTATATAGAATCCGTATGCAAATAGGACTTGGAACATATATAAACAGTTTAACTGAGCAATTAAAATTTCATCACTTATTATTGGATTTTACTATTCCCTTTGAAAACTAAATTAATGTTAGTAGGTTATTGAATTTAAAATGAAAATAAACCAACAAAAATCCCGCTGCGTTTGCACAGCGGGGTTTTTATTGATCGATATTTGGTGAATTGTGTTTATGCAGTTACAAACTTACGCAGCCCCGGCCGCCATTTTTCGGTTTCTCTTTTTGACAGATTAAAGGTATACATGGCACCGCTGTTGGTTTGTATGGTGTGACGGACTTTGTTTTTGAACAGGCCGAAGATTTCTTCGTGGGTGGCCACAATGTCTGCCAGCATAATTGCGTTATATTTGCTTGAATTTCTGGAAAGCATGCCGGAAATGGCACCGACGATCAATCCGCCGCCCACACCGGACATGCCGTCTTCCTTGAAAATCAAGCGGTGATCTGTCAAGAGAATTTCGACCAAATCGGCTTTTACGCCGCCGGCTTCGTGTTGCACAACCGTGCGGTGTGTTTGCGTTTCAGTGTTTTTGTTGATTAAATCAGTGGCGCACAAAGTGCAATGTACAGGCACTTCTTCGCCTTTGGCCGTTTTCATGATGTTGTAGCAGATGTGACATTGTATTTTTGTCTTTCCCATTTAGGTTCCTCCGATTTGCGTTTTAATCGCGGCGCGTGTAATAAAATACTTCGCTTGCATTGCGGGTGTTTTGTAATCTTAGCGTGTTGCCTGTGATGGTAACATTCCAACTATCGGTAACATTGGTGGCTCCCAATGCAAAAATACGCAATTGGCCATTGACCATACCCCATATAAAATGATTTACATCCCCTTCAAAACCTCTGTTGCCGCCACCCGCTTCACCAAAGACATATCGCCAAGTGGGGTCGTCGTTCCATTCCCATGTGCTTGCAAGTGCGGGGTCAACAATCCCGACTTGGTTAAAGTTTAATATAAAGCCTCTTTCTTGTTGGCTGCTAAGGCGAAGTGTTTGATTATCACCAATGGTGAAGGTCCAACGTTCGTTTCGGATTTCTCCCGATTCTACGTATTGCCTGTCGCGGTTTATACGAAGGGTATCGCCCGATACGCTCCATGTAAATGTTTCGCCTCGGCGGCTGCCGGTTCCGTCTTCATTAAAGGTGAACATCATTGCCATCGATTGCGTTGACTGCCAACGCCCCACAAGGTCTTCATAAATTTCGCCGCCGCCGCAACCGGTCAGCAAGCCAGTAAGTACAAATAACAGCGTGGCCATGGCGAGCAAATACTTAAAATACTTTTTCATCTTTGTCATCTCCTTTTTTTATGAAAATATAGCAGGAGCGCAAATTAATGTCTGTGATGTTTTACGCACATTACTTACATGCGTTGATTTATAATCGATATTCGCCCATGATTTTATTTCAACGATCATGACGGGGCATTAATACCTATGTAGTGTATAAAGGCACAGCAAAAGGCCGACGCTGTTAAAAATAATAAAGAGCAACCCATCCGCGGCTTGGTTGTCCACCAACGCCAGCACAAAGGCAGCCACCACACCCAACAATGAAAACGCCGTAAACAAGCCCAATCCTCGTAGCGGTGCGTATTCACGCAGGGTGATACGCCGCTCGATGCCCGTCAGCACCTTAAACAACGGCCGGATGTATAACATTACAACGGCGAAAATACCCAACCCAAGCCCCGCCAACACAATCAAAACAAACACAAAAATATACGCCGCCACCATGCCCACAATCAAGCCGCCGTACATCATATAAGGCACTTCCTGTGCCAACGCTACCGCCAATCCGACGATAATCATAACCAGCGCCAACACCGACGCAATCTTAAACATTTTCAACGCCAGCAGCGTTTTGTTAATCTTCCTGCGCCGCGAAAACAACGCCTCATACATCATCATCCACAACGGCACGATATAAACAGCCGCAAAAACAATTTCAATAATCCCCAGCCACAACGGCAGTATAAACGCGCTGCCTATTGTACCCAGCGTCATCAACACGCAACCCACAACAAACGGACCGCCCGTAACCAAATCCTTCATCTTTTTTATGTAATCAACGTCCCCCGCCGCGTGGGGGACGTTTTTCTTGCCGCACATTTCACAAAGTAAGTTGCCGTTGTTTAAGAGTTCGCCGCATTCGCTGCACATGGGGTGATTATCTTCCACCCTTATCATACGCCTGCCCCAATGCCTTGGGTGCAAGGGTATTTTTCGAGGTCAGGGCCAACACGATCAGCGTTGCCACGTAGGGCGCCATACGGAAGAAGTTGGCGTGTATGCCCGAATCCCGCAGGATGGGAATGCCCGAAAATTGTGACGCCACGCTAAGCATCAAGCCGAAGAAAAACGCGGCGAAGAAAATCCGCTGCGGCTTCCACGCGCCGAAGATGAGTACGGCCAACGCGAGGAAGCCGTAGCCCGCTACATTGCCACTAAACGCCGCCATAACCGGCACCACATATATCATGCCACCCATACCTGCCAACGCGCCGGAAATAATTACACCCGAATAACGCATCTTGGCAACGGACACGCCTACACTGTCCGCCGCTTGGGGATGCTCGCCGCAAGCCCGCAGCCGCAGGCCGAATTTTGTCTTGTACAACACAAACGCCGCCACCGCCAGGATGACAATTCCTAACAACGAAGTCAGGTACGTATTGCGGAACAGCATGGGCCCCAGGAAGGGGATGTTGCCCAACAGGGGTACGCTTTCGATGCGGAACACGTTGGTGAAGTGGATGTGCTGCGTATCGATGATCGTTTGCGCGCCATAAATGGCAAACGCCGCCGCAAACATATTAATAGCAATACCGCTGATGACTTGGTTGGCACGCAAATTTATGGACGCAAACGCATGCGCCAAGCTCACAACAACGCCCGTTAGTGTGGCAATCAGCAACGTCAATAGCAGCAACAACGCTGCATGAATTTGTACTTCCCACACACGCTGCATGTAATGGATAAACATCGTACCCGTAAATGCGCCCAAAATCATCTTGCCCTCAAGCGCGATGTTAACCACGCCACTCTTCTCGGAGAACAACCCGCCCAACGCCACCACAATTAGCGGAATCATGATGTACACGGTCCAGTGCATGATGCTGTAAAAAACTTCTATACTCATGCTTGGTCACCTCCGTTTTGAGTGGGTTCTTCATCCGTGATGGGTTCTTCCGGTGCGGTGGGCTCTTCTAATGCGGGCGGTTCTTCTGCCGGTGCGGTTTCCTCCGGCGGCGCCGACCGTTCCTTAAACCATGTGACTATTCGCTTGCCCAAGAACATCTTCACCAGCGATACAAACGCGCAGAAATAAATAATCACAGAAATAACAATTTCCACGACCTCAAGCGGGAAGCCTAAGACTTGCACACGCGCCCCGCCCAAGAAGAGGTGCGATATCAACGTTCCGCTGAAGATGATACCAATGGGATTACTGAGCCCCAAGAAAGCCACAGATATCCCCGTGAAGCCGTAGGGCAGCAGCGAATTGCCTACGCCCATATGCACCGTGCCGCTCATGTACAACATGGCACCGCCCAACCCCGCCAACGCGCCCGATATCATCATGGACGAAATAATATTGCGGTTTTGGCTGATGCCGGCGTATTTGGCCGCGTCTTTGTTAAAACCGCAGGCTTTTAATTCGTAGCCGAAAGTGGTTTTTTCCAAGATAACATACACCAAAATGGCCGCAATGATGGCGATGAATATACCGATATTGATCTGCGACGACCGGTAAATACCCGACCCTCGGATAAATTCACTTCGGAAGATATTTTCCAATCCAAACGTGGGCAAATTGGAATTGGGCGGCAAGCTGGCGCTGCGGTTTTCTATCGGGAAGAAAGCATAGCGTTCGATAAGGAACACCACGAAGAACATACTAATGTAGTTGGTCATGATGCACGAGATAACTTCATGTACATTGCGGAAGGCCTTCAAGATGCCGGGGATTGCGCCCCACAACGCCCCCACCACCGTAGCCGCCACCAGCGCAAATAGAATACGCACACCGTCCGGCGTGCCTTGAAAGTTAAGGCCAATTAAAATTGCCGTGATGCCCCCGGCCGCAAATTGCCCCGTAGCACCAATGTTAAACAAGCCCGTCTTAAACGCGAACGCCACCGACAAACCCGTCATAATGATGGGTGTTGCCCCTTGCAACACATTGCCGATGCTGCGCATTTCACTGAAGCCGAAGGTCAGGATCGTCCGAAACGCTTCCCATGCTGCGCTTGGGTTGCTTATAAGCATAATCAAGAAGCCCACCAACAAGCCAATCGCCAACACCACCAGCGACGACATGAAACTCATGAATCCATCGCGGTTCATGCGGACACCTCCGTTTCGGTTTTGTCGTATGCAATATCGTCCATGCGCTTGGCACCGGACATGTACAGCCCCAATTCTGCAAATGTTACTTCCTTGGGGTTCACATCGGCCACAATTTCACCCTCGTACATGACCAAGATGCGGTCGGATACGTTCATGACTTCTTCCAATTCTAGCGACACGAGTAAGACGGCCTTGCCGTTGTCGCGCTGCGCCAATAATTGGCTGTGAATGTACTCGATGGCGCCCACGTCCAGCCCGCGCGTGGGTTGCACGGCGATAAGCAACTGCGGGTCGCGGCTTATTTCGCGGCTCAGGATTACTTTTTGTTGGTTGCCGCCGGACATGGAGCGTGTGGGCGTGACTTCGCCTTGCCCACTGCGGATATCAAAACGCTCAATCAATTCCCGCGCATATTCCGCAATCACATTCATCTTCAAGAAACCGCCGCTTTGGAATTCGGGCGTGTAGTACGTTTGCAAAATCGTGTTGTACGCCAGCGTATAATCTAAAACAAGGCCGTGTTTGTGCCGGTCTTCGGGGATATGCGCGATGCCTGTTTCGGTACGTTTGCGGATTTTGGCCTTGGTGATGTCTTGCCCGTTCATGGTAATCGTACCGCTGTCGATGTTGGATAAACCTGTCAGCGCGTACACCAGGTCCGTTTGCCCGTTGCCCTCAATGCCGGCGATGCACAAAATCTCACCTGCGCGCACATCAAAACTAACATTGTTAAATTTGGCCTTGCCAGATTTTTTCTCATTGCCGCGGCGCGTTAGGTTGCGTACTTCCATGATGACCTTACCCGGCGTTGCTTCTTTTTTATCCAACGACAGGATGACCTTGCGGCCTACCATCATTTCGCTCATTTCTTCTTTGCTGGTAGATGCCACATCCACCGTGCCAATCATCTTGCCCTTGCGCAATACACTGCATCGGTCGGCCACCAATTTTATTTCGTCCAACTTGTGCGTAATAAACAAAATCGACTTGCCTTCTGCCGCCATGTTGCGCATGGTTTGCATCAGCGCGTCAATCTCCTGCGGGGTCAATACCGCTGTGGGCTCGTCAAAAATCAAAATCTCGTTCTGCCGGTACAGCATCTTTAAGATTTCGACCCGTTGCTGCATACCTACGGATATTTGCCCCACTTCCTTGTCAATGTCGATATCGAATCCGTATTTGGCCGACAACGCAAGCACTTGCTCGCGCGCTTCGGCCATTTGCAACACACCTGACCGCGTCGTTTCCACGCCCAGCACAATGTTCTCCAATACCGTAAAATTGTGCACCAGTTTAAAGTGCTGATGCACCATGCCGATGCCCAAGCGGTTGGCGTCGTTGGGGCCCGCAATGGCCACGGGCTCGCCGTCTTTAAAAATTTCGCCCGCTTCCTGCTTGTACAACCCAAAAAGCACGCTCATCAGCGTGCTCTTGCCCGCGCCGTTCTCGCCCAGCAGCGCGTGGATTTCGCCTTTCTTGAGTTGCAAGGTGATGTCGTCGTTGGCAATAATACCAGGGAATTCCTTGGTGATGTTGCGCATTTCGATGATATACAAGGTGCGTCAACTCCTTTAATTGGGCAAATATGTAAAAAAAGGGGCGCATTCCGCGCCCCTTTGTCGGGTACTTAATTAAATTTCGGTTACAGTTACGATGCTCAGGCTTGCGATGATACCGGGGGTGTCATCGGGATGGCCAGCGTTGTTGATGTTTACGCTACCGCCAGCAACTGCGGCGAAGATAGCGTCGTATTGTGCTTGGGTAAAGGTCGAGAAGCGGCTATTGTTCATGGGCAGTGCCACACCGTTGGTGGATGCATCGAACGTGATGATTTGGCCGCCGCGGAAGTTGCCGTTCATGATATCTACCAGCATTTCATAAATGGTGCCTTCCAAGGATTTCATCGCGGAGGTGATTACGCGGGGAGACAAGTGATATTGGTCAACGTCTACGCCGATCATCCATGCGTTGCTGGCTTCGGCTGCAGCGGCTACGCTGTTACCAGCCGCGCCTGCGGCTACGAAGATAACTTCGGTGCCATCGGCATACCATACGTTGGCAGAAGCGGTGATTTCCGGCGATGCGCCGAAGCCGCCCAAGTAGTGGAAGTTAACATTAACGGTACCGGGTTCCAAGCCCATGGCTTGCGCTGCATAGTCTGCGCCTTGCAAGAAGCCGTGGCCAAAGCGTACAACTGCGGGTACGGGGTTGCCGCCCATGAAGCCCAATTGGGTAAAACCTTCACGTACAGCGGCATAACCGGCCAAGAAGCCCGATTGATGCTCGGCATACAGCAAGCCTACCAAGTTGGAAGCAGGTGCGCCGCTGGGGCCAGAGTCAACCACGATAAAATGCGTGTTGGGGAACATAGCTTGCGCTTCATATGCGGCTTGTGCAAAGTGGAAGCCGGGCAATACAAGCACATCTGCACCATTTTCAATGGCGTCAAGGAAGATGTCCAAGCGCGCTTCAACGGTAGGTTCGTGGGGTTGCATGAATCTGAAAGAACCGCCGTGTGCAGCTACAAAACGGCGCGCGCCGTCTGCAGAACCTTGATTAAAGCTGCCATCGTCCAATGTAGAATCGGGCGCGGGGCTGTGAGAAATCAAGAATACGTTCATGTTGTCGTTGTTGCCGTTGCCATTTCCATTGTCGTCATCATCATTGCCGCCGCATGCTGTAAAGCCTACAATTGCGCCTGCCAATAATGACAGTACCAAAAGCAGTTTCAAAACCTTCTTCATGGAATTGCCTCCTTTTGAATAGAGGGGCTGTGCCCCGTAATATGTTCGTAACCAAATTGTAATAGACGGGCTATGACCGTGTCAAGGCATGCTCCGCTGCCGCCAAAATCATCTCGCGCAGCCCTATTTCCATCAAGCGCGATTCCATGCGCTCGATGACTTGGGCATTGGGTTTATTTTCGGGGTGCTTGGCAACAAACAGCGTGCAACAGTCTTCAAAGGGGCGGATGGAAATATCAAATGTGCCAATACGCCGCGCGATGGCGATGATTTCGTGTTTGTCCATGGTGGTCAGGGGGCGCAGGACGGGCAGGGGCGTAGCAGAGTTGACGGCGGCCAGGCTTTGCAACGTTTGGCTGGCGACTTGGCCCACTGCGTCGCCGGTGATTAAGCAGAGTGCTTTCTCCGCGGCAGCCACGTGCGATGCGATGTGCATCATGGCACGCTTGAGGAAAATGGTGAGTTTTTCTGCCGGTACGTGTTCTTGCAAATAGAGTTGGATGTCCGTGAAGGGCACGACACGCAGGGGGATAACGCCCGTGTAGGGGGCCAGTGCACCCAGCAAGTCGTTAACCTTGTCCGTCACGCGCTCGCTCACATACGGCGGCGAGTGAAAGTACAGCGGAATCAACGACACGCCGCGTTTGGCTGCCAAGTACCCTGCCACCGGCGAGTCAATGCCCCCCGAAAGCAGCAGCACGCCCCGCCCCGCCGAACCATAAGGCAATCCGCCCTCGCCACCCACCGACGTTACATAGAAGTACACATGGTTGCGCACCTCCACATGAAAAACCGTATCCGGCGCATGCAAATCCACCCGCGCCCCCGGCATATTATCAAACAAGCATTCCCCAATGTCCGCAGATATCTCCTGCGAGGTTAACGGAAACCGCTTGTCCGCCCGCTTCGAAGCCACTTTAAACGACCCGCCGCGCAACTTATCCCGAAAGAACTCCAGCGCAATCTGCCGCAGTGCGCCCATCTCCCGCTCCGTAGTCTTGATGCCCACACAAAAAGCAATGCATCCGAAAATCGTTTGCACCAACGGCAGCACCGCATCCGTGTCCAAGTCGCCGCTCAAGTCCTCAATGACAAACCGGCCTTGTTCGCGGAATACACGAATATTGCCCGTATGCAGGCTTTTAATCCGACGCCGTATGTCGTCCATAATTTGCTTCTCGTAGAAGCCGCGGTTGCCTTGCCGCAGCGCGACCTCGCCATACTTGACGAGGAGGATGCGTTTGGTGGTGGGGGGTGGGGGGGTTGTTTGTGGGTTGGACATGTGTGCCTCCGGATTTTTGTTATTTGGTGGTTGCTAAAAGTAAAAGATAAGACCCTGGGCGCTGCCCAGACCCGCGAGGGGAAGCGTTCCCCTCGACCCGCGCTGTGTTTCGCGAGGCTCGGATTATTGGCTGGTGCAAATTTTCAGTTGGTTGCAAATTGCAACCAACTGGATTTTTATCCTAGCCATGATTGAAAGGGGGCGACGCCCAGATCAGGGGTCAAGGGGCGCGAGTGCCCCTTGCGGGGTTTGGGGCGGATGCCCCAAGGTCTTAATCTTTTGACTTTAATCATTTGGCAACCAGCCGCCAGCCGCTTACTTTGCGCAGCTGCGCTACGCACTGCACCAGCGCGTGTTTCGTTTCTTTTACCTCTTCCAGCGTGTTCATGTGCGCGAAGGAGAACCGCACAGCACTTTCGGCACGATCTTTGGCGTAGCCCATCAAAGCCAACGATGAGGTGTCACGCTTGTTACGGGATTTGCAAGCGGCTCCCATGGACACGTAGATACCGCGTTCGGACAACATGTGAACGAGGACTTCGCCGCGCGTGCCTAGGAAGGATAGGTTCAGTATGTGCGGGGAGGTTTCAAGTAGCGTGGCTTCATGTAGCGTGGCACCGGGCGGAATGACTTGAGCGGCGTTGATATGCGTGGCAGCGATTTCGTGGCAAATGGCGGCTAGGTTAGTATTTAACAACGCGATGTGGGTGTGATGTTCATTACAATGCGCATGCAGGAACTGCGCGGCTTGAGCCAGGGATACGGCAGATGCTACATTTTCTGTACCCGCGCGTAGGTTGGCCTCTTGGCCGCCGCCATGGAAAAGCGGCGCAAGTTTGACGGGCTTGCGTATGGTGATGCAACCGCCTGATGCGTGGATTTTGTGCCCGCTGATGGTATATATATCGGAAGCGTTATAAACGGACGCGGCTTGGGGATCCTTGCAAAAACCTTGTGCGCCATCGGTGAAGATGACGGTTTGTGGGTTGGCGGATTTGAGTTTTTGCGCTAGGGCGGGGATGTCGGTACGGTCGCCGGTTTCGTGGTTGATGTGGGATAGGCAGGCCAGCGTGGGCGCGGCGGTGATTTTTTCTGCCCATTCGGTGGCGGATGCAACGGTTACTGTGGCGTAGCCCATTTGTGCGGCGTGTTGCGCGGGTGCTAACACGGATGGATGCGCCCACGGCTCCACCAAAATAGATGGCATCATGCCGCCATGCCGCGTCTTGCTTATGTAAGACAGCGCGAAACCCAACACAGCCATGTTATTCCCCTCCGTGCCACCCGAAGTGAAGAAAACATCGCGCGGGTCGCAGGACAAAATCGCCGCCAATTGAGCGCGGGCTTGTGTCAGGGTGCGTTCTGCGGCAATGCCCGCCGCATGGGGCGACGACGGGTTGGCGTAGAAGGGTTGCGCCGCAACGTCGGAAATTTGTAATGGCGGCGTGGTAGCGGCGTGGTCGAGATATATCATGCAGGTAGCTCCGTTCTTATGAACACATCTTCATTATTGCGCCAATTCCTTCATTTGTTTTTTGTCCTTGATGAATTCCCAGCGCAATGTTTCAAAGTTTAAAAGCAGCAACAAACGGGAAGTAATTAATGCGAAGATACAAAAAAGGTACAAAGAAGCCTTGAATGAAACAAAATGCAGCGCTTTGTATTTTTACGTTCGCCGCTTTTCAGCGTTCTTCTTTAGCTTGGCCAAATACAATTGATCAATTAACAACACAATGGTAATCAGATTCCATATATAAGTGCGCAACGCAAATCCATCCGTTCCCCGCGCAAACACACCATAATAAGTAAACAAGCCGTATATTACGGCCATACTCCGCGATTTTTATTAAAGCCGAGATACGATTTAATTTGCGGGATATGCTGCACCACGTGGATGACGATCAGCACTAAGCCCACCCGCGCTGTAATACCGTGCAATCTACCCCAACCAAAACCACCTTCAACTCCACCAAAAAACGGTACTAACGCGACAAAACCCGTAGCAATAGAAATCCCCCAAACGGCTAATAAAAGCATGTTTATAACATATTTTCCGCGCACTGCTTTTTTCAATTTGCCCGCGAAGCATGATTGGGTTGTGGCTTTAATCCATTTTCGATGCACAAAAACATGCATGGAAAAAAACAACGTACAGGCGCTGCCCACAATAATATGATAAATGGCACCACTCGTACCATCCCAACGGATGAACGAAAGGACGACGAAGAGGGTCATGGAAATGTCAATGATGATTTTTGTGCGCTTTGTTTGCATGTTGTAACTCCTATGTGTGAAGTTGCTAACCGGCAGTTTCAATCGCTGGATTTTGTTTTCCGATTTGGTTATTTACTACTTTCCCAAAGCAGTGAAATCTGCGCCAAAAGCGCGGGCGCGGCGGTTTCGGTACGTAGGACACGCGGCCCCAATGATACGGCGTGTGCACCGACGGACAGCAAGCTATCCACTTCGCCGCGCGAGAAACCTCCTTCGGGACCTATCCAAATACTCAGCGATGCAGGCAGTGCGGGGTGATTAAGGCAAGACTGCGACGCGGCATACAACGACCGCACCAACCCTACTAATGTAGGCAACGACTCCGCACCCGTTTCCGAAGGGGATAACGCGGCAATCCACAAATGTTGGGAGGGTTTTGTTCCTACCGCGTTCTCAAACCGCACCGGCATTGTCACTTCGGGCAAGATGCCGCGGTTGCATTGTGCGGCGGCGGCGTGGGCTATTTTTTGGTAGCGCGGTTGTTTTTTCTCGATATTTTTGGCAAGGGTATGGGCGGTGTATAGGGGGATGATTTTGGCCGCGCCCAGTTCAACGCTTTTTTGGATGATGGATTCAATTTTGTCGCCTTTGGGGTGGGCTTGGTAGACGGTGATGGGCATGGGTGGTTCAGTGGCGCAAGGTGTGCTGGCGATAATTTCGAAAGCGCATTCAAAATTACGGGAATCAGTTGGTTGCAAGTTGCCACCAACTGGTCGCAACTTGCGACCGGTTGATTCACGCAGAATGGCAGTGTAATCCATACGCGCGCCATCGCACAGGGTTACCTCTGCACCCGGCTTCAAGCGCAGGACGTGCAGTAGATGGTGCGCCGTTTCGCCACGCAAGGTTACGACATCGCCCATTTTATCCCCCGGAACAAAAAAATACTTAGGCATGAATGCACACCAAGCAATGCCAGCCCTCGCGCTGTTGGTCGGCGATGAGGGATAACGCGGGCGGCAACGCGGCGTGCACATCGGCAGCGCGGTCGTCAATGATGCCCGAGGCAATAAAAATCCCGCCCGGTTTTAGCAGGACGGGAACAAGCGGCAACAGCGCAATGACCACATCAGCCACGATATTGGCGACGATTACGTCGTATTTGCGCGCTGCCACGGTATCGCGGACGGATTTATCGGTAATAATATTGCCGTGTAGCACTTCCAGTCGGGCGGATTGAATGCCTTGCGCCGATTGCTGTGCGCGGCATTCAATCGTGCCAACGCTATTGAGTGCGGCGTTTTTATGCGTGGAAGAAATGGCCGACGGATCGATATCGCAAGCGGTCACGTGTGCCGCGCCCAACTGCAAGCCGATGACGGACAAGATACCGCTACCGCAACCCGCGTCCAACAGCACATGCCCCTCACGCACATAATTTTGCAACGCCTCCACGCAAAGGTAAGTCGTAGCGTGTTGCCCCGTGCCGAATGCCGAACCGGGATCCAGTACAAAGGTAATTGGACTTGTTTCGGGCGAGCCGTTAATCGCAGGCTCCGCTTGCGGTGGTACATCCCACGCGGGCACAATCGTAACACGCCCCACACGTATGGGCACAAAGTGCTTTTTCCATTCCTCCAGCCAGTCCGCGTCATCCACGAATTCCATTTCCAACCGAGTAGCGAAAGACAAAGACGGCAGCGCTTCCTTTATATCTACCAATGTTTGTGCGCCTTGCGCATCGGCGGGCAGGTAGCACACCACGCAAGCAGCGTCATCTGCGGGAATATTTACCAGCGCGTCGTCCACATAATCCCATGCGGTGGTGTCCTGCGCCAAAAAAACGGCGTACTCCTGTGGATCAATGATTTCCACAGCTGCGATGCCGAAGTCAGGCAGCCAAGCAGCCAGCGCGTCAATGTGGCTAGATGTAGCGTGAATACGAATTTTTGTCCATTTCATGGGCGTCTCCAAATTTCAATATTTGATATTGCGATTTTGCAATACGACTTGCACTTTCGCAATGTTGAAGATTGCGATGGCGCGATTTTGCGCATTTCGCGATTATATCGCGGGGGTTTGCGCATGACAATCCTATACGATCACCGTAGCACGACATGCAACGGCATGATATGATGCGCGAATGATTACCGCAGAAAAGCTTTCCTACACCTACCCACCGACGGAACCGCGCGATGCCGCGACTCCGCCGGCGCTTTTCGGTGTGGATTTGGCGATTGCGCAAGGTGCCTATGTAGCAATCGTAGGGCACAACGGCTCAGGCAAGTCCACTTTGGCACGCCACATGAACGCGCTACTTGCGCCCACTAGCGGTACGATGTACATAGACGGTAAAAACACCGCCGACACTCATTTATTATGGGAAATCCGCAAAACCGCGGGCATGGTTTTCCAAAATCCGGACAATCAATTGGTAGCCACTTCTGTAGAAGAAGACGTGGCTTTCGGACCCGAAAACTTAGGGCTGCCTTCAGAAGAAATCCGCACCCGCCTCAACGATGCGCTGGCCGCCGTAGGCCTTAGCGATTTTGCCCAGCATGCGCCCTCGCGCTTATCCGGCGGGCAAAAACAACGTGTAGCCATCGCAGGCGTTTTTGCCATGCAACCGCAAATATTAATTTTGGATGAACCTACCGCCATGCTAGACCCCGCAGGCCGCCGCGAAGTCATGCAAACCATTGCCGCACTCAACCGTACAGGCATCACTGTGGTGCTAATAACACACTTCGTGGAAGAAGCCGCAACGGCCGACCGCATCATTGTCATGCACAAGGGGCAAGTAACCATGGACGGCAGCGCCCTCGAAATTTTCGCACAACCGCAAAAACTGGTGGAACTCGGACTTGCCTTGCCCACACCCATTGCACTGGCCGAATTATTGCGCAAACATGGAATAGCAATTGCACCAAATATCATTACTGCAGCAGATTTATTAGCGGACACCACTTTGCAATTAGTGATTACTGCAGGACAAATACAAAATCCAGTTGGTTGCAAATTGCAACCAACTGAAATCTCAGCCCCCGTTCGTCAATATGCTCCCGCGAATACCGGCAATGCGCTATTGGAACTCCGCAACATCTCCCACACTTACAACCGCGGCACCACCTTCGAAATCACTGCAATACGCGACGTATCCCTCACCGTACACACCGGCGAAATTCTGGGCATCATCGGCCACACCGGTTCCGGCAAAAGTACACTCATCCAACATTTGAACGGCCTGCTTACACCCACATTGGGTCAAATCATTCCGCCCCTTGACGCAAAAACGCGCCGCAATGTGGGGTTAGTTTTCCAATATCCCGAACATCAACTCTTCGAATCAACCGTGTACCGCGATGTCGCCTTCGGTCCAACGAAAATGGGGCTGCAGGGCGATGCACTTGACACCGCCATACGTCATGCACTGACGCTGGTGGGGTTACCCGATGACACATGGGAGCGTTCACCATTCGCATTATCGGGCGGGCAAAAACGCCGCGCCGCTATCGCAGGCGTGCTAGCCATGCAACCGCAAATCCTCATCTTAGATGAACCTACCGCCGGTCTCGACCCCGCCGGTTGTAAAGAAATCTTAGACCTCATCGCAGCCATGCGGCACGAACGTGCCATTGTGTTGGTTTCGCATTCCATGGACGAAATTGCACGTTTGTGTGACAGCGTTGTGGTCATGAACCACGGCGAAATCGCCTTACAAGGCAGCCCGCGGGAAGTTTTCGCTCAGCAAAAGCAACTTGAAAACATGGGGTTGGACGTACCACAAATCACCCATATCATGTCACGCCTGGCAGAAATAAATCCGGCATTACCAACGGATGTTTTATCGTTGACAGAAGCCGCCAATATTATCGCGGGTATATCTGAGGTTTCTTCATGAGCCGCATCACCTTAGGACAATACTACCCAGCCAATACCTTGCTGCATCGGCTGGATCCGCGCGTCAAGTTGTTGGCAGTTGTCGTTTTTGTCACTACTTTATTATTTGTTTCGCAATGGTTGGGGTTGGCAATCGCTGCAGTGGGATTGAGTTTAACTATTTATTTCTCACGCGTGCCGTTGGGATTCCTTTTCCGCGGATTGCGGATGATTTTTTTTGTCGTAGGTTTCGCCATGCTGTTGAACATTTTTTTAACACCGGGCGAAAATGTGCTTTTTTCCATCGGTTTTATACACATTACAACGGAAGGCATTTATCGTGCATTTTTAATGGCTTCCCGGTTGGTGTTGCTAGTGGTGGGCTCATCGTTACTCACCCTCACAACCTCGCCGATAAAATTAACCGATGGCATCGAAGCGCTGTTGCGCCCTACACCGCTGCCCGCACACGACATTGCCATTATGATGACCATTGCATTACGCATGATTCCCACCCTGGCAGAAGAAACAGACAAAATCATGAAGGCACAAAAGGCACGAGGTGCAGATTTTGGCGGCGGGCCGATTAAACGCGTGCGGGCTTTTTTGCCCATTATGGTGCCCTTGTTTGTATCTGCGTTCAAACGAGCAGACGAATTGGCCACCGCCATGGAGGCAAGGTGCTACCGCGGGGGAGAGGGGCGCACCAAGCTGTCACCCCTACGCATGCAACCCACCGATTGGGCGGTGTTGGTGATCGCCGTGGTTTTTTGTGCGGGGTTATTGTTGACGCGGTTTGTTTGAATATGATAGAGTTGCTAACGTAAGCATAGGGTCAGTTAACTCAGTTGATAGAGTGCTACCTTGACGTGGTAGAAGTCGAGGGTTTGAGTCCCCCACTGACCATATTTGCAACACAATAAACCGCGCACGGCGCGGTTTTTGCGTTTGGGAGGTAAGATTATGCGTGTCATCGGCACATCTGCGTTCGGTTTGCGTTTACCCATTATTGGCCCGGGGGATGATTTAATCACCCACGTGGTTGATGCGGTGCAAGCCGCCGTTACACAATTAAACACACCGCTTAAATCCGACGATATCGTCGCCATCACCGAGTCCATGGTCGCCAAGGCCGAAAATAACTTTTGCGATATCGCTGACATTGCCGCCGATATACGGACCAAATTCCCCGGTGGCGAAGTGGGTTTGGTGTTTCCCATGTTGTCGCGCAACCGTTTCTTTAACATCCTTAAGGGCATCGCCGCCGGATGCGACAAATTGCACATCTTGCTCTCCTATCCGCACGATGAAGTAGGCAACCCCGTCATGGATCCCGATCAATTGGACAACGTAGAAGATTTTTTTAACCTACGCTTGATGCAAGATTATGATACCTACGTGACCGCAGACGACTTTCGTGAAGTAACTGGCGCTTACAAAATGCCGTTCACCGGTGTAGATTATGTAGAACTGTATAAATCCGTCGCACCGCATGTGCATATTTATTTTTCCAATGATCCGCGTTCTATTTTGGATATTACACCCCATGTATTGGTGGGCGAAATACACAGCCGTCACCGCACTGCACTCCGCCTGCGCAAAGCCAATGCACAAACCGTACACACCCTATGCCAAATTTTAAACGCACCTGTCAATAACAGCGGTTTTAATGCCGAATACGGTGTACTGGGTTCCAACCTCTCGACCGATACCACGCTCAAGTTATTCCCCAACGACGCACCCGCCTTCGTAGAAAAACTACGCACTCGTTTGCAACAAGCGTGCGGCGCTGCTCCCGAAGTCCTTGTTTACGGTGACGGTGCCTTTAAAGACCCCGTATGTGGTATTTGGGAATTGGCCGACCCCGTTGTATCCCCCGGCCACACACCCCGCCTAGCCAACACTCCCACTGAAATTAAAATGAAAATGGCCGCAGATACTGCCTTCGCCGGATTGCAAGGCGAAGAAAAACGCGAAGCTATTACGCAAATGATCAAAGAAAAAGACGATAACCCGCAAGCCTTCCGCGAAGGCACCACCCCGCGCGTATACGCGGATTTGTTGGGCAGCCTAGCGGATTTGGTATCCGGCTCGGGCGATAAGGGTACGCCGGTGGTGCTGGTGCGTGGATATTTTGATAATTATTCAAATAATTAATTGACCAACCATTAAATGGAGACTTGTTTTAAGTGAAGGACTGCCTTATTGGGCGGTCTTTTTTACTTCCTTTTTTACCTTTTCTCCCCAATACCATGAACAATGCTTGTGCATACCTTGTAAATTACCTGTGCATATCTGTGGATAACTTCCTTGCAATTTGATATAATTCAATTTGCGTTGTTTTAGTAATTAACATCTTGTGGATAACTGTGTGGAAAAGCGAACAAATGGGGGATAATTAACATGAACGTACATACGATTTGGGAAAGAACCTTAACATTACTAGAGTCATGCGCCACTGAGGCAACCTATTTGACGTACTTAAAGCCGTTGTATCCGCATTCATACGATAACAACATACTTTCTTTGAAAACACCGGAGGATTTCCACAAGCCTACGATTATCAAACGATATTTATTTGACATCAAGCGATGCTTCAACGAAGTCATTGAATCCAACGACAACGATGTAATCATCGTATCTCCAGAAGATTTTGCCGACTCGGGCGAGCAATCGGCCAAGCATAATAATTATAAAATGACAAACCTGCGGCCAGGCTATTTATTTGATACGTTTGTCGAAGGCAGCAACAATTTGATGGCAGCTTCCGCAGCCAAAGCCGTAGCAGATGCATCGGGCACAGGGGCTTCAGTATACAACCCATTATTCTTGTACGGCGGCGTAGGTTTGGGCAAAACACATCTCATGCATGCCATCGGCAACCAAGTCATCGAACAAAAACCTTCTATTAAAGTGCGATATATTTCATCCGAAACCTTCACCAACGAATTCACCGCCGCCCTACGTGAGAAAACCATGCCCGAATTCATTAAAAAATACCGCGATTGCGACCTTATCCTCATCGATGATATACAATTCCTAGAAGGCAAAGAACGCACACAAGAAGAAATGTTCCACACTTTTAACGACCTATACAACAACAACAAGCAAATCGTCATCGCATCCGACCAACCCCCCGCGCGCTTGGGCGGGCTGGAAGAACGCCTCACGTCGCGTTTTGCCATGGGCTTGCAAGTGGACATCACCAAACCCGACGACGCCACCCGCGCCGCCATCCTAGATAAAAAAATGCAACGCGAAAACATCGACATTCCTACGGACGTCAAAGAATTTATCCTTAAAAATTTCATCAACAACATCCGCGATTTGGAAGGTGCTTTAAATAAAATCCTTGCTTATGCACGTCTTTCTAGTGTACCCATTTCCTTGGAATTGGCAGAAAATGCGCTCAAAGATCAATTAATTAACCACGCACCTCCCGTCCTTACCATGGATTACATCCAAACCATCGTAGCCAACCATTACAACCTCACCACCGAAGAAATCAACAGCCGCAAGCGTACACAAAACATCGTATTCCCAAGGCAAATTGCCATGTACCTATGTCGCAAGCTCATGGACGTAAGCCAACCCGAAGTAGGCAAGTTTTTCGGCGGCCGCGACCATACCACCGTTATTCACTCCTGTGAAAAAATATCCGCGGAACTCGAATACGACATACAACTAAAAGAAGCGATTTCGCTATTGGAAAAAATTATTAAGGGGGAATAAAAAGAGATCGTGTAATTCAAGTGAGTACATACGAGGGAACGGGGGTATGGGTAAGCGTGCCTTTCTAGCAGCATAATCGTACAGCACGCGTCTCGTATACCCTGCAGCACTTTCCCGTTCTTCACACGCTTATGTGGATTACGCGGGGATGCATTGTGCATAAATTTAGTGTATAATAATGAAGGTGGATAACGTGGATATCCGGCATTTTTATACACCCAAACCCAACAAAGTTACACACAACGAAAAAATGCACAGTTATTGGACGTGCATAGCTTTTCCACACAACCCACAGCCATTAATATTACGATTACTTTTTCAACATATATAAATGATGAGGTGTGCCATGAAATTGTCATGCGTGAAGTCCGTTCTGTTGGAAGGTTTAAACTTGGTGTCACGTGCAGTATCGGCGCGGACGACCAAACCTATATTGGAATGTGTACTTTTGTTTACGCGGACGGACAAGGGGCTTACGCTGTGCGGCAACGACACGGAGCTTACAATAACCACCGCCATGTTGGAAGCGGACATTGAAACACCCGGCATGATTGCTTTGAATGCAAAATTATTTACCGACATTATACGCAAGATGCCCGGCGACTACGTGACCATCGAAGTAGATGAAAAAGGCGTGGCAGAAGTAACATCCGGTCGTGCGGTCATGAAGATATTTGGTTTGCCTGGCGAAGAATTCCCCATGATACCCGAGCATGAATTGGAACATAAAAACGGACGCTATCGCATCGCCGCTTCACAGCTACGTGATATGATCCGTCAAACGATATTCAGTGTATCGCTGGATCAAAGTAAAGCCATTCTTACCGGCGAATTATTCGATATTCAAGACGGCAACTTACAAATTGTGAGCGTGGACATGCACCGTATTTCCTACCGCTCATATAAATTTCCTCAAACAACGCCAGAACAGCGCGACCACAGCGCGGTCATCCCCGCACGGGCTTTGCATGAAATATCACGCATATTTTCCGGCGACGATGAAACCGAAGTGACTTTTTATTTTACGGAAAATCGTGTGGTGTTTGACACGCCGGAGTTCACATTCGTATCGCGTTTGTTAACAGGTGATTTCATCCGTTACGATCAAATATTTAATGAAGATTTCAACACATTGCTGACTGTAGACCGCCTTACTTTATTAAATGCATTGGAACGCGCTATTTTGGTGGCAGGCGAAAATAAACAAATCCCCATAAAATTGTCTATCGGCGACGATGAATTAACCGTAAATGCCCAAACTGCCGACCGCGGCCAAGCCCATGACGAAATCCCCTGCGGCACCGACGGGCAGGATTTGGTCATTTATTTCAATCCGCGGTATATCATTGATGTACTGCGCGTTGTCGAAGAAGAACAAGTACAAATTAAATTTATGGGCCCCAAGAGCGCAGCGACCATCCGTGGCGTAAAAGCAACCAACCCCGAAGAAGCCACCAACTTGCCCGACGATCAAAAATATTTAATCGTACCCCTGCGCGGCCCCGCTTAATACGTGATTATCCGTAGCCTATCCACCGAGTCCTTCCGAAACTTAAAAATAAGCACGGTAGATTTGTTGCCGGGCATCAATATCTTACAAGGCGACAACGCACAAGGAAAAACCAATTTTTTAGAAGCGGTGTATTTTTGCGCATTAGGCAGACCATTACGTGCCGAACAAACCCGTGAATTAATTCCCATTAGTGACACAGGTGTAACCGGTGCACATGCACGTGCCGTATTTGGCGACATGTCGCCATTTACAATAGATGCTGCCATCACACCCCAAAAAGGAAAATATGTAAAATCCATCGCCATCGACCGCATTCCCATCAAAAATACGCGCGAATTATTTGGCCGCGTTCCCATTATCAGCTTCGCCCCCGAAGATTTGCGCTTGATCAAATCTGGCCCCGCAGAACGTAGAAAATTTCTTGACATCGAAATATGCCAATTATCACCTGTATATTATCAAGAACTCCGCGCCTATTATCGTGCCTTGCGCCAACGTAATCACTTACTTAAATTGACGCAAAAAGATAAAAAACAAGCCGATTCCTTGGCTATATGGGACACACAACTCATTGAACATGGTCTACGGATAAAAAAAACACGTGCGCAATTCATCACCCAACTCAACCAACAAGCTGCTGACATCCACGCCCACATCACCCAAAACAAAGAAACACTCACCTTAGAATACAAACCCAATATCACAGACCCCTTTCAATTCGCCACTGCACTGGATCGTCACCAAAAACGTGATATTCTCTTAGGCTCCACATCTACGGGCATCCACCGCGATGACGTGATTTTTCATGTCCGCGGTTTATCTGCGCGTTCATTTGGTTCGCAAGGACAAACACGTACTGCTGTACTGTCTGTTAAGTTGGCAGAAATCCGTTTAATCACAGAGCGGTTAGGTACATCGCCCATACTGTTGTTGGATGACGTTTTTAGTGAATTGGACGCAGCAAGACAACATTTTTTGCTGGAGCAAGTGAAAGATGTGCAGACTTTACTAACATGTACCGGTGTTGATGATGTGTTGAAAAAGGTGCCGCAGGAATGTGCTATTTTAAGTGTGATAAATGGCAATATTGTAGTATAATAAGGGTTGAAAAGATTAATAAAAAAAACTGAGCCTTAAGCGGCGTGTTTTTATATATAATAGCCCTTCAAACCAATGCTTGCGAAGCGCATAGGGGTCAAGGGGGGCTGTGTGTTAAATAAAACTTTTGCTGGCACCCTTGCGGGATTTGGAACAGCGTCCCCAAGGTCTTAATTTTTTGACTTTGATCTTTTGACCTTACCTACGAAAGGAACTATCCGCCATGTCTAATCAACCCGATTCACCCAACCAGCTTGACCTCAACCAACTAGAGCCAACAACTGTACAATCCACTCCCGAGTACTCAGCGGAAAATATTCAAGTCCTGGAAGGCCTAGAAGGCGTGCGCCGCCGTCCGGGTATGTATATATCTGGCACCAACGAAAAAGGCCTGCACCAATTGGTCAACGAAATTGTGGATAACGCCGTGGACGAAGCGTTGATGGAGTGTTGTGATGAAATCACGGTAACCATTCATCCGGACAACAGCGTTAGCGTGCGAGATAATGGGCGCGGCATCCCCGTTGGGATACAGACGCAAACGGGTTTACCTGCGGTTACTGTCGTTTATACCGTACTGCATGCGGGCGGCAAATTTGGCAACGGCGGTTATAAAGTATCGGGCGGTTTGCACGGTGTAGGCGCATCGGTGGTAAATGCCGTTAGCGAATGGACGATTGTGCGCGTATTCAAAGACGGCCAAATCCATGAATTGAAACTATCGCGTGGACATGTGGTGGAGGAATTGAGTGTCGTTGGTTTCACCGGCGAGACGGGTACATTTGTACACTTCAAGCCCGACCCGGAAATCTTTGAAGTGTTGGAATTCGACTTTGATATCATGAAACAACGCTTGCAAGAAACGGCGTTTCTCACCAAGGGACTGCGCATTAACCTCTTCGATATGCGCCCCCACCCCACCAAAAAAGTAGAAGCCGGCAAACCTTCGCGCGAGCGTTCGTATCATTACGAAGGCGGCATCAGCGAATTTGTCGAGCATATTAATAAATCCAAAACACCCATCGTGGAAGAAATCTTCTATTGCTCCGGCACGTATGAAAAAGTGCTGGTGGAAGTATCGCTCCAACATACGGACAGCTACCAAGAATCAACTTATTCCTTCGTCAACAACATCAACACGCACGAAGGCGGCACACATATTACGGGCTTCCGCACGGCGTTGACGCGCACACTAAACGATTATGCCCGCAAATTTAACCTGTTAAAAGAATCCGACAAACCCCTAAGCGGCGAAGACGTGCGCGAGGGGTTAACTGCCGTGCTTTCCATAAAAATGGAAGAGCCGCAATTCGACAGCCAATCCAAGGGCAAGCTCGTAAACAGCGAGGCCCGCACCGCCGTAGAATCCGTTTTGGCCGAGCACCTCGCTATCTTCCTAGAAGAAAACCCCGGCGTGGGTAAAGTCATTGTCGAGAAATCCCTACTCGCTGCCCGCGCGCGTGAAGCCGCCCGCAAAGCCCGCGAGAAAATCCGCAAGACCGTCCTCGAAGGCGGCCGCCTACCCGGCAAACTCGCCGACTGTTCCGAGAAAGATCCCGCTCTGTGCGAACTCTACATCGTAGAGGGTGACAGCGCAGGTGGTTCTGCCAAACAAGCCCGCACCCCCACCACACAAGCCATCCTACCCCTGCGCGGCAAAATCCTGAACGTAGAAAAAGCCCGCCCCGAGCAAATCTTCGGCAACGCCATCATCAAAGACATGATTACCGCCGTGGGCACCGGCATCCACGAGGATTTCGACATTGGCAAACTTCGCTACCACAAAATCATCCTCATGACCGACGCCGACGTGGATGGCTCGCATATCCGTACCCTCCTCCTCACCTTCATCTACCGCTTCATGACCGACCTCATAACCGAGGGCAACATCTACATTGCCCAACCCCCCCTGTACAAAGTCGAAAAAGGCAAAAAAGAATACTATGCTTACTCCGACGAAGAACTAGCCAAAGTGCTGGAAGAAATAGGCCGTGAAGGCATCAAACCCATCCAACGCTACAAAGGCCTGGGCGAAATGGATGCCGACCAATTGTGGGATACCACCATGGACCCCGACAAACGCATCCTGCGCAAGGTAAACTTGGACGACGCTTACGCTGCAGATATGATTTTCGCCCAGTTGATGGGCGATAAAGTCGAACCAAGACGGGAATTTATACAGGAGTTTGCCGGGTTGGTGCAGCATTTGGATGTGTAGGATTGAGCAAGGAGGTAAATAAATGGAATTTGATTTATATACAATTGATTGGGTAGCAATCTCATCAATTATTACATTATTTATGGTTATGTTGACTTTTATATCTATCATTAATGCTCGTCGTGCAAATAAAATAGCAAATGATGCACTACTAGAAGCGTTTAAGCAATTGGAAGAATATAAAAGAGCTAATGATATTGCTCAAAATAGTTTAAATGAAATAATTATACAAACAAAATTAAAAGAGCAAGAAATAAAAGATGAAAAAGAACGTTGGGAAAAAGAAAAACGGGCGACACAGAGAATGTTATCAGGTGATAATTATAAAGATATATTTAAAGATGAATATGGTATTTGAATTCATCTTTGAAGTAAAATTATTACCGGATGAAGCAGAAGCTATCCGCTTAGGTCGTGAAGAAATCCGCCGTGGTGAATTTGTTTCTCACGATGAAATTGATTGGAATTAATCATGCTAACCATCCCCCAAATAAAAAACGCCATCGCGCAAATCGCTCCCGAATACCCCGTCAAGCAAGTACAACTTTTCGGGTCGTATGCGGATGGGTTGGCTACGGAGAAAAGTGACGTGGATATTCTCGTGGAATTTTCCGAATGGCCGATTTCTCTTTGGGATTATTGCGGGTTTCAACAGGCAATCGCGGATGCGCTTAATATAAAAGTAGACTTGCTTAGATTTCCATTATCACAAGAGGCATCTTCGTATATGGAAATACAAAGAACGGTGGATTTATGGATAAAATAAATCGCAGAGATGATATTGTTGCAAAAAAGGTCATTCGTGAGATTGAAGATATCCAAAGGTACATTGCGGGAATGACATCAGAAAACTTTAATATGGATGATAAAACGCAAAAAGCCGTTGTAATGTCATTGATTAATATCGGTGAATTATCCAAAGCATTTTCAGAAGAATTTGTCACATTTAATAGCCAAATATCATGGAAGCACATACAAGCAACGCGTAATGTTGCCGCATATAGGTATGAAGCCATTGACTTCCAACTTGTATGGAAAACAATTAATGACGACTTGCCTGTTTTACAAAATATATTGAATAATTCAATAACCCCACAGGAGTGACCCATGGACGACTTTGAGAACAACAACTTACCGCAGGACCCCCCTACCCCCGATGACTCCCCCCCGGCGGATAGGGTCAACAATGTAGACATCACCAAGGAGATGCAGGAATCCTTTATTGCGTATGCCATGAGTGTTATTGTGGCGCGGGCATTGCCCGATGTGCGCGATGGGTTGAAACCGGTGCATCGCCGTATTTTGTATGCCATGAAGGAGCTGAACCTGAGCCCCACGGGCGGTTACCGTAAATCGGCCAAGATTGTGGGCGACACGATGGGTAACTACCACCCGCATGGTAATAAGGCGATTTATGACGCGATGGTGCGCTTGGCGCAGGACTTCTCGATACGGTATTGCTTGGTGGATGGGCATGGTAACTTTGGTAGCATGGACGGGGACGAGCCCGCGGCGGACCGATATACCGAGGCGCGCATGACCCGCTTGACCATGGAGATGCTGGCCGATATTGATAAAGAAACCGTGGATTTTGTGGACAACTACGATGGTTCTTATCAGGAGCCCAGCGTGTTGCCCTCGCGGTTCCCGAATTTGTTGGTAAATGGCTCGACGGGTATTGCCGTGGGTATGGCCACGAATATTCCGCCGCATAATTTGACGGATGTGTGCGAGGCGATTTTGCACCGCATCAGTGATTTGCGCGAGGGTCGCGAAACGGAATTGCATGATTTGATTAATATTGTTAAAGCGCCGGATTATCCCACAGGCGGAGGGATACTGGGCACGGCATCGGTGCGTGAGGCGTACAAGACCGGGCGCGGGCGTGTGGTGTTGCGCGGCGATGTGGTCATTGAGCCTCTGGGCACCAAGGCCGGGGCGAAGAATCCGCAACCTCGCAACGATGGCCGTGAGCAAATCCGCGTTACGGCGGTGCCGTATCAAGTGAACAAAGCCGAGTTAGTGAAGAAAATCGCCGATTTGGTCAAGGAAAAGAAAATCGACGGTATTACCGATATCCGTGACGAATCCAACCGCCAAGGTGTGCGCATCGTCATTGAGTTGCGGCGCGATGCGAATACGCAGGTGATTTTGAACCAGTTGTACAAGCTGTCCAGTTTGCAAACCAGTTATGGTATTACGATGTTGGCGTTGGTGAACAATGAGCCCAAGACGTTAAACTTGGCAGAAATGATCGAGCATTACATCGACCATCAAAAGGACGTTATCACCCGTCGCACGCAATTTGACTTGGACAAGGCCGAACGCCGCGCGCATATATTGGAAGGGTTGCTAAAAGCGCTCGACCATATCGACGAAATCATTCAAATCATCCGTTCGTCCAAGGACGACAGCGAGTCATTGCCGCGTTTGATGGAGCGTTTCGGCTTCAGTGAAATCCAAGCCAAAGCCATCCTCGACATGCGCCTGCGCACGCTGCAAGGCCTGTCACGCGAGCGTTTGGAAGCGGAATATGCCGATTTAATGAAACTCATTGGTGAATTGCGTGCCATCCTGGCCAGCGAGAACCGCTTGTTGGAAGTCTTCGCCGAAGAGTTGACCGTCATCCAAAATCGCTTTGGCGATGCGCGGCGCACGGCTATTTTGCAAGATATGGGCGAAATCATGGATGCCGACCTCATCGACGAGGAAGAATCCGTTATCACGTTGTCGCATATGAACTACATCAAGCGCATGCCGTTGGAAACCTACCGCGCACAACACCGTGGCGGACGCGGCGTGGTAGGCTTGAAGACGCGCGAAGAAGATTGGGTCAAGGATTTATTCGTATCCAGCACCCATGACCAAATCCTATTCTTCACCAATTTTGGCCGCGTGTACCGCAAGCGTGCGTTTGAAATTCCTGTGGCGGGGCGTACCGCGCGTGGGTTGGCGTTGGTTAATTTGCTCAACCTCAACCCCGGCGAGACAATAACTGCCATGATTCCCATTAAAGTCAAACAAGACCCGCCCGAACGCCGTCGCCAGTATCTAATCATGGTCACGAAAAAAGGCATCGTAAAGCGTACCGCGCTGGATGCGTTTAATAACATCAACAAAAACGGCCTTATCGCGTTGACCATTCGCGAGGACGACGAATTGATTGCCGTACTCAAGACCGATGGACGGCGGGAGCTTTTCCTTGCTACCGTCAATGGCAAGGGCATCCGCTTCCAAGAAGACCAAGTGCGTGCCATGGGGCGTACTGCCAGCGGTGTGCGCGGTATCAAATTGCGCGCGGGCGACAATGTCGTGGGTGCTACCGTGGCGGACGAACAAGTCATGCTCGTATCCGACAAGGGCTACGGCAAGGGTACGCTCCTGGCCGATTGCCGCGGGCAAAAACGCGGCGGCATGGGCTTGACCGTATACAAACCCAACGACCGCGTCGGCAAACTCGTGGGCATCACCGCCTGCGGGCAAGACAACGAAAACGATGAACTTATGCTCATCAACTCCGAAGGGGTTATCATCCGCCTGCGCATCGCCCAAATCAGCGTTCAGGGGCGTTACGCCAGCGGTGTCAAGCTTATCAGCTTGGACGAAGGTGCCACTGTGGTAGCTTTGGCCAAGATTATCGACGGTGCGCTCATGGGTGATAAAAACGATGAATTAACGGAAGAAACCGACGAATCCGGTGAAGACGCCGGCACAGACACCGCGCAAGAATAATAAATGTCAGCAACGTCAGATAAATGAATGCCGGCGAAGATAGCGGCTTGCGGCATTCGATAACAGGGACGAAACCGGGGAGGAATAGCATGGGGAATTATGCGGCGTATTTACCACACATCAATGCCGAAGAGGGCATCAAGCGCATCATGAACAACAAGAAGCTCTACATTTCAATGCTTACGCGTTTTAAATTGCAAGAGATGACCGATGCGCTCTTGGAGTCCGTTGCTTCCGGTGACCATGAAAAAATCATTTTTGCCGCGCATGCGCTTAAGGGAGCGGCTGGTAATCTAGGATTACCCACGTTGCAAGACCTGACGGGCATCATGGAACAATCGGCCAAGGAGAAGAATGACGTTGCACATTTATTGCCCGATTTACGTGCATTAGTTGGTGAAATAACGCTGTTGATAGAGGCGTTTATACGGGATGAAGTGTAGGGCGCTACCCCAAACCCCACGAAGGGCACAGATATCCACATTATCACGCAAAAACACCTAACCACAACAAAAAAAGCCGCGATTAAGCGGCTTTTCATTTTAACGCACCCAACATGGCTAACTTGCGGTAGCAAATAGGGGATACAAGGGGCGCTTGTGCCCCTTGGCGGGGTTTGGGGCGGATGCCCCAAGGTCTTGGTCGTGGCGCCGATGTTATCCATCGGATTGCCAAAATGTTTTAATCTGAACGGCTACTTATGCCGCGAGGTAGTCCGCACTGTTTACCACTCTTGTTGCTTCAACCGCCATACTGCTAGCCATAAGCATAACACCGCCAGTACCACAGCCACGCCTACTTGCATGGCGAAGTCATCGTAAATATACCCCATCGACAGTGCGGTATTGTTGCCTGCCAAGCCGCCGGGTAGGAAACGACCTACGGTCGGAAGCGAGCTTAGTAATAGCATCAACATGTAGCCAACAAAGCCCAATACCGCTGCGGTGGCGGTGGATTTGGCGATGGTGGAGGCGAGGATGACCCACGCGATGACCAGGATGAGGAAGATGCCGTATGCAGCTGCACCCAAAAGTACATAACCGATTTGCCCGGCTTCTTCAAAGAGGTAGAGGGTGTAACCGAAGTTGACAAAAATGGCTGCAAGCAAAGCCAGTAGCGTTACGCTAACGGCAACGGTAAACTTGGATAGGACGAAGGATACGGGCGTCACGCCCTTGCAAAAGAGCAGGTCGATGGTACCGGATGATTTCTCGCGGTGGATGAGGCCCATGAAAAGGATGACAGTAACGATGGCACCGACTTGCGCCATGTTGGAATAGAACTGCGTGTAGGCATCGTGCCATTCGGGGTCGGGGAAGATCGCCATGAAAGCCTCGGCCTCACCGGCGGGCAAGAGGAATTCGAAGAATTCGCCCATGAAGCGTGCCATCATGGGGCTGAGAATGGCGAAGGATACGAATACGCAGGCTAGGACGAGGAGCTTCTTGGTGCGCAGGTTCTCGCGCAGTTCTTTTTCGAGTAAGACGGTGAAATTACGCATGGCGCACCTCCGTTTCGTTTTGCGCGGGTTTTTTAATGACCGCTAAGAAGATTTCTTCCAACGACGGGGAATGCGCGGTGTAGGATTCGATGCTTAGGTCATTGGTGTGCAGTGCGGCGTTGACCGCGCGGGAGAGGGCCGCCGATGCAATGTCGCATTGTTCGTCGGTTTGGGGCGCATCGGGCGCGGATTGGCATAGGCGTGTGGTGAATTGCACGGGCGATGTCGCTTCCAATGTAAAAGTGCCGCCGTTAGCAATGGATGTAAATTTTTCTGCCATGCTGGCTTCGTGGAAGCGGATGACGGCTTCGTTGCGGCGGTGTTTGCGTTTCAGGTTAACCAAATAATCCTGCGCCATGATTTTGCCGTGCTCGATGATGAGCACATAGTCGCATACGTCCTCGACATCGGCCAAGATGTGGGTAGATAGGATGACGGTCGTGTTGGCCGTTTGCTTGAGCGTGCGGATGATTTCGGTTACATCGCGCCGGCCGATGGGGTCGAGCGCGGAAATGGGTTCGTCCATGAACACGACCGCGGGGTCGTTGATGAGCGCCTGCGCGATGCCCAAACGCTGCTTCATGCCACGGGAATAACCGGCGATGGTGCTGCGCGCGCGGGATAGACCGACGGTTTCCAGCAATTGTGTCACTTTGGCTTTGCGCATGTTGGCGGGGATGCCACATAGCTTGGCGCACAGGGTCAGGAATTCTGCGCCGTTCATGTAGCTGTAGTAATTGGGTACGTCGGGCAGGTAGCCAAAGGGCAATTGCGTGGGCGCACCGTAAATCAGCGGTTCGCCCATGATGGTGATTTCGCCCGCGGTGGGGCGCTTGAGACCTACCAGCATCTTGAGCGTGGTGGTCTTACCCGCGCCGTTTTTGCCTAGGAAACCGCAGCATACGCCCGCGGGAATGTGAATGGAAATATCATCTACCGCACGCGAGGTCTTGTAAATCTTGGATAACCCGCGCGCCTCTACCGCAGCGGGCCTGTTATTTGACTCGATTGTGCTCATGACATGCCGCCTCCTTGATGGGGCGGATAACCGCCGCCGCGTTGTTGATCGCGCAGGTCTTGTTCTTGTGCCCATTTTCCGTCCAGCATGCCCGAACCCAGCGCAAAGTAAATTACCGGCCCGATGATGCTAACAAGAATAGCAAGCAATAACCACAAGATTTTCTCGTTCCAGGGGTTGGGTTTCTTGGCAATGCTGATGATGGCTGTGATCATCAATGCCCATTGAACAATCAGCATCGGAATCAAAATGGGCAGCATGCGTGTGATTAAGTCAACAGCTGCATCCCAATCTGTTGTGCCAAAGTTTACATTCATTTTGTCACCTCATTTATATTTTTCCGCCACTTATGTGTCATTTAATGCAGCGGGAGTTTACGAATTGCGTTAGCGTCTTGACGATCTGTTTAAAATCGGCGTTGTCTTGCAAGGGTGTGAAGAGGGGATCGTACAGGTATTGGAGCATGTCATGTCGCACGATCGCTTCATTGCGGGGGATTGGGGCAGCGTTTTCTACGATAAAATCATCTAGTTTGTTAAAAAATCATCGCCCCGTACTGCGAAGGGGAAGAAATCGTTGATGCAAACATCCGCATATTTTTTGAGTACCGACAGGGATTTTTCCGTATGCGTGGCGGTTTGGTACATCATTGCGCCCAATATGTACAGCATGGCCATATTGTTTACGTTTATGCGCCTCATATTGAAAAGATCAGCCAGTGCTTCTGCCCGTAAGTAGAGTGCTTCCGCCCGTGCGAAGTCGTTTATGTTGCTTTGCAATGCCACCATCATGGATTGGAAGATTTCCATGATTTTTATGAACAAATCGGCCTGCATGGTTTCTTGTGCTTTATCTTCGTTGCCCATCAGCCGATGCGCTTGTGCTATGTGCGTGCGGTCGGGCAGCGACATCATCATGGAATCGCCCATAAGTTCCAACACGGCTTCGCCTTCGTTAACGGCCAGGTGGCACACGGCTTGTATGTTAATGGTCGCCCATGTGAGTTGCTGGTCTTTACTGTTGCCGGTGACTCTTTGGCACAGTTTGATGGCGGCGCGGATGATTTGCGCGGTGCGTTCTGCGTCGCCGGCCATGGGCGCGTGGTTGATGTACAGCAACGCCATGCGGTGCAGCAACGAATAGCAGGAATAGTACTTTTTAATCATTCCTTCGATTTCGGCGATGACCGATTCAAAGGGTTGTTGGGTAAAATCCAACGCCAGCCGCTGGTACAGCTTCACGATTTCGGCTTCAGGCATCTGTGGCGCGTAGTTGATTAATGTGTCGACACTGATGTCAAAAAAAGCCGCCAAAACAGGCAGTTGCGCAATATCGGGATAGCTCGCGCCCGTTTCCCACTTGGACACGGTGGCTTTGACTACGCCCAAGTGTGCGGCGAGTTCTTCTTGCGTGATGCCTTTTTGGCGGCGGTGCTCCGCAATGACGGTTGCACAGTTGATTTGTTTCATGTGCATACTGTACCACGATACAAAGTCAACTTTCAAGCAACATGTCATTGATTTTGCGTGCGAAAGTCAACGGATGGGAAACATTTTTGTGCGTTACAACCCCAACATCGCCGACACTGCATACACGGGCGAGTTCCAATAAATTGTAACTTCGTTGGCAGAATAACTGTCTTGGTGGTCGATGTAGGCCTTGGACGGAGGTGCGCCGTTGCGGTGTGTTTTCATGGCGTCATCTTGTTGGGTGTTGCGGTTGGGGCCGCCCACGACCATGCCGGGCAGACATTGCCCAACGGCCACGGACGGGCGGTGATGCGGGTGGCGTGCGGCGTTTTCGCCAAAGCCGGTGATGTAGCTTTGTGACAGTGGATTGCGACCCAATAAATAATGAAGATGTTCCCACGCGGCTTGGGTGAGTTGTTTTTGGGTGAAGCCTGCCGTGTGGGTGAGCTTGCGTGTGATTAACAGCATGAGGGCGTTGTTGGCAACGGTCATATTGCTGCCCCACATGTAGTTATCCCCCAGCGAATTGCCGTAGGGGTCAGCTGCTTGCAAATCCAAAATACGCGCAGATTGTGACAATAGTGTGTCACGCATGGCGGCGGCGAGGGTTTCGTCTTGATTGTGTGCGTGAAAGAGGTATTCGTAGATTCCATAGGTGCCAACTTGCCCCCAACCCAAGCCGACGAGGATTTCGCTTCCTTTTACATAGTCGTGGAATTCGGCTTCGCCCGTGGCGGCGTATAAGGCGTTGGCCGCCCAATAACGTTCATCCGCATCGGTACGTGCGCCGTAACCCCCGGTAAAAATATCGTCCGGATTCTTAAAAGTTGGATAGTCGGGGTTTGCTTGCAACCATGCCCATGCATTGCGGGCGGCGGTTAGCATATCTGTAGCATCATCGGGGAAGAACCGCCCCGCCATCGCCATAATAGCGGCGAAGTCCGCCGTGGCTGTGGCTGATATGGGGGATAATACCAACGCGTTGTGTTCGTCGTGGGGCATTTCGTCCAGCGCGTTAAAATGATGGCACGATACTTTGTGATACACGCCGCCGGTTTTATCGCATTGCATCTTGCGCATCCAATTCAACTCGAAGCGGACGGTTTCCAATAAGTTGGCATCGGGATTGGGCGTATTTTCGTGGCCGATGAGCAAATCCGCCACGGCCTTGGCTGCAGGTACGATGTAACGCCCGTAATCACCTGCGTCATGCCAGCCGCCGGTTACATCTTTCGTCTCGTTGGTGCCGTAAATCGTAGCGGGCGTGGTGTGGCACGGCGGGTGCGCCCATGCGCCGCCGCCAACTTCTACCCCGCATTTTTGGTATTCAAAGAAGTCCAGCAGTGCCTTGCGCAAGCCGTTGTACGGCTCGTTGCACACCATGAAGGGGTAGGATTCTTCGCTACCCTCGGCTATTTCCGCCACCAGCACAAAGTCGCCCTTCTCTTGCATCGCAGAAAAATCTGCCACACGCACCGTTTCGTCGGAAGGGGCATCGTAAATCGCATCGCCCGGCGTGCCTTCAAAAGCAAAAGAGCCGTCTACCCGCACCACACGAAAAAACGTGGCGTTACCCGGTAAGACGGCCTTTTTGATATCGGCGGGGCGGTAGCCCAGTTGATTTAAATGGATGTTGGGGGTCATGGAACTCGCTCCTTTACAAACAGCGTGTTAACCGCTTTGGCTTGCCGCAAAAGGGTACACACTTATTGTAAAAAATGCAAGCTAAATGCGGGTGAAATTAATCGTGATTTACCGCTACGGGGCGGGTTTGGCGGGGGGTGGCGCCGATGCCCAGCTGGCCGTAATGATTGGCACCCCATGTGAAGATTTGCCCCTCGTCGTTGATGGCCGTGGTGTGGCCGCGGCGGGTGGTGACGTGCGTGATGTTGTCCAAAATGCGCACGGGGCGGTTGCGATTGGACATGGAACCGTCACCGATAATGCCTTCATCATTGAGCCCCCAAGCCCACAGGCTGTGATCATCGCGGATGGCTACGGCGGTGGTCCAAACAGATGTATATCGCACGCCGTCCATGACACGCACGGGCGAGCTCACACGCGCGTTTGAGCTACCATTGCCCATTTGCCCTTCGTTGCCGCGCCCCCACATCCACAGGGTATGGTCGGCGTCGATGGCACTGCTCACATTGTAACCGGCGGAAATGGCGACGATATCGGTCAGGGTTTGTACGGGTTCCAATCGGTTGTTGCGGTTGCCCAAGCCCAACTCACCAAAGTCATTCTCACCCCAGACCCATAAATTGCCGTCGGTATCGAGTGCCAGCGTGTGTCCGCGCCCGGTAGCCACCGATGCAAAAGTCAAATCCGCCATGATACGGGTGGGTTCGGCGCGGTTGGTGGTGGTGCCGTCGCCCAATTGCCCTTCCCAATTGCGCCCCCATACGTACAGCGCGCCGTCGTGGGTAATGGCTGCCATGTGCCGCCAACCGCCGCTGGCCGTGGCCACATTGCCCATGATGCGCTGCGGCGTGTTGCGGTCAGTGCGGGTGCCGTCACCCAATTGGTGGTACTGGTTAGCGCCCCATGTGTACAAGTAACCGTCACGGCATATGGCCCCAGCAAAAGCCTGCCCCGGTATCACCGCTTGGATATTACTCATTATTTGCACAGGATAAAAATGCTGCGTGTCATCCCCCGTGCCCAGTTGGTAATAGGTATTGCCGCCCCAAGTATACAAATCGCCATTGGCCATCAACCCCAGCGAAAAAACACCGCCGTTCGCCACCGTAGCAAACCGCGGGAAGATTGGTTCGGGAATGTATTCCGGAACGTACTCAGGGATGTACTCCGGTTCGGTGGGTTCGTCTGCGGGGTCATCGGCATCTGCCGACGGGTCGTTGGCAGTATCGGCAGGGGGCGTCGGTTGGGTAACGGGAGCTGTCTGCGCCGCCGTAGGTGTTGGTGCAGGCGCCGCGGTTTGATTTTGAATTTCCTGCGCAATGTCCAAAAAATTGCCGGTCATGTTGCCGATATGGTTCAAGATATCGCGCGCATCTTGTAGGTCTTGGTTGTCACTGCGCCCGCACGCGGTTAATGCCAACACCAAAAACAAAGCAAAACCAATTAAATACTTCATGTTCATCATCTCCTGACTCTAATTATTTGCTCTATTTACATTAGATACAGGAAAATGCTTCGAGGTTTGGTTTATTGCGTCAAAATTTAAAATATTGATCCTATGTTAATAAAAAATGAAAAAATAAATGCACATGATAAAGTAGCAAAAAACAATACGATAAACCATATCCAATTCAATTTTTTCGTATCTTTATTTTTGTACGCATATGCCAGCACCAATAACATCAATAATAATAAAGTGATAAAAGCAATTAAGAAAACGGTCGTTAGTATTGGATTGTTTGTATATATGTAATGCCTTCTGAATAAAGCTTCTTCTGAAAACCACCATATAAGTATCGCGATTTCCACGAAAAATAAAATAATATTGGCATATAATAAATAAGGATATTTTCTTTTTAAACGTTCATAAGAATTACATGTTTTGTCACAACACGAACAAGGAGTTCTATTACTGGCAACGCCTTTGTACATATGCTCGCGCCTAGGTTCCAAATCGAAGTTTCTGCATTCCGTTCCAAGAGGTTTTTCGGCTAATCGGGATACAAAGTGCATAAACATAAAAATAAGCATCAACAATAGATGCCCAGTGATTAACAAAATAAAAATGAATGATTGTGTACCCATTTCATATGATAGGATACGAAATGAGTCAACAATCGTGAGACCGCTGAAAAATGTCATTAAAATAACGGCAAAAATACTTAATATCGTTATGCTTTGCGTTAGTACATTGCTTACTTTATCATCGGTTGTTTTTGCCATTTTTTCCGTTTCGTTTACGGTGTCTTGTATCTTAACAATCTCGATTGCAATTGACTGTGCATTTTGATTTGCTAATGAAATAGTTTCCTTAGCTTCATTATGTAGTGATTCCATCTCGCTTTTTTGTTGATCAATATGCTTGAATTTATCCCACGTGTTAAGAAGAAAATAATTTTTTCCTTTGTTTGCGTTGATACGCATATAAGCAACAAAATACGAAATTCCATTAACCACCGCGTCCGCGTTAGCAAACTCAGTATTAGCGGCATCAAGTCTATTTAACGTAATGTTAAAAATATCAATTAAATCATCACAAAACCCCAAGCGGCGGTCTATTTCGCCAATCGTTTCAAAAACACCCAAAAAAGCGATGTCAACCACTTCTTCCACAGAAGATACTGCTTCATCAGGGTTAATCGATTTTCCAATGGTTATCAATTCATCGGTGTGTTTGTTTATTTGTGATTTTCTGTTTGATAAAAGTGGGTAATCATTTAAAACATCCAATAAAAAGGTATGAAGTAATGCGTGCAGATTTGGGGTCATGTCCATCCTCGGCAGTAAATGATTTTAATTTTGTAATTGTGCGAAAAATGTTTTGATACTTTCTTTTGATATGATATTTGATTGGAGGGGATCAACCCGCCACCGTTCAAACGTTTCAATATATATGAGATGTGATTTGGTTGTTGCGACTATTTCATCCCTGTTCATATTCCCATATTGTGCCCGAACATGATTAATGGTTTCTTTTTGTATATCCGTCGGTTCATGATCCATGCCATTGTTAAAATGCTCTGCTTTAAAATTGAAGATTTCATATTTATCTTTGATCTCTGCAATTGCTGGACCGCATGGCCACGCAAGCACATCTTCATCAAAAAAAGGTTCAGCGTATTCGAATAAATGATGCCCTTGGCATAAATACAACATTTTTTGCAACTTGACATACCCGATGCATATTTTATGCTTGGTTAAGTCAGCGATCAAGTAATTTGCCAATCCAATTAATTTGTGCATGGCCTGCCCCTAATGGATTTATTGTATAACATATGATGCATGGTACACAGAAAATGTGTCAACCAACAAAAAAGACCCAGCCCTTGCATAAATAAATGCCGGGCGCGAGTCTAAGAAAAAGAAAAAATAATGGTAACGAGCATGTTTCACCACAATCTAGCCAGCCGTATAAGTCAGCAGCATGCAGATAATAAATCAATGCTTGTCCTGTTGTCAATGAAACCATCAATATTTACAATCAAGCGCTCCGCAAAAATCACGAAAGCCGAGGAATCTCAATGACGAAAAAGAAACCACGCATTTTGGTTATCGGTAGTATTAACATGGATTTGCTGATACTAACCCCACGTCTGCCCGCTGCGGGCGAAACGATGCTGTCCGACCGCTACCATTTCAATCCGGGGGGTAAGGGCGCCAACCAAGCCGTAGCGGCTGCGCGCTTGGGTGCAGAAGTCACATTCGTAGGCAAAGTGGGCGGCAATGCCTTCGGCACGCAATTGATGCACGGCTTGCGAGCAAATGGTATTCAAACCGATTATGTAAGTACAAGCACGGACCATCCATCAGGCTTTGCTGTCATTGTCATGGAAGCGGGCGGTGACAACCGCATCATCGTGCACCCCGGCAGCAACGCCGATTTGACTCCGGCAGACATCGACCGCGCCTTTGCGCACGACTACGACGCCATGATCATCCAATTCGAAATCCCTGTGGACATCGCAATCCACGCTTGCCAAACCGCGCGCAAACGCGGCATTCCTTTCATTGTGGACGCGGGCCCTGCGTTGGATTTTCCATTAGAAGATATCACCGGCGCAGAAATCCTAAGCCCCAACGAAACAGAAACACATGCCCTAACTGGCATCCATCCCGCCGATGAAATCACCGCAATCAAAGCCGCCCGCGTATTGATAAAACGAAGCAACGCCAAGCACATCGTCCTAAAAATGGGTGAACGCGGTGCCTTGCATTACACCCACAATCCGTCGCCAACCGGCACGGCCACTTTTCATCCGGCCTTCCCGGTAACCCCCATAGACGTAACCGCCGCGGGCGATGTATTCACCGCAGCATTAACCGTCCAATATGTAACCCACGGCAACATAGACGAGGCCATCCGCTACGCCAACGCCGCCGCCGCGCTGTCCGTAACCAAACCCGGCGCACAACAAGCCGCCCCCACCACCGAAGAAGTAGAAAACTTTATCCAAAATCATAAACGCGCATAAAATACAATATCACAAACCGCTAAGAGGCCGTTTATGTTCGACAATCTTATATCATCGGTACTTTCGGGCACATTATTCAGAAAAGTGCTGAACAATGAACAAATCACCCTTTTCGAATTCAATTTTATCACCAGCGTGCTCATAAACAGCAACATCCCCTTCGACACCTCATTCGCCAGCGGAACGCGCAAGGACGCGGCGTCACTACAACTCACCATCCATATAAACCCCTCAACCACTTTGGTGCTGGTGGTATCCCTAGAACCCGGCGCGTCGGTGTTTGCACCCAGCCCGTAATTTTCATTGCAACGCAAAAACCCTGCAGGCCACAAGCCCACAGGGTTTTTATTATCGGGGAAACAGGATTTGAACCTGCGCCCTCTTGGTCCCGAACCAAGCGCGCTACCAAGCTGCGCTACTCCCCGATATTACAATGTTCCATTCGCACAATCGCAAGCGATTCTGCTCATATCGCCCTTCGGCGATACGCTGCGCTACTCCCCGAACGGGAGGTATTATAACCGCAATGCAATAAAATACGCAACCGTATCCAAATCAACCGGTGGCAAATTGCCACCAGTTAATTTCCACCGCACAATCAATCCATGCGCAAAACAGTGATGGCTTGGGGATAAGCAAAGGCATCCATAGGAGCATCGGTTTGTATAGTAACATGTATCCAATTTTGTCCCAAGTGGAAAACAGAAACCACGACGGCGTTTGCGCCCCCGGTTGTGAGTACTTGTGCGTTTTCCAAGCGTGCAACGTTATATTCAGTTTGTTCTAATAGGATGACTTGGTCAACGCGGTTGATGCCATTATACCAATGGTAATCGGTGAGTGACGTCGCTCGTACCGTGCCTGCGTTATGCAGTTCTTCAATGGGTGTAAGGGCAAATATATCACTGTCACCCACCCGAATAATGACATGATTCCTGCGTAATATCGATGCCCAATGGTTGGTGGCATCATACATAAATACATAATTGGGGCGGATAAAATTTTCTACGTGGAAGAGGAAGCGTTCTTCATTCAAGCCAATGCCCATGCCCGGTAGTTGAAATGTGAGGATGCCGGTATGCGCGCCAAACTCGTTTACAGACAGCCCACCCAAGTTAAACAGCCGTATGTCGCGGTTGTGTTCATTTGCGTGCTCGGTTAGCAATTCTGCCAGCTGTATGGTGTGCTCCGGTACAGTGATGCGCGGCATATCCACGATGGGCGATCGCATCCGGTCATGCATATGTTGCACAGTAGGTTGCACAACGGAAGTTATTGAAACAAGGCCTATAACGATGACAAGGCCTATCCAAGCCATGGGCTTCGGTTTGGCTTTAGCCAAGTAGCATAAGATAACGAATAACATAATGATGTTCGTCTCGGCATGTAGGCGGAAATCACCGTAGCCCATTAAGTAGATGACGACAGTCTTAGCCACATAAATAACGGTCGTAAATATGAGTAAAACACGCATGCCGCGTAAGTCGTTGTTGTTCTCGTTGCGGATGACGCTAGATGCGATGCCGATGGCGGCTGCGCCCACTAAAACAATCATTTCCACCGGGCGCGTAAGCATTTGCATCAAGTTGGTAATACGCACCACGATAATGTCTTGGCGGCTGGTTATCCAAGCAGCGCGGTCGGTGAAGAACGTAGGAATGATCTCGCCCGGCATATTCGGACGTATCGGTGCGGACGGGTGAATCAAAAATATTGTACTGCTGTTGTCGAATACCCAAATCGTGTCAAAATGCATTAGCGAATAAACAATCCACGGCCAAGTAAACACCAACAAGCCCAATACATAAAACGGCACAGTCAAAAGCAACCGCCGCTTTGCCAAAAATACAAAAAAGAAAGCGATGCCCATTAATAGAGCAATTGCCATGAAGTCAAACCGCATCACCATACCCGCGCCAGCAAACATGCCAATCAGGAACAAATCACGCGGTGCGGCAGTTTTGCGCAGGAAGGCTTTAAATTTGGATTCTTGCGGATCTATAAATGCATCTTCGTCCGCGTCGGCAGTATTAATTTCGAATATCTTGGAATGCGCCATCACATTCAATATCAATAACACGCACAACACCGATAACGGCACCGCCCGTGCAGACAACACTTCGTCCATATATTCGGGGTTAAACACCATCAACGCCGCCCCAATAATACCGGGGTAAGTAAAACCGGTTAGCTTGGCCGAAATGCGGATAAACAAATAAATCGACACAAATACTGCAACCAAGTTAATAACATTACCGGAATAAATGCTAAAGCCCGTCAACATATTCACAACCGAAATCATTACCGGAAAAAGATAGGGGAACGAAACCGCTAATTCACTATGTATGACGTATTGCCGTACCGCGCCCGTGACTCCAAAATTAGTGAAAATCGAATGCGACATGTCGTAATAGCTGAAAGAATCAACGGTATACACCACGCCGCGGTTAATAAAAATGATCATCAGCGATACAACTAAAAATACCACCGACGTAGCGGTGACATAAAGTTCTGTTTTATTTTCGGCGTCCTCGTGGCTTCGGATGTAAATAATCGCGCCCATTAAGAGATAGAAGAAAATAAACAGCAACCAAAACAAGCCCAAATTGAAGGTTTCATTCACCAGCACCAACGCATAAAAAGCAAAAGGCCCCAGCAAAAACGCAAATTCTGCGAACGAAGCATTTTCAAATTTTAAATCAAGCCGCTTGCAAAGAACGAGCAGCAAGCAACCCAGCAACGCACCCAACGCAACGGTGCCCGGTATGTTGCCCATATTAACCCGGCGGAAATCTTCTAATATTGCCAACAAAAATGCCGCAGGGTGCAGCGCAATAATAAAAGCGATGACAATCTTAAACGCTGAAAATTCGGACGCCGAAGGTTGCGGTTGAATCGGCGGCTGTACCGGTGGTGGCAATTGCGGCGGCGGGGGTTGTAATGGTGGTGGCTGCAATGGCTGCAGCGGCGGTAATGACTGCAGCGATTGCAAAACCGGCGGTACTTGTGTTGCAGGGTTAGCGTCTACAGCGGCACGCGGCATTCGTTGTTGCGGCGGCGGTTGCAAGGGCGGCGTTGGCGGCGCTTGGGAAGCATCAACGCGCACATTCACCTCTGTGGTCGTAACCAACTTTTTTATATCGTGTGCGACGCGTGTTTTGTCGCATATATAACCGTTGGGAACGCCGCTGCCCAACAACGCTGCGTGCCTTGTTTTGAAGAAGCTATAATCAAAAGGATTGGCGCTTATTGCGTTGTTGAAGGGTTCGTTGTAGATATTTTGGTATAGTTCGGCGGCGCTGATGGGCTCGTTGGCCATGTGAGCGAGCGTTACTTGGTTGGCCAGCAGCATTTGTATGTGTGTCCACAAATGATTCAAGTTGTAAAAAGAAAACCGCGAGCGCGAATCTGTGAAGTTGAGCGCAGAGAAACCCAAGCGTTTGAAAATGGCTTTTAATTTAATTTTTTCGTCGGGCGGCAGGTTGGGTTGCAAGCGGTAGAAACCGTTGGCATCCGGCGTGTAATAGTGTGCGACTTGGCTTTCCTTTAAGGTTAATTCAACGAATTTGTCCAATTTAAGCATGGCTGGAATGTAGTGCATCATATCGTAGACGAAATTCTTCTTGAGTCCGCGGCCAAATAATGCGGGCAAGCGGATGATTAACGCTTGCGGGTAAAGCTTGCGGACTTCGTTTTCCAAGTACAAGCGGTTGCGCCCGTAGGGGGTTAGTGCGGCGGTATTGTAAGGAGTATCTTCATAAATATCGCCGCGTTGCATCGCCGGGATAACATCCACGGTAGAAATTAACACCAATCGCTTGGGTGCGATGCGTTTGATATTTGCCAGTGCGCCATGAATATGCGCCAAATCTTCTTCGGGGAAGTTGTCCGCGCGGAATTTTTCTGATCGCACGCCGCTGTACACGCACAAATCCGGCGCGGTGCCGTAAGCGTCGCTGACATTCTTCGAGTTGTATAAACCGTCGAAGTTATGCCGTGCGTGCAGATTTTGCCCAACAAAGCCGGTGTAACCTACTAATATATTCATGGTGATAACCGTGCCTCCTACAGCTCCATCAAAATGGGGAAGATCATCGGATTGCGTTTGGTCTGCTTCCATATGAATTCCTTCAAGTCATCGCGGATGCGGTTGCGGATGGTGGCCATGTCGGCTTTTTTGTTGGCGAGGTCGTACATGGTTTCCTTGACGCAGGCGCGTGCGCCTTGCATGAGTTCGTCGTTTTCCTTCACGAATACGAAGCCGCGGCTGATGATATCGGGGCCGGATACGACTTCTAAGTGGCCGTCTTCGGCTACGATGCCTACAGCGGCAATGATTAGGCCGTCTTCGGACAGGTGCTTGCGGTCACGCAGTACGACGTTGCCCACGTCGCCGATGCCCAAGCCGTCGATGAGGACTTGCCCACTGGGAACATTGCCGTTCAATTTGGCGCCGGTGTTGGAAACCTCCAGCACTTGCCCAATATCGGCTAGGAACACGTTGTCCTTGGGCATGCCCATGGAAATGGCCAAATCTTTGTGGTGTTTGAGATGGCGGTATTCGCCATGAATGGGCAGCAGGAATTCGGGGCGAATGAGGGCGTGCATGAGCTTGAGCTCCTCTTCCTTGGCGTGGCCGGAGACGTGCACTTCCATCATGCCCTCGTAGATGACCTCTGCGCCCAGTTTGAGCAAGTCATTAATTACGCGGGAAATCATTTTCTCGTTGCCGGGAATGGGCGAAGCGGAAATGATGATTTTGTCCGACGGGGTGATGACGATTTGCCGGTGATCGCTGGCTGCCATGCGCGACAATGCCGCCATTTGCTCGCCTTGTGAACCAGTGGTGACAATACATAACTGCTGTGGCGTATAGTTACGCGCCTCGTGGATGTCGATGACCGCGCCCTTGGGGATGTCCAAATAACCCAATTCGCCCGCGGTTTTGACCGCGTTGATCATCGACCGCCCCATAAACATCGTCTTGCGCCCGTGCTGTACAGCAGAGGTAATGACTTGTTGGATGCGGTCAATATTGGACGAAAACATCGCGATCATCAATCGATGATTGGGCGATTCTTCAAACACTTGCTCGAACATGCGCCCTACGCGGCGTTCGCTCATCGTATATCCCTTGCTCAACACATTGGTTGATTCGCAAAGGAAAAGCTTGACGCCCTGATCACCCAACACGGCGAAGCGTTGCAAGTCCATGGGGTCGCCCTGTATGGGCGTAAAGTCCACTTTAAAGTCGCCGCTGTGGATGACCATGCCCACCGGTGTATCCACCGCAATGGCCACACTGTCCACCACACTGTGCGTCACGCGGATAAATTCTACTTCAAAGCAACCGGCGGTAATGGCTTCGCCGGGGTTAATGCAAGTCATCTCGGCCGCGGCACTCAATCCGTGTTCCTTCAATTTATTGGCCACCAGTCCCAACGTGAGCCGCGTGCCAAAAATGCGCATGTTCACTTCGCGCAGCAAATAAGGCACACTGCCGATATGATCTTCGTGCGCATGGGTTAAAAATAACCCGCGTATCTTGTGCGCGTTCTGCACCAAATAAGTGAAATCGGGAATTACCAAGTCGATCCCCAACATCCCATCCTGCGGAAACGCTACCCCGCAGTCGATAATGATAATGTCGTTACCATACTCCAGTACGGTAATGTTCTTGCCAATTTCGCCTAATCCGCCCAAGGCGAATACTTTCAACTTGCTGTTCTTCTTAGCTGCCAATTTTAAAATCCTTCCTGTTATATAGTTCGTGTGGGTAGTGCGCTGCCGATTGCGCCTGTGGTGCAATTGCCACTGCGCGAGTACGCTTTTGTCGGGGTTTGGGCGCACGCTCATTTAGTGCTTGCGTTAGTCTTCTTTTTGAATCCCTGCGTTGGGCGTTGTGGAAGTTATTGTGCGTTGGGCAGGGAGTCAAAAAGGAAGCCGAACGCCAAGCACTAAATTCGCGCACACCCAAACCCCGGCAAAACCGTAAGTTCGCGCAGTGGCAATCGACCACAGGCGCAATCTACTTCCCCCACGCAAACTTTATGGGTATTAAATTATTAATCTACTTGGAGGGAGCTGGGGACTCCCGACCTATTCCAACATTAATTCCATGATTCACAAATTACATATTTACTAATTGAGGAGGTCATGAGCCGCGATTCCCTCCCACACTCATCCTTCCCTAGCGCTCAGCGCCGGAATGCGAAGCACCGGGCGAAATGGCATTGGTACTATGCAGCGCGGGGTGTCGGGTGGGGGTGGCACATGTCTGTGCGCATAGCGGAATAGCGTGCACGGCGGTGCGTAGCGGGCTTACGTGAATCCGAGAAGGCTCCGTAGGAGACGAGCGGATTCACTTGCCCGATGCGTGTCGACGGGTACGATCTTCCGCGCAGCACAGGCATGTGCCACCCCCACTCGACACCCCGCGCGGGGCTTTACTCCTCCAATTCCAACTCTACGCCCAAAGCTTCGTAATCCGCCGCGAACAGCTCGATCATCCAGTCGAATTCGTCGCTGTCTTCTTCGACGGGTTCGAAGATTAAATCTTCGCCTTCGGAGGCTACATTTTTGAAGTGGATGATTTCGGCTTCGTCTTCATCGGATGTGTCGGCGGCTAGTAGATATAAGATGCCGTTCATTTCTCGGGTGGCTAGGATGTCGAAGGCATATTCGGTACCGTCGTCATCGGTCATGATGAGTTGTTCGGGGTGTTGGGCTTGGTTTTCCATTTGGTTCTCCTTTGTAACGGCTTGTGCCGTGTTATTTTTTGCATCTAGGAAACCTTGTAAAATGAAGGTCGCGGCCATTTCATCCACGCGCTGAGCGTGTTGCAAGGTGCGCTTGACGGCATGCGTGGACAATCGCTCGTCCCAAAATTCCAAGGTCAGGCGTTTAAAATTGCGGGCGAGCCTTTCCGCGAAGGCAAAGGTTTTTTCGCTACGGGCGGAAGGGTTGCCGTCCATATGTAGGGGATTGCCGAGTACGATGTGAGTGATGCCGTAATGATTGATGAGTTCACGCAGGCGGGCGATGGCGGGTTTCATTGCGGCGGGGTCGCTGCGGCGCAGGGTTTCCACCCCGGTGGCAACGATGGCGCGCGGGCAGCTTACAGCTATGCCGATGGTGGCATCGCCAAAGTCCAGCCCCAAGTAGCGCGGGTCAGTCGGGGTTGCCGATATGCCTTCGGTCACGCGTTGCCTGTTGGGGTCGAATCGGGCAGGGAGCGACCCAAATAATCACGCAGGAGTTCTTCCAACAACTCGTCGCGTTCCAGCTTGGCGATGGCCGCGCGCGCGCCGTTGTGCCCGGTGATGTATGTAGGGTCGCCGGACAGGATATAACCAATGAGCTGCGTGTAAGGGTTGTATCCCTTGTCGTTGAGCGCGTCGAAAACTTGATTCAAAATACGCTGCGTTTCCTGACCTATGGTGCGCTCGAACGTGAATTTTTGCGTGTCGGAATGCGTCATATTAATTCTCCTATCAATGCCTCGCGGTCGAAGCCGGTTATTTTGACTTGCGCGAGGGTATTGGGTGTTATCGGATGTGGAATGTGAACGGTGCAATAATTGCGCGTATGTCCCGCGGTGGGCGTTTCAAAAAGGACTTCTGCGGTTGTGCCAACCTGCTTGGCCAGAAAATCTTGTTGCAAGGTTGCGGCCAGCGCCAACATTTGTGCGGCGCGGGCTTTTTTGATCACGGGGGAAACTTGATCTGCGAAATCTGCCGCGGCTGTACCCGCGCGTGGCGAATACGGGAATACATGCACCCGCGCAAAGCCCATTTTACGCACAAAGGCCATGCTTTGCGCGTGATCGTGCTCCGTTTCGCCGGGGAAGCCTACAATGATATCTGTGGTTAGTGACAAGCTACCCTCGCCGGGGTACAACTTGCGCAAGGCGTACACGGCCTGCGCATATACGTCCGTTGTGTAGCGGCGGTTCATGCGCATCAGCGTGGCATCGCAACCGCTTTGCAATGACAAATGGAAATGCGCACACAGCGCAGGATTGCCCGCTGCCGCATCCAAGAAGTCATCATCCACGGCATTGGGTTCCAAACTGGACAAACGCAAGCGCGGCACGTTGGGTATATGCGCCAACCGGCGGATGAGGCCGGGCAAGGTCTCGATTTCCGTCCGATTGCCCAACGCTTCCTCTTCATTGTGACCGTAGGCGGCCAGTTGTATACCCGTAAGGACGATTTCCTTCGCGCCTTGGGTGGCGTGTGCGGCTACGCTTGCGGCTGCTTCATTTATAGTAACGGAGCTAAGCGCCCCGCGTACATACGGTACGATACAGTATGCGCAAAAACGGTCGCAGCCGTCTTGCACTTTCAAGAAAACACGCGTTTTGTTCTGCACGATGGGTGCTGCGTCACCGACTTTAACATGCAAATCATGTGGCAAGTCTGTTGCAAATCGTGCGTTCAAGATATCCAGCAACCCTTGTGGCTGCCGCGTATCAAATACATAATCCGCGCCTTCGATATGCGGTATATTTTTTTTCCGTGCCAAGCAACCGCATATGGCCACAAATGCCGCCGGATTTAACCGCCGGGCGCGGCGTAGCAATTGCATGCATTTTTTATCCACCGTGTGTGTGACGGTGCAGGTATTAATAAGGAAGATATCCGCCGCGTGCTTACCGAAAGGAACTTGTGCGTACCCCGTTTCCAGCAAGCGGGCGGCCAGTGTGTCGCCGTCGCATTGGTTCACTTTGCAACCCAGCGTTATAAGCGCGAAGGTGCGTTGCGTAATCACTCGGGTTTGGGATGGACGACAGTTTCCAACCAATCATTTATATGTTCGCGCAGGATTTCTGCTTCGGGGGGTTGTTTGGTTGTGGCAATTTGAAAAATTTCGCCCAGTGTGGCGCCGGCTTTGTCCATTAATTTTTTAACAGAAGCGATGTGCTGCCGCGACGGCGTTGCCGCGGTGAGCAATACGTGTACGCGCACGCGTTCCAACTTCGCGTTGGCGATGAAGTATTTCATGGGGCCGGCCGGTTCGCCCGCCCATACGGGTGCGCACAAGTAAATTTCTTCGGGGAGGGTATCGGGCATGTTGCGCACCGACAACCCCTTGGGGTCAAAGGCTGCCTTGATTGCTTTAAAAGCAAATAAAAACCCCTTTGCGTCGGTAATGTCCGATTCAAGGGGATACAAAGGCAAGCCCGTGATGTCATGCAGGGCTTGTGCCGCAGCTTTTGTTTTGTCCGTGCGGGAAAAATAAATAATCATAATTCGATCCTTGTGCAGCAGATTCAACCAATACTAGCACAATGGGAAAAAATTGGCAATTTTTTATGCCCAATTCTAAGAAAAAGGCTAAGAAAACGCCGAAGGTTTTGTCAGAACACCCCCTGTAAAATACAAACATCGAACGCGCTCGAACAAAATCTTGCAACGGAAAGGAGGTAAAACATGAACGTAATCAATGTTCCCATCAGTGCCACGCTACGTGCCGTTAGCATGCAGAACGAAACGATCCAAAGTTTGCATCGCATGCGCCCCGGCATTATCGCGGCAGAAGTTGGGCTAGTCTTGGATGCAATATCCGTCATCCGCAACTTGCCCATCGGCAATGGTTTTCTAACCATTACCAATGAACTGCGCCAAGCGTAAAGCTAGCGTTCCATTAAATTAAAAAGGAGGTGAAACAAATGGCAACTACTACCACGCATAATGCAGTGCTTCAATTCCGGTCTGATACCAATGAAGCAATACGCTTGACCATCCCGCGTGCACGCTTGGATATTACCGAGTCCGAAGCGCGCGCAATCATGGAAAACATGATTACCGGCGGTATCGTCGTAACGGCCGCCGGCCGACCCGCAGCGGTCAAAGGCATGGAAATCGTAACGACCCAACGTGCCGCAATCGTGTAACACTGCGCTAATCCATTTAGAAAGAAAAATTCTGCTACGCAGAATTAGCCCGTTCATAAACTGCAAGAAAAGCCTGCAGTTTATGAACTAGAACAGGAGGTGAAATTATGAATCTACACGCGACAAATTTGGTACTGCGTTTTAATCCGGGACGATTTACGTTTAATCGTTTCGACCACACAGCCAACGATGCGGAACTCTTCGCATTGGCGCAAAAAGTAAACGCATTCCAAACCGACGATGCGCAAATCGTAAAAGTCCAAGTATTCTCGGTGCATTAACCGATACAAATCAATCCATTGAAAAGGAGGTGAAAAAATGAAGGAATCTTGTCAAATGACGTTTTCTACGTCGCTGGGCGGTACGCGAACCGTTTCCGTACCCGATCCGCACGCAGGGCTTAACGCTGCCGCAGTAAATGAAGCAGCCGGTATGTTCATCATGGCCAACCCGTTTAACGCAGAAACCGGCGCACTGGTAGAACTGTTGCGCGCCAGCCGCGTAACAGTAAGCCGCCAAGTAATCATCGCAACGCCTGCGGCGTAATGCCGAAAGGCACAATAAAAAATCGCGTAAGCACATGCTTACGCGATTTTTTTGTGCGTCGCGGGGGGGGGATTCGAAAAGATTAAAATCTTGGGTGCCGGTTAAAGCCTTATTTGGCGCTGCTCAGGGTTTTGGTTTTGACCTGCTTTTTAATCCTTTGCCACGCCTGCATCCTTCCGCAGAAATCGCACTAAATAAGCATTCAACCGCGTCATGTCAATGGGCTTGGTCATGAAGCCGTCGAAACCGTTGGTCACGAACAGCTCGGCTTGGCCTTTAACGGCGTTGGCGGTGAGTGCCACGATGGGCGCGGTGTATCCTTGTGCGCGTAGGGTTTTTGTTGTTTCTATGCCGTCAGGTTCGGGCATCATGTGATCCATGAATATGATGTCGTAGATTGCGCCGTTGCGTATTTTATCTAGTGCGGCGGCACCGCTGTTAACCAAGTCGGGCGTGATGCCGTAGGCTTGCAACATAGATTCGGCTACATATAAGTTGGTTTCTACATCGTCTACGACCATGACGCGGGCGTTGGGGAATTGTAGGTCGGTAAAATCGATTTCTTTGATGGACGAATGGGTAATGCCTTCGAAGTTTTGCAAGGATTGGGCGTATTCAAATCCGATGGGTTCGGCATCGCAAATTTGTTGTGGAATGCGCAGAGTGACAGTGGTGCCAAAGCCGATGTTGCTGCGCATTTCGAGTTTAGCGTTCATGAGTTGCGCCAAATTGTGCACGATGGGGATGCCCAAGCCTGTACCGCTTACAAAGGGGCGTTCGGTTTCGTGCAAGCGGATGTATTCGGTATGGGCGGTGTTGAGTTGTGCTTCGCTCATGCCCATACCGGTGTCGGATATTTCGATGATGATGAGGGGAGTGTTGTCGATATTTTCGTATTCCAACGACAAAGTGACGGCGCCCGTGTCGGTATATTTGAACGCATTGGATAGCAAGTTATTGATGATTTGGCGGATGCGCATGGCATCGCCCACGAATTTTTTGGGCAGGTTTTCGTCCACGTCGATGACGAAGGTGATGGGTTTGTGCTCGGCGTAGATGGCGAAAAGTTGCGTGGCATCGGCTATAAGTGAAGGCACACAGTATTCCGCAGCAATGATATCCATTTTGCCAGATTCGATTTTAGAGAAGTCCAAAATGTCGTTGACGATGTGCAGCAATGTATTGGACGAGTCGTAGATTTTGGCAAACGCTTCTTCCAACCCGGGGGGGATGCCCTGCACGCGCAGTTGCATTTCGGATATACCTAAAATGGCGGTCAAGGGGGTGCGTATCTCGTGCGACATGCGTGCCAAGAAACGGGATTTGGCGCGGTTGGCTTCCTCTGCGGCGTCGATGCGCTGTTTTTCCAATAATTTGATGGGGCGCAAGTCGTAGCTGTAGCCCACGATAATATGCCGCCCTTGGCGATTGAGCCGGGCAAAAACCACTTCAGCCGGTAATTCTTCGCCATTGGGTAGGCAGTGCATCCATTCTGTACGGGCAGAACCTTTATGCAATACGGTGGTTAGCAATGCCGTTATTTTGTCCTTGGAAGGGGTACCGCAAGGCTGCGTGGATGGCGAAAATCGGAGATAGTCGTTAATTACATCTTCGCGGTTTTCGATGCCGAAGGTTTTAGCGAATTGGGTATTGCATTCGATCATGCTGAGGTCTTCGTCCCAGATTTCTACCAATAAGGGGGTGGCGTCGTACAGGGCGTGGGTGTATGCCTCGTTGGCTATTTCTTCCCGCAGGTCGCGCAGGTAGGAAATAAACATATAAGTGTCGTCGTAATCCACGCGTACCAAATTAATCATAACGGGCAATTCCTCGCCGGTGCGGCTGAGGTGTACCCACTTGAATCGGGCGACACCGTCTTCTTGCGCGCGGTTAAACCAAGGGTCGGCGAGGGCGTCACTGCGTGCACCGTTGGGTTGCAACTCGGGCGAATAATCGTAAAATCGTTGGCTCAGTGCCTCTACCAATTCTTCTTGCGTATCAAAACCGTACAAGCGCACGGCTTCTTTGTTGCAATCTATGGCCACTCGCTGTGCGCTGTAGCACGTAACGCTGATGGGGCTGTGATCCAAGATTAATTGCAAGCGTGTGTTAAAGGCGCGTTCCCGCAGTTGACTTTCTAATGCGTGTTCACGCTGCATGGCGGCTTTAACGGGGCGCAAGTCGTGGCTGTAGCCGATATATATCGGCCCACTGTTACTTTCTACGTGTACATAGGTAAAATCCACGGGCAACAATTCGCCGTTTTGGGTTTGTAACGTCCATTCGAAGCGGGCGCTTCCTTGATTTTTGGTTTGCGCGATGAAATGATCCATTTTTTCCGAAGAGAGTGCGCCGCAGGGTTGATATTGCGGTGCGTAATTTAAATAGTTGGTAATAAAATCTTGCATGTCGTCGGCTTGTAATGCATTCAACAAGTTTTGATTGCAATAAGTAATGTGGCCCTCCGCGTCGCGCAGGATGATATACATGGGCGAATTATCTAAAAATTGGCGTGCTAAATTATTTTGCGCATCTACACGGCGGCGCGTGCGCACTTGTACGGTAACGTCGCGGATAAATTCCAAGATAGCGAATTTGTTGCGGTACGGGATGCGTGTCATCGTAAATTCGACCATAAAGGCCGTGCCGTCGGTGTGCACGTTGTCAAACATGCGGCAAGATACGTAACCCTCTCTAACCACTGTGGCAAAATATTCTTGCAACATGTCTTTGGTAGGGCGTCCGTTGTCTTGTTGGGTGGGCATTAATTGGTAGTAATTCTTAATAAAATTTTCTTTGTTGTCGACGCCCCATAATTCCAGTGCATATCGGTTGCAATCCACCGGCGTGCATGTATGGTCATACATAATCACCGCCATGGGCGTGGATTCCATGATGTGCGCCGTTCGCTTTATTTGCTGCTTGCGCATGTACAAAAACCATAGCACCACACAAGCCGCAACCACCACAGACACAATCAATAGCGATAAAATAAACGAAAATACGGAAACACCATCCAATGCATTAAACACGGTGCGCCCCTCCTTCGGATAATTGTTTGCGATAATCGGGGTGCGCGATGGCAATCAACCGCTGCACGCGTTCGGCTAATGACGTACCGCGCAACGCCGCCACGCCGTATTCCGTAACCACAAAATCTACATCATTGCGCGATAACGTAACCGTGGCGCCTTGCTTGAGCATGGGCACAATTTTGGATACGCGCTCGCGTTCGCCTTTTTCATTTTTGATCATGGCCGTGGAATAGAGTGCGATGAAGGAGCGCCCGCCTCGTGCCCGTTGCGCACCAATGGCCGTGTCTGCCTGCCCGCCGGATCCGGAATACTGCCGCGCCCCGATGCTTTCCGAGCAGCACTGCCCTGTCAAGTCAATTTCCAGTGTGGTGTTGATGGAAACTTGATCGTCATTCTGCGCGATGGTATAGGGATCGTTTACATAGTTGGCATCAAACAGCAGCACGGATGGATTGTCATGAATATATTCGTACACCTCATGCGTGCCCAAAGCGAAAGTTGCCACTGTCTTGCCGGGGTGCAGGGTCTTGCGCTTGTTGGTGGCAACGCCCGCGCGCAGCAACTTGACCAAGCCGTTGCCCAGCATTTCGGTATGGATGCCCAAGTTACGCTTGTTCATTAGTGCATCGGCCACGGCATTGGGAATGGCGCCGATGCCCAATTGCAAGCAATCGCCGTCGTTGATATACCCCGCAATGTGCGCGCCGATAATAGCGTCCAACTCACCCACGGGGGCATCGGGTAGCTCCGGTACAGGGTAATCCGCTTCAATAAAATAATCCGCGTCGTTTACGTGCAATTCAACATCGCCGAACGTGCGCGGATAATGGGGATTGATTTCCAATATAACAATGTCCGCTGCGTCTATCATGCGGCGTTCGTAGGTATTGCTTACGCTGAGACTCACGTAACCGTGTTTATCGGGCATGCTTGCTGCGCCCACATAGATGTTAGGTTTGATGTGTTGCAAGCGCTTGGTTGCGCAGTGTTGCAAATGGCCGGGGATGTAACAAGCGTTGCCCGTGTCCTGCATGGCACGCGCGGGGCCGGTCATGAATATAGATTCGTTGTTAAAAATGTGCGCGTATTGCGCGTCCATGAAGGGGTACGAACGCAGCGACAAACAAGTCGTGAGCGTAATATCGCGCGCGTCGATGGTATGTAATTGCGAAAGAAAGGATTGCGCCTCGGCTGCGCCTAGGGCGGATGCGATGTGGTGGCCGGATTTAATGAAAGATAGTGCTTGCGTTACGGATATTTTTTGCATGGATATCCCCGCCTTAATTGGTTTATTACCACAATGAAGAATAGGCGATTGGCGTGATTTTGTCAAAGGCGGCGGCAGTTTTGACCCATGCTTTGACACCGTGGGCTTTAATGCGTATATTACAATTGGATTGCAAGCCAAATCCATGGGGGCAGCCATGAAAATCGTAAAAGCATATAAATACGACATAGAAAGCGAATACATAAAACGCGGTATCACCGAAGAAAATGGTTGGGTACATGCGGTAAATTGGGAAAAATTTAACAAACGAAAAATAATCCCAAATATGGCATTGACGGTTATGGTTTTTGGTTTCATGGTATTGCTGTTTATGATGGATCCGTTTGTGGCAACTTTTTATGATGCAGATGTGTTTTGGCTTTTCTTTGTTATTTTTTGCGTCAGTTTTTTGAATGTGGTTGTTGTAGTACCACTCCATGAAATTTTGCATTTTATCCCACTGGTGGGTTTTAAGTTGGATGACAGGTGTTTTATTGGTTTTGAGCGGTGGGGTGGTGCGCGTATGTTATATGCCGACCCAATCACGCGCAGGCAACATCTCATTTCGTTGATAACACCACTTGTTGTGCTTAGCTTGTTGTTTATCGCGGGTATTATATTTTTGACGGGATTGCTGCAAGTGGGTGCGGTTTTCTCTTTGGGTTTTCATATTATGAATTGTAGCACGGATATTCATGTGTTTTTTTATTACCTCAAAAAATTCCCGAAGGATACGATTTTCTTTGGTAGTCGGTATCGTGTTTCGCATTAAATTATTAAGAAAGTAGGTCAACGTTTATGGAAATCTCCCCCCAATCTTTAATCCTAGAAGGCCGCAAAGCCGTCTTGGAAGCCCTTAACCACGAAAAACCCATCGACCGCATACTCATACGCGTGGACGGGAAACACAAACCCGGTGCCGCACAAGCCGCAAGCGAAGCGGGCGGCAACGATGCCGTGTACAACAAACCCGAAGGCACCCTGCGCCTCATCGCCGCCAAAGCACGCGCGTTGAAAATCGTCGTGCAGGAAGTAGAGCGCGCCAAGTTGGACGAGCTGAGCGAAACTGGCCACCACCAAGGCGTGATTGCGCTGTGTCCGGCGGTGCCTTATGTACAAATATCAGACATCCTTGCGATAGCGGAAGAACGCGGCGAGCAGCCTTTTGTCATTGTGTTGGACGGTGTGACCGACCCGCACAACTTGGGCGCAGTGTTGCGTACAGCAGATGCAGGCGGTGCGCACGGAGTTATTATTCCCAAGCGGCGTGCGGTGGGGTTGACGGCAACCGTGGCCAAGACCAGTGCCGGAGCCATTGCGCATGTGCCCGTGGCGCGGGTGTCCAATGTCACGCGTGCATTGGAAGAATTAAAGCAAGCCGGCCTGTGGGTCACCTGTGCCGACGCGAGCGATACCGAAGGTCATGGGGCGCAATCCTTGTTTGACGCGGATTTGTCCGGCCCGATTGCGCTGGTGCTGGGTGCCGAAGGCGAAGGTGTGTCGCGTTTGGTGCGCGAGCAAGCGGATTTCGTCGTGGGCATTCCTATGCTGGGGCGCATTCAGTCATTGAACGTGAGCGTCGCCGCGGGCGTGCTTATTTATGAAGTTGTACGAAAAAGACGTAGCCGTGCGTAATGGCAAATTATCTACTGGTTGACGGTTACAACATCATCCATTCGGACGAATCGTTGACGCGTTTGGCGGAGGACTCGCTGGAAGCTGCGCGTATCAAGCTGTGTGATTTGCTGCGCGAATTCGCAGCGCTTAGCGTGTACCGTATCATCGTGGTATTTGATGCGCACCTCGTGGCCGGTGGTTTGGGCAGTGATACGGATTACGGCAATATCAAGGTGGTTTTCACCAAGGAAGCGGAAACTGCCGACCATTACATAGAACGCGCCGCTTATGACATGGCGCGGGGCAAACACGACAAAATCACCGTTGCCACTTCCGACGTGTTGGAGCAACTCATTATATTGGGTAGCGGTGCCGCACGCATCGGTGCGGATGCCTTGTTAGCAGAAATTGAAGCCGCTCGCAAACAAATGCGCCGCCGCCACATCCTGAACCGACCCGTCAAAAATAACCCCTTCGAAGGCCTGCTGGACAAGAAAACAGCCGCCATCCTTGAGGACATGCGGCTGGGGAAGCGAGGCAAACCATGACGCCAAATCCGCAAGAAGAGCAACTTATTCAAGCCGCCAAAGCGGGTGATGCCTTCGCCATGGACGCGTTATTTGCGCGTTATAAATCGCTTGTGCGGGCCAAGGCGTCCATGTACTACATATCCGGCGGTGACCGCGATGATTTGATTCAAGAGGGCATGATTGGCTTGTACAAGGCTTTCCTCGATTACGATCCGCAGCGCAATCCCGTATTCGCTGCCTTCGCCTCCCTATGCATCAACCGCCAAATCCAAACCGCCATCAAATCAGCCGCGCGGCAAAAACACGCACCCCTCAACGCTGCCCAGACGCTGGACGTCGCCGAAGCGCCAGCAGGTATTGCCGCCAACGTTACTAGCGCCGCCAGCACTACTAACCCCGAAATCCTTTTCCTGGGGCGCGAATCGATCAAAAACATTGCATTATTCATTCGCGAGCATCTTTCTCCGTTAGAACGAGACGTGTTGCTGTTGCATATAAACGACCAGACCCATGCACAAATCGCGCAGCGGATGGGCAAGACTGTGAAGTCCGTGGACAATACGTTGCAACGTGTGCGGAGGAAGGTGCGGGTGTTTCGGGATGGCGGCGGCGGTTGACTGCCAAGGTTGCCAGGATTGCCAAGAGCAAAGGCAAAACCTCGGGGGACGCTGCCCCCGAACCCCCGCAAAGGGGCACAAGCGCCCCTTTGATCCCCTATGTGGGCGTTGCCAAATAAGGCTTTAACCGGCCCCCCTCTCAATCATGGCTGGGACACATTTTCAACTGGTGGCAAATTGCCACCAGTTGGGATTCATTCATTACTCTCACAGTGCCACCGCAATAAAGTCAATGCAAAATAAAAACAACCCCGTGCCACTAGGCACGGGGTTTAGCTTTGTACTATCAATAAATCAACATCGGCGAATGCCATAACGCGGGGTCGAGGGGGAACGCTTCTCCCTCGCGGGTCTGGGCAGCGCCCAGGGTCTTGATCTTGGTTTTGACCTTAGCAACCGTTATTTCTTGCGCTTACTAGGCGCCGCCGCTCCGCCGAATCCAATCAACTTCAAAGCAAAGCCACTCGCAATCAACACCACCAAGCTCACCACCGAAATCACCACACCTACACGGAACGACGAGTTGACATGACGGAACACGATATCGTGTGTGCCTGCGGGCAATTCTACGGCTACCATGGCATCGGCGAAGAGTACGGCTTCTGCGCGTTCGCCATTAACGTAAACGCGCCAGTTGCCTGCGTGGGGGATGGAAGTATACAGCAGGCCACCCTGTGTGGTGACGGTACCCTCGATGCGGGTATCGCCCATGTGGGTCACTACGAGGGGTTCGGCGGCCAGTAGGGTATGGCCATGGGCGAATAAGCCATGATCAATCGTAGCGGCAAAAACATTTACCGCAGTATTTGCGGCAGATGTTTGCGATTCAATCACGGCAATATCACCGGCATTGAAGCTGCCCATGCGGAAGATATAAGACGAATGCGTAATGTCCACGGTATTAATGACTTCACCATTGCGCAGCACGCGTGCTTCCGTACCGCCGTGGTAATGGATGAAGCCATACAAGCAACCATCGCGCGGCACAACAAACTCGAAGCGCAATGTACCGCCGGAGTCCGGATTAATGCGCGCCATGTCGCGTGTACCCGCATCGTTTCCGTAGGTGGTGAAGTTGATGTGGTTGTACGTCATGGGCAGCAGCGTGAACAACTCTTGTTGCAACCCAGTCGTCAGACGGAAGAGTTCATTTTGCGATGCGAACGGATGTGTGATGCTGCCTTCAAACATAGCGGCTTGCGAACGTACCATGAAACCCAAGGGTAATGCGTAACGGTTACGCATGAGATTTAAGCTGCCTTCATAAGCGATTTGCTCCCAAAATACACCCGTGTCGGCTTGATGGCCGGAACGATGCACCAAGTAGCGCATGTTAAGGAATGCGTTGGTCAGGGGCGTGGTTTCGGCATAGTTGATGCTGTTGGAACGCCTGCGGTACGGCAAGCCCAACCGTTGGATATAACTACCCAACGTGTAATCAAACATGGACGAGAACAACGCCCAGCCCTGATAACCGTACAGCGTGGTATCGTTCGAACTCCACCACCGCGTAAACTCCGTGCGGAAGAAGTCCGTTTCGTCCGTCATATTGCGTTGCGCCAGCAGATACTGCACTTCATCATTATGCCAAGGATAAGGCTCGCGCGGAGTGGTGGTATTGGATTGCACCGCCGCCACCGCCGCGATGGAAACTTCAAATATCAATATCATTGCAAATAAAATCGGCACCGCGCCCTTAAGCACACGTTGCGCTTTAAATAAGATGTGCGTCTTGTGCACAGCGGGTTCGGCCGCGCCGGTTATCATAAACAAAATCAAATACAACAGGACAAATAAAGCGCCAAAACCTACATACCGGCCTTCTTGCCGTCCAATCGTGGCCATCAGCGCGAAGAACGCGCCACCCAGCACCAACGCCAGCGTATGCCCCGGCTTCTTCGTATCGAAGATAAGGTAAGCCTTGTAAGCCAAAGCCACCAGCAAAAACGAAGCGATAAACGCATAACGGAACGGCAACGCATGGGGGAAACTGAATCCATGCAGGATAAAATCTAAATACCGGTTATTACTGCTGATGATTAAAAATGCCAGTGCTACTGAAAATGCAATCTTCTCGCGCTTGTTGATTTTGTCGGAAATAAGAAATACCGGCAGCAACATCAACGATATCACACCGGTAAAGAAGCTCGGCAAGGCAATGGGCGGGTGTTTTAAATCATGGTGGTGCTGTGCAAAGAAATTACCCAACACATCCGCAATATTCGTAAACCAAGCTTCATGGATGGATTCCATCGTGTTTACACTATTAACCGCGTTGTACGAACGATCCAGCGCAACAAAAGTGGGCAATGTAATAAAAGCCGTAAGCCCGATGGCCAATAGCGAACACAACCCAACTGCCAACAATTTCATTAAAAAATCCATTGGCTTCAATTTGGCAATGTATGCCTGCATGAAGAAGTAAATTGCAACAAAGATGCAAATGAATACACCCATCAGGAAGTTAAAGATAATCGCCAATGCCAGCGACACAACAAAAAGGCGGTACCGCCCCGTATGCACGAGTTGATACACGCCAATCATCACCACGGGCACCAGCGCGAAGCTGTCCATCCACATGATGTTCCAATAATACGCCAGCGCAAAGCCGCACAACGCATACAACGTAGCAAAAAACGGCGTCATCAAATTAATCTTCTTGGTCGTATAATGCAAAAATGCACACATGGCCGCGCCCGCCAAGCCCAACTTGATGACCAGGAAAACCTGCACCAACGGGCGCAACATTTCGTAGGGGAACAGCGCCGCCAGTAAATTGAACGGGCTGGCCAAATAATAAGCAATGTGCGCCAAGAAATTGTGCCCGCCGCCCGCGGTCCAGGACCACAATAACGAGTCACCGCCACGCAGCCTATGCCAATAATCGCTAATAAACGGATAATATTGCTGCCAAAAGTCCGAAACCAAGATCATCCGGTTGGCTTCCTCGCCTGTCCTAAACGGGAATACCCCCTGCGCCGCAAACACCCCCCACAAAATCGCCATCGGTGTCAACACCGCCAGCGCATAATATAGGCGCATCGCAAAACGCGGATTATCTGTTAAATACTTTTCCATAAAAATCGCCTCCACACGTATTCTAACATGAAGAAATGCAAAAAAGCCACCATTTCCATTGATTGTAAGGTTTTGAGATAAAAAAGGATGCCGACATTATCGTCAGGCATCCTTTTTTGCGATTGGTTAGTTGGCTTGTTTTTGCGGTTCATTAATGATGACAGAGGTTATGTCTGGTTTTTGCATGGTGATTTCGCCGTTCTTGTTTTGCAAAAAGATAATTTTATCACCCGATTTGATTTTTAATGCGCGGCGGATTTCTACGGGTACGGTGATTTGCCCGTTGGATGATACTTTGGCCAGGTTCATCTTGAGCCTCCTATTCTTTTGCGGTTTTTCGTTTTTATCATAATCAGCGAGCCAAGGCCGCCAATCAATACAACGTTGACAATTGCGGCAAACCATAATGCGGCGGTGGATAAACCCGTTTGGGGCATGCGGCCGATGGGTATGGGTGTGTTGTTTATTTCTATGAAGTCCCATTGATTGGTGTCGTTATTCCATGTCCATTGGCCCTGGGGCACGCCTTGGTTATCCAGTTCGAAGTAACCGTTGCCGCTGCCATCGGGCACCAGCGTATTGCCGCCGTTGACGGGCGGACGCAGGAGCGGACGATAAGGCGATTGACCGGGCGTGTTATTGCCGCCGTGCATGATAATAAAGTGGTTGACCAGCTCATTGTTGGGCGCAAAACTGCCTGCCACAAACGTGAAAGTAATCGTATTGCCCAAGCCAAAATACGCAGGTACCGTGCCGAAAAATAGGCCAATCTCCGTGTAATGCAAATTGCCGGGTTGCGGCAGCGTAAAGTTGAACGGTCTGGATGCGTCAACGCTGCTTACCAGCGTGCGCCAAGTGTTACTGCCTTGCACCATGTAACGGATGTCATAAGTCACGCCCGCACTGTTATTGAATGCAGGAAGACTACCGGATACGAAATTAAGGCCGACGCCGGGCATATCCACAATAGCAAAGTTGGTTACTGCTGCCCCCGTGCGGTTGTGGAAACCATGCAACGTCCACGAAACTGTTCCTCCAACGGGTACTTCCATGACACTGGGAAACTTAATCAATGGCGAAGCTGTGGTGGTGGGTGGTGTAGTGGGAACGCTGGTTTGGTTGGGCGTAGTGGTGGGCGTAGTTGTTGGCGCGCTAGTGGGTGTCGCCGTGGTGGATGGGAAAGTAACAACACGCGTAGGCGGATCCGTGGGTGGTTGCGTTGGCGGCAGCGTTTGTTGTGGGGTAGTTTGCGGTGGCGTAGTTTGCTGCGGTGTTGTTTGTTGTGGCGCGGTTTGCTGTGGTGTCGTTTCAACTGGAGTAGTCTCTGCTGGTGTTGTCGGTTGCGGCGTAGTTTCAGCTGGAGTTGTCTCCGCGGGTGTTGTTTGTTGCGGCGTAGTTTCAGCCGGGGTAGTCTCCGCTGGCGTGGTCTGCTGTGGCGTAGTTTCAGCCGGGGTAGTCTCCGCTGGCGTGGTCTGCTGTGGCGTAGTTTCAATCGGAGTAGTTTCCGCTGGTGTAGTCTGCTGCGGCGTAGTTTCAACCGGTGTAGTCTCCGCGGGTGTGGTCTGCTGTGGCGTAGTTTCAACCGGTGTCGTCTCCGTGGGTGTGGTCTGCTGCTGCGTGGTTTCAGCTGGGGTAGTCTCCGCGGGTGTGGTCTGTTGTGGCGTAGTTTCAGCCGGGGTAGTCTCCGTGGGTGTGGTCTGCTGCTGCGTGGTTTCAGCTGGGGTAGTCTCCGCGGGTGTGGTCTGCTGTGGTGTTGTTTCAACCGGTGTCGTCTCCGCGGGTGTCGTGGGTGCTGGCGTTGTCGGCGGGGATGTTGTGGGTGCTGGAACGACCACGGCTACTTCATTACTGGTTGTTAAGTATGCTTCATCTTCGCAATGGATAGTTGCGGTATTGTATATAGTTTTCCCTGCGGCATATTCAAGAACAATTACATCAAAAGTGACATAAACAGGGATATTGGCATATAAATCAACACGTACACGCAATACGCCTGTAGAAGAATTAAATTCATATGCACTTGTCAAAACGCCGTCAACACGAACCGTACCCGGCACAAATTCTACAAGCGTTATATCAATAACATCTGTGATGATTGCATTGGGCAAGAGGGGGGTATCGGAAGTTGTGGACATGATCTCTCCGGTAAATGCAATCGCATCACCCCTATGACGCTGATAATGCCGGGTTTCGTTTGTGCGCAGGTTATTAACAAAAGCATGATTTGCGACAACGTGCGGTTCAACTCCCGGTCGGTCATCATAAAAAGGTTGTATTTGTACTGCAAAACATACAGTCACGGCACCGTGGGGGGGAATATTGGGGATGACCCAGTGCACTTCATTTCCTATAACCATCCTGTTTCCCATTGGGCCAAAGCCCATGACACACTGTGAACCGCAAAAACAAGGCGAAGCCATGGGCGTTATTGACGTTGGGATTGCCCACTGCGGAAGCACATCCCGCACCGTAACCGACCCTGAAGGGGTGTTTCCGGTATTCCGAACGGTTATGGTGTAAAACATCCTATTATTGTCAGGAACAATTGCATAATCGGGCAGCGGAACTCCCGGAGCTGAATAGGCTGTTTTTACACCGTAAATGGTTGGGCGGACAACAACATGGGTCGTGGTTAATGCTTCGCTGGAACTATCCTTTACGGATGCCCGGTTAAATATAATGGTTCCGGCCGGCGCAGTAGGATCAACTATTACCGAAAAACGAAAGATCATGGTTTCCCCAGGCCCTAAGTTTTCAACGGTCCAAGTTACGGCATTATTAGAATATGTTCCTATCACGTTGGGCGGAGAATCGATGGATCCCGGAACAAATGTCGTGAACACAGGAATGGGGTCGGAAACGGAAAAATTTCCGGTGTCCGTATCCGAAGTGTTTGTGACTGTAATGGTGTAGTGAATGGCATGACCGGCCGTGATTTCTCCGTTACTAACTCCTGGAATAAATTCGAGCGGCGTTGCATTTTTTTCTGCATGCAATTGTGGCGTATCGTCATCTTGGTTATAAATTGCCCGAATCGTGTATGTAATAATACCGTCTACGTTCGCAACACTCTTATTGGCCCATTTTTCGAGGGTGACACCGTTGGAGGTTCGGCTGCCGATTGTGCCGTTGGTTGCGGGGGTATGTACGTCGGGGGGCATATAATCTTCCTGCTCGCCCAACGCGAAATAACTCAGCGTGGACGTCAAAATAACAAGCGCGATGATAAATGCAATGCGCTTTTTCCATGTTGCGGTTTTCATTTTCATGCTCCTATCTTTATGTATTTAATTTCGCATCCAACGGTACAGACCGGTTCCATCAAAGGGAACGCTGCCGCCGTCGAAAAATATATATTGAATCCGCCAACTTGAAGCGCTGGCATGGATAGAAGTGCCAATCAGGATGTCTCCGCTGCCTTCATTGCGGATGTAAAAACGCAGGATGTAATCGGTAAAGGTGATGATCTGCGTTTCGAAGGCGAAATCGTAAGTGGCGATGATATGCGCGACATCATCGGGTGTGGCAGCTTGGGATAATGCTAAAAGGATATCCGCCGTGCGGTTAATGGGGATGATGGGAGCGGGTGCAGTAGGCGGTTGCGTGGGTGGAGTAGATGCAGGTGTCGTGGTCGTGGTGACGGGCATGGATAGCGGCGGTGTCGTAGGCTCAGGCGTGGTGGGCTCCGGGGTTGTGGGCACAGGCGTGGTGGGCTCCGGGGTTGTGGGCGGCAGCGTGGTGGGTGCGGGCATTGCTTCGGGTTCATACGGGGTGTGTGCGATGGGTTCGGGGGCGCGTTCGAGAGCAGTTGTGGTTGTGGTGTCGTAAACCGGGGGCAGCGCGTAGAAATATGCATTTTGGAATGCGATTAAATAAGTACCCGTTACCAGCCCGATGGCCACGATGCAAGCGGCTGCATAACTAATGATGGTACCGGTGGTTGTAGCGGTCGCGGTGGTGGTTGCGGCCGCACCCGTTGCAATGATGGCTGTTGAAGCGGGCGTATAAGCGGCTACATAGGTGGTTTCTTCTGCCAAGAACAATGCGGCCAACGGCAATACAGCCAGGGACTTGGCAACGAGGATGCCCGCGCGACAGCGGTCGTCATCCAACTTTTGCTTGAGTGTTTTACGTGCGCGGGTGAGTACAGAGTAGACGCTACCCACAGTGCAATGCATTAAATCGGCAATTTCTTTGGCGTCAATGTCTACGTAATAATAGAGGTAAACCATTTCGCGTTGGAGCTTGGGCAGGCGGTCAATTTCTTTTAGCAGTTGCAATTGGCGTTCTTTGTTTTGCAACGCTTCTTCGGGCAGCAGGGCCTCGTCCAATTCGGGGTAGTCGATGGTGATGTCGCCGGTGGGGGTTGCATAATTGGCGTAGCGGCTGTTGGCCTTGCGCTTGCGGAAGCATTCATGCACCGCCACTTTGCGTAAGTAGGGGATAATCGCTTGACCTTGCACTTGCTGGATATTTTTGAAGGCGATATGGAATGCGTCTTGTACGACCTCTTCAATATCTTCCTTGTTGTCGGTAAATTTTGTGCATACAAAGGACAAGTAGCCATGGCACCTTTGATAAATTTCCTCAAAGGCATCGTGGTTACCGTCTTGTAATTGTGCCACCAGTTGGGCCAATGCGTCATAACTATGTTTATTATTAATACAAAGCCACCTCTTTATGCAGTCCAAGGTAAAAGGATATCGCGCACGTGCAACATGTCATCGTCGTCATGTGGTTGCACGCGCTTGAACAGCTCGAGCTTGCTTGCGAGCCGTTCGGTATATAGCACCAATGCGCTGGTAACGTGTTGCTCGGTCAAGTCCAAAATCCGCGCGATGGTGGGGGTTGACATTTCCAAATGATGGTACAAATAAATCGCTTGCTGTTCATCGCAGGAAAAATCTTCGACCGTGGCGCACAACACTTGCATGATCTTGTCGTGTGATGCGAAAGCCTTGGGGATTTCGGGCGAGGGGAGCGGTGATGCGTGGGTCACGTTGTGCCTCCAGTAAGTGCTAAATTCTTGTAAACACATACAAAGAGGAGAATTAAAGAAAAAACCTGTCGCAAATTTGAAAATTTTTTTTTACAAAAATTAATATACCCTATTTGGCGTATAAGCGTAGTGAAGGTTGCCGATTGTTAACCTTTTTGTTTTCCTGCTTGCCCTTTATGATTGCGTGCGTTATAAATAAGTGATTCTTATCATTTGGAGGCATTTTATGAATACCGACAATCATCCTTTATTAAATACCGCCACTTTCATCCACAATGCGATCCGCCAAGACTTGGGCGCGGACTTGACGCGTTTGCATACGCGTTTCCCGCCGGAGCCGGGCGGATTTTTGCATATTGGCAGTGCCAAGGCGGTGTATATCAATGCCGAGTTGGCGCAGATATACGGCGGCAAATTTAACCTGCGCATGGACGACACCAATCCCGTTAAAGAAGATGCGCGTTATGTGCAGGCCATTCAAGACGAAATCCATTGGTTGGGTTATGAATGGGATGCGCTTTACAAGGCCAGTGATTATTTTCAAATTATGTATGACTGCGCGGTGGAATTGATTGAAAAAGGCGTGGCCTTTGTATGCGACATGAGCGCAGAAGAAATCCGTGCTACTTTTGGTGGGCCGGGCGAAGCGGGCACGGAAAGCCCCTACCGTAATCGTAGCATTGAAGAGAACCTTGACCTCTTCGCACGGATGAAGGCGGGCGAATTCTCCGATGGTGCCAAGACGCTGCGCGCCAAGATTGACATGGCATCGCCCAACTTGAATATGCGCGACCCGGTTATCTACCGTATCGCACACAAGGAGCACAGCAACACGGGCAATACATGGTGCATCTACCCGATGTATGACTTCGCGCATCCGCTGGAGGACGCGATCGAGGGCATCACGCACTCGCTGTGCGGGCTAGAATTTATCGACCATCGGCCCATTTACGAATGGTACGTGAACCAGCTGGACCGCTTCGTCCGCAAGCCGCGGCAAATCGAATTTGCGGAAATAAACTTGACCAATACGGTCTTGGGCAAGCGACACATACGCAAGATGGTGGCCGAAGGCAAAATAGATGGCTGGGATGACCCGCGCTTGTTAACCGTATCGGGCATGCGCCGCCGTGGGTATCCCGCGGCTGCCATCCGCGATTTCTTGGGTAACACCGGCGTAGCCAAAGCGCAAAGCAAGGTCGAATTTAATTTGCTAGAGCACTATGTTCGCGAGCATTTAAAGGACATGGCGCGGACGGTCATGGTGGTGCTTGAACCACTGAAAGTGACCATCACCAACTATCCCGACGAGCAAACGGAAATGTTGGACTTGGCCTACGACAGTGGTGGCGCAGCGGCAGAGGATGCCGTACCCGCGACCCGCGCCGTACCCTTCAGCCGTGCTATATATATTGAAGCAACAGACTTTATGGAAGAGCCGGAAAAGAAATTTTTCCGATTGGCACCCGGCCGCGAAGTGCGCTTGAAGGGCGCATATGCCATCACCTGCACCGGTGTGGTCAAGGACGAATCGGGCAATATCACCGAAATCCTGGCCACATATGACCCCGCCACCCGCAGCGGCAATGATACCTCCGGCCGCAAAATCAAGGGCGTACTGCACTGGGTCGAAGCGGCGCACGCACTGCCCATCGAGGCACGCTTGTACGACACGCTCGTTTTGGACGATGACACCGCAGAGAACGGCATCGTGGATAATCCCCATTCCTTGAACCTCATACCCAACGCGCTGGCTGAGCCCGCATTGGCCGCCGCTACGGCGGATGACCGCTTCCAATTTATGCGTCAGGGATATTTCTGCTTGGATGAAATCGCAACGGCAGCAAGCGGCAAGCCCGTTTTTAATCGCACGGTGGGTTTAAAAAGTTCATATAGTGCAAAATAAATGCAAGGTATTGCCCGCAGGACGCCTATATATAAGTAGGAGGTGCTGCATGGAATACTTATTGCAATTACCCGCACCGCAAATACCCCAAGCATTTGCCATGCATCCCAAGATTATGCAAATCCTTCATGAAACGGTATACGAGTTTAACCATGAAGAACAGCAAGCCATTTATTACTATCACTTTACGGGGTTGTCGCCGCGGGCCATAGCACGCGTGGTGGAATTGACCGAAGACCATGTGGTTAGTGCGCTTGTACTGTACGCACAGCGGCTGAACATGAAAATAGACCTTTTTAAAAAAGTCGAACCTTATGATGAATCCGAAATGATGCAAGTGGATGAAATCCTGCTGTCATGGAGCGCATAATACGAATGCCTCGAAATCGCGTCGGTATCACTGCGAGGATTTCTTCGCAAGACAAGGAAACGCCGACGAAGCGTGCCTAGCGGCACGCAAGAAGGTGTTGACGCAGGATTGAGGAGAAAGACCGCGGTGATATCGGCGCGATTTCGGGGTATTCGTATAAAATGGGGTGGTCCCTGTTTTAAATCAAATCATTAACCAATTACAACGAGACGAACCGCACGCATTTGATGCCCTATATCAAAGATGCAGCGGTTATGTTTATTTTGTGTGCAGCAAATTTTGCGATAACAAGGAAGACACCGAAGAAATCGTGCAGGATACTTTTGTCATCGCATACAAAAAACGTCATGAACTCCGCAGCGAATCTCTGTTAGGTTACCTGCGCAAAATTGCGGTGCATGAATGCTTCCGCCAACGCAAGGCCAATAATAAAAGAACAGCATATGTTTTCACCACCGATGAATTACCTATTGACCCGCAAGAGCTCAACGAATCGCTGCTGCCGGAAGCATCCCTGTACAACAAAGAACGCCAACGCCAGCTCTTAATCGAAATTAGTCGCTTGCCCAAGACCCAGCGCGAAATGATTTATTTGTACTATTACATAGACCTTGACACCGCCCAAATTGCACAGATCATGGAATGCACCCTCAGCAACGTTTATTCTTCCCTGACCCGCGCGCGGCAAACCATCCGCCGCAAGTTGGAAGAAGATGACCGTCATGCCCTGCTGCCCATTGCCGTAAAGACGCTGGTGTTGCTGCCGCTGGCGGCGTTGTTCTTGGCAGAAGAAAGCACGTACATGGCGGCCATCGTACCCGTAGCCGCTGCGAGCGCGGCAACATCCGCTGGTGCAGCCGCGACAACAACAACGGTCACAACCACGGCCGCGACAACGACAACTGCTGCCGCTACAGCCATGGTGGGTTATATCTTGGCGGCATGTTTGGCCGTTGCGTGCGTAGGTGCGATAAGCATTACGACTTACTTCGCATTACGGGATACCCCCGAATATACCCCGCCGCGCGCTGCATCCCACGACACAACTGAACCCCGACCCACGGAGCTTTACGTCCCTGCACTGTCAACGGAGCCCGCACCGATGGTCGTACATGCGCCGGAACCGACGCAAGCACCCGCTTTGCCGGAACCCTCGTTCCCAACCGAACCTGTCACGGCGGCACCGGTTCTACCAGAGCCCACTCCCGACCCCACCACGCCGGAGCCCACGCCAACCCCTGCGCCTAACCTAACCACAGCTGCGCCCACGCCAACCCCCGCGCCTGACCCCACCACGGCGGCGCCCACTCCGCTTGACCCCACGCCCGAACCCACAGCCCCACTGGAAACGACCCCCACGCCGCCACCCCCCACTGAACCCGTTGCCATTGACCGCACCGATGCAATTTTGTCCGCGTTATCCCGTGCGCACACGCCCGAAGAAACCGCACGCATCATAAATGATTACGATTTTATCAACGCTACGCAAATGATTACCTTCACCGACCGCGTGTTGCGTTTTTACCTCCGCAACGAGGGCAGCGGCGATATACTGATCGGCATCGCTGCCAATGAAGACGGCACCCAATGGATCATGCGGTTTGACTTCTTCGAAAACGCACACGCCCCGCAAGATCGGATAACCCTGTATGATTGGATGCGTGAATAAGTTAAGGTTGATTTATAATGCATCGTGGTTATAATATTGAACACAATCATAATCGGGAGGTGCAATTCATGGGAATGACAGACCGCCAATTCGATGAATATCGGAAAAATTTATTGCGTGAAATGAAGAGGCTCCGTAAAAAATTGGATACCGACACCGAAGAAATGAAAAAAGAATTTGATGAAATGCTGCATGACATGGAAGAATCCCTCAAGCGTCCGTAATCACTTAAAACGTTAAAACCCCGAAAACAATCGGGGTTTTTTTGTGCAATCTTTCGGAACCTTTTTCTTAGAAAAGGGTCAAGCCCCTGTGCTATATTACATCCAAGTCATCGGCGTATCCTAGACATCCGCACATGTAATTTCGGCTCTCATGACAAACGTATGCAAACGTCCCTGCGTGCATCCCGTATCACACATGCCTCCGGATCGAATCGTTACCACCGGACTTGGACTCACAAAAAACGCTGGCCAGCGAGAGTCAATAATTAGGTTTGTACTTTAATGGGGCCCTTCCCTAACCCACGTTACACATACAACCAAAAAAAAGCCGGCAACCGCGAAAACATCGCAGCCACCGGCAAGAAGTTATTAATAAAACCGGCGTGCCTCAATCCATGAGGAAACGCTTAGCATTTATGCCCACGCATATATTATTTTGCGTGGGTTTTTATTTTTTCGATGAAGTTAATGTTTGGACTTGCGATGACAAAGTCGCCGTTTTTGTCTTGGAGGAAAATGATTTTATCGCCCGGCTTTAAATTTAAGGCGCGGCGTACCTCCATGGGAATGGTGACTTGTCCGTTGGTTGACACTTTTGCAAGATTCATGTTAACCCCCTCGTTTTTTATTTTTTTTGGCTTTGATGAGGATCATTGCACCCAAGCCCGCTGATGTTGCCAACGTTAGCGCAATTACAAACCATAAACTGTCCAAGAAGCCCGTTTGCGGCATGATGCCGACGGTTGTACTGTTTGTGGGGTTGGGGGTGCTTGGGGTAAATACCCATTGTTGCGTATCGTTATTCCATTGCCAATTGCCCAGGGGTGCACCGTTGCCATCCAATTCGATATAACCATTGCCGTTGGGTACGCGATTATTGCTGCCCGGCACCGTTGGCGGCGGGGGAATGGTTGGCGGTGGGGTGGTGCCTGTTGTTGAGGGGTTGGGCGTAGTGGCAGGCGGGATTACGGTGGGGTTGTAGGTATTGATGCCGGGGGTTTGAGCGCCGTTGTGCATGACAACAAAGTGATTAACGAGTGTGTTGTTGGGCGCGTTGGCACCCACGCGGAAGGTGAGGACAATCTCGTTACCCAAGGCAAAATCGACGGGCACCGTGCCGAAGTAAAGCTCGATATGCGTGTAATGCAAGTTGCCCGGTTGCGGGAATGTAAATGTAAACGGTGCCGACGCAGGGATCCCCGTGGCGAAGGTATGCGTGACATTGCTACCCGCGACGCGGTAGCGTATGGAATACGTAATACCCGCCCCATTGTGCAGTGCAGGAATCGTACCGGACATGAAGTTTAACCCCAATCCGGGCATATCCACGATGGCAAAATTGGTTGCCGGAGCATCCAATCGGTTGTGGAAGCCGCGCAGCGTCCAGTTGATGGTATCGCCGACGTGTACCGTTGTATGGCTGGGTGATTTCACCAATGGCGGCGCGTGGGTGATGGTGGGTGTCGTTGGGGTAGATGTTGTGGTGGGTGACGTTGGGGGTGTCGGTGTTGTTGTGAGTGTTGGCGTTGTTGTCTGCGTCGGTGTAGTGGTGAACGTTGGCGTAGTGGTAGGTGTTGGGGTTGTAGTGGGCGTTGGCGTAGTGGTAGGCGTTGGGGTTGTAGTGGGAGTTGGCGTAGTGGTAGGTATTGGGGTTGTTGTGGGTATTGGTGTGGTGGTAGGTATTGGGGTTGTTGTGGGTATTGGTGTGGTGGTAGGTGTTGGGGTTGTTGTGGGTATTGGTGTGGTGGTAGGTGTTGGGGTTGTTGTGGGCGTCGGCGTAGTCGTAGGCGCAGACGTTTCCGGTGGTGTTGCTACAAATGTCCACGTGCCTGTAAACGCCACATCTGCGTTGGGCATGGTGAAATCGGCCGGGTTGGTTACGTTGGTTGCCGTCCAACCATTAAATGTCCACGTGCCGCTTTCGCCGTTGTGTGTACCAGTTATCGGGGAGGTTACGCTGGTGGCTGCAAGGTTTTGCGTGCCGGCGGCGATATTGCTGCGCGTTACGGGGGCATTCACGCCGGTCGGCGCTTCGCCCTCGAATACATAGGTGATTTCATACAGTGCGGCAAGCCCTGCGATTACAGTTGCTGGTGCGGATGCCAAACCGGGTGATATACCGCTTGCCGTGGCGGATAACTGTCCGGCGGCAACCGACAACGACGGATACAGTGGTTGAATCGTTGAAAAATGATATTGATTGGCATTGGGGTTGGTGACCCGTACTTGATAAATCAATCGCGTATCCAATAAGTCGAAGTGGAAGCTTCCCGTGACGCCGTTGATGGTTCTTGTAGTGGTGGTGGCGATTACGGTGGTTCCGGCTTGATTAAGCAGTTCGACGGTTACGCCGTTGCGGCCGGGTTCGCCCGCGTCGATGATGCCATTGCCGTTATGGTCTAGCCATACGCGGCCTTGAATCACGCCGGGCATCAGGCGCATGGCTACAGGCATCGATACTGTATAGGCCGATACACCGGTAAAAGCGCGGAAAACACGACTCGAATATCGATTGTAATTGCCGCTATGGTCCAAGAGGTAAGTGGAAGGTACCACCAGCGAAATAATAAATTCCGTAGCGGTATCGCTGGCGGGCATGGAAGGGTTGCGTACTTCGATGGTGCGGATATCTGCCCAAGTAAGGGTGGGGTGCGCATCCACTTGTGCGGCGGTCATCCAATCGCTGGTTTCCGTGGACAGCGACACGAATTGCGTGGCAAACCGTGCAGAAAATCCAGCGGGCAAAACCGGTGCGCCTTGCAAATTTAATGTCCAGCCGAACGGCCCTGCTTGCATTTGCTCTGCATGCGGCACCGTATCCCCTGCGCGTGGGATGGGGATAAGCGTATAAACCTCGGCGTTATGATTGGAAATATTGGCAATGCTAACGCGGTACAGCACCGGATACAGTGGATTAATGTCCAAGATCGTACCCATGCCGTTGACCCACGAATATTGGTACCAACCGGCCATGCCCGTGGGCGACGGCGGGTTTTGTGCCAGTGCGGTGGTGACGACTACATCGGCGACGCGCACCAAGTTAAATGATTCATTCACGCTGGGTCTGGAAACGAGGGCGCCATCCCCGGCGCGGTCACAACCCACCACATGCAGTGTAGGCGTGAGCCGACGGTGGTGGTTGACATGAAAAATCGTTTCGATGGACGCGTCCATATGCGTGCCCCAAAATAAATCATAAGGACGCAACGAGATATTAGGCGCAGCCGTATGCACCACCATATCAAAATGGATCCGTACCCCCGGCGAATTGGCCATGTTAAAACGATGTGTGTGACCCAAAACAATGTTGGGCATTGCAACGCGGTATACGCGGTTGCCATGGTTGTCTTGCAATTCCGTAACGACGGGGTTGATATCCGCTCCTGTACCGCGCAGGCATTCCACCACGATAGTGGCGGGGTTAATATCAAACAAGCCGTTCAAGGTGCGCAGGTATGCATAATGCCCTTGCAAGCTCACCACGCCGCCTACGACATCCATGATGTTTCTGCGGGTCATGACAATGGATACACGGGTGGTAGTACCGGCAATAAAATCATTGCCATGGATGTCGGTCGTAAAAATTTCGTTGCCTTGGTACCGTGTCAAGGGGCTGAAAAAAATCGTGGAATTATCTTCTTTGCGTTGGATTTCGTGAATACCTCCCTCCGGTAATGCTTGCCCCGACAGGGAATATGCGGTAATGGATTGGCCGCTCAAGTCACCAAATTTGATGCCAAAATAAGCAAACACAATGCGGTTATCCGCAAACCAAGTCGATACGACGGTATCGGTTGCACCCACCGGGATTTCGCCCAGCAGATCAAAGGAAAACGATGTGATGAATTCATTGGATGCCAAGCGCGTGGGCGATGCGTAAACGCTAGTGCCTGTGGGTGTATCCCCATAGAACCTGATATTAATGAAGTCGAAGAAGCCATCGGCAACTGTGCCCACCCGTCCATGACGTGCGATGGGACCGTCTACCGTAATGGTGCGCCCGGCACTGGTGTGCACAACAATATTGCCCACGCCGTCCGGCCCTGCGGGCAAGCGCAGCGCACGCACACCCACTTTGTCCAATGTTGCCTGCGGGAACGTGATTTCCACACGTTGGTCGGTGAGGGGCTCGATAAATTCGTTGCGGACATTAAAACCACCCAGCGGCTGCATCGGCATGCTGCCCGGCAAGCCTGAAACGCTGTCGGGGGATGATATTTGTGTCACTGTTAGTGCATTAATAAAAGGCGCAACCACGCGGATGGGATGGTAATTAATATTGCGCATCGCCGGGATGGCGCTTGCCGCAAGGGCCGCATCGCGGTCTGTAATAATCCCTTGCGGGTTGCGCGGCAATACCGTGCCGTGCGGCACCAAGAAACTATCCTGCCGCACATCACCCACCGTGTGCACGTGCAAATTGGTAACGGTCGGTATAACCCCCGGCGGGGTAGCGTCCGGTACAATGCCAAAAATGGCAAACCGGCTATTGTAGCAAGATATATCTGCCTGTATGAGTGTAATTTCTACGATGAAATTATCGGCACCGCCACCGTTGTTGCCAGGCGCGGTGGGATCGTCGATGATGCGGTAATTGAAGCTCTGCGGTTGGATGCTACCCACGCCATTCACCAGCTCAACACGCAACCCTTCATAAGTGGTAGCGATGCGGGGCACAATAAGCGCAAAGGTCAATTGCTCGTGCAGCAACTGCCCCCGATCCAACGTGCGGAAAGCATGCACTTCCATTTGGTGTATCTCGCTCATCCACGACCATTCGCCGCCGTTGGCCACGGGGATGGGACTATTATTTGATTGCAATGGATGCGAGCTGCGCAATATCTGTACATCGCCCGTACCTTGGAAGCGACTCAGCGTTGCGCTATCCAACGGTGCGGCATCGTTATTTTCAAACGTGCGCACCGTAATGGGGTCAGTAAAGTGTCCGCCACGGCTCACTTGCGTGGCGAAGCCCCAATCCAGCCGGATACCCAATTCAATTTCAATTTCCGTAACGCCGTCGGCAATTTCGAAGACGACCGTACCGCCGCGCGGCTGGAAAGTATTGCCGCTGATATTTTGTGTAATCATCGGCAACTGCGTAAACGTGCCGTACATGATATTGCCGATAAACGGTGCCAATTGCGCATCGGCATCAAAGGCCCAATTTTGCGGGCGGTCTCCCGAATGTTGGGTCGCGACCATGCCCGTAGCGGCCATGCTTTGGAAGGCTAAGCCCTGCGGTAAATGGATTTCTACCAAGCGATCCGTGGCATTGGCATCAAAAACCGCCAGTACAGACAACACCTGATTGACCGTGGCCGAGTCGTGTATGTCAATCGTAAACGGGGCATGTCCTGCATGGGTAAAGTCTACCGCATCCGCAAACCCCACCGCGCTAATCCCCGCGCGGAACGCGCCCGAAAAAGGCGCAAAACCTTGATATGTATTATTACCGGTGGTGATGTTTATTGCCGGTGGGGACGTGGTGGCGTATGTGTCTTCCCACTGCGGCTCCGGTTCCGTTTGCTGTTCGGTTCCATACGCGAACAACCATACCGTGGACGCAAACATAACGAAGGCTAGCGTTAGTGCGAGCGTCTTTTTCTTGTTTCTTTTCATGTGATACCTCCAATTTATTATTGCAGTCGGCAGTTATCTGCGCTCTGCAATAATCTATAGGTACGCGGAAGAATAATCCTTGCATATTATTTCATAAAATGTTGATTTTTACATGAATGGTTAATAATTGTTTACTTTTATTGACCCGTTTGACAATTTATATATGTGTGGATATATTCCATATAAATATCCGAAGGGAGCTACATACGATGTTTAACAAAAGAGCAAGCGGTGTACTGGCGCATCCTACTTCTTTCCCCGGACCCTATGGGATGGGCGATTTGGGCGCGGGCGCGTATGAATTTGTGGATTGGCTGGCAGAAGCGGGACAAACGTTGTGGCAAATATTGCCGCTGGGGCCTACGGGGTTTGGCGATTCGCCGTATCAGAGTTTTTCGAGTTTTGCGGGCAATCCGTTGTTGATTAGCCCGGGCGAATTAGTAAAAGCGGGCTGGCTGGCGATTAGTGAAGTGGAGCGCGTGCCGTTGTTTGACGCACGCAACGTAGATTATGGCCCGGTGATTGAATATAAAATGGGCTTGTTCCGAAAGGCGTATGCGCGGTTTGCGAAGACGGCGAGTGCGTCTTTCGCGGCGTTTTGCAAGGATAATGCGGTTTGGTTGGACGACTTTGCGTTGTACACGGCCATCAAAGCGCAACTCATTGAAGCGCGGCGCGAGGAGTTTAAGTCGCCAGAGCTGGCTGCGTATGCCATTAAGATGAAGCAATACCTGGACGACGACCAAGTCAACGATTATTACTACGGCGCGGCGTGGAGCAGCTGGCCGCAAGCACTGGCCCAACGTGCACCCGATGCATTAAAAAAAGCCGCCGAAGAATTGGCGGACGAAATCGCGTTTGTTAAATTTTTGCAATACGAATTCTTCCGCCAGTGGGGCGCATTGAAGGCGTATGCCAATGGCAAAGATATTCAAATCATCGGCGATATACCCATTTTTGTGGCGTTAGACAGCGCGGACGTGTGGGCGCAGCCGGAGCTGTATTGCTTGGACGGCGATTGGCCCACCGCCGTAGCGGGCTGCCCGCCCGATTATTTTGCCGAGACGGGGCAATTGTGGGGCAATCCGCTGTACGCTTGGGAAGCGCACGCCAAGGAGGATTACGCTTGGTGGACGCGCCGCGTGCAGGCCGTGCTGGCCATGGTGGACGTCGTGCGTATCGATCATTTCCGCGGGTTTGAAGCGTATTGGACCGTACCCGCCACAGAAAAAACCGCCATCAACGGCAAATGGACAAAAGGCCCCGGCATCGCGCTGTTTGACGCGCTCAAAAAGAACCTCGGCAAACTGCCCATCATCGCCGAGGACTTAGGGCTCATCACCGAAGAAGTAGACCAACTACGCCTAGCCGCCGAACTACCCGGCATGCGCGTCTTGCAATTCGGCTTTGACCACGCGTCCAAGAGCAATTACTTACCCCACCACTTTGAAGACAGCCGCACCGTTGTATACAGCGGCACCCACGACAACGACACCACCCGCGGCTGGTACCAAACCTCCGCTACCGACAAGGAACGCGACTACCTGCGTCGCTACCTAAATGTATCTGGCGATGACGTAGCTTGGGATTTGATCCGCTTAGCCTACGCCTCCAACGCCGTATTCGCCATCGTGCCCATACAAGACGTGCTGGACTACGGCACATCCGCAAGGATGAATTGCCCCGGCGAGGCCACAGGCTGGTGGGGCTTCCGCTTCGTAGACGGCACGTTGACGGGCGAACATGCCAAGAGGCTGGCGTATTTAACGGAGCTGTTTCATCGTGGCGCGTGGGCGTTAGATCCGGAGGAGCAGGTGAAGCCGGTGATTGAGGTCGTTGGCGGCTAAGATCGGGGCTATGATCAAAAGATTAAGACCTTGGGGCATCCGCCCCAAACCCCGCAAGGGGCGCGCCCGCCCCTTGACCCCTGCTGTGCTACCGCAACGCGCTCATGGATAATACGAATGATTCCAAAAATGCCGCCCTTGGGCGGCATTTTTGCTGGTTTTGTACTCATTATTCGGCGGCATCGGCGAACGCCACAGCGCGGGTCAAGGGGGACGCTTCCCCCTTGCGGGTGTGGGCAGCGCCCACGGTTTTATTCTTTTGATCTGCGCCGAGCCCTTAGCTGCCCCCTGCCAACAACGCTTCAAACCCCGCCTCCGTTATCACAGCCACGCCCAGTTCGGCAGCTTTTTTATTTTTGCCTGAGGTCGATGCGGCGTTATTGTTGATTAGATAGGAAGTCTTGGCAGTAACGGCGGACGTGACTTTGCCGCCTTGCGCTTCGATGACGGATTGTAACGCCTTGCGGTTTTTGTGCTGGGTTACTTCACCCGTGATGACGAAGGTTAAGCCGTGCAGGGGTAGCAGCGTGGTGTCGATGATTTGGGGAATTTGCAAGTGCAAATGGGGCAGGAGTGAAAGGACGCGTGCGGTGTTTTCCGGGTCGGCGAAATAAGCGTGCAGGGCGGTGGAAATGGCTGCGCCAAAGCCTTTGACTTCATTCAGAGTTTCTTCAAAATTGTCGACGGCGCAGGCGGCGATGATCGTGGGAATGTCATGGGCGAAGTGGGCGCACAGGAGCTTGGCATTGGCTAGGCCCACGTGGCGGATGCCCAACGCATAGATGAAATTGGCGGGTGCGACGTGACGCGCGCGGTCGATGGCAGCTAACAAATTGTCGTAAGATTTTTGGCCGAAGCCTTCCATGGCCAGGAGTGCGGCCTCATGGTTTTGTAAATAGAAAAGGTCGGGGTAGTCCTGCACAGCGCCGATGGCGATGAATTTCTCTAAAGTTTGCTCGCTTAAGCCGTCGATGTTCATGGCGTTGCGGCTGACGAAATGCGCCAGGGCACGTATGCGTTGTGCGGCGCAGTTTGTGTCTGGGCAATAAAGCGACTCGCCGGAAGGGCCGGTGACGATTTCGGTTGTGGCGGCGCACACGGGGCAGGCGACGGGGATGGCGGGGGAATGGGAAGCGGGGCGGCTCAGGTTTTCGGCCACTTGGGGGATGATCATGTTGGCCTTGTATACGCGGATGCGGTCGCCGGGATGCAGTTGCAATTGGCGCACGATGCTTACATTGTGCAAGCTGGCGCGGGTTACAGTGGTGCCCTCCAGTTCAACGGGGTCGAATACGGCGATGGGGTTGATGAGCCCTGTGCGCGAGGTGTTCCATTCGATGGTGCGCAGGGTGGTTTCGGCGGTTTCGTCCGCCCATTTAAAGGCGATGGCGTCGCGTGGGAATTTGGATGTGGTGCCTAGCGAGGTGCCGTAAGCGATGTCGTCGAAAGTGAGGACGAGGCCGTCGGTGGCAATTTGCGCGGCGGTGATTTGCTGCTTAAAAGCCTCTACGGCGGCGGGTACGGTGGCGGATTTTACAAGCGCATTCGGCACGATTTCGAATCCTTGGGTGGTGAGCCATGTGAGTTGCGATGATTTAAAGCGCGCGGGCAGCATATCGGCATCGGATGCCAGCCCGATGGCGTAGAAGCGTATATTGCGTGCGGCGGCGACTTCGCTGTTGAGTTGTCGCACCGACCCGCTGCATAGGTTGCGCGGGTTTTTGTAGTTTTCTTCGGCGGGTAAGCGCGCATTGATGGCGGCGAAGTCGTCGTAGGTGATGATCGCCTCGCCGCGCACGGTAAACCGGCCTTTGTGCGGTACCGTCAGCGGCAAGTTGGAGAACACACGGGCATTGTGGGTCACATCCTCGCCGATGGCGCCGTTGCCACGGGTTAGTGCTTGCACCAGCGTGCCGTTTTCGTAAGTGAGCGACAACGCCAAGCCGTCCATTTTCCACGTGAGCAAACCCACTGCGTCGGGCAAGTCGTCGGTTTGCAAAAAAGCTGCCAAGGTGTCGATGGATTTTGTTTTATCCAGCGACAGCATGGGGAGCGCGTGGGGAACTTTGCGCAGGGTGGTAACGACTTCAAAGGGGCTGCCCGTTTCGCCGTAGCCAACTTTGCGCGTGGGGGAGTTAGCCAGTACCGTGCCGCTTTTGGCTTCCAATGCTGCGAGTTCATCATAGAGAGCGTCGTATTCGCGGTCGGTCATGATTTCGCGGTTTTCGTGGTAATAAGCGCGCGATGCAGCGTGCAATAACGCGGTTAATTCATGCATGCGGGCGTGCATTAGTTGCCCTCCTTTGCGGCGCGTGGTTCGGTTTTTTGGTAGGCAATCCGTTCATCCATTGCGGGGTCATCGAATAACCCTAGTCGAATAACGCCACATCGTTTGTATCCTAGGCGCACCAATAGTTTGTGCATGGAGGCGTTGGCGGCCATAGTATCGATGCGGATATTGCCGCATTGGCCGAAGCACCAAGCCAAGCAGGCGGCCCCGGCACCCTTGGCACCCGGCGCACGGGCAATGCGGTGTACCACGCCATAAGGCACATCGACATCTAACCATGCGCCGTCAATTTCGGCATACGTGGGGTCGTCCTCGATGGCGAAATAAAAAACGGCGCGGATTCTGCGCGGATACGCAGCATCGTTGCCGTTAGTTTCATCGACTAGTACATAGCTTTTGCCCGCATCAATGTCCGCCTCAATCATGGCACGCGGGGGGTGAGAATCGCCCCATTGGTGGGGATTGCCTGTAGCGGCCATTTCTGCTCGGGCGGCGGTATAGATTTGCATGACCGCGTCCAAGTCGGCGGGTATAGTTTGGCGGATGAAGGGGGTGTTTTCCATAGCGTGCCTCCGGTTTTTGTAATTATTTTTCCCAAAGTCTGGCGCAAAATGCAAAACGCCTCAATAAGCCTCGATTCGCCTCAATACGCCTCGTAAAAATCGGCCTACCCATCTGCCTGCATGTTTGGTGCGAAAAACGGCGGAAATTGGCTTAATTTGCGCGTTGTGTATTGGTATAAATTGGCTATACTTGACGCATCCCGGCCATTACATTTCAAGGAGAGCGAACCATGATGAATTATCTGCGCACGACCGAACGGATTACCGAAACCATCGTACCGCGTGACGATGAAATGCAGTGGATTTTCGTCTACTTCTTGCAAACAATTACCACCGAGCGCGACGAACAGTTCTACGCCCTGCGCGTAGATAAATTGAGCCGCGACGGTGTTTTATTGGAGCGCGAAGAAACCTGCGCCTTTACGGATTGCAGATTGGAAGCACTGGCCATGGCCAATGCCTTTGCTCGCGGTACAGTGCCGCCCTGTGTGCTGTTGGAAATGGCTGACGAGTGGGCTATGCAAAGGTCAAACGCGCATACATACCACATGGCAGGATAGGGCCGCTGGTTGCCGCCAGCCCAATTTCGCCCGTGGTAATCGTACCGCGCCGGGGGTCATATCTAATGTCGCGAGTCGATTTCGACGCTATACATTCGATATCGCGGAAAACCGCCGCCAGCACATTCCCATACACCGCCGGGGCGAAACCCGCCGTATACGCATTGACCAACAGAAACAGCGGTTTGTCCGACAGTATTTGCGCGCAGGCATCGATCAGCGTGTACAGCTTGTCTTCCAGCTTCCACATTTCGCCACCCGGCCCGCGGCCGAATACCGGCGGGTCCATGACAATCGCATCATAACGGTTGCCACGCCGCCCCTCGCGCTGCACAAACTTGAGCACGTCGTCTGTCAGCACCCGGTGCGACGCATCGCCCAAGCCCGACAGCACGACATTGTCACGCGCCCATTGGTTCATACCCTTGGCCGCGTCAATGTGCGTCACCGCCGCACCCGCCTGCACACAAGCCACCGTAGCCCCGCCCGTATACGCAAACAAATTTAATACGCGAATCGGCTCTCGCCGTGCCGCGTTTTTTTGTTCTGCGCGTATCAACGTTTGCATCCAGCGCCAATTAACCGCCTGTTCCGGGAAAAGCCCCATATGCTTAAACCCCGTAGGCCGTATATGAAAGCGCATCTTGTCATACCCAATCGTCCAAGCCTCCGGCACCGCACGCAGCATTTCCCACTGCCCGCCGCCCGACTTGCTGCGGTGATAGCGCATATCCGCCGCGCTCCAATCCACATCCGCACAACGCGGCCATATCGCTTGCGGATCCGGCCGCACCACCGTGACATTGCCCCAACGCTCAAACTTCTGGCCATCGCCGGTGTCAATCAATGTATAGTCGCGCCAACCCTGGGCTAGTTCTATATTTGTTTGCATATTTTATACGCACCTCGTTTCTGTCCACAAATATAGATACTTTTTTGGATTAGCACAAGCGGGACGTCCGCGGCAGGGGGCGAATGAAGCCGTGCCACTCGGACTAACGCGCACATCGGCTTGGTCGGGCAAGTAAAATCGTTTAGTCTTCTACGAAGCCCCAACGATTTTACGTAAGCCCGCCCTTCGCTGCTGTGCACGTGATTCCGCTATCGGCACGGCTTCATTCGCCCCCCGCCGCTGGGCTTCCTCTGCGCTTAACTAACGTTATAAATTTGTGGGAGGGTGTTATAAATCAACCGGTCGCAACTTGCGACCGGTTGGAACTTAGCAAAACAAGCAAAAGCAATCAATTTTGTCGGAGAAGGCCATGAACAGCGCGTAAAGTAAAATCCAGTTGGTTCCAATTTGGAACCAACTGAAATTGATATTTTTCGCGCGGGTTATGTGTTTGGGCTGATAGCGGCATCTCGTGACTGAACAAAGAAAAATTCCGCTAAAGCGGAATTGCCCCGCGAATAATTGCGGGTGAAGCGTTCCGTAATTGTTCGCTAGCGTCGGCGGGCGGGCTTATGTGAAACCGAGAAGGCTCCCAACGGGAGACAAGCGGTTTCACGTAAGCCCGACCGAGCCGATGCGTGCGATAGGACGCGTAGCCCAAACACATAACTGCACGCGCCGCGCCCTTCCACAACAGGCGGTGGATATGGTATGCTGTCAATATGAGAAAATTTGATGAATTTCCTAAAGAAGCGGCGCGTTCGCTGCGTTATGTGTTGTTTGATATTGACGACACAATTACGACCGAGGGGCGGCTGACTGCCGAGGCTTATGCCGCGTTGTGGGCTTTGCATGCGCGCGGGTTAAAAGTCGTGCCTGTAACGGGGCGGCCTGCCGGTTGGTGCGATATGATTATCCGCCAATGGCCGGTAGATGCTGTGATTGGCGAGAACGGTGCGTTCGCGTTTTACAATCGCGGCACGGACGTTTATGCCGAGTTGACGCACCCTAACGTAATTGAGGATGCGGCGGCGCGGTTGGTGCCGATACGGGAGGCCTGCTTGGCGCAGGTGCCCGGCTGCCGTGTAGCGCGCGACCAATTCGCCCGGCGGTATGACTTGGCGATTGACTTTTGCGAAGACGAGCCCAAACTGGGGTTGGATGCGGCGTATGCAATCCGCGATATTTGCGAATCCTATGGCGCGGTGGCCAAGGTTAGCTCGATTCACGTGAATACGTGGTTCGGCCAATACGACAAGCTGTCGATGGCAGAAATGCTATTTTCGCAGGTGTTTGGCGAGGACTTGACTACCGAGGCGGGGCGCGAGGTTTTCTTGCGCAAGTCGATATTCTTCGGCGACTCACCCAACGATGCGCCGATGTTCGGTTATTTTCCCAATGCTTGCGCCGTGGCCAATATCCTGCCGTTTGTAGATAAAATCGAAAGCAAGCCCGCCTACGTGACCGCGCTTGAAAGCGGACACGGTTTCGCAGCGGCGGTTAAACAGATAATAAAACAATTGGGTTGAGAAAAATTCCGCAAAAGCGGAATTGCACTGTTCACAATTGCGGGTGAGGCGCTTCGCAATTGTTCACTTGTATAGAGGAGTTGACCCCATGAACCGAATCATCCGCGAAGGACTTACCTTTGACGACGTTTTACTCATCCCTGCATATTCCGAAATCATCCCCCGTGAGGTGGATGTGCGTACCATGCTCACGCAGAAGGTTTCGTTAAACATTCCCATTATGTCGGCGGGGATGGATACGGTTACGGAGCATAAAATGGCCATTGCTGTCGCACGGCAGGGTGGCATCGGCGTGATCCATAAAAACATGAGTGTCGAAGATCAAGCCGCCGAGGTGGATAAGGTCAAGCGGTCGGAGCACGGCGTCATCACCGACCCGTTTTTCTTGTCGCCCAACCACTATGTATATGAAGCGGAAAAATTAATGGCCAACTACCGCATCAGCGGCGTGCCCATCACCGAGCACGGCAAGCTCGTGGGCATCCTCACCAACCGCGACATGCGCTTTGAGAAGGACCACGGCAAAAAAATCTACGAAGTCATGACCAAGGACAACCTCGTAACCGCGCCCGAAGGCACTACCTTGGAAGACGCCAAGACCATCCTAATCAGCCACAAAATAGAGAAGCTGCCGTTGGTGGATGCCCAAGGCAATCTCAAAGGGCTCATCACCATCAAAGACATCCAAAAATCCATCGAATACCCGAATTCTGCCAAGGACGGCTATGGCCGGTTGTTGGTGGGTGCGGCCGTGGGTACTAACGCCGGCACCATGGAGCGCGTCGCTGCATTGGAAAAAGCAGGCGCGGATGTCATTGTTCTGGATTCTGCACATGGGCACAGCGCGTCTGTCATCGCCCTGGTGCGTGAAATTAAATATGACTTCCCCGACTTGCAAATCATTGCGGGCAACGTGGCCACTGCAGAAGCCACCCTAGCGCTTATTGAGGCGGGTGCCGATGCCATCAAAGTGGGCATCGGCCCCGGCTCTATTTGTACCACGCGCGTAGTAGCGGGCATTGGCGTGCCGCAAATCACCGCTATCCTCGACTGTGCCGACGCCGCCAAGCCTTACGGCATCCCTGTCATCGCCGATGGCGGCATCCGCTATTCCGGCGAAGTCACCAAGGCCCTGGCCGCCGGTGCCAACGTGTGCATGATGGGCAACATCTTCGCCGGGTGCGATGAGAGCCCCGGCGCGACCGAGCTGTACCAAGGTCGCAAGTACAAAGTCTACCGCGGCATGGGTTCCCTAGCCGCCATGGAGCAAGGCTCCAAGGATCGCTACTTCCAAGAACACGCCCAAAAAGCCGTGCCCGAAGGCGTAGAGGGCCGCACCGCATACAAAGGCTCCGCCGCCGACACCATCTTCCAATTCATGGGTGGGCTGAAGGCAGGCATGGGCTACTGCGGTTGCAAAGATATCGCTGCGTTGCAAGAAAACGCGCAGTTCATGAAGATAACATCGGCCGGGCTGAGAGAAAATCATCCGCATGATGTGCACATCACAAAAGAAGCGCCGAATTACAGCGTGGAGCACTGATGGCGCGCGGCGCGGCCAAGGTCGCGGCAAAGGTCAAAAGATGAAAGTCAAAAGATGAAAACCTTGGGCGCTGCCCAAACCCGCAAGGGGGAAGCGTTCCCCCTTGACCCCGCGCTGTGCTACCGCAACGCGTTCAAATAAATACGATTAATTATAAAAATGCCGCCCATGGGCGGCATTTTTGCTTGTTTTGTACATATATTCGGCGGCATCGGCGAACGCCACAGCGGGGTCGAGGGGATGCGTTCCCTCGCGGGTCCGGGCAGCGCCCAGGGTCTTAATCTTTTGGCCATACGCTACTGCCGCGCAACCGTTGCGCCTCATGCCAGCCGCTGCCGCAGCCCCGCAGCCAGCCGTCGCTCGTTAGCCGCCTATCGCCGCTATCCGCTTCTCCACGCAATCCCATGGAATCTTCTCGACGAAGCGGTTGATGTAGGCCGCCTTGTCCGTCCCGTAGTCCAAGAAATAGGCATGCTCGTACATGTCCAGTACGATGAGCGGGTAAGCGAGCGTCACTTGTCCGTCGTGGTGGGAGTCGAAGAGGAGGTTGATGCAGGAGGCGGTGCGTTGCTCGTAGGCGAAAACGCACCAGCCGCGTGCTGACAGCGCGGTGGCGATGAAGTCGGCCTTCCATTTGTCTGCGCCGCCGAAGTGGGTGTCCATGAACTGCTGAGTTTTGCGCCCGATGGGGGTGGCGCGGTCGCCCAGGTTTTCGAAGTAGCGCTCGTGTAGGATGACGCCGTCCAGGGCGTAGGTTTGACCGCGTTTTAAGCCGCGGATGACGCTGTAGGTGGCGTTGGCGGCGGCCAGCTCTGCGGCGGATGCGTTGGCCAAGTCGGTCGTGATTTCGTTTGTTTTGGTTACGTAGCCGTTGTACAGTGTGATGTGGTCGTCATATTGCTTGCGGGTAACGACACCGGTGTTGTACGGGTATGTTTTGGCGGTGATTTGCATATTAAACCTCCTGCGCTTTGCGAATAAAATCGCTGTGGATGATATATTATCTTACGCACAAGGCTTATTTATAGTTCGTAATTTGGGTTGCCGGAGCATGTGCAGATAGGATAAACTAAATCAGTTGGTTGCAATTTGCAACCAACTGAAATAATGCGGAGGTCTTGATATGAAAAAAATCGCAGTGATATACAAGTCGAAGTATGGTTATACGCAGCGGTACGCGCAATGGATTGCGGAGGCATTGGATGCGCAATTATACGAACATACGGCGATTAAACCGCAGCAATTAGAAGACTACGATGTAGTGGTATACGGCGGCGGGTTGTACGCGGGTGGCATCAACGGTGCCAAGCTCGTCACAAAAAATCCGTGCAAAAATTTAGTAATGTTTACCGTAGGTGTGGCCATCCCCGCCGACACCGACTATACGGAAATAGTAAACAATGCGCTAACCCCGGCACAGCAGGCACAAACAAAAGTATTCCACCTGCGCGGCGGTATATCGTACAGCAAATTAAGCTTCCTGCACAAAATGCTCATGGCCGCCGTGAAAAAATCCGTCGAAAAAAAGCCCGAAGCCGAACGCAGCACCGAAGACATCGGTATATTGGAAACCTACGGCCAAGACATCGACTTTAACGACCGCACATCAATAATGCCGCTGGTGGAATACGTCCAAAATTTGCCACCACAACAATAATACGGTACGATGCCCATTCGTATGGTTATATATTTAATGAAGGGGAATGGGTTTGAAGGCTCCCTCACCGGCAACGCATAACGCCAACCGCAACGTAACCGATGTTGTGGTGTTATCTTTGATTGGGCGCGCGTTGGCCTTTGTTGTACGTGCAGTATCGTTGCGGGTTTTTGGTGCGCAGAATGCGTTGTACAACGCGTTTATTTACGCGATGAATGTACCCAATATGCTGTTTACGATTGTGGGTACGGCGTTGTCCACGGTGATGATCCCGGTATACAACGGCCTGCTGGCAGAGGATAAACGCGACGAAGCAAAAATATTTATCGACCATGTGATCAGCATCGCGCTGGTTTTTTTATTTGGGCTTACGTTGTTGGGTGTGGCGGGTGCGCCGTTGATTGTGCGTGTGGCGGGCGCGGATTTTGAAGAAGTGGCGTATCTGACGTTTGCGCTGCGGGTGCTGATGCCGGTGATGATATTCTTTGGTTTCGGCGCGGTGTTTGCGGGGTTGTTGCAATCGCACGGGCGGTTTCGGTTGCCTGCGTTGGTGAGTGCACCGGGTGGGTTGCTATTGATTGGCTACGTTGTTTTTTTCGCGGAGCGGTGGGGCGTAACGGGTTTGATTTTTGTGACGGCGGTAGGAGTGGCGTTGCAACCGCTGCTACTCTTGCCCGCGGTGATAAAACTGGGGTATCGCTTCCGCTTTCGGTTTAACTTGCGTGACGCCAATGTGCGCATGGCGGGGCGGCTTTGTGTGCCGGTTTTAATTTCCGTTGCGTCGTATCAGGCGCATTTTTTCTTTGCGCAAACGATGGCGCTTCGGCTGGAAGCAGCGGCGTTGGTGGACTTCTCGTTGCAATTGGTGCAGGTGTCTATCATGGTACTGGTGATGGCAGTGGCGGCGGTATATTTTCCAAAGCTAAGCGCATTGTGGGCAAAGAATGACACCGCCGACTACAATCAAACCTTGCGGAATGCGTTCGTTTATACTATATTCTTTGTATTACCTGCGGCTAGCGGGTTATTTTTGCTGCGCCACCATATCATGTATGTCCTGCGGATAGACGCAAGCGCGGAGTTGATAGGGTTGTATGCCATTGGCGTGGTAGCGGTGGGGCTGAAGGAAATCGCCGATCGCGGCTCCTACGCGATGAAGGACGCGCGCACGCCTGCCATGGTTAGCGTGTTGATGATGGCGGTGAACATCGGCACGGTCGTGTTGTTGTTGCCGCATCTGGAAGTGCGGGCACTACCTGTAGCATACGGTTTGGCGGCATTGGTGGGTGTAGGAACGCTGCTGGTGCGCTTGCAAAAGAAAACCCCTTTCATCACACGTCGTTTTATATATGAAGTAAGCAAAGTAGTGTTGGCGGCGGCGTTGATGGTTGCCGCAGTGTTGGGTGCGCTGTGGTTTGCAACAGAAGTACGCGCCAACGAAAATATGTTAGCTCAATTCATAAATGCAACCATTGTGGGCGGTGTGGTATACCTAGCTGCCGCGTGGTGTTTGCAACTTAGTCCGATACAGGACCGGAGAGGAAAAGTAAAATGATAGTACGTAAGAGAAACCGAATAATTGCACTATGTATAGCAATAGTAATGGCCTTGGGTTTGGTGAATGCATTTACGCCCATATCCATTGAGGCAACCGCAGAACGCCCTTTTATACCGCGCATGACCGCACCGGATCCTAACGATCCGCGTTTTACTACGTACAGCCCGTTTTATGGCGTGGGGCTGGGGATGCCCAACTGTACGGCCTACGCATGGGGTAGGGCTTATGAAATATTGGGGCATGCACCGCAATTAAACCGCGGGCATTCTCGTTTTTGGTTTACCAACGGCGGCCCGTTCCGCAATGACAACGACCGCTTCGAAAGAGGGCAAACACCGCGTTTGGGCGCGATTGCCGTGTGGGGTCCAAGTTCGGCCGGTGGCGGACACGTATCGGTGGTGGAATATGTATTCCCCAACGGGTCGTTCATTACCAGCGGTTCGGTGTTTGGCGGAACGTTTTTTTATACGCGGTTGAATACGTCGATACCGTCGGATTTCCAAGGCTTTATATACTTAGGCAATTTTACGTACACACCCACCCCCCTGCGCGTGATTCCGCAGATGGACATACACATACATTACGGCGACCCGGCATTGGGGCGCGTAACCGGTCTGGTCGCAACGGTGACTTACGTATACGATCGTTTCTTGGGCAATCATGTGTACTTGAGCGCGTACAGCACCATTACATTTAGCAACGCTTTTTATGTGCCGACATCCATGGTGCATGATGCGGGCGATGGACGCATGGATACATGGCAGGATGGGTTGCGGCGTTTTGAAGCCAATGTACGGTATCGCATGGATGATTTTGTGGGTGTATTGTCCCTGCCGCTGTATCGCGGTACCACTTTGCAAAATCGCAATGCGGCTGCACAGCTGTACCGTTCGGAACAAGGTATGACAGGCATCGAAACCTTCCGCTTTGTTAATTTGGACACGGTCAACAACCGTATGATAAGGACGCTGGAATTGCAAAACGGCGGGCGTGATATAAACGAGCGCAGCGTCCACGTTTGGGTAACCCCCCCGGCGCCGGATTTACCGCCCGTATTCGATTGGATTTATGTTGATTTAAACCGCCCGTCTGAAGCCAACGGCGCGCCGTTTATGATCAATAACTTAGTAAACCTGCGCGGCTTGCAAGAAGTATTGGGCGGGACCACCTCCAGCGAGGTCAGCGAAATTTCCGGCAGGCGGATAACCGTGTTTACGCTGCCGCATGCCGGGAGCGGAGAAGCCATCGTGTATATTTACCAAAATCAAGCGACGATATTGTTGGGTGATTTTATCTTCCCGCAGGAGCATTTTGGGCTGGTGCGTGTGGAGGGCAGTTGGTATTTAATGTTGGATTCATTGCCTGCGTTAGTAGGCTTTACCGGTTTTGTCCAAGGCGATAATTTATATTTACATGTAATTTCTTAAAGTGAAACGCATACTGTTAATCCTGCCCAACTTGGACTTGGGCGGCACGGAAGCGGTTGTGATGAACTACCTGCGCGCAGGCGTGCCTTTCGATTTTGTGGTACACGGCAACAACGGTCATCACGAGGCCGAAGCGCAAAAACTGGGCGCAAGGATTTTCCGCGTACCGACACGCAGCGAAGGATTCTTCAAAAATATCCGCGCGATGAGGCAGTTATACAAAAACCATCAGGAATACAATACGGTAATTTTGTGCACCGAGCATGCCTTCGGTTTTATTGAATTGGTGGTGGCGTGGTGGTGTAGGGTCAAATACCGCGGCGCGTGGAGCCATTTCTCCAATTATCAAGGCGGCTCGCGGTTGAAGAAGTGGATGCACTATCCTGCCCGCCCGTGGCTGCGTTTGTTCACCAATTTTCGGTTGGCGTGTACGGCGGCGGCGGGGCGGTGGCTTTTTGGATGTAATCACAGGAGTTTATCCACGTGGTTCCCCACCGGCGGCAGCATGATAAATACCAATTTTGACCTAGTAAAAAATGCCATCGATTTGCAAAAATTCGCTTTCGACGCAGAAGCGCGACGCACCCTGCGTGACCGGGTGCAAATGGGAAATCGCTTGGCCGTGGGCATCGTTGGGCGGTTAAGCACGGTTAAGAACCATGCCTTCGCGCTGCGTGTTTTCGCGCAATTACAAGCCCGCACACACGAAGCGGACAAGCAACCCATGCTTTACATCATCGGCGACGGCGACTTGCGCGAATCATTGGAAGCGCAAACCAACGCACTCGGTATCAGCGATAACGTCCGATTCATAGGCGCGGTGGAAAATGTGCATGAATACTACCAAGCACTGGATGTCGTAATCATGCCATCCTTGCACGAGGGCTTCCCCATGATAGCCGTGGAAGCACAAGCCGCCGGACTGCCGCTTATCCTATCGGATACACTGGCGCATGACATCGCCGTCACGCCGTTGGTGCGCTACATCGGCATCGGCGAAGCCGGCGTGGACGCATGGGCAGACGCAATCCTCGCGCATGTGGGCGATATTGCAACAAGCGAAACACAACGCGGTAATCCTGCGCACATACAGGCACTAACCGATGCCGGATTTTCAATAACACATGCCGCGCAAAAATTAATAAAATTCTTGAGTGCATAACATCAATGAAATCTTGGGAATCATTCCCGTTACGAAGGATGGGTTTCATGTTGGACAAAAAAGGAAGATTGTTTGGCTACATCAGCATCGTGGATTTATTTGCCGTGGTGATGGTGGCGGCCATTTTTTTTGCCGTGTGGTCGTTGGCGGGGTCGCGGCCTACGTTGGAAGGAGAGCAGGACGTTTACGTGACGTTTCGCGTGGCGGCGGTGCAGGATTTTACCGCGCTTGCGTTGCAACATGATGTGCCTGTGATGGACGACGACGGCGGCATCCACTTGGGGCGCGTGGTGGACTTTGTGGTGGGCGACAGCGAAGCCTTCCTGCCCGATCGCGCGGGTAATAGGGTGGCTACGACGTTGGAGGGATATTATTCCGTATCGCTAACCACGCGTGTGCCGGGGCGGTTGACCGATGGCGCGGTGGTGCTGGGCGGGCGGCTGTATGCCGTGGGTTCAGAAGTACACTTGTGGGCAGGCGGCGTGCGTTTGATTATGTATGTAACCGCGATTGTGGTGGCGTAAGCGGCATAGCCGCGTGGGCGCGGGGTTGTGTGAATGCGCGCTGTACGATTTTTGGGCGTTGGCGGCACGTCCTCATTAAGTGCTTGCGTTAGTCATAAATGCCTAACGCCAAGCACTAAATTCGGACGCACCGCCAACACCCAAAAATCGCAAGGCGCACATTCGCACAACACCGCGCCCACGCTGCCGTGCTATATCGCCACTCTGCGCGAGTAGTTTGATTAGTTGGATGGGTTTGGGGGCTTGTGCCCCAGCGGAAAAATTTGGGAGGTTGGTTTGTATGATTGATAGGGATGCACGGTTGTTTGGCAAAATTAACATCATCGACGCGGTTTTAATTTTGGCGTTAGTGGGGGCGATTATTTTTGGCGTTAATTTTATACGCGGAGGCGGGGCTTTTATTGGCGGTGAATCGCGCGAGTTTATTATTGGCTTCCATTCGCCCGAGGTGGACGATTTTAGCGCGACGATAATTAACATTGGCGACAATGCGTTTGACCATATTTTGGGCAATTTTCTGGGTGAGGTGTACGATGTGGTGGTTGGGCCGTCTGTCGTGTGGAATGTGGATCAATATGGCAACAGCGTGTTATCTACGATGGAAGGTTTTTCGGAATTGACGGTGTATGTACGCATCACGGGTACGCCTGATAATCATGGTGTATTGGTGGCGGGCAACCGCTACGGTGTGGGTATGAACCGTGCCCTGCGTGCGGGTGCGGCGGCCATGCAAATGCGTGTGTCTTATTTGCGGGAAATCACCCCCTGATGCAAACGCAAAGCTACCTACTCAACAAAATCATCGCTGTGTTGGGTGTGCTGAATCACTGGTACGAACACAGTCTATTAAACCGCGCCGTGGAAGCCGTGAAGCGCGCCGCCCGTACAAGCCTTGTGCTGACGGGCTTTTTGCGTGATGCATATGAGCAGCGCGACTATTGGGGCGGGTCGTGGATATGCCGTGCGGTGGATGCGGTGACCAAGGGTGTGTTGACGGTGTTGGTGTGGTGCGTGCGGTTATTTGACCGTGCCAATGCATCCGGTGCCAACCGCCGATTGCTGGCATGGTTGCAAAGTGACCCCGCGCAACGCGATGAAACGAACGAAGGATTCGCGCTTAAAGCTTCATGGTTCGTGCGCAAGGTGATAACAGGCTGTGCGCCGTGGCGGTTGGTGGCTTGGTTCTTCGGCGATGACGCAGTGCAGCGTGGTGGCGAAAGCAAGATGCAAACAACATCTTGCACCGTCAACAGCGTAGCATTACACAAAGTCATCTACATGGCCTTTGTGGCCGGGGTGCTATTGGTGCCGGGGCATTTGTGGACGAATGCAATATTATTGGGAAGCGCGGCGTTGTTTGCGTTCATCTTCGCGGTGGCGTGGGTGCGGGGGGGGGCTTCGGATGTCATCGGTGTTGCGCGGGGGGCATCATCCGGTGTGGATGCCGCAGTATATGCCGACAAGATGCGGTTATTTTCCCCTGCGTTGTTGTTGTTTGTGGGCTTTTGTGCGTTGAGCATTTTTACGGGATACGGCGGCGGAGATTCGCTGCGTGTGTTTGCGATTTTCTTTGCTTGTGTGGTGCACAGTGTTTGTGTGACGCTGGCGGTGCGCAACATGGTTGATTTGCGCTTGTTTGCGAAATTTATCGCCGTGGCATTGGTGCTGACGGCGTTGTTTGGTTTCTACCAATTGGCGGTGGGCATTCCGATTCGCCCGGAGTTTACGGACTTGCTGGCCAGTCCGGGGTTGGCGCGGCTGCATTCGACCATGGGTAACCCCAACAATGATGCGCAATTTTGGGGCATGATGCTGCCGTTTGTGCTGGCGATGGTCGTAGCTGCGCGGTGCGATACGAAGCGGTTATTATTGGCAGGCGCGGTGGCGGTGTGCGTGGGGGCGTTCGCGCTCACATATTCGCGCGCGGGTTATGTAGCGTTGATGGCGGGTGTAGGCGTGTTTATATTGATGGCCGCGCCGCGTTTGGTGCCGATTGTGCTGATTGCGGGCATCGTGGCGTTGCCGTTTATCCCGTCGGGCATCATCGACCGCTTGCTGACGCTGGGCACAGATACGTCCAGCCAATACCGCTTCAATATCTGGCGCGGCGTGGTTAACATGCTGGAGGTATATTGGGTGCAAGGCATCGGCATGGGGCCGGTGGCTTTTGCTCAAACGTATGCGCGGCATTATCAGGGCGAAGCCTTTCGGGCGTTGCACGCGCACAATACCTTCTTGGATGTGTTTATCCACAGCGGCATCGGCGCGTTGATTTCGTTTGTGGCGTACTTGTTTAGCCTGATACGGCGCGGCGTGGCGGCACATATGAATTCTGACAACAAGGAATACAAGATATTTGTGGCCGCGGGTGTGGGCGCATTGGTGGTATTCATCGCTTTCGGTGTGGGGGAATATGTGTGGTTCTATCCCCGCGTGATGCTGGTGTTTTGGGTTGTGGTGGGGTTGTTGACCGCATTGACGCGATTTAATCAAACCGGAGGAAATGCCAATGAGAGTTAAAATATGCCCGGAATGTGATTATAAAAATGTATCATTTACAAATCGGTGCAAGGAGTGCAACGCCGACATAACAGAAGTGTCAAAGTACATCATACCGCCGCCACCCCCCGAAACAGTCGGTGAATTTAGAGCAAGAAGGTTTTTTTGGCACTTAATCATTAGCATAATTGTGTTGCTTGTCTTTGCCGTTGTGCGGATAATTGGTTTTTTTATCTAGCAATTAATATTAAACCGGGAAGGCGGGTGGTGGTGGCGATGTTTGATTTTTTCAAAAAAAAACAAGCGCAACCAACAAGCGAAAATGACGCAAACGAAAAAGAGCGCGCAATGTTTGAACAGCACCGCGAGGCCATTATCGACGAATTTAAAAAGCGCACGACATTAAAGGCATTGTTCTTGACAACCGCACGCGGCGCGGTGGGGCTTACGGATTCGAAATTCGGTGGGGTGCCGTATTTTCCTGCGGGCATGGATTATCCGTGCAACCCCAAAGGCGAGCCTATGCGGCTGTTGGCGCAACTCAATTTGAATGAATTACCCAAGCTGCCGGACTTTCCGCAGCGGGGTATTTTGCAATTTTTTATTGTCCCGGGTGATTCGATGGGGTTGGATTTTGATAATCCGCCGCATAAAAACACGAATTTTCGCGTGGTGTACCACGCTGATGTTGTGTCGGGAGAAAATACAGAGTTGCCGGATTTTAGCGATACGCTGTTCCCGTTTGAGGGGGAATTTAAAATTTCGGGCGCATATAAAGAATATGCGATGCCGCCGTCGGATTATCGATTTCATGAAGAATTTATGAAAGTGTACAAAAAACACATAAATACCACGGCAATTAAATTCCATGAATTGGATGACGACATCATCGAAAGCGTAGGGGATCTGCTTTGTGTTTATGGGCACATGATGGGGGGGTACCCCGAATTTTGCCAAGAAGACCCGCGGACTTACGTGGAGGGGTATGGCGAACACACCGTATTACTTTTTCAAATGGATTCGGAAAACGGCGGCATACCGAGATGCGATGAAATCATGTGGGGCGATGCCGGATGCGCGAATTTCTTTATCACGCGTGATGCATTATTGCGGCTTGATTTTTCCAACGTTTTATACAATTGGGATTGCCATTAACATGAAAATTCTACACATGATATCCGGCGGAGACAAAGGCGGTGCAAAGACCGCCGTTTTTTCGTTGTTGATGGCGCTGGGAGAAAAAATTGATATCACAGTGGCGTGCTTCACGGAGGGTGTGTTTTATCAAGAAGTGCAGGAGTTGCCGGTCAAGTCGGTGCTGTTTAAACAGCGCTTTCGTTATGACTTGACGATTTTGCGGCGGCTGGCGCGTTATATCCGCGCCGAGGGGTTTGACATTGTGCATGCCCACGGGGCGCGTGCCAATTTTATTTGCTCGATACTCAAGCCGTTTGTAAAAGTGCCGTATGTCACCACCATCCACAGCGATTACAAGCTGGACTTTACAGACAAGCTGTATAAAAAAATTGTTTACACCGCGCTTAACGTGATGGCGTTGAAACGCATGGATTACTACATCGGCGTGAGCGATGCGTTCCGCGGGATGTTGGTGGAGCGCGGGTTTGATACGGGGCGCGTGTTTTCCGTGCACAACGTGGTGGAGGCAGAGCGGGCGAAGGATTTTGTGCCCAAAGCGGAATTTTTGGCGCGGTTCGGCCTTGATGGGGCGGGGCGGCGGTTATCAAGCGCCGCGTTTTCCGACAGCGGTGGGCAGCCGATTTTAGTCGGCATCATCGGGCGCTTCGACCATGTTAAAGGCCATGACATTTTCTTGCGGGCGGCGGCAGAGATTTGCAAGCGCCGCGATGATGTCCGCTTCTTGTTGGCGGGCGAGGGCAGCGAAGAGGCCAATTTGCGCAAGATGGTGCGGACGCTGGGTATTGCGGAGCGCGTGGTGTTTTGCGGATTTGTGACGGATATTTTCAGCTTTATCAATGCCATCGACATCAACGTGTGTGCGTCGCGGTCGGAGAGCTTCGCTTATATGCTGCACGAGGGCGCGCTTATGAAAAAACCCGCCGTGTCCACCCATGTGGGCGGCATCGGCGAGCTGATTATCGACGGCCAAACGGGCACATTGGTACCCGACGGCGACTTCCGCGCGTTGGCGGCTTCAATTGAAAATTACATAGAAAACCCCGCGCTGGGTGCAAAACACGGCGCAGCATTATATGACCATGCCGTCACATTCTTCTCCAAGGAACGGATGCAGGCGCGGTCGTTGGAAATTTATCAAACGATTTTAACTGAAGAAAAACGCACGCACCGCGTATTCGACGTGATGCTGCACGGTTATTATGGCTACGCCAACTCCGGCGACGACGCGCTGCTGGACGCGGTATTAAAATCCCTCCGCGCTGAGCGCTCAGACTTGTCCATCCTCGTCCTGTCTCGCGCGCCGGCAGATACGATGCGCGATTACGGCGTGTTTTCCATCTACCGTTACAACCTGCGCAAGGTACGCAAATATATGAAGCGCACGCGGCTCATCGTGTACGGCGGCGGCTCGCACATACAAGACATCACTTCCACAAGGTCGTTGATGTACTACACGCTGCTCCTGCATTGGGCCAAGCGGCTGGGCATGCGGGCGATGCTGTACGGCAACGGCATCGGCCCTATCACCGGCGTGCGCAATATCGTGCGTGCGCGCCGCGCGTTGGAAGTCTGCGATTATGTATCCCTTCGCGACCCGGAGTCGTATGCTTTCGTCAAGCGCATGGGCGTGGTCAACCCGAATGTAGCCGTCAGCGTGGACCCTGTATTCGCACTGGATGCGCCGGGGGCTTCCGCACAAGACGCACAAATAGCAACCGGTGGCAATTTGCCATCAACTGATTTCCCACTGCAGGAAACATACACACGCTCCCCCGACTTTCCCAAGCTGAATGCCGCGGGAGTTATGCAATCCGCGGCATTCGGCATCCCGGACGCAAGCGGGAACGCGGGTTATTTCGCCGTATCCCTACGCCCGTGGCCGCATAACGCGCCCCACTTTGTGGAAACAATCGCAAATGTCATCAACCACACTTCGGCCACTTACGGCTTGGTGCCCATTCTCATCCCCATGCAATTGGACAACCCCAATGACCTAACCATCCTGCGCAGCGTGGCGCGGTTGTTGCACGGCGACTATGTACTGCTGCCCCGCGTATTCCGCTATGACGAAATCATGGACGTACTGGCACATGCCACTTTCGCCATGTGTATGCGCTTACATGCGCTTATTTACGCTGTGGGCGTGGGTGTGCCCATCATCGGGCTGGTGTACGACCCCAAGGTTGCCAATTTCGTTGCGTACATGAACCAAGACGCGGTGATGGATACGTCCGCACCGGATGAAGCTACCTTGCAAGGCATGATTGCCGCCATTATGGACAACCCGCAAGCCGCACGAGAAAAAATCACACACGAGCGCAAACGCCTACGCGCCTTGGCCGCCAACGATGCAAAAATTGCGGTAGGGTTGTTATAACTACTCACAAAGCGAGGAATTAAAGTGAAAGAAATCGAATCCAACAAACACGCTTGGGGGCAAGTCTCCGAGGATCACTACCATTACTTCAAAAAAGCGTTGTCGGAAGGCACGTACCAATTAAACCGCCACATCGTGTCCGAATTGGGTGACTTGGCGGGCAAGCGCATCATCCACTTGCAATGCAATACCGGCGCGGACACCTTGCTTTTGGCGAGGATGGGCGCACATGCCGTAGGTGTAGACCTCGTGCCCGACAACATCAAGTACGCCAAGCAATTGGCGGCGGATTTGGGCATCACCAACGTAGACTTCATCGCGTCCGACATCATGGAGCTGATGGACAAGCACAACGAAAAATACGACGTGGTATTCGTATCCGAAGGTGCCATCGGTTGGCTGCCCGACCTTGCCAAGTGGGGGCAAACCGTCCGCCACTTGCTCAAAGACGACGGCTTCTTTTATATCTTCGAAGGCCACCCCATTGCCCTGATGTTTGACGAGGGCAAGTTGCCCCAAGGCATCATTGAAATCAAATACCCGTATTTCAAAAAAACGCCCGACATTGATAACACCATTGGCGGTTATGCATCCGAAACCAAGAGCGGCGTGGAAACCTTCTTTTGGATGTACAAGACATCGGATGTGTTAAACGCGTTGATAACGGCAGGGTTGCACATCGAATTCATGCATGAATTTGAAGAAAATTATTATGACATGGGAGGCGGCAAGCGCGTGGACGGTAATTTGTATAAGTTGGATTGCAACGAGGGGTTGTTCCCGATGTCGTTTAGCCTGCGGGCGAGTGTGTACCGTAAATAACGCAACGGACGAATGCCGCAACAACCACAGCGCATTGCGGATTGCAACGGCGGTGATGTAATTGAATGACACGGAAGCTATGCGACCCGTGACATTCGACAAACTGAATGCTGTGGGGCACTTGCGACACAGAACATTCGGTAAGGAGTGCATATGGATAAATCATTGATTAAGCGCGGTGCTGTACTTGCAGCGGTGCTTGTATTGGCAGTGGCGGCAGCGTTGATGCTGTATGGTCGTGGCGGCAATGGCGCACCCGACGATGGCGAAAACACAGCATGGGTCATGCCCGACTTGCTGCCGTTGGAAAACCCGCCGCAAACCGCTGTACCCGTCGGCGTGCGGGATTTTCCGGCATTGCATTTGACCACGACTTACGACCCCTTCGCGGTGGATCGGCAATTTTGGCACGATGCTTATTTGTTAATCAGCGGCACAAACCACGCATATTTAATGAACGCCACCCCTGTGCGCCTGCGCGGGCGGGGCAATTCCACTTGGTTGCACGGGGAAGAAAAGCGCCCCCTGCGACTACGGTTCGAAACGCCGGTGTCGTTGCTGGGGTCGCCTGCGGTGGCGCAGGATTGGGTATTGATTGCCAACTTATTTGATATGTCGTTAATGCGCACGCATTTGGCGTTTCACATGGGTGGCGCGTTGGGAACATTCCCGTGGACGCCGTTCTCGCGGTTGGTGCATGTGTATATCAACGGCGAATACCAAGGTGTTTTTCAATTGGCGGATGAACGAGATAACAACCCCGCGCGGGCAAATTTGACGTTCAACACCGACCCCGCGCTAAGCGAATTTTTGTTGGAAATCGATGGTTCAGCGGCATCGCGTGATCGTCGGTTGGCAGAAGGCGAAGTAGAAAATGTGGACTTCACTTTTGTTAACGGTTGGGTCATTGACGTGCGCTACCCGCGATTAAACCGTCGTGACGGGCATTTGGAATATTTGCAAGCCTACCTGTATCGGGTAGACGCTGCCATAAAAGCGCATGATTTTGACGCGCTGGCAGCATTGGTGGATATCCCGTCGCTGGTGGATTTTTATTTGGTGCAGGAGTGGTTCAAAAATATTGACGGCGGCGACCGCAGTATTTTTATGCAATTGATGGGCACGGGAGAGGCGCGGCGGCTATACTTTGGCCCGCTGTGGGATTTTGACCGTTCGGCGGGGAATTTAGCATTTTGGAACACGCCGGAATATATTTTTATTGGGAATTACAACCGATGGTTTGCGGATTTGATGGCCACGGATGCATTCCGCACCTTGGTCGCCGCCCGCTGGCGCGAAATCCGTTATAACCAAGTCATGCAAACATTGGCCTACGCCGCCCACTTGTTGGAAAATTATGAAGCCGCTTTTGACCGCAACTTTGAACGGCACGACCATATCTTCGCCCCCGACGGACGCGAATCGGGCACAGAACCCACGTGGTTTTGGCTCGTGCCGGAAGTGGTACAAGAATTGCACAGTTTCCGCGCGCAAGTGGAATACATGACTGCCTGGCTGTACGCGCGGGCAATTTGGTTGGACGGATATTTTGAACAAGGCGCGTAACGGTACAACGCCGCGCACCTTGCGCATAGGACATATTTATTTTAATGTTGATTATTTGTGGTTGGCGACGGTGGCGTTGGCGGCACAATTGGCGGTCAGCTTGCAAGGCTTCTATGTAGGCGAAGGCGATTTGCAATTCTTGCATCAAATTGCTACACGGTTGGCATTGGGGACTTTTCGTGCGCCTTCATTGTATGTGGCGACTTTTCCGTCCACGTTGACGTACCCGTTTATCGTGTCGTTGTTGATGCGGCTGTTCGGCACCACGTCGCCGTGGATTTTTGTGGGCATTAATCATGTAGTGATGACCGCGGTGGTTTGCGCCGCGTATGGATTTTTGAAAGCGCGCATGACGCGAGCGTTCGCGCTGGCGGGTGCGTTGTTGATTGCGCTGCATCCGTTTACGGTGCTGTACAGCAATACTTCCAATGCTGAGTTATTCTTCGGTGCGGGGGTGTTGCTGTCTTTTTTTGCCTTTGCAAAGTGGGAAGGGTTAGCCGAAACGGCGTATGAAGCCCCGCAATCGACAGCACTTGAAGCAACGCCACCGGCGCGCAATACCTCGACATTGACGGCGCACATTTCGCCCAAATTGCCGCTGTCCGGTATAAAAACGACACTGTACCGCATTGTGTTATGGGCTTGTTTATGCGCCGTACCATTGGCGTTGGCGGGGTGGGCACGGCCATTGGCGGTGCTGATGTTAGCGGCTTTTTGGGGTTATCTATTATTTTTCTCGCGGCATAAATGGATGCATCGGGGTATCATCGCGGGTATTTTGTTGGTGGCATTTGTCGCTTCAGGCATGATAAGCGACCGGTTGGTGCGGCATCATACAGGCCATGCGCCCGCATCATCCTTGTATTCCTTCGGTTGGAATCTATATGTAGGCGCGTCTTCCGCCGGTACATGGAACGACGAAGACGCTGCACGATTTAACGAAGTGATGCAAACCGCCGCCACACCCGATGAAGTACATCATTATTTTGCCACGGCCGCCATCAACCGCTACCGCGAAATGGGCACGGGTATTTTCCCGCATATGACACGCAAGCTGCGCGTATGGAACGCGCACCGTTATGTATCCGCGTTTTACGAAGGTCGTTTCACCGCTGCGGTGGGTGTGGTGGTGGCCGTTTTTGATTTAACGATTTTCGCGTTGGCGGTTTTGGGAGGTGCTGTCATCCTTGTGCATCGGCGGCGCAGTATCTATTTTGCATTGATGTTTTATTTGGCGGGAACGGTAGCGGCGTTGGCATTATTGGAAATTGCGCCGCGATATGTAGTTTCGTACCGCATGATATTTTGTTTGTTTGCGGTGGAGGCGTTGTATCGATTATATACACGAAAATCATTATCAAAAACCGCCCCGTCGTAGATAGTGTCGACAGGGCGGCTTTGGTTGTTATTGCACGATTTCAAAGGTAAACACGACGGGGTTGTTTACATCTTCATCCAACGGAGATATATCCACGGATTTTATTTTTAATTGTATGCCCAGGGCTTTTTGAAGTTCATAAAGCCTTCCGCCCGCACAGCGTTCAAAGTAACCGATGGCATTAGTCGGCGGGGTGGTGTACTTGCCCTCTGCGGCACGCTTGTAATACCCGTGAGAACATTTGAACGCAAGCGTTAGGGTGTTATCATTATTAAGCACCGGCTTCCACCGCCCAAAGGTATCCGCAAACATAGCCATTCTTTCATCAAGCGCCAAATGGGCATAATCAACGGCGAAGGCTTTACGCTCCTTGTCAGCACCTGCACCGTTGCAAGCACCTTGGGTTTTGTATAATTCAAACCGTTGTTCTTTTGTAAGGTGTGTATTCATGGCCTGTGCGAATTCATCATCCCATTCCGGATTAAAATATTTGAGCCCGACTAAGTGCGGCCCATTTTCGCATTGGTATTGGTTAACAATTCCTTCAAAGATGGCTACGGTTTCGGGTGGGATGCCGCTTTTCTTTTTCTGCATTTCCCTCAATACACTTATCATATCTTGCCCTCCTCATTAATTTCTATAATTGGATACCACATTTCCATAATGGCAAAACTTGAATTGCACGGTGTGTATAATTCTGCCATGAAGTTGCCACGGGTTAATCCCTTTTTCTTCAGCCATGATTCGGTATAATCGCCTGCTTTATATATTGCGTCCGTTACAAGGGCTTCAAAATCTTCAGCTTCAAATGTACATACAATATAATTCCCGGAGGGAAGCTGCCGGGTGGCATAACCCCCACTATCCGCACCGGGAGCGGCTTCTGTACCTGCAAAGTAAGTGAAACAGCCCTCCGGAGCATCGCCCTTGCATGAAATCCCAATATTTCGCCAATCAATCAACATCGGAATGTCAGATTCATGAAAGCGCTCCCATATCGCGCCGGGTTCGTCGATACCTGTAACATTGCCGCCGGGTACATGCCCTGTGATGCTGACATGACCCGAAAAGCCAATAAAATGAATCGGTTCATCAAGTGTGTTGCGGTTGATTTCCAGCACGATTCCCTTGCTTATAAGCGGCACATCTTCATCGATGTGCACATATCCGAGCAATAAATCGGGCTTTGTGACTTGATTAAGCGGAACGGGATGATTGCGGTATTCATCGGGTGTTATTGAAAATGCACTTTTGAATGTCTTTGTAAAATATTCATGGCTGTTAAAACCGTAATCCAGCGCAATGTCGAGTATGCGCCTGCTTTTATCCCCAAGCACTTCACAGGCCTTTGCCAGCCTGCGCATCTTGATATACTCATTAACCGGCCGCTTTACAAGACGCGTGAACAACCGTTGAAAATAAAACGGCGACAACATTGCAACTTTTGACAATTCTTCGGGCGTATTGTTTTCCTGTAGGTTATCTTCAATGTAATCAACAACCTTTTGAATGGATTCCCATGCGTGCATATTAAAGCCTCCAACTTTTTATTATGTTTTGATTTTACATGATAAAAAATTCGCGGGCTTGTTCGTCAATGCTCTCTTAGGCTTTTTTTATTTATGTTGACTTGCATATCTTTGCGTGTAAGGACACCAAATCATACATTTTAAACATAAATTACAAAGCTTTCTAACCATCATATCTTCTCTTTTAACCGCAGCGTTCCAAGTCGTGCCGTGCAGGGATTTAGGCAGGCATACATCAACACAAATATTGCAATCGCCGCATTGCGGTGTTATTACTGCTTTGTTCATGATTTCAAAGGGAGCGGTAGTTAAAACTTTGCCGAACAGCACGGCACAGCCGTATTGTTCAGTAACCAACAAATTATTTTTTCCTATGAATCCTAACCCTGCATGGAGTGCGACCGTTTTATGGGGTAAGCGACCGAATTTTAACTTGGCAATACTTTTATATCCTTCGACTTCCAATAATTCAGCTGTTTTTGCGGCAAGGGCGTCCATTTTGCGTTCCGTATTGAGCACTTCCTTCGTCTTTGGTTGCTCATTGGCGCTTAACGCATTTATGTACTCCTTTGATAATGCCTTGCCAAAAAAAATTACACAGGAATACCCCTCTACGGCATCTGCAGGCAACACCGATGTATCAACAAAATATACAAAATCCGCACCTTTGTTTTTTATGTACTGCTCCCAAAATTCGTTGATTGATGCGTTCATTCTTATTCATCCCCTTAATTTGTAAATTTTACTTGCGCCGGATCATGTTCACCGGAAATCAACATAATGATTTCTACCGTTAAATTGGCTTGTCACTTTTCAAGCAATGACCCGTTAAAAATCTATTAAATCACAGCGAACAGACGTTTGAAATAGATTTTCAAATTTTTTTTGCGAAGGACTGCCGAAAGCAGCTATGTACCCACTGTCTGCTTTGATGTTATACTTCGCTTTCTTTGCGTCATACGCATTATTTCATTATTAAAAAGGAGTATCTCATGACATTTGGACGCACGAAATACCTAACCACCATGGGCATGTTGGCTGCCATGGCTGTCCTGTCTACCATTTTAATCCGTATCCCCGTAATGCCCGCCGCCCCATTTCTTACGTATGACCCCAAGGACATCATTGTGGTCATCGGCGGCTTCATTTTCGGCCCGGTGGCAGCGTTGACGTTGGCGGTCGTTTCCGCTTTGGTAGAAATGCCGTTCTCCGGCACAGGGCCATGGGGCGTGGTCATGAACATTTCATCCAGCGCAGCATTCGCCGTGCCCGCGGCAATCATATACAAATATCGCCGTACCATGACAGGCGCAATAACAGGATTGGTGGCAGGTGTCCTCATCGTAGTGCCGGTTATGCTGGCACTAAATTATCTAATCATGCCCATATATACAGGCATGCCGCGCGCAGCAATCGTAGCCATGCTAAGACCCACCATCCTACCCTTTAACGTCATCAAGTACAGCCTAAGCGCAGCCATCACCCTCATGATATACAGACCCATCGTAACCGCCCTAGCCGCATCAGGCCTACTACCCGCATCCACCGGCGACAACCAAAAACGAACATTCACCGGTATCCTAATAATCGCTGCATTAATCGCCGTAGGCTTGATCATGACCATCATTATCATGAACATCCGCGCCTAAAAAACCCCTCCAAGCTAATCTAATCCCTTGACCTTAGCTTTTCATAAACCACCTCAAAGCCGCCGCCGGGGGCGAAGGGACTGTGCGCATAGCGAAATCACGCACGCAGCGGTGCGTAGCGGGCTTACGTGAAACCGAGAAGGCTCCGTAGGAGACAAGCGGTTTCACTTGCCCGATGCGTACCGATGCGTGCGTGATTTCGCGCAGCACAGCCCCTTCGCCCCCGGCGGCGGCAGTAATCTTTTTGTAATAATCGCAAACATGCGTTATAATAACCGCACCTTTTAATTGAAGGAGCGGTTTTTTTTATGCGCAAGACAAAGATATTGGCTACATTGGGCCCGGCCAGCAACGACGTGGGCACCATGAAGGAAATGATCCGCGCGGGTTTGGACGGTGCACGTATTAACTTTTCGCACGCCACGCACGAAAGTGCCGCCGTCACTGTAAACAATTTAAAAGAAGCCCGCGAAGCCATGAACAAGTATATTCCCTTGATACTGGATACCAAAGGCCCGGAAATACGAATCAAAACGTTCGATACCGACAAGGTATACCTCGAGCAAGGTGCAGAATTTACGCTTACCACGCGGGATGTGGAAGGCAATGCCTCCCTCGTTGGCATCACATATCCCGACTTGCCCAATGATTTGGAAATCGGCTCCACCGTCATGATTGACGATGGTTTAATTGAAATGACAGTCACAAAACTTACCAAAACCGACATCAAGTGTGTATTGGTTAATTCGGGCTTCCTGAGTGCGCGCAAGGGCGTTAACGTACCCAATGTGGCCATCAACCTGCCGTCTTTGACCGACAAGGACATCGCCGATATCAAATTCGGCATCGAAAATAAATTTGATTATATTGCTGCTTCTTTTGTCCGTACTGCTGCTGATGTGTTAAACATCCGCAAGGTGCTGGAAGACAACGGGGGCGGCTTTATTAAAATCATCGCCAAAATCGAAAACCGCGAAGGTGTGGATAACCTCGAAGATATTCTGTCGGTAGCCGATGGTGTTATGGTAGCCCGCGGTGACATGGGTATCGAACTGCCGCCCGAAGAAGTCCCCATCGTACAAAAAGACATGATCCGCAAGTGTAACCGCGTGGGCAAACCCGTCATCACCGCCACCCATATGTTGGAGTCCATGACCGCCAACCCCCGCCCCACCCGTGCCGAGGCCAACGACGTGGCCAACGCCATCTACGACGGTACCGACGTTGTAATGTTGTCCGGCGAAACCGCAGGCGGCCAATACCCCGTCGAGGCCGTAGCCATGATGGCACGCATCGCCGAGAAGGCTGAAAAGCACATCAATTACTCCAATGAATACGTAAGCTTGCACCGCAATATCAATAAGAACACTACCAATGCCATCAGCTACGCCGCCGTGGCCACCGCCACCGACTTGGCCGCCGCTGCAATCGTGGTCATCACGGACACGGGTTTTGCGTCGCGCATGGTGTCGCGCTTCCGCCCCAGCTTTCCCATTTTGGCCGTTACTGCCGACGAATCCGTTTGTCGCCAGCAAAATCTGGTTTGGGGCATCATGCCCATGTTATCGCCCAAGCCGTTCGAGGGCGACAATGAAGTCTTCGACGTAGCCGAAGAAATGGCCAGCAAGTCCGGCTTGGTAAAAACGGGCGAAACCATCATCGCCGTAGCGGGCGTGCCCATCGGCGTAGCAGGCACCACCAACACCATGAAAATCCGCACCGTAGGCAATGTGTTGGCACAAGGCGAAGGTAACAAGCGCGGCATCGTCAAGGGCATCGTCCGCATCTTTGCCGATGTGGAAAATATCGAGCAGCCCTACTTCGAGCAAGGCGACATCATCATATGCACCCACACGACAGACAAAATGATGGAATACATCAAAAAAGCGGGAGCCATCGTAGTGGGCTCATGGGAGGTTGTGGACTTAGGTCATGCCGAAACCGTAACCCGCGCGCTGGATATTCCGCTGCTGAACGTAGGCGTGCGTGCCGTAGATTTTATTAACCCCGGGCTGCCCGTGACGGTAGATACCGATGCAGGGTTGCTGTTGAATGGGTTTTCAAGCAAAGCAGCGGCTAAGGTCAAGCGCGGTTAAAGTCGCTATCACAATTAAAACAAGGACGGATACCCATGACCAACCTAATCCACAAAAACGGCGAAACGCACCCCGAAAAAATCGTTGCGGAAAAATGGCTGCGGCTTATTTATGATGCGGACAACGCCAATCAACCCGCGTCGCTGGCTTCTTTGATCAGTCGCAAGTTGTTGTCGCGGTTATATGGCGCGTATTGTCAAACATCGCATTCGCGGCATTTGATTAATTCTTTTCTTGCCAACAATGAAGTGGACTTGACGGGTTGCGCGGGTAGTTATGAAAATTTTGCGCAGTTCTTTGCCCGGGAGAAGAAGGGGATTGTATTCCCGCAGGATGCGCAGGTATTGGGCTCACCATGTGAAGGGTTGGCGAGTGTGTACGAAGATATCGACCCCAATGCAATGGTAGCGGCCAAGGGTTGCGAATATACGCTGGCAGAATTATTCGGCAGCGCGGCAAGTAACACAAAAAACCGTAATCACGATTCGCATGCATTGAAGACAATCAACGAAAATGATTGCCCCATGATGCAAAAAATATTGGACGAAAATTGCGGAGAACGTTTGGCGCAACGGTACCGCGGCGGTACTTGCCTGCGCTTGCGTATAACGCCTACGGATTACCACCGCATGCATTTTTTCGATGACGGCGAAGTCACGGATGCAACGTTTATTGACGGCGATTTACACTCCGTTAATCCGCTGGCGGTGGCCAAGATTGCCCGTTTATATTGCCGCAACAAGCGCGTGCGTGTACAAGTTGCAACGCGCAACTTCGGTCATGTGACGCTCATGGAAGTAGGCGCTACGTTTGTGGGCAGTATCGTGCATCGCTTTTTGGTGGGTGACAAAGCGCGACGCGGGCGGCAAGCCAGTTACTTCTTGCCCGGTGGGTCGCTGGTGCTGGCATTCTTTGAAAAAGGGGCGGTTAATTTGGATGCGGGGATTGTATCGCGCACCGCTGCCGGTATCGAAACGCGCGTACAGGTAGGCGACCCCATCGGAAAAATGGTAAATTCATCAATTCCGACATATTAATAAGGAATTGCGGAAATGATATAAACGGGGCTTCCCCTACATAATGAAGGAGCACGGTTTTATGATTAAAATATTCCCGGTGTTAAAGCACATTAACTTCCCCAGCATGTTAACAACCACGGGTTTGTTGATGGGTGCGCTAACGGCTTGGCTGTTGATGCATCGGCAGGATGATTTGCGTTGGGCGGTGCTGGCGTTATTCTTCTGCGGGGTGTTGGACTTGGCGGATGGGTTGGCGGCGTCCAAGTTGGGCAAAATCACCGAGTTTGGCAAGCAAGTGGATTCGTTGGTAGACTTTTTTACTTGTTGCATTATGCCGATTATCATCGTGCATCAATTTTTCTACGAAAATGCCTTCGTCATTGGTGCCGTTGCGATATATGCGATTTGCGGGCTGTGGCGGCTGGCCAACTTTAACATCACGCCCCAATCGGTAGACAAAGACGGCAAAAAATACTTCATCGGCTTGCCCGTGCCGGGTGCCATGATGGTCGTGACCATGGTGTTTTGGTTCCTTCAAAACTACGACGGGCCGCAATGGGTGATGGGGATTGCGTTTTTGTTCCTTGCGTTCATGATGATTTCGTTCATCAAACTGCGTAAATACGGAGCGTGGCAGTGGATCATATGGGCGGTAGGTTGTGCGTTCGTGGTTTTTGTACTGGTTGTGTAACGTGCGAGAAAAGTTTAATGCCTTGATGCGCTTTGCACTCAACCGCGAGACGATAACCTACCTCATCGTGGGCATTTGTACGACGGCGGTGAGCTTGAGCACGTATGCATTGTACTCTCGCGTGTTCGGAATGAATGAACATTTGGCAAAATTATTATCCATGGCTACGGCCATGGTTTTTGCGTTTTATCCAAATAAGGTGTGGGTATTCCGCTCAAAAGGCACGCGCGGGCGCGTACTGCTGCACGAAATTTGGTCGTTTTTTTCCACGCGGATTGCATCGGCGTTTTTGGAGCAGGGGATGTTCTCCTTCGCCGTGGCAGTTTTGCGGATGCACGACATCCTTGCCAACGCAATTGTCATGTCCTTCATCGTTGTGCTTAATTATTTGTTGGGCAAGTTTTTTGTGTTTAGGAAGAAGGACGAAGATGAATTACCCGTGTAATTCTTACGTCGTGAATAGACTTTTCGTATAAATCATCTTTTACCATTGCCACTAGCAAAAACGCGTGATATCCTCCACTTCGCGCGTTTTTTGGTTGCGCGGTTTTTTCGACCCTAATTCATAGGTGCAAGTACCAAGAAAGAGGATTATATGGCAGAAAAAACAACGAGGAAAGACACCGTACCGCAGTACATGTTGGATGCGTTCGCCGCGGCGGGCGTGCGCGTGGATGGGTTGATTTACGCCATCCATACCGACATGGCGGCAGACGGCGATTTTGCCGACGCTTATGTGGCCGTGGATGCGACCAACCTCTACATACTGTATGGGGAGGAGCGCGTGGTCAAAACCGAAGGCGCGCGCCGTATCGTGGCCGAATATGAAATACGCGAGTTGGTGACACATCCATTGCTTGCATTAAGCGGATTAACCACGCAAACGATGCTGTCCACGTGCCGTTTAATCAACAATCCCGACAAAAAGGCCGACGAAGAAAACGAAGGCGAAAAATCCGACGATGATAAACCCGCCGGTTCGTCCGGCCGGGAGACTTTAATTTTATTATTCTCGTTGGGTTGCCAGGGTTTTGTGGATCGTTTGCTTAAAGTTATCCGCAATATCAACAAAGGCGATGACCCCTTGCAAGAAATTAAAGAAGAGAATCCACTCTTTTGCCCGGAATGCGGCACGCGTTATCCCGAGCCCGACCGCCAATTGTGCCCCAAGTGTACCGACAAGATGAGCATCTTCATGCGCTTGATGGGATATTTCAAATATTATAAGAAGCAAGTGGCGCTGGTGAGCGCAGGTATGCTGGCCGTAACGGTGCTGTCAATTTTGGCACCGTATGTAGGCACGCGTCTGCTGATTGACGAAGTACTTACCCCCCCCACGCGTTATTATAGTGCGCCAAGCGGCGAAATCATCAGCGAACATACCCGCCTCCTGTCTGCCGCCCCCGATTATGTCTATGCATATGTAGAAACCCGCGGCGGCCAATGGTATGAAATGGTCGGCTTGATTGTATTGGCCATCATCGCTATGCGCATCGTGACCACGTTGTTTAACATCATGCAACAATATATTTTATCGCGTACTATGCCGTGGATGATTTACGACTTGCAAATGCGCATCTTCGAGGCCATGCAACGGTTGAGCGTGTCGTTTTATACATCCAAACGCACGGGCGCGTTGATGAACCGCGTAAGCCGCGACGCGCGCAATATTTATTGGTTCTTTGTAGACGGCCTGCCGTTTATTGTAATTAACGTCATCTTGTTCATCGGTATCTTCGGCATCATGCTTTGGATGGACTGGCGATTGGCGTTGATTTGTATCACCATCATCCCCTTCAGCGCGGTGATGTTCCGTTTGTTGCGGTCAATGTTTGGCCGTATATGGCACAAGCAATGGACAATAAATTCACAAATGAACAACATGGTATCGGATGCGGTCAACGGCCAGCGTGTCATCAAGGCCTTTGCCCGCGAAGGGGAAGAATCCCGCCGTTTTACTGACATGGGCAACAAACACGCTGCCGTGGATGTTAAAGGTGCCAACTTGGCTTGGACGGCCTTCCCGTTGATTTACCTGTTCATGTTTATCGGGCAAGTGGCGGTTACGGCGTATGGCGGTTGGATGGTTATCCAAGGCGAAATCACGCTGGGTGTATTGATGGCATTCCTTACTTATTTGGGTATGTTGTACGGCCCGTTGGAATTCTTGTCTGTCGTGTCCAACTGGTGGGCGCGGTGCGTAGACTCGGCGCAGCGTGTGTTTGAAGTCGTAGACGCTAAGGCAGAAATTGAAGAACCCAAAAATCCCGTAATCATCGAAAATATGCGCGGCGAAATTGAATTGGACGATGTATGGTTCCAATACGACCCGGCCACGCCGGTGCTCAAGGGCATGACCCTGCACGTGCCCGCAGGTAAGACGCTGGGCATCGTAGGCAAAACCGGTGCAGGTAAATCTACCATGGCCAACCTCATCGCCCGCTTGTACGACACCACCGAGGGTGTCATCAAAGTAGACGGCATCAACGTGCGCAACATGTCATTGAAACAATTGCGCACCTCCATTGGCATCGTGTCGCAAGACATATACCTCTTCATCGGCTCTATTGTGGAAAATATCCGCTACGCCCGCCCCGATGCCACCATCGAGGAAGTCATATGGGCGGCCAAGATGGCCAGCGCACACGATTTCATTACCCTATTGCCCGACGGATACGAAACCCGCGTAGGCGCAGGCGGGCAAGACCTGTCCGGCGGTGAAAAACAACGCCTGTCCATCGCGCGTACCATCATCCAAAACCCGAAAATCTTAATTTTGGATGAAGCCACCGCCGCTATGGACACAGAAACCGAAGGAAAAATCCAAAACGCGCTGAACGAGTTGCAATCCGGCCGTACTACGATAGCCATCGCACACCGTTTATCCACGCTCAAAGACGCGGAAAATCTGGCGGTCATCAAAGACGGAAAAGTCGTGGAAACCGGTACACACGAAGAACTCATGCGTAAAAAAGCGGAATACCACAAGTTATACTCCATACAAATGGAGGGGTTGAAAGTTATTAGTATGGAATAGCCGTTTGGGGAGTTCGTACAGCCACGGCGAAGCGGCTGCGGTTTATACGCCGTGCGCTGTACGGATTTTCTGCGATGAAAGGCACGTTTCGGCTAAGTGCGACCGTTCGTCTCCTTTCGCCGGGGAGTTGAAGCAGCTTGTGATGTATGCGGATTTGCGAAAGAAGCCAAACGGTCTTACTAAGCCGAAACGCACCGTTCATCGCAAAATCCGTAAGGCGCACGGCATATAAACCGCAGCCGCTTCGCCTGCCCGGTGCGGAATTGAAAAAAGGTTATTCCAAAAATAAATATAGCAAGGTAGTTTAAAAGATTAATTAGTGGGAGTGAATTGGGGTATGGCGATTAACACACATATGGATTTGGGTATTTTGGATGTAAAGGACGTGGCTTTTTATACGGCTGCGGGTGGGTTTATAGGGCTCAGGCACAAGGGCGAGGATTATAAGCATATTGTGTTGCGGCGGATTATGCCCATTGAGCATCCGATGGAGTACATTTCTGTGGCGGATCATGAAAATAAGGAAATTGGAATTTTGCGCCATGTGGGTGAATTACCGGAAGAGCAGCGCGTGCTGGTGGAGACGGAATTGGACAATCGCTATTATTCCCCGCAGGTGCTGGATGTGATTAGCGTCAAAGATAAACTCGGCTATGTATACATGGAAATGAAATTGCAAAATAAGCAGGGCCGTGTTTATGACAAGTCATGTGCGATTAAAGACGTGAGCCGAAATATCCGCACGCTGCCCAATCACATGGTCTTGATTTTTGACGTAGACGGCAATCGCTACACCATCCCCAAAATCGAGGACATGAGCAAAGCCAGTCAGAAAAAGCTGGATGCATATTTGTTTTAGCGTTCATTCGCAACGCAAGCGAAAAAGTTGACGAAGCTAGACAGCACCACGCGCGAAGCGAACGACAGGTTTAATGAACTTAAACGCGCACTAGCGGAAACATCCCACCCGCGCAGCACAGCGCAGGGTCAAGGGGGATCGCATCCCCCTTGCGGGTCCGGGCAGCGCCCGGGGGTTACAATCTTTTGACCTTACCACTCTTTTGACCTTAAATCTTTTGATCTTAGCACCCTTAGCACCCTTTTGAACCTATAACGGAGGCTATATGAAATCATTCATCTTCGAGTACGACCTTGGCATGGACATGAACCCGCTTGTAGGCGAGTTGACCTTTGCCGAGGACGGATACTTACGCGCTACGCAGGACGGCGCGGAGCTGTTCCGCTTTGCCGCGACGGATATTAAAGAAGCCGTGGTTAAAGCCGGCGTGGGCTGTGGTCTGCTTTTCGTTAAAGCGGAAGGTGCGGAGGATCGCATCTTGTGTCGGTTTACGATGAGCGGGCTCAAGCGCGCGGGCGAGTTTTGTAAGATTGTGAACTTTTACATCGCGAACGGCACGGCAGCTTTCCCGGAAACGGAAGAGAAGCGCATTTGTGAAGAATGCGGCAGACCGATGACGCCGGAAATTAGCGTTTGTGTGTTCTGTTATTCCAAGCTGGGCGTGATGAAGCGCGCGCTGGGTTTTGCCAAACCTTATATGAAGCAGATTACCTTCTCGCAGATTTTGGGATTGGTGCCGCGGATTACTTTCTTGGTGTCGCCGATGATTATCCGCCAGTTGGTGAATGCGCACCTTGAGCCGCAATGGGGCACGCTGGGCGATGTGTTGATGCTGGCGGGCTTGATGCTGCTGGTGCGCGTGATTGGCGATGCGACGGGCATTTTTACCAATCGTATCTTCAACCGTGCCACGATTAATGTGACCAATGATTTGCGCGTGCATGCGTATGAGAAGTTGCAAGGACATTCCATGTCGCTGTTCGCCAAGCGTACACCGGGCGACTTGATACGTCGGATTATGGACGATACGGGCACGATCAACGAGTTTGTAACGGACTTGGGGCGCTGGGTCATTGACCTGTTCTTTAACTTTGTGATTGCGTTTGCGTTTTTGCTGTTTATTAACTGGCAGTTGGCGATTTTGGTGTTCTTGCCGGTGCCGATTGTTATTTTCGCCTTGCGCCGCTTCTGGGGCATGATGATGGCAAGGTTTGAACGGCATTGGCGGCAATCGTCGCGATGCAACTCGATTTTGCATGACATTATCAAGGGTATCCGCACGGTAAAAGCATTTGGTAACGAGCAGCAGGAAATTGAGAAATTCTCGAAGGCGACGCACCGCCATGCCAAGATTGGCGAGGAGAACGAAGTGCTGTGGTCGCTGCTGTTCCCGCCCATCAGCTTCATCATGGGCGTGGGCGAATTCTTGATTTTGTTTGTTGGTGGCTGGATGGTGCTGCGCGGCGAATGGTGGATTTTCTCCGGCGAAATGCAAATTGGCGACTTGGTGACTTTCACGATGTACTTGGGCTTCATTTATGGGCCGCTGCGCTGGATGGTGCACTTCCCCCGTTGGTTGGCCAACACGACCACCAGCTTGGTTAAAGTGTTTGAAGTGCTGGATGAAGAATCGGAAATGAAAAAAGCCACCGTGCCCAGCAACGTACCCGTCGCGGGCGATGTGGAGTTTAACGGCGTATTCTTCGGTTACAAATCTTACGAACCGGTGCTCAAAAATATCTCGCTGGACATCAAACCCGGCGAAATGATTGGTCTGGTAGGTAAATCCGGTGTGGGCAAGTCCACGCTCATTAACCTGGCCATGCGTCTCTATGACCCCAACACCGGCAAAATCACCATCAACGAAACCGACCTGCGCGACATGGACAGTGACCACCTGCACGAAAACATGGGCGTGGTGTTCCAAGACAACTTCCTGTTTGCGGGCAGTTACTACGATAATATTGTGTACGGCAAGCCCGATGCCACCTTTGAAGAAGTGGTGGCGGCGTGTAAAGTGGCCAACGCACATGACTTCATCGTGCAGTCCAGCGACGGCTACAATACCTACATCGGTGAAGGCGGGCAAAACCTGTCCGGCGGCGAAAGGCAACGCCTGTCCATTGCCCGGGCAATCATCAAAAACCCCGACATCCTCATCTTGGATGAAGCAACGTCCTCCCTAGACGTGGAAACCGAAGCCTCTATCCAAGAATCGTTGAACCGCATCACCCAAGGCCGTACCACAATAGCCATCGCCCACCGCCTGTCCACTTTGCGCAACGCCGATCGATTGGTTGTGCTCAAGGAAGGCGGCGTAGAAGAAGTAGGCACGCATGCCGAATTGCTCAAGAAAAAAGGTATGTATTATAATTTGGTTATGGCGCAACGGCAAAATAGCCGCAAGGCGGAGGCGTAGTAGCATAGCCGCGTGTGCGCGGCATTATACGAACTCGCGGCTGTGCGGATTTTGGCAGTTTGCAATACGCTCTCACTAAGAACTCACGTTAGTCTAATTTTGGAATCCCTGCACCTTGGCCGGTGCGGGGATTTTTGTTTTGTGAGTAGGGAGTCCAAAATCAGCCGAACGTCGAGTTCTATAGCCGAATAAAATGAAAATCGGTCAGCACAACGCGGCAACTTGTTTGCAAGACAAGGAAGTAGCGACGCGGCGCACCGGGGGGGGGGGCGCAAGGAGCGACTGACGCAGGATTGCAAGCAAGGGGCAAGTTGTGATGGCCGATTTTCATTTTGTTCGGCTATGCGTTCGAACATAGTGCAAACTACCAAAATCCGCAAGGCTCGCGAATTCGTATAATGCCGCGCACACGCTGCCGTGCGATTACGCCGGCCGCGGCGAAAGTAATTGAATTAGTCTATGTATGGCTGGATAAATTGAAAATCGGCCGTCAAAATCGGTAATTTGTTTGCAAAGTAAAGAAGATGTGGTGTGGCGTACATGAATGTTGCTTGGAAATGATATGATGCTAGCTATAGAGGGTGGAAATAACGTCACATTGCTTATTTACGGAGCTGGCTATTATTTTTAACAGCTCTCCATGACTCTGGGAAGTTGTCCTTGAAAAACGACGCTTTTTTTGAGTTGCTCATTATATATCCGTTGTTAGCAATTTCACTTTCCATCATGTCTATATAACTTTGCTTCTTTTCATCGGACAACGAATTATAACGGATGATTTGAACTTCGCCAGCTTGTTCTGCTTTCAATATGTCGGCATACACATCCTCAACAAAATCCACTCTTGATATAATAACAGGCTGATATGCAACCCAAACTCCATTGGTATGTGCCAACTCCATGTTTCTGTTTTCGCAAATATATAAATAACCACTCCTGTTACAATAAAGAATTTCGAGTTGGTCAGGAAATTGTTCATGATATATAACTACACCATTTTGATTAACACCACAAGTTACGTGGTTAATTTCCATGTCGCGCAAGTAAAAGATGGCGTAGGCTCTAAATGGAGTAAAGTATGCTACTTGTTCTTCGCTTCCATGCAACTTTGAGAGTGGCAAAATTTCTGCAAGATTGTATATGTTACTTGCGTGATAATAAACTTCGCTCATAAGTTAACCTCCCATTTTTAATACTCACGCAAAAAAATAATTTACGCACGTACCACGCTCATCGTGGTACATAAGTGCGCCCTCTTTTTCTTAGTCAATTTTGATGAAGTATTTCCACTTTAATGAAAATCACCAAACGCCGTTTCGCTCAAGGCGGCACTTAAATTCATGCTTCCGTACATGATACGGGTTACTTGTACTCTATCTTCTGTTACAAGATAAAAAACACAGTAACTTCCGGCGAAAACTTGACGAAGCTCCATGCTTTTCCACGGCTCATCTTGATAGACGGGGTATCTATGAGGCATTTCGTTCAGCGATTTTAATTTTTCTACTATTCGCTGTTTGATTTTCTTTCCAAGCCTCGGCTCTAACCGATTAAAAGCAAAATATTCATAAATGCCGCGCAAGTCCCGTTTTGCCTGTTCAGCAAGTAGGACTCGGTAAATCATATGCCGTAATCCCTTTCCATTTCTGCAACGACATCATCAAGGTCGTGTAGACGACCGGCAACAATATCAGCATAACCTTTTTCCAATTCGGCATTTTGTTGGGCAGGGGTCATAGCACCAAAAGCAACGGGCTCGTTAGCGGGCAATTTCATGGTAAATGGAATGCCTCTTTGCATGATGATTTGGCGCAGAAACATACCGATGGCATTTGACATTGGAATACCTAACTGAACTAAAACTTGCTCGGCTTGGTCTTTTATCTCTGGCTCGACACGGGCATAAATGCTGGAAGTTCTTGTATTAGAAACTTTTGTCATCTTAACCACTCCCCATAAAAATTTTCAACTATGTCACATTATAGGCAATTGTATAGCGAATCGCAAGCAATAGCTTCATAGTGTTATTTCCACTCTCTACAGCTTAAATCTTAGGTGTTTAATGCATCGCACATAGCGCGTGGGATTGAATTCAAATAAAAAATGCTCCGCACAATGGTCGCCGGGGCATTTTTGGTTGGATGGATGAGCGGATTTTATTCTTGCTCGTTGTGGGTATATTCGTCCGCTGCCGATTCAGTTTCGGGTATGGATTCAGCTTCAAATGCAGTTTCTGTTTCGGGCGTGGGTTCGGGTTCTACCAACATTTTCGCCAATTGTTCTTCCAACAGGACGATTTTGTCCTGCCCTAAGCGGAACGCGCGGATGAAGGCGGGGTTGTTGCCGATGAGCGAGAAGAAGCTGTCCGTCACGCTTTTCTTCTTTTCCTGCTCGTCGGAGGGGGTGTAGCGGTATATGCCGATGTAGTCGGTGGGGGTGTCGCCGTGGTTGAGAGCGGCCAGTTGGTAGTGTACGGCATCGCTGCCGCCGGGGATGTGCGCTTGTGCAAGAATGGGCAGCAAGTCGCTGTTTCCGTTGGCGACCAGGTCTAGGTCGTCGCGCGCCATTTCGTCGAAGGCGTAGGGCAGGTAACGCGGCGTTGCCCATTCGTTATGCTCGTGTAAGAAAAAGCCGAGCGTAGTAAACGCCGCTACCATTGGGAAGATGTTAATAAACACTAACTCGACAATCCACACCAACGCCAGCAGAATGCCGGTGACAGCGCGGTCGCCGCCGCCTATCGTCCAAGTGCCTTGTTCGTTAAACAGCCGTAAATCGTCCAAGAAATAAGGAATCAACCGGCCGGGATTGTCCGCCATCATAAAACGGAATTGCTCGAAGAGCGTACCGATATCCAAGAATGGGTTAATCCAATCGCCCGTTGACCAGCGATAGTGGAACAGGCTAAAGAACCATTGCCACATAATAAAATTGATGATGATCAAGCTGAAGAAAACGACAATACCCGTCGCCACGTTGTTGGTGATTTTGCATACTTTCTTGACCCACATGATAATGCCGCACAACAGCAAGCCATACCCCAGCGCGAACAAAGCGTTCAGGTAAATAAACGGCACCACGTCATTTAGCGCTATGTACACGAAGCTCAGCGCCGACCCTGTCAGTGTTAGCAATACAAACAAAATGATTAAACCTATGAGATTGCCCTTGCGTTGTTCGTCGTACATGATTTTCTCTCCTCAAGTTTTGTTGAGGAAATTATACCTAAATTAGATGCGATAGCACAAATAAAAAATTTCAGTTGGCCCCAAATTGGAGCCAAGTGAAATTTTTTTCGCCCAATACCTTGCATACACATGTAGCGTGTGCTAACATGTACCCGTCGACGCAATGTATTCATGATTATTGCAATGAAAGGAGTAACCAACCTAATGAGCATCCAATTCAAAAAAGGCACGTTGGAACTGTGTGTGCTTAGCCTGTTGTCACGCGCAGACCGCTACGGCTTCGAGCTGGTGGGCGCGATATCCAAGGAAATTCAAATTTCCGAAGGCACGATTTATCCGCTGCTTAAGCGCATCAAAGACGAAGGGTATGTGAGCACATATCTGCAAGAATCCAACGAGGGCCCGCCGCGCAAGTATTATCGGATTTCTGATTTTGGGCGCACGCACGCCGTATCGTTGGAAGCCGAATGGCGCGCCATTGTCGCCGGTACCGAAAAAATCCTGGGAGGAAATTAACATGACAAAACAATCATTCATGAGCGAATTAAAGCGCGAACTGGCGCACGCGCCGTCACACATCCGCGAGGAAATTATGGCCGACATCAGCGAGCATTTTAGTGAAGCCATTTCGCAGGGTATGACCGAAGAAGAGGTATGCCGTAATTTGGGGCAGCCGGGTACCATCGCCGCGCAGGTGCACAAAGAGTACGGCGAACAAGCCGCCCGGCGCAGCCAAACATCGAATACAAGCGGCAATCAATATAACAACGGTCATAAACAAGGCCAAGGCACGGATCATGAATACGACGATGACGACGACGACGGCCCCGGCAGTTTCGGCGGGTTCTTCGCCAACTTTGGACGGATGTTTGGCGGTGGAGGCAGCCGCGCCGAGGGGCATGTTATCAGCATCGACCAATCATTCGACGGCATCTGCGACATCAACATCAAATTGTCCGAAAGCACCATCCGCTTCGCTCCATCAGATGATAACCGCGTGCGCATCACCATCCGTGGCCAAAGCCGTCACAATATTTACACCGTAGAAAACCGCGGCGGAACCCTATACGTGCGCGACCAAAAACCGCACGGGCGCTTCATGATGTTTAATTTCTCGACCAAATTGGACACGACTGTATACTTGCCCGCCCAATTTACGGGCGAAATCAAGGCGCGTTCCGCCATGGGCAAGATTTCTGCGCACGATGTGTCCGGTCAGCTCGACTTAAAAGCCGCCGCGGGTAATATTTCCGTAGAAAACCATCGCGGCAAGCGTATCCGCATCCGCGCCGCCGCAGGCAACGCCACCGTGCACATGCAATCCGGCCGCGTAGATGAAATCGACATTTCCACCGCCGCCGGCAACGCAAAAATAACGGCCGAAGAAACCGGCCGCCTACGCGTAGAATCCGCCGCCGGTAACGTAGACGCCACAATCAACCGCCTCTACGGCGATACAAAAATCTCGACTGCTGCAGGTTCTGCCTACTTGGAAGCCCACGACGTAGCCGGAAACATTGACATCTCCACCGCCGCAGGCTCCGCCAAAGCGCTCCTACCCGCAGACCTCAACTGCCGCATCGAGGCCGCCAAGCCCGCCATCGGTTCGCTATCCAACGAGTTGCGCGGCAACCCAAATGCGCCCTATGTACTACGCGCCAGCAGCGGCGTAGGGTCGATCAAGTTGAAGGCGTTATAGGGTGGGGGTTTAAGGTCGCGGCGCAGATCAAAAGCCAAAACCCCGGGCGCAGCCCGGACCCGCAAGGGGGAAGCTTCCCCCCTTGACCCCGCGCTGTGCTACCGCAACGCACGAAAAAAAGTACGATAAATCCAAAAATGCCGCCCAAGGGCGGCATTTTTACTGTTTATGTACTCATATTCGGCGGCATCGGCGACGCCACAGCGCGGGTCGAGGGGAACGCTTTCCCTCGCGGGTTTGGGCAGCGCCCAAGGTCTAAGGTCTTGCTTTTTATGCCTTTCCTACGCGCCCTCGTTAGCCTCTTCGGCCTCATCGTCATATTCGCTGTCTTCATCGGCCTCGCCTGCCTCCACTTCAACATGCGCACGGAAAACCTGATTGGCTACGTTATGCAGTTCGGACACGTCGGGCAGGAAAACGGAGCGGTTATTGCGCCAGCCTGATGCGCCGGGCATGGTGAAGGTGTTTACTTCACCCATCAGCGGGATGACGGGCAGGTAGCGCATTAGACCGGGGATGCTTGCGTTGGTACCGGGGCGGTTGCCTGCGCCTACGCTTACGTTGTCAATAATAATACTTGCCAATCCCAGCGGGTCGTCCAGCAACACATCCCGGGTCAACAATTGTTCAATCAATGCGGTCATGAATTGCATTTGTGTAGTATTGCGCCCCAAGTCGGCGTTGGCAAAGCCGCGGTAGCGTATCACGCCTTCAGCTTGCCGTCCGTTTAATCGCTGGTATCCGGCGGGTACATGGGCGATGACCGAATTCCACGCAGGGTCTTCAAAATGCATGTTGCGCGGCACGTTAAAATATACGCCGCCAATATGGTCAATAATACGGACAAATCCGCTTAGATGCATTTCTATATAATAATGAAACTCTACACCCAGCATGTTGCTGACTTCATGCATAATCAAATCGGGCCCCTGCGCACGGCCGCCGTAGGAGCGTAACTCATTCAACTTTAATTCTCGCGGTACCCACAACCCGTTGTTGCGCAACTGATTGTGTCGCGTTTGCGAAAGCACAATATGTGTATCACGCGGTACGCTCATCAAGTGGACTGCACCGGTATCGCGGTACAAAGTGCCCACCATGATCGCATCCGCCAGCGAGAAATGGTCAATGCCCATCAAAATAAAATTGGTGCGCGCAGGCGGACGCAAAATACCGCCGCCATTCTCATACGGGTCGCTGGGGGTCAAAAAATGCCCCGGAACAACGAATTCGCCGTTGTAATCCGATTCGCCGGGGTTGTGCGCGATGGCAGGGGGCAAGTCGGACAGGTCAAAGGGGTTTCCGCGGCGGTTATCTGCCGCCAGCGCCACCACAACAAAAACCGTCGCCGCAAGTAAATAACAAACGGCGACAATTCCGGCTACGGCCAACAATTTCTTTATATGCTTCTTGCAAAAATTCAATAGCTCCATAACGAACAGTATATACATAATCATGCGCAGGTGCAACACGCGCAGTGATGAATAATTAACGTAGCGGCGGCGGAATAAATGCACCGGCGGTGTATGTTACGCTGGGCGCAGCACCTGCCCGACCGCTGGAAGACGCTGCGCTTTTCCTTAAATTGGCAAGACCGCGTCATCACCATAGAAATGAAAAAAGACATCACCACGTTTGCGCTAACGCAAGGCGCGGAGATGCCCTTGATTGTGTATTGTCGTAGCAAGCGAATAAAATTTTTATTTTACAACTTTTTCGACATGTAATAACGACTATGACCTTGAGGGCAATCCTCTAAAACACCAAACACGGTATATCCGAGTTTTTCGTATAGCTCTTTTGCTTGGAAGTCGAAAGTGTCTAAGTGAGAAATTCGGCATCCCATTTTTCTTGCTTCGTTTTCTGCTTCGTTCATTAAGGCGCGGGCATAACCTTTGTTTCTATGTTGATCGTTGACCCATACCGTATCAATGCTCAAGATATTCCAACAATAAACTTCGCATAGGATGCCGCCGATGACTTCATCGCCATCTTTTATACATTTGTTGATATAGGCCGTCAGCGGATTTTGTGTAAAGGGCACTTTTGAGTTGTTGAAGCGCATCAAGGACGAATTTAAGTAGTCTTGATCCTCTTTTGTTGCATCATGGATTTTTATTGTATTCATGGGAATTGCTCCTTTTATGATTTAATGCCAAATTCAGTGGTAAGCAGTGCTTCAAATTCGGCTTCATTGGCGGGGGTGTGGGTGGTTACGCCTGTGGGGGTGAAGTGCTTGAAGGTGCGCCCATCTATGGATTTGCGGCCGTCGTGGGTGAAGCGATGCACCATGTTGATGGTATGGAAGGGCGACTGCGGGTGCGCTTCGCAATAGAAGTTGGCGGCGATGAAGTCTGCTTCCAGCTGCGGCTCTGTGGTGAAAGAATAGGCCTGCACCCATGCGCTTTTGTACCAATGCAAGAGTACATACCCTAAGAAATCATCACGCTCGAATTTGTATATATCACCGCGGCAGTGTAGCTCCGTGTCGGTGATTAATGGCAGGGCTTCCAAGGGCACGAGCGCACCCACGCCCACATCGGCCAAGAAATCGCCGTCGGCGCACTTGACGTGCAGTACGCGGTGGCGGCGCATGGGGATGGTGCCTTCGGGCTCGTCACGCAGGTAGCGAGCGAAGTATTCAACGATGTCGTAACCCAAACCGCGCAATAACCATGCAAACAAGCCGTTTAATTCAAAGCAATACCCACCGCGTCCGCGGACAACAATTTTGTCGTAAAGGTCGGCGACTTTCAACGACAGCGGAATGCCGCGCATGATATCGAGGTTTTCGTAAGGCACGGTTAATAAATGTTGGTATTGCAAGCGTTTAAGATTTTCAAAAGTGGGAGCGGGCAATGCATCGCCATGGGTTTCAAATTCAATCCGCGTTAAGTAGGCGCGGATTTTTTCTTGGTCAATATGCATGGTTGTTCTCCTTTGTGGCAAAGGGATTGCCGGTTGCAAAAACCGATTTATCGATTTGCGGGAATGCGCTTTGTTGGTTATGCGGGGGCGTTTATTTGCGCGCCAGAATGGCGGCTTTGCATGCCGCGGCTGCGCTGGCGGCGTCGGGGGTGTAGATGTCTGCGCCGATTTCGTTTTTGAAGGACTCGCTGATGGGTGCGCCGCCTACCAAGATAATCATGTCGTTGCGTAAGCCTGCTTCGGTGAAGGCGTTTATGACGTTTTTCATTTCTTGCATGGTGGTGGTGAGCAGAGCAGACAGGGCAATGGCGTCGGCGTTGTGCTCGCGCTGGGCGGCCAGGAATTGCTCGGCAGATACGTCTACGCCCAAGTCGATGACCTCTAGGCCTTTGCCTTCCATCATGAGCTTGACAAGGTTTTTACCGATGTCGTGCAAGTCGCCCTTGACCGTTCCGATGAGTACTTTGCCTGCGGCGGTTACGCCGGCTTCGGCCAGTAGGGGTTTGAGCAGCGCGGCACCGGCGTTCATAGCGCGGGCAGACACCATCACTTCGGGCACGTAGACTTCGCCCGCTTGGAATTGCACGGAGATGATCTCCATGCCTGCCAGCAAGCCTTGCTTCAAGATTGCTTCGGTGGGTAGATCGTCGGCGATGGCTTTCTCTACCAGTTCGGCCACGGTTTTAGTTTTGCCGTCTTGCAAGGCTGTGGAAATTTCGTTGTACAGGTTGCTCATGATATTCGCTCCTTCTAAATGAATGCGGGTTTTTTTCACGGTTTGCAAACGGGGTATTTCAATTATTTGTCAATTGACGGAAGTAATCGTCTTGGTGTTGTTGCAACAACGCGGGTACATTCAATTCGTAGGGGCAGTGTGCTGCGCAGTGGCCGCACCAGGTGCAGTCATCGATGCGGCGCATTTGCGCTTGCCAATCCGGGGATTGGAATACATCGGCACGCATCCGCCGCAGCAGGTATTTCATCCGTGCGGCCATGGGGATGGGAATCTGCGCCGGGCAAGGCAGGCAATATCCGCAAGCGCGGCAAAATTCTGCCGCCAACTCTGCACGGTCGGCATCAATAACTGCTTGTAACGCGTCGTCCAAAACGGGCGGCGCGTTTTCATATCCCAATATTTCATCCAACTGCGCCACGGTTTGAATACCCCAAATGGGTACAATATTGTCCATCGGCCGCAAAAAGGCGAAAGCCGCCCGCGCATTGGTCAAAATGCCCCCGCACAGCGCTTTCATCCCCAAGATGCCCACATCATGCACACGGCACAAATCCGCCACCGCCAACTCTTCCGGCGTGGACAAATACGAAAACGGAAATTGCAACACGTCATAAAAACCCGACGCGACCGCCATTTCCGCATTCGCCCGCTTGTGTGCAGATATACCGATGAAGCGCACTTTGCCCGCTTTGCGCGCGGCATCCAGCGCATCATACAACCCATCCGCCCCCCCCGGCACAGGCGGGTTGGCCGAATTGTGAAATTGAAACACATCAATATAATCCGTGCGCAACATGCGCAAACTATTGTCCAGCTGCGCCATCAACTCCGCAGGCGTACCCGCGCCCGACTTGGTGCATAAAACGATGTTATGCCGCACATCCGCCAGCGCAAGCCCAATCCGCTCCTCGCTGGTCGTATACCCATTGGCCGTGTCAAAAACCGTAACGCCATGTTCATATGCCCGCCGCAACAAAGTCGTGCTTTCGTCATACGTGATGCGCTGTATAGGAATACACCCCATACCGGTACGCCCAACGCTTAATCCCGTCCGCCCAAATCGAATCATTTCCATAACGGCCTCCATCGTTAAAATGTAACGTTGCAATCTATTTCATCATCGGTGGGTGTTTCAAAAAAATGATAAATATCTTTATCATCCGTCAAAATATAACCCAACTCGCCATTGCGAATGTCATCATTCCGCTTTTGTATATTCTTGTACCGCTGCTCTTCCGTTGTATTTATGTAATGAAGCTCACAAGCAACCCCCATGTCAAAATAATATTGACGCAAAGCATCCCGTTCGCCGCGCGACCAAAACCCATTGGCAAAAATAACCGTAGCACCCGCAAGCACCACTTGCCCGGCCATACGCTTCGTATAAGTATCAACCCAAGCATGGTATTGATAAAAACGCTTCTTATCATTTTCGTACAATTCCCCACCAAACAACCCAAGCATAATTTCATCATGCGTGATAACTACAGCATTAATATCCGCCGCAAGCTTATTGGCATACGTAGTCTTACCCGACCCCATCCTGCCACAAACCAAAATCACTCTTCCCACAAAACCCCTCCAGCTAATTTACAGCCTTCCTATCCGCGCAAATCTGTGGATGCCGCGCAAGCGGCCACCGTGGCCGGGTACGGTGTCGGGGCGCATAGCGGAATCTCGCATACGGCGGTGCGTTTCGGGCTTACGTGAAATCGAGAAGGCTTCGTAGAAGACAAGCGATTTCACTTGCCCGAAGCGTGCCGCCGTGTGCGATAGTCCGCGCAGCCACGATACCGTACCCGGCCACGGTGGCCGCTTGTGCGGCTCCCACTACATCGAATGCGCGGTAAAACCTTCGCCCAATACTTCTTTTACGTCCGCGACGATGACAAACGCTTTGGGGTCTATTTCGGATACGAGCTGCTTGAGTCGTACCAGCTCTCGTCCGGATACGACGCACATGAGCATGCCACGTCGCTCCTTGGTATACATGCCGCGGGCTTGGATTTCGGTGGCGCCGCGGTCCAGTTGCTTGAATATTTCCGTGGAAATTTCTTCGGCTTGGTCGCTGATGATGTAAGCGGCTTTGGCGAAGGAAAAGCCTTCCAGCACCGCGTCGGTCACTTTGGTGCAAGCGAAGATGGCGATGACGGCGTACATGGCGCGTTCGGGGCCGAAAGCGACGAGGCCGATTAGCACAATTAGTGCATCACAGCCAAAGAGTAACTTGGCGATGGAAACGTGGCGCAATAACCGATGGTGCAGGACGCTGGCCAACAGCATTGTGCCGCCCGTCGAGCCCATGCCGCGCACGATGAGTGCCACCGCGATGCCACAAAAAACACCGCCGAATAAAGCCCCCAGCAGCATATCGCTGGGTATCGGCGGCAAAAAAGTAAGGTTGTGCATCGCCAGCGAGAACAGCATCATCCCCACCAGCGAGCGGAAGAAAAACGAACGCCCCATCGTGCGGAAACCCAGCAGGAACAGGGGGATGTTCAACGCCAAGTTGCTAGCCCACAACGGCACGGCGAAACCCGTCCACATCATGGAATAATCTTGGATAACAATTGCCAGCCCGCTAACGCCGCCCGTCACCAAATGATGCGGTGCCCAAAACGCCACCAGCGAAAATGCCATCAAATATACACCCGCAATTAACATTACATATTCGCGGATTAATTGCTTGCGGGTTTGCTTCTTCGTCATTGGTGACTCCTATTGATTCGTGATAACCGCCCATACAAAGCGGGGAATGTCTAGCATGCGTTTGAAACGTGCGGGCTGCTTGCACAGGCGGTACAGCCATTCGAGTCCTAACTTGCGCCACAAATGTGGGGCGAGTTTGACGTTGCCGCCCATGATGTCCAGCGTGCCGCCCACACACAGGGTAAGCCGTGTGGATAAATCGTTACGGTGCTGGGTCGCCCATATTTCTGCGCGGGGCATGCCTAGGCATACCAGCAGTATGTCGGGCGCGGCGCGTTTGATATCGGACACGATGCGTGGTTCTTCTTCCGGGGTAAAAAATCCGTGTTGCGTGCCTACGACTTGTACGCCGGGGTAGCGGGCTTCTATGCGGCGCTTGGCTTCTTCGGCCACGCCGTGTGCCGCACCTAGGAAAAACGCGGTCAAGGGGCGGTCGGCGGTAGCGCGATCGAACAACGCAAAAGTGATATCTAACCCACGCACCCGCTGGGGCAGGGGGTTACGCCGCCAGCGCGATGCCAGCACGATGCCCGTGCCGTCTGCCAGCCGCAAATCCGCTGTTGCCAATGCATGCGCAAAGTCGGCGTTGCGCCGCGCCTGCATAACCCCTTCTTGGTTGGGTGTGACGATGATGTGGTTGCGCGGTGCTTGCAAATATTCCGTGAGCTTGTCCAACGCCTGCGCAAAGGTCAACCGCGCAAAGGGGATACCCAAGATATCAACTTCGGAGACGGGTGTGGACGCCGGCAATGTCTGTGTTGGTTCTTCGCCCACGCTGTCCCCTCCTGTTCGCAATCATTTTATCCAACAATTGTAACATAACCGCAAAAAGTATACGATATTGCCACAAAGAAAAATTCCTTCATTAGGACGTGACTTTTATGGTTGTGCAACCCAGCATGCTATACGTTGTAGCAACACCCATCGGTAATTTGTCGGACATGACCCCCCGCGCGGTGGAAGTATTGGCGCAAGTAGACATGATTGCCGCCGAAGACACGCGTCATTCGCGTCCGTTGTTGGCCCACTTTGGGATTAAAACGCCCCTTCATTCATGCCATGCGTTTAACGAGGCAGGGAAGGCGGCTTTTTTTGTGCAGGCATTGCGCGCGGGCAAAAGTGTAGCATTGATATCTGACGCGGGCACGCCTTGTATTTCCGACCCCGGTTATTTGCTGATCCACGCGGCGGCGGAAGCGGGCTTTGCCGTGGTGTCGGTATGCGGGGCTTCGGCCGTGGTGGCGGCGTTGTCGGTATCGGGTTTTGATGCATCGCGGTTTTCGTTCATTGGCTTCTTCCCGCGCAAGAAAGCGCAAATGGAAGCGCAATTGCAAGAAATCATTCACCGTGGCGAGCCCATGGTTTTCTACGAATCGCCCAAGCGAATCATCAAGACGATGCAATGCTTCGCCGCGCATGCGCCGGATATGCAAGTATGCCTGTGCAACGACCTGACAAAAAAATTCGAACGCATCTACCGTGGTACACCCGACGAAGTCGCTGCGCAACTATCCGACAACCCCGCCGCAGAAAAAGGCGAATACGCCTGCGTGGTCAACTCCGCACCCACCACCCACATACCCGCCGAACTCTCCACCACCATATCATTAGAAGCGCAAATCGTAGAAATCATGGTGCAGCAAGCCTGCGATTTCAAAACCGCCGCCGCCATCCTGCACGCCCAACCCCCCAAACTGTCCAAAAAAGAAATCTACGCCGCCACCCTGCGTGTAAAAAAATTGATAAGCGTATAAAAATCCAACCGGCCGCAATTTGCGACCGGTTGAAAACCACAACCAGCCACACGTCTAGCCGCGCGAAGCACAGCGCGGGTCGAGGGGAACGCCCAGGGTCTTGCTTTTAAGCTTTTCAGTAGGTCGCAACTTGCGACGCACTGAAAATTAATAAAGTAACGAAATTAATATTTCAGTTGGCCCCAAAATGGAACCAACTGAAATATTCCACAACGCACAAAGACCTTGACGACAGCAAGCACAAATTGAATTATTCGCACATTATGTTATAATGCATGATTAAATACATACAAGCATCTGCAGGAGGGGCGACATGACTTACCGCGAATCCGTGAAGCAGCAAAATTATGTACGGAAAGAAATGCGTAGAATGGAAATATTGCTGTCAACGCCGCACGGCAGAAAAAAGTGGCATAAACAAATGGCCAAAGAATATAAAAGAGCAGTGAGGATAGACAAAATAAACAATTTGATTAATTTGTACGGTGAAAGTTCTGCCCGATGTATTATTGCGGTAGTGGTTTTGCACGCATTGGGTTTTGTTATAATGGTACTATTCTTGTCACATTTCCCTTTATGGTTGAGTGCTTTTTGGAGCTGGATATTATAAACGCACAAGGAGGGTGAAGCATGTTTTGTTCAAATTGTGGTCAAAACTTGGCTGGTGTTGCTACGCAATACTGCCCCAATTGCGGCCACGCGGAAGAAATCCTTAAAACAATGAACCCGCAGCCGCCGGTTGGTGCGCCGCTGCAAGGCCCATACGGCAATGCATACCCTCCGCAACATCAACAACAGCAATATCAGCAGGCGCAACACCCACCCCAACAGCACCCACCATTGTCATACCCGCCCCCGCAGGGTTATCCGCATCACGCGCCGCCGGGTTTTCCGCCTTACGGATATTACGCCAAGCCACCCGCGCAGGGGATGGCCGGTACCGCTTTGGGCTTGGGCATTGTGGCGTTGATCTTTCCGGTGCCTTTTTTGGGCGTAATTTTAGGCTTTATCGGCATCCTATTGATCACATCGGCGCGCAAACAGGGTAATAGCAGCGGGTTGGCGACGGCGGGTTTGGTTATGACGCTTGTCGGCACGGTGTTAGCGATTTTGTATACGATTGTATGGGTGTCGTTTTTATTGCCGGCCTTGTTGCATTAGTAATGTTTCGCCAAATAAAACTGTTGTACCATGTAAGCGTATATAATGTTAAATAACAAGTGAATGAAATGGAGATGATCAAATGCATCCGGCAAATAACCGTGCAAGCATGTGGCTGATGGCACACAATGGATACTTTAAACCCGAACACATGGTTTATGTAAGCGAACAACTCAATAATCTGCCCGACGAACATGCCAATCTGCTGCTTTCGCTTCAACTCAAGAATCCCACCACGATTTTGTTGTTTTCTATATTTTTGGGTACCTACGGTGTAGATCGTTTCTTGCTCAATGATATCGGGCTGGGCGTGGGCAAATTGCTTACGTTGGGCGGCTGCGGCATTTGGTGGCTGGTAGACTTGTTTATGGTTCAAGACCGCGCACGCGCGCGTAACTATGAAATCCTCATGGGCGCGTTGGGATACCAAGCAGCCATGTACGGCCAAAGCCACCACCACAACCATCATCACCACAATCAGCAACCGCCGTATCAACAGTAATAGCGAAAATTAATTTATAAAACACGACAAGGAAAACCACGCGGCAGCGCACGCGTGGTTTTTTGTGCAGAAAATTATATTTAACTATAATCGCATGAAACTTTTTCCATCTATGCATGGACTTATATAACGAGGGGGTGCAGCAAATGCGCGATATCGCTTCGTACTTCGATACCATCTACAACGACACGCGCAAGGCGGTGCTGGCTTTAATCACGGCCAAGTGCGCCACGGACGACATTAAGGATATCTTCCAAGAAACATACATGGCGTTGTACCGCACATTGGCCGAGCGCGGCACCGACTATGTAAAAGACCCACAAGCCTTCGTGCGGCGCATTGCACGTAACAAAATCGCCGACCACTACACCTGGCGGCAACGCTGGAAGATGCACTTCTCGCAAACGGCGTGGGATGAAAACAGCGAGGCAGATGGCGTTGGCACTTTCGGCGTGCAAGATGCCGCGGCCTTCATGACAGAGGACTTTGCCAACGGCTTGGTCATGATAGAAGCCCTGCGCCAGTGGCTAACCGCCAAACCCGAACGTGTACAAAAGACTTTCTATCTAATTTACGAGGCCGGTCTCACCATCCCCGAAACCGCCAAGGCACTCAACCAAAGCGAATCCAATGTAAAAAACATGCTGTACCGTACCCTCAAGGAGCTGCGCCAATTATTGGCCGAGGAAGGAGATATAAAATGAAGGGAAATGAAATCATCCACGAAATGAACAAGGCAAAAATGCCCGACGCAGAGCAAGTACGCGAGGCCTGCCACGAAGCACAACACGCAACCGTATGGAATACCGAGGACGCAAAAGAACCCAGCGGGCGGCTTGGCCTGCGGCGCATGCGCATGGGCGTTGCGGCGATGATTGCGGTGGCTGCGGTGTTGTTTGCCGGGTCGGCGGTTTACGCATATTCGGCGGGGCTTATTTTCGCAGGGGGGCGGCTGGAAACGGGTGGGCGTACCACTTATGTATTCGTCGCCGATGACGACCCGGAATATTTAGAACGATGGGAAAATGCATACGGCAGCGCATTAATTTTAAGTGTTAACCATCCTTATATTCCGTGGTATTTCAATTTAAATGACCGCGCATTTGATCCGCCGCGGGCGCGTCGGATAAATGCATTATTATCGGAGCAGTTGTTCTTGGCCGATGGCAGCCCCTTCCCCTACCCTTTAATCGTCCCGGGCCCGCACACTTGGCATATTGTAAACACCCGCGGGCATGAATTGTATAACGCTTATGGCGAAAAAATCGGCACCATCCGCACATGGGAACAAAACAACGAAATCCTAGAATTGCGCTTTCTGACCATGGATGAACACCTAGCACAGCATGGGTATACCTGCACACTTGAAGATATCCAGCACGCATTGCAAGCGCAAGTTAACCTGCCTACGGTACATGTAGATGACTTTTACGCTCCCCTCTTCCGCGCATGGCCCGGCCAAAAAACTGCGTCAATAACCTTTGTGCACCCGAATGCACAAGTTCCTGCCGAACATTTACTCTTGCGGGTAGAAAGCCTGCACGCGGATAACAATATCGCCAGCGAATGGATGCGCCCCGGCGAAGCTGCCCCACGTATCATCGCCGACACCACCGTATACAAAATCACAGGCGGCCAATACGCAACCTATTTCTTATGGGAACATGAAGGCATACTATACCGTCTATTCCCACCCACAGCATGGAGCACAGATGACAACGCGCACAACATCACCCTAACCGAAACACAAATCAACGAAATCATCGCCAGCATGCTGCTGTGAAGATGTAGCAAAAAGCAAAATCGAACTTTTCAAAAGCCGCGAAAATCGCGGCTTTTTTCGCACATTCACCCCCAACCGCGTGACAATCCCCTATTTGTGCGGTATCATACACGCACCAATTTTATCCCCACGAAAGGAGCAAAACCAATGGCATTACTCATCAACAAAAAAATCGCCATTTTGGGCGACCGCGATGGCATCCCCGGCCCGGCCATCGAGGCCTGCGTGGCCACGGTAGAAGGCGCGGAAGTGGTATTCTCCACCACGGAGTGCTTCGTCTGAACCAGCGCAGGTGCCATGGACCTGGAAAACCAAGCAAGGATTAAAGAATTGTTCGACAAATACGGCAAGGACGACTTGGTTGTCCTGCTGGGTGGCGCGGAAGCGGAAGCATCCGGTCTGGCCGCCGAAACCGTATCGTCGGGCGATCCTACCTTCGCAGGTCCACTGGCCGGAGTCTCGTTGGGACTCCTCGCGTACCACATTGTGGAAGTAAAAGACGAAATCGCCCCCGAAGTCTACGAAGAACAAATCGCCATGATGGAAATGGTCATCGATGTAGATGCCATTGTTGCCGAAGTGGCGACGTATCGCGGCGGCGGTGCTTAATGGACGAAGATTATGGCTTGCGCTCGCTGTATAAGGGCAAGCTATATGATTTACTGTTGCTGAAAAAGTTGAACGATGGCATCGAAATCAAGGGCTTGGGTGAATTAATTATCCGAACCGAATTGATGATGTCCGAAGAAGATGTAGCATATGTAGAAAAAATTATTGCAAAATTGCCCGAATAAAGGAGGCGATGCAATGAGCAACGCCAGAATCGTACACTATATCAACCAATTCTACGCCGGTATAGGCGGCGAGGATAAGGCCGACCACCCGCCCGAAAAGCGCGATGGTTTCGTAGGCCCCGGCATGGCCATCAACGCCGGGCTGGGCGACGCGGGTCACATTGTGGGCACGGTCTTCTGCGGCGACGGTTATTTCAATGAACACGACGACGCGCCCGCGCAGGTGCTGGAAATGATCAAATCCTACGCGCCGGATATCGTAGTCGTTGGGCCGGGCTTCAACGCCGGGCGTTATGGCATGGCGTGTGGCGCGGTGGCCAAGCTGGTAGACGAAAAACTGGGCATCCCCGTAGTGGGCGGCCTGTACGAAGAAAACCCCGGCTTGGAAATTTACAAACGCCACGCTTATTTCGTGTCGGTGGGCGATAGTGCCGCCACCATGCGCAAAGCCGTGCCCGACATCGTAGCCATCCTCAAAAAAATCATCGCCGGCGAGGAAGTGACCGAAGGTTTCTTCCCCAAAGGGCTGCGTAAGAATTACTTCTCCGACACACGCGGCAGTCGCCGTGCGGTCGATATGCTGCTCAAGAAAATCGCCAATGAGGAATTTGTGACCGAGTACCCCATGCCCGTATTTGACCGCGTGGCACCCCCGCCCGCTGTCAAAGACATGCGCACGGCACGTATCGCGCTGGTATCCAGCGGCGGCCCCGTGCCAAAGGGCAACCCCGACCGCATCGAGTCCTCCAGCGCATCCAAGTACGGCGCGTACTCCCTCGCCAACATCACCGACTTCACCCCCGACAACGGCGAAACCGCCCACGGTGGCTACGACCCTGTCTACGCCAACCTCGACTTGGACCGCGTACTGCCCGTAGACGTCATCAAAGAACTCGTGGCCGAAGGCGAAATCGGCTCCCTGCATGAATATTGGTACTCGACCGTCGGCAACGGCACCAGCGTGGCCAATTCCGTGGCATTTGCCAAGGACTTCGCCCTGCGGCTCAATGAGGATAACGTGTCATGCGTCATCCTCACCAGCACGTGAGGCACCTGTACACGTTGCGGTGCAACGATGGTGAAAGAAATTGAAAGAACCGGCATCACGGTAGCACATATGTGCACGGTCGTACCCATATCGGTGACGGTGGGCGCAAATCGCATTATCCCCACGGTGGCCATCCCCTATCCACTGGGCGACCCAACCCTACCGCCCGAGGACGAAAAAGAACTGCGGCGCAAACTGGTAAAGCAAGCACTGGTAGCGCTGTGCACGGAAGTGGACGAACAAACCGTTTTCTAACAAATTAAAATATGTACAAAGGCCGAATCACCACAAGATTCGGCTTTTTTTATACGATCTTAGCGCATATTTCCCCAAGAATACAAAACCGCACATACCAAAATTCCATGGAAAAGTATTTCCGGGATGCGAGACATTGCAGCCCATGGCTATCATACGATGAACTATAAAATTATTTGGGATGTAGTGACAAATTATATGCCGAATTTGGCAGACTTCTTAAAAATGCAATTAAATGAATCATCTTCGCCGGGTTAAAGCACTCTATTCATAACGCAAGTAAATCGACAGCCATATATTTGAATGGATTTGCGTGGGGGTTTTTGCACTTGTAACCCCGGAACAAATCCGGTACCATGCAAAAGCAACAAAAAGCCGCAACGTTCGTGATGTGCGCAAACACACCACGACGGATGTAGGGATGATACAACATCACCTACAAACGCAGGGAATCCCCGCCGTCACAGCCGGGGAAGTATACACTTTTTTACCAATACCCGCAATCGCGTCCACCGCGCTTTCGTGTATTATGTATACAAAAACTTGCTGACAACGCTTCTGCAAGCGTGTAGGTGTTGACGGAAGAGCCGTGCAAACGGCTCGACCGTCGTCCCCTGCACGCTTTTTTGGTTGCAAATCCATAAATAAAAAGGAGCCGACAATGGCATCCCTGTGTAATGGTTGTAATCTGCAAAATCCCGGGCATGTATCAACCGGCCCCACCTTCGAGCAACTTATACCTTTGGCAAGAGCGGCAGCAAAGATGGCAATCCGCAGGGATGCACCCGGCGGAGATATCCTCATGGAAGTAGTGTTGGATAATATGCCCATCATGGTTAAAGCCCGGCCCGATGTTTATGAATTGATTGTTTGCGACATGGTGATTGCCGAGTCAAGTGTACTTAAAGGTAAATCATTGTCGTGGTATTTGGATGGATATGAAAACGACCCCGACCGTGATAGCCGGGGTCAATGAAGCGCAATCGATAAAATATGAAGGGGGCTGATTGAACAACCCCCTTTTGATGTTAAATAAAATTAACCGCTTTTTGCAATTATCAACATCAAATCCAGTTTGAAGGTATTTGCGGATAATAAAAATCGTTCATGTGTTATTTCCACTTTAATGTTTTGATTCTTCATCCATGCGTTAAATTCGGTGAACAATGCAATTAATAAACATAAAAGTACAAATAGCGCTGCAAGCGGATTATTTGCATTCCATAAAGTTATATGCATAATTCGATATATAATTGCAAAAAGACCGCAATATATACAACAATTTTTTATTTTTCCCATTTTTTTCATTCTCCTTTGCGATTTTTTGTTTAAATATGGCTAAAGATTTATCCGCGTTATTATTTACAAAAAGAGGCTCAATGCTTCATAATAAGCGGGGGCGTGTTTATACTAAATGCGCCGATCAGGGATAAATCATCGATTTGAGCGTTGGCGGTTTATCCCTGGTTACCCAAAATGTATCACCTCCGATAATTTTTTGAAATAATAATTCATCCCAAGGGTATCACCTCCGGTTAATTAATAAGATGCAAAAACGTATAAAACATGTACCATCACGATGAAGATTAATGCATATGTAAATCAATATGTAAAAATATTCATCGAAATAGTTAATGCGTTATTTGCATTGCATTTTAATAGGGGATTAAGATAATAACTTGTACAGAATAAAATATTTTGTAAAATTTTAGCGGCAAGGTTATAATAACGTTAGCAGAGATGTAAATATTTTTACAAACCATAACGCTTTATTCTATTAAATTTTATTATTTTACAATTTTTCACAAAAAAAATTCAAACGCGAAAAATCGAATCATTTGCGTTTGAATTTTTTTATTATTGTCATAGGTTATTGGCAAGACCGTGATTAATCGTTAAAAAGATGGGTTTATTTATAATACAAAAAGATTTTTGGCGATTAAAATGATAAGAAATAGTTTATACTGTGCACGGCACTTCAAACACCAACATCTTCAACGGCTCCGTAGCGGATATATTCACCAGCGCATGCTCACCGTAGGGCGGGTTTTTAATTACATCCCCGGCGGTTACGGGCTTATCTTGACCTTCGTCGGTCATGATGCCGTTGCCTTCCAGGATTACATAGAATTCCTCATCGTTGCCGTGTTGGTGCAGGCCTACGGAAGTGCCGGGAGGTAGCACGGTGTAGTGGAAATAAGGCATAGCGGTGGCGAATTGGTCGAAGATTTCCACCACTTGGATGGTGCCTTCGCCGTCGTGGCAGTTGGGTACGTCGGTGGGGGTGGCGGTTAGGAAATTGCGGATCATAATAGACCTCCTTGTGGGATGGATACAGGGGTGTTGTTTTGCGCCGAGCGGAGTATGGCTTCTAGGATGGCGGCGACGCGGGCTTGGTCGTTGATGTGGGTAGGGGGTGGGGTGTCGGTTTTTGCATAGTGCATGAAGTCATCGAGGATGGCATTTTTGTCGGATACGTCGGTGGGGTCGGTGGGCAGTGGCAGGGATTGGGTGCCGTCGGGGGTGTGGAAAGTGAGGGCGTCGTCGGTGTAGACGGCGGTGCCGTTTTGGGCGGTGAAGGTCCAATGGCCGTTCCAGCCGGTTTCGGGTAGGGCATCCATGCTGCCTTCGTAGTTGA
>Ga0123355_10000036_pt1 | contig 135537 bp, 105 predicted proteins | sample TergutEmb28metaG_3_FD_89872 | JGI IMG/M metagenome (GOLD analysis project Ga0123355, IMG submission 89872) | Embiratermes neotenicus P1 segment gut microbial communities from Petit-Saut dam, French Guiana - Emb289 P1 | ecosystem: Host-associated > Arthropoda: Insects > Digestive system > Gut ...
AATATATCAAAAACGTGATTGCAAAACTACGTGAAGACGGAAAAACGATCATCATTATTGCCCACCGTTTAGCGACAGTCACTCAAGCCGACACGATTTTTGTGATAAACAGCGGAAAACTTGTAGAGCAAGGTACACACGGCGAACTGCTGAAAGCCAAAGGACAATACGCTGACTACTGGCAGGCACAAACACAGGTATTCAATTAATTTTTTAGTTGGTGGAATCTTTAGAAACGCTGCCAAACGGGGTATCGCACGGAATAAAAAAAGGGCGTTGCATGCAACGCCCCTACAATTCGTGGATTTGTGTTAAATTCCTCGATTCGCCATAATCACTTTGATTTCATCTTCGTTGATGCCGACCATTGCTTCGCCCAAATCTTCGGAAATTTCTGCTAAAATCTTGGGATCGTTATAGTTTTTTACGGCTTGAACGATGGCTTTTGCACGTTTTACAGGATCTCCGGACTTGAAAATTCCCGAACCTACAAAAACACCTTCCGCACCCAATTGTACCATCAACGCTGCATCAGCAGGTGTAGCAACGCCTCCGGCTGAAAAATTCGCCACAGGAAGTTTGCCGTTTTCATGAACGAATTTTACCAATTCATAAGGCACCTGCAATTCTTTGGCGGCGTGATATAACTCTTCTTCTTTTTTGTTTTGTAAAAGACGCATTTCCGACATAATTGCACGCATGTGGCGAACGGCCTGTACCACATCACCCGTTCCGGCTTCGCCTTTGGTACGAATCATCGAAGCACCTTCAACAATGCGACGAAGTGCTTCGCCCAAATTTTTTGCTCCACAAACAAACGGGGCTTTAAACTTATTCTTATCAATGTGATAAACATCATCGGCAGGTGAAAGAACTTCGCTTTCGTCAATATAATCAATTCCCAAAGCCTCTAAAATTTGGGCTTCTACGAAATGTCCGATTCTCACTTTCGCCATTACAGGAATTTTCACTGTAGCTTGAATGCTTTTGATCATTTTCGGGTCGCTCATTCGCGAAATTCCTCCCGCAACACGAATGTCGGCAGGAACGCGCTCTAAAGCCATAACGGCGACAGCTCCGGCATCTTCCGCAATTTTTGCTTGTTCAGGTGTCGAAACATCCATAATTACCCCACCTTTAAGTTTTTCGGTGAGGCTTTTGTTTTGTTCATAACGATTGTTGTCCATTTTCGTATGTATTTTTCAATTTTTTTGCAAAGGTACAAAATATATCACAAATTTCCAAGCCTGTTTTGTGAAATTCAAAAAAATATTTTCGCAAATTGAAATAAAACCGACAGTCGAAAAAAGATTGTCGGTTTTATTCAAAATTATTTTTTTGTGTTTTCTTGGTAAATTCATATAAAAATACGAATCTCTCTTAACTTATTTTTAATCTCGGTTATTGCTCTTAGCGAACTCGTTGTATTAAAAATACCACTCTGCGGTTGACTCTACGATGGGCTTCATCTATATTTTCGATTAAAGGCACTGTTGGTCCTTTTGAAACAACTTTGATATTTTGAGGATTGAAACCATGTCTGACTAACTGATCTTTAACCACTTCCGCACGGCGATATCCCAGCCTCATGTTGTGACTCATACTTCCCAAATCGCAGGTGTCTCCCTCGCAAATGATGATAAACTCAGGGCTATTGTATCTTTGTAAATACTGTATTTTATTTTCCAACAGTCTCATCATTACCGGGTCGAGTCTGCATTGGTCTATATCATAGCCACTGAGGTGAAGTATGACCAAGTCCTCCAATTCACCGTACTCTTGTTCCGCACGCTCACGCTCAACATCTTCTTGCCACGTGCGAGATCTTTGTGTATCAGCAGGGGCTTCATTTTCTATAAACTGTTGCTGTTTGCGTGCCTCGCAACATGGACAGCAGTCGTGCGTGCAATTGACATTGATGTTGAATTCCATCGGAGGAGGAACCGGCATTCTTCTGTTCGCTCTTTCACGTCTTGGCATCGGGCACATATTTATACCCAAACGAACCGTCAAACCAAACGACAAAGGCACAACCCTGTTCGTAAAATTTGCTGTAGGTCTGTTGCCGGAGGTATATTGCGAGCTCAAAATGCTGTTTGAGATCATTTCAGCATTTTCCGGATCAAATTCGAAAAAGTGATTGCCGCTATGTCTTCTGATATTGTTGAAGCCGTAGTCCAGAAACGCACCAACGTAGAGCGAATGCCTCGGATTTAAATGGAATTTCACGCCCGCTTCTGCCGACGCCATACCGGAAACCCTAACTCTGTTTTCCAACCTTCTTGTGGAAAAAGGCAAATTGTAAAATAGACCTAAATCTTCAAAAAACACAGTGCCGTAATCTATCGGGTCAGGGCGAAATTCCTGATTGAGTCCATGGTCGAAGTGCCACGTATAAAGTGTTGCGTTGCTCACCCTAAACGTGCTGTTGATGGGAATACCAAGTCTTACACCTGCCGATGCAAAAAACTGATGGTTTCCGCCAGGCAAAGGTGTTTGAAATTGTAGCAACAAAGGGATGTTGAGGTTATACAACCGTTGTCTTTCGGTATAGTCTGATACTTCCGTATGATAGTCTATTAATCTATCACTTCCCGTCCAGCCGGGTGTGAGGTCGTCAAAACTGTAGCGAGTGTACATATCTTGGAGTCTTCTCATGTGAAAGGTTGTGTTGTAAACAGCAACTTCCAGACCTGTGCGAATACCCCAGTTAGGATGAAAAAAATACGTATAGCCTAATCCGAATGCACCACCGAGCCCTGTTTCGCGATTGCCAATGGTTGGCCTGTAATGGAGTGTCGAAGCTCCAAACGAAGTCCAAATCGAAAATTCGTGCCGACAAAATGGTCGAACAACTTCTTCGGTGTTCGTTATAGTATCATTTTCTTTGAGCGTATCTATACCTTGCAATGCTATTTCAACTGTCGCTATGGTGTCTGTTGCCATTGTTGCTGTATCCGTTGTTTGTGCCTGCACATTTATTAACAGCAAAAAAAACATTGAAAAGAAAAATAGTTTCCTTAAAGCTAGGATTTGTGTTGATTGTGTTTCCATCGTTTTTTTCTTTTGTTTAGTACACAATTATTCTTATCACTTCTTGAACAGTACCGGAAATGAAGTGAAACAAATATGTGCCTGCTACCGGAGGAAGTTGTATCGGTGTGATACGATGTCCATTGGTTCGTGTTTCTCCGACGCGGTGTCCCAAGATATTATGCACAATTATTATGCCGTTGGCAAGTAAGTATTCGTCATTGGTTTCCACTTCAACGACTACGAGCGAGCGATCTGTAGTAGTGGGATTGGGGTAGGCAATGATTCTCGTGTTGGGAACGAAAATTGTCGGATTGAACGGACAAGTACGGTATTGGTTCCCATGTTGGTCAATTACAATGGCATGGTATGTATTCAAAGGATTCAAGCTGCCCCTTCCGACATTAAAAACTCCGCCCAAACCGGTGCCATGTGCACCTTGATGAATCAATGTTTCATGTCCGAATTGATCTATTCTGAACCATGTGTAATGCACAAAATTGTGACCACCACTGTTGTCAACAACAAGTGTATTGTTTCTCTGTTGAACAATCAAAGGCAAGCAGTCGTCCCGTTGTTCGGCAAGAAACCAAATGCGGTCATTGCCTTCTATGCGAGTGTCCAAATGGGCTATTCGATGATTGTGTATAAACTCTTGCATTGTAAACGCTGTGATGTCACTACCCACACTATGGGCTCTTGCAAGATCTATGCGCGAACCGTCCCAGCCGTTGAACAAATCGAGCACAATTTCGGTGCTTCCGCTTGCCGTTCCAACAATATCTAAAAATCCACGAGAACCATGGCTGTTGCTGTTATCAACAACCGAAAGGTAAATTCTTGCGCCTGCTTCGCCTTCGTAATTTCCGATATTAAACAACGTGTTTGTTTGTTGCAAAAGAGGCTGATGTGATCCAAAAAACAACTGACCGGAACTGCCAATAGTCAAATCGCCGGTGAGCAAAGTAGAATTTTCGCCAATTGTTGCTTTTTCAGACAAATGGCTTAACAGCGATTGTGCCGAAGCAATCTGACTTAGACTAATCAGCAGAGCCAACCCGCTTGAAAGCATGAATATATTCCGTTTCATAGTGTTTAATTTCCTGTTAATTGTTTTTTCAGCATTATCTCACCCACCACTGCATAAAACGTCCTTCGCCGTTGTTGAAACTATGAGGTATCATGGTTGCTGCAGCACAAGTTCTAATTGTAAAACTGTAATCGTCTCCCGCAGGACATCTTCCGAAGTGATGGTTGGGCATCGTGGTAGAAGGATTTCCGAACATATTGTGCATGTTTGCCATACTTATCGTGTTCGCTGCTCCGCCACCATTAAGATCCGGTCTCACTTGAAAAGCAGCCGTACTGCCTGAAGCATTAAAATTATAAGAGAAACCGGCATTGGCACCAGCCCCGGTTACGTTCCATACACGTATTCGACGACCACCGCCATGTTCAGACCATCCTCCTCCGGTTCCACCGCCCGTAGGTGTTAATCTCACTTCAAAGCGTGCTCCAAATACTCTGCCTACTGAAGGAGGGCGAGATGTTCTCGAAGCAGCAGCTGTATTGGCCCAGGTCATTCGTATAGGATTCTCACTACTATGTCGTGGAGACATGATAACAAAATTATTTGCTGCCCAAGCATCTCTCATATCAGTAGGGTTTGTCGTTATACGAATTCTTATTTGCTCTTGTCTCATCCCATCCCAATCTCCAATCCTCCACATAGAAACCGGTAGGCGAAAATCTGTATAATTAATTCGAAGGTTAGTCGGTCCATCGTAAACACCTTCGGGCAGCGTATCATGAAGACCAATTACGTTTCTTGGTACATTAAGATTAGGACGAAACAGGTTTCCATTTATTACCATTGTGTTTGGCGTACCATAAAGATTGCGGGCTGTATTTTCCGAATATGACCATACCAACATCCAACCGCCTCCCGAAATGTCGCAAAAGACTCTGAATCGAGGCGTATTATCAGGGAGATCTTCGTCATCAGAATCATTAGGGTCCATGAACATGCAATCTCGCACCCAAAACTCGCCATTTGGAGCAAACGGCCTTTCTTGGGCAATTTGTAAACAATTGCAGGCAGGGTTTTCGTAAGTGCCTATAGTTGAAATGAATGATACAGTAAAACTACAGCTCGTTCTAACGTCTCCGTCGGTTGTAAAATAAAATCTGAAATCGCCCTCCTGACGAGCAACTCCGTCAACAAACAATACAATCGAGTCTCTACCTAATTCGGTAAATTCTCTAGAACCCGAGAACCTTATACCGTTTTGTTGATCGGTTCGAATAGTCGTTGTACCGAGTCCAAGCACCTCGACCGGTATCACCACATGGTTCTCCTCATCCAAAAATATCCGGTTTACAATATACTCTCCAACTACACGGATATCGAAACAGTCAATTCTGTAACCCATTGTAAGTTCTTGCACTTCAACCGTAATATTGCATGATGTAGCTATCTCCGCACCATTGACGAAAAAAGTAAGCTGATCAATTTGAGTTGCTGTCGGCAACCCCATACCAAGGAGGGTAAGGTCATACGTACCCGGCTCTGTAAAAACTCCGCTTGTATGGAAAAAATAGCCGTTGTTGGAGCGAACTGTGAGGGTATAAGTACCTGGCTCTGTCACCAAAATAGGCATTGTAATGAAGTGCGAATTGTCTAACGGGGCATCTTTAAAATATCTGCCATGCACACGGATTCTATGACATGCATCTGCAGGGACATCCATTTCGGGATCCACCACACCACAAAGGCTTATCCACTCCCCACCGTTCCAAAATTGTTGACAATTGACGTCAGTGTTGAAGATAACCAGTCCCCTGGCAAATATACTATCAACAGGTATTTGATTACGTTGATCAGTAGTCAGTCTTGGTAGTCTGTGTCCTTGAACTATTTGCTGCTGTGCAAAAATATTTCCGACACAGACAAAGATAAACAGTAGCGTTGTTATAATATTTTTCATGATATTTCAGTTGTTAATTTTATATTTTTATGAACTTGACATTCCTAGAACCCTAGTATTTGTATGAAGCCTTGCGAGTCACTTGTTAAAGCCGAGACGTCTGAGGAAATATAAGAGATGATAACACTTGTCAAAGAAAACTGGTTGGTAGGAATAAAATTGCGATTTTCGATGCTAACCGACCATTCGGCTGCATTGCTCTCCACTGTTACACTTGCATCTACACTCAAAAAAGTTCGACGCATTTGATTGTTCGAAAAGACCGGCTCAATATTGACCACCTGCAACGGATTTATTGCTGTAGAAGTCACTCCGTAGAAGATTAGGTTTTCGGTGGTAAAGTTTCCATTTTGAACAGGAATGACAAGCTGTCTTACCACAGAAGCTGTTTCTGCAGGCCTCCAAATTTGTAATGTGTTGTCCCATGTTAAAACCTCCCCTTCTATTTGTCCTTCGGGTAACATTACTGTAATATTGCTTGTGCCGCTACCGGTTACCACTACACCACGGCTTCCTGTTATTGACACCTTGGCCATGATCGAGTCAACAAAATCTTCCGTTATATTCATAGATAGATTATTAACAATCTCCGTAAGAAAGATTTGATCATTCACAATATTGTTTATCAACGAATCAATAAACGTTTGGTTGGTTGTAAGATTGTTTACTATCGAGTCTATAAATTGATTGTTAGTTACCAAGTTTTCAATAAAGTACTCGTTATTTACCAATTCCGTAATAAATGTTTCGTTATTTACCAAGTTGTTCACTATAGAATCAATAAATTGTTGATTCATTACCAAGTTCTCAATAAAATATTCGTTATTTACCAGATTATTCACTATAGAATCAATAAATTGATTGTTGGTTACCAGTTCTGAAATAAAGAACTCATTGTTTACCAAATCTGTAATAAATGTCGTGTTATTCACCAAGTTGTTTACTAACGAATCAATAAAATTATTGTTTTCAAACAACGTCTTGATCAAACTTTCTACAAACCATGCGTTGTGTATCAGGCTATCCGCAATCGTTGTGATGTTAACACTCAAATCTATATGGCTTGCTCCAACTCTCACGATTTTTATGGTTTCATCTGAACTTGCAATGGTTACTCCAGCCATGATACTGTCAATAAATTCTTGAGTTATATTATTAACGATATGGTCTAAAATAGATTCGTGATCGCTGAGAGTTACCCATTCTATTCCTGACCAATGCTGTAATGCTCCGGAATCTGTGTTAAAGATCATTTGCCCGCGTGCTTGTTGCGGATTAGCTTCTGCTCCAATATTTGCACGTTGTTGGGAACTCATTTGCGGGAGTCTTAACCCCATATAAACATTTGTTGTTTGAGCACTAATAGCACTTGTAACAGAAGTTAAAGTTAGAATTAGTGTACTTAAAAAGATTGTTTTGAATTTTAGAACTATTTTCATCACGTGTTTGTTTATTTCATATTGTTTTAATTATCATTTTTTATTTTTACCACCCTACAAGAGTAAACGATCCTAAAAAGGATACCGAAGGTGTTTCATTTCCGCTACAATTGTATATAATAACGATTTTCTCTAAAACACAACTAACTTGGGGATCAAAATTAAAGTTTTGCACTTGTATAGACCAAACCGTACTTGTGCCATCGTCATTTGGTTTCAAAACAGGGGTTACGACAAATGAGGTTTTTGCAACCAGAGGATCTGAAAACACACCTCTAATATCTAATATCGTCGAAGTAGGACACAGATTCGTAATTACGCCGTGGTATAGCACACTTTGTGTGCCGATAACTTCGTTAATGTTAACATGAATTTCTCGTACAGAAGACGTTGACGGCTGTGAAGATCCCTCTTCAAGACCTCGAATCCATCTTGTACCATCATTAACATACACCCCCGGCGATACATCATTTGATGTTGCCGTGTTAAATACAAGCATTCCTGCGATATGCTCCATCAGCGGAGCTGTATTTGTTGTAGAAATCAACGTCACTCGAGGTAGCAATAGACCTCTTGAACCGATTACAGTGTCGTTGGCATTTAAGTCCAAAACTGCACTTGGATTGGGGGCTACATTTCCTCCCACACGCAGTTGGGCTTGCAAGTTTGCTGTACTCTGTATCATCAACAGAAGCAAGATTAGCTGCACCAATTTGTTTGTTTTCTTTTTCATGATTGTTTTTTATGTTATTATTATTTTTATATTTAGTTGTTCTGCTAAAATGTAATACAGTACCAAAAGAATGGAATCGCAAAATTACGCAAAAAACTGCGATTTTCGATGGCGGTTTTTCGCATAGCCACTATTAAAAAAAACAGCAGTAAAGTTTAAGCAAATATCGCAATCTCCTCGCTCTCAGCGCATTTCAAAAATTGTAAATAAATTAAAAAATGGCGGTTTTTCGCAAGGGCTTCCGTTTGAAAGAAAAAACCTAACAAGTTTTTCGAAACTTGTTAGGTTTGGTTATCAAAAACAACAGTTAAAAAAGCCTTCTAATATCTATTTTCATCTTTTGCATCTATCTCTTTATCGTCAATCTTTTTCTTGTTCATTTCGCGCCAAGCGTACCAAACGTAAGCTATCACAAGCGGTGTTATCAGCGAAGCATAGCTCATTGCAACCAGTGTGTAGAAGCTCGACGAACTGTTTTGAATGTGCAAACTGTGCTGCAAAAATTCGCCGTAAGCCGGGTAGAAAGCTGTGTTGTTGAGCCCTGCCGTGAGGAAAAGCGCAAAAACGGTCAGAATCGTGCCTGCACCCGCAAGCCAAATGCCTTTCGCCGAGCGAACAAATGCTCCTAAACCAATTCCTGCCAACACCAGCACAACACCGGCGAGTAAGAACAAGCCGACAAGCGGCATTTCAATCAAATTGCGGAAATACTTGTACGGCTCCATCGCAATCACCCCTGCTTCGTTGTATGCAAATCCGTCTTTCAACAAGATATTAATCAAAAAGAAAAGGAAAAACACCAAAAATGGAACTGCCATAATTTTTACCATTCGAGCTGCCTTTTGCACAATGCCATCGTCAGACACATTATTAATAAAGTAAAGTGCTCCGAGAATACGCGCCAAGCAAAAGACGGCTAACCCTAAAGACAAATTGATAAACGTTGCATAACGCGTGAAGTCGAACGCCAACTCCAAACCACGCGCTCCGCCTCGCCATACCGAACTGATTGTTCCCGCATGGTTGTTAACGATTTCAAATTTCGAGCCGGTGAAAAATGTTGCAACAGCCGTTCCAAGAAGAATGGTTCCCAAAAGTCCGGTGATAATCAAAAACATTTCGTAGGTTTTTTCGCCAAACAAATTGTCTGTGTATGAACGAAACCTATATCCAATCGGCTGAAGGACAAAACAGAGCAATATCAAAATCCAAACCCAATACGCACCACCGAAACTTGTCGCATAAAAAAGCGGAAAAGCGGCAAAAAATCCTGCTCCGAAAGTAACCAACGTGGTAAATGTGAGTGGGTATTTATGCCCAAGGCTATTTACTAAAATATCGCGCTCTCGCTTTGTTTTTCCAATGCTGTAAATCAAGGTTTGCCCGCCTTGAACAAACAATAGAAAGACAAGAAACCCGCCCAACAATGACACTAATATAAACCAATAGTGTTGTAATGCTAAATGTGACATATTTTCAAACATAGCTTTTTATCCCTCCTTCGGACCTTTTTTTATTTGTGCAAACATAATTTTCAACGCAGCAACGAATAAAGCACTGAGCAATACAGCAAACACAAGAAGTGTTGTTTGAACAGCTCCAACGCTCATCTCGGAAGTAACTCCGGCAAAAGTCGGCATTAAATCCTGTACAACCCAAGGCTGACGTCCAACTTCTGCTACTACCCAACCAGCCTGAGTTGATATGTAAACTAATGGAATACAAATTAAAGCTAAACGATAAAAAAGTTTTTTATTTCCGTCCAATTTATCTTTGTAAGCCCACCAACCGAATAAACCCAACACGAAGATGAACAAAAATCCTAAACCAATCATAATGCGGAACGACCAATAATTGAGTGGAACATTCGGAACTAATCGAGCAATGTTCTGTCTGAACACATCCGGATTTTCATCGTAGAAAAATCCGTATCCGAAATGAGCAAAATATTCACTCAACCATACTTCGTCGTTAAACAATGCTCTGAGCCGTGCGTGTTCTTCCGGATCGGTATCTCTCGCTTCGCGCAATTCTCGCAAAGCCGTTTGTGCGACCCTTCCACGCCTAGCTCGTTCGTAAGCCGACATAATACCGCGCTCCTTGTTTCCTTCAATCAAATCCACAATACCGGGAACAAAGCCGGTAAAGCTGTTTGTCGCCATAAACGATAGCAAGTTCGGAATTTTCAGTCCTCTCATTTCTAATTCATAAGGACGTTCCGGATTGTTTGTGCTTCTGCTGAAAGCTACAACTGAAAACGGTGCACCTTCTTGTCCTTCAAACAATCCTTCGATGGCAGCAAGTTTCATCGGCTGTTTTTGTCCAACGTGCACTGCCGAAAAATGCCCTGAAATCATCACAACCGCCAAACCAAAAAGTCCGACCGATGCGCCCACCAAAATACTCTTGCGAGCCAATTCTTTGTGGCGATTTTTGAGCAAATACCAACTGCTGATACCAACCACAACGACTCCGCCCGTAACAAATCCGGCAGAAACCGAGTGGAAAAATTTAGTTATCGCCACCGGCGACAAGATAACTGCCCAAAAATCAATCATTTCATTTCGAGCAAGGTCAGGATTAAATTGCATTCCAACAGGATATTGCATCCATGCGTTTGCAATCAAAATCCACAAGGCGGAAATACACGCACTTCCAGCGACCAGCCAAGTTGAAAGTAAGTGAAAGCCTTTGCTCACTCTGTTCCAACCAAAAAACATAACAGCAAAAAATGCTGCCTTCAAAAAGAATGCCATAAAGCCTTCAATGGCCAACGGCGCACCGAATACATCGCCGACAAACCAAGAATAGTTCGACCAGTTTGTTCCGAATTGAAATTCCAGAATAATTCCTGAGGCAACGCCTAATGCCAAATTTACTCCGAAAAGAATCATCCAAAACTTGGTCAAGTTTTTCCATTCCTCGTTGTTGGTGCGCACATAAAGTGTGTGCATAACGGCAACAATAACCGCCAATCCCAACGTGAGCGATACAAAAATCCAGTGATACATAGCCGTTACCGCAAATTGCAGTCGCGACCAGTCAACTAACGAAAAATCAACATGTTCCATACGCTTTTCAAATTAATACTTTGGTTCATTTGTAATTATATTGTGTAAAAAATCGTTATCGTATTAATCGTTCAAGCACATATCTGCCTCGTTCCTCTTCAGTTTCAAATTTAGTTTCTAAAAAATGTGGAAAAAAATACGGTTTAATAATCAAAAACAGGATGAGAAAGGTAGTAACAGCAAAAATCACCACCGCCACTCCGATAGAGTTTTTTCTGATTTCGCTAATGCAGTATTTGCAAATTTTATCGAACTTCATGGGTGTTGTTTAATGCTGTTATCGACCATGTGAAATTTTAAAACGCCGTTTTTACAAAATGGTTATGTGTCTATGTTCAAATTAGATTAATCCCATATCCTTGGCTCTGTACACCGCAGCTGCCTGTGTTTGAGCTCCCAGTTTATCAAGTGCTTCCTTTTTTTTCCGTTCAACCGCTCTCAAGCTCATACCGAGATGACCACTTATTTGTTTGATAGCCATCCCCTGGGCAAGATAACCTAAAATTGCAATCTCATCTTCGACTAATTGCCTATATCGAGACTTAACAAATTTGCCATCAATAAAGTCGTACCGATCGCCGGTTTTGACACAATCAATACATGCCTTTGTAGTTTTATACGTGAGTGACAGTGCGGAAACACAGCACAAAGCCAACCAAATATTTCCTTCCTTATCCAATTGATAAGGAACTAATCGGTGATGGAGAGTAACCTCTGTGCCGTTTGGATTTTTTGCCAGCAAGTCAAAAGAAAATACAAGCTCCATACGCATCTCAAAGTCATCATACTCCAAAAGAATCTTTCCCGCTTCGGCAACCATTGTTCTCAACCATTCTTTTTCGTCATCCGATAAAATTCTATTGTAAAACTCTATACTTCCGTTTCTAACTACTTCAGTCGGAAATCCGGCTATCGTAAATCCTTCAAGATAATTGACAATAATTTCTTCTTTCTGAAAATCAATCACGCATAAATAACTATTGCTAGCACGACCAATATACCCTAACATACATTTAGTTTGATCTAAACAGTGACTGTTTTTGATTTTTTTACAAACCATTAGTTCGCTTTCTTCTTGGGGAAATGTAGTATCCATAAAACCAGTATTTATTGTATTTTCAAATTATCAAATAGTCTAAATTAAAAATTACCAAAACTTCTCATAAATTTTTCATGCAAAATTGAAAATAATGTAGACAATATCCATATAAATAACACTACAAAGATACACAAAGAATTTCATTTTCCAATGGCGGTTCTTCGCAAAATTATCACTAAAAGAAACCACAACAAAAGCAAAAGAGCACATTTAGAATGTTTTATCCTGTTTCTTTTAATATAAAAATGGCGGTTTTTCGCAAAATTTTGTTTCCTTGAAAAAGAAATTGATTTTTGCGGAGAGACAGGGATTCGAACCCTGGAAGCCCTTTTGGAGCTTACACACTTTCCAGGCGTGCGCCTTCGACCAACTCGGCCACCTCTCCGGTTACTATTCGGGGTGCAAAGATACGAAAAAAAAACGAAACTACAAAACGTCATGTCAAGCGGAGCGAAGTGCAGTCGAGGCATCCCCTTGAGCAGGAGGATCCCTCGACGGAGTCTATCCCGAGCGAGGTCGAGGGGCTCGGGATGACGGCACAAAAAAATTGTCTGCAAAATTCACTAAATAAACACATTCCGTTGCGCGCGTGATCGCTGTGTACATCCACCGCAAAAACTCTGCATTTAACATGTCTTCGGTAAAATAACCTTGATCAATGAATACCGCTTTCCATTGTCCACCCTGCGTTTTGTGAGCAGTAAGTGCATAAGCAAATTTAACTTGCAGGGCGTTTAGGTATGGATTTTGCTTGATTTCGGCAAAACGTTTGCGTTTGTTGGGAATGTGCTCGTAATCTTTACTCACTTCGTTCCAAAGTCGCATGGAATCTTGGTAAGAGAGTGCTGGAGATTCTAAATCAATCGTGTTTAAGAGTAATTTAACCTCTAAATTCGGCTCGTCGGGATAATCTTTTAATTGCAAACTCACATTGGCAAATTGAAAGCCGTACATTTTCTCAAATCCGCGAATGCGTTGGATTTCGAGCATGTCGCCATTGGCGATAAATCCGATATCAGATGTTTCAGGAAGCCAAAAATAATTGTTTTTAAGCGTCATCATCAAATCCCCGCCCGACAACGATTCCTCTCGAAACAGCAAGCGATTCCGTACTTCTTGATTAAATAAGTTTGCCCGTTTGTTGGAACGTGTGATGATTGCAATTTCGTCTGATGAATACTTAGAATAGGCGTCGTTCAGTGTGTCTTCGAGTTCCGAACCGTTGATTTTTTTTATGTCGGTATAATCATTTGTATCAAATAACGGTAGTGAAAAATCATCGGTTGCCAACTTAATTCTGAGCATTGTCGCATTGTACAAAACACCTGAATCCTGCGATTGACGGACGACTTCACGCATTTCTTCCGAAAAAATTTCGCAATCAAACGTATGTTTCAAAAATTCCAAATCCAATGCAGGGCTCGCATCCAAGCCCACAGGCGGAAGTTGTGCCGTATCGCCAACTAAAATCAGTTTGCAATTCACCCCGCTATTCACATAATTTACCAAATCTTCCAACAGACTGCGAACCGCAAACATACTCGTTTCCGATGAAAGGTTGATGTCAGGAATCATAGAAGCCTCGTCAACAATAAAAATTGTGTTGCGATGCATGTTTTTGTTCAATTTAGTTCGAAATCCGCCGAATTCATCTACATGACTTCTATAAATTTTTTTGTGAATGGTAAAAGCCTTTTGTCCGGAATATCCTGCCAAAATCTTTGACGCACGTCCAGTTGGAGCAAGCAAAACCGACCGCAGATTGAAATTTCGCAAAGCCCGAACAAAGGCTCCAACCACCGTTGTTTTTCCTGTTCCTGCATAACCTTTCAATACAAAAAACGAAGGTTCTCTGAAGCGAATCAAAAATTCACTAAGCCGTTCTACAACTAACTTTTGGTCGTTTGTCGGTTCAACCGAAAATTGCGATGCAATGATGTCGAAGACCTCCTTACTTGTCATCCTCAATTTCGTTCATAAAATCTCCTAAAACATCCGTGATTTTTCCAAATCCCAACGAAATTTTTGAGAATAGCGAAGGTCCTTGTACTTTCGATTTTTTAGGTTTTCTCGGAGTTTCCTCAATCGTTTCTTCAACAATTGTTTCCTCCTCTATTTCAACGGGCATTTCTTTATCCAGTCCCCACATCACTAATCCTACGCCCGTGGCGAAAATCGGATTTGCAATCGGCTCGTTATTTTCGGACGAAGCCAGATGTTCATTCGGATATCCGATTCGTGTATCCATGTGCGTAACAAATTCCGTAAGTTGCGACACATGTCTGAGCAAAGATCCTCCACCCGTAAGAACAACACCGCCTATGAGCTTCTTCTCATAACCCGATGCTTTGATTTCGTAAAGTACATTTTCCAAAATATCCTCCATGCGTGCTTGAATGATGCCCGAAAGATTTTTTAGAGAAATTTCTTTGGGCGGACGACCGCGAAGTCCAGGAATTGAGATAATCGCATCTTCTTTATTTTCGGAAGCCAACGCCGAGCCGAATTTTTCTTTCAGTTTTTTGGCTTGTGGTTCAATAATCACACATCCGCCTTGAATATCTTCGGTGATAATGTTTCCGCCAAGGGCAATCACAGCTGTATGTCGAAGTACATCTTCGTGATAAATCGCAATATCCGTAGTTCCACCACCGATATCCACAAGTGCAACGCCTGCCAAATAATCTTTATCATCAAGAACTGCCGAAGCCGAAGCCAAAGGCTCTAAGATAAGATCTTTGAGCACCAAACCGGCTTTTTCCACACTTCGCATGATGTTTTTGATTGCTGAAGTTTGTCCGGTAATGATGTGAAAATTAGCGGCCAGTGTACTTCCGGACATACCAACCGGATTTTTAATTCCGGATATGCCGTCAATGATAAATTCTTGCGGAATCACATGCAAAATTTTCTCGCCCGGCTCCACTTGAATTTTTTTCATCAACTCAACAAAGTCTTCTACTTCAACTTGCGTGATTTCCTCTTCGTTGGTACGAATCTGCTCACTTCGACGTTGAAAACTTTTGATGTGTTGTCCGGCAATACCCACATAAACCTCTTTGATTTTAATTCCGGAACGCAATTCCGCTTCTTCAACGGAGGTCTTTATTGACTCTACGGTTTTATCAATGTTCATCACCGAACCGCGCATAATTCCTGCGGAAGGAGCGTTTCCGTGACCTAAAATTTCGATTTTTCCGTACTCGTTTTTTCGTGCGACAATGACCGCAATTTTTGTGGTGCCGATGTCTAATCCTACTACAATGTTCGTTTTCATATTATAAGTGTTTTTGTTGAGACGCACGGCCGTGCGTCTTTACCGTTGTTATTATTTTATGTTTATATTCTCGTGCCTATTAATTGATTATCGAATTTTAAATTGATTATTCTGTATTGATTTATATCGACTTTTCGTATGGCGTGATGATAAAAATGATGCAGTCGTCGGAATTGATCTTCGAAATTTTCGGCACGTCCAAGTAAAATAATTTGGTTCCTGACATTCGAAACAAGTTCGATTTCGTTTCTCGAATTGACGTAAATTTGAGAAATCAAAGCGTTCAAAAATTCATCGTTGCGAATATAAGTTGCGAGTTGATAAATTTTGTGCAAGGTCACTCTTCCGGGAGGTACGTCAAGTGCGGACTCCACAACATTTTTATTCGGATAAAACGACTCAGAAATGTTGCCGTTCGCAACAATTACTCGTGCGCTATGATTTGGTGTTGTTGCCATTAAACCACCATCGGAACCAATAAAAAAATGCTGGCGCTGTGCATTCTCAACACGAACAATCGGCTGGCGTTGCAACACACGAATATCAACTTCACCGGAAATTTGCGTAAACACATTCACGTTTTGAATCGCACTGTTTTGAAGCAAAAAACTCTCAATAGCATGTGTGTTCAAACTCGCGATTTGACCTTCGGGGTGAAGTTTAGCCTCAGAAAGTTTTTTGATAATTTCTTCCTCCGTAATAAAAGTTGCTCCGTTTTGCGTATCAACAAAAACTCTTACTTGGTCGGAAATCCGTTCGGAATGCTGACGATGTGCAAACCGCAATGTCCAAACTACTCCACCGAAAAAGAGCAGAATTAACAACAAGTGCAATATGGGTTTAAATTTTTTCATTTTCTTTTGTCAAACGTGGCTTCGAGAACCTCAGCCACCAGAGTGCGGTCGTTGAGGCTCTCGAAACGACCGTGTTATTTTGGTTTTAACATTTTTATTATCCGCTCAACAACCTGATCAATATCCCCCGCACCCATCGTAACAAGCACATCGAGCGGTTGTGTTTTCAGTATTTTAAGTAAATTCGATTTCGTAGTCAAAATTTTATTCGGACATGTACATTTTTCAAGTAAGATTTCGGAGCTGACACCTTCGATTGGAAGTTCTCTTGCCGGATAAATATCAAGTAAAATCAACGTATCGAGAAGCGACAAACTTTTTGCGAAATCATCAGCAAAATCACGTGTTCTCGAGTAAAGATGCGGTTGAAAGATGCCTGTAATTTTTCGATTTGGAAATAAACTTTTGACCGATTCTATACAGGCTTTAATTTCTTCCGGATGATGTGCATAATCGTCAATATAAATTAAATTGCCAGTTTTAATGTGAACATCAAAACGGCGTTTGATGCCGGAAAATGTTTTCAATCCGTTACGAATTTCTGTTTCCGTTGCGCCCAACAAATGTGCCACAGCTACTGCTATCACTGCATTTTCAACATTGTGCAATCCGGGATAAACCATTTTTAGATTTTTCCAATTGAAATCCGGTGCGTGAAAATCGAAATGATAAGTGCCATTTTCGACATGCAGATTTGAGGTGTAATAATCAGCGTTTGTGTCTGTCAAATGATAGGTTTTATGAGCTTTTCCGAAATTCGGTGTTCCGTATTTTTGAAATAAAAAGCCGTTATGTGGAACTAAATTTGCGAATTCGGAAAAACTTTGTTCCATCGCATTTTTTGTACCGTAAATATCTAAATGATCAGCGTCAATTGATGAAATAACAGCGATTTGCGGATGTAGTTTCAAAAAAGAGCGATCGAATTCGTCAGCTTCAATAACAGCAATTTGCGATGTTTTTGATAAAATTAGATTGCTATTATAATTTTTTGCAATTCCGCCTAAAAATGCATTGCATTTTACTTCGGATTGTGTGAGCAAATGTGCAATAAGTGTAGAAATTGTAGTTTTTCCGTGAGTTCCGGCAATGCACACGCCAGTCATATTTTGTGTGATCAATCCCAATATTTTCGAGCGTTTTAAAACAGGAATACCGGAGTTTTGCAAATGTACAAACTCCACATTATCTTTCGGGATAGCAGGCGTGTAAATGACTAAATCAATGTCTTTCGGAATTAAATTTACATCTTCAATATAGTGAACATCCATGCCTTCATTTTCCAATTCTTCACAAAGCGGTGTGCGTGTGCGATCATAGCCCGAAATTTTTACATTCTTTGATGCAAAAAATCGAGCCAAGGCGCTCATGCCGATACCGCCAATGCCAAGGAAATAGATATGTTTCAGCGTTTCGAAGTTCATGGTTTTCTGATTTGGTCTATGATGTCGGCAATGCGTTCTACCGCATCGGTTTTAGCTAATTTTTTGATGTTTTCTGATAAACTATTTTGTAACTCTGAATTGTTTAACAAATCTGAAATGGTTGAATGCAGTGATGTTCGAACATCTTTATCGGCAACCAACAGCCCAGCGTTTTGATTGACTAAAGCCATCGCATTTTTGGTTTGGTGATCTTCGGAAACATTGGGCGAAGGAATTAAAATCGCAGGTTTTCCGACTACACACAATTCTGAAATCGACAAAGCTCCCGCACGTGACACGATGAAATCCGCAATGCTGTATGCCAAATCCATTCGTGAAATGAATTGTGTAATGTGAATGTTTGGATATTTTTCCGTGTCAACGGTTGAGATGTCAAAGTTTTTTCCGGTTTGCCAGATTACTTGTAAATCCATTTTTGTTAATTCGGGTAGCATGGCGGACAGACTTTCGTTGATTGTTCTTGCACCCAAACTACCACCGATAACAAGCAACGTTTTTTTTCTCGTCATTGCGAGCGAAGCGAAGCAATCTAAATCTGGGTTGCTTCGGGCATTCGCCCTCGCAATGACGTTGTCGTTAGCCTTGCTAGGAAAATTAAAATATTGTGTTGCCTCATCATATTTATTTTCCAAATTTGAAATATCTTGACGAATGGGATTACCTGTAAATACAATCTTTTCGGCAGGAAAAAACTTTTCCATACCATCGTATGCCACGCAGATTTTTTGCACTTTTTTGCTCAGAATTTTATTGGTAACTCCCGGATAAGAATTTTGTTCTTGAATCAAACACGGAATGCCTAATTTCGTTGCCATTTGCAAAGTCGGACCACTTGCATAACCGCCAACACCAATCACAACATCGGGTTTAAATTCTTGAATAATTTTTTTCGCACGTTGCAAACTTTTCAAAAGCTTGAACGGAAATGAAAGGTTTTTCCAAGTCAAACGACGTTGAAAACCGGCAATATTCAAACCTTCGATGCGATAACCTGCCATAGGGACTTTTTCCATTTCCATACGTCCATTCGCACCGACAAATAAAATATCAGCATCAGCATGCCTCGCCTTGATAGCATTTGCTATTGCTATCGCCGGGAAAATATGCCCGCCTGTTCCGCCACCGCTGATGATTACCTTCGGTGAGCTCGCACTTCGTGCTTCGGTTGCTTTCATTGTTTTAATTGTTGTTTGATACTTGAAAAACTGAACCTATTTTTTCATAACCTTGTTTTTTGTAGTACTCGTCCACATCGGACATCACGTAAACCGTATGGTTTGGATAATCCTTGTAGATGCATTCCATCAATTGCCGTCCGATATGCTTACCTCTGTGTTTTGGAGCAACGAGCAAATCCACAACCCACACCGCAATATGTCCATCAACGAAAGATCGCGAATAACCACAGATTTCGTTATTCTCATAAGCCACGTATGTCAGCGAATCGAGTAGCATTTTTTGATACTTTTCTCTGACTTCGGGAGCCCAATAGGCTTTCCATTCTTCGCCTTCTGCTTCGATGATTTGCATTAGGGGTTCCTCGTCGGCGAGGGTGTATTTTTTTATTTCTATTTGGGATTTCATTGGATTGTTTGGTTGTTTGTCTCTAATTTTTGCTTTGCAATTTCAATGGCAGTTCTTAATTTTTGTTCAAGTAGCTTTTTATCGGGTAATTGCGTGAGGTAATCGGCGACTTTGATATTGCTGTTTTCTAATTGCAAAAGTTCGATATGTTCTTCGCTTTTGCCTGCACAAAGAATTAGTCCTATCGGCGAATTTTCTCCTTCTTGCTTTTCATATTTTTCAAGCCATTTCAAATAAAGTTCCATTTGTCCTTTGTAGGAGGCTTCAAACTTTCCGAGTTTAAGTTCTATAGCAACCAACGACTTCAACTTTCGGTGGAAAAATAGCAAGTCTAAATAATAATCTTCGTTATCTACACTTATCCTTTTTTGACGAGCCATAAAAGCGAAATCACTACCCAATTCAGTAATAAAGTTCTGTAACTCCACAATAATAGATGTCTCCAAATCTTTTTCGGAATACTTGTCTTGCAATCCGAGAAAATCAAGAAAATAGGGGTCTCTAAACACTAGGTCGGGCGTTAGTTTTTGTTCGTTTTTTAACAATTCGAGGTCGTGTTTTATGGTTTCTTCGGGTTTTTTGCTGATTGCGGTTCGCTCGTAGAGCATTGAGTTTATCCGTTCTTCCAAAACTCTAACACTCCAGCGTTCCATTTTACACATTTCTATGTAAAATTCCCTTTTCAAGTCATCCTCAACATATTGAATAACTTTAATGTGGCTCCAACTCAATTGTCTCCACAGTGTAGAGACAATTTGAATATCGGGAAAAGTCTCCGCAATGCGGAGACAATGTCGCAAATGTTTTTCGCTCCAACCTCTGCCATATTGTTCCGTTAAGTGAACAGACAACAATTTTAGAATTGTTTTCCCATATTCTGCTCTTTTGTTTTGCAAAATATCGGTTTTTATTCTACTTCCGATTTGCCAATAGAGCATTGTCATCGTTGAATTTATCGCAACAGCAATTTGCTGTTTGCTTTGTTCTATCAGCGTTTTAATATCGACAAACAGGTTATCCTTAACAGGATTTTGCTTGCGTTCCTCATCGGCGAGGGTGTAGGGTTTTATGTTTGTTTCGGATTTCATTTTTTCTATTCTACTGGATGGCTGGGTGTAAGGTGTATGATTTTATACCGACAAGGCTGAAAGCCTTGTTATCAATAGCGTAGGGCAACGCCCTACGTATTAGTGATACCACCATTTTATTGAGCCCTGCAAGGGCGACATCATTTTGATTACGCCCCGTTGGGGCTTGATATTGATGTGAAACAGGGCATTGCCCTGTGCTAATGATTTTGCCCCTTCGGGGCGTGGTGTAAAATTGTATGTTGTTGTTTTGTTCATTTTTTGTTTTTTCGTCATTCCAAGCGAAATCGAGGAATCCCCTTGCTATGGGAAGTAGTTAAGTATTGTTTGTAAAAAACGATTAGCAGTTTCAAAGTTTTCTTTTTGGGTATCAATTGCCGTCATTTCCTTTTCTCCGTGAAATAAGTTGTTACGAAAGCGATAGATGATAATCATTGATGCTAAAATTATATTGTTTTTGCAGTTTTGTTTTTCTAGTAAAACTTGTTCAACAAAATTTTGCCAATGTTTCTCCTCTTCACGGAATTTTAAAAGAAAAAATGTGTCATTTAATTTGCCATTTGTTACATACCTATTTCGGAAATATTTAATTGAAAATTGAAAATTTGTTTCATCAAAACGCTTTTTCTTAAATATTTTCTCCACTTTCCAGATGCTAAAGTTTTTTTTACAAACTGTGTGTTCAAAAACATTCCAGTAAAGTACAAAATCTTTGACATTTGCAATATCATCATCAGTTAATGCAACTTCAAATCTTTGATTTATCCATTCTGTGCTTGTCATATTATTTTGTGCTATCTTCTGGTTTCTAATTCAATTACCACGTATTCCGACTGTGTCCCAAGTCGAAATTTTCCACCCCAAATGCCGATTCCGCTTGTGACGAAAATATGTGTATTGCCTCTTTGCAGGTGTCCGTGTGCAACCTCAAAGATTTTTTCGGCAATCCACGTGGCGGGCCACATCTGACCGCGATGTGTGTGTCCGGAAATTTGCAAGTCTATGCCGTTTTTTTCTGCTTCGTTGAGATTAAAGGGTTGGTGATCGAGCAAAATAAGAGGTTTTGTCGTGTCGAGGTTTTGTAATAATTCTGCAATCGTTTTTCGCTTTGGATTATAGAGATCATCTCTGCCTATCAAATAAAATTCGTCATTAATTAGTATTGCTGTATCTCGCAAAACCGTGATGCCGGCATCTTTCAAGAAAGCAAGTGTTCGATATATTCCGGCAATATATTCGTGATTTCCTAAACTCGCAAACACACCATAACGTGCATTTATTTTTCTCAAACGTGTTGCAAAATCTCTATTCTTAATCGGTCTGAATGATGTAGGATTATCAACAATGTCGCCAACCATAACAACAATGTCAGGCTCTGCTTCATTTATCAACGTAATCCACCGATCTAATTTTGCACTACTGACGCCATAACCCAAGTGCAAATCACTAATCGCAACAATCCGCAACGGCGAAATTTCTTTGTTTATGGCAATCGTTACATCCTTTCGCACAACATTTCGATAATTCAGATGTGCATAAGTAAAAAATGCCGTAAGTGCAATCGCTAAAATCGCAAATGTTTTCCAATTTCCAACCAAAATTTGTTGCAGTTGTGCAGGGAAAATCAAACGCAACACATCAAACACAACAAAAATCAAAAAGAGATATAACGTAACAAACAAAACCGTCATACCGAAATAATAGAGAAAATTTGCTATCGGCGACGGCAAAAAATATCCACCGGTAAATCCCAAAACCATAGACGAAACAAGCAAAACCGTAGCGCCGATAAGCACAGGTTTTTCGAGAGGAACCATCTGCCAAAGTCTGAAAAAGACATAGAAAAACAGCCCAAAAATTATGAGTAAAAACAAGATTGCAAGCAGGATTTGATTCATTTTTTTTACAGATTTTTTACGTAGCATCGTCTTCGAGTCATGGGTATTCCGCCATAGCGTTCCCAAATACGAATGGCAGGATTATTTTCCAACATTTGAGTTGTAAAGGCTTGTTTAATCCCCTTTTCAATATACGTTTCATTCAATTGGTGGTGATACAATGCATGTATCCCACGATTTGCCCACTCCGGGAGAACACCGGTGAGATACAAATCAACCGTATCATTTTTTTTCAACGCTTTCAAAATATGATACCAGCCAAAAGGAAATAATTTTCCGTTAGCTTTCTGAAATGCCCTGCTCAACGAAGGAACGCTCATGCTGAAACCAACAACGTGATCGTTTTCGTCCACCAAAATTCCGACCAAATCTTTGTCGGCAATTGAAAATTTATTTTTGATGATATAAGCAATTTCAGCATCGGTTAAAGGTATGAAATTATAAACATTTCCGAACGACTCGTTCAACGCTTTGAAAAGTGGTTCGGCATATTTCAACAACTCTTTTTTGTTTTTGAATTCTATTGCCTTTATGGGGTAACGTTCGGAAATACGATTGCTCAACGCTTTGACTCTTTCGTCAATTTCTTTGATTTCCACGATAAATTGCAGATAATCTTCTTCTTTTTCATAACCCAATTCGTCCATAAAAGTCGGATAATACGGATAATTGTATTCGCTGGAAATCGTTGTCAACACATCAAATCCGTCAACTAACATACCCTGCTTTTCCATATTGGAGTATCGCGAAGGTCCGCTTATTTCGAGCAACTGTTGTTCCCTACCCCAATCTTCCACCGTTTGAAATAGAGCCTTGGCAATTTCAGGGTCGTTATCCACATCAAACCAACCAAAACGAATACGTTTTTTATCTTTCAATTCGTTGTAGCGATGATTGATAATTCCACCTATTCGTCCAACAATTTTATCATTTTTATAAGCAAGCCACAAACGCACGTCGCAAAAAGCTTTAGCAGGATGCTCTGTAAGCATTTTGTATTCATCTGCCTCCAACGCAGGAACATAATACGGACAACCCTTATACAGTTGTTTCGGATAGCGTATGAACTGCTTTAGTTCTTTTTTGGTTTTTACTTCTTTGATTGAAATCATCGTATGGTTAAGTTTGTTGGGTTAGCGGAGAGTCCGGTTCTTTAGCCATTGCTTTGTAGAAAATTTTGTCAAGTGATTTGTTAAAAAACTTTTTCAGCAAAACAATAATTCTTCCCGATGTGTCCAAGACCAGTAGTCGTTTTCTTCCTTGAATTCCGTCTGCTACACGTTTTGCAACTTTTTCGGCGGTCATCATTTTTTCTTCATTACGTGGCGTACCGCCTTGTTCCGAGCCGTCTGCTATTAGAGCCCTGAATCTAATGTCGGTCGCCGTGAATCCCGGAACGGCAATCATAACGTGCAAATTATTTTTCAAATTTTCTATCCGTATCGTTTCCAGAAAACCTGTAACAGCAAACTTGGAAGCCGAATACGCTGTTCGTCCCGGAAGCCCATGAATACCTGCAATTGACGAGAGGCCAACTAAACTTCCTTTCGATTCAATCAGATAAGGAAGTGCATATTTTGCACAATAAACCGTGCCCCAAAAATTAACATCCATCAAGCGATGCAAAACATCCATATTCACATCTTTAAAATTTGCCCGCATGGAAATACCTGCATTACACACTAAAATATCTAACTTTCCGTATTGATTAATGGTTTTATCAATCAACTTTTTGCACTCTTCTTCAACAGTTACATCCATTACATCATAAATTGCTTCGCCTCCATTATCACGAATCGTTTGAACAACATCCTGCAATTTATCTTCTCGACGAGCCGAGAGAACAACTTTTGTTCCACGGCGAGCCAGCTCGAAGGCTATTGCTTTCCCAATACCGGATGATGCTCCTGTCACAACTGCTACTTTGTTTTTGTAAAATTTATCCATATTTTAATTTTCTATTCCCATTTCTTGTGCTATTTCTTCCGCTGATTGCGGTTTTACTATATCTATATTTTCTCCTTTGAGTTGAACATCCGCACTTACACTTAAAATAATTCCAATGCCCAAACTGGTTAGCCAAAGTGATGTTCCACCCATACTTAAAAAAGGTAATACTTGTCCCGTTACCGGAAACAATCCAACCGCTACTGCCATATTTACAAAGGCTTGCGAAACCAAAACAAATGCAATGCCAAAGACCAAATAACTTCCAAACGTTCCCTCACATTTTCGTGAAATGGAAATTGCCCGAAACATCAGCATCAGATACAACATTAAAATTCCGACACCTCCGACAAATCCATATTCTTCAATAATTATGGCATAAATAAAATCTGAATAAGCATGCGGTAAATTGTTGCGTTGCGTACTGTTTCCCGGCATCTTCCCGAATAAACCGCCACTTGCAATTGCAATTTTGGCTTGTTCCATTTGATGATTTTCTCGGCTTCCATCCGGATTAGAAAATCGATCAATGCGTGCCGCCCAAGTACCCATCCGTCCCATTTCATTGAGACGTTCTTGCGGAATTACCTGCATCAAAACAAACATCAAAACCAAACCCGTCAAACAAACAGCGAGCGTGCTGGTAATGTACCTCAAATTAATTTGTCCGATAAACATCATCACGATTCCTGCGAGAAAAATCAAAGCCGATGTTGAAAAATTTGCAGGAAAAACCAAACCGCAAACAAGCAATGTTGGAATCATAATATGCAAAAACGGTCCACGTTCTTTAATCCGATCTTTATCTTTCGCCAATATTCGTGCGGTGTACATAACAAGTGCCAATTTTGCTAGATCCGACGGTTGAAACGTGATATTAATAACCGGAAGCATGATCCAACGGGCGGCTTGATTGATTTCGTGAGGCGAAGCCAGTGCCCAAATCAATGCCGGAATAGCAACAATAAGCAGAAGTTGTGAGATTCGCGAATAATAAACATAAGGGATTTTATGTGCTACATAAATAATTCCCAGTCCGGAACACAATATCAAGAAATGTCTCAACACATAATGCTCGGTGGCTTGTCCCATTCTGAACGCCAAACTTCCCGTCGAACTATAAATCGCCAGCAACCCGAAAATAGACAAAATGAATACTATGACCCAAATGCCTTTATCGCCGTGTAGATATGTCCAGATATTTTTTTTCATGTTATCGTTGAGACGCACTGCCGTGCGTTTTTACCTATAATTCGTTTACTGCATTTCTAAATTGACTACCTCTATCTTCATAACTTTCAAACAAATCGAAACTCGGCGCAGCCGGCGAAAACAGCACGGCATCGCCACTTTCCGCTAAACGGTAAGCTGTGTCCACCGCATCTTTTGCTGATGTTGTTTGCACGATTACCGACACCATATCGCCAAATTCTTTGCAAATTTTTGTATTGTCAACGCCCAAACAAACTATTGCCTTTACCTGTTTTTCGACCAGCGATTTCAGGGATTTGTAATCGTTTTTAATGTCTTGTCCGCCGACAATCCAAACCAAAGGTTTAGTCATTTTTTCCAAAGCATACCATGTGGCGTTCACGTTGGTGGCTTTGGAGTCGTTGATAAATTCAATGCCTCGCACGCTGGCAACGTACTCCAAACGATGTTCTTCGTTGCGAAAACCACCAAAACTTTCCATAAGGCTTTTTTTGCGAAGTTCATAAATGCGTTGTGCGACTGATGCCGCCATCGTTTCGTGCTGTGTTGAGATGCTTTGTTGAGCTAATGTTTCAAAATTCATGGCTTATGTTTGGTTTTGATGTTTAACGTAATCTGATTGTAACGATTGTAAAAATGGCAAGTAAAACGCCGACGATGAAAAAGCGCATCACAATTTTTGGCTCAGACAAACCTTTCATCTGAAAGTGATGATGAAGCGGAGCCATTAAGAAAATCCGCCTGCCTGCACCATATTTTTTCTTTGTATACTTGAAGTAAGAAACTTGCATCATCACGGAAAGACTTTGCATCAAGAAAATTCCGCAAAGCACGGGCAACAACAATTCTTTACGAATTAGAATTGCGATAACCGCAATAATTCCACCAATGGTCAAACTTCCTGTATCCCCCATAAACACTTGGGCAGGATATGCGTTGTACCATAAAAATCCAATCAGTGCCCCGATAAACGCCGCTATAAAAATTATCAACTCGCCCACATTGGGAAGATGCATAATGTTGAGGTAATTTGCAAAAATAACATTGCCTGAAAGCCATGCCAAAATAGCCAACGCCACACCAATAATTGCTGACGAGCCTGCCGCTAAACCGTCAATTCCGTCCGTTAAATTTGCTCCATTTGAAACGGCTGTGATGATAAAAATTACAGCAAGAACAAAAACTATCCATGTGTAGCTTGACGCTCCTTCGCCCATCCAACTGATCAACCATGCGTAATCAAATTCGGTTTGCTTTATAAACGGAATGGTTGTTAGGGTTGATTTATCTGAAAAATACACCGTCAATCCTATAATTAAGCCTAATCCGACTTGTCCCAGTATTTTGAATTTTCCGGCAAGTCCTTTTTTATCTTTTTTGAATACCTTGATGTAATCATCCAAAAATCCGACAAGTCCAAGCCAAATCGTTGTTATGAGCATCAAAATAATGTAGGTATTGTGCAGTCTTGCGAACAGCAATGTTGGAATTATGATTCCGCCGATAATAATCAATCCGCCCATTGTTGGCGTTCCTTTTTTCTGCATCTGACCTTCTAATCCCAAGTCACGAATATTTTCCCCCACTTGTTTTTTACGCAAAAACTCAATCATGCGTCGCCCATAAACAATGGTAATCCACAGCGACAACAAAGCCGCCATTGCCGCACGAAATGAAAGAAACTGGAATAGTCCGGTTCCGGGTATGTTAAAATTTTCGTGTAGATAATTAAATAGGTAGTATAGCATTTTTTTGCAGTTTTAGTTTATGTGGCGTTTCTTCGTTTTTTTTTGATACGTTACTATTATGCTGAACAGTAGCGGTTGTAGCAATGTTTCTAACATACCTAAACTGGCACTAACGGGTAAATCTTCAATAGGAGCAAGATAAATTAACCCTTGAATAGAGCCATGAGCAGGTCCGTAAGTATTGAAAATACCAAGTATTACAAGAATAGCCCAAAGTTTAAGCCACCCCAATTTTTTCCCGATAATGCTGTCTTTAATCCACCAAATGACTACACCCAATAGAAGTCCTCTGATAATTTGACCAAACAATACCGCCCCTATGCTGATTTCGTCCAAAGGTCTGAAGCCCATTAATTCCATTACGCTTTCTGCATAACTAAACGTTAAAGGCATAGCAAGTATAGTAACAACAATGTAAGTAATAACATGTGTTAATGTTACTTTGGTGAAAAATTTAATTTTTTCCTTACCTTGATAAACTTGTGCATTATTTTTCATTTTCCTATCGAACTATTAAACTACTAACCAACTTCTCCTTATCATCAAAATCATACCGAACGCCATTGATTTCCTGATATTTTTCGTGCCCTTTCCCTACAACCAAAATTATATCGCCCGAACGCGCCAACATGCAAGCCGTGCGAATGGCTTCCTCTCTGTCCGAAATCGTCAGAACCTTTGATTTTTCTTGCGGTTCAACGCCTTTGTTCATTTCGTCCAAAATGGTTTGCGGATTTTCTGTACGCGGATTGTCCGATGTCAAAATGGCTTTGTCACTCATTTTGCAAGCGATTTTCGCTATAATCGGACGTTTGGTTTTGTCTCTATCACCTCCGCAACCCACTACTGTGATTAGTGTTTCGTTTCCGGCTCGAACATCGTTGATGGTTGAAAGCACATTCTCTAAAGCATCGGGAGTGTGTGCATAATCAATGATACCGATGATACCGCTTGCGGATTTTATCGTTTCGAATCGTCCTTCGGCAGTTTGAAGATTGCTCATGATTGCCAACACATCTTGCTCATTTTCTCCCAACAAAATTGCTGTTGCATAAATCGCCAAAAAATTATAAGCGTTGAATGTGCCGACCAATCTGCAATACACATCGGTTTTATCAATAAGCAAATGTAAGCCCGTAAGCGAATTTTCAATAATTTTACAACGAAAATCCGCCATAGATTTTAGTGCATACGTGTATTTTTTTGCGTCGGTATTTTGCAACATCACACTACCGTTTCTGTCGTCGGTATTCGTTAGTGCGAATGCGGTTTTCGGAAGATCGTCAAAGAATTTTTTCTTGGCTTTAATGTAGTTATCAAAGGTTTTGTGATAATCCAAATGATCATGTGTAATGTTGCTGAAAATTGCACCCGTAAAACGAAGTCCTGCGATGCGGTGCTGAACAACAGAGTGCGAGCTCACTTCCATAAATGCATGCGAACAGCCTTCATCAACCATTTCCGACAAAATTTTATTTACTTCGATAGCATCCGGAGTTGTAAGCTCTGAAGGCAAAATTTTTGTGCCGATTTTATTTTCAATGGTTGATAACAAACCCGCTTTGTAACCCAATTTCGTATATAATTCATGCAAAAGCGTGGTTGTTGTCGTTTTTCCATTCGTTCCCGTAATACCGACTAACTTTAGTTTTTCCGAAGGATTATTGTAAAAATTCGAAGCACAAATTCCCATCGCATAACTCGATGATTTGACTTGAATATACGTTACATTTTCAGATAATTTTTCCGGTAAAGTTTCGCAAACGATAGAATTTGCGCCCTTTTCAACAGCATTTTCGATAAATGAATGTCCATCAACATTCATTCCGCTTATCGCAAAAAAACAAGTTCCCTGTTTGACTTTTCGTGAATCAAAGCAAAGTTCCACAACAACACTATCCGTTGTTCCAATAATGTTTTCAACGGATAAATTTTCGATGATATAAGTCAGTTTTTTCATGATAATCGTAGCGTTATTTGTTGTCCGGAAACTATTCTTGTTCCCGCTAAAATAGACTGTTCTCGAACGATTCCACGTCCATTGAGTGTAACTCTATAGCCCAAACTTTCGAGCAAAAACACAGCATCTTGAGCGGTCATTCCTCTCACGCTTGGAAGGGTTCTTGACAAGCGAGCCAATTCTTTTATTTCATATAATCTTTCTGCATTTGATGCAAGTTGCAATGGCTCAAAATCTTCCCGTTCGAGCAGTTCTGTAGCCAAATTCATGTGAGTGGCATACACTCTATCAGCGATTGCCTGAAATACCGGAGCCGCAATTTCCCCGCCATGGAAGCGGACTCCCGAAGGATTACTAATAATTACCAAACAAGAAAATTTCGGATTATCCGCCGGAAAATAGCCGATAAACGATGCACGATGACCCGTTACAGCACCGGTTTGAAGATCTCTTATTTGCACGGTGCCTGTTTTTCCTGCGATTCTGTAAGGGGAACGCGACAATGATCTTGCTGTTCCATTCTGCACAACACCTTCCAAACTGGCTCTTACTTTCCCAAGCGTTCGGTCGGAAGCAATTCGCGATTCCAAAACAGTCGGCTCAAATCGTCTGACAACTCGTCCGCTACGGCGAATTTCCTCAACAAACATCGGTCTCATCATTCTGCCGTTATTGGCAACAGCGTTGTAAAGTGCAAGTTGTTGCAACGGTGTCATCTGAACTTCATAACCCATGGATACCCACTCCAATGAACCTGCCCAAAAAATATTATCTCGTCTTTTTTCGTCCAGCGTTCTAACAACAGGATTTCGTTCGCCCGGAATTTCCAAACCCAACGGACGATGCAAGCGCATTCTTTGAAAATGATCAAAAAATCTTCTTTCGTTTCTTCCTGAAAAAGTTTGCCGGGCGGCCCAAGCAATTCCAACATTGGACGACAATTCGAACGCACGTTTCAAGGTAACTTCACCATGTCCTTCCGGTCTCACATCTCTCATTGTGCGGTCTCCAACTCTCATTCGTCCGGTCGGAACAAGATCGTTTGTGTCTAGTCTGCCTTCTTCCAAAATAGCGATTAAACTCGCTAACTTGAACGTTGAGCCCGGTTCTACGGATTCATTAATGGCAAAATTTTCTGTTTCATAAAAATTCCCTGTCCTTTCACTGCGTTGCAAATTGGAAATAGCGCGGATTTTTCCTGTTGAAACTTCCATTAAAATGGCTGTGCCGTGAGTGGCGTTGCTGTTGCGTAAGGCTCTTGACAGTGCTGAATGGGCTACTTCTTGAAGGCGCATGTCGATTGTCGTTACAATGTCCATACCGCCTTGAGGTTCTTGCTGATTGTTGAATATCGGAATCCACACATCCCTCGCCAACTGTCGCTCAAAACGCTTGCCACTGTGCCCTCGCAAAACATCATCGAAAGCAAATTCCAAACCAACTCCGCCACCGTCTTCTCTGATGTTCCCGATGGTTCGTCGGGCTAATTGACCGTGCAAGTGCCTGCGATGACTTGATTCTTCAACAACCAAACCGCCCCTATGTCTGCCTCTGTTCAAAATTGGGAAGGTCTGTATCCGCATCAAATCATTATATTGGATATTTCGAGCAATCAAAAAATTTCGCATACCGCGTCCGCGGTGTCTTTCCGTGTTCGGATTAATACCTAAATCTCTGTTTCGGGCTTCTACCAACGATCTTCGCCATTCACCCGATGAGCGTTGCGGAAACATTCTCGCCAAACTATCTGCCAACGCTTGAACATGAAAATTGAACGTGTCCTGCGGAACAACCGAATGGTGCAAATCCATACGAACCGTAAAAATCGGCTCAGTCATTACCAAAATATTTCCATCCGTAGAATAAATATTTCCACGCATTGCCTCTACCTCAACCGTACGTGTCGTGCGGGCTTGCGGAGCTTCCAATATTCTGTCGCCTTCAATAAAAATCAGAAATGCGATGCGGAGCACAATGGCAAACGCCACCAACAAAAACCCGATATACACCAAGTTTACGCGCCATTTCATATTTTTTTTGAAGCCTTCCATTGCTTTTTTATCGTCATTGCGGGCTTGACCCGCAATCCCCTTGCTATGGAGGATTCCGCCCTACGGCGGAACGACGTACTATTTTTTACCTTCTTCTGTTTATGATTATTCGTTTGGGTGGAACAACCGATTCCCTTATGCCGACATCCTCTAATCGCCGGGCTATTTCCGACTGTTGTTTCTTTCTCAAATATTCCGAAAGTGTTGCCAAATGCTCCGTTCGGAGTTCCGGAAGCTCTCTGCTTATGCGATTCGCTTCACGAGCAATTCTTACGGTAGCATAGTTGTTTGCGATAAGTAAAATGGATAAGCAGGCCAAAAAAATTATATAAGGCAAGTGTTGCAAAAACTTGTCCTGCGTGATGATTGAGCCATCTAAAATGTGTCGTATTTTAAATTTATCTGCCATTTAGAGTTTTTCTGCGATTCTGAGTTTTGCGCTACGTGCTCGGTTATTTTGCGAAATTTCTTCATCGCCGGGAATAACTGCTTTTCGTGTGATTAAACGAAACGGTGTTTGAATATTTCCGTAAAAATCTTTGACGATTTCGCCATTCAAATTTCCTGTTTTCATGAAATTTTTCACCAAGCGATCTTCCAACGAATGATAAGAGATCACAACCAAACGCCCACCCGGACGTAACATATCCAGCGCTTGTTGCAACAAAATTTTCAATGCTTCGATTTCCTGATTTACCTCTATCCGTAAGGCTTGGAAAGCCATTGACAAAAATTTATTTTCTTGATTTTTCGGAAAAAACGGCGTTAGAATCTGTTTTAAATCACCGGTTGTTCGAATTGCACCTTCTCTTCTTGCATGGGCGATTGCTCTTGCTATTTTCCGAGCATTTCGCAATTCCCCGTAGTGAAAAAATACATCTGCAAGTTGATTTTCATCATAAGTTTCGAGGATAGACACTGCCGTTTGCGGATTTTTCACATCCATACGCAGATCCAACGGCGCATCAAAACGAAACGAAAAACCACGTTCCGCAACATCAAACTGATGCGATGAAACGCCTAAATCCGCCAAAAGTCCGTCAATCGGAAGCGCATTGTAAAGTTGCAAAAAATTTTTTGCATACTTGAAATTTTGTGGAATCAATTGAAATCTCGGATCGTCCAACGCATTTTTTTGTGCATCTTCATCTTGATCAAACCCCAATAAACGACCGCCTTTCAGTTGTTCTAAAATTTTTTTGGAATGTCCGCCACCTCCGAATGTAGCATCAACGTAGACCCCATTTTCTTTGAGGTCAAGACCGTTTATGCTTTCATTTAATAAAACCGGAGTGTGGTACATTTTGCTTTTTGTTTGTCATTCCCGCGTAGGCGGGAATCTCCTTGCTATTTACCGTTCCCTCTGTTCAGGGGGATTCCCGCCTACGCGGGAATGGCGCCTTCATTCATAACTTTTCCAAGTCGTTCGCTGATCAGTGACGCAAGGTCTGTTGTAGATTTATTTATCGTTTCATATGCTTTAACATCCCAGATTTCAATCAAATTAACCTTTGGAATCAGCACAATGTCTTTGTCGATTTTTTGTGATTTCTTTTGATCGTTTGGAATCAAAATTCTGTCGTTGGCATCTAATTCAACGGGGTTTCCCTCGGAAAGTTTGCGGATAATCAAACGATCTTGTGGGTTGTAAGGGTTGAGTTTGCTGATGATTTCGCCCGTTTCACGTTCAAATTCTTTGCGGGGCCAAAGTTCCAAGCAAGCATCAAATACGCTTTCACGAATGATAAACCCCTCGTCCAAAACTGCAGACAACAGTTTTTTGTGTGCCGACGGAAGTTTAAAACGCCCGTTAGCGTCCACTTTACAGTACTCTTTGCCGATTAACATATTCATCATTATTTAATTCTCTTTTTAGACCACAAAGATACGAAAAATTCCCATAAAAAACCATATTGTTAATAACTTTTTCCAAAAAAACACATAAAATCCCATTAAAAGTTTATAATTTGCTGACTTACAAAAGTAAAACGATTTTTTTCAAAACATTTGTTTTTTCGGATTTTTATTCGTAATTTCGTAGAGCCTTATGAGATTCACGACCCTCGCTATATTCATATTTTCTTTCCTTCCTGTAATGGCTCAACACACCGTAAGAGGCCGTGTTGTAGACGAAAGAAACCGACAGCCGATGGCATTTGTAAATATCCAAATAAACGAAAATCCTCGTTTGGGCATTGTAACGGATATTGACGGAAATTTCAGTTCGCCACCCAATGTGCATGTGCAAACACTAACATTTAGTTTTGTGGGTTACGAGCGAAAAACCATAAATTTGGACACGATACAAAATGTTGGGCAGATGGTTGTCGGACTTCGGCACACCGGCTTAACTTTAGCAGAAATCACCATCGAAGCCGGCGAAAACCCTGCCGATCGCATCATTCGAGAAGTTATCGCCAATCGAAGAATCAATAATCCGGAAAATGTAGCATCATTTAAATACCAGTCGCACAACATCATCATTTCTGAAATCTCAGTCATCATCAACGACTCACTTCTAATTAACGACTCAATTAGAAGAATTAGAACTAGCGATTCGACAGGAATTAGGGACACTACTATGATTAGTGTAGACAGCCTGAAAACCATATTGAGAGAGCCTTTTCAAGGAGGTCACCTCATGGTTATGGAAACCGTAACCGAACGCCAATTTCTTTATCCAAGTCTAAGTCAAGAAACAATTTTAGGAACAAGAGTTTCGGGATTTCAAACTCTTTCATTACCGTTTTCCGCAACCGATTTTCAGCCGTTTTCGTTCTACGAAGATCATTTTCGACTCATGGAAACAAATTTTCTGAACCCAATCAGCACCGGAAGTCTGAACAATTATTTTTTCAATATCGAAGACACTGTTTTTCAAGGTCAAGATACCGTTTTTGTAATTTCATTCAGACCTCGGCGAGGCAGAAATTTTGACGGCTTGAGTGGTGTTTTGCAAATCAACACCAACCGTTTTGCCGTGCAAAATGTGATTGCAGAGCCGGCAGAACAGAGTTTGTGGGGTATGAGAATTCAGCAAAAATATCAATTTGTCAACGACACACAATGGTTTCCTTCACAACTTAATTTTGATATTTGGATGGGGTTGCCTGTTCCTAATCCCCCACCGGGTGTAAATTTTATAATGCTTATGAGCGTGAGAAGTTACATTGATTCAGTGGTGCTTTTCCCGACTTTGAGCAGACGAAATTTTTCTATTGACCAAGTTATTGTGGATGAAAACGCCCTCCTACGAGATAGTGCGTTTTGGGAGCAAAGACGTATCGTTCCTTTAAGTGAAACTGAACTCATAACATATCGATTTATAGACAGCCTTGGCGAAGCACACGAATTCGACCGAATTTTTACGACTGTTGAAAAACTTTTTCGAGGCATAATACCGATTAGTATTTTCGATATTAATCTCGGACAAACCCTTGTTTTCAATAGGTTTGAAGGTACTCGGCTTGGGCTTGGTGTTTCAACTAATGAAAGAGTATCCAGAGATTTTTCGATAGGCGGATTTTTTGGTTATGGTCTTAGAGATAATTTATGGAAATACGGTGGCGAATTTCAATGGAACATCAATCGAAGACACGACATAGATTTGCGAATCGGTTATCAATACACACTTCGAGAAACCGGTGTATTTGCGCCATTGGACAATCTTTTGCCCGGACAAAGCACAATTAACCTTCGAGCATATTTGGCATCACGAATGGATCGAATCGAGCGAAAAAATGTTAACGTTGGATTTAGATTGTTTCGGTATGCAAAATTTGATGTGGGATTGAATCGAACACGTGTCAGTCCGTTGTACGACTACTACGAATTTTTGTCGGATAACGGTAGTTTTAGGAATTACAACTACACAAGTTTGAACATCGGCTTGCGATATTCTCACCGAGAACGCTTTTCCAGAACGCCGTTTCAGAGAGTAAGTTTGGGAACACGAAATCCCGTTTTTTTCGTGAATTACAGCAGAGGAATCCGTGGATTTTTAGATGGCGAATTTGATTTCAACAAAGTTGAATTTCGCATGGATCACTCGTTCGTGTGGCGAATTTTAGGCACATCGAGCATTCGCCTTGGTGCAGGATGGGTGGATCGTCCGTTGCCTTACGGATTGCTGTTTACAGGCGAAGGAAGCACTAGAAATCAGTGGGGAATTTTTATTCCGAATTATTTTCAAACGATGAGAAATTACGAGTTTTTATCTGACCAATATGCTCGCGTGTTCTTGTCACACAACTTCGGCTCACTTTTTCTTCGAGCCGGGAGATTTCGACCGCATTTTATCGTGCATCAAAATATGGGTTGGGGCAGACTTTCACAGCCGAAACGTCAACAACACATAGAGTTTAGAACTAAAGAAAACGGATTTTTCGAATCCGGACTGCATATTGACCGTCTTCTTCGGTTTAGATATTTTGGGGTGATGTATGTCAACTTTGGTGTGGGTGCATATTTCCGTTATGGTGCCTATGCTTTTGACCGAGTACAAGATAATTTTGCCGTCAAATTTTCGCTCAACGTTTCCACACGATAATGGCTACCGAATACAACGTAGAGAGAAACCGGCACCCTTACCATCAACATCTTCAGGACTGATGAGACCGGGTTTGGTGAAACGCAAACGAAACCCAAAGTCAACATTCTCATCAGACAGAGACCAGTAGTGACCCCACAAACCCTGATTGTGCAACGTGCCATTCGAGCCACAGATGCCACCAAAAGCACCACCCCAACGATTGATATAATTATCAACAACAAATTGTGCATTTTCGGCAGTTGCCTGTCTCCAGCGTCCGGTACCGCCCAAAGCTATATCCAAATCAACAAAATCCTCCATAGTCGGGACACGCCAAGGATAAGGACATAGCTCATCTCTTAATTCATACACCGCTTGCCAAGAAAACAAATCGCCTGAAAACTCGGGATTGGAACGGCAATCGATATTGAAAGTGCTTGTTCTAAAATCACCACCATCAAAAGATGTTTTATTGCTACAATAGTCTGTCTGAACAGCATCAGACCAAATTTGGGTAATGCCGTTACCGGAAATTGTCCAAATTTTATCAGTCGCAAATGAGGCATTGCCGAGAGCGGTATACCACGTTTTGTTGTTGCAAGAAACGAAAACAACCACTGACATAGCGATAATTAAAGTTGTTATGAGTTTTTTCATGGTGTTTCGTGTTTGATGATGAGTTGCTTTTGCAAAAGTACAAAAAAAATTGTATCTTTGCAAAAAAGAATCGCCATGCTAATCGCTCCAAGTTTATTATCCGCAAATTTTGCAAATCTGCAAGCCGACATCGAAATGATTAATCAAAGCAATGCCGATTAGTTTCATGTTGATGTGATGGACGGTGTGTTTGTGCCAAATATTTCGTTTGGTCAGCCAATCATTTCGCACATCAAAAAACATGCAAAAAAACCGTTAGACGTGCATTTGATGATTGTTGACCCTGATCGTTATGTTGAATCTTTTAAATCTGTTGGTGCAGATATTTTAACCGTTCAAGCAGAGGCTTGTACGCATTTGAATCGCACGATTGCACACATTCAAAAAACCGGAATGAAAGCTGGCGTCGCCCTCAATCCGCACACGCCTGTTTGCATGTTGGAAAATGTGATTGAATATTGCGACATGGTTTTAATCATGAGTGTAAATCCGGGATTCGGCGGACAAAAATTCATTGAAAACACCTATCGAAAAATTGAGGAATTGGTTGTTTTGAAAAATAAATACAATCCCAATTTGTTGATTCAAGTTGACGGCGGTGTAAATCTTGAAAATGCCCGAAAACTCTGTGATTGTGGGGTAAATGTGCTTGTTGCAGGAAACACTGTTTTTTCGGCACCGCATCCCGAAAAAATCATTGAACAGTTGAAGCAGATTTAAAATATGATATAGTTTTGTATGTTCAAACGCATTATTCATACGATGAAAAGCGAATTGCCGAACGGTAAAGCAGAGCAATTTTATAATTTTATGATTGAGCCAACTGATGAGGCATATTCAAATTGGTTACCCGAGCATCATCAATTTCACATTGTTAAGCGTTGTAAAAACAGTCCTGTGGGGGACTTGGTTTTTTTTGACCAACATATCAGTCCGAGATTCCGATTAAAATCCTATGCGGTCGTACGAGTTGCTGATAGACCGCGTGAAATAACCGTTCAAGTTTGCAAGTTCGGAATAAGTGTTCCTGTGTTTGTAAGTTTATATTTTGAAGATACTCCAAACGGTCTTATACTTGTTGAGGAACTTCGAGCAGGCTACAAGGGTATCGGTACAATATTTAATCCATTCTTTCGGCTTATTTTGACCAAAAGAAAATTATCTGACTTGACCAAACATCACAACAAAGAATGGAAAGAACTTGAGAAAATATTAGCACAGGCTAAATGACACACTTTGTCATAGGCTCGGTTTTCCGCCATTTGGTTATTTCAGAAAAAAATTGTATCTTTGCAAAAAACTATTCTAATGACAAGAACTTCAATCATACCGGACACAAATAGGTTCTATCTTTCAATACCTCAACAGTATGTGGGAAAGGAAGTTGAAGTTTTGATTTTTCCAAAATCTGAAATTACAGAAATGGTAAAGCCGGCAAAGAAAAACATGGCTCAATACAGAGGAATTTTGTCGAAAAAAGAGGGCGAAAATCTCCAAAAATACATTCTTAAAGCAAGGAAGGAATGGCAGAAAACTATTTAATAGATAGCAATGTGTTGATTGATTTTTTGGCTGACAAACTTCCTCAAAAAGGTGCCGAATTTGTTAATGATGTTTTGGAAAAATCCTTCAAAATTTCTGTTATTTCTTACGTTGAAGTTTTAGGCTTCAACGAAAAAGTAGAAAAACAAGAGGCATTAGAGAGTTTTATGAGTATGGCAGAAGTGTTTTTTGTGGACGAAAAAATAGCAAAGCAAACTATTAAATTGAGGAAGCAAACGAAACTTAAACTTCCAGATGCTTTTATCACAGCAACAGCCATAGTAAACGATTTTGTTCTAATAACAAGAAACAAAAAAGATTTTGGCCGAATAGATCAAGTTAAAATCGTAAATCCACATGAATTTTAATGCTTTCCGTAAATAATATCTCTGTTCAATTTTCCGGAAAAGATTTATTCAACGGCGTTTCGTTTATTATAGCAGATAATGACCGTATAGGCTTGGCGGGAAAAAATGGTGCGGGAAAATCCACATTGCTAAAAATTTTAGCCAAACAAATGCAACCCGAAAGCGGTACAACCGTAATCACTTCGGGACACACGATTGGCTATTTACCGCAAGAGATTATTCCGCATTCCACGCGAACCGTGATTGACGAGGCATTGACCGCATTTGAAGAAGCCTCAAAATTAGAAAAAAACATAGAAGATTTAACGCTCGAAATGAGCGAACGTACCGATTACGAATCCGAAGATTATCACAAACTCATGGTGCGTTTGCACGAAGCAAACGAACGTTATCACATCATTGGAGGTGCAAATAAACAAGCCGAAACAGAAAAAATCTTGTTGGGATTAGGCTTTAAGCACAGCGATTTTTCAAGAAAAATCAGCGAATTTAGTTCGGGATGGCAAATGCGTGTGGAATTGGCAAAAATTTTGTTGCAACGCCCGAATGTAATGTTGTTGGATGAGCCTACAAACCACTTGGATATCGAGTCGATTCAATGGTTGGAAACGTTTTTGCAAAACTATGAGGGCGCTGTGGTTTTGGTTTCTCACGACCGTGCATTTTTGGATACAGTCACGAAACGAACAATAGAAATTGTGCTTGGAAAAATCGAGGATTACAAAGCCTCGTATTCCGAATACATTGTTCAACGTGAAGAACGGCGTCGTACGCAAATCAACGCATACAACAATCAGCAAAAAGAAATCGCAGATATGGAGCGGTTTGTCGAGCGTTTTCGAGCCAAAGCCACCAAAGCCCGACAGGCTCAATCGCGAATTAAGTTGCTCGATAAAATGGAGCGTATCGAAATTGATGAAGTCGATACATCAACGATGCACTTTAGATTTCCGCCGGCACCACACGCCGGAAAAGTTGTTGTCGAAGTGGAAAATGTCGTAAAAAAATACGGCGAAAATTTGGTTCTGGACGGCATCGATTTAATGCTTGAACGTGGCGAAAAAATAGCATTTGTCGGCAAAAACGGCGAGGGAAAATCTACGCTTTCCAAAATTATCATGGACGAAATTCCTTTTGACGGAATCGCTCGTTTGGGACATCAAGTGCAAGTCGGATATTTTGCACAAAATCAAGCGACTTTGCTTGATGGCAATAAAACTGTTTTTGAAACTATAGACGAAGTTGCCGTTGGAGATGTCCGCCCGAGAATCAGAAATATTTTAGGTACATTTTTGTTTGGCGGAGAGGATATCAACAAAAAAGTAAAAGTGCTCTCCGGTGGCGAAAAAATGCGTTTGGCATTAGCCAAATTGTTGCTGGCTCCCGTGAATTTATTGGTTTTGGACGAGCCTACAAATCATTTAGATATGCGTTCGAAAGATGTATTGAAAATGGCGTTGCTCAAATACAACGGTGCAATGATTTTGGTTTCGCACGATCGAGATTTTTTGCAAGGTTTGACAGATAAAGTTTACGAATTTAAAGACAAAAAAGTAAAAATGCACATCGGCGATATTTACGAATTTTTGGAATCGCGAAATATCGAAAATTTGAATGAACTGAATCGTGTAAGAACAGACAAGGTCGTTGAGCATAGTCGAAACGCCCTTGTCCGCAACAACAGTGGCACGGGCGCTTCGACAAGCTCAGCGACCGTGCCACAACAATCCACCGCCGAACAAGACCGCCAAAAAAAGAAAGACCAAGAACGCGAACAACGCCGTCGTCAAAATCAAATCGAAAAATTAGAAACAGAAATTGAACTTTTGGAACAAAAAAAATCAGAAATGGACGAGCTCCTATCCAATCCCGAAAACATTTCAAACAGCCAAATTTTCATTGACTATAACAAACTGAAACAAAAAATCGACAAGGCCATGTCCGACTGGGAGAAATTACATGTGTAGAGGCGTGTTAATGAACGTCATTCCCGCCTTCGCGGGAATGACGACCACAGTTCAATTTTTTTTCGTATCTTTGTACCATGAGACACCTATATTTTAAAGAAATCTCAATGTTTTTCTCGTCTGTGATGGGATACTTGGTTATTGCGGTATTTCTTTTGCTGACCGGATTGTTTTTGTTTGTTTTTCCATCGAATTACAACATTTTTAACTTCGGTTTTGCCACGTTGGATGCGTTTTTTGCGATGGCGCCGATGATTTTTTTATTCTTAATTCCGGCAATCACGATGCGAAGTTTTTCGGAAGAACGACGCACGGGCTCTATTGAAATTTTAATGACCAAACCACTGAGTGATTTTCAAATCGTCATGGCGAAATATTTGGCGTGTATAACTTTGTTGATTTTGGCTTTAATTCCGACTTTGACCTACGTTTATACCGTTCAACAGCTCAGCCAAATCGGCAATGTAGACATGGGTGGAATTTGGGGCTCATATCTCGGCTTGCTCTTTATTGGCGGGGCATTCACGGCTATCGGAATTTTTCTTTCGGCAGTTTCAAAAAATCAAATTGTAGCGTTTATTTTAGGGGTGATTGTGAGCGGATTTATGCTATTCGGATTTAATCTCATTGGCGGATTCTTTGGGCGTTATGAAACGTTTGTGCAGGATTTAGGAATGAGCATTCATTACACTTCGATGAGTCGTGGTGTGATTGATATTGGAGATGTGACGTATTTTTTGGGTGTTAGTGCATTATTTATTGCATTAACGTTAAATCAATTGCAAGCACAAAAAAAATCGCTAAAAAAACGCATCATTTTTTTTGGAAAAGTTTTGGTCTGTGTCATTATCGCAAACATTGCAGTATCATTCACTTTCCTGCGCCTAGACTTGACTACCGAAAGACGGCATACCTTGCACGAAAACACACGATATCTGCTCCGAAATTTAGATGATGAGGTACGTTTTATAATTTATCTCGACGGTGATTTGCCTCCGGGTTTTAGGCGTTTGAGAAACGCAACGCGCGATATGTTGGAAGAATTTCGCGCTCGTAATCGCAACGTGCAATTCGAATTTGTAAATTTATACGACATTCGAAACGAGCAAGAGCGAGGTCGAAAATCATTGGAATTGCGACAACGAGGTATTGAGCCGATAAGTGTAGATATTAGGGAAAGAGGAGGTATGTCTCGACGACTGATTTTCCCTGTAGCGGAAGTGGTTTTTCAAGGCGATACATTAGTTGCGGAATTGTTGCGGTCGCAGGTCGGACTTTCGTCGGACGAAGTGCTCAATAACTCTATTCAAACGCTGGAATACCAACTGACATCAACAATTTACATGCTCACACAAACCGAACGAAAAACGGTGGCATTCATTGACGGGTACGGCAAAGCAAATGCATTTGAAACGTTGGAGGCGATGTGGGCATTAGGTGGTTTTTATGATGTTGAGCGTGTGCGAATTAATCAAGATCCGTTGACTTTATTGAGGTTTTGTGAAGAAATCAATGATTTTGTGCCGAGATACGATGCGATTATTATCGTCCGTCCGAGACTCCGTGCTTCGGATATTGATATGTGGACGATCGATCAGTTCATCATGCGTGGCGGAAGAGTGCTTTGGGCTTTGGAAGCAAGCGATGCCTCGATAGACTCTTTACGTGGTCGCGAAGAACAATTTGCGTTGGCGTTTGAGCATGGCTTCAACGAAATGTTGTTTCGCCACGGCGTGAGAGTAAACTCAAATATAATTGCAGATTTAGTTTCGGGCTCTGTACCGGTGGTCACCGGGCATATCGGCGACCGACCACAAACCGAATTTCTCCCATGGCCGTTTTTGCCCATTTTGATATCACAAAATCAGCATCCGATAGTCAAAAATTTGAACCCCATTCGTGCCGAATTTGTTTCATCAATTGATACCTTGGAAAACGATATTCAAAAAAGCATTCTTTTGACAACTTCGCCATACACGCGAATAATGGGTATTCCGGCGATTGTCAATTTCGACCTTTTGAGCCGGCGTCCGAATATAGATCAATTTCAAAGAGGAATGCTTCCGGTCGCTGTACTTCTGGAAGGCTCGTTCGAATCACATTTCACACACCGCATGGCACGAGGTTTAGAACGCATTGATATTCCAATGAAACATCAAAGTGTTCCCACAAAAATGATTGTAATTTCGGATGCCGACATTATCACCAATCGCTACCATTTTGAACATAGAGAGCCCTTTCCGATGGGTTTCGATCCTTACAGCAGACAAATTTTCGACAATCAAACATTTTTTGTGAATGCCGTAAATTATTTGTTGGATGGAACATTTTTATTGGACTTGCGAGCAAGAACCGTAGTTTTACGACTACTCGACAGACAGCGTATCGAACAAGAACGAAACAAATGGCTATTGTTGATTTTGGGACTACCAACCGCATTGGTTATTCTGTCTGCCGTAGGATTTATGGGGTATCGGAGATGGCGATATGCAAGGTAGTTTAATTGCAACTGCAATTTACCCACTCGTTATCAAAAGTTGCATTATATTTTTTGTAGAAATTGATTGCCGGCTCGTTCCATTCAAGGACTTGCCACACGATGCCATTTAATTTTTTTTCATGCATCTCTTCAAGCAATCGCTCAAATAACATGGCGCCCAAGCCTTTTCCGCGCATAGATTCCGTTACAACAATATCTTCCAAATACATGCGCTGTCCTTTCCATGTGCTGTATCGGATGTAGTAAAGAGCAAAACCCGCAATTACGCCGTCTATCTCGGCAACAAAAGCCCACCACACAGGTTGTTTTCCAAAGCCACTTTCTTCAAAGTGCTCTAAGGTTACGGTTACTTCATCGCGAGCTCTTTCGTATTCTGCTAACTCTTGTATCAGTTCCAAAATTCGAGGGCAGTCTTCTTTTTCGGCTTTTCGAATGACTATTTGTTGCATAATTTTTATGATTTGGTTAAAGATACGTTTTGAGATTTTTTTGCAAAGATACGATTTTTTTGTATCTTTGCAATACTTAAATGTGAAAAGAACTAAAAGCTATGCATTGTTATTTTGGGGTTATTTATCTCACAAATTAAATTACAAAAATAAAAAAAATTCTGCATGAAAAAAATCACACTTACATTTATAATGTTCATCTTATTGGTGGCAAATTCCTCAGCGCAGAAGGCTGATTCGATATCTCTTGAACAATTGAAGCAAAGAATTGAAAATCTTGAAAGCAGACAGCGGACAGCACAACGAGTAACCATTTCGGGCTATATTCAGGTTCAATATCAGCACGGACAATCCGAAGCCGACCACATAAATTTTAGATTCAACAGAGGAAACAGCTTCGAAAACAATCCTTACTATCCGGGTACCTCAATTTACAAAGAAAGAGATGGATTCAGTCGTTTCGGCGTTCGCCGTGGACGTCTCAGAGTTGCCTGGGACGATCGCTTTGCTCGAGCTGTAATTCAACTAAATGCAACAGAAGCCGGCGTTTCTGCTATTGATGCCTTTTTGGACTTGAGAGATGTTTGGTCTGGAAGCCAGTCGTTTTTTAGAATGGGGCTTTTCGATCGTTATTTTGGTTTTGAAAACTCGTTTTCTTCGAGAAATCGTGAATCGCCCGAGCGTTCCCGTATTGTTCAAACGATTCTTCCGGGTGTGACAGATATAGGCTGTATGCTTACGCTGCAGGCTTCTGAAACTTCGCCATGGAGCATCTTAAAAATGCAGCTTAGTTTAGTGTCCGGAAATGGCTCCCAACGACCAGTAGATAGCCGTATGGATTTTATCGGGCGTTTGTCGGCAAATAAGAACTTTAACAATCGGGTATCGCTATCCGGCGGCACTTCGATATATTTAGGAGGTGTACGTTCTATGGATAGTGCGGTTTATGTAATGGAAAATAACAGATTTGTGTTGGAAAGCAGCACACCTCAAAATATTGGCCGCATGATGAACCGCCGATATTTTGGATTCGATGCACAACTTCGTGTAGAGACGCCTCTCGGGACTACTCGACTGCAAGCCGAATATATTTTCGGACAACATCCGGGCAACAGCGAAGGTGCTTACTCTTTCCTATTTAACGCCGGCAACATGCCGACGGGACCGGTTTATATGCGCCATATCAGCGGTGGCTATGTGAAACTGATGCAGGATTTGGGTAGATTGCCCATCACCTTACTATTAAAATACGACTGGTATAATCCCAACACAAGAATTTCGGGCAGCAACATTGGAGCTCCCGGATCCGGAACGGAAACTGCTCCTCCGTTCAACAACAATTTTTCAGCACCTTGGCGTAATGGCAATGTTGCCATAAGCACCTTAGGGCTTGGTGCAAGTTGGAGTATCAATGATGTGCTCAGGCTAACTGCCTACTACGAAATTGTTCGTAATGAAACATCACGCCATCTCACAAATATAAGAAATGCGGAAGGGCAGATTCTAATGTATGGCTACGAAGGTATTCGTCCGGCCAATGTGTTTACACTGCGTTTGCAATATCGATATTAGTTTATTGCTCGTCATTGCGAGCCCCTCGGCTTTGCTCGGGATAAACTCCGCGAAGCAATCTATATTGCTTGCTTCGGCACGCTGTGCCTCGCAATGACGAGTCGATTCGACTTTTGAGACAGCCCTTTCCTACAACGGAAAGAAAATAGCATTCATAAGCATTCTCGTTGTACCAAACCAATGACCTCGGAAAACAGGCTCGTCGACAAAGAAAACCAAACGTGGAAATGTTATCACTGCCGGTGTATTGGCAATTTGACTTAACAAATCCGACCGTATATGACCGCCCATAAGTGGATTGGGTAAGTAGGAAACCGGAACACTGAACGGCGTTGGTGCTCTAAAGATAGTAGTCGATTCTCTCAACGATGGGATTGTATTGGTCAGAATACCATAGCCGATCGGCGATGTGCGATCAAGCCTGCTTTCCAGAATAACTCCCGGAATCCGTGCCGCACCTCGACGGCCGCCAAAAGGACGATCAACAAACGGTAAAAATACATTATCCTGTTGGGTAGAAACCTGTGCTCTTTCTACTTCTACGGTTTCGATGTTGATGTTGGGTATGTTGATTCTATTCACAGTTCTCCAGCCTTCGCCAACAGCAATGATTGTTCCTCCGGCTTGATGCCAAGCTCTGAGAGCACTGAGGGCTTCCTCATTGAAGTTATAATTGCCATGCAAGATAATCGTGTTGTATCGCAGCAAAGCTCTCGCAGTTACACGATTATATTCTAAGAGAGTTAAAGGTATCTGCAGGCGTTGATCGAAGAGATGCCATATCGTACCTATTCCGGTAAAATTTCCGCCGCCGCCGAAGATAATTGCTGTGTTAGGTTTTCTCATATCGCGGAAATTACGTCCGCCTAAATCAAAATCAGGACCCAGACTGGTAGATACCGGATACACCGTTATTCCTGTTTCCGGTGCCCATTTCTGCAGTACGGCATAAATTTCTTCCGGCGTGCGGAACTGATCGGCAACGGGCACCATCACTGTGCCATGATCAAAGAAAACATCCCTGCCGTCGATCTGCATGCGGAATGGTCTGACTGCAGATTTTATACGGATGCCGGCATCCTGCAAATGATAGATGAGCCTGACAGAAAAAAATTCACTTACATTGAAAAGATAGGCATAGTCGCTTTTTCCAAGTACACTTCCTTGTATGTCCGGAAATTCGGTTACTCGTTCTCCTACAAGCCCTCTGACGTTGTTGAGTTCAGCATAATGAAGGTTGAAGGCTAAAGGAAGTGTCCATGCTGTAACATCAAAAAACACAGTGTCCGGAAGATCGGTTGTTCTTTCCATTATGGCTTTAAGTAACCGATATTCATTTTGTTGCGAGGGGATTACAAGTGCATAATCCGGCTCAAAAGAGCGACCGCCGATTGTGATAGGTCTCTCTAATCGGTGCATTTCTATTTCAAACTGGTTCAGTATTTTGAAGAACTCATAATCTATTTGACGAGTTTTCGGAGATCCAAACACATAACCTTGTATAGGGTCACGGCTTGCCATTCGTAATGCTTCACGATAAGCGTTGCGTGTGTAGTCCAACAACTGAGTCCGCATAGCAATACCTGCTCTAATTGCAGAAAAAGACACATAGGATTGATTGCGTATACCCGAAGCAAAACTTTGAATTAATCCATTGTCTCGTTCTTGAAAAAAGCCGCGAGAAGAAGCCTGTTCGTACAAAATTCCGATTGCACCGAGAAAATCAGGAAAACAGCCGCCTCTGCCGGGATAAAAATCATCGAAAACTTCTCGACTAAAAAAGAGGGTTCCGGTTTGCTCCATTGCTTCTGCATGAAATTTGGCGATCTGCCGGGTTACTTCCCAGTTTGTTGACGGAATTAACGGATGCGTTCGTGTGATTACTCCGGGAGAGAAAAAGTAGTTTGCCGAAGTCCCATGTTCATGAAAGTCATTAACCATCGTTGGACGCCATCTGAAGTAGAAAGCCGTTCTTCCTTGGCTTTCGGGCATTTGCACCGGAAGCCAATCACGGTTCAGATCAAACCAGTAATGATTTGTACGGCTATTGGGTGCCGGCTCATTAAATTCTCGATGCAGCGGGTTGGTTACCGGTGTAAAACTGCGACTGGAATTTACCCAAGTTGAAAAACGCTGAACACCGTCGGGATTAAGCGCAGGTTGAAGTAAAATTACACTGTTTTTTAATATATCATCTATTTCCGGACCTTCGGCTGCAGCTAAAAAGTAAGTCATAATAACAGCCGCATGTACTGCCGATGCTTCGTTTCCGTGAACACTATAGCCCAACCATATAACTATGGGCATTTCCTCAATATTCAGAGATCCGGACTGAACAGGATCGGATAATTTCAAATGCCGGGTTCGAATATTTTCCAGATCCGCATGATTTTCGGGAGAAGTGATCGTTAGAAAAACAAGTGGGCGTCGCTGAAAAGAATGTCCCGAAGTTTCGAGCTTTATACGCGGTGATTGCGAAGCAACCAGCCGCACATAAGCAAGCACCTGACAATAGCTCAGATGTTGCTCATCAACTTCAAAACCAAAAAACTCTTTTGGCGTAGTAATGTCGCTGCGAAGCTGAAATTCTCCCTTAGGAAGGAAATAGGACAAGTCAAATTCTGTTCTGAAGTTACGTTGGGCAACGCCCTGCAGGGTAAACGCCAACATACAAAGAAGTACGATAATTTTTTTGTAAGTGATCATAATTAGTATTGCTTTTGACTGTGCAAAGATAAGTATTTTTTTTCAAATCGCATTTATAAATTTTGATAATTCAAAAAAATGTTGTATATTTGCACTTCGATTGGTCAATTCCTTGTCTATGAATAGATATTTCCATGATTCCCATTTCTGCATTGTCACCTATTTGGCAGTAAGAAGGTTTTGTATTGATTCTAGTTTGGGTGGCATGAGTGCTGTCGGTTATTTATTCACTGATCTACCCCCCCCACCTACAAACTTAACAGTCAGAAAGTTAGGAGGTTTTTTAAGGTTTTTCGTATTATCAATTTTTTGTGATCAATTCCCGCAACCCTGTGAAACAGGTTGCGGGTTTTTCATATGTACTATTAAAAAAGCAAACTATATAAACAAACAAAACATTGAATAAATTTGCAGAAATGAAAATTCCTATTTTTTACAGCCTGTTGATAACCGCAATGATCACAATCATATGCAGTTTCACAGCACAAGCAACGCCTCAAGGCAACAATCAACGATTTGCATTAGATCGTATACTTGTTGTAACAGAAGCCGGTATGATAAATGCAGACTCACTTCTGAATCTTAGTATCGCCTTTTCAAAAATTGAATTACTGAATCCGACCAAAACCATTCCCGATGCCAAGGATATCCTTTTGATACATTTGAAAAATCCGGGGCATAAGGAGATCATTAGAGTTATACAAACTTTAAGCCAAAATCCTATCATTCTTTCTGCAGAGCGGGATTATTATCATTCGGAGAACAGAGTTTTTAACCCTAGAACTCCGAACGATCCGAGATATGGTGAGCAATGGCATCTTCCTGCCATACGTGCACCGCAAGCATGGGGCATAACCACCGGCAGCAGAAAAGTGAGGGTTGGAATTATGGATTCCGGATTGGATATTACGCATCCTGACTTGGTCGACAATCTTTGGGTTAATCCTAATCCTAACCAAACCATTGGCGGTTTTACGTTTACAAACGATATTCATGGCTGGTATTTTAATGCCAACAGAGCAGAACCTCCATCGAGCGGTACACACGGCACACATGTGGCAGGTATCGTTGGTGCGGTAGGAAATAACGGCGTAGGTATTTCGGGCGTCTGCTGGGAAGTGAGTTTGGTGATGTTGGCAATTCGGGGAAGCAGTTCACAAGCCGTTAGAGCGTTAGAGTATGCAAACTTTCATAATATCCAGATTGCACAAAATAGCTGGGGTGGTTACGGCAACCCTAACCGTGCACTTTACGAGGCTATTCGCAATTACAACGGTTTGTTTGTAATCAGTGCAGGGAATTCAGCCGGAAATCTTGACATCGTAGGTAATTCGGGCATGCACTATCCTTTGGGTTTTTCGCTTGATGGAGCAGGTTTGCACGGCTTTGGACCCGGATTAGACAATATAATTTCAGTAATGGCATCAAATAGTACCGGCGGAAGTTCGGGCAACTTCGGAACAAATCGAGTGATGATTGCTGCTCCGGGTGTTAGTATCTTGAGTACATACCCTATGCATCAAACAGCACAGGGCGGCTACCGTACAATGACCGGTTCATCTATGGCCGCACCGGTAGTGTCGGGTGTTGCCGCATTAATGATGTCGGCTCGAATCGAAAATGACCTGCCGCAATTAAGCCCTCAGCAAATCATTAGAATTTTAATGGAAACTGCACGACAGGTAACCACAGCTGCAAATAGAAACCGTGCCGGAGGAATCGTAGATGCTTATGACGCAGTAAGAATGGCTCTGACTTTTTGTACGGAATGTGAAAACGTCGGTTGTGCAAAATGTCCATGCGAAATCTGCAACAAAATAGACTGCACAGATATCCACGTTACAGGCATAACGCTTCCACCCACTCTAAATGTAACTGTTGGCAGCACCCTGCAGCCTTCTGCAACTGTCTTACCGGCCGATGCTACAAACAGAACTATATCGTGGAGTATCAACAATCCGGCCTTAGCAACTATTGACAGCATAACGGGCTTAATTACAGGGCTTGCTACAGGTTCTACAGGAATTACTGCCCGCACCAACGACGGAAACCACGTGGCTACGAGCACATTAATCGTTGGCACTTCTAATATTGCCGATTTCGAAGAAATCGGCACGTTAAGGATCTATCCGAACCCGGTAACCGATGGCAGATTATTTGTGGAAGTTACGGCTCAACTCGAAGGTGAAACGATCAGAATTCACGACCTTTCCGGAAGGTTGGTGTTGAGGCAGGTTGCGGTTCGTCCTCGAACGGAAATCAACATTTCGCATTTGCAAGCCGGTGTTTACATCGTAACAATAGGAAATGTTTCGATCAGGATAGTCAAACAGTAAGCTTTACATTAATATACAAAAACGATAAAAAAACCGAATAATAATCAAAATTGAACAACATGCGAAAAATTATGTTTTTATTGGTGTTTCTGCTACTAGCAGCGGGAGCACAAGTGTTGCAGGCACAGCGCACCATTACCGGTACGGTAATTAGTGCTCAGGATCGTCTGGGTGTTCCCGGGGCAACAGTTGTCGTAAGAGGCACAGCTATGGGTACGGCAACGGACGTTAATGGGCGGTACACACTGAATGTGCCGGATGATGCAACACACTTAGTATTTTCTTTCATGGGTATGACTCCCCAAGAAGTTGAAATTGGAGGACGAACTACGATTGATGTAACCTTGCAAGACGATGCTACGACTCTTGAAGAATTCATTGTAACCGCTTACGGTGTTGTTCGAAGAGGAACCTTTACGGGTTCTGCAACAACGGTAAGTTCAGAACAATTAGCCAGTCGTTCCGTAACAAACGTTGCGAATGCGCTGCAAGGCAATGTTGCCGGTGTTCGAATGACTTCCGGTTCCGGACAGCCGGGCGAAGGAGGGGACATCCGTATCCGCGGTTTCGGATCGATTAATGCATCTAGCGAGCCGTTGATTATTTTGGACGGAGCTCCTGTTACCTCCAGCACTTTTGCAGGTTTGAATTCCGACGATATTGCCTCAATGACTGTTTTAAAAGATGCTGCTGCGACAGCTCTTTTTGGTTCGCGTGCCGCTAATGGTGTAATCATGATTACCACAAAAACCGGACGCCACGACCGCTCGGGTTTCAATGTGCAATTTACGACCGGTATAGTTACACGAGGAATTCGTGAATACGAAATGTTAGGTCCTGAACAATCCTACGAAATGTGGTGGTTGGCCCGACGCAACGAACAAATCGGCCAAGGACCCGGAGTCGGCAACATTGCTCATATCCCAACCTTCAACCAAATTGCAAGTAATGATTTTTTAACCGCTGCCGGTGTTCGCTACAACATTACCAATGTTCCGGATCACTTAATCGTCTTACCCGATGGCAGGTTTAACCCAAATGCACAAATAAATCCATTTGTTGCCAGTGATTTGGACTGGTTCGACCCTGTTATGCGCACGGGAAGCCGTCACACACTAAACGTGTCTAAGAGTATGTCAAACGAAAATTCAGACATGCGTGCCTCTGTTTCATACCTTACCGAACAGGGATACATCCGCAATTCTTCGTTTAACCGTTTGTCTGCTCGTTTGAACGTGAATCACAGAGTGAACCGCTGGATTAGAACAGGGTTGAACGTTAGTGCTATGAGCTCTTTTCAGGAGTCAATCTTCACCACAAACTTGAATAATGAGAATATATTTGCTTCAGCAAGATCTATGGGACGAGTTTTTCCGGTACATGCTCACGATTTGAGCCGTCCTTGGGGAACTTGTACGTTTATCAGAGATGCAAACGGCAACAAACTTTTCGACCTTGGAATGCTTCCCGCAACCGGTCATCATATTGTTGCGCAATCCATCGGACCCGATGGAACACCGCTTGTTCGTTGGCCGCAAAATAACAACAACTCTATAGCCCAGCATTTTTTGGATCAAAGACATACCACAAGAAATGAATATGGAGGAAGAGCTTTTGTAGAATTTTCGTTTTTAGAAAACTTTACATTTACGACCAACTTGATGCACGACAGACGTCTTTTCAGCACGGAAAATATGAACAACCAATTTGTTGGGTCAGCTTCAGGAAACAACGGTCGTGCTTCAACAACACAAACAGCGAGAATCACCACTACAGTCAACAATCTTTTGAACTGGAACAGAACATTCGGCAGACATGCTTTCACTGCTCTTGTCGGACATGAAGCACACATACGTGATTTTGATTGGCTGTATGTTCAAAAACTCAATGCAATTATACCGGGTAATCCTCTAATGACAAACTACACAGAGATGCTTGAAATTTCAGGTCATAGAGAAGAATATCGCTTAGAGTCGTATCTCTCCAACGTTACTTATTCGTGGGACGAAAGATTTTTTGGTTCTGCTTCATGGCGTACGGACGGCTCGTCGAAGTTTCATAGAAACAGTCGTTGGGGACAATTTTGGTCGGTTGGTGCCGGTTGGCGTTTGGATAGAGAAGATTTTATCAGACGAACCGGAATTTTTCCTTATTTGAAACTTCGCGCATCGTTCGGACAAATCGGCAACGATGCCGGAATCAGCGACTACGCATGGCATGCACGTTATCGTATTGGCGATAGATTTACCAACTACAACGAGCCCGGAACACGTCAGTGGGAATTAGGCGCCCCGGATCTTGTTTGGGAGTCTAGCGACAACCTCGACATTGCTATTGAATTTGGAACAAGATGGGGCGTTAGAGGACAGATTGAATTCTTCAACCGCCAATCTTCAAACCTGCTTTTCGACGTTCCAATGGTTGCATCTTCAGGAATTCCTAACGCCGTTCAACTCATGAATATCGGAACGATGTTCAACCGTGGATGGGAATTTGAGTTGGCATACGATTTCCGTGCAAGAAACGGATTCAGCTGGACGCCGAGTATGGTATTGACCACGTTTACAAACAGAATCACCAAACTTCCGGAAGAAATGAGGGAAGAAGGAATTAGAGTGGGCAACATGTTGATGATGGAAGGCCGCAGCATTTACGATTTCCATCTGCGTGAATTCCGCGGCGTTGATCCACGTGACGGACGTGCATTATACACCTGGGACGGACGCCCAACCGCAACTCTCCGCAATATCGACGGCGAATACTTGACCGTAGATCATAATTTTGCTGAACGTCGTTATGTAGGCAGTGCTATTCCGGATTTGATCGGAGGCTTAACCAATACATTCAGATGGAGAGGCTTCGACTTATCTATCCTAACCACTTTCCAAATCGGCGGCTATGTTGTTGATAATATCTACATGACTATGATGTCCTTGGGGCATCTCGGCAGACCTTCTTCTTTCCATCCGGATATCCTCAACTCGTGGAGAGAACCCGGTCAGGTTACCGATATCCCCCGTCTTGATATGGGTACTATGGTTTCCGGACAAAGTGAAGCAACATCATCTCGTCATTTAACTAATGCAAGCTTTCTTCAGCTTCGCTCGATCAATTTCGGATACGCTCTGCCTCAAGAGTTTGTTCAAAGAATGGGCTTGTCAAGAGCAAGAGCATTTGTTGTAGCAGAAAACTTATTTTTACTAACGCATCGTCAAGGTATGAATCCAACGCAGCGATTCTCCGGAGTTACAAGTGCGGCAGACGGTTTCATTCCTTCGCGCTTCTTTATGGTCGGCGTTAATGTTCACTTCTAAAAACCTGTATAATTATGAAAACACTAAAAAATATGATGAAAAAAATCGCTTTAATTTTAAGCGTTTCTGCCCTTTCGCTGACCTTCAACAGTTGCGGAAGTGATTTCTTGGAGACAATACCATCAAGAGATATCTCAGAGGCAGAAGTAATGAGCACTTTTGAAGGTGCGATGATGGCTGTCAACGGCCTCCACCGTTTGATGTATGCCTTTGTAGATGCAAACACAAACACAGCTCGAGCCACGACCACAACCAGTACGGGTTACGGACAAGGCGTCAGTTCTTTATGGCTGGCTATGGATCACATGGGCGACGACTTCGTTTACTTTGTAGCACCCGCAAGTTGGTTCGTTATGTACAACTGGGTAACCCAAACCCGGCAAGAAAGCTCTTCGTGGCACTTTTTCTGGTCTTGGTGCTACCAGATTATCAACAATGCCAATGGGATTATCAACCGAATCAATGAATTTGAAGCCAGCGACAACGACAGAAACTATATTTTAGGTCAAGCTCTTGCCTATCGCGCCTTTGGACATTTTTGGGCGGTTCAGCTTTGGGGCGGTCGTTATGTTAGAGGCGCTGCCAACGATCAATTAGGTGTACCTCTTCTCACCGAGCAGATTACCGAGCCGAGACCGAGAGCAACAGTAGCTGCAGTTTATGCACAAATCAACGAAGATTTGACGAGAGCTATCGAATTATTAACCGACAATCCAAGTGCAATCAACCGCAGAAACAGATCGCATATCAATGCTAATGTTGCCCATGGTTTGATGGCCCGCGTAGCCTTGGTTCAACAAAACTGGGACGCTGCTGCAAGTCACGCAAGAGCAGCCCGCCAAGGAGTTCCATTGGCAACAGCTAGCGACCTGCTGGGAGGATTCCATACGGTAAACGCTCCCGAAGTGATTTGGGGCATGAGATTCGATAATTCTCAAGGAAGCACCAGTATCAACTTTGCATTGTTTATCACATTAAACAGCATGGGATCTCCAAGTATTGTTCGTACCGAACCAAGATTGGTCAACAGAGAATTCTACGACTGGATGGCTCCAAACGATATCCGCCGCGACTGGTGGATAACCGACAGCCTCGACCCTCGCTATGCTCAATTATTAGCCGGCGGATGGGCATCCATGCGTCCTTGGGCAAATCAAAAATTCAGAGTGAACGGCACTTGGATTCCTGAGGGTTCCGGCAACCAGATTGATAGACTTATGATGCGCGGCTCGGAAATGCTTCTTATCGAAGCTGAAGCCGAAGCTCGTGCAGGAAATATAGCCGAAGCCCAAGCAGCTCTAACAACCTTAATGGGTGTCCGCGTTCCCGGATTTACCACAACAAACACGGGACAAGCCTTAATTAATGAAATCATGCAGAATCGCCGCATCGAACTTTGGGGTGAAGGACACCGTTGGTTAGACCTCAAACGCCTCGGAGAAGGTATGCGCCGCACACCTGAACAAGGACATCTTGAAGCGCTGACAGGCAATACATTTAATGTGCTTGTTCCGGCCAGCGACCCAAGATGGAATATACAACTCCCGCAAAGAGAAGTAGAGGTCAGCCGAGGAGCTATTGTTCAAAATCCTTTATAGCATAATTCACATAAATATTAATCAAAAACACATAATAAGCTATGAAAAATATCTCAATTATAGCGATCATTTTATCGCTCTTTTCGCTGACTTTTGTTTCGTGCCAAGAAAACGACACCCTTGTCGTTACCGACTTGGCATTTGGACGAGCAGAAATCCCTGTAGCTCTCGGATGGACTATGGGACTGCGCAACGATCTCAATGTAACACCTTTTTTTGCTACGCACCAAATGATAACTTGGAGTAGTGGTGACCCTGATCTTGCAACCGTAAACGATTATGGACTGGTAACTGCAAATCCTGATGTTGAAGGTAGGGTAACTATCACGGCCAGAATCGAACACAGCGGCCATGAAGCTCAAACTGTGGTAAATGTTTTTAGAATGACGCCTCCTACGGTTGAAACTATAGTAGACTACGAGGGTTACCCATTTGTAGATGCTGTAGCGAACTTCCTTGATGCGGAAGGAATCTTCGCGATTACAAAAATGTCGCCAAGATTGCAGGCATTGGTTGATGCATACACAGCTGTTGTTCCCGAGTTGCTTGATATTCTAATAGCAATGCCTTATGGTCCTCCTTTTATAAGCGCTACCAGTAGTGCTAGGAGAACGTTTGCAGTACTTTTCAACTACGAATACGTAACCACTTACAGAGTATGGCCATTTGGTCCTGTAGGTTTGGATGATGCACCTCTTGTTAGAGAGGAAAGAGACAGTATTGCTCCGGATGGTACCGTAATACATAATCCGAATAGCGATATTTTATTTCAACTGAGAAGATTTGATCGTACCAGTTCGAGTATTGTACACAGCTCATCCCCTCGAGCTTTTGCCCTAAATGCAGGTTTGGCACCTCGTCCGGGTTTACTTGACGCTGTTCATGCGTTATTTACTCCGCTTCCCGAGGGCGCCGAACTACCTTCGTGGACTGGTGGTACCGGAACGCTAACAAATTTCCCTGCTCCTGATGAGGGTGAAACTCAAAATTTTATAGGTTTCATGAATTCGCCGTACGGCCACCGCATCTTCCAAGATGGTGAAAGCTTTTGGTTCAGAAGTAAAAGGGATCCAAACGACTGGTTTTTTGCAGAACTTCAACCGTAAGCAAACTTAATTTCAAATGTTAAAAAACACGATATCATGAAAAAAATTTCAATCCCCGCAACGCTCATTGTTGTTGCGATTATAATGATGGCAGTCTTTTCAAGTTGCAAGGAGGAGCCTGATTTCTCCTACACTCCTCTGCCCGTGTCGGGTGCTGTGATACATAGCACACATGACACTATAGCTATCGGCGATGTGCTGGCTCTGAGAGGAAACACCGTACCGATGAATGCTACAAACCAAGCTGTAACTTGGTTCAGCAGTGAATCCGGCATTGCCTCTGTTAACAACGAAGGTGTTGTAACCGGCGTAGCTCTTGGTACGGCAACAATTACAATGACAACTGCACAAGGTGGTTATACAGATACTAGTTTGGTAACGGTTATACCCGTTCCTATTCCGGTAACAGGCGTAACGTTAGACAGAGATTCTGTGGAAATAGTCAGTGGTCAAACCCAAACTTTGGTTAGAAGCATTATTCCGGAGAATGCCACAGTTCAAGGTGTAACTTGGAGAAGTAGCGACACCGCTATTGCAGTCGTAAACAATGCAGGACTTGTAACTGCAAGAGCTGTCGGCGTAGCAACCATCACGGTTAGAACTAACAATGGTGGCCTTGAAGCTGAAACTGTAGTAACCGTTACCCCAATTTTGGTAACAGGTGTTTCGCTGAGCGGGCTTTCTACGGTGTGGGATTCTACCGATATCGGCGAAACCGCACAACTTACCGCAACTGTTGCCCCAACCAACGCTACAAATAGAGATGTGGTTTGGAGTAGCAGCGATCGAAGCGTTGCAACCGTGAGTCAAACCGGACTGGTAACCGCAGTAGGTCAAGGTAGAGCAATGATAATGGTTGTAACCGTGTGTGGTCGATTTTCTGCCATACGTGAAGTATCTGTTGGAGAAGAAGAAGAAGCGTGCATACCAACCGTCGGACCACCTACGGCTGCAAATATTGTAACATTCTGTCCGGATCCGGATGCAGAATCTTTAACGGCGTTCCTAAATGCTGGTACCCCAACAGTTTACTACATCACCCAAATGTCGTCGAGATTGCAGGCGTGGGTTGATGCATATAGAACTGCTGTTGCAACAATGCCTCCGGTAGTAAATACAACTTTTTCCGGGTTTGATACAATTTCTATTTCGTTACCGTTTTCCGCTCTACCTATCGTTGGCGGTCTTATCTCTGCAAGAGCTTTGTCTGTAAACATTCATTATACATCCACCCCGAACGTATGGCCTTTTGCCTCAACCAACGTTACGGCGACTCTGACTGCAATGACAGGTACAGGAAATAACCCCAATAGTGATGTTACGTTCCCGTCGCTCTCAAGACGTGACCGTACTGGTGCATCTACTTCTGCTGTTCCACCTCGACCAGCGACGCCTCACAGCACGTCACCTCCGACTACTGCAGGTGGAAATGGTTTCGATCAAACGGCTGGTAGCGATGCATTTAATGCTATCTTGGGAATATTCTCACCTACAGGCTTTGCCAACACTGCAGCTCGCGACACACCGCTTCCTGACGGCAACCTGATTGGTTTGTTAAGTTCGCCGACAGGCTGGACGATCATTCAAGAGAACGCAACCACATTCTGGTTCCGCAGCAAAGCCGACCCAACAGATTGGTTTGTGGTGGTGCGACAACCGTAATTTTTTAATGAACACAATCGTAGGGGCAGGTTTCAAACCTGCCCCTACAAAATGCTGCAAAAGGAAAATGAAACACAATTTCTACACCATGTTGCTAATAACAGCAATCATGGTCGCATACGGTTTTTCGGCACAAGCAAATAGTCAACAATTTGCATTAGACCGCATACTTGTTGTAACAGAAGCCGGCACTTCGACTTCGCTCAGTGACCTAACCGCTGGCGCGGACGTCTCGTCCGTGCCAAATATTTTTTCAAAAATAGAGTTGCTAAACCCAACCAAAACCATCACCGATGCAAAGGATATTTTTTTGGTTTACTTGAAAAATTCAGGCATAGAAGAAGTAAGGAAAGCGATAGAGATTTTAAGCACAAATCCTACCGTCATTTCTGCAAGCCGAGATTATGCCCTTTTCCCGAGTTATTCTTTTTCAAATGATTTTGCGCTTGGCACGGACGTGGACGTCCGCGCCAGCGGTAATGGCATCATCCCAAACGATTCGTTGTTTCCATACCAATGGGCACTGCAAGCCATAAACGCCCCGCAAGCATGGACAATCACAACAGGTAGCAGAGATGTAGTAGTTGGCATCATGGACTCAGGGTTAGATCTTGACCATCCTGATTTGAAAGACAATCTTTGGATCAATCCAAATCCGAACCAAACCATCGGCGATCACACGTTTGTGGGCGATTACCACGGCTATAATTTCGTTACTATGACGGCAACACCTCCGGCAGGTGGTGCACATGGCACACATGTGGCCGGTATTGTTGGAGCAGTAGGGAATAACGGAATAGGTGTTGCCGGTATAAACTGGGAAGTAAGTTTGGCGATGCTGTCTATTCAGTCCAATATTTCAGCGGCTATCAGAGCATTGGAATACGCCAATTTTCACAACATCCGAATCGTAAACAACAGCTGGGGGCATTATACCTATCCGCCATCTCTGCCTCTCTACGAGGCAATCCGTGCATACAACGGATTGTTTGTGGTTAGTGCCGGAAATTCCCGACAAGGAAATATGGACAGCGACACTATTGAAATGCACTATCCCACAGGATTTGGTGTTGACAATATCCATGGTCCCGGACTTACAAATATCATTTCGGTAACCTCGTCAAGAATAAACGATGAGCCTTCAAACGTCAATTGGGGAACAAAGAGTGTGCATATTGCAGCTCCGGGCAGTAGAATTTTAAGCACATACCCCATGAACCACGCAACCAATCCCCGCTATCATACAATCGGTGGAACCTCCATGGCAGCACCCTATGTGGCAGGTGTTGCCGCACTGATCATGTCGGTAAGACCTGACTTAACCCCTAAGCAAAAAAGAGACATCATTGTATCAACAGCACGTAGAGTACCTGCGTTTGAAGACCGATGTGTTGCCGGGGGAATTTTGGATGCATATGCTGCAGTCAGGGCAGCTTTGACCTGGGGTATGGATTGAAAAACAATTAAAAAACATGAAACAATCATTAACAATTCTAATAACCACTAACTATTGACCATTAACAACTACCAATCACCGTGAAAAATCCCCTTATTTTAGCAGTCGCGATGGTCTTATTGTTCGCATCCCAGCAAGCATTCGCCCAAACCGAAGCAAAGCCTAAGCAACTCCCTGCAAGATTCGATTTGAGGGTAGAAGGAAGGCCTGAAGGCGGTTGGACAAGACCTGCTCGAAGTCAAGGTCCTTTCAACAATTGCTGGGCACATGCGGCGATGGCTTCGGTAGAGTCTAGTATTTGGATGACTACCGGTAAAGATTTAAGCCTTTCGCCATGGCACATGACCTTTGTTTCGCACAGAGGTTATCAGGCACCAAACATGTCATATCCCGGATTTCATTCAATCAGCGGGGTACGTCCGTTGTGTCCTATCAATCCGGGAGGAACTTCTAGAAAGTCCATTGCCACCCTATCTCTCGTTGGTGCAGTACTTGAGGAGCATTCTCCATTCAACCCGCCGGGCTATGATCGGATGACTCCCGATGAGACCATGTGGCCTACAACGCAAGAACCGATACAAGCGATTGTAACCCATGCCTACATATTAGGTAGAATTGGCGTAAACCCAAACGTAACAAGAGATTTGATTAAAGAACTTATCATGACCTATGGTGCCTTGAGCGTATCCTACTTTCACAGTGTTTCTCAGCCCCGAAATCCGGACGGCAGCCATCAATGGAATCGGGAAACAGCGGCCTATCACTTTACCGGCAATCGAGCCAGTAACCACACCGGCAATCTCGTGGGTTGGGACGATAATTTTTCAAGAAAAAACTTCGCCTCTCAGCCGGACGAAGACGGTGCTTGGATTGTGCGCAATAGTCATGGATCCACTTGGGGCGACGGCACAGGCCATTATTATGTATCTTGGGCAACACCTTGGGGCACTACAGGGCCTGTTGTTTACAGAGCCACAATAGATCTTCCCGATAAGATATACCATCACGATCAACTTGGAAGACTTGCCCATGAAGGTGCGGATTTTACAAATGGATTTGCAGGAGCAACCTATATGGCAAATATCTTTACGGCTGCAGGCGACCACATCATAACTGCTATTGCTTATTTTACGGATTCGTGGGATGCTCCGTACGAAATAATTATAAAAACAGCTGTTGGAGCAGACCCAAGCATCGGCACAAGAGCATGGACACAGCCACAGACCGGCACGCTTAGGTTTCCGGGCTATCACACCATTACCTTAGATAATCCCGTAAAAGTTGCCGCAGGCGAAAGGTTTGCAGTAATCGTAAAAAACACAGAGCCTAACCGTGTCGGCAACAATAAAATTCCCGTTTCATTTGCAACACAAGGAACAAACACTCGAAGGATTACTGCAGAACCAGGACATGGCTTTGTTTCGGTAAATGGCACTACTTGGGGGGATATCGCCATTGTTGGAGCGCCTGATCCCGATAGCAATACGGGGTTGCGTAACATTGCTTTGAGAGCCATAGCAGTGAAAAAGTAAGGGCAACCCTTGCAGTTGCCCAACAAATGGACAAGTAGCTAAATTAACAAACAACCATTAACCACTAACTAAATGAAAATAGTTTTGAAAATAACAACACTTTCCGTGGTATTGTTAATTATTAGCACATCTCACGCCCTTACCCACGAAGACAACCAGGACTATGCAAGACGACCACTAGTAACCGTTGACTCAACGTTTCAGTTATCAAGCTTTATATTACCGGATTTTCGGAGAAGGGCGTTGACAATTGATGGTAGCCTATCAAATAATTTACGTTCGGAGCGTGGAAGGCACAAGTTGTTGAATTCAGCGTATGCCTCTTATAGCGTAAGTGATTTTACGAATATTTTTTTGCTTAACCCTCGTGTCATGTTTTCTGATATCCATTATACACGAAATCGTCAAAGGGAAACATATATTTCATCAAGCATTGTGCTTGACGCCTTTCGCTCTAATTCAGAATCGTCAACAGCAACTCTGCCGAATGAGGCTCGCAATAGTTTTTGGTTTTCACCGGACTTCCGTTTTTCGCAATCTAATCGTCACTATTTAAACGAAAGTTTGTTTGTCGGCTACACTCCATCTATTTGGTATAGGAATATTCTTCGTAGAAACTCAAGAAAGCAAGAAAATGGGAAATTTAGAGATAAGCGATTTTCACAAGATTTAATTTCTGGGGTCACTTTTGAGATCGGTTTAGGTCGCATAGAGCCTGTTGGTGATGCTAGTCATGCTATTCAAATTTTCGATGCGTTAGCACGCAGGAATATAACATCAGCAACTAAATCACCTGAAGATATTATTCGTTTTGCTGAATTTATTGCCAAATTGAAAAACAAACGTTTTTTGGATGCTCGACATCGAAAGATTTATGAATTAGAAGCGTTGGATTCGTTTTTGTTTGCGAATGGATTTCGAGACACATTGAGTGCCTCGTATTTTGCGACTTTGGAAGATTTCTGGGTACACGGAAGACCGTTTAGAAGTAGCGGTACACGTTGGTCGTTTTACATAACTCCTTCATATGCCTTTTCATCAAACACAGTCGATACAAGAGACTCGTTGCGTGAAGAGCCGTTTAGAATACACCACAGAAACAACAGCAATGCTTTATACACAGCAATAGGAATACAACTTGCCCGTGAAAGACCTATCAATCTATTTTGGCAGAACAGCATTTCCTCCTCATTAGAATTTCAGCATCGAAATATTAGAGGGATGTGGCACACTCTTTATAACACAAATAACCCAAGTGAAAGACTCGTAGAATATTCTTCAAATTCACGACTTATGTATGAATTGCATCAGCAAATTTCTTACTATCCAACTTCACGAACATCTTTCTTTGTTCGTTATGGTTTGCGTTACGACTTTTTACCACCAATCAGAAGAGAATTTAGGGGCTACAACAATCATTTTGTTAGTGTAAATATAGGAAGTGGAGCATCTTATTTTTTCTCGCCTCAACTTCAATTGAATTTTGAGACCTCTTTACGTTATCATTTTGAACAATATCATGACTTTAATACTGCAGGTGATTTTTTCATGGTATTCAGAGAGCGAAATTCAAACTTTGAGTTTCATTTCAACCTGTCGTTAAGATACACATTTTTCTAACCCATAAATACCCGATAATTATGCAATTTAACAAAACTTTATTCCGTACATTGATTTGTGTTTTTTTTGTAAACATTTTCTCGTACTCTAGTGCTAACATTCTACACAACACCATAACAGGAGCAGTAACGGCTTGTCCAAGAACAACCGAAGCGTATACTGTTTGGTTTTACACTTCTTCGAACGACACTATTATCCGTTCGTTTATATGGACAGTTACAAACGGGGTGTTCTCTAATGGTTTAACACGACTTGTAACCCCACATAGTACTTATAGGGTGGATGTAACATGGAATAATGTTATGGCAGATAGTAGTCTTCCAACAACTTCAATGCCGAGAGGAAGAATCGCCGTGAGAGATTCTTTTTCTCGTCGGGATATAGCACATTTGGATGTTGCTATTTTGTCTGTAAGAGGTTGGAGAACAAGTGTAACAGCTACTGGAGGATCTGCAAATGCAGATATTGTTTTTCCCTACGGCTTAGCCAATAGCATTGTGGTTGCCTCGACAAGGTATTATCCACACACCGCAAATTTACCTCTAGAACGTAGAAGGGTATTACGAGCACAATGGACTTTGCCAGCCAATGTTTCCTCTCCATCACAAACTATTCCATCTCGTCCTTTTGATGCAGAGTATTCTATACATATTGCACCAACAGATGCGTGTACAGAAATCAATGGTAGACTTTGGGTGAGGGCTATAAACTGGATTTGTCCACAGGTTGATACTGGCTATTTTGGTGCTTTTAGAAATATAGCTATTCGAAGAATAGCCCTTCCCCCCTCTCTTGACGCCTCTGAAACTATTGTTACATGGCGTACTGAAACTCCAATCAATTTTACTGCCCACACTCCGGTTTCTGCTGATCGTTACGAATGGGTTGTTGATCATAACTTCACAACTCCAGGAACGTTTACTACCTACATTCCAAACATCACACTTACTCATAGAGGTTTTCAGAATGGCTCCGTGAGAGTCAGAGCGTTATATTGCGGAGATAGAGAATCGGAATGGGTTCCGATAACCGTAACTGTCGACCCTGCTACAATACCCATTATCTCCGGTCCCACACAAATCTTTGGTAACGTTGAAGAAGTATTCCAAATTCGGAATTTACCATCCATCTCGAACACACGAATAACCTGGAGCAGTAACGAAAACATTCAAATCATAGGTCCGATAAACCAGCCAACCGTCAGAGTAAGAAGAGCTTCGCCTGCTATCTTATGCAGTTCGGGATGGCTTACAGCCATAATCGAAATGCCCGGATATCCGCCCGTTACATTATACAAAAGCTTTACTGTCGCCCCCACTCTTTTTAGTTTCGGTAGGCTCTGTGGCAACGCCACAGTAGAGTTCGATGTCGTAGGAATACCTTCCCACTTCTGCCCAAATCATACATTGATAGAGTGGGAAAGTAGTAACAACATTACAATTTTACCGCCCTTATCAACACAATCTCACACAAGTAGAAATGTAAGAAGAACCTCATCAACTGAAAACCAAGGTCCGGGATGGGTTAGAGCCACGATTAATATACTTGGTGAGCTACGGACTACAGTTACCAAAAACATTGCAGATTGTGCTCCGCCACCACCATCACTACGACCGCTCACTCTTTCCGGTCCTACCGCCCTTATTGGCTTCACTGAAGCAGAGTACGAAATCCGTGGTATACCATACAGCCCAAACACTCGAATATATTGGAGCAGTAGCCCAAACATTCGGATTGTGGGTCCGATAAAGAGAAAGCAAGCTACCACCATCAGAGTAAGAAGTTTTTCGCCAACCCACGAACAAGAACCCGGATGGGTTAGTGCTACTGTTCAGGTACCCGGATATTTGCCAAGTGTGACAACTATAAATGTCAATGTTTCTCCGACTGTTATTTCCGGTCCCTTCCGGCTTTGTGGGCACGCCGTTGGAGAGTTCGAAGTTATGGGGATACCGCCTAACTTGAATGCACAAATAAGCTGGACAAATAGTCCAAACATCCAATTTGTGCCCCTGCAAAATAAAAAATTTCCTACCATCAGAGCAAGAAGGCTTTCACCAGCCAACGATCAAGGTGCGGGATCGATTACAGCCATTGTTGAGATACCCGGGATGCAGCCCTTCGTGCTAGTCCGAAATATTGAAGCTTGTCCACCGCCTGTCCTCAGTATCTCCGGTCCAACTCAACTCTGTGGAAGCATCATTGGGAAGTACGAGATTACGGGGCTTTCATCCGGCTCGAATGCACAAATAAGCTGGACAGGCAGCAACAACATTCTGATTTTAGATTCTGAAGAACAAACCGCTACAAACAGGGCTATGAGAGTTTCTCCAACTCTCCCGCAAGAATCCGGATGGATTACAGCTACAGTTGAAATTCCCGAATTTCTGCCCATTGTGGTAACGAGAAATATTCAAGCTTGTCCATTGCCTTCTATTTCCGGTCCTGTCCGGCTCTGTGGCAGCTCTTTTGGAGAGTTCGAGATTATGGGGATACCCTTCGGTTCGAACGCACAAGTGCACTGGACTACTAGCCCCAATATCCAAATAGTGCTCATAAAAAGCGTCAACTATCACAGAATCAGAACAAGAAGAGCTTCACCTGTTTTCCCGCAAGAATCCGGATGGGTTAAAGCGATTGTTCAAATACCCGGGTTGCCAGACATTGTGCTAATCCAAGATATTGAAAATTGTCCACCACCACCGGAGATCATTCCTACCCTTAATATTTCCGGACCAACCCTGCTCTGTGGCAGTATTATAGGAGATTACCAACTCCTGATGCATCCATATGTTCCAAATACGCAAGTACGCTGGAGCAGTAGTTGGGGCATTCAAATACTGAATCCTCAGGAACAAGCTCTTACCAATAGAGCAAGAAGAACCTCGCCAACTCACGACCAAGGTGCCGGATGGATTGCAGCAACTGTTGATGTTCCAGGAATGGATATCCAAACGATATTCCTAAACATTGTGGCTTGTCCTCCGCCACCCACTCTTAGTATTTCCGGACCTACCCAGCTCTGTGGACACACCATAGGAGAGTTTGAAGTTATGGGGATATCACCCAATTTGACACAAGTAAGTTGGACAAGTAGTGCTAATATCCGTCCGGCTTTTCCAGAGAAAAAAAATCCCCGTATACTTAGAGCAATAAGAACCTCACCAACTCACGACCAAGGTGCCGGATGGGTCAGGGCCACTGTTGAAATACCCGGATTTCAACCCATTGTGGTAACGAGAAACATCGTGGCTTGTCCACCACCACCGCCTGTCCTTAGTATCTCCGGTCCTACCCAGCTTTGCGGCAATGTCGTAGGAGAGTTCGAAGTTATGGGGATACCATTTGGTTCAAATGCACGAATACGTTGGACTAGTAGCTCCTGCATCGTTCCCCTTCGCCTTACAAAGAAACAAGCCGCTATGAAAAAACAAGCTACTATAATGAGGGCAATGAGATTTCCTATACGTTTCCCACAAACTGAGGGATGGATTAGAGCTACAGTTGAAATACCCGGACTTCATCAGCCCATTGTGGTAACAAAAAACATCGCAGCTTGTGCACCGCAACAGCCACTGGTTACACCCTTATGGCGGTTCGACATTCCCGAATTTTCTATGCTTTTTGACAACGTAATCGTGTTTCCGAATCCGGCAGACAATACCCTGGTCATTGACCTAACTCAGCAAACAGAAGCTGATCTTTTGGATGTCCAAACTACTTCGGATGTAATCTACGACATTCGTTTATTCAATGCTCAAGGTTTTATCGTTCGCAGGCAGCAAGCCAGAACAGGCAGAGTTGAATTCGATGTGTCTAATCTGCCTGAAGGCACGTATTATCTGCACATTGATCGAAACAACGAAATCGAAAAAATACAAATTATTGTTAGACGACAATAAAGATTCGAGGTTTGTTATTAAATACCTCGAACTCTGTACCTCGCCACCTCGAACCATAAAAATTTAAATCACAAAAAAACATAACATCATGAGAAAAACATTCATTTATCTGGCACTCGTTGCCCTTTTCGTCACAACTTCCTGCGGACGCGCACCTCTGACGGACATCGTTCCCGACGCCATCTACATCAACGGAGTTGTAATTACTGTAAACCCGGACCAACCTCGTGCCCAGGCTTTTGCTGTGGCAGGCGACCGCTTTATAGCAGTTGGAAACAACCGCCAAATTCGCCGTTTGGCCGGACCAAACACAGAAATTGTTGACTTGAGAGGCATGACCGTTACACCCGGATTCAACGACACACACGTGCATATTTTGACCGAATTTCCGAGAGAGACACCATATTGGGTTCCATGGCTTGGTCCGGAAGAAGTTAGAACAATGGACGAACTTATCGCTGTAATGAGAGAGAGAGCCGAAGGAATCCCTCCCGGAGGTTTGGTAAGCGGACAGCGTTATCAAGATTGCTGGTTGGGAGGTCATCCTACACGATGGGATTTAGATAAAGTATCAACTGTGCATCCTGTTACGGTTAGACATTCATCAGGACACGTCAGCGTTGTTAATTCATACATTTTGGAGCGTTCGGGCATCACAAAAGATACCTACGATCCACGTGGACAGTTTGACCGCGACGAGTGCGGCACACCAAATGGTATCGTTCGTGCCGGTGGAATGGGCAGATTGACGATGCCCCGCGTCCCAACTCCTTCGGAAGAAGTTATACGGGCTGCATATATCCACCGCTTCCGCGAATATGCAAGAAAAGGAATCACAAGCGTTGGAGTTGCCAATCCTCCACGATTCCACTATTTCGAAACACTGCGCGATTCAGGACTCATTGTCCGCTTGGCGATTAAACCCGCATTAGCCATTTTCCCCGATGTTTTGGACCGAGGTATGAGGTTTGGTGACGGCGATGAGCATATACGTGTATCGGCAGTCAAAATGTTTCACGGCAACTCGTTCAGCGGCAACACGGCTTGGGTTTCGGAAGCACATGTCGGACGCCCCTATTGGTTCGGTATTCCACCAACGCGTAGTCAGGAAGACCTCGACAGCATCATTCAAATGATACACGATGCAGGCTTCCAAGTTGCTGTCCACTCCAACGGCGATCGCGAAATTGATATGACAATCACGGCCATCGAGCGTGCACAAGCCAACAATCCGCGCCCCGATGCACGCCACCGCATCGAGCATGCAAGCGTTATGACTATGCCGTTGCTCGAACGTGCCAGAGATGCCCGCATCATTCTGATTTTCCATTCATACATCTACGAGCATGGCGAAAAACTATTGGGCTATGTCGACCGTATGGAACTGGTTCATCCGTTCCGAACAGCCATTGATATGGGAGTTTTGGTAGCCAGCCACTCCGATGCACCAATCGCTCCGCCAATTCCAATGACCCGTATTCATAGCATGGTTAACCGAAAAAGCCATTTGGGTAGATTGATGGGCGGAAGCCAGAGAGTTACAGTTGAAGAAGCCATCAGAGTTTGGACTCTCGATGGCGCATTTACCACATTTGAAGAAGATATAAAAGGCTCTATCACGCCCGGGAAATTAGCTGATTTTGTAATACTCCGCCAAGATCCTCGTAGAGTCCCTGTTGATCAAATTAAGGACGTTGAAGTTTATGCCACTTACGTGGGAGGAAACAATGTTTGGCAGGCACAATAATAGTGTTTAACAACTTGATAGGGGTCGAAGATTTTCGACCCCTATTTGTTTTCTATGTTTCGATTTTTTTGTATCTTTGCAGAATGAACATCGCCGCATTAGTTTCCGGAGGAGTGGATAGCTCCGTTGTCGTAAAACGCCTGAAAGACGCAGGTTTCGAGCCGACAATTTTTTATATCCGCATCGGCATGGAAGATGAACAAGGCTACATTGATTGTCCGTCGGAAGAAGATATTGAAATTACAACCTATATTGCAAAAAAATATGGTTGCAAATTTGAACTTGTTTCGCTACACGAAGAATATTGGGAAAACGTCGTAAGCTATACGATTGAAGCCGTTCGGCGAGGTCAAACACCCAATCCGGATATGATGTGCAACAAGATGATTAAATTTGGAAGTTTTGACGAAAAATACGGTTGTGAGTTCGATAAAATTGCGACCGGACATTACGCTGCAACCACTGAAATTGACGGTGAAATCTATCTGTCCACAGCAAAAGATAAAATAAAAGACCAAACCTATTTTTTGGGACAAATCAACACGATGCAAGTTCGAAAATTAATGTTTCCCATCGGCGATTTGCTCAAAAGCGAAGTTCGGAAACTGGCTTTACAAGAAAATTTGCCGAGTTCCGATCGAAAAGATAGTCAGGGCATTTGTTTCTTGGGAAAAATTGATTACAACGATTTTATTCGGCGGTATTTGGGCGAAAAAGAAGGTCTGATTGTTGATAACGAAACCGGCGAAATTCTTGGCAAACACAAGGGTTATTGGTTTCACACTATCGGACAACGCAAAGGTTTAGGATTGAGTGGCGGACCTTGGTTTTGTGTAAAAAAAGACATCGAAAACAACGTCATTTATGCCTCTCGTGGCTATAATCCTGAGTCGCAATACGGAAAAATCGTGCACTTGCAAGGTTTTGAATTTATCACAAAAGATCCTTGGGGAGATTTTTCGGACGAAAAAAATATTACATTCAAAATCCGCCACACCCCCGAATTCGCACACGGAAAATTACGTAGAAACAGCGGTATTTACACCATCGAATCCGATGAAAAAATTCAAGGCATTGCAAGCGGACAATTTGGTGTAATTTACGACGAAAACTCAAAGTTGTGCTTGGGAAGTGGTGTGATTTTGTAACTTTTTTTCATTTCGACTGCAACCATTTCGAATTTCTGCATCATATAAGCAAAGAATATGCAAAAAATAAACTGGAACGAGGTTTACCGGAAACAATCGGGAACACTGATCGGCATTGCTTACCGCTACATTAGGGAGCGTAAGCAGGCGGAGGATTTGGTGCAAGATGCTTTTGTTGCGGCTATTCAAAAAGCGGATCGATTTTCCGGAAAAGGTGCATTTGAGGCTTGGCTAAGAAAAATTGTGGTGAATGAATGTTTAATGTATCTTCGAAAATCGAAACTCAAAACGGAGGATTTCAAAGAAAATCTGCAAGCTCTCCAAAATGAGTTGCAAATGATAGACGAGGAAAATGATTGGGATTATGAGGATGATCCCGACAAAAGAAAAGTCATAGAACGTTGTAATTTTTCGAGAGAGGATTTGCTGGACATCGCAACACAATTGCCCGAACATCATCGTTTGGTTTTCAACATGCATGTGATTGATGGATTTTCTCACAAGGAAATTGCGGCACAATTGAATATCAGCGAAGGCACATCAAAATCACACTTGAATCGAGCCAGAAAAAAATTACAAGACCTTATTTACGAAAAAGCACTCGATATGCAAAAGAAAAAGAAAAAACGATTGTTGGCTGCCGTTTGGTTAGGGGCGTTGTTTGGAAAAACCAGCGTTGTTGATGCTATGCATCTCAAGGCATTTGCAGACTTCAAGTTGCTTGCACCTCCACCATCTGCGGGATTAGAGCAGGCTATTTTTTCTGCACCAACGGTGTCTGTTGGATTATCTTCGACTGCCATTGCGATTATTGCGTGTTGTATTGGCATTGCAAGCGGAATTGGCGGAACAATTGGAGTTGTCGAATGGCAAAACCACCGAGCTGAACAAGTCGGCACAAGTATTGAATATCAAATTGACGCCGTTGAAGATTTCGAAACTCTGGAAACTCCTGTCTTTGTTGATTATTCCGAAAACATCGTGCAAGCTGAAACTCCTATTTTTACACCTATTCTTGACCCCATTTTTCAACCGGAAATTGAGAAAAAAAATGACATCATTGAGGACACCATCGAAGAAGATCCGGTGGTGGTCGTCAGAAGAGTCGTTATTATTGACACCATTTATGAAGATTAGATTTTTTGCCATTATCGTGAGCCTTATGCTCGGAACAACTGTGTTTTCACAAGTTGCACGCGACACAATTTTTATTTACGACACCATTCGTATAACCGTTACACGTCCTGCTCCTCCTCCAACAATTTTTTTTGAAGAGCCTACTGCAACCATTTCAAAAGACAGCATCATTATAGATGAACAATCAAGACAATCATCTACTATGAGCAATTTCAGACAATCAGCCAATAGGCTAATCCGAAGAATCGCAGTTGGAACGATGGCAGTCGCTACAAGTGTTACGACAGCCTTTGCGGAAATACCATCGGAATCGCAACTTGATCCCCTGGAAATCGAAATCCAAACACAGGTCGACACTATCATTAGAGTCGACAGTATTTTTGAGATAGAGTCGAAAAAAAGAGCACCCATTTATCTCAGTTTTGCTTACCCTCTCGGCTTGTTTGGCACCGAATCCGAAAATTACATTTTTAATTTTGCATTTAGCTTGTTGACTGGTGCTGTTGGCGGAATTGAGGGTATTCAATGGGCAGGATTATACAATCAGGTTAGCGGACGTGTCAACGGTGTTCAATGGGCAGGTTTAATCAATCTTACACAAGAGATACAAGGCGCTCAGTGGGCAGGTATTTGCAATTTTACGCATGATGTTCGCGGTATTCAATGGGCAGGAATTATGAATCAATCCAACAATGTGAGTGGTGCACAATGGGCAGGTGTTCTAAACGTTGCCAACAATGTAGAGGGCATGCAATGGAGCGGAGTTTACGGTGTTGCCGATACACTTAAAGGTCTACAATGGTCGGGAATTGCAAGCGAAGCCAAAGTGGTACAAGGCATGCAATGGGGAGGAATTATTTCTCGTGCCGACCAAGTTCGAGGGCTTCAAATGGGGTTGATTAATTCTACAAGATCCTTGTCGGGCGTGCAAATCGGATTAGTCAACAGAGCTGATACCACTCACAGCGGTCTATCGATAGGCTTGATTAATATCAATAACAGAGATCGTTTCCGGGAAATTGAAGTGAATGTAACCACGCACGGCTCAACGCTTTTAGGCTACCGCATCGGAAGACCCGTTTTTCACACAATGTTCGCCGTGGGAACAAATTGGAATCGAAATTATATCGAAACTCGTTTCGGTTTTGGAAATTTGACTCGACTTCACAACTCTCTTTACCTCCAAACCTCGTTTTACGGAAATCATTCGACAAGCCGATTGCATCGTAATAGTTGGCGAGAAACTCCACGTTTTCAACATGACAACTGGATGACATTAAGTAGTGGTTTGGTTTATTATTGGGGCGGCCGATTAGGAATTAAAGTTATTCCAAGTTTTCAATACTGGACAAATTTTAATCGACCTTTATCTCGAATCTGGACAGCTTCTTATGCTTTCGGTTTAGACGTAGGGCTTTCCGTCAGACTCTAAAAAACTATCAAATAACAAAACTATTAAACTATCGAACTATAAAACCATGAAACAAATATTTTTCACAACCGCAATCATATTTTTACTCTTCACATCGTGCACCAAAGAATTTGTAAAACACGAACGCATTCGCCCTTCGGGCGTAATCGTTGAAGAGACTTTTTATCTTTCTGAAAACATCCACAGAGTGGGCGTTTCCGGAGCAATCAACCTTCATCTTTTTTCGGGCGACGAAGATCACATTAAGATTTTTGCCGATGACAATGTTTTGCCTCACATCGCCGTGCGACAAATTTCGAGAAATGGACTTGAAATTTTTCTTGAAGGTGTATCATTTATCAGAAGTGCCCCGCAAATTACGGTTTATCTAACACTTCGAGATTTGAGAAATTTACATCTTTCGGGCGCAAGCTCTGCACATATTAACGATGTGTTTATTTCCGACAATTTACAGATAAACCTGGGTGGTGCGTCAAGATTTCGAGTAAGCGGACGAATTGAAGCAAACCGTATTTCCGCAACGCTTAGCGGTGCATCAAGAATGGATTTAGTCGGACACAGCGAAACGCTCGACTTGACTTTGTCAGGAGCGTCTCAAGCGTTCGGCTACGGAATGATTTGCGATAATTTAATTGCCAATCTTTCGGGTGCGAGTAGAGCCGAATTCACTGTGTTAGAAACTTTGTCTGCTCGATTATCAGGGGCGAGTGTGTTACGTTACAACGGAAATCCACAAATTATTTTTTCTGATATTTCGGGGGCATCTTCTTTGCAACGACGTTAAAATTGTAGGGGCGAGGTGCCTTGCCCCTACAGCTCCATTATTTCTTCGGCTCAATATGAATCGTACATTCCAAATGAAATTGTGATTGGAGAGCACGCTCGATTTCAGTTGCTAGTTGATGACTTTCTTCCACCGTTTCGTTGCCGTCAACATGCAAATGAAACGTGAGTTCCCGAATATCACCATAAGAGTGAATATGGTAGTGATGCGTGTAATAATCACCGAAATTTTCACGAATATAGGCTTTGACGTCGTTTTCCAATTTAGCAGGAATTTGCTCGCCCAACAATTTTTTTATTGCACTTTTGATGATTTCATAACTCACATAAAATAGCGACAATGCCACGATAATCCCCAAAACGCCGTCCATCCACCAAAAAATATCGCCAAAAAAATTTGCAATAAAAACGCCGATAAGTACCGGTATCGAAGAAAGTGCATCACTGCGATGATGCCAGCCTTCGGCTTTCATCGTGACGAGTCCGGTTTTGCGATATACCCAAAACGCATATTGAGCAAGTGCCTCTTTTACCAAAATGGAAAAAACAGTAACGACAATCGCTATCATTCCAAAATTTGCGGCCTCATTGTTTTGTAGTCTATCAATGGCATCCGTTGTGAATTGGTAAGCTACGACAGCTAATATAAATCCACAAACCAAAGCCGTAATTTGTTCCCAACGTCCAAAGCCAAAAGGATGCGAAGCTGTAGGTTTTTTTCGAGAAAGTTTAATACCTATGATTACGACAACCGAAGTTACCGAATCCGACAAGGTGTGCCAAGCGTCTGCAATCAAAGCCACAGAGCCTGAAACCACGCCCGCCCAAAATTTTAAAACGAATAATAAAGAATTAACAACAACGGAAATTATCGCTTGTTTGATACCTTTTCGTGCCGAATCATGACCGGGAGCGTTCATAAAATAAGAAATTTACCCACAAAGATACAAAAAAATGTTGATTTAATATACTTTTATCGTTTTTTTTTCGTACCTTTGCAGGTTCTAAGAGATCTGTATGAAAAAATTTATCGTACTATTAGGACCTCCGGGGTCCGGAAAAGGCACTCAGGCATCAAATTTGGTTAAGGAATTCGGTCTTACACATATTTCTACGGGCGAATGTCTACGGCAAGAAGTTGCCGCACAAACTGCTATCGGCAAAGAGGTCGAAGAAATTATCGCCGGCGGCAATTACGTGTCGGATAAAATTGCAAACGAGATTATTCAGCGTTACGAAATAAAGCACGACAATCCTAACGGCTACTTGTTCGATGGTTACCCTCGAACGGTTTCACAAGCCGAATTTTTGGATCGTTCGTTGGCTTCGCAAGGTTTTTCCATCACTGCCGCTATAGATTTAGATGTTGATGATGAAGTGTTGGTTGAGCGTATTTTGACTCGGGGACGTACCTCCGGACGTGCCGATGATTTTGAAGCAACTGCTCGAAAGCGCATCAAAATTTATCACGACGTAACGCATATTTTGGAAGACTACTATCGAAAACAAGGCAAGCTCCGCACGATTAAGGGCGATTTCAAAGTTGAAGAAACTTGGGAAAAGATAAAGGATATCATGAATAGTTTGTAATATGGCGGGTTCAAATTTTGTGGATTACGTAAAAATCTTTTGTCGTTCAGGCAAAGGCGGTGCGGGTTCTGCACACTTTTTACGTACCCGCAGTACGCCTCGCGGTGGTCCCGATGGTGGAGACGGCGGACGAGGCGGACATATTATTCTGAAAGGAAATGCACAACTTTGGACGTTGTTGCACTTAAAATACACCAAACACGTTCATGCCGACGATGGTGAAGGCGGAAGCAGAAGCCAACGGCACGGTGCAAACGGAAAAGATATTATTCTCGAAGTGCCCCTCGGAACCGTATTGCGGGATGCAGAAACTATGGAAATTGAAGCTGAAATCACCGAACACGGACAAGAGCTCATCGTTCTCCACGGCGGAAGAGGCGGCTTGGGCAATGAACATTTCAAATCACCAACCAACCAAGCTCCAACTTACGCACAACCGGGCGAACCTCGAAAAGAAGCCTGGAAAGTTTTGGAATTGAAAATCTTGGCAGATGTCGGATTAGTCGGATTTCCAAATGCCGGAAAATCGACGTTGCTTTCGGTTGTTTCCGCAGCAAAGCCCGAAATTGCAGATTATCCGTTCACAACATTGGTACCAAATCTCGGCATCGTTTCTTACCGCGACCACCAATCGTTTATTATGGCAGACATTCCCGGAATCATCGAAGGTGCCGCCGAAGGAAAAGGTCTTGGACTTCGCTTTTTACGCCATATTGAGCGAAATTCTCTTTTGCTGTTTATGATTCCTTGCGATACGAAAGACATCAAAAACGAATACAAAATTCTGCTCAACGAGCTGAAAAAACACAACCCCGAACTCATGCAGAAAAGACGTGTTTTGGCAATTACCAAATGCGACTTGGCCGACGATGAATTGATCAAAGCCTTCAAAAAAGAGTTGCCCAAAGGCATACCGTCAGTGTTTATTTCTGCTGTTTCCGGGAAGGGTATTCAAGAATTAAAGGATTTTATTTGGAAAGAAATGCACACCGAATAACCTGTAGGGGCGGGGCTTGTCCCCACCCCTACAAATTTATTTAATTTCCGTTTTCCACATACCGTGCAGATTGCAATACTCGTAAGCCGCAATCGGCTTGTTTACACACGTGCAAAACTGCGCTTCAGGTTTTCCGTTCACGTCCAGCATAACACGGTCGCCGCCAACCTCTGTTTCGAGATAGATAAACGTAATGTGATGTTCCGGCGTCATCGGATGAGGAACACTACCGACTTCAACTTTCATTGTACAGTCGTCGATTTTCGTTACAACAGGCAGATGTTTTTCAACACTTGCTTCAACAGTGTTCGGGATTAATTCTTGCATCGGTTCGCCGCAGCAAATCATCGGAACACCGGAGTTGATAATCTTTTCAGCAATATTGCCACAATGGTTGCATCGCCAAAATGTAGGGGCTTGTTTTTTCATGATTATAGTTTTTTATGAGTTGGCTTTATTCTACAATTGTCATTTCGTCTAACAAATGTCCGGCACCGGCAAATTTGTCGATGATAAACAAAATAAATCTGCTGTCAACGCTTGTGTTTCTGCTTTGTTCCGGATCCCAAAAATAACCGGCCATAGCAGCCTGCCAAATGCGTGAATAGTTCAGCCCGATGAGCTCCCCTCTTCCGTTCAAAACCGGGCTTCCTGAGTTGCCGCTAATTGTGTGATTAGACGAAATAAAATTAACAGGAACTTCGCCATTCGCATTAACATACGGCCCAAAATCTCTAGCATGATAGAGTTCTCTGAGCCTGTCCTTAACCGTGAATTCAAAAACATCCGGATTTTCTTTGGCAATTAATCCGCCAAGTGTTGTGTAATACTTAAAGATTACTCCATCTGACGGCGAAAAGCCATGCACTTGTCCATATGCCACTCTAAGTGTTGAGTTTGCATCGGGCCAAAACATTTTGTCCGGCTGCATTTCCATTTGCGCACGCATAAACGTACGTCGCAGAACATTAACATTTGATCTCAACTCTCTGTATTCCGGAAGAATCATTGAATTGTGCATCGAAAACACAATACGTGCATAGTTTAACATGGGGTCGTTGCCTAATAGTCTCGCGGCATTCCGACGATTGAGCCTTCTGAACATAGAATTAAATCTCGCCTCATCAACAAATATTGATCTTGCATACATTTCATTAACATAATCATCAAAGTTTTTGTCGGGGAAGTCAACAAAACGCATTTCAAGTCCATTAACACTTGAGGTCGATAGTGTTTTGAAAATTTGTCGGTCGATATCTGTATTAAAATCTCTGAAAAATCGTTCTGCGATTGGTCTTAAGCGATCTAATTGTTCATTGAACGCCGCATTGGTTGTATTTCTATCGTTGGATAATTGCACCAATCGGTCGAATTGATTGGCAAAAGCCACAGCTTCCGGAGCCAAAATATGCTCATTAAAAATGGTATGTTGAATCAAAAACGGCTCCAATTCTTCGTGGGCAACTTGAAGTTGGTGCAACAGATTTTTGTGCTCTCCGTTGTTAAACGTGTCTGCCCATTGCTGAAATTCCTTTTCAAAGGCTTCTTTTTTGGAAATTCCGTCAATGCGTTCGATACCGCGTAGTTCTTTACTCCATCTTTTCCAAGCATTGGCTATTCCTGCCAATTTCTGTGTATATTGAATACGAATATTAGGACATTCGTCCATCGCAGGTCTAATGATATTTCTACGTTTGTCGCGTGCAGCAATTGCAATAGGATGTTCTACTTCCACAACCTGACGAAGTGTAAATGATGATATATAATAGTTTGTTCGTCCCGGAAAACCATAAACCCACGTGAAATCACCTTCTTGCGCTCCGCTCATAGACATGTTGAAATACTTTTGAGGACGATATGGCACGTTGGTTTCGCAAAACTTTGCAGGTTGATTATTTTCATCTACATATACACGAAACAGCATGAAATCGCCGGCTTGTCGGGGCCAATACCAATTGTCGAAATCACCGCCAAAAGCACCGATATTGGTTGGAGGAGCACCAACCAAACGCACGTCATAAAACGTTCTAAACACAAACAAATAAAATTTATTTCCTTCGAAAAATGTGCGAACTTCCGCACTATAACCAAAGCCGTCGGCATTGTTTTCTTCTTTGGCAACTATTTCTGCTATGTTTGCTCTACGAATTTCTGCGGCTTCTTGTTCGCTCATTCCCGCTTCAACACCGGAAAGCACGGAATTTGTAACATCGACAATTCTCACTGTCGCTATAACGCTCAAATCCGGTGCAACTATTTCCTCGCCGCGATTCATCGCCCAAAAACCATGTTTCAAAATATCATTTTCAACCGTTGAAAGCATTTGAAGTTGTCGACGTCCGCAGTGATGGTTGGTCAACAACAAACCTTCCGATGAAATAAACCCGGCCGAACATCCTGTGCTCAATCGAACTACAGCATCTCTAAAACTGGGTTGTGTTTCGCTGTAAATCTCTGCAGTCGAAATCTGCAAGCCTCTGCTCTGCATATCGGCCTCCCTTTTCTGTAAGTGGTTCGGCATCCACATACCCTGCCCAATAAGGTTCTTCGAGAAAAAGAGCACGGCAATAATAAAGGCAATAAAAATTTTTTTCATACGTATGATGTTATTAAACGTTACTACTTGACATTCGCCAAAACCAACTTGAGAAATTCCCAGAATCTTTCAACGCTGGCAATGTTTACCTTTTCATCGGGCGAGTGCAATCCGAGAATGGTCGGACCAAACGAAATAATGTCCCAATTCGGATAAATCGCACCTAAAATGCCGCATTCTACACCGGCATGCTTTGCATCAACCACCGGATCTATGCCGAATTTTGTCTTGTAAGCCTCTCTTGCAATTTTCAAAATTTGTGAATTCATGTTCGGCTTCCAGCCCGGATAATCGCCCGAAAGTTCGATTTTTACCCCGGCCAGCTCGGAAATAGAAGTCATCATGTCTGCCAAACATTCTTTCGCAGTGTCCACTGAAGAACGCAGCATGCAGTATATACTTGCAACGCCGTTTTCAGATTTCACAATCGCCATATTGGTCGAAGTTTCGACTAATCCCTCTATATCTGTGCTCATGCGCATCACACCGTTTGGAAACCCACAAACAAGGTTTACAAATTTGTGTTGATCGTCTAATTTCCAGACTTGGTCTGCCTTTCCGGGCTCAATCAAAAACTCGAAACCGGAGTCTGCCGCTACAAGTTCCGTTTTAACAATAGCAGTAAAACTTTCGGCAAGCGTTTTGAATTCGGCAACTTTATCGCTCGGAACAATTACTGTAGCAACAGCTTCGCGAGGAATGGCATTCCGCATACCGCCTCCATCAATTGAGGCTAAGCGAACACCTAAAGTTTGTGCTTTTTGCAAAAATCTGAAGATAACTTTATTTGCATTTCCAAGTCCACGGTGGATATCCAAGCCCGAATGTCCGCCTTTCAAACCTTTTACGGAAACCGTGAATGCTTCACCGGTTGCAGGCTCTGTGGAATAATTCATGGAAACCGCAGCATTCAAACCTCCGGCACAACCCACATAAATTTCTCCCTCTGTACTCGAATCTAAATTCAGCAAAATATCGCCTTTCAAAATGCCCGGCTTCAATTTTTTTGCACCGCCCATTCCGACTTCTTCTTCAGCTGTAATCAGACCTTCAATGGGACCGTGTGCCAAATCTTTGCTTTCGAAAATCGTCATGATTGCCGCAACACCCATACCATTGTCGGCACCAAGCGTTGTGCCTTTGGCAGTTACCCATTCGCCGTCGATATAAGCCGTAATCGGATCGTTCACAAAATCATGTTTAGTGTCGTTATTTGCCTGCGGAACCATATCGGCATGGGCCTGCAAAACAACGCCTTTACTATTTTCCATACCCGGAGTTGCCGGCTTGGAAACCATGATATTTCCGGCTTCATCTTTGATCGGATTGAAACCCAAATCTTGAAAGAATTTCATCAACAAATTTTGGATTTTTTCTTCGTGATACGAAGGGTGGGGAACGCTGCAGATCAATTGGAAATTTTTCCAAAAAGCAGAAGGACTTAAAGTTTCGAGGTTTGTGTTCATAGTATTTGATTTTTAATTTGGTGGCTGAGCGAAGTCGAAGCCTAATTTTTAGTTTTTGCAAAGATACGAAAATTTTTGAAAATAGCAAGGGGATTCCTCGACTTCGCGTTGCTTCGCTCCCCACACATACGCTCGTCATTCCGAGCGTAGCGTACGAAGTACGCGAAGTCGAGGAACCCCCCTGCTATTGACCTTTCAGCAAAAAATATCGTCAATTAAAAAGCTAATAATCAGCCAACAATAACACTACAACTAAAAAACTAGTTATATAACTAAAAATGTAGTTGCACAACTAAAAAATTAGTTGTATATTTGCAGTGTCGAAACTTTAAAATTTTAAATATCATGAAAACAAAAAAAAATGACGAAGCCATGCACTTAACCAAAGTTGAAGAACAAATTATGCAAATGCTTTGGGAAAAGAAACGTGCATTTGTAAGGGAACTTTTAGAAATGATGCCGGAACCCAAACCTGCCCAAACCACAATATCAACCGTTGTTCGAAATTTAGAACAAAAAGGATTTGTCGGACACAAAAAATTCGGAAAAACACATCAATATTTTCCGGTGGTTTCGCAAACCGAATATCTGTCGAATTCGTTAAGAAGAATGAGCAGTGCGTATTTTCAAAATTCGTATGCCAACATCGTGAATTTTTTCGCGGCGGAAGGCAAGTTGCGGAATAAAGATATCGACGAAATTTCGCAACTTTTGCAGATACTGAAACGTAAAAAACGATAATTACCAAAGGGCAAAAGGCAAAGGGCGAAAGGTGCTTCGTCCAAAAGCGTGCTAAAACTAAAAACAATCATGAGAACGATAGCAACAGCCTTAATTCTACTGCTTTGTGCCATATGTTTCTCGTGTGGACAAAAGCGTGCTGTAATAACCCCCCAACACACCATAATTAGGAGTGACGAAATTATTACAGTGGAACGCTTGAACGCAATGAATCCAAGGAGTATCAAAGCAATACACCATGGGGTTTCTGAAGAAAAAAGAGATAGTTTGGTAAAAATATTTGGCAATGAACTTCCGTCAAGAGAATTTATAGTTTACGTCGAAAGACGTGTTATAAGGCTTGAAGATTTTACAGAAGAACAATTGGCAGCATTCGCAAACTTAATACCCGGAGATATTCTTGCAGCAGGGTTGGAAAATTTCACGGAGGATAGACGGCTATTCGCGGAGGAAATCATACGTCGTCAGCAGTTAGCAGGCACCTTACACAACGAGCGTATGTCTGAAATAGTAAACGACACGGCAGCAGATTTCACGGTGCAGATGTTAGATGGTACAACTATCACACTTTCGGATTTAAGGGGTCAAGTTGTATTGTTAAATTTTTGGGCAACGTGGTGTCCACCTTGTATTCGGAAGTTTCACGCCCTTCCTGCCATGATTATAGAACCTTTTGAAAATTCGGAATTTGTGCTATTGCCGATTTCAAGAGGCGAGTCCAAAGAGCGGGTAAGAGGCACAATGGATCGACTGAGAAATAGTGGTATTGTTTTTAACACAGGTATTGACTCTGACCAATCTATTGCAACTTTGTACGGTGTCCAAGTTCTACCTACAACTGTTTTGATTGATAAAAACGGTGTTGTAAGGTATTCTTCCATCGGACATTCTAATGAGGGCTTGAAGAACGTAGCCAATTTGATAAGAAAATTGTTAAATGAATAAATCATAACCATGAGTACATTTTTCACCATAGATTTTTGGAACACCTTTATGCTCCCCTCTGCCCTGTCACTCGCCGTGTTTTACTTGTTTTACAAGGCGATTGTGCGAAACGACACCCATTTCAAAATTCGTCGATTCACGATTTTGGGATTTTTGGTGTTTGCGATGGTGTTGCCGTTTTTGAATTTTCAAATGCCGACGAATGCCGGTGTCGGAGGCGGTTGGGGCGTATTGAATATGCCCATACAACTACCTATTTTTACGGTTTTTGCCGATGGAAATGTTGGGGTCGATGCTGTAGAGACGCAACGCATTGCGTCTCTACAAATGATCAATATTCTCGTTTGGATTTATTTGGCAATCGTTTTATTTTTCGTAATACGAGGAATCGTTGGAATTCTGCGTTTGGCATCATTTTCCAAAAACGGCAAACGTTTGGAAACAACCAGCGAAACAATTATAACCAGTCCGGATATTCCAACAGCATTTTCATTTTTCAACACCGTTTATATTCCCGAAAAGTGGGAAGACAGCGATGAAAAAGACATGGTGCTCACACACGAGCGCGTACACGTGAAACAAAAACACAGTTGGGACTTGATGCTCATGGAAGTGATTTGTGCCGTGCAATTTTTCAACCCATTTGTGTGGTTGTTGAAACGCGAAATGCGTTTAAACCACGAATATTTAGCCGATACGGAAACGTTGAAAAACAACAAAAACCCTGAATCCTATTTTCAATTTTTACTTCAGGAAATTGTCGGCAGACAACCTATATTGGCTCACTCATTACACTATTCACCCATAAAAAATAGAATTATGATGCAATTAACCAAGCCTGCCAAGGTGTTGAACCAAGTTCGATATTTGGCGTTTATCCCTGTTGTTTTGGCACTGACATTTTTGTTTGCTTGCCAAGAAAATCCTGAAGTTGAGAAAGACGAATTTCTTTCTGAAGTGCTTTCTGCTGCCCCCGTTGTGGGCAATCCGATCGTTATTATAGATGGCGTGGTGTTCGATGGAACTATTCGAGAGATAGATGCTATGACGCCGCCTCAAAACATCGAGTCCGTGACTGTTTTGAGAACCCTTACAGACGATTTAATCAATCGTTTGGGACTACATAATTTAAACATAGAACACGGTGTGATTCTTATCACAACAAAATCAAGTGAAAATCAGACTGATTTTCTCTCTGAAGTCCTTGTGGAAAGAGGTGGGGAATTCGTCCCTCAAAGAGTAGATCCACCTATCGAAGATCCCGATGGACTTGTTTACATACTTGTAGAAGACTCTCCCGGATTCCCGGGTGGTGTTGAAGCAATGCAGAAATTTCTGCGAGACAACATCAGATATCCTGTAGAAGCACGTGACAAAGGTATCCAAGGAGTAGTTGTTGTTGCATTTGTTATTGAAAGAGACGGAAGAATTTCCAATGCTAGGGTACTTCGTGGGATCGGTGGTGGTGCCGACGAGGAAGCCGTTCGTGTAATTTCGATGATGCCCAACTGGACTCCCGGAAAGCAAGGTGGACGACCTGTTCGTGTGCAGTTTAGTATGCCGATAAGATTTACGCTTGCCGGCGAAACGGAATAGAAATAACTGTGATCAAAAAAAAGCGAAATGTTGTGCATTTCGCTTTTTTTTCGTATCTTTGCAAGTTAAAATGATTATTTTATGTTAGGATTCATCAAAAAACTGTTCGGCGATAAATCGTCACGAGATTTGAAAGAACTCACACCTATGACTGAAGCCACTTTGAGAGCTTTTGAGGCGATTGATAAACTTTCGAACGACGAACTTCGCGCAAAAACACAAGAATTTAAAGACCGCATCAACGCATATCTTAAAGACGATTTAGACGAAATTTCTCATCTGAAAGAACGTGCCGACGAGGAAAGTTGTACGGTTGAAGAAAAAGAGGAAATTTACAATCAAATTGATAAGCTCGAAAAGGAACTCAATACAAAAATCGAGGAGATTTTGCTCGAAATTCTGCCCGAAGCCTTTGCTGTTGTGAAATCTACGGCAAAACGTTTCAATGATAACGCCGAAGTTGAAGTCAGCGTCATGCCTTGGGACGAAGACCTTGCAGCCAAACGCGACAGCGTAAATATCCGCAACGGAAAAGCTTACTACGCCAACGAATGGATGGCCGGCGGAAACCTCATCAAGTGGGAAATGATTCACTACGATGTGCAGATTATCGGCGGTATTGTGTTGCACAAAGGAAACATCGCCGAAATGGCAACGGGTGAAGGAAAAACGCTTGTGGCAACATTTCCGGTTTATCTGAATGCCCTTGCAGGACGCGGTGTTCACGTAGTTACCGTGAACGATTATTTGGCCAAACGTGACTCTGAATGGATGGGGATGATGTTTGAATTTCACGGCATGAAAGTGGATTGTATTGACAAGCATGAACCGAATTCCGATGAACGTCGAAACGCTTATTTGGCAGACGTTACCTACGGAACAAATAACGAATTCGGATTCGATTATCTGCGTGACAATATGTGTCGCGATACGAGAGAATTGGTGCAACGCAAACATCATTTTGCAATCGTCGATGAGGTCGATTCCGTTTTGATTGACGATGCACGTACGCCGTTGATAATCTCAGGTCCAACAAGCAAAGCCAACGATCAGGAGTTTGCAATTTATCGTCCGCAAATCGAAAAGTTGTACAATGCACAGCGAAATCTGTCCACACAAATGTTGGCGGAAATAAAGAAATTATTGGCGGGAACTCCTACGGACGCACAAGAAAAAGAAGCCGGGAAATTATTGCTGCGCTGTCATCGCGGACTGCCGAAAAACAAAGCATTGATCAAGTTTTTGAGTGAACCGGGCATGAAAAGTTTATTGCTGAAAACCGAAAACTTTTACATGCAAGAGCAGAACAAACACATGCCGGAAATTGATCAGGAGTTGTTCTTTGTAATCGACGAAAAACAGCACACGAGCGATCTGACGGAAAAAGGTGTTAACTACTTGACCGGTGGTGGCGAAGCGGCAAAACAATACATGTTGACGGATGTTGGAGCTGAAATTGCAGAGTTAGAAAAGCAGAATTTATCTGAAACCGAAGTTAACGAGAAAAAGGCTGACATCTTACGGGATTACGCTATTCAGAGCGAACGTGTTCACACAATCAACCAACTTTTGAAGGCTTACACCATGTTCGAACGTGATGTGGAATATGTGGTGATGGACAATAAAATTAAAATCGTTGACGAACAAACCGGTCGTATTCTCGATGGACGCCGTTATTCAGACGGCTTGCATCAAGCGATTGAAGCCAAAGAAAACGTAAAAATCGAAGCCGCAACACAAACTTACGCAACCATTACGTTGCAAAATTATTTCCGCATGTATCACAAACTCGCCGGTATGACGGGAACTGCGGAAACGGAAGCCGGAGAATTTTGGAAAATTTACAAATTAGATGTTGTAAATATTCCAACAAACAAGCCCATTGTTCGTGATGATAGCGAAGATTTGGTGTACAAAACCAAACGTGAAAAATACAACGCCGTTATTGAAGAAATCAACGAATTGGTAGATGCCGGACGTCCGGTTTTGGTGGGTACGACAAATGTTGAGATTTCCGAATTGTTGAGCCGAATGCTTAAACAGCGCAACATCAAGCACAATGTTTTGAACGCAAAATTGCACCAAAAAGAAGCTGATATTGTTGCCGAAGCAGGACGCACAGGCGTTGTGACGATTGCAACCAACATGGCAGGTCGTGGAACCGACATCAAGCTAACTTCTGATGTGCGTGGCGCAGGAGGTTTGGCGATTATTGGTACGGAACGACACGATTCGCGACGCGTGGATAGACAGTTGAGAGGTCGTTCCGGACGACAAGGAGACCCGGGAAGTTCACGGTTTTTTGTTTCGCTCGAAGATGATTTGATGCGACTTTTTGCCTCCGGTCGAATTGCTACAATGATGGATCGATTAGGACACAAGGATGGCGATGTGCTCGAACACCGCATGATTACGAAGTCTATCGAACGTGCACAACGCAAAGTGGAAGAAAATAATTTCGGAATTCGTAAGCGTCTCTTGGAGTACGATGATGTGATGAATTCGCAACGTGAAGTAATCTACAAAAAACGCCGAAATGCCTTGTATGGCGACCGTTTGAGCATCGACATCGCCAACATGTTTTTCGACACCAGCGAACAAATGATTGCCGAACACCGCGAAAGTCGCGACTTTGAAGCATTCAAAATGGACTGCATTCGAACCTTTGGAATTGAATCGCAAATCGAAGAATCCGAGCTTTGGAATAATGCTCCGGAAGGTCTCACAGACACGCTGTATCAACAGGCTTTTTCAGCATATCACCTCAAAAACGATATGCTTTCCGAGCAAGCTTTTCCGGTGCTGAAAGATATTTATGAAAATCAAGGTGGAAATATTGAAAACATTTTAATACCGATTACAGACGGAAAGAAAACTCTGAACGTGGTTGCAAATGTAAAAAAATGTTACGACACACAAGGCAAAGAAGTTCCGCTTTCCGCTGAAAAAGGCATTACTTTGGCGATTATCGACGATGCATGGAAAGAGCACTTGCGTGAAATGGACGATTTGAAACAGTCCGTTCAGACTGCGGCTTACGAGCAAAAAGATCCGTTGTTGATTTACAAATTCGAATCGTTTAATTTGTTCAAAAATTTGATCATGAAGATCAACAAGGACATTTGTTCGTTTTTGAGTTTGGGTAAACTTCCTTCGCAAAATCCGGGCTCGATGAAAGAAGCACACATGCAGCGTACCGATACATCGCGTATGCGTATGTCTCGCGAAGATTATCTAGGCAATCGAACGTCTGCACCGCAAAAAACAGCACCGGTTCATGTTGAAAAGAAAATCGGAAGAAACGAACCGTGTCCTTGCGGAAGTGGAAAAAAATACAAAAACTGCCACGGTGCAAATCTGTAACTTTTTTACCCTCCTGTTCGTCATACATGCAAAATCATGAAATTATAAAAACCTTGAAAAAAATTGCTGTATTATCGCTTTTATTCCTTTTAGGAATCAATTTGTTTGCTCAAAATCCAAACACAGTTACAATTTCGGGCAGAGTTACCGATTTTGACGGAAATCCGATTGACAACAGTGCTGTTGTCCTTATGAGTAGTACGTTTAGCCCAATACACATGACATTTTCTGATGAAGACGGATATTACAAAATAGAAGACGTTGAAAAAGGAATGTACAAATCACTACTTGCCCTCCGTTTCAATGAATACCCGCACGCCAGAAGACTATTTGGTATTGAGCCTGTTGCTGAAGACGATATGAATTTCCAGTTTTGGGCATGGAACGTAATTGCAGATAGAGACTTGACGATAAATGCACGCCGTCACCGATTAGAGTTGTATGGATTTCGGGTTTTTCAAGTTTGGGGAGCAGGTCCATATCTGATGGCTTATGTGCGCCCTATGAGTTTGGGCAGAATATTAACCTATGAAAATTGGCAAGAAAAAGACCCGAATGAAAAAAACTCTTCGGTAGAACCAGAAGATATTGAGTTTAAAATATATGCAGGTAATGAACCGTTGACCATTCGCTCTATACAGCCTCTTATTGAATTTGCCGGAGAAAACGAATTCGGGATCACAGCCTTTCTTCTGCAATTTGACTTGCCCACAGAACCTGCCGCAACAGACAGATATATTATATTCAGACTTGAAGCAACACACCACGCATTTGGAGGTGAAAGAGGAGAAAACATATATTTTTGGGAGTTCAATAGGCATAAATAAAGAAATTTTTCGTATCTTTGCGGGATGTTAGAAAAATTAGAAGCCATACACCAACGCTATTTGGAAATCGAAGAGCAAATGAATCAACCCGACATCATGTCGGACATGAAGCGTTATATCAAGATTAGTAAGAATTACAAGGATTTACAGCCTGTGATAGCTGCCTATAAATCTTACAAAAACCTTTTGGAAAATATCGCCAATGCCAAAGAAATTATCGCCAATGAAAAAGATGAGGAATTTCGTGATATGGCAAAAGCCGAATTAGCAACATTTCAAGAGCAAAAAGACCCGTTGGAAGAAGAAATTCGTGTGTTGTTAATCCCCGCAGACCCTCAGGATAGCAAGAACGCAATCATTGAAATACGTGCCGGAACGGGTGGCGATGAGGCGAGTATTTTTGCGGGAGATTTGTACCGGATGTACCAAAAATTTTGCGACCGAAAAGGTTGGAAAATGGAGTTGGTCGATTGTACCGAAGGAACGGTTGGTGGATACAAAGAGATTATTTTGAACGTATCGGGCGAAGGCGTTTACGGCATTTTAAAATACGAGTCCGGCGTGCACCGTGTGCAACGTGTGCCGGACACCGAAACAATGGGACGTGTACACACCTCCGCCGCATCAGTTGTAGTGCTGCCCGAAGCCGACGAGTTTGATGTCGAACTCAAACAAAGCGACATCAGAAAAGACACTTACTGTTCCTCCGGACCGGGCGGACAGTCTGTAAATACAACCTATTCGGCAGTTCGATTGACACATATTCCAACCGGAATAGTCGTTGCTATTCAAGACGAAAAATCGCAAATCAAAAACTTGGAAAAAGCCATGAAAATTCTGCGGACACGTCTTTACGAAATGGAGTATCAAAAATATTTGGACGAAATTTCGAGCAAACGCAAAACCATGGTTTCGACCGGCGACCGCTCGGCAAAAATCCGAACCTATAACTATCCGCAAAGTCGAATTACCGACCATCGAATTGGCTACACCATACACTCACTTCCTGCATTTATGGATGGCGATATTCAAGATATTATTGATGCCTTGCAACTTGCTGAAAATGCAGAAAAAATGAAAGAATCTGTTGGATAAAAAATATAATTTAAAACTTGCCTATGATAAAATTGCGTAGATAATTACGCACAATAAATTACATAAAAAGCGTTTACGCTCATTCTTGTTTCAGAAACTTCGACACTTTTTGTAATCACAAGAATAGGAAACGCTCGCAAAGCGGGCTTCTTATTTGTGATTACGGGTTGTCGAAGACCTCTGAAACGGATTTGCAAGTCCGTTTTTTTTTTGTGTTCAAAATTGGCTTAAAGAAACAAAATATCTTGTATATGAAAAAAACAACAGCATTGTTAGCATTAACTATATTGGCGGCAACAGCAGCAAACAGTATGGCTGGAAGCTGGGATATTAGCACAGAGTTTGTTCCTACTGTTACGGCGGGTGGTAAATTGTCCACTGCCATTGGACCCGTGAAACCCTTTTTAAGGGCAGGCGCATCTCTTTCTCCTAGGGTCACTTTTGAAGGTTCATATATTTCTGAGAGAGTTGAAATTTCATCATGGCTGCCTACTCCTTCTGCAAAGGTAAACCTTGGGTTTGGAACAGACATAAGAATCAATCGCCATCTAAGTTTAACAGCAGGGTTGGATAACTGGTTTGGAAATAATTACAGAAGAACCGCATTTAATGCTGGATTAATTGTTAATGTTCCTGTTTCTCGAATCAGTAATTTGTCACTATATGCTGGGGGGTTTATATCAAACTCTCTTATATCAGGAGGGGTAAATAGTTTTAGCGAAAATGGCGGTCCGCCGGTTGTTGGGCCCCTTAGTGTTAGCAGTTTCCCTAGAAACGGCGCAGAAATTGCATTAACAAAGCAATTCAATTTGTCACCAACACTAAGCCTGGATGCCAGCGTTGGTTATTCACACAGTGTTATACCAAGCACAGGGCAGGACCGCGGCCCAATAGGCGTATTAACCGCAGGTGTCACATTACACAAAAGACTTCCTTTTCCAAATATTGGTTTAAATATGCCTGATATGAATTGGGGGCATGGGTCCACGCCACCACCACGCAGACAACGCCCACAAAGACTTCGTGATGATCGTTTCCGTGACTTCTGTTCACCCGGACAAATGCAAAATCGAAGAGCAAGACCGCCATCTGGTTTCAATCATCCAAATCATCGGTAGGTGTGTTTGGTTTGATTCGTAATCCGTGCCGATGTTGTATGGGGATTCCTCGACTTCGCTTGCTAACTTCCTTAATGTTTTTTAAGGATTTTTAACACTTTTTAGGTTTTTTCTTTGGATTTTTTGGTGTAACTTTGCAGAACCGAAGCACGCAGTGCGAGCTCAACGAAGTTAAAATTTAATCCATGCAAAACTTCACACCAACAAGCAAAGGTGAAATCGCCATTTATCAGCCTGATAACTCTATTCATTTGGAAGTTTTAACCGACCAAGAAACCGTTTGGCTTACGCAGGCACAAATGGTGTTACTTTTCGACAGAGACAAATCTGTAATTTCAAGACACATAAGGAATATTTTCGATGAGGAAGAACTACTCAAAAATTCAGTTGTTGCAAATTTTGCAACAACTGCTTCTGACGGGAAAACATATGCGGTCGAATACTACAGTCTTGATGTTATCATATCTGTTGGATACCGTGTAAAATCTAAACAAGGTACATATTTTCGGCAATGGGCAAACAAGATACTCAAAGACTATATTTTGAAAGGGTATGCCATAAATCAGCGTTTTGAACGAATTGAGGAACGTGTTTCCAACACAGAACATAAAATAGATTTCTTTGTGAAAACCGCTCTTCCGCCTATTGAAGGAGTTTTCTTCGATGGGCAAATCTTCGATGCTTACGTTTTCGTTTCCGACTTGATAAAGTCAGCGAAAAAGTCTATAACTCTGATTGACAACTATGTTGATGAATCCGTGTTATTGCTACTTTCCAAACGCAAAAAGAATGTTTCTGCAAAAATTCTGACAGCAAATTTTGAACAAATGTTAAAACAAGATTTATCCAAACACAACGCTCAATATCCACCGATAAAAATAGAAAAATTCACAAAATCACACGACCGATTTTTAATTATTGACGACACTCAAGTATATCACATCGGAGCATCATTGAAAGACTTAGGCAAAAAGTGGTTTGGATTTTCAAAGATAGAAAACGACTGGATTTTGACACATTTGCCATAGAATCGCCTTGCTTTATTCATTTTTTTTTCGTACTTTTGTAGTCAGTAATGTAAAAAAATGACAAGAGCAAACTTAATATCCAAAATCTTTGAAAAACAAACTTTCCTCTGTGTGGGTTTGGACACGGATTTGACCAAAATCCCGAAGCATTTATTGGATTCCGAAGATCCAATTTTTGAATTCAACAAGGCAATTATTGATGCGACACATCGCTATGCGATTGCGTATAAACCAAATTTGGCATTTTACGAAGCCTCCGGTATCAAAGGGTTGCAGGCATTGAAAAAAACTGCGGATTATCTAAGAAAATTCGATGTGTTTACCATTGCAGATGCCAAACGTGGCGACATTGGAAACACGTCTGAAAAATATGCTCAAGCGTTTTTAAGTCCGGACGGCGATTTTAATTTTGATGCGATTACCGTTGCGCCGTACATGGGTGCGGATTCTGTAAAGCCGTTTTTGACCTTTTCCGAAAAATGGGTGATTTTATTGGCACTGACATCGAACAAAGGCGCATTCGATTTTCAGTTTTTGAAAGACGAAAAAAACGAACGATTTTTGTTTGAAACAGTTTTAGAAACCTCAAAAGAATGGGGAACTCCGGAAAATATGATGTATGTGATTGGGGCAACGCAAGCCGATTGGTTTATGAAAATTCGACAACATGTTCCCGATAGTTTTTTGTTAGTACCGGGTGTTGGTGCACAAGGCGGAAGTTTGCAAGAGGTTTGCAAATACGGCATGACGAAAGATTGCGGGCTTTTAATCAACGCATCCCGCAGTATTTTGTATGCTTCCGATGGTTTGGATTTTGCAGAAAAAGCCGAAGAAGAAGCACAAAAAATGCAACTCGAAATGGCAGAACTCTTAAAAAATTTACGATAGAAAATTAACTACAAATCTAAAAAAAATAACAACTATGGAAAATCCTTTCAACACAGAACAAAACAAGCCAAAACGCTCGACATTATTGACCGTTTTTCTCGTTTTAACTTTTATCGGAAGTGGTCTTTCGCTTCTCTCGAATGGTACTTTTGCACTATTGTTCAGTCATATGATAGACTTGATGCATGATCTTGCCGACAGCGAGACATGGGGAGCTGTCTTTAATGATGCGTCTATTGCCCAAGCTGAAAAACTTGGCGTTTTAGGATACGCTCTTCCTGCAATCCTATATTTATTCAGCCTCATCGGAGCAGTTTTGATGTGGAAATTAAACAAAAGAGGATTTCATCTTTATGCTACGGCACAAATTATCATTTTGTTTGTTCCGATGATGGTTGGCACGGGGAATTTTCCGGGGATTTTTCCAACGCTACTCACGGCACTATTCATTTTTGTATACGCGAGAGAGTTGAAGATTTTTGAAAAACCGATAGAGGAATAATTGTTAATGATTAGTGATTAATGGTTAGTGATTTTTCTCATTAACCATTAACCACTAACCGCTAATTGCTAACTACATGTTCAAAGATAAAGTCGTTTGGATCACCGGAGCATCGTCCGGAATTGGTGAGGCCGTAGCACTTGCGTTGATTGATGAGGGCTCGGTAGTGATTGCATCTGCTCCTTTTTTGGAAGAGTTGGAAGTTGTTAAAAAGAAGTCTTCTCGTCCTGAGAATTTTCATTGCATTCCGTTGGATTTATTGCAATCCGAAACTCTCGAACCGCTTGCCAAACGTATGATTGAGCAATTTGGTCGAATTGATATTTTGATCAATAATGCAGGCGTTAGCCAGCGTGCTTTGGCTGTGGATACTCCGATAGAAGTAGATCGAAAAATCATGGAAATAGATTATTTCGGCTCGGTAATTTTGACGAAAGCCGTGTTACCGCAAATGATCAAGCAAGGCGGAGGACATTTGGTTTGCACAAGTAGTTTGGTCGGTGTATTCGGATTTCCGCTACGTTCGGCATATTCCGCCGCAAAACATGCGATGCACGGGTTTTTCGAATCCGTTCGAATCGAAAATCATCAGCATAACATCAAAGTTAATATCATTATCGGCGGACGAATCAAAACCAATGTTTCGTTAAACGCTGTTATGGCGGACGGCAAAGCTTACGGCAAAATGGACGCCGGACAAAACAAAGGCATCACACCGCAAAAAGCCGCCCAACAAATTCTCAAAGGTATTCGAAAAAACAAACCGGAAATCCATGTTGGAAGCACGGAATTGTTAATGATTCGCATTAAACGCTGGTTGCCGAGATTGCATGGATTTTTGTCGAGAAAAATAGCATGGACGTAATCAACAGGTCGTCATTCCTACCGTTTTACGCCATCAACGCCTCAATATCCGCAACGGTTTTCGGAACAGGTTTTCCTAAAACACGACAACCATCTTTGGTAATCAAAATGCCGTCTTCTATTCGAACTCCGCCAAAATCGAGGTATTTCATTACCTCATCGTAGTTGATATATTCGGCATGTTTGTTCTCGTTTTGCCATTGTTCGATCAATTGCGGAATGAAATAACAGCCCGGCTCTACAGTCAAAACAAAGCCCTCCTTGAGTTTTTTTCCGAAACGTAAATAAGCCGTTCCGAATTCTTTGGCACGCGTGGTTTCATCGTCGTAGCCGACAAAATCTTCACCCAAATTTTCCATATCGTGAACATCTAAACCCAGCATGTGTCCCAATCCGTGGGGGAAAAACAACGTATGTGCACCCTCTTCAACGGCTTTGTGCATATCGCCTTTCATCAAGCCCAGTTTTTTCAAACCTTCAGCAATCGCCAAACACGCCACAAAATGCACATCGCGATATTTGATGCCCGGTTTGCACATCTCGATACTTTTCATATTTGCATCTAAAACAGTCTCGTAAATTGCTTTTTGACGTTCGTTGAATTTTCCGCCGACAGGCATCGTTCGTGTGATATCAGACGAATAACCATTGTCTAACTCCGCACCTGCATCCAAAATCAACATTCTACCTTCGGTAATTTGGTTGCCGTGATAGCGATTGTGCAGTGTTTGCCCATTGATACTGCAAATCACCGGAAACGAGACCGTTCCATGGTGTTCAAGAGCGATGCCTTCAACACGCCCTGCGATTTGATATTCGTATATGCCCACATTTTTCGCCATTTTCATGGCCTCAGTGTGCATCAAATAGGCAACATCACAGGCTTTTTCGATTTCTACAATTTCGTAATCGGCTTTGATTTCACGCTGTTTCACGATTGCACGAATTAATTCTTTTGATACGGAATCTTTTACAGAACTATACTGAAGTCCCAACAATCGTGAAATTTGATCACGAGTTACGGAGCGATACGGATCGCAAAAATGTATTTGTTGTCCTGAAACAATCGCTTTTTCGATCATTTTTTGTAACTCTGATGTTGGTGCGGAATTTTTCACGCCGACCGAATCTGCCAATTCCGAAACTTTTGGCATATCGCCCATCCAAACGATCGCACTCATGTCGAAATCGTCAGCAAATAGCCAATCTTCCCCTGAATCGACATCTAACACTCCAACGAAATCGGGTTTATTCAGTCCGAAAAAATACAAAAAATTACTATCCTGACGGAAACGATACGTGTTTTTCGGATAGTTGTAAGAGGCATCTTTATTGCCCGGAAGCAAAATCAAGCCCGATTTAACATCGGCTCGAAGTTGATTTCTGCGATTGGTGTAAATGTCTTTTGTGAACATGATAATGTGATTTTTTTTACAAAGATACAAATTTTTTTTGTACCTTTGCAAAAAAAATACAAAAAACGATATGAAAAGAGACCAACAAATCTTCGATTTAATCGAAAAAGAACGCGAGCGCCAAACTGAAGGCATCGAACTAATTGCATCTGAAAATTTCGTGAGTCCGCAAGTGATGGAAGCACAAGGTTCATGTTTAACCAATAAGTATGCCGAAGGTTATCCCGGGGCACGCTATTATGGCGGTTGTCAAATCGTTGATCAAACCGAACAACTGGCGATCGATCGTGCCTGTCAATTATTTGGAGCAGAGTATGCTAATGTTCAGCCTCATTCGGGAGCACAAGCCAATATGGCTGTATTTTTGGCTTGTATGAAGCCGGGAGATACGTTTATGGGCTTGGAATTGTCGCACGGTGGACATCTTTCGCACGGCTCACCGGTCAATTCTTCCGGAATTTTGTATCGTGCTATTCCTTACACGGTTGAGGAAGATACGGGACTTATCAATTATGATAAAATGGAAGAAATCGCTTTACGCGAAAAACCAAAAATGATAGTTGGCGGAGCTTCTGCATACTCGCGTGATTGGGATTGGAAACGCATGCGTGAAATCGCCGACAAAGTGGATGCAATTTTAATGGCAGACATTGCACATCCTGCCGGTTTGATTGCTCGTGGCTTATTGAACAATCCTGTGCCTTATTGTCATATCATCACAACAACTACGCACAAAACTTTGCGTGGGCCTCGTGGCGGTTTGATCATTATGGGTAAAGATTTTGATAATCCTTGGGGAATAACCACACCGAAAGGCGAAATCAGAAAAATGTCTGCATTGCTGAACTTGGCTGTATTTCCGGGTATTCAAGGCGGACCGCTCGAGCATGTGATTGCCGCAAAAGCCGTTGCTTTCGGCGAAGCATTGACCGATGAATATCTAACTTACATCAAGCAGGTGAAAGCCAACGCACAAGCCATGTGCAAAGCCTTTATTGACAAAGGTTACAAAGTTATTTCAGGAGGAACGGACAATCATTTAATGTTGATTGATCTTCGTACAAAATTCCCCGAAATTTCCGGAAAAAAAGTTGAAAACACACTGGTCAAAGCCGATATTACCATCAATAAAAATATGGTTCCGTTCGACAGCCGCACGCCGTTTGTAACGTCCGGAATTCGTGTTGGCACTGCCGCTGTAACTTCTCGCGGTTTGAAAGAAGCCGATATGCCTGCGATTGTTGATTTTATTGACCAAGTTATTTGCAACATCGAAAACGAAGAAAAAATTGCAGAAATTCGCAAGAAAGTGAATGCGATGATGTCGTCGTTGCCATTGTTTGCGTACTAATAAAATTACAAAAAAGAAAGTAGGGGCGGAAAATTTTCCGCCCCCTACTTTTATGCATATCATTTCGAATCTTTCAGCGATACCGTTCGATTAAACACCAAGTGCTCGGGCATACTGTCTTTATCGGTTACAAAATAACCCAAACGCTCGAATTGGAAACTGTCTAACGGCTTTGTGTTTTTGACAAATGGCTCGATTTTGCAATGTGTAAGCGTTTGCAAAGAATTTGGATTTAGATTATCGATAAACGTTTGTCCCTCCTCAACATCTTCGGGCGCGGCAACAGAAAACAATCGGTTGAACAACCGCACTTCCGCATCAACAGCGTGATTTGCGGAAACCCAATGCAAAGTTGCCTTCACTTTTCGTCCGTCGGGCGAGCCTCCACCTCTGGTTTGGGGATCGTACGTACAGCGCAGTTCGATGATATTGCCTTCGGAATCTTTCACAACTTCGTTGCACGTGATGTAATAGGCATAACGCAAACGCACTTCTACACCCGGAGCCAAGCGGAAAAATTTCTTTTCCGGTACTTCCATAAAATCCTCACGTTCGATGTAAAGTTCGTGGGAAAACGGCACTTTTCGGGTTCCTGCCTCTGGATTTTCTGGATTATTTACGGCGTCTAAATATTCGGTGGCTTCGACAGGCTCAGCCACCTTGTCACCGGACGCTGAGCTTGTCGAAGCGTCGGGATAGTTGGTAATCACAACTTTTAAAGGATTTAGAACGGCCATTACACGCTGTGCATTTTGGTTCAAATCTTCTCTCACGCACCATTCCAAAAGGCTTACATCAATAACATTATCACGTTTCGAAACTCCGATTTTTTCGGCAAATAAACGCAACGATGCCGGTGTGTAACCTCTTCGGCGAAGTCCGGAAATCGAGGGCATTCGCGGATCGTCCCAACCCCAAACGTGATTATTTTCTACCAACTGCAAAAGTTTGCGTTTACTCATCACTGTATAGTTGATGTTGAGGCGTGCAAATTCGTACTGATGCGAAGGAAAAATGTTTAACTCCTGAATAAACCAGTCGTAGAGCGGACGGTGCACATCAAACTCCAGCGTACAAATCGAGTGTGTAATTTTTTCGATCGAATCGCTTTGCCCATGTGCGTAGTCGTACATCGGATAGATGCACCAATCGTTTCCGGTGCGGTGATGTTCGGCATGTAAAATGCGATACAAAACCGGGTCGCGAAACTGCATATTTGGTGAAGCCATATCGATTTTGGCTCTCAAAACTCTCGTACCGTCTGGAAATTCACCGTTTTTCATGCGTTGGAACAAATCTAAATTTTCTTCAACAGAGCGATTTCTAAACGGACTTTTCGTTCCGGGTGTTTGAGGCGTGCCTCGATAAATACTCATTTGTTCTTGCGAAAGGTCGCAAACGTAGGCTTTTTCTTTTTTGATAAGTTCAACGGCCCAGTCGTAAAGTTGTCCGAAATAATCCGAAGCAAAATATTCGCCGTCCCACTGAAAACCTAACCATTTCACGTCTTCACGAATGGATTCTACATACTCTATGTCTTCTTTCGTCGGATTAGTATCATCGAAGCGCAAGTTGCACTTGCCTTTGTATTTTATTGCCAAACCAAAATTCAAACAGATGGATTTGGCATGACCAATATGCAGATAACCGTTGGGCTCCGGCGGAAAACGCGTGTGGATACCGGTGTGCTTGCCCGATTTCAAGTCGGCCTCGATAATTTCTTCCAAGAAATTTAGGGATTTTTCTTCCATTTTCGAACGTTTATTTTTGTTTTAACTCACAAAGATACAAAAAAAACAGGAATTAGAGCATTTTTAACAAAAATTCCATTCCTAATTTTCAAACAACCGCATAACCGACTGCATTTTTTCTACAATCTCTGCCGTACACAAATTCCCGATACTTCCTTCATGCGTGTGCTGCACTTGTTTTGTTGCATTAAATGTGCCGTTGGCGACTTGCTGTCCCACTTTTTTGTACGCATCACGGAAAGGCATGCCTTCTAATGTAAGGCGATTGACTTCCTCTACCGTGAACAAATATTCATATTTCGAATCGTCGAGAATATCCGGATTGACTTGGATATGTTGCAACATAAATTCCGCAATAGACAAGCATTCTTTCAGCGTATTAATCGCAGGAAACAAACAATCTTTCAGTAGTTGATAATCGCGATGGTAGCCGTGAGGCAGATTGGTTGTCAGCATGGAAAGTTCGCTCGGAAGGTTTTGCAAACGATTGGTTTTGCCACGAATGAGTTCAAACACATCGGGATTTTTTTTGTGAGGCATAATGCTCGAACCGGTTGTCAATTCTTCCGGGAAACTAATAAATCCAAAATTTTGACTAATAAAAATACAACAATCCGAAGCCAATTTATTGAGCGTTGAAGCAATCGCCGACATACCGCAAGCCATAGCGTATTCGGTTTTTCCGCGACTCATTTGTGCGGCAATTACATTGTAATGCATGGTGTCGAAACCGAGCAATTGTGTGGTCATGGTACGGTTTATAGCAAACGAACTTCCATAACCTGCTGCCGAGCCAAGCGGATTTTGATTAACAATTCTGTAAGCACCTGCAAAAAGTTGCATATCATCAATAAGAGCCTCAGTATATGCACCAAACCACAACCCAAATGACGAAGGCATGGCTATTTGAAAATGGGTGTAGCCCGGCATTAGAACGTCTTTGTGCTCTTCGCTGAGCGATTGCAGTCGTTGAAATAATTGAAACACCAATTGCGAAATTTGTTGCATTTCTTCACGCATAAAAAGTTTCAAATCAACCAAAACCTGATCGTTTCGAGAACGCCCCGAGTGAATTTTTTTTCCGGTTTCGCCCAATTTTCGGGTAAGCATCAACTCCACCTGCGAGTGTACATCTTCGACACCGTCTTCAATAGTAAATTCACCGGTTTCTGCAATTTTCAAAATTTCTTGCAAAGCAACGAGCAATTCGTCTGTTTCTTTTTTGGTGAGTAGTCCCACGCTTTGCAACATTTGCACGTGAGCTAATGAGCCACGCACATCGTGTTTAGCTAATTGCAAATCAAGTTCTTTGTCGTTGCCGATAGTAAATTGTTCGATGAGATGGTGAGGTTCGTTTCCTTTGTTCCAAAGTTTATTCATGGTTGAATGTTTTTAAAAAATTGATATATTGCTGAATGCCTTCGTCTATTTCTTTGATATACACAAATTCATCGGCTCGATGCGAACGTGCCGAATCGCCTACGCCCATCTTGATTGCAGGAAACGGCATACTGACCATGTCGGACGTTGTTGGCGAAACAAAACGCTCAATGCCGAGAGTAATCGCTGTTTGTACCAATCTGTGTTTTTCATCGATACAAGAGGCAACATGTTTTGTTGAACGAGGCACAATGTCGCAATTCACATGCTGTCGGATAATATCAACAATTTCGACATTGTCATAAATATCAGTCGGGCGAATATCAACAACAAAGCGGCATTCGTTCGGCACAACATTGTGCTGCGTGCCGGCATTGATTTGCGTAACCGTCATTTTTACTTCACCCATCAGCGATGATAATTTTGGAAAACGAAAATTACGAAACCAATTGATATCATCGATGGCGTGATACAACGCGCTATCGCCTTCGTTGCGTGCAGCATGACCCGGTATCCCGTGAGCAGTGCAATCAAGAACCATCAAGCCTCGTTCAGCAATGGCCGCTTTCATTTGCGTAGGCTCACCAACAATCGCACAATCAATTTTCGGAAGGTGTTTCAGCAATAATTCAATGCCGTTTTCGCCCGTTACCTCCTCCTCTGCCGTGATTGCTAAAATGAGATTATGGCTCATTTTTTTATCGTAATAATGACAAAAAGCCTGTATCAAAGCCACAACTGACCCTCCGGCATCGTTACTGCCCAAACCGAATAATTTCCCATCTTTTTCCAAAGGCATAAATGGATCGAGCGTGTAGGCCGCAGTGGGCTTTACAGTATCGTGATGTGAATTGAGCAACAGCGTTGGTTTACTCTCGTCAAAATGGAGGTTGCACGCATACACATTGTTCAGAATCCGTTGTGGAGAAATCCCTTTTTCCGAGAGAAAATCAAAAATAAGTTGTGCCGTTTTTTCCTCTTCATAAGAAAACGAAGGTGTTGCAATGAGTTGTTTGAGTAAGGTAATTGCCTCGTTCATCGGATTATATGTTTTTAATTTTGGTTCCAAAGTCGTTCAATAAATTTTTAGCATGTTTGATAATTACTTCGGTTACGCCAGCATCAATGGCTTTGAAAGCATTATCAATTTTCGGAATCATTCCGGCGGTAATCACACCGTTTGCTTTCAGTGCTGCATAAGTTGTTGGTGTGATTTTGGGAATAGCGGAATGGTCATCATCGGGATTGAAAAGCACGCCGTTTTTTTCAAAGCAAAAAGTCAGTCGTGTGTCATATTTGGACGATAAATTTGCTGCCAAAGATGATGCAATCGTATCTGCATTACTGTTGAGTAAATTGCCTTGTTTATCGTGTGTAATCCCACAAAAAACAGGACAAATTTGCTGTTGCAACAACATGTTTAGAAACGAAAAATTAATTTTTTCAGATTGAATATCGCCAACAAAACCGAAATCAATCGACACCGAAGAACGGCGTTCGGCGGGGATTACATTGGTATCGGCTCCCGACAAACCAATGGCATTGCAATTTAGATGCTGCAATTTTGCAACAATGGTTTTATTGATCCAACCGGCATATACCATGGTTGCAATTTTCAATGTTTCGGAATCGGTAATGCGGCGTCCATCGTGCATCTGAACGGGAACGCCTAATTGCTCAGCCAAACGTGTCGCTAATTTTCCACCGCCATGAACAAGAATTTTTAGTTCATCAAGCGTAGCGAAATCACTTAAAAACTGTGTCAACGCTGCATCATTATCAATGATGTTTCCGCCAATTTTGATGACATTTACAACCTGTTTCATTGAATTAATTGCTTCAAAATGTTTGTAAACACGTTAATTTGCTTTTGGGTTATACATAGTGGCGGCAACAAACGCAGCGTATTTGTGCCTGCATTTCCAATAAAAATTTGATGTTCAAACAGCAGTTTTTTGCAAATTTCCTTAGCGGGAAAAGCTGTGTCAATACCAAGCATTAATCCGCGACCACGAACCTCTGTAATACCTTGTATTTCCCGTAAAACGTGGAGTGTTTGCTCGCCGATATTTTTGGAGTTTTCGATCAAATTATCTTTTTCGAGAACATTTAGTACCGCCAAGGCAGCTGCACAAGCCAAGTGATTTCCTCCAAACGTTGTGCCAAGCATGCCGTGAACGGCTTGTATTTTCGGCGTTATCAACACACCTGCAACGGGAAAACCATTACCCATTCCTTTTGCCGTGGTAATAATATCGGCACGAATATCAGCCCATTGATGTGCAAAAAATTTACCCGTTCGCCCGTAACCCGATTGGATTTCATCAAGAATAAGCAACGTTTGATATTGGTCGCAAATGTTGCGCAAATTGCACAAAAAATCATCGTCCGGCATGATAATGCCTGCCACGCCTTGTATGCCTTCGATAATAACTGCCGCATACTCGTTGGTTTTTAGCATTTTTTCTACTGCCTCAGTATCGTTCAATGCAACAAAATCAATGTGCGTTGTTTCGTTGAAAGGTGCAACAATACCGGGATTATCCGTGGCTGCAACAGCTCCCGAAGTGCGCCCGTGAAACGCCTTTTTGAATGCTAAAACCTTCTTTTTTCCGGTGTGAAAAGAAGCCAATTTCATCGCATTTTCATTTGCCTCTGCACCGGAGTTGCAAAGAAAAAGAGCATAGTCATCGTACTCGGAAAGCTGTCCTAATTTTTTGGCTAATTTTTCCTGAATATCGTTCTTGACAGAGTTGGAATAAAAACCTAAATTTTGCAACTGTTCTGTGAGCATTTGCACATAGTGCGGGTGCAAATGTCCGATGGAAATAACCGCGTGTCCGCCATATAAATCAAGGTATTCCCTTCCTCTGTCATCATACACATAGCAACCTTTTCCTTTTACTAAATTGACATCCCACAAGGGATAAACATCAAATAATTTCATCTTAAAATGCATTTGGTTTTAATTGTAGTCCAATAGTTTCTTCTAATCCGAACATTAAGTTCATGTTTTGTATTGCTTGTCCCGACGCTCCTTTCAGCAGATTGTCAATGACACTTGTAATTAATACGTAGTCGCCGTGTTTTTCAATATGCAGCAAACATTTGTTTGTATTTGCAACTTCTTTCATGCTGATTCCCGTATCCGAAATATGCGTGAACGGATGCGATGCGTAACAGTCTTTGTAAAGTGTTTGCAATTCATCTTTGTTCAACGCACACTTGGTATACAGAGTAGTAAAAATACCGCGTGTAAAATTACCCCGAACGGGAATAAAATTCAACATTGGACTTTTCCCGTTCTGAACAACAGTAAAGGTTTTATTGATTTCGCCAAGATGTTGATGTGTGAACGGTTTGTAGATTGAAATATTGTTATTGCGATAACTGTAATGCAACGTTTCCGAAAGTCCACGCCCTGCACCGGTAGAGCCGGTAATGGCATTCACGTGTACTTCATCGGAAAGCAGCATTTTTTCTGCCAATGGAAACAACGCAAGTTGTATCGCAGTGGCAAAACAACCCGGATTTGCAATGCTGTTTGCAGACCTAATTTCATTACGAAATATCTCAGATAATCCGTACACAAAATCACGATTTTTGTACGTCGATTGCACACGAAAATCATTGCTAAGATCAATGATTTTTGTATTCTCCGGAAATGGATTTTCATCTAAAAAAGTAGTTGACAAACCATGTCCCAAACAAAGAAAAACTACATCTGTTGCAAGAATTTTGTCCGTAAATTTCAACTCCGTATCTCCAAACAGATCACGATGTACACTGCACACAGGTTTGTCTGCCTGTGTACTGCTTTGTACAAATTGAATATCCACCTGCGGATGATGCAGTAATAACCGTAATAACTCTCCCGCTGTATAGCCTGCTCCTCCTATGATTCCTACGCTAATTTTTTTCATGAGTCGCAAAATATAGTTTCATCTGGTTACCTAAAATAGTTGTGAAGCCTTTCACGTCATCACCGGTAAATGTTTTGTTCATTTCACCATAATCACCGAATTTTGAACTCATCAAATCATATTTGCTTTCGCAACCTGTGAGCGAAAAATGATAGGGTTGCAGTTTCACATCAACACTTCCGGTAACGCAGGTTTGCGTGCTTTCCATAAAAATTTCAATATTACGCATAACAGGGTCAAGATACTGTGCCTCGTGCAACAACATGCCGTACCAATTTGCAAGCATTTCTTTCCAGTATTGCTGCCATTTGGTAAGCACATGTTTTTCGAGCAAATGATGTGCTTTGATCAAAATGAGCGGTGCAGCAGCCTCAAATCCCACACGACCTTTGATGCCGACGATGGTATCGCCAACATGCACTTCACGACCAATGCCATAAGGACCTGCCATTGTGTTCAGCATGCGTATGGTTTCCACCGGACTCATTTTTTTTCCATTAATACCAACAGGCTCTCCTTTTTCGAAAAGAATCGATAATCTTTCGCTGCCTTGTTTCGAACAAGGCGTTGGATAAGCCTCTTCAGGCAATTCGCCTTTGGAAGTCAAAGTTTCCACACCGCCTACACTGGTGCCCCACAGCCCTTGATTGATCGAATATTTAGCCTTACTCCAAGGAAAATCGTAGCCATGTTTTTTGAGATAGTCGATTTCCTCTTGGCGGGAAATTTTAAGATCGCGGATTGGTGTAATAATTTCAATGTTTGGTGCTAATACTTGAAATATCAAATCAAAACGCACTTGGTCATTTCCGGCACCGGTGCTACCGTGAGCAATATAATTTGCACCTATTTTTTTGGCATATTCAATCAGAGCAATACCTTGAAAAGCCCGTTCTGCACTTACCGACAAAGGATAAGTCGCATTTTTCAAGATATTTCCGAAAATAAGATATTTAATGCCTTTGTTGTAGAAATTCTCCGTTTCTTCAAGGTTTACATGACTTTTACTCCCCAATGCAATGGCTTTTTTTTCCATTTCGGCGAGTTCGTCTTCGGTGAAACCACCTGTATTTACAAGTGCTGTGTGCACTTCCATTTGTTTTTCATTTTTTAAATATTTTACGCAAAAAGAAGTATCTAATCCTCCGCTGAATCCTAATAATACTTTGTTGTTCATGATATTTGTTATGTTAAATTATTGTTTCGTTGAATTTGTTTGTGTAGTGCAGAACGCTTACGCAGCAAGCGTTGACGCCGGATCAAGTGTTTAATAAAAATGACAGGTCGTTCAAAGATAAATCGCCAAGGAAGTTTTTGAGGCACAATGAGAATTTTGTTCAACTTAGGTCTTCTTGGTTTTTCGGGATCAAACATTAAGCCCGTACACAAGCATACTTTGTGGTCGTTGCGCTGTAAAATGTCGAAATTTTTACAACCCTCACAGCCTTTCCAGAATTCGATATCACGAGTCAGTTCCGAAAAGGTTACCGGTACAAAACCCAAATCCGAATTGATTTTCATCACTGCCAAACCTGTGGTAATACTAAATATCTTAGCTTTCGGATATAATTTCCGCGAAAGCATAAAAATATTTTTTTTAATTCTACGTGCAAGTCCGGAATAACGATAATCGAGATCCACGACTAACCCCGAATTCGCCACAAACATACCGTGGCTCCACGTTTCAATGTAGGAAAAACCTACAACTTTATTGTTGTCTAATGCTATAACCGCTTTGCCCGACTTTATTTTGTCGGCAAGATACTCAGGCGTACGACCGACAATACCGGTACCTCGTTGTTGAGCTGAAATTCGGATTAAATCACAAACTGCTCCAGCATATTGCATGTAAGCCGCACTCGCAACTACAATTTTAACTGCCATAATTATGGATTAAGAAATAAAAAAAAGGATTGTTTTTGCTTGCATCCACAAGCGTGCAGCACGTGGCTGCACATGAAAAATTGCGCCCTTACGGACGTCGGCGTCGGACTTGACTTAAAATCTGATATGAAAAGATACTATTCATTTTCGAGGTGCAAAGTTAATAAAAAAAAATGAAACTACAAAATTTGAAGTCATTTTTTTGAGATATAGTCGTTTGGAACTGCAGTGCCTAACTTGTTACGGCTTTGCAGTACATAAATTGAACTTTCCAATAGCAAATTCGTAGTTGGATGGCGGCGGACAAAGATATTGATACAAACATTCACTGCAAGGTTTTTCTGTTCGGGTTTTTCGCCAAGCTGTATTTTCGTCAAGCTCTTTGTATAACAATACCAAAAATGAATTTTCTTTTATCATCAAAAATATCAATTTTGCTGAGCCTCTTTTATAAACGTATTTAACTCAGGAATGACTGTTTTTTGTTCTAGCAAAATTGTTCCTAAGTTCTGCCTTTCGTGCAGTTGATCAACTATTTTCAGGTTTTGCATTGTTTGTAAACTTTGCTCAGATAATCGTTGTAAAATTCGCCATAACCGCAATATTTACACTTCAAATTGCAAGCATCTGTAACTTCAAACACAACTTGTTTGAGGTTGGCAAGTTGATACAAAACATTATTTTCTGTTATGAACTTTTCCATATCTTCTTCTGTTTACGGTTCGAACTACAAAATAACCCACAATCACAGCAATTGCAATCAAAATTAGAAAAACATGCCTGTTTTGTTTAGGTTGCTCCTGCTCTTTTAAGTAATAGCCGTGTTCGATCAAATATTTTGCAAAATTCAATATCGCATCGCCATTCACAAAAGCCATTTCGTCTAGCGAAAGAGGAAGAGGAAAGTCCGGCAACACGCCTCGACCAAACGGAATCCGCGAAGTATCGGTATCAAACACAATTTTCACCAACGGAACATTGACATCAATTTGAGAATACGGTAAGTGCAAAATCGCCATTTGAAGTGCTTTCACTTGATGGTATGTAGAGCCCGTTTCACGACCAACAATAGCACCTCGTCTGTGTTTATGCACAAATCCAGCAAAAACTGCCGATGCTGAAAGCGAACGTTCATTAATCAACACATAAACTCTTCCATTGAAATTAACATTTTCATTCGGAAAAATAGCGGTGGTATTGCGAGAAAAATAACCCACTCTACCTTTTTCGGGCAGATATTCGAGGAATAAATCTACTTCTGCAAAGTTTGTTGTGTGTTCAAAAAAATCAAAAACTCCTCGCCTATTGACTTTGTTGTACTGCCAAGCATAAAAAGGCTGTTGAGCGATATACGAAAAAAGGCGTTGCATAACCGCTTCGGGACCACCTCGATTGTTTCGCAAATCAATAATCAAATTTTGGACATTTGTCTCTGAAATTGAGGCGATAAATTTGGCAATTTGATCTTGTTGAACTTGAGTAATGCCAAATGTTGGAAGTCCCAAAAAGGCAACACTGTCCGATAATTTTTCCATAGAAAGTTCGGAGTTGATATCCCGAAAATTTCTAAACTGTGGCTCAATGGGCGAAGGCGTACGAGTATCCCACTGAAAACCCTCAAACAAAATCGTTTCTCCGCAATCAAAAGTCAATGTAATATTTTCTCTCGGCGATGTGTTGGGATGATTTTGAAAATACAATATTAGTGCCATTGTTGCCAACTCTAAATCGCGATGACTTTCTACCCTACCCTCAATGCGGTTTATGTAGGATATTATTACTTCTCTCAACGAATCGGCAGGAATGCCGTCTACTTCTACCACTTGTCGTTTAAGGTGTTGCAAATACTTCTGATGTGCTCTCGTTACAATTAAAGTGTCGTTGAGCCAACCAATATAAATTGATGCAAAATGTATTGTTCGTCTGGCGGACGGCGGAGCAGGCGGACGAGATAAAATCGCCAAATGATTATCACGAACAATGCGTATTAAACCTGCAACGACATTGTGAAAGTCGGCAGTCCGAATACCGTTTTGCATCTGTGCCAACGCTTGCGAAACGTGAGCCTCAAAGTCTTGTTCGGACACAAAGTCGTGAAGTCCCGGAAAGCCCTCTCGCAAAGCATCAACCAATATTGTAAAATCATTTTTTGCTTCTTCTGCCGTCAAAACCGTTCTTGCTACGCGCTGTTCAGGTCTTCGGAATGTAGTTCGCAAACCAAACGGCGACATTGGATCGCCAGCAGTTTGGTTTCTTTCCGACATGCTTATGCTAATTGCAGGTTGGGGGATTGCTCTGTAAAAGTAACCAACAGTTCCGATTGTATCGCCACGCTGAATTCGTTCACCTGTTCGAAATGTTCTTGTTGGGCGAAGTCCTGAAATCCAAATCGTTCTGCCGTCTTGCAATCTTAGTCCCAGCGAAACCGACAAAAAATTTACATCTTCGATAGTTCCGCACGATTGATCTTCGCGACTGCACAATCTTTGTTTTTGTTCAAAAAAATCGCGATCTATTTCAAAATTTGTCGGAGTAAGCCGAAATCCAGCCAATCTTATTAGGGAATGCAAATATGTGTATACAAACGAAGTTATTATACCATCAGTAGGTGCAAGAACCACTGTGCCTTTTGGAGCGTGAATGATTAAACGCTCAAAATTAAGTTCGTTTCCGATGTATTCCTGCGGTCTGAACAAGATATTTTCGCCGATTTCGGCATTTTTAATAGGCCATAAAAATGTTTCGGCTTGTGCAAAGCACGCAATCCCCCAAAAAAGTAGAATGGCAGATAGATTTTTTTTTGCTAATGTTAGTTTCATTGTATATTATCATTTTATTATAAAATTTAGTTCACTTGAAGAAACCAAATCTCCAAGTGAACTAAATTTGCATAACATTATGGTTGAAAAAAATCATCTCTCTTTCCATATTGGTGCCACAAATATAAGTAAAAAAATGGAAGAGACAAGTTTTTAAATTCTTTTGGTTCAAGGTAGTTTCAAACTACCTATTTTATGGGACTCACAAAAAAATTGCTCAAATAAAATAAAATTCGTATCTTTGCATAAATTTTCAGCACAATAATGAAAAAATTAGACTGGTATTTAATCCGAAAATTCTTGGGCACCTTCGTTTATTCCATGATTTTGATTATTTTGATCGTGGTTGTATTCGATGTTTCGGAGCGAATAGGCAACTTTATTAGTCGAGAAGCACCATTAAGAGCGATTATTTTCGACTATTACCTGAATTTTATACCATTTTTTGTGAATATGTTTAGTGCATTATTCACATTTATTGCTGTGATTTTTTTCACATCTCGAATGGCGGCAAATTCGGAAATAGTTGCCATACTTGGCTCGGGTATCAGCTTCAAACGCTTGTTGGTTCCTTATTTGCTTTGTGCTGTTTTGATCGGTCTTGTCAATGTTTATTTGGCGAGCGACATGATTCCGAAAGTGAATCGAACGCGTATCGCTTTTCAAAAAGAATATGTTTGGAACAGAATATTTACTCACGATCGCAACATTCATATTCAATACGACTCTACAACGTTTTTCTATGTTGAAAGTTTTAATATTCCCAATAATATCGGACATCGTTTTACAAAAGAAATTATTTGTCCCGAACAAGGAATGCTAAAAAAGATTTCGGCAGAATCTGCTCGCTTCGACACATCTACAAGCTTGTGGCGGTTAAGCAACTATCACATTCGGATTTTAGATACGCTGGGCGAATTCATCCAGCACGGTCATGAAAAAACTCTCGAAATTGGGCTTCTTCCGACAGATTTTTTCCGTACCCGAGAAGATGTTTCTATGATGACCAATCGGGAGCTGAAAGAGTTTATCGAACGCGAGCGTTTGCGAGGCTCTAATCGAGTTCGAGAGTTGAGATACGACTATATGGTTCGTTTTTCACATCCTTTTGCAGCTTTGGTTTTAGCCTTGATTGCCGTTTCGATTTCGTCTCGAAAAATGCGTGGAGGAACAGGTTTTCACCTTGCGATGGGATTAATGGTTGCATTTTTGTTCATCTTCTTTTTACAGATGTCGCGTGTGTTTGCTACGCAAGGAAATATGCCTGTATGGCTGGCTGCATGGTTGCCGATTTTCATTTTTGGTTTGGTGGCTTTAGTTTTACTGAGATTAGCACCAAAATAAATTATGGCAATATTAACATCTGTTATATCTTGGTTTACACGACAACGCGTTCATCAAATTGAGTTGTTTTTGAAATATCCTCACGATGTTCAGCGTGATTTGTTGACTAATCTTCTGGACACTGCAAAAAATACGGAATACGGGCGATTATATGATTTCGAATCCATTCGCTCTGTCGAGGAGTTTCAGCAGCGCGTTCCACTAAGTTCTTACGACACACTAAAGCCATACATCGACCGTTTGCGTGAGGGTGAACAACAACTGTTGTGGAGTTCAGACATCCAATGGTTCTCGAAATCTTCGGGAACAACAGCAGGCAGAAGTAAATTTATTCCCGTCAGTCCGGAATCTTTGGAAGAATGCCATTACAAAGGCGGAAAAGATATGTTTGCCTTGTATTTGAACAATTACCCCGATTCCAATTTGTTTGACGGGCGTGCTTTGGCAATGGGCGGAAGTCATCACGTTATCGACTCCGGAAAAGATATGTTTTTCGGCGATGTTTCGGCAATTTTAATTCAAAATTTACCATTTTGGGCGGAATTTCTGCGCGTTCCGAGTTTAGATATTGCGTTGATGGATAAATGGGAAGAGAAAATCGAAAAAATGGCACATGCTACCGCCAATAAAAATGTTACCAATATAGCCGGCGTTCCTTCTTGGACATTGCTTTTACTTAAGCGCATTTTAGAAATTACCAACAAAAAAGATATCAGTGACGTTTGGCCTAATTTGGAAGTTTTTTTTCATGGAGGCGTTAGTTTTACACCGTATCGAAAACAGTTCAAAGCATTGATTTCTTCTTCGAAAATGAATTATGTTGAAACATACAATGCGAGCGAGGGTTTTTTTGGAATTCAAGATACTATCGGCGGGGACGATATGTTGTTGATGCTGGATTACGGCATTTTTTACGAGTTTATTCCGCTCGAAAATGTTCACGATGAAAACCCAAAAGTTTTGACTTTGGAACAAGTAGAGTTGAATAAAAATTATGCAATTGTTATCACAACAAACGCAGGTTTATGGCGTTATGTGATCGGCGATACCGTAAAATTCACAAATCTTTCGCCTTATCGTATCAAAATCAGCGGACGAACCAAAACATTTATCAACGCATTCGGCGAAGAATTAATTGAAGATAATGCTATTAAGGCGCTTTCTATCACCTGCGAAAAAACAAACTCGGAAATTCTTGATTTTACTGCAGCTCCGATTTATTTAGACGAAGGGAAGCATGCTCGTCATCAATGGCTCATTGAATTTGCTAAACCGCCGGAAGATTTACAGTATTTTTCCGAAGTATTGGATAATGCTCTCAAATCTCAAAACAGCGACTACGAAGCCAAACGTTATCACGATCTGATGCTCACTTTACCCGAAGTCATCGCTGTTCCCGAAAAAACGTTTTATAAGTGGCTCAAACAAAATGGAAAATTGGGCGGACAACACAAAGTTCCTCGACTTTCCAACGATCGACGAATTGTAGATGAAATTTTAGAGATTATACAAATCTGAAATACTTTCGTTCTTTTCTACACGCTTGATCACTTCCGCAAAGGTTTTTGCAGTACTTAATACGGTGATTTTTTCGCTTTGTTTTTTCAATGGAATCGTATCGGTAACAATCAATTCTTCCAACTCGGAATTTTGGATATTTTGATACGCATTGCCGGTCAATAGCGGGTGTGTAATCATTGCTCGAACGCTTTTTGCACCGGCCTCCTTAATAATTTTTGCCGCAGTGCAAATGGTGTTTCCGGTGTCGATAATATCGTCCATCAAAATCACGTCTTTGCCTTCTACATCGCCGATGAGCTGAATACTGCCGATCTCGTTAGGCTTGGAACGCTGTTTGTAGCAAATCACAAAGCCGGTTCCAAGTGCTTTTGCGTAGGTGTTAACGCGGCGGGTACCTCCCACATCCGGCGAAGCAAAAATGACATCGCTTGTATCGAAATTACTTCGGATATACGATAAAAACATTTGTGAAGCAAACACATGATCTACCGGAATATTGAAAAAGCCTTGAATTTGATCGGCATGCAAATCCATGGTAACCACGCGGGAAACCCCGGCTGTTGTCAATAAATCTGCAAGCAATTTTGAGCCGATCGAAACACGTGGGCGATCTTTTCGATCCTGACGGGCATATCCGAAATACGGGATAACTGCAATAATTCGCCGTGCCGAAGCACGTTTTACCGCATCAATCATCAATAACAACTCCAAAATATTTTCTGCAGGAGCAAATGTAGATTGAACCAAAAACACATCCGTACCACGAATGTTTTGGTTCAGAGACGGCAAAATTTCGCCATCGGAAAACTCAAAAACTTCTGATTTTCCAAGTTCTTGCCCATACGCTTCCGCAATTTTTTCCGACAAATATCGTGATGCACGACCTGAAAAAATAACAACTTTTTGTGCCATAATTGAGGGTTAGTTTGATAAGATAATTTTTTGCAAAGATACGAAAAAAAATGAAACAAACCGAATTTTTGTTATAGTATTTATTTCCAAACCTAAAACTCAAATACTTTCTTCCTGCACAAATTCAAATAATCGCAATATCGACAGTTTGCAGGAGTCTCTGTGGATGTAAATTCTGTATTCGGGTCAAGCATTTCTTTCAGCAAATCACTGATACAGGCTTCAAATTCTTCGGAAATTTCGTTGAAATCATTGGGTAAAAATACTGAAGAATAATCCTTTTGGTGAGCTTCGTGAATATGTAGTAAGCATGGCAGAATTCGACGATTTCCGGACGTTTTTGCAAGCAGCCAACTGTAAATCAAAACTTGCAGGTAATTTTTGTTCTCAGATATCTTTTTTTCATCAAACAAGTCTTGCAATTTATCGGTTTTGAACATTTTCAAACGCCCGCCGGTTTTGTAATCAACCACTCGTAAATAGCCGTCAATATTATCTATTCGGTCAACAAAGCCTCCTATTTTTATAGCAATGTCGTCTATTTCCACAACTTCAGAAATCTTTTTTTCCATAGCCAAAAGTGTGAAAGGCACCTTTTCAATATCCAATGAAATCAAGCGTTTTAGGTTGTCTGCCAGCAAACGGCGAACAATTAAATGTTCCCCAGAATACACATTATTATCATTTTCGTACATAAACGCCGAATCCACCAATTTTTCACGTTTTTCATCATCCAAATAAACGTTCAAATCATCAGCATGAATCAGGCTTTCGGAAAACTCAGTAAATTTTTGGTTTGTTTTATCAAAAATTAATTGATTGGAAATTGTTCGATACAAAATTTCTGCACTTTTGTGAAACCATGTGCCAATCATAGCCGCATTCATGTCTGAGACATCCGGTTCTTCAACTCTCAACCCGACAACATAATGCAGATAAAACTTCAGCTTGCATGTCAAAAACGTATTGATGGCTGATGGTGATAGCGAATTTTTTGTGTCTTTACCGTATTTTTCCAACAAAATATTTCTAATTTCGGGTGTTTTAGGAATTTCAATTTTTCGAGATTGCTGGAGTTCAACGGCAGGCGTTGACAACGTTCTGTGTTCGATTTCAAAACCGTTTTCAATCATCAATTGCAACATAAATCGGCTCATTTCGCCCCTATTCAAGCCTTCTGTCGCCGTGTTGTAAGCCAATGTAATATTGTCTGCACGCTGCATTAAGCGAAAAAAATGATACGCATAAACTGCAGACTTTTGTTCGGGGGTAGTCATTCCAAATGCTTTTCGAAACGTGTATGGAATGAACGAACCATCATTCGCAGATTTCGGCAGCATGCCTTCGTTTACAGAAAGCATAAGCACATGCTTAAAATCTAAGTTTCGGGTTTCCAAAACACCCATAATTTGTGTGCCCAAAACAGGTTCGCCCAAAAACGGAATTGTCATTGTACTCAATATTCGGTCAACCAAATGCTGTAAATTTTTCGAGGATAGTTCCGGTTGGTATTTTTCTATTAAGTCTTGTTCAATTTTTTGTCGTACCGTGTCGGCAATTGGCATTTGTTTTACCGGATAACCCATTGTGATATTTATATCGCCTTCGCCGGAAAGTGCAGATGTTAGAGGGACTAACAAATTTTCGTTACAAAGTACAATCGCATTTTCGGAGGCTTCGATGTCAGAATTTTTGAATGAATTCAACCATTGGTCGGCAAAGCGAGTTTGTGCATTTTCGGTTGGCGATGCAATAAATGTAATGTGTTTCGTTTTTTGCGATTCTTGGAAACTATTAAAAACAACGGGATTGTTCAATGCATTTCCAAAATTCTCCAAATTTTTCTTAATAAAAAATCCGGCTTCGTGATTCGGTATTTTGAAAAAACTTTCGTCGTAATCCCAGTAAAACAAAGCACTCTGCGTGTTTTTAAAAAACTTAAACAATAGTTCTTCTGCCGTACTCAACGCATTGAAACCAACAAACACATAGTTTTTATAAGGCAGATCAAACGTTTCTTTGTCCAATTTATTTTCAACCACATCCCGCATCAAAAGCCCGTCATACGCCAAGTTTTGCGATTTCAAAGTTTCGGAAAACAGTTCGTAAACATCGCTCAACACCGACCAAATCCGAATAAATCGTTCTTTCAATTCGCTGTTTTTTTGCGGATCAAAATTCACAAAAAATTGCCTCAATGCTTGAATTTGTTCTTCCGTCAAATACTGCATCGGATCTTCCATCGCTTTGATGTTTTGAATATTCAGAAACAATTGTCCGGCATCAACCAAATGTTTGTCTAAATCATCAAAGTCCCGCAGTAAAAGTTCACCCCAAAAATAAAATTCATCAAACGTTTCATCGCTTTGCAAAAATCGCTTGTAAATTCTGTACAATATTGTATTCAGCAAAATAGGATCTGCTATTTCCAGCGACGAAAATTGCGAAAAAAGTTCGTTAATCGTGATATAATTCGGTGGCAAAAATGGGGCTTGCAAACTGTCAAGATGTTTGTCCAAAAACAGCGAAGCACGTTTGTTTGGGAAAATAATCGCCGTTTCCGACAAATCCAAGCCACGTTCAATCAAATCTTCGGCTACGTATCGCAAAAAATGAGTCATTGGCAAAAAAATCTAAAACAAATACCCTGTATTCACATAAAAACCGCCGGTACCGTTCTGGTTGTTGAAAGGTCGAGCTGCGTCTATGGCAATGATGAAATTCTGATTGATAATGATTCGGAAACCTCCACCAACTGCAGAATGTAGAGAGTTTCTTCGGCTCGGATCAACGTATCTGTTGAACGTTTCCAGATTCCGTTCTAATTCTTGTGTCGTCCAGTTTGGATTTAGTCGAAACGAATTGTCAAAGTTTCGGGTTACCATCCCGCCATCAAGAAAGGCATTCAAAGCTAATTGCACATTTTGTCTTTGCACTTGAAAATTCACAAATCTCCAACGCAGTTCGGCATTAAAAAATCCCATGTCCAAGCCTTGCACACGCGTCCGCATAATGCCGCGAATGGTACGAAAACCGCCCAATCCATCCCTATCCCACTCTCGACCGATTGTGGAAAAAACCGGCATGATATAAAACGGAATATGGTTTCCAATGGTTCCTTGATAATTCAAACGATAGGCAAAGACAAGTTGTTCGTTTCGAATAGGAATATAGTGTCGAAAAATAAACATGTAGCGATTGTAAGGATGCGTCGTTCCCAAAAATCTCGGAGCCAACAGAATGTTCGCTTCCGCCCAAATGCCGCGTGACGGTGCCGCTTCAAAATCACGAGAATCGTACATCAATCCTAAACGCGGCCCACTTGTAAATCCGCCTTCACGCTCATTCTCCGGAATAATTCCCCAGTTCATATAATGTTCGAAAAGCGTAGTGCCGTGAAATTGCTCGTTTTCCGGTCTTCCTTCGTTAAACCAATTTCTATCCAATGGGCGATAGCGAAGAGAACTGAAATAATAACTAGCTTGCCAAAACCAATTATTCCAAGGCAGATTTCCGACAAAATCAGCCTTAAAGCTCATCATTCTACGGTCTAAACGATAAAATGCACTCATATTATCAGCATCAAAAAACGCTTGATAGCCGTTAAAGCCATAAAAATCCATTGCCGGATCGAGCCAAAGCGTTGCGGCAAGCGACATTCGTACATTCGGAATCAATGTTCTTGTGTCATAGGTCAAAAAAAATTGTTGTGTTCCTCTTGTGAATCTCGAATATTCGAAATACCATTGCTGTCGAGGATTTGGAAAAGACGCTCCGCCTATTCCGTAATCAAAGATATTCAACAATCCGCCGTACTGAAGTCCTCTGTCCGCATCAAACGCAACGATAGGCAGCGGTCCGAACCCAAACCGCCGTTGCTGCGAGTTTTCATTTTGAGATTGTGCATTGCTCACGCAGGCAAGGATTAGACACAGACTCAAGCCGGCGGACAGCATCTTTTTTACAATCATTGTGTTGCAGTTTTTTGCAAAGATACGAAAAAAATTACACCTGAACGATTATATTTGCTTTTGCTGCCAGCAATTCGTTGTGAGTAACCAAAATACAAATACGCTGATTTTTTCACGTTCTAAAAGTTCCCATACATGGTTTTAAAAACTTCCCAAATCGCAATCCCTGCACTAACCGAAACATTCAACGAATGTTTGGTGCCAAATTGCGGAATTTCCAAAGCGCCGTCAATCAGAGGCATAACATTGTCGGAAATACCGTCAACTTCATTGCCTAAAATTAATGCAATCGGCATCGCCGGCGTTACGTCATTGCGAGCCGCTAGGCGAAACAATCCAGCATGATTGTGGATTGCTTCGGTCGTTCCTCCCTCGCAATGACGACCAAAGTCTAAAAAAGAAACAGAATTTTGGGCTTGCTCTAAAGCAAAAATCGAAAAACCTTGATTTTTTAGATGGTTTATAGCATCAACAGTTTTTTCAAAATATTCCCAATCTACCGATTCGGTTGCGCCTAGCGCTGCCTTATGAATTTCGCGATTGGGCGGTGTTGCTGTGATGCCGCACAAATAAATTTTCTCAACCAAAAACGCATCGCTTGTTCGGAAAACCGCACCAACATTGTGCTGCGAACGAATATTATCTAATACCACAACCAAAGGAATTTTTTCTTTTGCTTTGAATTCCTCAATGTTCAAGCGGTTCAGTTCCGAAAGTTCTTTTTTTACAAACATCATTTTTTGTGTTCTCTCACGTACTTTAATATGCGTTTGTCAAATTCTGCTTTTCCGTCTCTGTGAAACTCTACTTCAACCGGAACATAACAAATCGGCAAGTCCGAAATTTCGGCAAATGCAGGCGAATCTTTTAACCGCATCAAGTCTTTTTCTGTGGTAATGATGTATTTGTGATTGCAGAAATAATCCGAAAAATGTTTTCGAATACGCCGGAGTTCTGTTTTTGTAAATTCGTGATGATCCGAAAATTGAAACAATTTAATATCTTTTGTAAAGTTTCGCAAATGTTCCACCAGCGGATAAGGGTTGAAAATACCCGTAATCACAACAAAATGATTAAGTACATCTTTGTTTATTTTGCAAACCGATCCGTCTAAATTACGTAGCTGTCCGTGTTTCATGTAGGAAAAATAGACTGATTGATGTTGTTGAGGCTTAATTTCTCTCAAAATATCCTCTTTCACAATGGGCGAAAACACCGGCGGGCACTTTGTTACAACAATAATATCGGCTCTTTTTGCTGCACTTTTCGACTCTCGCAAATTGCCAACAGGCAACAGGTAGTCGTTGTAATACGGACGAAAATAATCCGTCAACAAAATTTTCAACCCGGCATCCACATAACGATGTTGAAAAGCATCATCAAGCAAAATAACATCTGTGTCAGGAGCTTCGGTTTCAAGGTTGCGGATGGCTCTACGGCGGTCAATATCTACACAAACGGAAATATCCGGAAATTTTTGAAAATACTGCATGGATTCGTCGCCCAAAAGAGCCGAAGACGCAGGTTCTTTTGCCAAAACAAAACCTTTGCTTTTTCTACCATAACCCCGACTAAGCGTGCAGATTTTAAATTCGTCTTTCAAAAGTCGAATGAGATATTCGACATGCGGTGTTTTTCCGGAGCCGCCAACACAGAGATTTCCTACGCAGATCGTTGGTATTTGAGGTTTTTGCGATGGTAGAATTTTTGCATCAAACATCCGGTTGCGCACCCAGACCACAAGTGCATAAAGAGGCATAATCGGCAAAAGTAAGAGCCTTAATGGAGACATGACACCGAAATTTTCCACAAAAATACGAAAAAAATGCTATATATCAAAATTTTTCGTGTTTTTTTGTATAAAAAATATTTTGTAATTTTGTTTTGTTTTAGTTTTTTTTCGTATCTTTGTAGATTAGTATGTTGAGATTTCTAAAGATAGCGTTTTTTTCTTTTCTCATGGTGCTGCTATTTTCGGCTTGCTCCACGCAAAGAAATACGTGGCTCAATCGGAACATGCACAATATGCGTGCGTTTTACAACATTTATTGGAACGGTAGAGAAACATATAGAGACCTTCTTGTGAAAATCGAAGGTTTCGGACACGACAATCACAGTCATGTAATGCGTGTTTTCGAGTATGGTTCGATTTTGGATACCGCCCTAACAAATCCATACACAATCCGCATGATCGAAAAGGGTTCAAAAGCTATACAGCGACATTCGATCCGTGTTCGTGGTGTGGAATATGTGAGAACCATGGAAAGAGCCTATATGCTGACGGGCAGAGGGCATTTTTATCAGCATAATTTTTCGATGGCGCGAACGGTTTTTAATTTTGTTATGTCGCAATTTTCAGACCGTCCGATACGCTTCGAAGCACTGCTTTGGTCGGCACGATCCTATATTCAAGAGGGTGAATTTGATTTGGCTTCGACGTTGATTTCGCAAGTGCGAAACAATGAAGCTTCTTTGATGAGGCAGACCCGTCGCGAATTACCGGCAGTAACCGCAGATTTTTTTATTGCACAAAGCAGATACAACGAGGCCATTCCGTTTTTGCGAGAAGCCATGGAACTTGCCGATACTCGAGATTTCAGAAACCGTTTGGAGTTTATTTTAGCACAAATTTTCCAGTTGGAAGGACGCCGGCAAGAGGCTTTTATGGCCTATCGCAACATACTTCGGCGAAATCCTAATATGGAATTGGAGTACAATGCTCGAATCAACATGGCATTGAGTTATGGCGGCGGCTACGCAGATCGAGCAGAATTGAGCAGACAATTGAAAAGAATGCTTAACGACACCAAAAACGAGCGGTTTTTCGGACGCATCTATTTTGTTTTGGCAGATATGGCCTTGCGAGATGGCGATATCGAACAAGGCATTGAATATTTGAGTAGATCGGTGGAGTTTTCCGAATTAAATCGCGACCAGTTGATAATTTCGGCAATTCGTTTGGCAGATTTACATTTTGACCGATTGGATTATGTTTTGGCACAACACTATTACAGTCGAGCGGCAAGTGTGATGACTGATGATCATTCCGATTTTTATCGTGTGAATACACGTGCTCAGAATTTAGAAGAATTGGTGGGTTTTCTATACATTGTGAGATACGAAGAACAAATGCAGCATCTGGCTGATTTACCTGAAGCTAGGCGTGAAGCAGAGATTGATCGTCTTATTGAAGAATACCTAAACAGAACTGCTAGATCTCAAGAAAGAGCGCCAAGAACATTGACTCAAGCTCCGTCTCAAGTACAACACAGCACGTGGTACTTTCATAATGAACAGGCCAGAACGCTTGGTGCTGCAGAATTTAATCGCAGATGGGGGCACCGTACCAATGAAGACTTTTGGTTTTTACAACAAAGGCCGGCCTTTGCCGTAAGTCGTGATATCCAAGAAGAAACAACCACCCGGATTGAAGAGGAAGAACAACGTGCAATTGGCGATTACACGCGGGCTGACAGAGAATATTATTTGGCAAACATGCCTGTCGGTGCAGCAGCAAGAGAACGTTCCAACAGACGTTTGGAAGACAACTTATTTCTGTTGGGCGTTGGTTATTTTGATTTGGTGGAAGAACCAAGATTAGGAATTCAAACCTTGGAAAGACTTTTGGAACGATTTCCGAACACATACTACCGCTTGCAGGCGCTCCATTATTTGTACCGCATGAACATGGTGTTGGGCAATCAAGCCGGAAGAACCAAATATAGAAATTTATTGTTGGCGGAATTTCCGAATGCACAACAAACCTTGCAAATTACCGATCCGGATTTTCACAGAGTCGCAATGGAAAACACACGCCGTGCGGAAATGCTTTATCAACACACGTTTGAGGCCTATCAAATCGGAGCTTTTGATGTTGTCATTCAAAATGTGAGGCTTGCCGAACAACGCTATCCGGGCAATGCGCTCATGCCGAAGTTTCGATATTTGGAAGCCATGGCTTCGGGAGCACAACAAGGCATTGAAGCCATGATTCAAAATTTGGAGCAGTTTATCAGAGATTTTCATCACGAAAGAGAATTGGCGGATTTGGCACGAACTACAATTGAATTTTTGTCGCAAGGTTTATCCGAACCTCTACCTGCTGCTATAAACGAATCCCTTGAACAACAAGCACTCGAAGAAATTCAAGAGCCTTTGCCGGCAAAGCCCGAACATGACATTTCGATGTTTACATTCAACGCCCAAGTTCCTCATTACACCTTGCTTTTTGTGAACGTTCCGGAAGTCAATACCGACTTTTTGAAAATCAGACTAGAGGATTTTAACCGCAGAGATTTTGCACAACACAACTTGCGTATTTCCGGCGAAATTTGGGATAACGAGCGCTATTTGATTTTTATTCAAACGCACGGAACAGTTTCTCCTGCACAAGAATTCTTGGAAAATTTACGAAACAGCACATATGTGTTTGGTGCTATTCCCGAAGAATCGTACAGCCTTATGATTATTTCTACGGAAAATTTCCAAACGCTGATACGGCTGCGAAATTTAGAGGCTTATCTATATTTCTATGAGCAGTATTATAACCCATAATCCAGAATGAAAAAACTTTTCCTGCTAGATGCAATGGCGTTGATCTATCGAGCGTTTTTTGCGTTAAATAAAAATCCGAGAATTAATTCGAAAGGTCTGAATACATCGGCAATTTTGGGCTTTGCAAATACGCTTTTGGATGTGTTGCAAAACGAAAAACCAACGCATATCGGCGTGTGTTTTGATACGAAAGCCCCCACCGCTCGACACGTCGAATTTGAAGATTACAAAGCCAATCGTGAGGCCATGCCCGACGAGCTTTCGGAGGCAATTCCATACATTCAACAATTGATTGAAGCGTTTGATATTCCGATTTTATATGTAGACGGTTATGAAGCCGACGATGTCATCGGAACACTTGCCAAGAAAGCCGAACAACTGGGTTTTGAGACCTACATGATGACGCCCGACAAAGATTTTGGTCAATTAGTTTCCGAACATATTTTCATTTACAAACCTGCAAAATTCGGGCAGCCGGCACAGGTTTTGGGTGTGAAAGAAGTTTGCGAACGACACGGGATCAAACGTCCTGAACAAGTCATTGATTTGCTCGGATTGATGGGCGACAGTTCGGATAATTTTACGGGAATCCCCGGTGTTGGCGAAGTTACAGCACGAAAACTGTTGGAACAATTCGACAATGTTGATAATTTGTTGGCAAATACCGACCAAATTGCCAATGCAAAACTTCGTGAAAAGGTTGAAAACAATAAAGATTTGGCTATTCAAGCCCGAATGTTGGCAGAAATAGATACGAATGTTCCTATTGACTTCGAGCCTGAAAAATTAATGGTGAATGCTCCGAAAAAGGCTGAATTAACTGCCCTTTTGGACGAATTAGAGTTTAAAACGTTTGAACGACGGGTTAACTCTTGGCTGAATAAAACCGCTAGCGTCATTGCGAGTGCTAGCGAAGCAATCCAGCAATATCCCGCTGACGCGGACGTCCCGTCCATGCCAAAAAACTCCAATCAGCCATTCGATTTATTCAATTTACCCGACGAAACCTCGCACCCTGCATCTCATACCCCGCACCAATTTAACGAAAATTACAAACAAATCACAGACTTGTCCGAATTTGCAAAAATTTTATCCCAACAATCTGAATTTTGTTTCGACACGGAAACCACCGGAGTTGATGCATTGGATGCGGAATTGGTGGGAATTGCATTTTGTTTTGAAAACGGAGACGCCTATTTTTGGCGGTGTCCGGACGTAGAGATGCAATGCATTGCGTCTCTACAATGTTTAAAACCCATTTTCGAAAATCCCAACATTTTGAAAATCGGACAAAATCTGAAATACGACATCAATGTGTTGCACCGTTATGGAATTGCGGTTTCTGAGCCGTTTTTCGACACGATGATTGCGCATTATGTGCTTCATCCCGAACGCCGATCAGGTCTTAACGATATGGCAAAAACGTATTTGAATCACGAAATGATTCCAATAGATTTGTTGATTGGAAAAAAAGGTCCAAATCAAAAATCCATGCGCAATGTACCGATCGAATGGTTGGTAGAATATGCTTGCGAAGATGCTGACGCGACCTTTCGGCTGAAACCGATTTTGGAAAACATGATTGACGATTCCGGCGTTCGAAAGTTGTTGGAAAATATCGAGTTTCCATTAATTCCGGTATTGGCGGAAATGGAACGCGAAGGCGTAAAAATCGACCGCGAAATGTTGGAAAAGTTTTCGCAAGAACTGACTTTGGAGATCCAAAAAACGGAAGAAGCCATTTATCAGTTAGCCGGCGTTCATTTCAATATCGCATCGCCGAAACAATTGGGTGAAATTTTGTTCGAAAAATTAAAAATCGACGAAAAAGCCAAACGTACCGGCGTTTCCAAACAATATTCAACAAGTGAAGATGTGTTGCAAAAATTGAAATACCGCCACCCTATCGCAGACTTGGTGCTCACCTATCGTTCGCTTTCCAAACTCAAATCGACTTACGTGGATGCCCTGCCGGCACTGATAAAACCAAGCACCGGACATGTCCACACGTCGTTCAATCAAGCGGTGGTTGCAACAGGCAGATTGAGTTCGAGCAATCCAAATTTGCAAAACATTCCTATTAGAACCGAGTTGGGTCGTGAAATTCGCAAAGCCTTTGTTCCACGCGACAAAGAGCATGTTTTAATGTCGGCGGATTATTCACAAATCGAACTTCGCATCATTGCTTCTATCAGCGGCGACGAAAGCATGATTGCAGATTTTATCGCCAGACACGACATTCACACGGCAACGGCTGCAAAAATCTACGGCGTGCCGATGACTGCTGTCGATAAAGACATGCGGCGTTCGGCAAAAAGCATCAATTTTGGGATTGTTTACGGTATGAGCGCGTTCGGATTGGCAGAACAACTGGGTATTTCAAGAAGCGAAGCATCAAATATCATCAAACAATACTTTGAGCAATATCCGAAAATTGCCGCATATATGCAAAATGCTATTTCGGACGCTAAGACCAAAGGTTATGCCGAAACGCTTTGCGGACGCAGGCGTTATTTGCCCGACGTCAGCAGCCCGAATGCGACCGTTCGCGGATTTGCCGAGCGAAATGCAATCAATGCGCCCATTCAAGGGAGTTCGGCGGATATGATTAAAATTGCTATGGTCAATATCGACAAACGCTTGAAAGAAGAAGGTCTGCAATCGAAAATGATTTTGCAAGTGCATGACGAATTGGTCTTTGATGTGTTGAAAACGGAAGTTGATGTTGTGAAGAATCTTGTCGTTACCGAGATGCAGAATGCTTTGAAATTAAATGTTCCGGTCGTTGCCGAAGCCTCAACGGGAAACACTTGGTTGGAGGCGCATTAGTTATCGCAAGCTTTGGTTTTTGCTATTTTGAGCAAATATTTGAAAAAATCCATTTTTTTTCGTATCTTTGTATTGTAGAAATTTGTGTCCATTTGAAAATACCATGAAAAAACCTTTTTGGAAAGACCTTAAATTTTGGAAAACAATTACCCTCATGATTGTGGCGAGCATTCTCATCATCGTTTTGACGTTTGCTTCATTAAGAATATTTACACGACACGGACAGTCGTTTGTAGTTCCCGATTTGACCGGACTTACGATGAACCATCTGGGTGTGCTGGAACAAAACTACCGATTCAGATTTAAAGTTATTGATTCTGTTTTCGACGAAACGCAGCCTGCCGGAACTATCATCAGACAAAACCCTTGGTCCGGTGCAACCGTAAAACGCGGCCGACAGTTTTACATTACATTGGTGGCAGCAATGCCGGATATGGTAAGAATGCCGAATTTGATTGATCTCTCGCTGCGCCAAGCTGCATCACAGCTTCAGACCCTCGGGCTTAATGTAGGTACAGTTACTTACCGTCACGATATGGATTTTCAGGGTGCTGTGTTAGACCAAGTATATCGTGGAGTACCCATACGTCCTGGGGAAAACATTCGGCGGGGTTCATCCGTGGATCTTGTTGTTTCAGGCGGACCACAAGAAGAACGTAGGGATAGAGAACCGGAAGTTATCGAACAGCCCCCGATTTTCGAAGATGAATTCTAAAACATGCGGACATTTTTTTTGAAAATAAAATTTTGCTTTTTTGTTGTTTTGATAGGATTGACACAGCAGATTGCAGCACAGAATCAAGGTGCTGCGCTACGTCATTTGGACATAAATCCGGTATTGATCAATGCCGCAAACAGAGAGGCAAGAGCAGTCCTATTTGTAAAATCGGAACGACCGGCGTTGAAACTGCCGTTTTTTGATGATTTTTCGTCACTTCGCTCGCCATTTCCAAACGATTCGCTCTGGGAAGACAATATGGTTTTTATCAATGCTAGTTTTCCACTTTTTCCACCAACTATCGGTGTTGCCACGTTTGATGCTTTAGACGCTGCAGGGCGATTGTATGAACATGCCGCCCTTTCTCCTGATTGGTTTGGTGCAGACACACTCACTTCGCGACCCATTCGATTAGACTCAATTTTCGACGGAAGTCCTCGTGAATTAACGAATGCGGATTCTGTGTTTTTCAGTTTTTATTTTCAGCCGGGCGGAGGTTTTGGAACAGAGTCGGACGGAACAATCCGCGGACGTGCACCAAGAGCAAGCGATGAGTTGATTTTAGAGTTTCGTGATAGTACAGGTATTTGGAATGTGGTTTGGTATGCAAACGGGCAAACCTTGGCACAGTTTTGTCCGCTTTGCGTAGTTGATTCTGTGCTTGTAACTCCCGCAACAGATACAACTCCGGCAGTTTTTAGACTTGTGCAAGATTTTGAAAAAGAATTTTTCAGACAGGTAAGTATTTCTATTCTCGACACAATGGCGATTGTCGAAACAACAGATACGATTAGAGGGAGTTTTCTTTACAACGGGTTTCAGTTTCGCTTCCGAAATATAAGTTCGTTAGACCGGAATCAGCAACAAAACCCAAGCCGACAGGGCTCCGGCGGACAATGGCATATAGATTATGTTCGCTTGAACGCTTATCCCAACGGATTTAACAGATTCTCATCTGATATTGCTTTTGTTCATCAAGGTGAACGCGTATTGAGAGATTTTCAAGCCATGCCGGCAAATCAGTTTCGAGGCCAGGTAGATTTAATTAGTGAAATCCCGATATTGTTTCGAAATTTAGACACAATTTGGCACGCCGTACAATATAGCTTTCAAATCACAGGTCCGGGTTATTTTTGGGCAGCCACTCCTTCAAACACAGCTGTTGAGCCTTTTTACACACACGGATTTAATTACAACACGGATATTTATGAATATCAGCGGAATTTTCCATTTCCACCGGAGATCACAGCGTCCGGAATATTTGAAATTCAGCACGTTTTAACATCAACAAACCGAGAGGATATCGCCAGATCAAACGACACAATGATTCAAGCCGTTCATTTTGGAAACTATTTTGCCTATGACGACGGAACTCCCGAAGCAGGCTTCGGATTTGACATAGAAAGGAGCAGGCCTACTAGTAATGAATTTGCATATCGGTTTCCGATGCGGGTTCCCGATTCGCTGGTTGCTATTCAAATTTGGTTTAACGAAACTCCGGCAGACATGAGTCGCGCGTTTTTCAATTTCGCAGTTTGGTCAGAAAATAATGGAGCTCCTTCACAAGATCCAATTTATGTCGGACAAGATCTGCTTCCTGAACAGGGCGATACGGCAGGTTTTTTCACGTATTGGCTGGACGCTCCGCTGCCATTAAGTTCCGGCGATTTTTTTATTGGTTTTCAGCAAAGAGGACAAAGTGCCACTTTTTTCTTAAATGTTGGCTTTGATCTAAACAACAATGCCCGGAACCACATGCTTGGACGACTTGATGGAGGCAGATTTATAAACGGCAGGTGGGACAACAGCTGGGATACTATATCCATCTACGGCGCAGTCATGATGCGTCCGGTGTTCGGAACTTCGGAAGACATACCGCCGCCAACAAGTATTTTAGACAGAGATGAGGGTGTTGATGCGGACGAAAAAATTCGTGTTTTTCCTAACCCAAGCGATGGTGTTATTTTTGTCGAGTCCCCAAAAAATGTTGTGAATAGTTATGAAGTCTTTGATTTGAGCGGACGAAGATTGTTGCAAAGAATAATTAAAAGCACACAGTTTTCGGTAGACCTTCCACAAAATCCGGGCCTTTATATTTTGGTTTTACACACTGAAAGCGGAATTGTTTCTAAGAGAGTGGTTCGACGATAGTCATTTTCACACCTTCACGCTGCATTTTTCTAAACCACGTCATTTGTCGTTTGGCAAATTGATGAATAGCGGTGTTTAGTTGCTCAAAAAGTTCATTTTTCGTGATGGCTCCAAGAAGATACAGCGTTACAAACTTATATTCCAAACCGTAAATAAGCAAACGTTCCGTAGAAACGCCCTGTTTAATCAACATTTCGACTTCCTCGATAAGACCTGCATTTAAGCGGGTTTTCAAGCGCTGTGTAATTCTTTTTCGAACCATATCTCGAGGTGGAAAAATAGCAAAAACCGTTTCACAAGAAATTTTTGGAAACACGGCATCGGGGGCAGTTTTCTGAAAGTTGTAATGTTGCAAAATTGCCGACAAATATAGACCTGTTCCGCCACAAAAAACCGGCTTTTTGTTTCGTGAAACAATATCGTTATAAGCCATATGAAAATCCGAAACAAATTGAAAAGCGCTGTACATTTCACCTGCATCTAAAATGTCAATCAAATGGTAAGGTATCGATTTACCGTTTACCGTATATTCGTCCAAATCCTTGCCCGTTCCGATATCCATACCTCGAAACACTTGTCGTGAATCGGCAGAAATGATTTCTCCATCAATTTCCGCAGCCAATCGTACGGCATATTTTGTTTTTCCGCAAGCCGTGGGTCCTAAAATTGTGATCATTTTAATTATGCAGGGGCTAGTTTACAATGTAGGGGCGACGCATGCGTCGCCCCTACGGTAGTTATTTACATCATTTTATACTATTAAAACAACGCATTCGTCTGAGTTGTGGAGTAATTCAGTCGGAATGCCCCAACTTGACGAAGTTCCTGTTTAACAGCCGTAACGATACGCATTCTTACTTCTCTGTCAACGCGTAAAGACGTTGTCAAGAAGGGCACATCTGCCTCAGCACGGGCTTCACGCTCTGCCAAAATAAACGTTTGAATTTCACTAACATCTGCAATTTGATCATTCAACTGAATACGTGGCTCTGTACCTAACGCTGCAACGAGATGAGGCAACGGCGGACCAATGTGTATATTACTTACCAGCGACTTTCGTTCAATTTTGTGAACTTCGGTTGCTTGCGGCACAACAACTCTTACAAGCAGCGTACTTTCTCTCATGGTAGAAATTACCATAAAGAAAAATAGTAAGATGAATACCAAATCTGCTAAAGATCCGGTGTTGATCGTTGGTGCTGCTTTTTTTTCTTTTTTTCTAAATCGTCCCATTATCTAATGTCCTCCATATTTTATCCGTCTCTTGGTTCTGCTTCGGAAATTGCCATTTGAATTGCTCTTTGAATGGAATGTCTTCTTTCATCGCCGGCTCTCAAACTTGAGAAAGGAACACCGAAGTGAGCTCTCGACATTTCATCACGCAATTCATTGATCGCAGCAGTTAATTCATTCTGTACTTTAATATACATTTCGTAAGTTGTTCCGTGGTCGTTTTGCAGCGAAACAACTCCTCTCGATGTCCAAACCATTCCTAAGTGTGGGAATTCTCTCTCCACTTGTTCGGACAAGTGTGGGTCGTTGAAAGGGTTGCTAAAGAACTCTTTCGTAATTCTACGCAAGTCTCTAATATCTATTTCCCGACCTTGTACACGAAGTTGATCGTGCATATTAACCAATACCGGTAAGACATTACGCTCTCTGATTTCCGGTGGTATTGCATCCGGCGGAAGCGGCGGCGGTAAGCGGCGAAGAATGCCTCGATCGTGATCCATAGATGAAGTCATCATGAAAAACGCCAAGCACAAAAACGCCAAGTCTGCCGTTGAGCCACCGTTGATTGTTGGAGATTTCTTTACCATCGGTTTTATTTTTTAAATGGCCGCCAAATTTCTGTGCCGATCAGCGAAAGAAATGCACAACCAAAAAGTATATAAAATGAGATCAACCCTGCTCCAACCGGACGAACCACCCATGCGGCAGTTTCCGTTCTTTCAAGAAGTGCTTGGCTGACACCTGTGTCTGTTGATAATGCAAACGCAATTCCGATAACAGCTGCAATTCCGACTAAACCTATCAGAGCCCTTTTTGCTCCTTGTGGTTTTGCTACAAGAGACCTAACTCCTGCCATAACAGCTCCTAAAGCAGCGATGCCAAGCAAAGCATAGGACACAATTATAGCTACGTCTATCCATACTAAATTTCCCATGACCTTTTATTATTTTCTGTTATTCATGTACTTCACCATGATATCAATGAAATCAATCGAAGCGTTTTCCATATCATCTACAAGAGATTCGATTTTTGCTGCCAAATAGTTGTAGAAAAACTGAATGGTAATAGCAACGATCAAAGCGAATACCGTTGTTAAAAGTGCAACCTGCATACCTCCCGCAACAACTGTTGGAGAAATGTCTCCTGCTACTTCAATCGCTTGAAACGCCATAACCATACCAACTGCTGTTCCCAAGAAACCAACCATCGGTGCAACGGCAATAATAAACGAAATCCAAGTCATGTTTTTTTCTAAACGAGCCGTGGCAATCGCACCAAGCGAAACGATAGATTTTTCAACACCTTCGATACCCTCACTAATATGATCCAAACCCTGATAGAAAATCAAAGCTACCGGACCACGTGTGTTGCGGCACAATTCTTTCGCTTCTTCTACACCGCCGTTTGCCAAAGCATCTTCAACTTTTTTCAATAAATTTCGAGTATTGGTTGTGGACATCGTCAAATATATGATACGTTCAATAACCAAAGACAATCCCATGACAAGCAGAAGAAGAATCGGCGACATCCAAGGAACTCCACCTAAAATAAACTGCTCTTTCAAGACTTGGTGAAAAGACCGTGCTTCGATAGTCTCATCAACAAATAAACTTACTACCTGTTCTGTTTCGTAATTTTCAAACTCTTGTGCAAAGGCAACAGTCGGCATGGCAGCGAAACAGACGAAGGCTACCAATGAGAATAAAACAAAGATTTTTTTCATGATTAAATTGGTTTTGATTTTGAGTATTTAACTTTACATTTTGCAATTAGTAACTGCAAATTTAGGAATTTTTTTTGAACTGACCAAATTTTTTTTGTTTTTTTTTTGTTTTTTTTTGTTTTTTGCCTTTGTTGTGTGTCAAATTGGCATTTTTTTGGGTTTGGAAAGGTTTTTGCTATATACCTATTGTAAAGCACTCGAAAAGCATGAAAAAAAACGATAAAACCACAGACATCAACCAAGACAAAAATCCACTCTACGACACCCCAAAGTCTCCGAAAACCTCTGAAAAAACAGATCCTGTCGTTCAACTTGCAACCCAACTGGAAGAAGAGCGAGACAAATATTTAAGATTGTATTCTGAATTCGATAATTTCCGCAAACGAGCCCAAAAAGAACGTTCGGAATTAATTTTGTTTGCATCCGAATCGGTAATTTTGTCACTTTTGCCGATTTTAGACGATTTTGACCGTGCTTTGCCTGCTATTTTGGACGAAACCGCAAAATCCGGAATCGAACTGATTTATTCAAAATTGAAATCAGCGTTGGAAAATAAAGGTTTGAAAACAATGGAAACCAAAGGCGTTTCGTTCGATGCCGATCTTCACGAAGCAGTGGCTCAGATGCCGGTCAACGATGAAAAAGAAAAAGGAACGATTATTGAGGAAATTCAGCGTGGATACTACCTCAACGACAAAGTTATCCGCCACGCAAAAGTTATTGTCGGAACATAAAAAAATTGAAAATTAAGAATGGCCTGCCCATTGGGCAGCATGTAAATAACGCAGGGTAAAATCCTGTGAACCCAAAACCAAATGGCAAAAAAAAGAGACTACTATGAAGTGCTTGGCGTGAGCAAAACCGCTACTGCCGATGAGATGAAAAAGGCTTATCGAAAATTAGCGTTGCAATATCATCCCGACCGCAACCCGGGCGATAAAGAAGCGGAAGAAAAATTCAAAGAAGCGGCGGAAGCCTACGATGTACTTTCTACGCCTGAAAAGAAAGCCAAGTATGATCAATTCGGCCACGCCGGAATGGGTGCCGGCGCTGGCTACGGGCCGGGCGGCATGAATATGGAAGATATTTTCTCGCACTTCGGAAATATCTTTGAAGGTGCATTTGGCGGACAATTTGGAGGCGGTGGTTTTCACGGTTTTACAAGCGGTTTCGGAGGTGGACATCACAGACAGCGCAGACGTGTCAATCGCGGATCGGACCTCCGTGTTCGTGTAAAACTCACTTTGGAAGAAATCGCCAAAGGTGTTGAGAAAGAAATCAAAGTTCGTAAAAAAATTGCGTGCGATACCTGCAGCGGAACAGGAGCTGCAAATCCAAATGCTTATAAAACCTGCGAAACCTGTAAAGGCTCGGGGCACGTAACCCGTGTAACGAATACATTTATCGGACAAATGCAGCAAACTTCGGTTTGTCCGACGTGTCATGGCGAAGGAAAAATCATCACAGACAAGTGTAAAAAATGCAGCGGTCAAGGCGTGGTAAATGGCGAGGAAGTCATCTCTATTCGTATTCCTGCCGGTGTTGAAAACGGTATGCAGCTTTCTATTCCGGGCAAGGGCAATGCGGCAGTTCATGGCGGTATGAATGGTGATTTGATTGTGCTGATTGAAGAAATCGAGCACCCGTTGTTTGAACGTGTTCAAAATAATCTGCACTACAATCAATTTGTAAGCATCACCGAAGCCGCTTTGGGCGAATCGGTTGAAGTACCTACACTTGATGGAAAAGTCCGTGTCAAAATAGACGCCGGAACACAGTCCGGAAAACTCTTGCGTTTACGAGGAAAAGGTTTGACATCAATGAACGGATATGGAACCGGCGATCTAATTATTTGTGTAAATATTTGGACGCCTCAAAGCATAACTAAGGAGGAAAAAGAGTTGTTGGAAAAACTCCGAAACTCGCCGAATTTTAAGCCCAATCCGAAAAACAGTAAGAAAAACAAAGGCTTTTTTGATCGGATTAAGGATTATTTCGGAGGGTAAATTTATTGTGCTTCAAAAATTAGAGCAGTGTATTTTCAAAAAAAATCGTATCTTTGCAAGGCGTAATATGCATTGTATTGAAACGATTTGTATTCATATTAGTTTTTGTTTGCCTCTCCTTGGAGGGAACGGCGCAGTTTTATACGGGATCTGACCTTACGTTTGGAAGAATGCGTGTGCAGCATCAAACGTTTTTTTGGTCATTTTTTCGTTTTGAAAATTTTGATGTGTATTTTAGTCGGAACGGACGTAATTTGGCGCTTTACACCGCTTCGTTCGTGCAGAATTATTTACAAGAAATCGAACAGCGTGTGGGCGAACCTGTTGCCGACAAAATGCAGTTCATCATTTTCAATCGACTGACCGATTACAGACAAAGCAATATCGGATTTCTGGATGTCGAAACTGCGAACACCGGCGGTGTTACTCGAATCAACGGCAACAGGGTTTTTCTGTTTTTTCACGGCGATTATGTGGATTTCGAGCGCCAAATTCGAGAGGGAATTACGGAAATTTTAATTCGTCAAGTGCTTTTTGGTACAACATTAGCATCGCAGGTGAGAAATAATACACAACTGAACGTTCCCGATTGGTTTTTATACGGCATGACCTCTTATCTTTCGAGACCTTGGTGCGTAGATCTTGATGATATGATGCGCGACGCCATGCTTTCGCGAAGGTTTCGTTTCATTGCCGCTTTGGAAGGTGAAGATGCAAAACTGGCAGGGCACTCTCTGTTTCGCTACATTGCCGAAACGTATGGAGACGGCACTGTTTTGCGAATTTTACGCATAACGGCATCGCAACGAAGAGTAGAAGCGGGGTTGAGGCATGTTCTCAACAAAAATTTCCGACAACTCATGCGGGATTGGCAGAATTTTTATTTGGAAGATACTCAATTTCTCGGAGAAACAGAAGATCCCGACATAGAAAATTCACTTCGGAGGGTGAGGCAAAGAGACCGACAACATTATCAGTTTAGAATAAGTCCCGACGGAAGCCACGTGGCTTATATTTCCAACGAGTTGGGTCGTGCGCGTGTGCATGTCAGAAATTTGGAAACCGGACGACGACGGATTGTCATGCGTATCGGTCATGCAATTAATGATCGCCCCGATTATTCTTATCCCGCTTTGGCCTGGCATCCAAACGGCGAGATTTTGGCGATTGCCGCTGAACGGCGGGGGCAAACAGCGCTGTATCTTTACAACGTAAATACACGAGAGTCCGACTGGATAAACATGGAAGCTTTGGAGAAAATTCTTTCGATGGATTTTGCTCCTCACGGGCGGCTTTTAGCTCTTGCCGGCGTTCAAAACGGACAATCCGATATTTTTCACTTTAATATGGGGACGCGTGTGCTGACACAGCTTACGCGTGATATTTATGATGATGCAAATCCTCGTTTCTTGAGAAACGGAACGCAGATTATTTTTAGTTCAAATCGTCCTCATGACACGCTGATACGAAATCAGCGCTATTCGAGAGCTCCGAGATTGAACCCAAATCACGATTTGTTTATTTACGATTTGGAAAGGCCAAGCACAACTTTGCTGCGAGTTACAAATGATTCGCTTGTGGATTTTTCAAATCCGGTGAAGTATGAAGCCGGTGTTTTTGCATTTTTGACCGACGAAAGCGGTGTAAGAAACCGTGCAATCGGCATTATTGACAGTGTGATTGCAAGTATTGACACTATTATTCATTGGCGGCATGTAACCGATTTTCGAACGGTTACCAACTCCGGTCGAAATATCAACGAGCACGATGTAAATCCCATCATGCAAGAACTTGCGGAGCTCATCACTTACAATAATCGAAATCGCTTGATTTTGCGAGAAGCCGAGCCTTCACAAATGTTGGAAACCACTAATCCACCCAAAACACGATTCCGTGCAGCTCAAATAGAAAGACGCCGACAGCGCTTGGAAGAACTGCAAATTGCCGATTCGCTGGAACAGATTGATGAATTGCAGCACGCAGGCAGACGACGTTTGCGACAGCCTACAACACGAGATATGATAGACCAAATGGTAGACAGGGTTTTGATAGAAAATTTTACCTCCGTAGAGACGCAATGCATTGCGTCTCTACAACAGGATACCATTTTTGAATATGATACCCTTGTAGGGGTCGAAGATTTTCGACCCCTACAGGATACCGTTCCGATGGCGATTTCCGAAAATTTCAAGGATTCAGTTCGTGACGAACTGCGCGAACGTTTAACTCGATTGCTGGGCTTTGAAGATGCTGTTGCCGACACCCCTCGACTAACGATAAATCCGCAACAGCGAAATTATAATGTGGAGTTTTTCATTAACGAAACCACAACACAAGTCGGATTTAATTTTTTGAACAGTTCTTATCAGGCGTTTACAGGCGGGTCAAGTCCAATTTTTCTCAATCCCGGAGCAACTGGATTTTTGAAAATCAGAGCCACGGATTTAATGGAAAATCATCGACTTACCGCTGGCTTCAGGCTTTCGTTCGACTTGCGAGGCAATGAATTTTTGCTCAGTTATGAAAATCTTGAACGCCGAACCGCTCGCCAATACGTGTTTCATCGGCAAGCCATGAGTCAATCAGGAACGTTCGGACACACGCTTCGACAGGTTTCGCACAACGCTTATTTTATTCTGAGCCACCCGCTTTCGGAGGTTCTGATGCTGAGAGGTTCTGTGATTGGGCGTGCCGACAATTTTTATGTTCGTGCTGCCGATTATTTCAGTTTGACACAGGACGAGCAGTTTTTCGGTAGAGATTTTGGTTGGAGTCTTTGGGGCGGTTTACGAGGCGAAATCATTTATGACCGTACCCGAATGCTCGGGCGAAATTTACCGCTCGGAGCACGTTCAAAACTGTTTTTTGAATACTACCAAAGTTTGACTGAAAGAGAAACAGCAATGTTTGTCGTTGGTGCCGATTATCGCCACTATACGCGGATTTTTAGAACATTTATTTGGGCAAATCGAGTGGCCGGAAGCACTTCGTTCGGACAACGAAAACTGATCTACTATATGGGAGGTGTGGATAATGGAATTTTGGCAAATTGGCGTTTTATACAATTTAATAGGGATATCCCCGTGGATCAAAGTCAAAATTATGCTTTTCAAACATTGGCAACCAGCATGAGGGGTTTTCATCAAAACATCAGAAATGGAAACACATTTGTTGTAGCAAGCACCGAATTCAGATTGCCTATTATGCAAACTTTATTTGCAAGACCAATCGGCGGACAATGGCTGCAAAGTCTGCAGTTGATAGGTTTTGTCGATGCCGGATCGGCTTGGGTCGGCATGAATCCGTGGAATCGGGACAATCTCATTTTTCAAAGAGAAATTAACGATGGCGGGGATTTGACCATCATTGTGCAAAGAGACCTTTCGCCGTTTGTAGCAGGAGTAGGTTGGGGAATAAGAACATCTTTGGCCGGTTATTTTATCCGGCTTGATCGTGCAAACGGCTTCGAAAATGGACAGTTTCATCGCCGAATTTGGCATCTCTCGTTTGGGCTTGATTTTTGATTTTTACAGAAAATTTTCGTAACTTTGCAGAAAATCTCATTTATGAATTTTATTGACGAACTGAAATGGCGGGGCATGATTCAGGAAATCTCGCCAGGAACCGAAGAGCAAACCAACAAAGAATTAACCACCGCATACGTGGGTATCGACCCAACCGCAGATTCGCTGCACATTGGACATTTGGTCGGTGTCATGATGCTCAAACATTTTCAAAATTGCGGACATAAACCGCTTGCTTTGGTTGGCGGAGCAACCGGTATGATCGGCGATCCTTCCGGAAAATCCTCAGAACGAAATATGCTCAGTGAAGAAACCATTCGTCACAACATGGAATGCATCAAAAACCAACTTCGCAGTTTTTTGGATTTTGACAGCGGAAAACCGACTTCTGCAGAAATGGTGAACAACTACGATTGGATGAAAGACTACACGTTTTTGAATTTCATTCGAGACATCGGCAAACACATTACCGTAAACTACATGATGGCGAAAGACAGCGTAAAAAAACGCTTTTCGGGCGAAAGCGAAGGCATGTCGTTTACCGAATTTACCTATCAGTTGGTGCAAGGTTACGATTATTTGTGGCTCTATCAAAATAAAAATTGCAAATTGCAAATGGGCGGAAGCGATCAGTGGGGAAATATCACAACGGGAACGGAACTTATTCGCCGAAAGGTCGGCGGAGAGGCATTTGCGTTGGTTTGTCCACTCATCACAAAAGCTGACGGCGGAAAATTTGGAAAAACCGAAAGCGGAAACATTTGGCTCGATGCTCAAAGAACTTCGCCCTATCATTTTTACCAGTTTTGGTTGAATTGTTCGGATACGGATTCGGAAAAATACATCAAAATTTTCACGATGTTTTCAAAAGAAGAAGTCGAAACCCTGATTTCTGAACACACAAAAGCACCGCATTTACGCACCTTGCAGAAAGCACTCGCCAAAGACATGACCATTCGAGTTCACGGCGAAGAAGCTTTTGAAAAAGCCGTCGAAGCCACCGAAATTTTGTTTGGAAAAGCAACCAAAGAAATGCTTTCAAACTTGGACGAACAAACGTTTTTAGATGTATTTTCCGGAGTTGAGCAATTTGAGATTTCAAAATCGGATATCACTTCTATTTCTGTCGTAGATTTTTTAGCCGAAAAAACGCAAATTTACGCCAGCAAAGGTGAAGCAAGACGCGCCTTGAAAGAAAACGGCGTTGCAATCAACAAAGAAAAAGTGAACGAGCAAACAGTTGTCACACCTGAGTTTTGTTTGAACGGAAAATATATATTAGTGCAGAAAGGAAAAAAGCACAACTATTTGGTCATTGTCAGATAAATTTCAACTTTATGATACACAATCTCGGAAACACAAACACAATTTTCAATCAATTCTTCAGCGAACTTCGTGATGAAACCACTCAAAAAGATCGCATGCGTTTCAGAAAAAACCTGCAACGCATGGGCGAAATTTTTGCTTACGAAATCAGCAAAATCATGAATTATCAAGAGAGTAAAGTTAAAACTCCGCTCGGAACAAAAACCATGAATTTGCTTGCCGAACAACCTGTGATCTGCTCAATTCTCAGAGCCGGAGTACCATTGCATGAAGGACTTTTGAGCTATTTTGATCAGGCTGACAACGGCTTTATTTCGGCATACCGAAAACATGAAGAATCCGGCGAAATCATGATTCGAATGGACTATGTGGCAACACCTGAAATCGAAAATAGAGAAATGATTTTATGCGATCCGATGTTGGCAACAGGTGCCTCAATGCTGGCTTCGTATCAAGCCCTTTGTGCGCTCGGAAAACCCCGGCATACACATATCGTAACCGTTGTTGCCCATCAAAAAGCCATTGATTTTTTACAACAAAATATCCCGTCCGATGATATCACCATTTGGGTTGGAGATGTTGACGAAAAACTGTCGCCGCAATCTTACATCATTCCCGGATTAGGAGACGCCGGAGACCTTGCATACGGGCCAAAAATACAGAATTAGTCGAAAAACTTGCCCAAATCAATTTTTTTTTGTATCTTTGCAGGCTAAAAATAAACAAATAAACCACTATTACCATGCAAAATAAAGGAGCTATCAAGGTTTTTGCAATCATTTTTGCTTTGATTTGTGTGTTTCAATTGTCGTTCACAGTTGTTACACGAAATGTAGAAAACAGGGCTGAAGCCTTTGCCACTTCTTCGGCTGTTCAAGCCGAAGCACGCACACTCGCAGCAGGCGATGCCGTTCGTGAACGTTTTATTTTCGATTCTTTAGTTGAAGTTAGACGCCAATTCTATTTGGATTCTATGGCAAATCAAGTTGTGTTCAACATCGGAATTCGTCAATACACATTCAGAGAGGTCAAAGAACGCGAAATCAATCTCGGTCTCGACCTTAGAGGCGGTATGAACGTGATGATGGAAGTTTC